>Ga0222622_10000002_pt1 | contig 463289 bp, 410 predicted proteins | sample PLM2_5_b1metaG_FD_177335 | JGI IMG/M metagenome (GOLD analysis project Ga0222622, IMG submission 177335) | Groundwater sediment microbial communities from an aquifer in East River, Colorado, USA - PLM2_5_b1 | ecosystem: Environmental > Terrestrial > Soil > Riparian zone | place: USA: East...
CAGGCGCGGTCCGCGGGCCTGCGGCACTCAAAAGCAGGTCCAGCGCGCGGAGCAAGGGATCTGCATTTGGGGGGGGGCGCGGTCCGCGGTCCGCGTCCCCGAGGCACTCAAAAGCAGGTCCCTCGCGCCTGCGGCGCTCGGGATGACAGGCTCGCGCGGGCATTGGGCAGAGGAAGGGAAGAAAAAGGAGACGTTCTGGAGAAAAATGATGATGTGATTCGGGGTCGAGCCGCGATACTGGGTGGCTGTGGGCACCTACTACATCTACATGATGGCCAGTCGCTCCCGGGTCTTGTACACCGGCGTCACCAACGACCTGGCGCGCCGAGTGGACGAGCACAAGCGGGGCGTGAACGCCGGATTCACCAGCCGGTACCGCGTCACGCGACTCGTGTACTTCGAGGAGTTTCCGGACATTCGCGACGCGATCGCACGGGAGAAGCAGATCAAGGCTTGGACGCGATTGCGCAGGGTTGGCCTAATCCAGCGCCGCAATCCTTTCTGGGAAGATCTCACCTATCCCCAATTCTCATTGTCCAAAGAGCGAAGCTAGCATGTCATCCCGAGCGCAGCGCGCGTAGCGCGCGCAGCGAGGGACCTGCTTTTGACACCCGCGGAGCGAGGGACCTCATGAGCGCAGCGAAGGACCTGCTTTTGACACCCGCGGAGCGAGGGACCTGCTTTTGACACCCGCGGAGCGAGGGACCTCCTGAGCGCAGCGAGGGACCTGCTTTTGACACCCGCGGGCCTGCGGCACTCAACAGCAGGTCCCTCGCGCCTGCGGCGCTCGGGATGACAAGCGCGCTCGCTCTCGTGAAAAAAGAGAGGGGAGAAGGGCCTTTAGCGTGGAATCACCGGCAGCACCACATGCGTCGGGTGCGCCGCGTCGTGCAGCAGCCGCTGGTGCGCCACCACGAACGTCGTATCCCGCTCGTTATTCCCGCCGGTGTTCAGGTTGCGGTCGTACTTCGGGAACAGCGCCGACGCGATGCTGACGCGCAGCCGGTGGCCCGCCGGGAACACCATCGACGTAAACCACAGGTCGATGTCGTACCGCTCGACTCGGGCCCGCACCAGCGGCACCTCGCGGTCCATCCCCCGCCGGAACCGCGCTCGCACCAGGCCGTCCTGCACCCGCTCCGCGTGCCCGTCCGGCCACACGTCGAGCAGCATGATGGTCCAGTCGGTGTCCAGCCGGTCGCTCGCCGCCCACACCTGCGCCGTCATCTCGCCCGTGACCTCGAGGGGCCGGGTGAGCGGCGCCGACGTGAAGACCAGCGCGTCACGCCGAGTGGCGTTGAGCTGGGTGTAGTCCTCGTTGAGTGACTCCTCCAGCTCGCGCGAATCGATGAGATACGGCGTGGGATCGGCCGGATCGTAGGTGAAGGTGTCGGCCGCGGCGCCCTTCGGCGGCACGCTGTCGAGCACGCCGTCGCCGCCGCTCGTCTGCGCGTGCCCGCCGGATGAGACGTACCAGTTCGTCAGGCGCTGCCGCGCCAGCGGCCACTCGTTCTCGGTGCGCCACGTGTTGTCGCCCTGGACGAAGATGTCGAGGTGCGGCAGGCGGTCGACGCCGTTGTCACGCCCCAGCAGGTAGTGGTCGAACCAGCGCAGCTGCAGATCGCGGTACTGATAGCGCGCCTGCGGCCCGAAGTCCCCGGCCACGTAGTCCACGCCCTTGTGCGCGTGCACACCCATCACGATGTGCCAGTTGGGGTGGTGCGGATGATTCAGCAGCGAGTCGGTAAAGTAGATCGGCCCGCGCGAATCGTCGTGCCAGCCGGCCATGGACAGGACCGGCGCTCGCACGTTGCCGATGCCGGTGGTGGCCGCATGCTCGTGCCAGTACGCGTCGAGCGTGGGATGCGCGATCCAGCGGTCCCACAGCGGCACCTGGCCGCAGCCCAGCCGCTGCGGCAGGGTGATGAGCGGCAGGTGCGTGATGGCCTCACCGATATCCAGTTCCGCCGTGTTGGGGTCCATCGTGCGGCCGCGCATCAGGCAGGCCCAGTCCACATTGATCGGCCCGAATGCCATCGCGGCATAGGGGACCACGACCCACGGATCCGGAGAGGCCGCCGTGGGCGAGATCGCCGCGAGATGCGGGGGATTGCTGGTGGCCGCGTACCACACCAGGCGGCCTTCGTCCGAATGGCCGATCATCCCGACCTTGCCATTGGCGCCGGGGAGCTTCGCGGCCCACTCCACCGCGTCGTAGCCGTCCTCCCGGTCGGTGCTGTAGTCACCGAAGTCTTTCACATCGCCGCTCGATTGATCACGCCCGCGCACGTGCTGCGCCACATAGATGTAGCCGCGCGACGCCCACCAGCGGCCCGGTCCATGGTTCACGCGCCGATACGGCGTGCGCTGCATGACGACGCCGAATGGTCCATTGCCCACGGGCCGCGCGATAAACGTCGCCAGCCTGGCCCCGTCCCGCGTGGGCATGAACACCAGCGTGTCTTCCGTGACCGCGTACTGCGAATCGGAGGCCGGCATGGTCCACACCGCGTAGTCGTGCTCGACGACGAACGGCGTCGCCCGGCGCACGAGGCGGAACCGACGATCGAGCAGCCGGTCGCCGTTCCACTGGACCCCCGTGAGCGTGTCGCCGCGCCAGGCCGCGCGCATCATCACGCGGGCGTCCTGCGTGAGCAGCACGGAATCACCGCTGGCCGTGACCTGGGTGACCGTGAGCATCGGGTCACCGGTGCGGCGTCGCAGGAATCCGACGAACCCTGAGTCGCTGCCCGCGAAGTGCGCGAAGCCCATCCGGCGCCAGCCCTCGAAGCCGAACTTGGGCTTCGCGCTGAGGGCGATATAGACGTCCCAGTCGCCCGCCAGACTGGGCGTGGTCCGCGGGGCCAACGCCAACAGAGGTACGAGGATGAGGGGGATGAGCCAACGCTTCATGTCACACCTCCGCCACGGATTGGGATCGCCGCCGCGCGGCGACCAGGATGCCAACGCCCACCAGGTTCAGCAGCACGATCACCACGGTGATCTTGAGTGCGAACCCCGCCACGCTCGCCACCTGGATGATCGGGAACAGCGACAGCACCGTGTAAAGTACGGTTATCACGAGGCCCGATGCCGCCGCGGCTTTGACCCACCACGGCGGCCGCGGTGTCACGCCGCGCAGGCCCACCAGGGGAATCGCGAACATGACGAGGTACGTGATGCCGTAGAAGATGCCGCTCGCATTGAACATCAGTTGGAACGCTTCGGCCTGCCCTACGCCGACCAGGCTGATCACCGACATCGCGAAGGAGAAGAGGGCCACCACCAGGATCGAGTTCACGGGCGTCCGATGCGTCGCATGCAGGCGGCTGAACCAGGCGGGCAGCAGCCGGTCCCAGCCCGCGACCATCGGGAGCCGAGTCACCGCAGTAAATGCGACGCTGATCTGGGAGACGCGCATCGCCAGCGTCATCACGATCGCGATCGTGACGAGGGTCCCGGCGATGCCGAAGGGGCCGAACCCGGCGCGCAGCACCTGCGGCAGCGGGCCGATGAGGTCGATCTCGTCCCTCGGGATGTAGGCCACCACCGTCGCGGTGCCGAGGATGAAGAACAGGGTGATGAGCGGCGCGGCGTAGTACACCGATTTCTTCACCGCGCTGGCGGGCGAATGCGTTTCGCCGGCCAGAATGGCCATGTACTCGAAGCCGGCAAACGCGCCCACGCACATCTTGCCGAGCACGTTGAGATTGAACAGGGAGAACGCCGGCATCTCGGTGCGAAACGGATGGTAGGACTCGAGATGTCCGGTCGCGAGGCCGAGGTAGGGTAGCAGGATGAGCACGGCGAAGATCGTGATCATGAACACGCCGCCGGCATTGTGGACCCACTTCGTGAGCGACAGGCCGACGAACGCCAGCGTGGCGAGGAGCGCGATGGCGAGGCCCGATGCCACGGACACGAACCACGTGCTGCTGGTCATCCACGCGGCGCTCGGGCCCCCCCCCAGCGCGTACGACAGGTAGGTCGCGACCGTGAGGCCCAGCTCCGAGGCGAACAGGATCACGTACAGCCAGAGATTCCAGGCGACCATGAAGCCGATCGTCTGGTTGAAGCCGAGTTTCGCCCACTGGTAGAGGCCGCCCTCGAGCGGCATCAGCTGGTTGAGCCAGATGACCACGGCGGTCAGCGGCAGGTAGAACAGGACCACCGCCGTCAGCCACAGCACCACATGCGAGGGCCCGAGCTTGCCCGCGACCCCAATCCACGTGAGGCCGATGATGAACAGGATCTGCGTCAGCGCGAGATCGCGGACGCCAAGCTCCTTCCTCAGCGACGCGCTGTGCGCCTCGACCTTGGCTCCTTCCTGTTGCAGCGTCATCGGCCGAGCCGCTCCAAGAGGCGCGCCCACGCCGCCAGGCCTTCGTGCAGGCGGTGCACGCGGAAGAACTCGTTGGGCGCGTGGAAGTCCTCGTCGCCCGTCGAGAACGAGAAGTAGACCGTGTCGAGGCCCATGAGGCGCTGGAATGTCTCCGCGACGGGGATGCTGCCGCCCATGCGGACGATGAGGGGCGCCACGCCGTACGTGTCCTGGAGTGCGGCTTCCGCCGCCTTGAGCACCGGGTGATTGCGCGCGATACTCGCCGGCCGGGCGCGGTCTGCGCCGGGAGTGATCGTGAGCCGCGCGCCCAGCGGGACGTGTCGCTCCAGGTGCCGCACGACCAGCCTGACGACCTCGTTGGGATCCTGGTCCGGCACGATCCGGCAGGTGACCTTCGCGCGCGCCTCGCTCGGCACGATCGTCTTGCCACCGGGGCCCTGGTATCCGCCCCACATCCCGTTGACCTCGAGCGTCGGCCGCGTCCACTGGCGCTCGAGCGTGGTGTAGCCCGGCTCGCCGAACGCCGCCGCCGCGCCGACCTGCGTCAGATAGGCCGCCTGGTCGAACGGCAACGCCGCGAGCTCGGCCCGCTCGGATGCGGCTAACTCACGGACCTTGTCGTAGAAGCCGGCGACCGCGACGCGGCCGTCTGCGTCGTGCAGCGACGCGACCAGTCGGGCCATGGCATGCAACGGATTGGTCACGCTGCCGCCGTGGCGGCCCGAGTGCAGGTCCTTCGCCGGCCCCTGGAGCATGAATTCGAGCGAGCAGAGGCCCCGGTTGCCCACCACCAGCGATGGCTCGCTGATCCGCCACATCGCGCCGTCCGCGCTGATCACCACGTCGGCCTTGAGCAAATCCGTGTGCTGCGCGATGAACCCCTCGAGGTGCTTGCTGCCGATTTCTTCCTCGCCTTCAATTAGGAACTTCAGGTTGATCGGCAGGCGCCCCTGCGCCCCGAAGAACGCCTCGGCGACCTTGATGGGGATGAGCAACGGACCTTTGTCATCAGACACGCCGCGCGCGTAGAGGCGGCCGTCCACGAGTGTCGGCGTGAAGGGGGGGCTGTGCCACTTCTCGACCGGGTCTTCCGGCTGCACGTCGTAGTGTCCGTAGATCAGCGCGGTCGGCGCGCCGGCCGCGCCGAGCCACTCGGCATACACGACGCTCGCGCCGGGCGTGGGCCCGCCCGTGGGAATGACTCGGACGGTGAACGGTCCCGCGGCCGAGAGCTTCGCGGCGACCCACGCCGCTGCGGCGTGCACGTCCGCCGCGTGCGCGGGGTCGGTGCTGACACTGGGGATCGAGGCGAACTCGACCAGCTCCGCGAGGATCCGGTCGTGCCCCTTCTCGAGGCGCGCGAGCACCGGGGCCAGATCCATCACTTGCCGCCGTCGATGGAGAGCACTTGCCCGGTAATCCACCCCGCGGCTTCGGACGCGAAGAACAGCACCCCGGCGGCGATATCCTCCGGCGTGCCGAGCCGCTTGAGCGCGATGCCGTCGACGAGCGCCCGCTGCCGCTCGGGGCCGTAGGATTCCCACTGCTTCTCGGTGGTCGGATTGGAGCGTACGAACCCGGGCGCCACGTTGTTGACGGTGATGCCCCAGGGCCCCAGCTCGTGGGCCAGCTGCCGGGTGAGACCGATCTGCGCCGCCTTGGCCGAGGCGTAGGCCTGGATGCCGGTCAGGCTCACGCCCAGCCCGGCGCCGCTCGAGATGTTGATGATCCGTCCGAATCGCGCGGCTTTCATTCCCGGCGTCACTGCCTGCGCGCAATAGAACGCTCCGGTCACGTTGACATCGTAGATGTCCTGCCAATCTCTCGGCATTACCTGTTCGAGTGGACGCCCCACTTGCCCCAGCACGCCGCCGGCATTGTTCACGAGGATGTGCACGTCTCCGGCCTCGGCCACGAACTGTTCGACGGCCTGCTTGTCTCGCACATCCACGACTGCAGTCGTGCACGCCTTTCCGCACAAGCCCCGAGTCTCGGCGAGCTCGGCTTCGAGCACATCGCAGGCCCACACGGTCGCGCCGCGCGACGCGAAGGCGATGCTGATCGCCCGGCCGAATCCGTGCGCCGCCCCGGTGACGACGACGGTCCGGCCCGTGAAGTCGGCGTTCACCGCATGACCCCGGCGAGCGCGTCCAGCGCTTCCATGGATTGTGCGCGTTCGCCGCGCTCGATCTCATGAATCAGCTGCACCACCGCCGACGTCAGCGGCGTCGGCACGCCTGCCTCGGCGCCCAACGCGGCGACGATGCCCAGCTGCGCGTCGACTTCCGTCGGCCGTTTGCGGACGGCGAGGTCGCGCCAGATGCCGCTGTGGGTCTTGGCGGACTTGCGATTGTGCGCCACGAGATGATCGAGCGATTGCTCCGCGGCCCCCGCCGGGGCGGCGGGCAAGTAGGCCGCGGGATCGAACCCGTCGAACGCCTCGGGATGCACGCCGCGCGCCAGCGTCACCGCGAGGATCTCGCGCGCCAGCGCGATGTAGAGCGGGCGGTATTCAGGACGCGCCAGGCCGTCGGCGATTGATTCGTCGGTGAGCGCGGTCGCGAACAGCATCGCGCCGTAGGCTTCCTTGGCCCAGAGGTAGCCCCAGATGTTCTCGGTCGCGGCGGCTAGGGTCTCGAAGTCGCGCCAGGCGTCGCGGATGGCGGTCACGCGCGGCGAGATGCGGTCGTCGCCGAACGCCTCCCCGACCATCACGGTGCCGCGGCCGCCGTAGAGAATCGCGCCGGGCTCCAAGTAGTCGGCGCCGAAGTTCACGAAGGCACCGACGGTGCGCGCTTCCCCGACGACGGCCGCGATGGCCAGCTCGTTCAGCCCGTTCTGCGCCGAGACGACGCACCCGGCGGGAGTCAGATGAGGGAGCAGCGCGCGCACGGCCGTCTCGGTGTGGTGCGCCTTGGTCGCGAGGATGATCGTGTCCCACGTGCCGGTTAGGCGGTTGGGCGGTCGGGCGGTCGGGCGGACCGTAAACTCGCTGATCGGGCCGGTGATGCGGAGGCCGTTCGCGTTGATCGCATCAACGTGGTCGGTTGCAGCGTCTACCAGAGTGACGTCGTGGCCCGCGCGCGCGAGGTAGGCGCCGAGGGTGCCGCCGATCGCCCCGGCACCCCAGACCAGGAACTTCACGCGCCCCAGGTGCCGCCGAGCAGCGCGCGCGTTTCCTCCACGGCGACCTGCCAGATGCCTAGCACGTCCTCGTCGGATCGCTGGTAGCGGCCGCCGAAGTTTCCGTCGCCCAGATGTGCCTTGAGCGCGATCGGATCCATCATGCGGATCTGCTCTATGGGAGTCATGGGCCGGCCGCCGTCGGGGAGCGCCACGCCGGGCACGCGGGTCCAGGGGAAGTTTTCCATCCAAGAGCCATGCGACGAATCGGGATCGATGGCCTGAACTTTGGCCCACGTTTTCGGCGCGTTCCACCAATTATGGAAGAGCACTTTGCAGCCGAGGTGGTCGGCGGCCCATTCTTGCGCAAACTGCTGCACCGCGCCGTTGCCGCCGTGGCCGTTGCAGATCATGATCCGCTTGAAGCCGCTGTGCGCCATGCTGTCGAGTATGTCTCGCACCAGCGCGAGGTGGGTCTCGACGCGCAGCGAGATAGAGCCGGGGAATTCGCGGAAGTAGGGCGTCACGCCGTAGGCCACCACCGGGAATACCGGCACGCCCAGCGGCTCGGCCGCCTCCGCGGCGACCCGCTCGGGCAGAATGCAGTCCACGGTGAGCCGCAGGTAACTGTGCTGTTCGGTACTGCCCAGTGGCAGCACCGCGCGGTCATCGCACCGCAGGTAGGCCTCGACCTGCATCCAATTCATGTCGCTGATGCGCACGTCGGTTTCTCGGTGAGAGTCCTACGGCGTCGAAATCTCCGCCCGAATAATGAAGTCGCCGGCGAGCCCCACGGTCTCGGCGGTCGTCCATCCGCTCCCACTGATGTTGAGCAGGTTACGCCCGGCCGTGCGCGCGGCATCCAAGGCCACCGACGGGAGACCGCTGTGCTGGAACGCCACGGAGACACGAATCTGTTGGTTCGCGGCCACGTGAATATTCAGACTGGTCAGGACGATCTCTCGGAATGCGGCGGCCGATCCCGTGAGCGCATAGTCGGCGCTGTGCACCACGGCTCCGGGAGTCGTCGAGCCGCTGTCATTGTAGATCGTCAGCGTCACCGTTTTCGTCGCGGTGTCGCCACCAAAGAGCAACAGCACTTTGCGGATCGTGTATGCCTGGCTCTGGGGACCGAGTCGCACCGCCGCCGCCTCGCCCGTCATGAAGCCGCTTTGAAACGACGGCGACCCGCTCGTGAAGTCGTCGTTCTGCAGCGTCGAGATCACCGGCGCTCCACTCCCCGTCGAATCCGAGCCGCACGCCAACGCCAGCGCGAGCCCCACCAGTCCGGTCCACCGTGGCTGCAACGCCATACACGCTCCGTGGGTTGTGAGGGAGTAGCGGGGACGAAACTACCCCGGTTCTGTTAGCTTCGCACGCATGCCTTTTCCCGTCTTCCGGCACCGCGACTTCACGCTGCTCTGGATCGGCCAGCTACTCTCGTTCTCTGGATCGCGGATGCAGACCGCCGCGGTCCTCTGGCAGGTCTCGCTGCTCGCCGCGCCGGGGCACAAAGGTATCGCGCTCGGCCTCGTGGGCGCCGCGCAGGTCGTGCCGATCATCGTTTTCTCGATGCTGAGCGGCGTCGTCGCCGACGCGCTCGACCGCCGCAAGGTGATGCTCGCCACGCAGACGATCATGGCCCTCCTCGCCGCCACCCTCGCCGCCCTCACCTTCGCCGGGCTGCGCACCGTGTGGCCGATCTACCTGCTCGCGGCCCTGTCCTCAGCCGCGGCCTCCTTCGACGGCCCCGCACGCCAGGCGCTGATCCCGAACCTGGTGCCGCGCGAGCACCTCGCCAGCGCGATCGGCCTGAACACGCTGATGTTCCAGTTCGCCTCCGTCGCCGGCCCGACCCTCGCCGGCCTCACGATCGCGGGGCCCGGCATCGCCTGGGTCTACGCCGTCAACGCCGTCTCCTTCCTTATGGTGATCGCGGCGCTGCTCGTCATGCGCGCCCGCCCGCACGCCGGCGACGCCCCGGCCGCGCGGGTGACCTGGGCCGCGGCGCGCGAAGGCCTGCAGTTCGTGTTCGCGCAGCCCATCGTGCGCTCGACGATGCTGCTCGACTTCGCCGCGACGTTCTTCGCCTCGGCCACCGCGCTGCTGCCGATCTTCGCGCAGGACATCCTGCATGTCGGCGCCCGCGGCTTTGGCTGGCTGTACGCGGCCCCGGCGGTGGGCGCGGCGCTCGCGGGCCTCGTGATGGCGTACGCCATCGACCGGATCGAACGCCGCGGGGCGGTGCTGCTCTGGGCCATCGCCGCCTACGGCGCCGCCACCGTCGTGTTCGGGATCTCGCACACCCTCTGGCTCACGCTGCTCTGTCTCGCCGCCGTGGGCGCGGCCGACACCGTGAGCACCGTGATCCGCAACATCATCCGGCAGCTCGAGACTCCCGACGCGCTGCGCGGCCGGATGACGGGCGTCAACATGGTGTTCTTCATGGGGGGGCCGCAGCTCGGCGAGCTGGAAGCCGGAGTCACGGCGCAGCTCTTCGGAGCGGTCGCCTCCGTCGTGAGCGGGGGCTTGGGCTGTCTCTTCGCCACGGCGGTGGTGGCGCGGCGCGAGCCGCGGCTGCGGCACTATCGCCGGTGAGCCGTCAATCGTCCAATGCTAGTCGTTAAACTTGTCTGACGAAATGTTTGCCGTTCCATGGATACCATCGGCGTTGTTATGATACCACTCGACACATCCCGAGGAGCTATCATGCCCGACGACATGGGAACATTCCGCGTTGATGTCGAGATCGAAAACCCCGCCCGCCCGGGCGAGCGGCGGACGCTTACGTCCGTCCTCGTGGACACAGGTGCAGAGCTGTCGTGGGTGCCCGCCGCCGTCCTGGAGTCGCTCGGGATCGATCGCTACTCCACCTGGCGCTTTCGGCAGGCCGACGGAACCGTCATCGAACGATGGGTCGGCGCGGCTTTTGTCCACGTCGCGGGCAAGCGGACGACCGACGACCTCGTTTTCGGGGAGCCCGGCGACCTCGTCCTGCTCGGCTCCCGTTCCCTCGAAGGGCTCAACTTCCGCATCGAGCCCGTCACAAAACGCCTGGTAGACGCCGGGCCGGCACCAGCCGCCGCAGCGGCCTAACCCTTCGGTAACACGCCGCGCACCGCGGCCAGCAGCTCGTTCAGGGTCCAGGGCTTGGGCAGAAAGGGCAGCGCCTTCGTGCTAGCAGTGTGCTGCAGCGTTTCCTCGCCGGTGAAGCCGCTGGTCAAGAGGAAGCGAACGCCCTCGCGCTCACGACTCACCGCTTCATACAACGCGAGTCCGCCCATCCGCGGCATGATGATGTCGGACACGACGAGATCGATCGTATCCGCGTGCTTGTGCCAGAGATCGAGACCTTCCTCCCCGTCGGCGGCGGCAAAGACGGTATAGCCGAACCGCTTCAGGCCCCGCGTCGCAGCGCTCCGCACCGCCTCCTGATCCTCCACCACCAGAATCGTCTGGCGCGCGTGCGGCCGTACCGGAGGGGGCGCCTCGGTCGCCGTCGCCTCGACCGCGTGCGCGCTCACCGGGAAATACAACCGCACCTCCGTGCCGACGCCCAGCTGGCTGTTCACCAGCACGTACCCGAGATGCTGCTTCATTAGACCGTAGACCATCGCCATGCCGAGCCCGCTGCCACGATCGGGCGGCTTGGTCGTGAAGTAGGGCTCGAAGATGCGCGCCAGCGTCTCCGGCGACATGCCGCTGCCGTTGTCCCGCACGGAGAGCACGACATAATGTCCCGGGGCGCCCCACTCCTGCGCCGCCATGTACTTGTCATCCGGCGTCGCCGGCTCCACGTGAAGGGTCAGCCGACCCCCCTCCGGCATTGCATCGGCGCCATTGTTGGCGACGTTCAGCAGCATGTGCTGTACGGCGCCCGCGTCGGCCGCGACCGGTTGCAGGTCCTGCGCCGCGGTGACGACCACTTCGAGCTTCGGCAGCATGCGCCGCACCGTGGGCGCGATCTCGGCGACGAGCGCTTCCAGGTGGAGGGGCGTCAGCACGAGGCGCTCGCGGCGACTGAAGCCGAGCAGCTTGCGGATCATCCCGGCGCCACGCCGCGCCGCTCCCTGGGCCTGCGTCAGGTCTTCGTGCAGATCGTTGCCCGGGGGCAGGGACGTGACCGCGAGGTCCACGTGGGCCATGACGGCGGTCAACACGTTGTTGAGATCGTGCGCGATGCCGCCCGCCAGCTGACCGACGGCTTCCATCTTCTGCGCCTGGCGCAGCCGGTCTTCGAGGTCGCGACGCGCGGTCATGTCCGCGGCGACGATCAGGGCCGCCGGCCGTCCCGCATAGGTGAACGCTTGAGCAGCCACTTCCACTTCGATGGCGGTGCCGTCCTTCTTGCAGTGATGCCACGTGCTGCTGCCCCGCCACCCGTCGCCCGCGGCGCGGATCGCTTCCGCCAGTGCCGCGCCCTGATCCGGTTGTTGCAGGTCGGGGAGCCGCATCGCGAAGAATTCCTCACGCGAATAGCCGTAGTGCCGCGTGGCGGCGTCGTTGACCGCCAGGAATGCGAGTGTCTCGCGGTCGCTGACCCACACGGGTTGCGGGTTGGAGTCGAACAGGTGCCGGTAGCGTTCCTCCGCGCGGCGCCGTTCAGCGACTTCCAGCTGCAGCTCGCTGGTCCGCTCGGTCACGAGCTCGCTCAGGTGTTGGGCGCGGTTCTCGATGGCGCGGACGCGCAGTCGGACGGCCCCCAGCACAGCGGCCATGACCGCCAACCCACTCAATACGTAGAACCACCACGTCTCGTAGAAGTGCAGGCCAAGCCGGAATGCCAGCGCCGCCCCGGTCTCGTTCCACACGCCGTCGTTGTTGGCGGCGAGGACGTGAAAGCGATAGCGCCCGCCTGGCACTCGCGTGTAGTACGCCACGCGCCGCGTCCCCGCGTCGACCCAATCCTTGTCATAGCCTTCGAGCCGATACCGGAACTGGACCCGCTCGGGGACGAGCAGGCTGGTGGCGGTGTAATGCAGCTCGAGCCCGCCGCCCCCCGGCGGCACGGCCACGCTGTCGGTCACCGGCACGGCGCGGCCGTCCACGAGGATCCGTTCGATGTGGACGGGCGGCGGTAGCGGGTTGCTGGCGAGATGGGCCGGGTCGACCACGACGAGTCCCTTGATGCTGGGAAACCAGAGCCGGCCGTCGGGACTCTTCCACCCGGCGTTCTGCGATGTGCCGTTGAACTCGATGCGGCGGCGTCCATCGAGGGAGATCATTTCCTGCACGAGGACGCTATCCCCCCGCCCGGTGCCGTTCGCCGCCGCGAGCAGCTCGCGCTGGCTCACGCTGCCTAATCCCTGGTTCGAGCTCAGCCACAGATTCCCGCCGTCGTCTTTGAGAATCATGAACAGGTCGGTCATCAGGACGGCGAACTTGAGCGGCAACACCGTGATCTTGCCGCCCCCGCTCCGCACCAGGTTCAGCCCGGATTCCGTACCCACCCACAGTCCATGCTCATCGGCGAACAGCGACTCGACGACGTCATTCGAAAGCCCTTCCTTTGTTGTGTACGCCGTGAAGCGATCGTTCTCGAGCCGCAGCAGGCCGCGGCCGTGCGTGCCGATCCACAGGATGCCGTCCCCATCTTCGACGATGGTGCGGACTTTGGCGCCTTCGAGGCCGGCCTGCGCCGTGTAGTCGTGTAGCGCCCCACCTTTCCAGCGATACAGCCCGTCGCTGCCGCCGAGCCAAAGGGCACCGCTCCGGTCTTCGGTGAGTGCCGAGACACTCACCGTGGGGTGCTTTCCGGGAAACCTGATCGGCTCCCAGCGGCCGCCGCGCAGCCGTGCCAGTCCATCGCGCGATGCGGCCCAGAGGATGCCGTCCCTCGTTTGCAGGGTGGCCACCACCGACTTGCCGGGCATGTAGTTCGTGAAGCGCCCCTGTTGCAACCGGTCCAAGCCGCCCGCCTCGGTCCCGATCCACAGCGCTCCCTGCCGGTCGCCGTACACCGACCATACCACTTTTGCCGAGAGGCCCTCGAGCGGCGAGTAGAGGGTGAAGATCGGTTGCCGGAACCGGTTGAGGCCGCCGTGCCGCGTCCCCACCCAGAGCGAACCCTCGTGATCCTCGAGCAGGAACGTCACGGCATCATCGGAGAGTCCGTCCTGCGCGGCGAACCGCTGGAACCGGCGATTCACCAGCCGCGCGAGACCACCGCCGTCCGTGCCAACCCAGAGTTGGCCGTTCCGGCTCTCGAGGATCGAGGTCACACCGCCAGGGGGAAGGCCGTTGCGGGCGTCGAAGCGCTCGAGCCGCGCACCGTGGGAGTAGTAGAGCGCGTCCGGCGTCCCGAACCACCAGCCGTCCGCGCGGTCGTGGTAGACCGTCCACACCGATCCCGTGATTCGCCCGCCGCGCGGTTGCCACGGCACGAGCCGATCCTCTTGCCAGGTGACGAGTCCGGTCGTGGTGCCGAACAACAGGAGGCCGCTCGAGTCTTCAGCGAGGCTGAAGACGGACTCTTTCGATCCGGGGGCCGGTTGGAACACGCCGTCTCGCAGGAGCAGGAGCCCACCCGTCCGTCCCACCCAAAGCCTGCCCGCCCGATCGCGGTAGACGCCATTCACGAACGCCCCCTCGGCACCGGGAATCGCGGCGGATGTTCTCGGCCCCGCCCCCAGACGGCTCACGCCGCCGACCCAGGTGCCGACCAGGATCTCCTCGGACGAGTCGACCGCGACGAAGCTGATGTAGTTGTCCTTCAGGGCACTGGTGTTGGCGGTGGTGAAGGTCGTGAAGGTGACGCCGTCAAACCGGACCAGCCCAGCCTCGGTGCCGAGCCACAGATAGCCATCGCGACCTTGGGCGATCGCGAGGATGCCGTTTTGGGGGAGTCCCTGGTCGATGGTCCAGATGTCGTGGAGGTACTGACTGATGGGTCGCTGCGGATCGAGGCCCGGCGCGCCGGCTTGGGCTGACGCGACGGTGGGGAGGGGGAGGGAGAGGGCCAGGGTAATGAAAACCCAGCGGCTACGCACCAGTTAGTCTACGAGCGCGTTGGCTCCCTGCGCAATAGGCACGACCCTTTCTGGCAGGATCTCACCGATCTCCAATTCTCTTCTCCTAAGGAGCGAGGCTAGCCTGTCATCCCGAGTGAAGCGTGCCGAAGGCACGCGGAGCGAGGGATCTGCTGTTGAGGATCGTGCGCGAAGCGAGGGATCTCAAAAGCAGATCCCTCGCGCCTGCGGCGCTCGGGATGACAGGCTCGCTCGCTTTCGTGAGGAAAGAGAAGGGAGAGGAAAGCCGTTCTTCAAGGGGATTGGGTCTCGGCATACAGATCCCCCGCCAGATACTTGAGCCCGCTGTCCACAGCCACAGTGACGACCGTGCGGCCGGCACCGAGCTCGCGCGCGAGATGGAGCGCGGCGACGACGTTGAGTCCCGTAGACGTCCCGGCGAAGAGGCCTTCCTGACGCGCCAGTGTCCCCGCCATCCGCCGCGCCTCCGCCTCATCGATCGCTCGTATCTCGCTCACCAGGTTGCGATCGAACTGCGGCGGTACGAAACCGGGTGCGACCCCCTCGACGCCATGCCGGCCGGCGGTGCCGCCGGAGAGCACCGCCGACGTCGCCGGCTCGAGCGCCACGATTCTGGTCGCCGGATCGGCGCGCCGTAGCACGCGCCCCGTTCCCATGAGCATGCCCGAGGTGCCGACCGCGCCGCAAAACGCGTGAATCGGGCCGGGCACCTGCCGTAACAATTCCTCGCCCAAGGGCTCGTAGCCAGCCACCATGTCCGGGTTGCGCATCTGATCGGTCGCGTAGCTCGGGCCTAGGGCGGCAATCTCCCGCGCGCGCGCCATCATCCGCGGCACGAGGTCCGGCGTGAGCTTGCCGCCCTCACTCTTCAGTACCTCCAGTTCGGCGCCGAACACCTGCATGCTGCGGCGCTTCTCCAATGCCACCGCGTCGTTGCACACGATGCGGCAGCGATACCCCTTCACCGCGCACACAAACGCGAGGGAGATGCCGGTGCTCCCGCCGGTGTATTCGACGACCGTCATCCCTGGTTTCAAGGCGCCGCGTTGCTCGGCACGCTCGATCATCGAGAGCGCCATGCGGTCTTTGTACGACCCGGTGGGATTGTAGTACTCGAGCTTCACCCACAGGTCCGCCGAGCCCTGCGGAACGATGCGCGACAGGCGGACCAGCGGGGTATTCCCGATCGCGGTGAGCATACTTGGATCCATTTCTTCTCCGTCCGGCTACGGCTTCAGATACCCCTTTGCCACCAGCAGCTCGGCATTGAGGACCGCCGCCCCCGCGGCCCCCCGGATCGTGTTGTGGCTCAGCACGACGAAGCGATAGTCGAGCACACGATCGGGGAAGAGTCGCCCCACGGTTACGCTCATCCCGCCTCCCGCGTCCCGGTCGAGCCGCGGCTGCGGCCGGTCGGGCTCGTTCCGCACCACGAGCGGCCGCTCGGGAGCCGTGTGCAGCTTGAGCTGCTGGGGCACGCCAGTGAAGGCGGCGAAGGCTGCACGCACCGCACCGATGTCGGTCTTGCGACCCAGCTTCACCCTGACCGCTGCGAGATGACCGTCCTGCACGTTGACGCGGTGGCATTGCGCGCTCAACGGGAACAGCGCCGGCTCGATCGCGCCGCCATGCGCCTTCCCCAGGATTTTCTGAGTCTCGCGCTCGAGCTTCTCTTCCTCGTTCGCGATGAACGGGACGACGTTGTCCGTGATGTCCATCGCCGGCACGCCGGGATACCCTGCGCCCGAGATCGCCTGGAGCGTGGTCACGACGCACGCCTCGACGCCGAACTCCCGGTGGAGCGGCGCCAGCGCGAGCGCAATGCCGACCGCCGAGCAGTTGGGGTTGGTGACGACGAAGCCCTTCTCCCGGCGGCCCTCGAGCACGACCAGGTGGTCGGCGTTGACCTCGGGGACGAGCAGCGGCACGTCCGCGTCCATGCGGTACGCCGACGAGTTGCTGACGACCGGGACGCCGGCGGCGGCAAAGCACCCCTCAGCGTCCCGGGCCACGTTTTCAGGAAGGCTCGAGAAGACCACGTCGCAGTCGAGCGGCGGCCGGGGCGGCTGCACCGCGAGGCTCCGGACGCCCAGGGGCATTTCGCCCGGGAGGCGCCACACGCATGCCTCGCCGTACGACTTCCCCACCGAGCGGTCCGAGGCGGCGAGCGCGGTCACCGTGAATTGCGGGTGCGATTCGAGCATCTGCACCAAGCGCTGGCCCACCGTCCCCGTCGCCCCGAGAATCCCCACGCGAATCACCGTAATGTCTCCTCCAGCAGGGTCGCGGCGTCGGTGCGCTCGTCACGGTATTTGACGATCACCGGCGCGTAGAGCGACACACCCTCGGCCTGTGCCAGCGCGCCGGTCGCGGCGCGGGCTCCGGGGACGACCACCGCGCCCGCCGGGATCTCGAGCACGCCACCCTGCGGCCGGCGATACACCTGATTACGCACCAGATCGTAGACCGGCGTCGAGCCCGTGACCACGGTCCCGGCGGCGAGGACGGCGCCGGCCCGCAGGATCGTCCCTTCGTACACGCCGCAGTTGCCGCCGACCAGCACGTCGTCCTCCACGATGACGGGGAGCGACCCGACCGGCTCGAGCACGCCGCCAATCTGCGCCGCCGCCGACAGATGCACGCGCCGGCCGATCTGGGCGCACGAGCCGACGAGCACGTGACTGTCGATCATGGTGTCCTCGTCCACGTAGGCGCCCACGTTGACGTACATCGGCGGCATGCATACCACCCCGGGCGCCACGTAGGCGCCGTCGCGGATCGTCGAGCCCCCGGGGACGATCCGCACGCCGTCCGCGAGCGTCGTGCCGCGGACCGGATACGTGTCCTTGTCGAAGAACCGGAACGTGCCGTCAACCGACAGGTCCGTGAGGGCACCGATCCGGAAGCCGAGCAAGATGCCCTGCTTCACCCACGCGTTGGCACGCCACGCGCCGTCCGCTCCCCGTTCGGCCGCCCGGACCGCGCCCGAGGACAGCGCCGCTCGGAACTCGGCAAACGTGGCGCGCTCCGCGTCGCCAAAGGCGCTGCGGCTCGAAGCGGCGAGCGCCTCGATCCGGTCACGCAGCGACATGCGCTGGCCGCTCGAGGACTCCGACCTCCTGGAGCACGTCCCGCAGGCGCGCCCGCGTCTGCTCCCGTACCGGGACGAGCGGCAGGCGGAGCTGCTCCTCGAGCAACCCCATGAGTGCCATGGCGGCCTTCACCGGGCCGGGGTTGGACTCGATGAAGTTCGCGTCCATGAGCGGCAGCAGTCGATAGTGCAGTGCTCGCGCCGCTTCCCAGCTCCCCTGCAACGCGGCGTCGGTCATGCGGACCATGAGGTCGGGCACCTCGTTCGCGACGACCGAGATGATCCCGTCGGCGCCGAGGGCAATGAGGGGCAGGGTCATGGCGTCGTCGCCCGAGAGCAGCTTGAACCCCGCCGGGCGCTCGCGCAGGATCGTCATGATCTGGGCCAGGTCTCCCGAGGCTTCCTTGACGCCCGCGATCGTGTCCACCTCGCGGGCGAGCGTGAGCGCCGTCGGGGCCTGGATGTTGGAGGACGTGCGGCCCGGCACGTTGTAGAGGACCACGGGCAGACCCGCCACGGCGCCCGCCACGGCTTCGAAGTGGGCGATGAGGCCCTCCTGGGTCGGCTTGTTGTAGTAAGGAGCGACCACCAGCACGCCGTCGACTCCGGCGGCCCGCGCCGCCTTGGCCCGCTCGATCGTCGACGCCGTGGAGTTGCTGCCGACCCCCGCCAGCACCCGCGCGCGCCCGCGGGCCGTCTCCACGGTCGCGCGCAGGACCCGGGTCTGCTCCTCGGGCGTCAGGGTCGCCGCTTCACCGGTCGTACCGCACGGAACCAGGAGCTTCACGCCGCCCGCGATTTGCCGCTCGACGAGCGCGCGCAGGCGTGCCTCGTCCAGCGTACCGTCGGCCGTGAACGGAGACACGAGCGCCGTCCCACACCCGCGGAGCCAGTCCAGCCGCACGGTCATGGCTTGCCCTTCCTTTCCGCTTCCAGGATCTGATCCAGCACATCGCCGAATGCGTGCGCGCCGCGCCTCCCGGAGCCGGCGAGCCACCGGGCGGCGGCGAGCGCCCCCGCGCCGAAGCTCTCCCGGGACCGCGCGGTGTGCGTCACGACCACGTCGTCCGCCGCCGAATTGAAGCCCACCCGGTGCACCCCGGGAATATGGCCCGCCCGCGTGCTCGCCACCGGTACTTCGCGACCGAGCCGGCCCGCCAGGAGGCGGCGCAGCTCCAGGGCCGTGCCGGACGGCGCGTCGCGCTTCGTGGCGTGGTGCGCCTCTTCGATGTAGGCATCGTACTCCGTGCCGCGGAACAACTCCCCGGCGCGATCGACGAGGCGGCAGAAGAGGTTCACGCCGATCGAGAAGTTCGCGCCGTACACCATCGCGCCACCTGGCTCGACCAACCGGCGGACTTCTGCCTCCTGCTCCCGCCACCCCGTGGTGCCCTCGACCAAGGGCACGCGCGCCCGCACACAGGCCGCCACGTGCGCGAGCACCGCGTCTGCCGCCGTGAAGTCGATCGCCGCGTCGTGACCCGAGAGCGCCGCGGCGAGCCCCTCGGGGCCAACCCGCGCGTCCGCCGAGGAGAGCACCACGCCGACTTCGTACCCGGCCGCGCGCGCCTGCGCGATGACCACGCGCCCCATGCGCCCGTTCCCGATGAACGCGAGTCTCACGCTCGCACTTCCGTCGCCACGGCAGCGGCGTGCAGGCTGTGCGCCAACTGCACGTACAGCTCCACCCCGCGTTCCAGGTCCGCCTTGGCGATCCGCTCCCCCGCCGTGTGGGCGTCGTGGATCGAGCCGGGACCGACGAGCAGCGGCGCGCCCCAGTTCGAGAGATGGGGCACGTCGGTCGTGAAGCCCACGACGCACGTGTCGAAGCCGGGCATGGCGGTGAGCCGCACGGGCGGCGTGGCGCTGAGGTACTCGATCCGGGCCCGGCCCCGGACGGCGCCTTCGAGCAGCGCCCGCACCTGGGCCGCGTCGGTGACGAGGCGGATGTGCAGCTCGGCCCGCGCCTCCGGAGCGATGACGTTCGCGCCCGCGCCGCCGCCGATGATGCCGATGTTGCAGGTCGTCTCGCCGAACTCGGGGGCAGCCGGCCAGGCGATCGCCCGCACGTCCTCCAACACGTCGAGCAGGGTGTGGATCGCGGATCGGCCCCGCTCCGGATAGGCCGAGTGGCCGCCCGTCCCGTCCGTCCGGAGCCGGACGCGGAGGGATCCCTTGGAGCCGGTCGCGAGCTTGTTCTCCGTCGGCTCGCCCACGACCAACCAGCGGCAGTGCCGCGCGGCCGGATGATCGTTCGCGGCGCGCGCGCCGATGCTGCCTTGCTCCTCATCCACCACGTACAGCAGTGCCAGCTCGTGAATCCCCTCCGCGCGCAGGCGCTGGGCGGCCGCGATCTGGGCGGCGATGATCCCTTTGGCGTCGCACGCCCCGCGTCCGTACACGAACTCATCGTCCTCGGACGACGCGAAGAACGGCGGCACGGTGTCCAGGTGCGTGCAAAACACGATGCGGGGCGCCGCGTCCGTCGAGGCGAAGAGACCGGGGCGACCGGGCGCGGACTCGAGATACTCCACGTTGTAGCCCAGCTGCTCGAGCTGCCCACCGAGGAAGCGCGCGATCGCGTCCTCGTCGCCCGACACCGAGGGGATGTCGATCAGGCGACGGGTGAGCTCGACGGCGGTCGCACCGTCGGACGGACGGACGGTCGGACGGCGAGACTGTGAACGCCTTTCCCGTCCGACAGCGGGGCCCTCGAGCAGCGCAGCGTGGAGGCGCGTCACCGCCTCCCGGGCCTGCGCCTCGTCCACCACGAATGTGAGGTTGACGCGCGACGCGCCCTGGGAGATGAGCGACACGTTGATGTCGCGAATCGTCTCGAACACGCGCGCCGCGATTCCGGGCGTCGTGCGCAGACCCTCGCCCACCACGCAGATGATCGCCCGGCGCGGCTCCACGCGAACCTCGCCCAGCATCTCGAGTTCCGCGACGACGGCGGGGAGCGCGGCGCCGTCCTCCACGGTGAGCGAGAGGCTCACTTCGGACGTCGTCACGACGTCCACCGGCATGCGGTGGCGATCGAACACCTCGAACAGGACGCGCAGGAATCCGTACGCGCCCAGCATCCGCGCCGAGGTGATTTGCAGGACGGTGATCCCCGTCTTGTGGGCGATCGATTTGACCGTCCCTGGCCACAGCTCGGCTTCGGCGGAGACCACGGTGCCGCTGTCCTGCGGCGCGCGCGAGTTCAGGATGCGCACGGGGATGCCGCGTACCAGCGCGGGCTGGATGGTCTTGGGATGCAGTACCTTGGCGCCGAAGTAGGCGAGCTCCGACGCCTCGGCGTACGACAGCGTCGGGATGGTGTGCGCGTTCCGCACTACGCGCGGGTCCGCGGTCAGCACGCCTGACACGTCGGTCCAGATCTGGATCTCTTCCGCATCGAGCGCCGCGCCGAGGAGCGCCGCCGAGTAGTCCGAGCCGCCTCGTCCCAGCGTCGTCGTGACGCCTTCGGCCGACGCGCCGATGAAACCACCCAGCACGGGAATCCGCCCTGCGGCGAGCAGGGGCGAGAGCTGGCCCTGGACGCGGGCGCATGTTTCTGGAAAATCGGGGGCGGCGCACCCGGCGACGTCGTCGGTGACGATACAGCGGCGCGCGTCCACCCAAGTCGCCGGAAGGTCGCGGACCCTGAGCACGCCGGCGAGCAGCGACGACGAGAGACGTTCGCCGTAGGAGACCACCTCGTCTTGGAGCCGCGGCACGGTGCTGCCGCCCCCGGAGATATCCGCGAGGAGGCGACCGATCTCCTCACGAGCGCCCTCGAGCTCCGCCTCGAACGCGGCCGCGGCAGCCGCGTCCAGCAGACCGCGGGCCACGAGCCGGTGCCGCTCGAGATGGGGCTCCAAGTCGGCGGCGCTCCCCGCCGCCACGCTGGCGAGCAGCGCATCCGTCACCCCGCTCATGGCGGAGACGACGACCAGCGGACGAGCGCGACGCTCCGCCCGCACGATCTCCGCCACGCGCTCGAACGCGCCGGCGTCCTGCACCGACGTGCCCCCGAACTTGAGCACCGTGGAACGTCCCGTCATAGTAGTGAAAGCTACGACCGGAAGCGAAAGGCTTTCAACTGCGCAACGCGTTGACAGACTTCGAGGACGTTCTTAGCCTTCCAGTCATGATTCGGTGCTCGTGCGCCACTGCCTGTTGTAAGCCCCGCGGGCGGATGTGTCCTCGCTCCCTGGGAGCGGATACCGTGGCGGCGGACTAGCAGCGTAACCAGTGCACCGCGTATGGGCCCGCTTCCCGCTATGGGAAGCGGGCCCGCCTTTTTGTGATAAAACCCCGGGGCATCGAGGTGTCCATGAGCTTCTATCCGGTATTCCTGCAGCTCCAGGGACGGCGCGGCGTCGTGGTGGGTGGCGGCGCCGTGGCGGAGCAGAAGGTGGTGGGCCTGCTCGAGGCGGGGGCGCGCGTCACCGTGGTCAGCCCCGACCTCACCTGGAAACTCGAGGACCTCGCGGCGACGGGCGCGATCGAGCTGCGGCGGCGTGGGTACCGCCGCGGCGACTTGGAGAGCGAGGGCGCGTTCCTCGCGATCGCCGCGACCGACGACCGCAGCGTCAACGCCGACGTCTGGGCGGAAGCGGAGGAGGGCGGCATCCTGCTCAACGCCGTGGACGATCTGCCGCACTGCAGCTTCATCGCGCCGGCGGTGCATCGGGCGGGACACATCGCCGTGGCAGTCTCGACGGGCGGCAAGAGTCCGGCGCTCGCGGTCCGGCTGCGCGAGCAGATCGGGACGTTGATCGGCCGCGAGCACGCCGAGTTCCTCGACCTCTTGGGCGAGCTGCGGCCCAGCGTGGCGGCCCGCGTGCTCGATCCCAAGGTGCGCACCCGTCTCTGGTACCAGATCGTGGACTCGGACGCCGTCGAGTACGTGCGCCGTCGTGACCGCGCGGGCGCCCGGCGCCGCATCGAGGAGCTGGTAGAACGCGCGGTGTCGGGCGATGCCTCGGAGGCACCACCCCGGGGGCTGGTGTACCTGGTCGGGGCCGGCCCCGGAGACCCCGGCCTCGTCACCGTGCGGGGGCTCGAGGCCCTGCGCAGCGCCGACGTCGTCGTGTACGACCGTCTCGTGAGCCGCACCCTCGTCGAGCGAGCGGCGCCCTGGGCCGAACGGGTGTTTGTCGGCAAGCGAGCCGACGGGCATTCGATCGAGCAGGAACAGACCAACGACCTCCTGATCGCGCGGGCGCGCCAGGGGCTCATCGTCGTGCGGCTCAAGGGAGGCGACCCCTTCGTCTTCGGTCGCGGCGCCGAGGAGTGCGAGGCGCTCGAGCGTGCCGGCATCGCCTTCGAGGTCGTCCCCGGCGTGACTGCGGCGATCGCGGCGCCCGGGGCGGCCGGCATTCCCGTGACGCACCGTCGCTACGCGTCCGCCTTCGCCGTGGCCGCCGGCCAGGAATGTGCAGGCGAATCGGACCTCGACTGGGGTGCGCTGGCGCGCATCCCCACGCTCGTGTTCCTGATGGGGTTGCGGGGGCTCCCCCACATCGCCGCCCGGCTGCTCGCGCACGGCGCCCGGCCGGAGACGCCGGCCGCGGTGATCGCGAGCGCCACGCTCCCCGAGCAACGCGTCGTCGTCGGCACCCTCGCCACCATCGAGACACTCGCGCGCGAGGCGCGCCTCGAGTCCCCGGCCACGCTGGTGGTGGGGGAAGTGGTGCGCGTGCCCGAGCGGCTGGCACAGCTCGCCGCGACCCCCGCCGCAGCCCTCATCGAGGCCTAGAGGAAACCGTCCATGACAGGGACCGAGCGTCAGGAGCTGGCGGAATACGAAGCGCACATCCAAGCGTACCGCCGCGGCGAGCTGGGCGAAGTCAAGATGCAGAAGATCCGGCTGCAGTTCGGCACGTACGCACAGCGTCAGGAAGGCGTGCAGATGCAGCGGATCAAAATCCCGGGCGGCGTCGTGTCGGCCGATCAGATGATCTGTCTGGCGGACGCGGCCGACCGGTTCGGCTCGGGGTTCCTGCACCTGACGACGCGTGAGGACGTGCAGATCTACTACCTGAAGCTCGAGGAGGCCCCCGAGCTGATGCGCTTCCTCGCGTCCCACGGCATCACGACGCGCGAAGCCTGCGGCAACACGGTCCGCAACATCACGGCGTGCTACCGCTCAGGAACGTCGCCCACGGAGCTGTTCGACGTCGCGCCGTACGCGCACGCGCTGTTTCGCTATCTCGTCCGCAACGACCACAACCAGGTGCTGGGGCGGAAGTTCAAGATCACGTTTGAGGGCTGCACGGAGGACCACTCGGCGGTGCGGTTGCACGACATCGCCTTCATCGCGCAGCGGCGTACGGAGCGGCGCGGATTCAGGATCCTCGTGGCGGGCGGGATGGGCGGTGCGCCGATGCTGGGTCACGAGTACACCGACTTTCTCCCGGTCGAGGAGATGTACCACTTCGCCGCCGCCATCCTCCGCGTGTTCGACCGCTACGGCGAGCGGAAGTCCCGCATGAAGGCCCGCATGAAGTTCCTGGTGCAGGCGATGGGATGGGCCCGGTTCCGCGAGGCGCTCGACCTCGAGCGCGAGCGGGTGGGCCCGATTCCTTTCCCCCCCGAGGATCTGCGCGAAGGGCACCCGCCCATGCAGGGTCCCGTGCGCACCGGGCTCCCGGGGCGCGACGCGCGCAGCGAGCGGCCCGAGTACGCCCGCTGGCGCCGGGACTCGGTCCTGCCCCACAGGATCCCCGGTCTCAAGGGGGTCAACGTCCGGCTGCGGCTTGGGGACATCCTGAGCGACCCGCTGCGCCAGCTCGCCCAGGTCGTGCGGCGCTATTCGGCCGGCGAGGCGCGCATCGCGATCGAGCAGAACTTCTACCTGCCCTGGGTCCGCGAGGACGAGCTCCCGGACCTGTACGACGAGTTGCGCGCCGTCGGGCTCGCCGATCCGGGAGCGGAGACGGTGGAGGACGTGACGACCTGTCCCGCCGCCGACACCTGCCGCCTCGGCATTGCCTCGGCGAAGGGCCTCGGCTCCGCCCTCTCGGCGGCCCTCGAGGACGGGGGCGAGCTGGCTCCCTACCGCGAGCTCGCGCGCAGCGTCCGGATCAAGATCTCCGGCTGCCCCAACGGTTGCGCCCAGCACGCCGTTGCCGACTTGGGCTTCCACAGCGCGGCCATGACCGAAGACAAGCGCACCGTCCCCTCCTACCTCTTGTTCGTGGGCGGCAGGCTCGGTCTCGACCGTGCGCAGCTCGGGAACGTGATCGGGAAGTACCCCGCCAAGAACGGGATCCGGGTAGTCGGGGTCTTGCTCGACCTGTTCCAGTGCGAACGACTCGATGGCGAGGACTTCACGGGCTGCCTGGAGCGCCTCGGCGAGGCCCGCCTCAAGGAGGCCCTGGAGCCACTACGCGCCGTGCCGACGTTCGAAGCCGACCCGTCCTTCTATCAGGACTGGGGGCACGCCAACGAGAAGTTCGCCGTGCGCCAGGGGGTGAAAGGCGAGTGCGCCGGAACGACCGTGGCGGAGCACGTCCCCTCGGCGGCCGACGCGAAGGAAGCCTTGGCGCAGGCCGAGGCGTACTTCGCTCACCAGGAATTCGCCGCGGCGATCGTGGCGGGCTACGAGGCCGCCGCCGCCGCCGCGCGGGTGCCGCTGTACAAACGGCTCGTGGACCCGTTCACGCCCGAGCAGGCGCTGTGGGAGTTCGAGAACCTCTTCGTGCTGTCGGGGCAAACGAACGGGGCTTGGAGCGACCTGGCGCGCGCGTTCGACGGTTTGAACCGGGCCGAGCCCGGGGGAATTGCCGCGCGCGCCATGCTCGACCGGGCACGAGCGTTCAGTGAGTGGTGCGCCGACTTCTGGGCCGAGCCGATCAAGTTCAAGAACGCGCCGGCCTAGGCACGACCCAAACGTTCTCTCCCACAAGCCCCAGTTGCGCCCAGTGACTTTATCACGTAAAGTACTTCGCATGAAACTCCACATTCGCAACGTCTCCAAGACCTACGCCAACGGCGTGCAGGCCCTGAAAGACGTGACCCTCACGATTCCGGTGGGAATGTACGGCCTGCTCGGTCCCAATGGCGCGGGCAAATCCACCCTGATGCGCATCCTCGCCACGCTGCAGGAGGCCGATGCGGGCAGCGTCCACCTGGGCGATGTCGACGTGCTGCGGCGGAAGGACGACGTCCGCAAAACCCTCGGCTACCTGCCGCAGGAGTTCGGCGTCTATCCCAACGTGAGCGCCGAGCAGCTGCTCGACCACTTCGCGCTGCTCAAGGGGATCGCCGAGCGCCGCGCGCGCCGCGCGGTCGTCGAAGCGCTGCTGCACCAGACGAACCTGTGGGAGGTACGCAAACAGAAGCTGGGCGGGTATTCGGGCGGCATGAAGCAGCGCTTCGGCGTCGCGGTCGCCCTGATCGGCAATCCACAACTCCTGATCGTGGACGAGCCGACGGCCGGGCTCGACCCCGCCGAGCGGGTCCGGTTCCTCAACCTGCTCAGCGAGCTGGGCGAGAACAGCGTGGTGCTCTTGTCCACGCACATCGTCGAAGACGTGAGCGAGCTGTGCACCCGGATGGCGATCATCGACCGGGGTGAGATCCTGCTCGATGCCGAGCCGCAGCGCGCCATCGCAGAGCTCCGCGGCAAAGTCTGGCGACGCGTCGTCGCCAAGACCGAGCTGGCCGCGCTGGAGCGCGCGCACCGGGTCATCTCGACCACGCTGTTCGCGGGCCGCACCGTCGCGCGCATTCATAGCGACGCCGCGCCCGGCCCCGACTTTGAGCCGGCCGAGCCGGATCTCGAGGACGTGTACTTCATGACGATGTCGGGCCGCGCGGGCCGCGCGGGCCGCGCCGCATGAAGTTCTGGGGAATCGTTCGCTTCGAGATCGGCTACCAGGTGCGCCGTGCCTGGCCCTGGCTGATCTTCGCCGTCGTATTCGTGCTCTCGTTCATGATGGCGCGAGACCAATCCCTCGCCGACGCGCTGTACCAGGACTTCTTCGCCAACTCGCCCTTCGCCGTTGCGAAAACCACCGTCATCGGCGGCTTGTTCTGGTTGCTGGCCGGCGCGGTGGTCGCCGGCGACGCCGGAGCCCGGGACGTGGCGACGGGGATACATCCGCTCGTCTACACGAGCCCCGTCACGAAGGGCGAGTACTTGGGTGGGCGATTCCTCGCCGCGTTCGCCCTCAATGCCGGCATCCTGCTCGCCGTGCAAGCGGGCACTCTGGTGGCCGTCTACGCGCCCGGCGTCGATCCCCAGGTCATCGGTCCCTTTCGCCCGGTGGCGTTTCTCACGGCGTACGCGTACATCGCGCTGCCGACTGCGTTGGCCGCGACGGCGATTCAGTTTCTCCTAGCGGTGCGGACCGGCCGCGCCATGACGGCCTACGCCGGCAGCGTGTTCCTCGTTTTCTTTGGTTTCTTCGTCGCCGGGCTGCTGAACTACTTCGTGAGACGCGGGCTGGGGACGCTGCTCGATCCGATCGGCATCCACCTCGTCGTGGACGACATGGCGCGCCTGTGGACGACGGCGGAGAAGAGCACACGCCTGCTCGAGCTCCAAGGCGCGTTCCTGGCGAATCGTCTCATCTGGGTGGGCGTTGCCCTGGGCGCGCTCGCCTTCACCTACGCGCGTTTCCAGTTTGCGCATCGCGTTGAAGGCAGCAAAGCGCGCGCTCGGACGCCGGTCGACAGCGTGGGCACGGCGGGCGCGTCGGTTTCCGTTCCTCACGTGTCGCGGTCCTTCGGCCTGGCCCTTCACACACGCCATACCCTCGCCACCGCCTGGATCTCGTTCCGCGCGATCGCGAAGAGCTGGGCCGGACGCGCCCTGCTCGTCGGCATCCCGATCCTGACCATCCTTGTGGTGATCGCCCAGATGAACGTGCTGGAAACGCCCCTCGTCCCCACGACCGTGCGCGTGCTCAGGGAGTTGACGGGCGGTCTCTCGGCGGGCATCGCCTCTGAACCGAGCCGCTGGGTGATCATTCCACTCTTGATCGTGTTCTTCGCCGGGGAGCTGGTCTGGCGGGAACGGGACGCCGGACTGGGCGAGATCGCGGACACGATGCCCGTGCCTGAATGGGCCCTGTTCCTCGGCAAGTACTTCGGGCTCGCCCTCGTCCTCGTCGTGTTCTTAGGCGTCCAGATGGTGGCCGGCATGCTGGCCCAGACGATCCTCGGCTATCACGACTTCGCGATCGGCCTGTACCTCCAGGTCCTGTTCGGCCTGCAGCTCCCCGAGTACCTGCTGTTCGCCATGCTCGCCCTCGTGGTACACGTGGTGGTCGACCAGAAGTACGTCGGTCACTTGGCGGCGATCCTCGCCTACGCGTTCATCGCCGCGCTCGCGGCGATGCTCGGTGTCGAGCATCACCTGCTGGTGTACGGCTCGAGCCCTGCATGGTCCTACACGGACATGCGCGGCTTCGGGTTGACGCTCGGGCCGTGGATCTGGTTCAAGCTCTACTGGGCGGCGTGGACCGTGGTGCTCGCAGTCGCGGGACGCCTGCTGTTGGTCCGCGGGAAGGAGCACAGCGTGGCCGCGCGTCTCCGGGAGGTGCGCCACCGCTTCACGCGAGCCACTCGGGCGACCGCGGGCATCGCGGCACTGCTCGTTGCGTCGTTCGGCGGCGTCATTTTCTACAACACGAACATTCTCAACCGGTATGCCAGCCGCGCCGAGCTCGCCGAGGTGCGCGCGGAGTACGAGCGACGTTACGGGCGGTATGAAAACGTCCCGCAGCCTCGCGTGACGGGCGCCAACGTTCGTGTCGAGATCTATCCCGGGCGCCGTTCGGTGGACATCACCGGCTCCTACCGTCTCGTCAATCGCAGCGCTCAGGCGGTCGACTCGATTCACGTGGCAACGCCCTTGAGCGTGGAGACGCGGGCGCTGTCGTTCAGCAGGACGGCGACCCTTGTTCTGAGCGATGCAGCGCATGGCCACCGGATTTACGCCTTGGCCCAGCCGCTCCAGCCCGGCGACTCGGTGCGGCTCGAGTTCGATGTGCGCGTCGCGCGGCGCGGCTTCTCGAACCGCGGCGCGGACCCGGCGGTGCAACGCAACGGCACCTCCTTCAGCAACGAGGCGTGGTTTCCCGCCGTGGGTTATCAGCGCTTGCGCGGGCTCCTCGGCCCGGCGGAACGGCGCGAGCACGGGCTCCCGCCTCGTCCCCTGCTCGCGTCGCTCTCTCCCGATCAGGAAGGCAACGACGCCGCCGTACGCGGCGGTGAGGGGATCGCGTTCGACGCGGTCGTAGGAACGGATGAGGGCCAGGTCGCCGTCGCGCCCGGAGCGTTGCGTGGCTCATGGACCGAAGCTGGCCGCCGCTACTTCCACTATTCCACCGACGCTCCGATTGCGGACGAGTGGAGCTTCTTCTCCGCCGACTATGCGGTGCGCGAAGAACAAGCGCATGGCGTCGCGATCCGGATCTTCCATGACGCACACCACAGCGCGCACCTCGAGGGCATGATCAGGAGCACGCGGGCGTCGCTCGACTACTACGGTGCGCAGTTCGGTGCCTATCCCTACCACCATCTCACCCTCGTCGAGCATCCCGGCGCCACGGGCGTGGGCATGCACGCTGAACCCAGCCTGATCTACTACGGTGAGGGCGTCGCCTCGTGGACCTCCCGGACCGGACAGCGAAGCTTCGATGTCCCCTACGCGGTCATGGGACACGAGATGGCGCACCAGTGGACGCTGCCCAGTGCCACGGTCGAGGGGTTGCCGTTTCTTGCCGAGGGGCTCGCCTGGTACTTCGCGATGAACATGGTCAAGGAGTCCCGTGGGGACTGGCAGTTCCGGCGGCTGATGCAATTCATGCGGCTGCCGTACCCGCACGCACCGATCAGACGCGGCGAACCGCTGCTCCGTGCGATGGATCCCTATCAAGCGTACCGTAAGGGACCCTTCGCGATGTACGCGATGAGCGAGTACGTCGGCTGGGACCGCGTGAACGGCGCGCTGCGGCGGCTCTTCCAGAAGCACAACGCCAAAGGGGCGTCGCAGGCAACAACACTGGACCTCTATCGCGAGCTTCAGGCGGTCACGCCCGATTCGCTGACGCCGCTGCTGCGCGATCTGTTCGAGGTGAACACGTTCTGGGATCTCAAGGTGGAGCGAGTCGCTGCGGAACAGCAGGCCGACAGCACCTGGCAGGTCACCCTCGATGTGCGCTCGCGGAAGACGGCCTACGATAGCGCCGGCGTCGAGCGCGATGTGCCGATGGATGACTGGGTCGAGATCGGGGTCTTCGCGGAAGGCGAGCCGGGCGACCCGCTGGGCAGGCCGCTACACCTCGAGAAGCACCGCATCCGCTCCCGCAACCAGACGATCACCGTGACGGTGCGGGGGCGGCCGGTCCTCGTCGGCATCGATCCCTTCCACCTGCTCGACTGGGAGGAAGGCGAGGAAGACGACAATCTCCAGCAGGTGAAGATCGGAAGCTGAGGCTACCGCACCTTCCCGCGGGCCGCGACCTTCCAGCTGCCTTCCGCTTTGCCGCGGCGGCCGAACCAGATTTCATCGTGCAGGTTGACCGTCGCGCAACAATGACTGGGCACGACCCAGACTTTCTCGCCGACTCGCGGCTTCTCATCAATCTCTACATAGCCGTGTTCCTCATTCATCTTGCGCATAGTCCATTGGCGCCCGATGAAGTGCCCGAACGTTCCAACCCCAACCGTCTGGTCGCTCGAGAATGTCTTTGACCCGGCGTCGATCACGCACTGGCCCGGTACCGCGGTGCTGACGACCGTCGTCAGCACGCGGAGCGCGCAGTCGGCCTCGTCGCAGAGCTTGGCCGCGAGACTACTCGCGTCATAGAACACGTAGGTGCCAGGCCGGATCTCGGTGGTTCGCGGAATCAGCGGTGTCTTCGCGGCGCCCGGCGTCGAGCCACCAGAGACGATCTTTGACTCAAACCCCGCCGCGGAAAGCGCAGCGATCACGGCGTCGATCTTGACGCAGGCCGTCTGGAAGCCCGCCTCGTCCAGCCACGACGGCCAGTAGAAGATCCCCTGGAAATCCGAAGCGGCTTTTGCGATCGCGACGGCTTGCTCGGGTGACTGCACGCCGCAGCGGCCCACGCCGACGTCGATCTCCACCAGCGTGGCGATCCCCTGCAGGTCACGCGCAACGTCGACCGAGTCGACGGCAACTTTCACGCGTCGCTGCTTCGCGAGCTCCTTCAAACGGGGCAGTTTCGGCTTCTGGAGAGGGTAGGCGACCAGCACATCGTCGCCTGGCAACACTTCCGCCTCGCCCACCTTGGCGACCGTGATCCCGATGGCGCCGGCATCGAGCTGCAGCTGCGCAATCTCAGGAATCTTGTGCGTTTTCACGTGCGGCCGCAGCGCCACGCCCCACGCCCGGCATTGCGCCTGCATGCGCGCGATGTTGCGCTCCAGGACGTCGAGATCGATGTAGAGGGCCGGAGTGTCGAGGTCGAGCGCGTCCACTATTTGCCCTTCTTTCCAAGTTTGGCTATGCACTCGATCTCGACGGCGATCCCGCCCGGCAGCGCGCCGGCCTGGATCGTGGTACGGGCCGGGAAGGGCGCCGTGAAGAACGTGGCGTACACCTCGTTCATCGCGGCGAAGTCGTTGATGTCGCGCAGATACACGTTGCACTTGACCACGTCGCCGAGTGACGAGCCCGCCGCCTCCAGTATTGCGCGCATGTTCTCGAACACCCGCGTGGTCTCCGACCGCACATCCCCTAACTCCAGTTTCCCAGTTCCTGGATTCGTCGGTCCCTGGCCCGCGACGAAAATGAAATCGCCTTCGATGATGCCCTGCGAATAGGGACCAAGGGGCTTGGGGGCCTTCTCGGTCAGAATGGCTTTTCTCAAGTGACGGGGCTCCTCTTCAATCGTTTCCACAGGTGATGGACCGGGAATCCCGCCGCCGCAATGGCGAGACCGTAGATCGGTGCAAAGTTACGGACCTGAATCTGTCCCCAGACGATCGCGGTCAGACCCACGATGGTGCCCACTATAAAGAAGAGCGGTACCCACGGATACGCCGGTGTGCGGAACGGCCTCGGCGCGTCCGCCATCTTGCGGCGTAGCACGAACACCGCGGCGACCGCGAAAATCAGCGCGGCCCACTCGATGACCACAAAGTACGTGATGAGCGCGTCGTAGTCCTGGAGCGCGAGCACCATGATGATCGCGACGGCGCCCACGATCACCTGCGCCGCCCACGGTGTGGACCAGCGCGGATGGATCTTCCCCAGGAACGCGAACGTCAGGCCGTCCCGTCCCATCGCGTACGCCACCCGCGGCTTGGCGAGCAGGTTGCCGTTCAACGCGCCGAAGATGCTCGTCATGATCGCGAGCATAATGAGCGTGCCACCCGCGGGTCCGACAATCGCTGTCATGACCGTGCGCGCGATCGCTTCCTTTTGCTGTGCCATGATGCCGACCGGCATCATGTACAGGTAGGCGAGATTCGCACCGATGTAGAGCGTGACGATCACCAGCATGCCGACGATGATGATGCGCTTCATCAGCCGCTCCGGCGCCACGACCTCCCCCGCGATCATGCTGACGGCCACCCAACCGTCGTAGGTCCAGATGACCGCGGCGACCGCGCGCGCCAGGCCGCCGGCCTGCACGGCGCCCCCTGCGGTAATGTTTGAAAAACTGCCGTGGCCCAGGAGAAACACGCCGACGATGATCGCGGCAAGCGCGGTCACCTTGACGAGGGTGGTCACACCGCTCACTGCCGCCCCGACGCGCGCCCCCAGCACGTTGGCACCCGTGAGGATGACAATCGAGGCGATCGCGATGAGTTGGACCTTGGCGTCGACGGTCACGCCGAGCAGGTTGAGCAGGAATTCGGCGAAGACCACTGAAAGCGCGGCGACGGTCGTCGGCGTCGTGATCAGCACGTACAACCAGCCGAACACGAACGCGGCGGCGTCGCCGTACGACTCGCGCAGGAACACGTACACGCCGCCGGCCTGCGGCAAGAGCGAGGTCAGCTCGGCGACCGCGAGCGCGCCGCAAATGCTGATCAGGCCGAACGCCGTCCACAGCCCCATGATGACGAGCGGGTTGGGGACGAGCCCGGCGATCGTCGGGGGGGTGCGGAAGATCCCGCTCCCGATGGTGATCCCGACGATGAGCGCCGTGCCGCCGGCGAATCCGATGACGCGGCGGAGATCCGTCAAGCGAACCGCAGGCAGACTGGGCTCGGGATCTCGATCTTCTGTTTCGTGGGTGTCAGCCTGCCGTTGGACGGATCGCGCGCGAACACGACGACGGAATTGGATCGCTGATTGGCGACGAGCAGCCACCGCCCCGTGGGATCGAGGCTGAAGTTGCGCGGCCAGTCGCCCTCGGTGGAAACGCTCTGCTCGAGCGCGAGCGCGCCCGCTCCCGTCACGGAGAACAGGGCGATGCTGTTGTGCCCGCGGTTCGAGACGTACAACGTGCGGCCCTTCGAGTCGACATGGATGTCGGCCGGGTAGTTCGTGCCGGTCCATCCCGCCGGGAGCGTCGCAACGGTCGAATGAGTGTCGACGGGCGAAAGGGAGCCGTGCGCGGCGTCGAAGCGCAGCGTGGCGACGGTGGAGTCGAGCTCATTGGCGACGAACACGAGCGGTAATGTCGGATGGAGGGTGAGGTGGCGCGGGCCCGCGCCGGGGCGCATGACGGCTTCACCGACGGGCCGCAGTGCTTTCGCGTCGAGATCGAGACGATAGACGAACACGCGGTCGGCCCCTAAGTCCGCGGCGAGCGCGAAGCGGTTCGTGCGATCGGGCAGGATGCAGTGGGCGTGCGGCGCTTCCTGGCGCTCGGCATTCGGTCCTTTTCCCGTGTGCTGGACCATGTGCGCGGGGGCGAGCGTGCCGTCGGGCTCGATCGGCAGCAGCGCGACATTGCCCCCGGCGTAGTTGGCCACGAGCAGAGCGCGGCCACTCCGGTCGACGCTCACGTAGCACGGCGCGCCACCTTCCGATGGCTGCTCGTTCAGGCGTGTGAGTCCGCCGGTTGCTCTGTCGATCGCGAAGCCGCTTACCGCGCCGTTGTCGACCTCGTTGGCGGCGTAGAGGACACGCCTATTCGGGTGGATAGTAAGGAAGGACGGCCTTGCGCCGGCGTTGGCCGCGCCGACGCGCAGCAACTCTCCTGACCTCCGGTCCATGCGGACGAGGTAGATGTTTTCGGTATACGTCCCGACATAGAAAAGATCGGGATCTGTCCGAGCCTCGGTCATTGGGGTGCCCGTATCGCCTTTCCGGGTGCGACAGCTTCGACGGCCTGTCCATTCGCGACCACTGAAACACCGTTCACGATCACGTGCTGAATGCCGACGGGCGAGAGTGACGGCTCACGGTACGTCGAGCGATCCATCACAACCCCAGCGTCAAAGATCGTAATGTCTGCATCAGCGCCCACACGCAGTCGCCCTTTCTGCTTCATCGCGGGCACTCGGCGCTCGAGTCGCTGCGCCGGCATCAGGGTCATCTTGCGGATGGCGTCCATCAAGGACAATGAATGCATGTTGTGTAGGGGCGCAGCATGCTGCGCCCCTACCGCATCACGGACGTAACGGCCGAGCACCCGTGCAAACGTTCCCGTGGTCCGCGGATGACCCGTGCCGTCCTGCCAGTATGCGTCGCTTGCAATGATCGTGAGTGGACTCGTTATGGCCAAGGCCACCATCTGCTCCGTGTTCGTATGGATCACGAGTGGTCCGCCGCTGCGCGTGTACCGCTCAAAACTCTCGCGATTGAGCCGCTCACCCGTCCGCGGCCATTCCAGCTCGGCCAGGCGCTCATCGGGCGCATTCTTGTAAACGTCCTGGATCGTGGCCGATTGAATCTCCGTCATCCCGGCATCATACGGATACGCCTCCGTTGTCACGTCACGTCCCTGGGCTCGGGCATCGCGGATCATGTCGAGCATCACGGGCGTTTCCGCAAGACCCGCACTGTTGATGTGCACGACATGCAACGGCGCACCGGTTTCGCCGGCGAGCGAAAGCGCTGCCTTCAGACCGACGACGCCAGGGATAATGTGCGCGTGAATCGGCGTCTTGGTCCTTGCCGCGACGCGGAACACGGCCAGTAGCTCATCGCGCGTGGCCGCTGGCGTGTACGGAAACCCGGCGCCGATGTCGACCGCGCCCTCGCGGAGGCCACGCTCAATACCTTGTGCGATCTCGTTGATCTGTTCGGGCGACGCTGGGCGATAGGCGCCGTCACCCACCGGCATCCGGGTGCCGGCATCGCGCATCACCGCCATCCGGACTTTGATGTGCCCGATGCTGACGCCGTAGTTGATGCGCTCGCCGGCTTCTCGCTCGCGGTACCAGGCGGCGACATCGGACGCTCCGAGCTCCAGCTCGAGCGCCGTCGTCACGCCGTCCAGCGAGTAGAACCGATAGGTCTCGGCTGTCTGTCCGTGGGCGTGAATGTCGATGAACCCAGGGGCGACGACGAGTCCGCGGGCATCGATCGTGTCGCGGCCGCGGATGGCTGCGGTGGTGATGACGGCGATGCGTCCGCCCGTGGGTCCGACCGATAACCCGATGTTCCGCACCGCATCGAGGTTGGAAGACGGATCCACCACGCGTCCGCCGAGGATCACGCGGTCGTAGACGGGGGGGGCCGGCGTGCCGAGCTGCAAGGCGAGGACGAGGCTGATAATCGATGTCATCATGAGATGACATCCTATCTCTTTTTTCGAGAAAGCGCTCTATTTCCTCTCGCCTTCACGGGAGAGGACGATGAAGTCGATCAAAGGGCCGGCAGTTTTCCTGGCGCAGTTCGCGGGCGATGCGCCGCCGTTCAACAGCCTGAAGGCCATCGCCGCCTGGGCTGCGGGGCTCGGCTTCAAGGGCGTCCAGATCCCCAGTTGGGACGCTCGACTGTTCGACCTCGCCAAAGCGGCCGAGAGCCAGACCTACTGCGACGAGATAACAGGCATCCTGGGCGAGCGCGGGCTCCAGGTCACCGAGTTGGCGACGCATCTGCAGGGCCACCTGGTGGCCGTGCATCCCGCCTACGACACCGCGTTCGACGCCTTCGCGGCGCCCGAAGTCCGCGGCAAGCCCGCGGGGCGGACCGCCTGGGCAGTCGAGCAGATGAAGCTCGCGGCACGCGCGTCGCGCCGGCTTGGTGTAACCGAGCACGCGACTTTTTCGGGCTCTCTCGCCTGGCCCTACGTCTATCCCTGGCCGCAGCGGCCGGCGGGTCTCGTCGAGACGGCGTTCGACGAGCTGGCGCGGCGCTGGCGCCCGATTCTCGACGTGTTCGACGAAAACGGCGTCAACGCCTGCTTCGAGATCCATCCCGGTGAGGATCTGCACGACGGTGTGACGTTCGAGATGTTCCTCGAGCGCGTGGGGGGTCACAAGCGCTGTAACCTGCTGTACGATCCCAGTCACTTCGTGCTGCAGCAGCTCGACTATCTCGAGTACATCGATTTCTATCACGACAGGATCCGCATGTTTCACGTCAAGGATGCCGAGTTCAATCCGACCGGCCGCCAGGGCGTGTATGGCGGGTACCAGTCGTGGGTCGATCGTGCCGGCCGGTTCCGTTCCCTGGGCGATGGTCAGGTGAACTTCAAAGCGATCTTCTCGAAGCTGGCGCAGTACGACTATCCCGGCTGGGCGGTACTCGAGTGGGAGTGCTGCCTCAAGCACCCGGAGGACGGCGCCCGCGAAGGGGCGAAGTTCATCGCCGACCACATCATCCGGGTGACGGAGCAGGCGTTCGACAATTTCGCCGGCGCCGGCACTGACGAGGTCGCGAACCGCCGGATGCTCGGCATCCCCTGACGATGGCTCAGCCGCTGCGGCTCGGCATGGTGGGCGGAGGGCGCGGCGCCTTCATCGGCGGCGTGCACCGGCTCTGCGCCCGCATGGACGGGCAGTATGACCTGGTCGCGGGCGCGCTCTCGTCCGATCCAGAGCGCGCCAAAGAATCGGGCGCCGATTTGGGCCTCGCGCCGGAACGCGTTTACAAAACCTTCGCCGAGATGGCGGCTGCAGAAGCGAAGCGATCCGACGGCATCGAAGTCGTGAGCATCGTCACGCCGAACGACAGCCACCACGCCATCGCCCGCGCCTTTCTCGATCGCGGTATCGATGTGATCTGCGACAAGCCGATGACCACCACCGTCGAGGACGCGCTCGACCTGGTGCAGACGGTGCGGCGCACCGGTCTCATCTTCGGCGTCACGCACAACTACACCGGCTACCCGATGGTGCGCCAGGCGCGCGAGATGACCGCGGCGGGCGAGCTGGGTACGATCCGCGTCGTGCAGGTCGAGTATGTGCAGGATTGGCTCACGACCAAGCTTGAAGAGACGGGGCAGAAGCAGGCCGCGTGGCGGGTCGATCCAGCGCGCGCCGGCGTCGGCGGCTGCCTTGGCGACATCGGTACGCACGCGCACAATCTCGCCGGCTTCGTCACGGGCCTCGCCGTGCGCGAGCTCGCCGCGGACCTGAGCCGGTTCGTGCCGGGCCGCCGGCTCGACGACAACGCGCACATGCTGCTGCGGTTCGAGAATGGTGCGCGCGGCATGCTGTGGGGGAGCCAGGTGGCGCCGGGCAACGAGAACGGGCTCCGGCTGCGCGTGTACGGCGAGAAAGCCGGCCTGGAGTGGAGCCAGGAGCACCCCAACCAGCTGCGCTTCGCTCCGGTGGGCCAACCGCCTCGGGTGTTATCGCGGGGTGGTCCGAATCTCGGTGTCGACGCGCCGCGTGCGACCCGCATCCCGTCAGGGCATCCGGAGGGCTATCTCGAAGCGTTCGCCAATCTGTATCGCGATCTGGCGGAGCAGATTCGGGCGCGTCGTGCCAAGCGGGCGCCCGATCGGGCGGCGTTGCTCGTGCCGACGGTGGAAGATGGCGCGCACGGCGTCAAGTTCATCCACGCGGCCGTCGAGTCGAGTGCCAAGAATGGCGCGTGGGCGGACATGCAGCTGAAGCTGCGCTAGAGCGGGCTACTCCGCACGACCGGTTCTCACTGTATCGCCCGTACGGGCGCGTAGCGATCAGTCGGCGTGCCATCGCCTAACGAGCCAAACAGATTGCGACCCCAACAGTACGGCGCATGATCAGTCGTCACACCGCATGTGTGTCCGTTCCCGACACTGACCTGCAGGAAATGCAGACCACCGACCACGAGCTTCGGCGTCGCCACGGGCGCGTTGGAGCTGTCGCCCACACCGCCGTTGGCATTCTCGCCCCAGCAATAGGCCAGCGAATCGGTGGAAACGGCACACGCGTGACGGTATCCGGTGCTCACGGAAACGTAGACGTGGCCACCCGGAACCTCCGCCGGCACCAAGCTGAACGCTCCGGAATTTGCAGGACCGAGGCCCCAGCAATAGAGCTTGTGGTCGACACTGATGCCGCACGTGTAGCTGAGTGCGGTGGCGATTTCCGCAAAGCTCACCGCGCCCGCGACCGGAGTTGGAACGTCCCGCGGCTGTTGCGTACTGTCGCCGAGCTGGCCGTAGACGTTGTCGCCCCAGCAATACGCCTCGTGGTCCACCGTAATGGCGCAGGTGTGGTGATCGCCGGCGCTGATGTGGATGAATTGGTGTGAGCCGGCGACCGGCACCGGTGCCATCGTGCCCGGCGTTCCACTGCCCGTCCCCAGCTCGAAGAAGCTGTTGGTCCCCCAGCAGTAGGCCGCATGCGTCGTTGTCACGCCGCAGCTGTGCGCCGAGCCGGCGCTGATTTGCGTGAACGACACGCCACCCAGGACGCGTACCCGAACAGGGCTCCCGAATGTCGACCCATCACCGATCTTCCCCTGACTGCCGTTTCCCCAGCAGTAGGCGGCGCCGGCGAGCGTTATGCCGCACGTGTGATCGATCCCGCCACTGAGCTGCGCGAACTGCAACCGGCCGCGGACCGGCGTGACCACCAGACGGTTGACGAACGTGCTGTCGCCGAGCTGCGCGTCGCCGTTCGCACCCCAACAGTACGCGAAGCCGGCCACCGTGACGCCGCAACTGTGTGCCCAACCGGTCGCGGCGGAAGCAAACGTCAACCGAATCGAGAACGGGATGCTCGTGACCGGCGGCAATCCTGGGCTGAGTACCTGGAAGATGAATCCATCGCCCGCCCGCTCGAGACCCAGGTCCGAGAACGTCGCGATCCCCGCCGTCGCGCGGACGGTCGTCGTGCCTGAGAGCGTGGCTCCCGAAGGATTCGCGGCGAGTCGGATAGTGACGTCGCGCGCTGTCTCGGTCACGAGATTGCCGGAGGCGTCCTGGACCGCGACCCGAATGGCTAGTGTGAACTGCGCCTCGCTCGCCGTGTCGGGTTGCGTCAGGAAGACGAGCTGCGTCGCTGGAGGGGGAGGGGGCGGCGGCGGCGGGCCCGTCCCCGATTCCCCGCAGGCCGCCACGGCGATCGCTACGGCCGCCAGGGTGTGAAGGTCCGACTTCCGACTCATTGGACGATCTGCACCGGCGTACGCCGGAGCGTGAGTGTTCCATCGCCCAGACCGCCATAGAAATTGTAGCCCCAGCAATACGACACCTGATCGGTGGTAAGCCCACACGTGTGCTGCACGCCGGCGTTCAGCACCGCCCAACTGAGGCCTCCGTTCACCGGGTTGGGTGAGGGATGAGGGGTTTCTGTCCCATCGCCGAGTTTGCCGTAGGTGTTGTCGCCCCAGCAGTACCCGACATGTGCCGTCGTTACGCCACACGTGTGGTTCGCGCCGGCGTCGATTTGCGCAAAGCTGGCCGCGCCCGGGACAGCCGCGGGCGTATTGGCCCATCCTTCGCCCCAGCAGTACACGTCCTTCGCGAGCGTCACGGCACAGCTATGAAAGTCGCCCGCGCTGATCCATGCGACACGCAGGCTCCCCGCTACCAGCGTCGGTGCATCGCGGTGGTATGTGGGGGAGCCGTCCCCCAGTTGGCCCTCGACGTCTCGACCCCAGCAATAGGCGACGTTCCCGCGGGCGATGCCACAGGTGTGCAGCCCGACGCTGATCTGACCCAACCGGAGGCCACCGGCGACCAACGCCGGCGTGAGGCGCTGCGTGGTGGTGCTGTCCCCGAGCATTCCGAGATCATTGCGACCCCAGCAATACCCGAGGCTGTCCGCCGTCACGCCGCAACTGTGCCCCTCACGCGTGCTCACCTGAACGAATCTGAGACCGCCACTGACCGGTGTGGGGATGTTGCGGTCGGTCGTCGTTCCGTCGCCCAGGTTGCCGTTTTCGTTGCGTCCCCAGCAGTAGGCGAGGCTATCCGTGGTGACCGCGCACGTGTGTTCGAATCCCGCGCTCAAATGGAGGAACCGGATACTGTCGGAGACGAGCGTCGGCGTCAGCCATTGGTTGTTCGTCCCGTCACCCAGCTGTCCGTAGACGTTGTTGCCCCAACACCACGCATGATTCGTGATATTCACCCCGCAGCTATGGAGCCCGCCCGCACTGATGGCGCGCAAGGTCAACGCAATGCGGAATGGCGTAGTCGAACCGTCGGTCAGGCCTGACGCGGTCGCCAAGAGCGTCAGCTCGTTACTGGGCTGGGAGATACGCAGATCGCTGAATGTCGCGACTCCTGCTACGGTCGAGCCCGTTTTCGTTCCTGCGAGCACCGCACCGACGGCATTCGTGCCGAGCCCCACGGTCACCGCAACGCCGTTGCTTGCAAAGGTGTGACCGTACTGATCCTGGATTTCGACTCGTACCGCCGGCGTCATCACACTGCCGACCTCGGTGCGTTCAGGTACGGCGGTAAAGACTAAACGCGTCGCTACCGGTGGCGGCGGGGGCGGGGGTGGGGGTGCCTCGACCGGCGTGTCTCCTCCGCACGATGGCAGGCTGACCACGGTAAGGCAGCAAAGAATCAGCAGTACGGTGCGCATGGCGCGACTGATAACTTGTCGCCGTGCTCAGGGAGCGGGCAAGGTAAAGCGCCCCAAAAGTCATAATTGGGGGAACTAGGGGCTGAACGTCGCGGTCAACACGGCAAAGAGAAGCGCGTCCCCGGTGGCGTCAGGATTCGTGAACACGAAATAGAGGTCATGGACTCCCGTCGTCGGCTGGAGCGGCACGCGCCGCGAGACCGGCATCTCATCGGTGGTGGACAGAATCGGCTCGCTCTCACCCAGCCACGTGCCGGTCGGAGCATCGAGATGCACGGCGATCTTCCCGCCCTTCGCCTGATACTGCGCTGGCGCCGCCACCAGGAACGTCACGGCCCCGACCCCCGTCAGATCGATCTGTTTCAGCGCGACCGATGACCCCGATCGGTTGGCGACCGCGATCGGAACCGGAGCGCGCTCGTCCGTCTGTTTCGACACGCCCGCCGACATCTCACCGTCGGCCACGATGACCGTCGGCGACCGCAGCTCGAGGGTCTTTTCGCTCGTGATCGCCGGCACGCCGTTCGCCCCGCGGTCCGTGTACGCGGCGCGCAGTCGCACCACGCCGTGTGGCGCGTCACCCGAGCCCGCGGCAGGGGGGGGCGTGTATGCCCCACGCACGGGCAGGGACGGGGGCGTTGCCGCCGCGCCCGAGTCGGCGAGACTCCTGATGTACGCCACCATCGCGTCGGCCTGCTCGGCGCTGAGTGCGGGATGCGCAGGCATCGCGACTGGCCCCCACACGCCTGATCCGCCTTCGCGAATCTTCTTGCTGAGCCGCGCGCTCGCCGTGGTGTCATCGCGGTACTTCCGCGCGACGCCCAGGTACGCGGGTCCGATCGACGTGCGATTCAGCTGATGGCAGGAGAGGCAGTCGCCGGCCTCGACCAGGTGCCGCCCCTGATCTGCAGGACTCGACACCTCCGAACCATCCGGGAGATACTGCGCGCGCACAGCCACGCGGCGCGGCGGGATCCTGCCCCTGCGCAACGTGCCGTCTTCGCGATCGGTCACGCGCACCGCGTAGCGTACCGGCACGCCCGGGAAGAAGAACGTGCTATTGCCACCGACCAGGTCGATACCCACGGTGGGCGGCTGATTGCCCGCCACCATCTCGATCGGGGGGGCGCTCGTCGCTGCCCCCTGGGCGTCCGTGACCGTCAGTGTGGCCGTGTAGGTCCCCGCCTGCCGGAATGTGATTGAGGGATTCGGAGCCGTCGACCGTGCCACGACCGCACGGCGCTGCGTAATCGTCCAGGCGTACCGGACCGAGTCCTCGTCGAGATCCACCGTGCCTGCCGAGGAGAGTGAGATGCGCAAGGGGAGGGCGCCTTTGGCGTGATCCACCGTGGCGGCGACGACGGGTGCGCGATTGCCGGCGTTGTACTCGATGCGCACCAGCCGAGCATCGTCGTTACCCGAGAACCAGATCGTGCCGTACTCGAGGATGTACAAATCTCCATTTGGAGCGAATTCCATCTCGATCGGCGCGGCGAACTTCGCATTCGGCATGAACTGCTCGATGGAGGTGAGGTCGCCATTCTTGTCCATCGTGACCGCCATGATCCAGTGCCGCATGAACTCGTAGATGAACAGCTTGCCGTCGTAGTATGGCGGAAAGGGCCGAGCGGCGTTGCGGAAATCGTCGCGGGAGAACACGGGGCCGGCCTCGGCCGTGCGTCCCCCGGTGCCGACGATCGGGAAATCGGGCGACGGCCCGTACGGATACCAGATGAACGCCCCGCGCGCCGGCGGCAGCTGATTGAGCCCTGAGTTGTTCGGTGAGGTGTTGACCGGATGCGCGGGATCGAATTGCGGGCCGCCCTGCGTCGTGACGGAATCGATGACGGTCGTCTTGTAATAGGCCTGGTTGTTCCCCACGAAGTCGGGCCACCCATAGTTCCCCGGGCTGCGCGCCTGACCGATCTCATCGTAGCCGCGCGGTCCCCGTCCGACCGAATCGACGTTCGCGTCAGGACCGACTTCGCCCCAGTAGACGAAACCGGTGTGTTTGTCTACCGAGATCCGATACGGGTTGCGATGGCCCATTGTGTAGATCTCGGCCCGAGTCTTCGCCGTGCCGTTCGGGAAGAGGTTTCCACCCGGGATCGTGTACGTGCCGTCCGGCTCAGGATGGATGCGGATGATCTTGCCGCGGAGATCATTCGTGTTCGCCGACGATTTCTGCGCGTCCCACGGCATCCGGCCGGGGCGCTCGTCGATCGGAGCATATGCCGTGGCGAACGGATTCGAGTTGTCGCCGGTGGACACGTAGAGGTTGCCCTGGGCGTCGAACGCGATCGAGCCGCCGGTGTGACAGCACTGCAGCCGCTGCGTCGGGATTTCGAGGAGCACTTTCTTGGACGCGAGATCGAGCGAGTCTCCGGTCATCGTGAAGCGCGCGAGGACATTCTTCGCATCCGGTCCCGCCGGCGAGTAGTACATGTAGATCCAGCCGTTCGCCGCGAAATTGGGATCGGCGGCGAGTCCTAGCAGGCCGTCTTCCGCCTGGCTCGAATCGGCGTACTTGGTGCTGACCGGAATCGTCGCGATGCGACGCACTCGCGGGGAGGCCTCGCTAGGCTTGTACAGGTTGACGTAGCCGTGGCGCTCGATGAACAGCACCCGTTCGTCCGGCAGCACGGCGAGCTCGATCGGTTCATCGAGCTTCTCGGCGAGCACGACGCGCGTGAAGCGATTCTCTTCGGGCCGCGCGCGACTGAAATCGACCGCACCGGTTCCGATGGCGTAGCGCAGGCCGCCCAGCAGGTGTTGCAAGAAGAGCGGCTCGGTGTAGGTGGCTTCGGTGTGGCCCATGTTGGTATACCACGCGCGGCCGCCGCCGAAATCGTGGTACCAGCTCATGGGGTGGTGCTCGCCGTTGGTCCCGCCCTCGTAGCTCTTCTCGTCGATCTCGATGAGTACGCGGATCGTCGGGTCGATCGACTTGAAGTTGTAGAACTCGTCTTCGCGATCGAAGTGCGTGGGGAGCCCTTGCGTCGACACGTGCGTCGTGTCGAGTACGCGGTAGCTGCCTTTGCGCACGTTGGGATTGCCCGGATGGCCGTTGAAGTAGGCGCCCGCCAGTCTGCCGTACCATGGCCAGTCGTACTCGGTGTCGGTGGCGGAATGCACGCCGACGTATCCGCCCCCCGCCTGGATGTAGCGCTCGAAGACATCCTGCTGCGCCGGATTCAGCACGTCCCCCGTCGTACTCAGGAAGACGACGGCGCTGTAGCGCGCCAGGTTCTTCCGGGTAAAGGCGCCGGCATCCTCGGTCGCGTCGACCGCGAATCCATTCTCCTGGCCGAGCTTCCGGATCGCGGCGATGCCGTTGGGGATGGAGCTGTGACGGAATGCGGACGTCTTGGAAAAGACGAGCACGCGCGGTTGCTGCGCGGCGGTGACGACCGGGAGCGACATCGAGGCGAGGAAGAGGAGCGCGAGACAAACGAGGAGTCGGTTCATGGCGGCAATCTGCCTGGAGATGCCGCATGTGCAAGTCGGGGTTGGTGCGCTACTCCCCGAACCGCACTCGCCTCGTCTCCTGCTCCTGTCCCGTAGGCCGCGTCAGCGACTCGTACAGGTCGGGCCGCCGCGCCCTGAGCCAGCGCCTCCCCGATGACGTGGGGAGAACCGACGCGTCGAGATCCGCCACGACCATGTCGTCACCCAACGCCCGCGACTCCGCGATGACATCACCGTAGGGGTCGAGCACCATCGCGTTGCCGGTGCGGATCTCATCGTCGTCAGGGCCGATGCCGTTGCTGAACAGCAGAAACATGCCGTTGTCGTGTGCCCGGCTCGGGAGCCAGCGCATGAGCCACGCCCGGCCCTTGGGCCCGCACAGCTCCGCCTCGCACGCCGCTGGATCCTCACGGCGACGGGCCCAGACAGCGGGGTCGATCGGCTTCATGCCCCGCGGGCTCACCGAGTTACACCCGCCCGTCTGATGCGGCGCGAGCAGGATCTCGGCGCCCAGCAGCGCCGTGGCGCGGGCGTTCTCGACGATGTTGTTGTCGTAGCAGATCAGCACGCCCACGCGGCAGCCGTGCGGCGTGTCGAAAACGGTGTAGCGGTTCCCGGCGCAAATGTTCGGGTGCTCGAACACGTGCAGCTTGCGGTGGACGGCCCACGTCCCGTCCGGCATGGCGACGACGTAGACGTTGTAGACACCGCCATCTGGACCGCGCTCCAGCAACCCCGCCCCGATGGTCATCCCCTGTTCCCGGGACAGATCCAAAAGGTCCCGCGTGGACGGCCCGTCGGGGACCGGCTCGGCCAGTGCCTCGAATGCCGCGCGCGACAGCTTGCGCACATGCCAGTAGCCCGTGAGGCACATCTCCGGGAACGCGATCATCTCCACGTTCGCGCGGGCGGCCTCCGTCACAAAATGGCGGATGCGGCCGAAGTTGAACGCCTTGTCGCCCGCAGCATGCTGAAACTGGACTGTCGCCACCCGGATGTCGCGCATAGAGCCTACATCCTAATGCTTAACCCTTTCTCGTGAGTACGACGTGCGTCGCGGCCGGGGTCGCCACATGCTGGGTGCACGCATAGCCCAACGCCGGCAGATCGATCCCCGCAAAGAGATGCTCGCCAGCGCCGAGCAGGATCGGCGCGATCGCGACGTGGATCTCGTCGATGAGCCGCGCCTCGAGATACTGTCGCACCGTGGAGGCGCCTCCGCCGACCTGGATATCGAGGTCGCCCGCGGCCTCCCTGGCGCGCCGGAGCGCTTCCTGGATTCCGCCCGTGACGAAATGAAAGACGGTCCCGCCTTTCATCGTGATCGGGTCGCGCGCGTGGCGCGTCAGCACAAACACCGGCGTATGATAGGGCGGATTCTCCCCCCACCAGCCGCGCCACTGGTCGTCGGGCCAGGGCCCGCGCACAGGGCCGAACATGTTTCGGCCCATGATATACGCACCGATGCGTTCCCCGAAGCGCTTGGCAAAATCGTTGTCGGGACCCGTCGTCCCGCCCGTTTTCCCGTTTATCTCTTGAAACGCACGCGTGCCGATGTACCAGCCGTGCAGCTCCTCACCACCCACGCCGAGTGGGTTCTCTAGGGTCTGGCGTGGCCCGGCGCCGTATCCGTCGAGCGAGATCGCGAAGTTGTGAACGCGCAGTTTGGTCATCAAACGGCTCCTGCTTCTTCAGAACGGGGAGAGGACCGCGCGACTACGAACAACAGCAAGGCCCCCAGGCCGGTCACCACGACGCCGCCCAGCAGCTCGCCGCGCTTGGTGGGAAGTTGAATCGCCATCAGCGCCATGACCGCCGTATGCGCAAAACTGGACCACACGGTGTACGCGATCAAGCTGCGATGCATGGAGGGGTTGCGCGCTGCGAGGATCAAGAACACACCGAGCGTCGCCAAGATGGTCCAGAACATCGGCGCCGTCGTTCCGCCAGTCGGGCGCAGTCCGGCCAGGAAAGAAGTCACCAGAGGATAGACATTGGCAACGACCATCCCCAGACCCAACACCACCAGCACAACCTGCAGCACTCGTTCGCGCTTGAACGTCGCGGCCATGGGAGACCTCCCGAAGTAGATGCATCGCTCAGGATGACAGGGTCGCTGGGACGCGCTGGGTGCGGATGCCGATCGCCAACACGAGCAGCGGAAGGGTCGCGATCGCGGCGGCCAACGCCAGCACTGGAAATCCCCACGCACTCACCACTACACCCGAGAGTGCGCCGGCGGACGCGCCCGCCAACCCCATGATCAGGTCCGACAACCCTTGCGCGGATGCGCGCAGCTCGAGCGGCACCGATTCGCTGAGCAGGGTCGAGCCCGCCACCATCGTGCACGACCATCCGAGACCCACCAAAAACAGCCCGGCACCGAGGCGCGAGCTGTCGTAGCCGGCGCCGCCCGCGAGCGCGCACGCAGCCAGCAGCAACCCGATTCCGGCGAAGATCACGGGCCGGCGGCCGAGTCGATCGGTGAGCCAGCCGATGAACGGCGCGAACGCGTACATCCCCGCGATGTGTACGCTGATGACGATGCCGACGATGCGCAGTGTATGTGCCGCGTCATGCCCGGCGCCACGAATGTGCACCGGCGTCATCGCCATGATGCCCACCATCACCATGTGCCCCACGGCCATCGCCGCGACGCCGAGCACCGCCGCTGCGCGCGCGCCAACGGCGCGCAGTCCGTCGCGCAGGCGTCGCGGCGCACCTTGCCCACCAGCCGTTCCCGCCAACAGCGCGGGGTCGGGGCGGAGCAGGGCGATCACCGCCAGCCCGGTGACGACGAATAGGAGCGCAGAAAAGAAATACGGAGCGGCCAGCGTCGGGATGCCGAATCGAGACAGCGCCGTACCAGCCGGCGCGGCGAGATGCGGGCCCGCGACCGCGCCGATCGTCGTCGCCCACACGATGAGCGAGAGATGCCGCGCGCGCAGCGCTGCCGGGGCGAGATCCACGGCGGCGTAGCGGGCCTGGAAATTCGCCGCCGTCGCGCCACCGAACAGGAAGAAACCGAGAAATAGCAGGGGAAGGGAGCCGCGTGCCGCGGCGAGGACCACGAGGAGGGCGCCGACCGCGGCGATGCCATAGGCGGCCGCGAGGCTCGGCCGCCGGCCGTGCCGATGCACTATCGCGGTGGCGGGTATCGCGGCCAGTGCCCCACCAACCACCGCGGCGCTTTGCGCCAGCCCCGACAGCCCGACGCCGGCCAGCTCGGCCGCCAGCAGCGCGCCCACGGACGACCCGATCGCCACGCCCATCCCGCTGACGATCTGGGTTGCAAACAAGAGCCGCAGCGTGCGGCGCTGGACGGCGGCGGTTCCGGTGTCGGGTGCCAGGCTACTCGTCATGCCCGAACGCTACACCAAAAATGACGCCCTGACGCAACGGCATGGCCGTGGTGCGAACGCAACGACCCCGTTGTCTCGCCTAATGCCGCGAGGTGGCGTCAAACTTGAAGGCTCTTGGCGCGTATGCCGTCTTTGATCTGCTGCGAGCCCGACATCGCCGCGTTCGAAGCCCTCTTCCGCACCCACTATGCGCCGCTGTGTGACTATGTGTACGGCTATGTGCGCTCGCGCGCGGTAGCCCAGGAGCTGGTGCAGGACCTGTTCCTCCGGCTGTGGGAGCGGGCCCCGGCGCCCGCCGGTACCCTTCCCGCATCCTACCTGTATACCGCCGCTCGCAACCGAGCACTGGGTCATCTTCGCCGGGAACGGGTTGCCGCCGCCTGGGCCAATAATCCAGTCTCCGCGGCGCGCGCCGCGCCGCCGGCTGCGGACGAGCCACTCTGTGAGCACGAGTTGCGTGAGGCCGTCGACCGCGCGGTGGCGGCCCTGCCCGAGCGGTGCCGTCTCATCTTCACCATGAGCCGCTACCGCCGGCTGTCGAACGCCGAGATCGCGCGAACGCTGTGCATCTCGGTCAATACCGTTGAACAGCAGATGTGGCGCGCCCTCAAGACCCTCCGCGTGAAGCTCGCCCCCTACCTCCAGTAAAGGTTCGCCCCGTCGCGCGCGTTCTCACAGGAGAGGTATCCTGTGAACGAACAGAGCGACGGACCACGTATCGCCCGCTACGTCGCGGGCCGATGCACGCCGGACGAGGCGGCCGAGATGCGCCGCTGGTTGGCGCAACACCCGGCGCGTGCCGAGCTGGTGAACGCCTTGGCACGCGTGTGGCGGCTGGCTCGGCGCGTGCCCTTCGTCTGGGACGTGGACGGGGCGTGGCGCGCGTTGCGGCGCCGCCTCGGACCGGACCACGCGTTCCCCCTCTCCACCATGGAGAGGGGGACAGATGGTGAGGCCCGTCTCGGGACGTGGGCGATGTGGCGCGCCGCGGCCGTGGTCCTCGCGGCCTCCGCCACCCTGACGGGCGTCCTGGTGCATTACGGCCGGCGCGCGCCCGCCGCACCGCTGCGCGAGGTCGCGACGCGGCGCGGGCAGCGGGCGTCGCTGCGGCTCGCCGACGGCACGCGCGTGGACCTCGGCGTCGCGAGCGCGATCCGCTACGCTCCAGCATTTGGCCGCCGCGAGCGGAACGTGTATCTGGAGGGCGAGGCGTATTTCGAAGTCGCCCCCGACCCCAAGAAGCCCTTCACGGTATACGCCGCCAACGCCATCACACGGGATCGGGGAACGAAGTTCGGCGTCAGTGCCTATCCCGGCGCGAGTCAGGTAGAAGTGGTCGTCGTCGAAGGCTCCGTGGATTTGAGCGGTCTCGTGCTCGACGCCGCGGACCTCGGCCGAGTGGACCGAAGCGGCCGGGTGCGCGTCGAGCACGGCGTGGACGCGGCCGCCCGATTGGGGTGGCGCGTCGGCCGCCTCGTGTTCCGGAACACCCCGCTGCGCGAAGCGCTCCCCGAGCTCGGCCGCTGGTATGACGCCGATCTCCAGCTGGGCGACTCGTCGCTCGGTGGCTATCCGCTCACCGCGTCGTTCCGCGGCGAGCCGCTCGACAGAGTCCTCGATCTCATCACCGCTGCCTTGCACGTCCGTGTCGCCCGGCGGGGCACGACCATCCTGCTGTACCAAGGAGGCTAGAGCCATGGTTCGTCTGCTCCCGCTGCTTTCGCTGCTCGCCGTCGCGACCGCGCCGTGCGCGCTGCGCGCCCAGGACGCCGATGACGGCATTCCCACCATCGGTCCTCGGTTTCTGGTGGCGACCCGCGCCGCCCGGCGGGTGCCGGTGGACGTCGCGCGCACACCGATCCTGAGCCAACGGATCTCGCTCGACCTGGAGGGCGTGACCCTGGAAGCCGCGCTTAGGACGGTGTCGAGCAAGGCTGGCCTGCACCTCGTGTACAGCAGGGCCCTCGTCCCGCTCGGCCGGCCGGTCCAGTTGCGTGCGGAAGACATCTCTGTGGCAGGCGCCTTGGCCGAGTTGCTCGTGGATACCGACGTGGACATGCTCTTCTCCAGCGGCAATCAGGTCGCGCTCGTGCCGCGGTCGCTGGTCGGTGAGGCGGGATCGGTCCGGGGCACCGTGAGCGACGCCATCAACAGTGGGCCACTCTCGGGCGTCGCGATCACGATCGTAGGCACGCAGCTCGCCGCCACCACCGGACCGGAAGGGCAGTACGCCATCACCGCCGTACCGCCCGGGCCCTACCGGCTGCGGGCGCGGCGGCTGGGCTACGCGCCGCGCGATACGACGATCGTGGTGCAGGACGGGCAGGAGGCCGTCGCCGACTTCCGGTTGACCGCGACCGCCGTCGAGCTGCAGGCGGTCGTCGCGGTAGGGTACGGCGAGCAGTCCAAGGCGACCCTGACCGGCGCCGTCAGCGCCGTGGACGGGCAGGAGCTGAAGAGCGTCCCCACCGTCAACCTGTCGAACACCATGAGCGGGCGGCTGCCCGGTGTCGTGACGATCAACCGCAGCGGAGAGCCCGGGTACGACGGCGCGACGATCCGCGTTCGCGGCGGTCATACGCTGAACGACAACAGTGCGCTGATCGTCATCGACGGGGTGCCGGACCGCGTCGGCGGTCTGGAGCGGCTCGACCCGAGCGACATCGAGAACATCAGCGTCCTGAAGGACGCCTCGGCGGCGATCTACGGTTCGCGCGCGGCCAACGGCGTCATCCTGATTACGACGAAACGCGGGAGCGGCAGCGCCCCGGAGCTGACCGCGACCTTCAACCAGGGCTTGAACCAGCCCACGCGCCTTCCCCGCATGGCGGACGCGGCGACGTACTTGACGATGCTCAATGAGATCGACGCGTACCGCAGCCAGGCGCCCCGCTACTCAGCGACCGTGATCCAACAATACCGCGATCACGCGGATCCCTGGATGTATCCCAACACCGATTGGTTCGCCGCGGTGATCAAGCCGGCGTCGCTGCAGAATGTCGGGCACGTGGCCTTGCGGGGCAGCGCCGATCGCCTCGGCTACTATCTGTCGCTGGGCGCCCAGGCCGAGGACGGTTACTATCGCAACAGCGCGACGCGATACAACCAGTACACGTTCCGCAGCAACATCGACGGTCAGGTCTCGAATCACTTGCGCCTGCGGTTCGACGTTACCGGGCGGCTCGAGAACCGCAATTTTCCGACCCGCAGCGCGGGCTCGATTTTCCGCGAGCTGATGCGGGGCAAGCCGAACCTCCCCGCGTATTGGCCCAATGGCCGGCCCGGCCCCGATATCGAATACGGCGACAACCCAGTCGTGATCGCGACGCCGGCGACGGGCTATGACAAGGACGACCGCTATTTCTTGCAGGGTAACCTCGGGGGGGACTGGGAGGTGCCCGGTGTCAGCGGCCTGACCGTCCACGCCAACGCGTCCTACGATTACGGATCGCGAACGGACAAGGCGTGGCGGACGCCGTGGACGCTGTACACGTGGGACTACGTGACGCGCGACGCGAACGGCGACCCCGTGCTGCAGGCCGCCACGCGCGGCTTCAACACGCCGCAGCTCAACCAGTACGACCTGCGGTCGACCAGTAGTCTGCTGAACGTCTATGCCGACTATCGCCGGGAGTTCGGGCCGCACCGCGTGGGCATCATGGGCGGCATCGAGCGGCAGACGGTGGATAGCCTGAGTCTCAGCGGCTTCCGCGACTATTTCGTCTCCAATCAAGTCGACGAGTTGTTCGCCGGCGGCGATCTCGGGAAGACGAGCAGCGGGACGGAGTGGGTCGTGGCGCGCCTCAACTACTTCAGCCGCATCAACTACGCCCTCAAGAACAAGTACCTCCTGGAGCTCGTCGCCCGCGTGGATGGTTCCTACATCTTCCCCCAAGGCAAGCGCTTCGGGCTGTTCCCGGCGGTGTCGGCGGGTTGGCGCCTCTCGGACGAACCGTTCTTCCGTGACCGCGTGTCGCTGTTCGACGACTTGAAGCTGCGCGTGTCGTGGGGCAAGACGGGGAACGACCGGATCGAGCCGTGGCAGTATCTCGCCACGTACGGGTTCGGGAGCGGCTACGTCTTCGGCGGCAACACGGAGGTCAAGAGCGCCTATCAGACGCGCACGCCCAACCCGAACGTGCGGTGGGAGGTCGCGACCCAGCGCGACGTTGGACTGGACGCCACCCTCCTCCAGAACCGGCTCTCCGTCGTGTTCGACTACTTCAAGGAACGACGGAGCAACATCCTATGGTGGCGGAACGCGACCGTGCCGCAGTCGACCGGGCTGACCCTGCCGCGCGAGAACATTGGGAAGGTCTCGAGCTGGGGCTTCGATGGCTCCGTCGGGTGGCACGAGCGGCTGGCCGGCGATGGGTCCTACGACGTGACGTTCAACTTCGGACATACCCGGAACCGCATCGACTACTGGGATGAGCCTCCAGGATTGCCGGCCTGGCAGCGCTCGACGGGGAAGCCGATGTGCGTGTCCGTCTCGTCGTGTCCGGCCAGCGGCGGTCCCCAAGATGCGAACGGCGGCTTGCTGTACCAGGCGATCGGCATCTTCCGAGACTCGGCCGCCGTGGCGGCGTACCCGCATTGGGCCGGCGCCCGGCCGGGGGACATCATCTTCAAGGACGTCAACGGCGATGGCGTGATCGACGCGAAGGACCGAGTCCGCACCGACAAGACCGGCGACCCGGCCTACACGATCGGCCTCAAGTTGGGCGCGCAGCTGAGGCAGTTCGACGCCACCGTGTTCGTCCAGGGTGCGTTCGATGCCGTGCAGTACTTCCTGACCGAGTCGGGCGACATCGGCAATTACACCGCCGAGTTCGCCGCCGAGCGTTGGACGCCCGAGCATCCCGATGCCGCGGGGCCGCGCGCGTACAATCGGCAGGACGAGTACTGGATCTCAAACCCGAACACCTACTTCCTGCGCGACGCGAGCTACGTGCGGCTCAAGTCGGTCGAGGTCGGCTACCACGTGCCGTCCCGCGTGGCGGCCCGATTCGGCCTGCGCGACGTCCGCGTCTATGCGAACGGATACAATCTGTTACTGGTTGATCAGTTCAAGGTCGTAGATCCCGAGACGCGGGACACGAACGGTCAATACTACCCGCAGCAACGGGTGTTCAACCTCGGCGCGTCCGTGATGTTCTAAGGGAGACCACTACCATGAACCGCGCATTCCGTAACACGAGCGCAGCGCTGCTCGGCCTCCTGGCGGCGACCGCGTGCCAGGGAGTTCTCGATGTCACGCCGAAAGATCAGTTCCCGGATCAGGCCGTGTTCGCCGATCCCAACCTGGCGCAGGCGTTCCTGAACGACAGCTACCGGGGCTTGGGGCACGGGCTGTACGAGATCATGCTGGCGTCGATGACCGACGAGACGCACTTCATCCACAACTACAACACCGAAGTGGTCCTCCAATCGATCATCACGTCCAGCGCTCGTGGTGCGCTCGATGACGGCCGCTACAGCCACTTCAACTGGGGGCCCAGCTACTCGCGCATCCGCCAGACCAACATCTTCCTCAGCCACATCGATGGGGCCGCGTTTGACGATGCCTTGAAGCAGCGGATGAAGGGCGAAGCGTACTTCCTGCGCGCGTACTTCTACCACAACCTGATGCGGATGTACGGCGGCGTACCGCTGATCACCAAGGTGTACGGCCTCAACGAGGACTACGCCGTGGCCCGGAACACCCTCAGGGAGACGGTCGACTTCATCGTCGCCAATGCCGACTCCGCGGCCGCGCTGCTCCCCCTGTCCCACACGGGAGTCAACGTGGGGCGGGCGACGAAAGGGGCGGCGCTCGCGCTGAAAGCGCGCGTGTTGCTGTACGCGGCCAGCGATCTCTACAACGTGAACCCGAGCGGCCTCCCGGAGACCGGATACCCCACCCCGCAGGACCGGGTGGCGCTGTGGCGTGCCGCCAAGGACGCCGCCAAGGCGGTGATGGATCTTGGGATCTATGGCCTGTTCCGGCCGAGCCCCGCGAGTCCCCAGGAAGCGGCGCGGAACTACGGCGACCTGTTCCTGCAGCAGATGAGTACCGAAGTGATCCTGAGCCGATTCTTCTTGTCCACCCGCGACGACGGCTACAATCCCGGTCTGCACAACGGTCCCAACGGGTTTCACACCTGGGGCGGCAACACGCCGGTCCAGAATGTGGTCGACGATTACCGCATGGCCGACGGCTCGAAGTTCGACTGGAGCAACCCGGTGGAGGCGGCGGCGCCGTACGCCAACCGCGATCCGCGCTTCTATGCGTCGATCGCCTACGACGGCGCGTCCTGGCGGACACGCCCCGACGACGTGAAGAATCTCGATCCCCTCGGCACCATCCAGACGTTCCGCGCGCTCACCCTTCCGGGCGGGAGTGTCGTGGCCGGCCTGGACACTCGCGACAGCCCGGTCGAGAACTGGAACGGCGCCTACTCGGGCTACTACCTGCGGAAGTTCATCGATCCCTCGATCAACGCCCAGTTCACCAAGGAACAGGTGCCCTGGATCTTCTTCCGCTACGCCGAGGTGCTGCTGAACTACGCCGAGGCGTCGATCGAGCTGAACGAGGTCCCGGACGCGCTCACCGCCCTGAACCAGATCCGCCGCCGCGCCGGAATGCCCGACCTGGTCGCCGGGCCCGGCCTGCGGGACGAGTATCGCAACGAGCGCCGTGTCGAGATGGCGTTTGAAGAGCAGCGCTTCTTCGATGCGCGCCGCTGGATGATCGCGCCGCAGGTCCTGAACAAGGATGCGTTCGGCGTCAACATTTTCGCCAACGGGGCCAACTCGACGGATCGGAGTACGTGGACGAATTACCGCTACGAAACGCACAGCATCCAGCGGCGGGCCTGGGACGACAAGATGTACTTCATGCCCATCCCGCGGGATGAGCTGAACCGGAACTCCTTGCTCAGGCAGAACCCGGGATTTTGAAACAGATACGCACGTGGGCCGGGCTCGCGCTGCTCGTGGCGTGTGGCCGAGTGCCGCCGCGAGCAACCCCGGCGTCCGGGAACGGGGAAGTGGGCGTCGGCTACGGCACGGAATCGACGTCGCAGGTGACGGGAGCCATCGCATCGCTGTCGCCGGACGAGGCCGACGCTCGGGTCACGCAGGTCGTACAAATGCTGGAGCGCGTGACGGGACTCACCGTGTTTCGGCTGCCGGGCGGGGGCGTCTCGCTGCGGATCCGCGGCACGCGCTCGTTGCACGGTGACGATGAGCCGCTGCTCGTGATCGACGGCGTTCCGGCGCAGGGTGCGATCGGGCCCGCGCTCGCCGGCTTGGCGCCGCGCGACGTCGCCCGGATCGACGTACTGAAAGACGCCGGGTCGACGGCGATCTACGGCGTCCGGGGAGCCAATGGCGTCATCTTGATCACGACGAAACGAGCTCCACACGAGAAATGACCCGAAGGAGGGCGAGCCGTGAAAAAAGACAGGCATGACTCCCGTATCACCCGTCGCCGTTTCGTGGCGGTGACCGCGTCGGCGACGGTCGGCTTGGCGATGCCGCGCACCTCCCGCGCGGCCACGATTCGCATCGGGCTGATCGGCTGCGGCGGCAGGGGCACGGCTGCAGTGAAGGACTGTCTCTCGTCCTCGGACGGGGTGGAGCTCGTAGCTCTGGGCGATCTGTTTCCCGATCACCTCGCCAAGTGTCGCGAGAACCTGGCAACTGTGGCGACCGTGGACGACCGTCACGCCTTCACCGGGTTCGACGCGTATCAGAAGGTGCTGGAGAGCAAGATCGATCTGGTGCTGCTCGCGACGCCGCCCGCGTTCCGCGCGCGGCATCTGGCGGCCGCCATCGACGCCGGCAAGCACGTCTTCATGGAGAAGCCGGTCGCAGTCGACTCGGGCGGCGTCCGGTCCGTGATGGCGACGGCCGACCTTGCCGCGCACAAGGGTCTCGCGATCGTCGCCGGCACGCAGCGGCGCCACGACGCGGGCTACCAGGCGGCCATCCAACGTATCCACGACGGCGCCATCGGCGACCTGGTCGGCGGCCAGGTCTACTGGAACCAGGGCGGCCTATGGATGCACCCGCGTGACGCGGCGTGGTCGGACGTGGAGTGGCAGATCAGGAACTGGCTCTACTTCACGTGGCTGTCGGGCGATCACATCGTGGAGCAGCACGTGCATAACCTAGACGTGGCGAACTGGGTGTTCGGCGCGCACCCGGTGAAGGCGATGGGCGTGGGTGGGCGCCAGTCACGCACCGATTCCGCCTACGGGCAGATCTACGACCACTTCGCGATCGAGTACGAGTACCCGGGGGGCGTACGCGTGCAGAGCATGTGTCGCCAGATCGCGGGCACGGCGTCCCGAGTGGCCGAGCGCTTCGTCGGTTCGCGGGGCACCTCCGACGCACACTCGGTGATCGCCGGTGCGGCGCCGTGGACCTGGGATGCGCCGACGCCGAGAACCAATCCGTACGTGCAGGAGCACCGTGATCTCATCGCGAGCATCCGCGAGGGCCGTCCGCTCAACGAAGGCCGTCAGGTGGCCGAGAGCACGCTCACCGCGATCATGGGCCGCGAGGCTGCCTACACCGGGCAGGAGATCACGTGGGACGACATGCTGAACGCCCCGCAGGACCTCGTGCCGAGCGAGCTGCAGTTCGGCCCGATGCCCGTTGCCTCCGTCGCCACGCCGGGACGGACGGTCGTGGCGCGGAGCTGGCGGAGCGCCTAGAACTTCGACCAGAGGTACTGGTTCGTCACCTCATGATGAAACTGGATCTCGGCGGCCTTCACTTCGGCGCCGAGCGCCTTGGGGCAGCGGTCGGCCTGCATCTGCTTCAGCTCCGCAAACTTGCCGTGGACATCTTCGCCCAGGGCTTCCTTCAGGAAGCGGCTGCCCTGATGCAGGCGAATCGCATCATAGATGTTGTCCGACAGATACTTTGCGCCGTCGCCCTTAGCGGCATCGACGGGACCCTCGAGACCGGTCTTGAAGATCGTGTAGATCGCGAGATACGGATTGGCGTCGGGTGCAATCGAGCGGACCTCGACGCGCTTGGAGCGCTCGTTGCCGAGCGGAATACGGATCATCGAGCCGCGATCGATGGGCGAGGCCTTGATCTGATTCGGCGCCTCGAAGTGCGGGTCGAGCCGGCGATAGCTATTCACGCTGGAGTTGAGCAGCAGGCAGATCTCCGCGCCGTTGGACAGGATCCGTTTGATGAAGTCCCAGCCCCCCTGCGACAACTGGTCCTGGCCCTTCTCGTCCCAGAACAGGTTCTTGCCTTTGCGCGCCACCGAGACATTGGTGTGCATGCCGTTGCCGTTGACGCCGGTCACCGGCTTGGGCAGGAAGCACGCGGTCATGTCCATCCGCGCGGCCACCTGGCGCGACAACAGCTTGTACAACTGCACCTGGTCGGCCGCGATGACCGCTTCGGCGTAGCTGTAGTTCATCTCGAACTGCGATGGCGCCACTTCGGGATGGTCTTTCTCGTTGGCGAAGCCCATCGCGCGCTGCACTTCCGCCGCGGTATCGATGAAGAGGCGCAGCGCGTCGCCCGGCAGCGAGTGGTAGTACCCGCCGGTGGAGATGAACTCGAACTTCCCGGCCTCGTGATAGCGCCGCTCGGCGTCGCGACCCTTGAAGAGAAACCCCTCGATTTCGTTGGCCGCGAAGCACGTGGTGCCGTCTTTGGCGAACAGCTTGTCGGTGTACTGCTTCAGCAGGCCGCGCGAGTCGGCACCGTAGGGCGCGCCGTCGCGCTCCAGCACTTCGGCCATGGCGAGGACTTTCCCGGGACCAAACACGTCGGCGGGAAGCCAGTAAAACGCCGGCCAATCGACGCGCAGCCGCAGATCGGATTCCCGCTGCTGCGAGAACCCCCGAATGGAGGAGCCGTCGAACGTGAGGTTGTCCACCGACGCGAGCAAGAATTTCTTGTCGTAGTCGAGCATATGAAACCGGCCCTCGAGGTCAGTGAAGCAGACCGTGACGGCCTTGATGCGCTTTTCGTCCTTCAAGTACTTGAGGCGCTCCTCTTGGATCTTGTCCGCCGGCACGCGGTCGAGGCGCTGCTTCTTGGCCTCGAGGTTGCGCTCTTCCAGCTCGTCGTAGGGGATCTCCAGGAAATCACGCAGCGGGGTAGTCATGCACACTCGGGGAATAGGGGTGAGAGGGCGGAAACGCAACACCCAAAGCTAGAGGGGGGCAGGGCGGCACGAAAGCAGGCCCTTTTTTGACTTATGACGTTTGGTGCGCTTTTGCTTGACGGTGGCCAAGACGGATTCGTAGCCTAGCAGGAACCTGGTCCAGCCCTCTCCTGCTCGGAGCTACCCATGTGCCTGTGCAGACCTGTCTCCGCAATCGCGTGCGCCGTTGTGCTGATGAGCGCGTGCACCGATACCACGGCGGTCGCGCCTGCCTCCCCACATCCACCGATGCCGCTTTCCGCGAGCGTTACGCACCCGAGCTCCGGGAGTCACCCGAACAGCGAGAAGTACCGCGACTCGGGCTTCCATCCCGTGACCGGCAGCTCGGGCTCAGCCGTGGTCTCGGTGCGGTCGCTGCTCGACAAGTCCGCCACGACGAGTGTCGAGATCACGACCGGCACGTTCGACGGCGATCCCGCGCCCGGCACGCTGACCAGAGTGCAGGTCAAGGCGTACAGCCCGAGCGGCACGGTCTACTGGACCGATAATCGCGATCTCGGCGGCCGCGTGACCGTCATCCCCTACACACGCTTGGCGCACGGCATGGCCCTACAAGTGCAGACACTGGTCCGCGATGTGGACAATGTGCGCTCCGATGTCGTCACGCTCGCCGACGTCGTCCGGCTGCGCCCGGATCTAAGCGTGACCCTCTCTGCCCCCCACCAGGCGCCGGTCGGAACGGCGGTGAACATCCAGGGCTTCGTCATGGAGGGCAACGGCGAGGTGGGCGCCCGAGCCGATTGCGCCCTCTCGGTGGACGGCACCGTCGTCGATCACGCCGACGGCATCTGGGTGGACGCCGGTGGACTAGTAGACTGCGCCATGACCCACGTGTTCGCGACGCCGGGGACGTACACGCTGGAGCTGAGCGCCGCGCACGTGAGTCCCGGGGATTTCGACGACGCCAATAACCGCGTGACACAGTCCATCCGCATCCTCGGGCCCAACGACTTCTCCACGTTCTCGTTTTATGCCTCGTCGCTCGCGGACACCACGTGGTACCGTTACGTCTCGCAGCTCACGAACTGGGATGGCACGGTCGAGACTTGGGATCAGACTTACCTCCGCAAGCAACAGACGCAGTACGCCAGCATCAACGGTCTCATCCCGCGGATGCTCAGTTTCCCGATCACGCTGCGCGGCGAGATGACGACTAACGGCATGACGGTCAACACGCTCGACCTGACGTATCAGACCGCCGACTACGTCGACTGGCAGCAGGGGTATTGTGTGAACACGTATGCGTTCTACGGAGGCGCCAACACCTACGTGTGCGTCTACACGGGCGGTCGCCTCGCCGGCTACACGCAGGTGCAATACGACTGGTGGGGCGCGGCCGAGGCACGTTACCACAGCGACAGCTACGTCACGTACTGGGATCCGAGCGGTCAGCTGCACGAGCGCTGGATATCCAACGATTGGGAGGGAAACTTAGGGCCGACGGTCACCTTCGGTCCGGACTTCTCCGGCCGGATCGCGGTGTGGGGCGCTGGAGATACGGAGCCAACCACGGCGGAGGCGACCGTTCCGATCGGACCGACGGACCTCCACTTCGACTACCAGGATCCGGGATGTCTGACGATACCTGTCTCAGTCGGCTGCTTTGAGCTGCACGGCCACGACGTCGGCCTGACGGGCTACGTCAGTTACGGGAGCTGGCCGCCGTTCACGCCGTAGGGGGAGGTTCAGGAGTCCGAGGAAAGCGGCGAGCCTAATTGGCTCGCCGTTTTTCGCCCATTGACGACTATATCGACTGTCGATATAATGCGAAAAGACGCTATGGCCACCAAACGCCGAGCCGGCCGACCGCCCGAGTCATACCTGCCGCTGCCACCCGCGACGTTCCACATCCTGGTCGCGCTCGCGGACGGGGAGCGGCACGGCTATGCGATCATGAAGGCCGTGGGACTGGGGCCGGGGACCCTCTATGGATCGCTCAAGCGGCTGCTCGAGGCGGGCCTGGTGGAAGAAGGTGGCGAGCGGGCCGACCCGGAGCGGGGCGACGAGCGACGCCGCTACTACCGGCTCACACAGCTCGGTCTATCGGTGGTGCGCGCGGAGGCGCGACGGCTCGAGGCGATGGTGCGCGCGGCGCGCCGCAAGAAGCTGATCGGTGAACGGCCCGCATGAGCGCCGAAGGCATCTATCGCCTGCTGCTGCGCGCCTACCCGCCCGATTTTCGCGCCGACTATGAACGCGAAATGGTGCTGCTGTTTCGGGACCAGTGTCGGGAGAGCGATGTGCGAACGGTTGGGTTCTGGGCGGCCGTCATCTGGGACATCGCACGCAGCGCGCCGGCCCTGCATGTAGAAGCGTGGCGTGAGAGCACTCGAACCATGGAGGTCATTATGAAGCTCGCTGGAGTGGTAACCGTGTTGGTGGGCGTGCTGGGCATCTTGAACGCCGGGGTAGACGCGGGCGCGGCGTTCACGGGAACGATCGGTGGGATGCACACACTCTCGCTCGTGTTAGGCGTTTTCGCGAGTATCCTGCTCCTCGTTGCCGGTGGCGCGATCCTGCGCCCGACGGAGCGGGGCAGGCAGGCTGCGAGGCTCGCGCTGTTCGCGTCTCTCGCGCTGATCGTCGCCGCCCGGCTGCTGCATCCCTGGATGTCCCCCTTTTCCCAGCTCGTCGGCATTGGATTGCCGGTTGCGTTCCTGATCGCCCTATCCTGGTCCCGCCGAGCCTCTACCGCGGGGGCGATGTGACTGGCTGATACGTATTGATCACCACCCCGCTGGGGTACGCCGTCGAGCTGATCACGCGCAGCGCCTTCCGGTCTTTGAAGATCCGCATGCCGCGCCCGATCGTGACCGGGTTCACGAAGACGTTGAATTCGTCGATCAGGTCGTGCTCGATCAGCGCGCTCACGAACGTCGCTCCACCGTACACGACGATGTCCTTGCCGCGCTCCGCCTTCAGCCGATTGACCGCCTGAACTAGGTCGCCGCCTTCGACCCGCACGTTTTTGCCCTCGACACTCTTGAGCGTCTTGCTGAACACCACTTTCGGCGTGTCCACCATCCTGCGCGCGAAGACGTATTCGGGGCTCTCCGGTTGCACGGCCTCCCAGTACGTGATGAAGCCGTCGGTCATCTTTCGACCGAGCAGGATGGTATCGCTCGCGTCGGTGAGCTGGACGATGCGCGCAATCACGCCTTCGTCCAAGTTGCGCGTCATCCAGTCGAGCTGACCTTCCGCGCCCGCCACGAACCCGTCAACGGTCATCTGCACCTGCAGCTTCAGCTTACGCGTCGGCATAGGAGAATGTCCTGGTGATTGGTTTCATCCATACGACGAATCAACGACGCCGAAATCGACGTCCTCACCCCCTGAGCGTTGGTCGTCGAAGGATTGAGACGGCCCCTACGGCAATGGCTCTGGCCAGGGACTGTGACGTGCTGTGCATCTCACGGGTCTGACGTACGCCCCCCCTTGGAGCCTCTGTGCTAGCCGATCTGAGTATCTGGCATATCCTGATCCTGATTGCCGTCGTCACGCTGATGTTCGGGACCAAGCGGATCCCCGAAATCGGGGCGTCGATCGGCAAGGGGATTCAGGCATTCAAGCGCGGTCTGCAGGATGCCGGCACGAGTGACGACGCGCCGCCCCCCCCCCGCATTGAACCTCGCGAGAGCGGCGCGCCGAAACGCCTCAGCGAGTAGCAATCGCGGCGCCCTACGCGCCGGCCACGTCCTCCATCACAGCAAATAGCGCCCGGCCTGTTGCGCCGCCGCCGCACCCGGCAGCAGCAGCGCTGTCACCGCGATCAGAACCGTTTGCCGCATGTGAGTACCCCCTGTAGAATAGCCGGCGGACAAATAAACAGGAGACCGTACGTGGATCGCCGAGCCTTCGTGCATGATGCGACCGCAACCGCCGCCGCCCTTACGATGTCGCCGTTGTTGCGGATTCAGCAATCCGATCTCGCGCCCGTCTTTGCGCAGGTCGAACGCCGCCACGATGAAACCGTACAGCGCCTGCAGGAGTGGATGCGCCAGCCGTCGATCGCGGCCGAGAACCGCGGCATGGACGAAGGCTGTGAGCTCACGATGCGCATGCTGCGCGATGCGGGTTTTGGTCAGGTCACAAAAGTCGCATCCGATGGCCAGCCCGGTATCTTCGCGACGCTCGACGCGGGCGCCCCGCGCACGCTGGGTCTCTACTTCATGTACGACGTGAAACAGGTGGATCCGGCCGAGTGGTCGTCGCCGCCCTGGGACGCCGCGATCGTGGACAAAGCAGGTCTGGGCAAGGTCGTGATGGGACGCGGGGCCGTGAATCAAAAGGGACCGGAGGCGACGTTCCTGGCCGCCCTGCACGCGATCCGCGGCGCCGGCCGCAAGCTTCCCGTCAATCTCGTGCTCGTCGCCGAAGGCGAAGAGGAAATCGGCTCGCCGCATTTCCCGCAGGTGGTCCGGCGCCCCGAGGTGCTCGCGGCGCTCAAGCCCTGCCTGGGGATGTTCATGCCGTCCGCCACGCAGGGCCTCGACGGTCAGGTCACCATCACCCTCGGCGCCAAGGGCGTCATCGAAGTCGAGCTGGTTTCGAGCGGCGAGCGCTGGGGCCGCGGCCCGCGCCAGGACGTGCACTCGAGCAACAAGGCGCGGCTCGACAGCCCGGCGTGGCACCTCGTGCAGGCGCTCGCGACGCTGGTGTCGCCGGACGGTAACGAGCCGGCGATCGACGGGTTCGCCGACAAGGCCCGGCCGATCTCCGCCGCGGAGAAAGCGATGATCGCCGCCGCGACCGCGCGGATGGACGAGGCCGCCGCCAAGCGGGGACTCGGCATCGAGCACTGGATGCGCGACGTGAGCTTCACCGAGGCGTTGGAGCTGCTGATGTCCCGGCCGACGGTCAACATCGAAGGTCTGGTGGGCGGCTACACGGGTCCGGGTGGGAAGACGATCCTGCCGCACCGCGCGGTGGCGAAGCTGGACCTGCGCCTGGTTCCCGACATGACCGCCGCCGAGGCCCTGGCCGCTCTCAAGGCGCACCTCGCCAAGCGCGGTTTCGGGGACATCGAGGTGAACATGACGGGCGGCTACGATCCCACGAGCACGGCGCGCGACGCGCTGGTGATTCGCGCGCAGGAGACGGTGTACCGCCGCTCGCGCATCGAGCCGCTGATCCTGCCGCGCAACGCCGGCTCCTGGCCCGGCTACGTCTTCACCGGCGATCCGCTGCGCCTCGCCGCGGGGCACTTCGGGCTCGGGCACGGGAGCGGTGCCCACGCGCCCGATGAGTACTACGTGATCGAGTCGACGAACCCGAAGGTGCAGGGAATAGATGGCGCGGTCCGTTCGTATGTGGAATACCTGTACGAAGTAGCGCGCGCGCGTTGACGGCGTCTGGCCCAACCCCCAGGAGGACCCTTGTACAAGTCATTGTTGCTTTCGCTCAGCGCCCTCGGCGCCTCGACCCTGTGGGCGCAGACTCCGGCACCACCCAAGCTCCCGGTGCAGTGGGAGGAGCTCTCGGCGGCCGAATTCAAGGACGGCATCGCCCGCGCGCAGGGCACGTGCTTACTCCCCTTCGGCATCATGGAGAAGCACGGGCCGCATCTGCCATTGGGCAACGATCTGCTCAACGTGCGGTACGTCGCCCTCAATGCGGCCCAACAGGAATATGCGATCGTGTTTCCGGCGTACTACTTCGGCCAAATCGCCGAAGCGAAACAGCAACCGGGCACGGTGGCCTACAGCCGACGGCTGCAGCTCGAGCTGCTGCAAGAGACGACCGACGAGATGGCCCGCAATGGCTGCAAGAAGGTCATCATCGTAAACGGACACGGCGGCAATAACAGCCTGCTGCCCTATTTCGCCCAGACGCAGCTCGACACGCCGCATGACTACGTCGTGTATGTCGCGGGGATCGCGCGCAGCGGACCGGGCGAACCGAAGCACAAATCGAACCCGGCGACCGATATGCATGCCGGCGAAAGCGAAACGTCGATGAGCATGATCGCGCGGCCCGATCTCGTGCACCTGGATCGCGCGACGCAGGAATCAGGGGCAGATCAGGGGCGCGTGCATCTGCCGGACGGCGTCTACACCGGCATCTGGTGGTACGCGCGGTTCCCGAATCACTACGCCGGCGAAGGGGCTGTCGCCTCGCGCGAGCTCGGTGAGTTCGAGGCCAAGACGTGGATCAATGGGATCGTGGCGGCAATCCGCGGCGTCAAGGCCGATTCGGAGAGCCTGCGACTGCAGAACGAGTTCTTCGAGCGGAGCAAGCGTCCGCTGGAGACGCCGCGGTAGGACCACCCGTTAGTGGGGGTGCAGGCGTTCAAACCCTGCACTCCCCTCCGCCGTCCTATGTGCATGACACCGCACTTCGCGCTTCTGCTCGCCCTCCTCGTCTTGAAGCCCGGCATCCAGTACACACTCCGCGTGGACCCTGCGGATCTGTCGGGGTGGACCGTCGAGATCCGGCTCCGCACCGTCGCCGACACCTTCCGGCTGGCGATGGCCGCCCATCCCGAGTACGACGATCGCTACTGGCGCTACGTGCGCGACTTTACGGTCGAACCGGCCGCAGGCACCGCGCGCGTCACGCGGCCCGATAGCGCCGTCTGGCAGGTCGTCGCGCCGCGCGGGCCAGTGACGGTACGGTATCGCATCGCGCTCCCTCCGCCCGCGCCACTCCCACGCGCCGCCTGGCAACCGTTCCTCACGTCCACGGGCGGTCTCCTCGGCGGCCCCCACGCGTTCATGTACCTGCTCGGCGCCGAGAACATGCCAGCGTTGGTGACCCTCGACGTGCCCGCCGACTGGGCGATCGCGACGGGACTTGTCCCGGCTGGGCGGAGAGCCTTCACCGCTCCGAACGCCGACGCCCTCATCGACTCACCCATTCTCGCGGGCCGTCTCCACTCGTGGCGCTTCGTGTCCGGGGGGGTCCCGCACCGCATCGTCTACTGGCCCCTCCCGGACGCCACGCCGTTTGATACGGTCGCCTTCGTCACGGGAATCAAGAACATGGTCGATCAGGCGATCGCCCTCTTTGGCCGCGCGCCCTACCGCGAGTACACGTTCCAGTTCCAGGACGGCGCCTACGGCGGGCTCGAACACGCGAACTCCGTGAGCCTCGGCGCACGCAGCGACAATCTCGCGAAAGATCCGAATGCCGAGCTCCAAGAGACGGCCCACGAGTTCGTGCATACGTGGAACCTGATGACGATCCGTCCGGTGGAGTATCGGCGCGTCGACTACCGCACCCAGCCCCCCGTCTCGTCGCTCTGGTTCAGTGAAGGGCTGACGATGCACTACGCCGACGAGCTGCTGCGCCGGGCGGGCCTGCCGCCGGACGACTCGACGCGCACCGCGCACGTGGAGCGCCTCATCGCCCGATACTTGGACAATCCCGCCTACGCGCGCTTCTCGGCCGAAGCGGTGAGCCGCATCGCCTACAACGCCGAGCCCGGAGCCCTCGGCGATTACGGCGCCAGCACGCATCTGCAGGGCGAGGTCATCGGCACGGTGCTCGACTTCATCATCCGCGACGCCACACATGGACAAAAATCCATCGACAACGTGATGCGGTTGCTGTTCGCGCAGTCGGCCCACTCACCTGGTGTGGACGGCGCCGCGATCGAGCGCGCCGTGGAGTCGGTCTGCGGCTGCGACATCACGCCGTTCTTCGACACGCACGTCCGCGGCGGTCAGCTCATCGACGTCGCGCGCTACCTCCGGCTCGGTGGCCTCGCGATTCGCGTCGACTCAGGACCGGCGGTATGGAACGGCGAGGCCGAGCGCGACTTGCGGATCTGGGGCTGGGAGCCGCCGGGAGAGGCCGGCGTGCGGATCGTCATCTCCACGCCGGCAAGTATCTGGGGCAGAGCGGGGCTCCACAGCGGCGACCGCCTGGCGCGGATGGACGGCACGCCGGTCGCCACCTGGCCGGAGCTGCGTGCTCGGCTGCAGCGCCTGCGGCTCGGAGACACGGTGCGGGTCGAGGTGCGGCGTCCGTCGGGGCCCTTCGAGGCTCAGGTGGTGGTCACGGGATTCCAGCGCACGACGGTGAGGATAGCGCCGCTCACCCGATGAGGCAGTACCTTTTTCTCTATGACCCGATCCATTCTCGTCCCGCTGCTCGGCTTCCTGCCGACCCCGCTGGCGGCCCAGCATTTCCACCGCCTCCCCGCCACGCCCCAGACCGTCGCCTACGGCTACTACAGCGCGGCCGCGAAACCGGTGCTCCGCATCGCTTCGGGCGACACGATCGAAGTCGAGACGTTGATCACCAATCGTCCCGATCGTCTCGAGGCCGCGGGCGTGGCCCCCGCCGACGTGCAGCAGTCGCTGCGCGACATCGTCACCCAAGTCAGCGACCGTGGCCCCGGCGGCCACATTCTCACGGGACCTGTCTACGTCGAAGGAGCCGATTCGGGGGACGTGCTCGAGGTCAAGATCCTCAAGGTCGACATCGCGATCCCCTACGGTTACAACGGTTGCCGCGGCTTCGTACCGAGCAACTGCGACAGCACGCACACCACCCGCATCATCCCGCTCGACCGCGACCGCCGGGTGGCCCACTTCGCGCCGGACTTGGACATCCCGCTGCATCCGTTCTTCGGCAGCATGGGCGTGGCCCCGCCGCGCGATTCCGGCCGCATCAGCAGTAACCCGCCCGGAATCCATGCGGGGAACATGGACAACAAGGAGCTGGTGGCGGGGACGACGCTCTTCATCCCGATTCACGCCGCCGGCGCCCTGTTCGAAGTGGGCGACGGGCACGCGGCGCAGGGCGATGGGGAAGTGGACCAGACCGCGATCGAGACCTCGCTGCGCGGCCGCCTGCAGCTCGTCGTGCGCAAGGACATGCACCTCGCGTGGCCCCGCGCCGAGACCCCCACGCACTTCATCGCGATGGGCATGGACAAGGATCTCACCAGGGCCACGCAGATCGCCGTCCAGGAGGCGATCGACTTCATCGCCGCACGTCGCAGCTGGTCAAAGATGGAGGCGTATCGCTTGGTGAGCATCGCCTGCGACGTGCGTGTGACGGAATTGGTGGACGGGAACGTCGGTGTGCACGTCATGATTCCCAAGGCGCTCTTCACGCGATGAGGCCGTACCTCGCGGCATAGCGCACCAGCTCGGCATTCGTCTCGACCGACATCTTCTCGAGAATCCGCGTCCGGTAGGTGCTCACCGTCTTCGCCGAGATCTCGAGCTCAGTAGCGATCTGTGAGACGGTGAGCCCGCTGCCAAGCCGTCGCATGACCTCGAACTCGCGATCGGAGAGCAGCTCGTGCGGCGCCCGCTGCACATCGCCATCGAGCTGCTTGGCCAGGTGCTCCGCCAGCGTCGGACTCACGTACTTGCCGCCTCGATACACACGGCGGATCGCTTCGAGCAGCTGATCGGGCGAGTGGTCCTTGGTGAGATAGCCCGAAGCGCCCGCGCGCAACGCGCGCACGGCCCACTGATCCTCCGGATGTACGCTCAAGACCAGCACGCGCACCGTCGGATGCTTGGCGCGCAACCGTTGCAGCGTCTCGAGAAAGGGCCCACCCGGCATCGACACGTCGAGCAGCACCAGATCGGTCACGGTGCGATCGAGCGCGGTGAGCAGCTCCTCGGCGTCACCCGCCTCGCCCGCGACGACCAGCCCCGGATCGGCCGCCACGATGCGGCGCAGACCCTGTCGCACGATCGGGTGATCGTCCGCGATGAAGATACGAATCACGAGGTCACGGGGATCGTCACCACGATCGATGTGCCCTCGCCGGGCTTGCCTCGCACCATCAACACGCCGCCGCACGCCAGCGCCCGCTCTCGCATCCCCACGAGGCCCAGCGAGTGCAGCCCGCTCAGCGAATCGGGCGCGAATCCGACGCCGTTGTCCGCGACGCTCAGGATGATGGTTTTCCCGGCGCGGCGCACCGTCACGTCCACGCGCGTGGCGTTGGCGTGCCGTGTGACATTGGTGAGCGCCTCCTGAATGATCCGGAAAGCGTGACTCGCGATTTGGTCGGGCAGCCGGGGGAATTCCTGTGCGACGTCCAGCGTGACCGCGATGCCGGTGCGGCGCGTCGCGTCCTGGACCAGATACTCGATCGCGGCCTCGAGGCCGAGCTGGTCGAGCACGCTGGGGCGCAGCTCGCTCGCGATGCGCCGCACGATCTGCATCGTCTCGTCGATGCGCGCCGTGATCGACTTATCGATCGCCCGAAACTCTCCGGAATTCCCACTGCTCTTGGGTGGTTTCTTGCCGAGCCAGGCCAAGTCGAGCTTCAGCGCCGTGAGCGCCTGGCCCAATTCATCGTGGATCTCACGCGCGATGCGGGTCCGCTCCTCCTCCCGGATCGCCTGCAGCCGGGCCGCGAGCGCCCGCAGCTCCTCGCGCGACTGCTCCAGCTCCTCCGCGGCCCGCGTGCGGTCGGTGACATCCCGCTGAATCCCGAAGTGCCCCGTGATCCGCCCCTCGGCGTCGTAGAAGCACATGTAGTCGCCTTCGACCCACATGGTCGATCCGTCGAGCCGCCGCTCATTGGTGATGCTGTGCGTGTGACCGGCGTCGAACAACGCCCGCCACCCTCGGCGCCCGGCGGCCAGGTCGTGCCGGAAAAACTCGGCCGGCGTCATCCCGATCAGCGCTTCGGTCGTCGCCCGGAACTGTTGCGCCATCGCGGGATTGACCTTGGTCATCCGCTGGTGGGCAAAAACGTAATCGAGCACCGCGTCCTTATCGGCGTCGGGACTCCACTCGATCGGCTGATCGAGCATCATGAAGAAAAAGCCGTCCTGGGAGCGCTCGAAGAACGCTTCCAGGAGGGCCGAGGTGTTGAACTGCATGAGTTGGTCGATGCCGGATAATACCTACTTGACCACGATCCGGCCGGTCATCGCCGCCCCGTGGACCGCGCAGTCGTAGTCGTAGGTCCCGGGATTGAGCAACCGCACGGAGTAGGTGGCGCCCGCTGCGCTCATGACGATGCTGTTCCGGAAGACCTCGGGCGGAATGCCGGTCGACTGGACGCTGTGCGAGCCGGCGGCATTCCAGGTCCAGATGACCCTGGCGCCTGCTGCGATCGTGTCCACGGCCGCATTCTGGCTGCCGTTCTGCACACTCCGGAAGAAGTCGTTGCCCACGGTGACGTGGGCGTCAGGGCCGAGCGGGTGCGGCTCGCCGAAGACGAAGTCGTCCATCACCACCAGGTCCTGCGTCCCACCCGCGCTGACGTCATTGATCGTTGGTGTCAGGGCGGCGTCGCCGCTCGTGATCCGCACGCGCGCGACGATCGGCGCCTCGAACACCGCGCCGGCGAACGAAAGCAGTTGCGACCCGCCGTGGTTCGGGGCGGTAACGATGCCGATGCGCTCGTTCTCTGAATCGAAGAACTCGATCGTCGTCGATCCAGGGCGATCGACATCGACGAAGACGGCCCCGAATCCCTTCACGAGGCCCTGCGTCGCGCTGCCGACGACTTTGAACGTGACGTCGACCTGGTTGCTGCCCACGGGCATGAACAGCTTTTTGGCCGAAAAGACCGTGAACTGCGCCGCGAGGCCCGCGTTGACCGACGCGAAGTTGGTGCTATCGACGCGCAAGCCAGTCCCGGGCGTCGAGTACACCGCGCCCCGCGCCGAGTTGACGTTGAAGAAGTTCGCCGGGAAGGTGTCGACGTCGGTCAGGGCCGCCGGCACGCCGTCCCAGTTGATCTCGCGCCGGCCATTGTCGGCGGGGGGCGAGTTGGGCGCGTTCAGGGCGCCACCCAGGGCGGCGCGGAACTCGATCAGCTTGGCCGCAATCGACACGCTGTCGCCCAGGGTCTCGAAGACCGTGAACGCGGGGGGCGGCGGCGGCGGCACCTGCGTCGGTGAAGTGTAGTCGGTGCACCCAGCCACTATCGCCAGGGCCAGGAAGGGAGCGTAGGTAGTCGGTTTCATGGTGTTCTCCATCGTGAAAAAGGGTCGATCGCCAACTAGAGGTGATGCTAGCGATCGAGCCTCGATGGAGGCATCAGCCCCCGCGGAAGGGTCCTGTCAGGCGGAGGCCTACACCTATCGATGGCTGTAGTCAGTAGTTCGTCGAGCTGCTAAGACTGTCCCGGGTCGCTCCAGTCGTGGCGGTGTTGTTCCCCCGGGCGTTGATGGTGTAGCTCTGCCCGCGCACGAGCGACACGCCAGTCAGAGTGGTTCTGTTCGTCGTCGAGTCGGTGAAGCGGGCGCCCAGATCGTAGACCCCGGGCGCAATGGCGGCAAATTCGTCGGCACCTTTGTACGCCACGGCGGAGCCGAGGGCCGTCCAGTGTGCAGTCACCGTATCTCCAGTCGGCCTCCCGTATAACGTCAACGGATTCGCGTTGGAGATCGCGTGGACGAGCCTGACGTATGCGGTCGAAAAGTCCTGAGTGGGCACCGGATCCTCGACGATGAACGCATCGACCTTTTTCGTTGTCGTGCTGTACGGGCCGCTCAAGTAGAACGAATAGTATTTCCCGTCCGCGATTGTGGCGCTGAGCGTGTCGATCGGCAGATTCTTGTCGGTAGTCGCGGCGATTCGTCCGGTCAAAGTGTACTGGCCCGCCGCAATCGCAGCGTAGAGTCCGGCGTTTCCCGCGTTTCCGTACGTGGTCCCGGTGGTGGCTTCCGTCTGCGTACCAGAAGAGATGGCCGTCATCTTGGTCGTGTTGGCGTAGAAGTTCACCCCTGGGGCGCCGACGCCAAGATTAAAGAACTTGACGCGTGAGTTCTCGAGCGGACCGTTCGGGAGGACCTGGACCGCGTTCTTTTCGCACGAGGCGAGCGCCGTGACAGACAGCAGCGCGCCGAGTGCTCGATACCGAGTAAGCGGGTTCATGGCTTCGTAACCCATAGCTCAATGGTGTGATAATTGGGGTCGAGACCGCCGATCGCCTGCAGCGCGTCGCGGTTCCAGACATACTCCGAGTTGAACCGCGGCCGGATGCGCCGCACGACGTCCCCGCCGTTGTCGACATAGAGGTTGGTGGGCGGGGCAAAGCCGCGGAACACCTGCGTCAGGCTCACAGGATCAGGGTCAGTGTAGTGGTAACGGCGCATGTCCATCCAGATCTCGTTGTGCCCCCAGCCCCACAGCGCGATGAACTTCTGTGACATGATATGGGAGATGGTGAGCGTCGCCGGGACGATGTTGGGTGACGCGAGAAATGAGTCGCGCGTGGTTGCCGCAATTGCCGGAGGGCCGCCGGCTTCGCTGTTGCGGTCATTCACGAACTGGAAATGGGCACGAATGGCGTTCGTATAGGCCGTGAGCGCGATAACCTGGTCGCCGTGTTTCAATGCGGCCTCGGCCTTGATGAATTGCAGCTCTGAATAGGTCATGACCGGGATCTTGGACCTGTCGCCGAAGATGTATCGCGCGGGCAGGCCCAACCCACCTGCGCCGATATACCCAAAGAAGTTCTGCGGCTGCACCAGCGTGTCGGTCAACGCCCCGAAGCCGATCACGTTGGGATCGAGCCCGCGGTACACGCCATCGGGCGCCGGCGACAGCATGCGCGACATGCGCGGATCGACGATACCGAACTGTGTGTTGTCCATCAGCCCGAGCACGAAGCGCGTCTGGCGGTAGTTCGTGACGTTGTTCCTGGTGCGGCCCCACCAATTGTAGTCCTGGAAGTCCGTGCTCGTACCGGGATATGCCAGCACGGCGTCGTCGGCGTTGCTCGCGAACGACGAATCGACTTCCGCCATGACGCGGACGGGATCGTAGGTGAATGGGCCCGTCGTCTTGTTCGAAAGGTGATTCAGGTTCAACGCCAACATGCCGTGCGCCAGCTTCAACCATTTGAGGCGATTGCCGTTGTAGATCCTGTCACTCCGGCCGAGGTACGCGGCATCGACCGCGCCGTCCGTGCGCCGCAGCAGCACGATCGCGCTGTCCAAGAGGCGTTGCACCTCTTGATACGCGAAATCCTGCGTGTCGTAGTCGAACTTCGTGCGCGAGACGTCGAAGGCCTCTTTGATGATGATCTCGCCATGAAGATCGGTGAGTACCTGCCAGCCCCACGCCTTCAGAATCAGCCCGACCCCGAGCAGGTCCCAGCGTTGCTCGGCGGTCGCTTTGGCATTCATGTCGACCAGGTTTTGGCCGAGAGACCAGTACACGTCGCGCCATTGCTGCGCCCCGTTGTCGCTCGAGGGATCGTAGCCCATGCGGTCCCACGTACTGAGAGCCGTCCCCGGGAGCGTCCATTCCTGCGTATAGCGCCCGACGAACCGCCCGTCGAGCTGGGGTGACGTCACCATCCAGTGCAGCATCGGCGGCAGATACAGATTCGCCGATACCGTCGTGGGGCCGTTCGGATTGGTGTTGACGTCGAGGAATTGCTCGCATCCCGTGGCGAGCGTCAGGATCCCGACCAGTGCCGCTGCGTAGAGTTTTGTCATGGTCAGAACCCCATCCTGACGCCGACATTGACACCAATGGGCATCGGGAAGTTGCCGAAGTCGATGCCGACGCCGCCCGATCCTCCCACCGCCGCGCTGTTGCCGTTCACGATCGGATCGAGGCCCGAATAGTTGGTGATCAAGAATAGATCGGTGCCCTTGATGAAGACGCTGGCATTACGGGCACCAAGAAAGCGCCCGGGCACGTCGTAGGTGACCTGCAGATCCCGCAGCCGCAGCCAGTTGATGTTCCTCTCGATGAACAGCTCTTCACTCATGCCCGTGTAGTATCCAGCCTGCGCGCTCGGCACGATGACGATGGTGTTGACCGTGGGATTGGAGGAATTCTGCTTGCCATCCATCAGCACGCCTTGGAGCACGCGCGGCTGGTTGCGGTCCAGCGTCTCCTTGCTCAGGCCGTGCGTCGTGAGGTAGTGCTCGGTCGCGTTGAACACATCGCCGCCCTTGCGGATATCGAGCAGGAAATCGAGCGTGAAGTGCTTGTAGCGGATGGTGTTCTGTAACCCGATCGTGAAGTCGGGCTGCCGATCGTAGCCGGCGTCGATGAACGCTTGCGATCGAACGGGCAGCCCCGTCGTCGGGTCGATCAGCAGCTGGCCCTTTCGCCCGGAGCTGTCGCTCGAGACGCGCAGGTAGTACAGTCCGGTGAGCGACATGGTCGAGATGCCCGGCAGGACGCCGGCCCGCACGTTGCCGTACAGCCAGGTGTCGGAGACGTAGGACTCCGGCAGGCTGCGGGGCAGGCTCAACACGTAGCCACGGGCGAGGGTGAAATTCGCCTGCACGTCCCACGAGAATGCGGGCTTCAGCACGGGTACGCCTCGCAACGTGATCTCGATCCCGCGACTCAGCGTCTTGGCGCCGTTCAGATTGAAAAGGATGAAGCCGGTTCCATAGCTGCCGCGGATGTCGTTGACGATTTGATCCGTGGTGATCTTGTGGTAACCGGTGACATCGAGTGCGAGGCGATCGTGCAGGAAGCTCGCCTCGCCGCCGATCTCCCACCCGCTCGCGCGCTCCGGCTTGAGCGCGAAGTTCGGCCCCCAGAAGTCGTAGCCGTATCCGCCGAACGATGTGGTCTTGTACTGGAGCGCCGGCGTGTAGGCGTAGGGCCGGGCGTCCTTGGCGCCACCGGCGATTGCTGCGCGCAGTTTGCCGGTCACGAACGGCCGCAAGCCCGGGAACGCGTCGGAGAACACGAAGCTCAGCGAAGCGCTGGGATAGAAGTAGGAATTCCGCGGCGGCGGAATCGTGGACGTCCGGTCATTGCGGGCGGTCACGGTGACGTAGAGGTAGTTCTTGTAGTCGAGTGCGACCTGTCCGAAGAAGCTCACCAGCCGGCGCTGCTCGGTCGTCGTCTTCGGCAGGCGCAAACTCGTGTTGTTCATCGACACGAAATTGGGATCGAGAAATTGCGTGCCGACGGCGGCGTCGGTCGTTGTCTTGAAAGCGCCGATCGAATTGCCGACCAGTCCGCTGATCGAGAAGCTGTTCGAGAGCTGGTGGCTGTTGACGTTGAGCGTCGTCTGGGCGTTGATGTTGCGCGTGATCACGTCCGCCTGATCGAGAATCCCACCCGACGAAAACCCCGCGGCGCTCTCCGGATTGCGCAGCACCAGGTTCTGGTTGGTGTAATTGTCCGTGCCAATGTTGGTCTTGAGGTAGCCCCACGAGAACGGCGTCAGCACGAACCCGACATTCGCTATGATCCGGTTGGTCTTGGAGTTGATCTTGTTCTTGTCGACGTTGAAGTACGGATTGTCGAGCTCAGCCGATGATGTCAGAGTCGTGAGGCGACGCCGCGTGCTGGCCGGAGTGAGGAAATCCTTCGCGTTATCGGTCTGCGGCCACAGCATCACCCCCATCAGTGGGCCGATGTCGCCTTTGTAGACTTGGTCGTTGTTCGCATAGCTGTACACCATCGAGAGATCGGTGCTGAGCCAGCGCGAAACCTGCGCCTGCGACGATGCGGTGATGTTCAGGCGATCGTACCCCGATTTTGGGACGACGCCCTCCTGCCGGTCGAGTGAAGTGCTGAGACGGTAATTGATCTGGTTGTCCGGCGTGGCCCCGCTGAACGCCAGGTTGTGCGTTTGCGTCACGCCGGTCTGCAGGAAACCGCCGATGTTGTCGTAGAACTGGGTGCCGGCGGCATAGGGACCCCCGAAGTATGTGAGCGCGTTAAAGGCGCCTGTCGCGTCCAACGTCGGGCCGTACACGCGTTGCAGCGTTGGTGTCGCCCGAGTCCGCTCCACGCGAATGGAGTTGCTGTACTCCACGCCGCCGCCCGAGCGGCCGCGTTTGGTCGTGATGAGAATCGCGCCGTTCGCCGCGTCGATGCCGTACAACGCCGACGCCTCGACCCCCTTCAGGATCGTGACCGACTCGATATCGTTGGGGTTCAGGTCGGCGCCGCGGTTGGTGAAATCGATGCCGCGGTTGAAGAGCGCCGTCGTGGCGTTCACGTCGGACGCCATGGCGGTGGTGTTGAACGTGCGATTGTCCATCGGCAGACCATCCACGATGATCAGCGGCTGGTTGCTGCCGCTGATCGAGCTGATGCCCCGGATGGTAATGGAAGTCGAGGCGCCGGGCACGCCGGATGTGCTCGTGACGTCGACGCCGGCAACGCGTCCGGAGAGCGCATTGATGAAGTTGTCCCGCTGCGTCGCGACGATGTCGTTGCCCTGCACGCTTTGCTGCGAATAGCCCAGTGCCCGTTGCTCCCGAGTCTGCCCGAGGGCAGTTACCACGACCGCATCGAGGTCCAGCGCGACGCGGCGCAGCACCACGTCGATGACGTCTGCATCTCCGACGGTCCGCTCCAAGACTGCGGTGCCGATGAGCCGGAACTGCAGCACCTGTCCGGCCTGGGCGTGAATAGAATAGCTGCCGGCCTGGTTCGTCGCGGTCCGACCAAGCGTACCCTTGACGACGATCGCGACGCCGGCCAGCGGCGTGCCTTGCTCGCTGGTGACTGTCCCAGTGATTGTTCGCTGTTGCGCCACGGCCACAGCCGGACTGGCCAGGAGAAAGAGGGCGAGACCTACACGTGAGATGGATCGGAAATGATGCACGAGCGCTCCACTGGAAGGTGACGGACGAGCCAGATTTATCCCGCCGTGTGAAAGTCGGCAAGAGGAGGCGACTTGGGTTAGTCTTGTTGCATGATCCCATCGATCCGTAGATCCGTCGGCTTGCTGCTCGCCGCCCTGTCTCTCCCCAGCGTCGCTCCCGCCCAGGAGCCCGACCCCGTCGCCCAGCTCGTCGCCCGGCTCGACCTCGAGCAGTACAAGGCGAACATCAAGGGCCTCACGCAATTTGGCGACCGGCGCCAAGGCACCGACCGAAACCGCGCCGCGGTGAACTGGATCGAAGCGCAGCTGCGGAGCTACGGCTGCAGCGACATCGGACGCATCAAGTACGACTATCAGCCGCCGGCGCCACGCGCACGGACCGATACCGCTTCCCGCCCTCCGGCACGCGACACCACGCGCGCCCAGGGGGGCGGCCGCTACCGCGGCATCCGCACCCGTACCGGGGTCAACACCGATTCGCTGGCGCAGCGCGACGCGCGCGTGCGCGCCCTCGACATGCAACCCACCACACCGGGTGCCCGCGAAGAGGTGTACTGCACCAAGGTCGGTACCGGCCACCCCAACGAGATGTACATCGTGGGGGGACACATGGACGGCCACGGCTGGGGCGAGGCGGCAAACGACGACGGCTCAGGCACGGCGCTCGTGATGCAGCTCGCCCGCATCTTCTCAGGCCCAGACGTCCGTACCGATCGATCGATCCGCTTTGTGCTCTGGAACAACGAAGAGACCGGTTTGAACGGCGCCCGCGCCTACGTCGAGCAGCGCCAGGCCTTACAAGGCTCGGCGGAGGAGCCGACGTGGCTCGGCATGATCCAGCACGACATGATGCTCTTCGATCATGGCATGCCGCGCGCCGATGGCACGATGAGCCCCGAGCAGCGCCCCGAGGCCGACGTGAACATCGAGTTCCAATCGAATGCCAAGTTCGCGGCGCAGGCGCAGCAGTTGGCGTGGGTGTTCCAGGTGGCGAACGAGAAGTACGCGACCGACTATCCCGCCACCGTCGGCGCGCACATGACGAACACCGACTCGGCGCCGTTCCAGGATCTCGTGGCTGCGATCAGTCTGCGGGAAAACGAGCGCGGCACCCAAGTCGGGGCGGGGTGGGACCCTCAATGGCACCAGCCGAGCGACGTGTACGCGACCTACAGCGACAAGGATTTCCGCCTCGGCCTGAACGCGGCGCAGACGACGCTCGCAGCGCTCGCCGGCCTGGTGGGGGCCACGCTCAAGTAGTCGCCGTTAGCGCTTAACTGCTAGCGGTTGATCCAATACGACAGCTTCACGAGGAAGCTGTTGTCGGGCCGCAGATTGAATAGATCGCCGATATCCCCGCCGAAGCTCTGCGTCCCTTCGGCGCCCGCGAACCCGCGCCGCCCCTGGCTCCACACCACGAACATGGTCGAGCCGGGCCGGTACTCCCAACGGAACACGACGTTGGAGCGGAACTGCTTGAAGTTGAACCCGCCGATGTTGTTCGTGACCGCCGTATCGCCGTACGCCTGATAGCGGCTGTCGTAGGCCGCGGCGCGCGGCGTCGCCGACAGCTCGCGCACGTTGCTGAAGGTGCCCTTCGCGATGAACGGCTGCGCGTACACCTGCAGTGACATCGTCGAATTGAACGGATACGTGAAGCGCATCGTCAGCGCGAACGTTTTCTGGTCGAGGTGCCCGAACAGGTAATGCGCCACACCGCTCGTGTCCGTCGTCCGGCCCAGCGCCTGGACGTCGTTCTTCGAACGCGAGAAGCTCGGCGAGACCGCGGCGGTCACGCGGGCCGCGATCTTGAAATCGACCTCCGGCGAAAAGCTGAAGTTGCGCGAACGCCCGCCATCTGCCCGGAACCAGTTGAACCAGAAATAGGTGACGATCGCTTTGCGGTCGTCGCCGTTGATGCCGAGCCAGGGGGCAACATAGGAGTCCTGGCGCACCGCCGGCCCGCCGCGCGCGCACGAATAGCAGTACGTGGTGCCCAGTTGGCCGATCGTCCCGCCAAAGTGAAGCGACCACTGGTTGCGGAACGTCGTGTGCGTGTTGGTATTGAACGCCCGCTCCTCCGGCAGCCCGGCCGTCGTCCAATACTGCCACCAGTTGAAGTTCCACTGGAATCGGTTGTACAGCTTGCGGGTGTGCCGGTCGAAGTACCCCGCCCACGTGCTCCACGCCTGTTGATCGGCGCGCTGCAAGTAGCCGAGGTCGTTGATCTCGAACCCGGGAGAGCGGCGCTCGACGTTCGTCTGGAATATGAAATGGTTGCCGCCCACCTTGCCGAACTGCAGTGCCTCGGCGTCGCCGGAGAGCGATGTGCGCGTCGAGTCAAACGTGAGGCCGGCATCGGGGCGCTGGTAATAGTGCGTGGCGTTTTGCTGCGTGCCGGCGATCGCCTGCGCGCTCCCGGCGACGCGGCTCAAGTCGACCGAACCCGACAGCTCGTACTTGCCGCCCTTGAAGCGGTGCCGGAAATCCGCGGCGCCGACGTAGGCGTTGTGGTGCAGGTACGGGGACGTCCAGGAGTCGTTGTCGCGGTTGACGGTCGTGACGATCGCTCCGATGCTCGACTCGCCGCCGCGCAGATCCTGTCGCACCCGCAGCACACCATAGTTCGTCGTCGGTTCGATGGTCGCGCCCCCCGCACCAGTCACGTGCGCGGTCACCGCATCCAGCGCGCCAATGGTGAACCCCCCCGGCAGACGACCGGTGAGCTTGGCGGCGCCGAGAATCGTCGTAAATGCCGGCGAGGTGGTGTCCGAGTAGGCTCCGGCCAATTCGGGCGCGCGTCCGATGCGCCGCGAATACACGAGCCCCTCACCGGTCGAACAGTCGTTGACCGCGGTACAGTTGACGTTCCACTGGAACTGCCCCGCGCCCTGTACGAAGAAGGGCCGCTGCTCGCGGAAGAAGGTTTCGAACGCCGAGAGGTTCAGCACCCCGGGATCGGCCTCGACCTGGCCGAAGTCGGGATTGATCGTGGCGTCGAGCTTCAGGTTCGACGCGACCCGGTACTTGAAGTCTCCGCCGGCGGTCACGTCCTGCGTGCGTCCGAGGACATTGCTGCTGATCTGCGACACGTTCTTGGTTACGAAATAGGGCGCCGCCTCGAGCCGGCGCGGGGCTTCGAGGTCCTCGAGGCCGCTGATCTCGCCGAACTGCGATACGAACCCCGCTTGCGACTGCCGGATCAGGGGCCAGCTGACGCGTTGGGCGTAGCGGTAGATGTCGCGGTCGACCGTGAAGCCGAACGTGTGGGTCCGCTGCTGACCGTAGGGCAATTGCGACAATGGGAGCCGAAACTCCGCCGTCCATCCGAGGGAGTCGATGCGCGTCGCGACGTCCCACACGGCGTCCCAAGCGAAGTCCTCGTTGCCGTCGTTGTAGATCTGGGCGTCGAGCTTCACCCCGGAGGGGTTCACGCCGAATTCGAAGCCCGTGCGCCGGTCGTGATACGAGTCGAGGAACAGCCAGACCATGTCCGCGGGCGTGAAGTAGTCGCGGCGGGCGAGAACGGTGATGATGCTGTCGGGGTGCGGATCGAACGCGCGGACGAAGATGTACAGGTTCCCCGCGTCGTACGCGATCTTCGCTTCGGTCGGGAACTTCGGCGCTCCTCCTTCCGAGGGGCGCCATTCCTGGAATTCGGTGATGGCGCGGGCGTTGCGCCACACGGCATCGTCATCGCGCCCATCGATCGTGGGCGGCTGCGTCGCTCGCGTGGCGGCGACGCTCGAAGGGACAGGGGTAGCTGGGCGCGAGGACTGCGCTTCGGCAACCTGCATGACCAGCGCGACGGCGGCGAGGACCGGCAATCCGAGGTTCATAAAGCTTTGATGACGGAACCCCGCAAAGGGTTGTTTCACCCCCCGGCGATCGCCCGGACCACCAAGAACGGTTCCTCTCCGGAGGCCACCCGGTCAGGCAAGGGGGCGTCCGGCGGCTCATGGGTCAGGTCCCGCGAGCAGGCGAAAAACCGCAGGAATGGCCGGCGCTCCGCGGTCACGTGGTCGCGAATCGTTCCACATAGCATCGGATAGCGGGCTTCCAGGGCGTCGAGCACCGCCGCGCGGGTGAGCGGCGCCGCGGACGGGAGGTCGAGCGTCACCTCATCGGTGACCCGGGCCAGGCTCCTGAGGTGCGCCGGCAGTACCACCCGAATCACGGCAGGGCCTGCACTTCGACCGAGAGCACGGCGGGCAGGTCGCGCACGATCGGCGCCCAGCTGTCGCCCGCATCGGCCGACGCGTACACCTGGCCGCCGGTCGTCCCGAAGTACACGCCGCATGGATCGAGGCTGTCGACGCACATCGCATCGCGCAGCACGTTCACGTAGCAGTCCCGTTGCGGCAGTCCCCTGGTGAGGGCCTCCCACTCATTGCCGCCCTTGCGGCTGCGGTACACGCGCAGCTTGCCCTCGGGCGGATAGTGCTCGGAGTCGCTCTTGATGGGGACGACGTACACAGTCTCGGGATCGTGGGCGTGCACGTCGATCACGAACCCGAAATCGGTGGGCAGATTGCCGCTCACCTCGCGCCAGGAGTCACCGGCGTCGTCCGAGCGCATCACGTCCCAATGCTTCTGCATGAACAGCACGTTGGGCCGCGCGGCGTTGAGCGCCAGGCGGTGCACGCAGTGGCCGACCTCGGCAGTGGGCTCGGGGATGTATTGCGAGTGCAGGCCACGATTGATAGGCCGCCAGGTCTGACCGCCGTCATCGCTGCGGAACGCGCCCGCCGCCGAGATCGCGACGTAGAGGCGCTTCGGATTCTTGGGGTCGATCAGGATCGTATGGAGGCACATGCCCCCGGCGCCCGGCTGCCACTGTGGGCCGGTGCCGTGGCCGCGCAGGCCCGAAAGCTCCTGCCAGGTCGTGCCGCCGTCGCTGGAGCGAAACAGGCCGGCGTCCTCCACGCCCGCGTACGCCGCGTCCGGGTCCGTGAGCGACGGCTCGAGATGCCAGACGCGCTTGAACTCCCAGGGATGCTGCGTCCCGTCGTACCACTGGTGCGTGGTGAGTGGCTTGCCGGTCTTGGGCGACACGTCATACACGAACTTGTTGCTTTCGCCCTTGGGGCCCTCGCCGGGCACCATCGTCACGCCGCCGCCCGGGGTTTCCCACGTCTTGCCGCCGTCGGAGGAGCGCTGGATGACCTGGCCGAACCAGCCGCTCGTCTGCGAGGCATACAACCGGTTCGGGTCGGCTGGGGATCCTTTCATGTGATAGATCTCCCAGCCGGCGAAGTGCGGGCCGCTGACGTCCCAGTTCTTGCGCTTGCCGTCCGCGGTGAGAATGAACGCACCCTTGCGGGTGCCGACCAATACGCGTACGCCCGTCATGACAGGATCTCCTAGGCCTCGAGCTTCGAAAACCGCCACGCCCCGAACAGCACGAAGAGCACACCCACGCCCAGCAACACCCCGATGTCCAGCGGAACACCGAAGTGCGTCCTCCCGGTCAAGAGACCGCGTACGCCGTCGACCCCATACGTAAGCGGATCGATGCGCGTCAGCACCGCGAGGACGCGCGGCAGCCCCTCGAGCGGGTAGATCGCGCCGGAGAGAAAGAACAGCGGCATCACCATGAAGTTCATCACCATCTGAAACCCCTGCATTTCCTTGATGCTCGAGCCGATGGCCGTCGCGAGGGCCGAGAAGACCACGGCGATCAGGGCGATCACAAGGAACGCCAGCGGCACGGCCAGGAGGCTCGCCGGGCGGAACCCGGCGATGAGCGTCACCACGAAAATCACCGCGCCCTGCAGCACGGCGACGGTGGCGCCGCCGAGCGTGCGGCCGATCATGATCGTGATGCGCGGCACCGGGGCGACCAGCGTCTCCTTGAGGAATCCGAATTGCCGGTCCCACAGCATGGCGATCCCCGAGAACATCGCGGTGAACAGGACCGTCATGCCGATCACGCCGGGCGCCATGAACTGGAGATACTTGCCTTCGCCGGCGCGCTGAAACACGGGTCCCAACCCGAAACCGAGGACGCTCAAGTACATGAGGGGAGAGCCGAGCGACGCGACGATCTGCAGGCGCGAGCGCAGGTACTTCTTTACCTCACGCAGCCAAAGGACATAGACCACGCTCATGCGCCTATCGCCTCCACACTCGGGACACTTGCCGGATCTGGTCGACCGCCGTGGCGCTCTCGTCGCGAATCGTCGTGCCGGTGAGCTTCAAGAAGGCCGCCTCGAGCGACTCGGTGCCGGTTTGCTGCTTGAGCTCGGCGGACGATCCCGTGGCGACGATGCGCCCGTGGTCGATGATCGCGATGCGATCGGCCACGCGGTCGGCCTCGTCCATGTAATGCGTCGTCAGAAACACGGTGACCCCTTCGGCCTTGTTGAGGTTTCGCACGTGGGTCCACATCTGATTGCGGCTCTGGGGATCGAGGCCCAGCGTCGGCTCGTCCAGGAACAGGACTTTCGGCGTGTGCAGTAAGCCGCGGGCGATCTCGAGGCGCCGTTTCATTCCCCCCGAGAACGTCTTCACGAGGTCCGCGCGCCGGTCCCACAGCTCGAACATCTTGAGCAGCGTCTCGGACCGCTCTCGCCGGATCTCGCGGGGCACGTGATACAGGACGCCGTGGATGTCCATGTTCTCCCACGCCGTCAGGTCGCTGTCGAGACTCGGATCCTGGAACACGACGCCGAAGCGCCGCCGCACCTCGGTCTGATGCGTGGTGGGGTCGAGGCCGTCGAGCTCGAGCGCCCCGCTCGTGGGTTGGAGCAGGGTCGTGAGCATCTTGATCGTGGTGGTTTTCCCGGCGCCGTTGGGCCCGAGAAACGCGAAGATCTCACCGGCTTTGACGTCGAAGGAGACGTCGTTCACCGCCGTGACCTTGCCGAACGTTTTGACGACGTGCTGGACGCGAATCACGGTCGGTTAGAACCTCGGCGCGGCCGGCTTCGCCGCGTAGATGAACTCGTAATAGTCGCGCATCGTGAGACCGGCGGCGGCCGCATCGTCGACGAGGACGGTCGCCTCACGATGCATTTGGATCGCGCTCGCCGAGACCATGCTCGTCACCGGCCCCTCCACGGCCTGGGCGATCGCCTTGGACTTCGCCTTCCCGCTCGCCACCAGCACCAAGCGCCGCGCGTCCAGAATCGTCCCGACGCCCATCGTGATCGCGTAGACGGGCACGTCCTCTCGGCGGTCGAAGAAACGCGCGTTGTCGTCGATCGTCATCTTCGAGAGCGTCTTGAGCCGCGTGCGCGAGCTGAGCGAGCTCCCCGGCTCGTTGAAAGCGATGTGCCCGTCGGAGCCGATCCCGAGAATCTGCAGGTCGATCCCGCCGCACTCCGCGATGCGCCCCTCGTACCAAGCGCAGAACGCGGGATAGTTACTCGTCGTGCCGGACGGGATGTTGATGTTGTGGCGCGGGATGTTGACGTGCTGAAAGAAGTGCTCGTGCATGAAGTAGTGATAGCTCTGCGGATGATTGGGGGGCAGCCCCACGTACTCGTCGAGGTTGAAGGTCGTCACGCGCGAGAAGTCGACCCCCCCCGCCTTATGGAGCCGCACCAGCTCCTGATAGAGGCCCAGGGGCGTAGAGCCCGTCGCCATGCCGAGGACGGCGTTCGGCTTGGTGTTGAGCACGTCGACGACGATTTGCGCCGCCGTCTTGCTCATTTGCTCGTAGTCTCGCTTGATGACCACTTCCATCCCGTCTCCCTTTGGTCAGAGCCCGGTATATTCTAGCCATGGACGAGGACCTCAAACAGATGCAGGACCCTCTAGGGCTCCTGCGCCTCGGCTACGCGGACTCGCTCCTCCCGATTACGGCGCGGCACTGGCACGACGGCGCGTTCGAGGAACGCACCGAACAGGTCGTCGAAGAAACGCCGGTCGTCATCGTCTATAACAGCATCCCCCACGTCGTCATGATGGCCACGCCGCGCGACCTGGAAGACTTCGCGGTGGGGTTCAGCGTCACCGAGGAGCTGGTGCGATCGCCTGCCGACATCGAACGCATCGACATCGTGAAGTACAGCCAGGGGATCGAGCTGCAGACCGCCGTCGCCGCAGAATGCGAAGCGGTCATCGCGACGCGCGCGCGCCGCCTCACGGGGCGCACCGGGTGCGGCATCTGCGGCTCCGACAGCATCGAAGGTGTGCTCAAGACGCTGCATGCGGTGCCGGTGGGCGGCGTAGTGCGCGCAGCCGCGATCGAACGCGCGCTGCAGTCGCTCGTCGATCACCAACAGCTGAACGCCGCGGCCGGCGCGGTGCACGCCGCCGGGTGGGCGTCGCTCGACGGGTCGATCGTCGTCGCGCGCGAGGATGTCGGGCGCCACAACGCGCTGGACAAGCTGATCGGCGCGCTACTGCGGACGGGCGTGAAGCCGGAAGACGGGTTCGTCGTGATAACGAGCCGCGCGAGTTTCGAGATGGCCCAGAAGGCCACCGTATTCGGGGCGCGGCTCCTCGCGGCGATCTCGGGACCGACGGGACTCGCGGTGCGCGTGGCACAGCAGGCGGGACTGACGCTGGTGGGATTCGCGCGCCGCGGACGGATGACGGTCTACACGCACTCGCAGCGTATTCTGGCGTAGTCTGGCCTAGTCGGGCCGCGGCTTCCGGTTCTGCACGTACTTCCAGCCAAACCGACCTTTGATGCAAAGATTACCCTGAGTCACGTCGTGATCGAGGGGCGAGGAGACCTTCACGATCTCGTTGTCCTGCACGTGCAGGTCGAGGTTGCATCCCACGCCGCAGTACGGACACACGGTCCGCGTCACCGTCTGGCGGGCTTCGTCCCAGGTTCCCGCCTGGCGGTGATCGTACTCCGACTTGAACATCAGTGCCCCTGTGGGGCAGACCGCGATGCAGTTACCGCAGTAGACGCACGCCGAATCGGGGAGCGGCGCCGCGAACTCGGTCGCGATGCGGGCGTCGAAGCCCCGACCCGCCACCGCGATCGCGAACGTGTTCTGATGATCGGTGCCGCACGCCTCCACGCACTTGTAGCACAGGATGCACTTCGCGTAGTCGCGCAGGTACAGGTCGTTGTCGATCTTGGGCGGCTGCGCTACCGTTGCGGCATAGCGCGGATCGGGAGGCGCGTGATGTCCCGTGACCGCCGCGTCGCGCACGCCGTCTCGCGCGGGAGGCGCCGCTGGCCCGAAGCGATCCGGCTTGGCGCCGTAGTCGGTCAGCCAATCGGCGACATCAGGCGTCGTCGACAGATCCACTGATGAAGCCAGAAACTCGAGCACCAGCTTGCGGCTGAGGCGCACACGCTCGGAGTTGGTCTTGATGATCATGCCAGCCGCGACCTTGCGCGAGCACGCCGGGACGAGCACCCGCGATCCTTCGAGCTCGACGACACACACGCGGCACACGTTTACGGGATGCAGGGTGTCGAGGAAACAGAGCGTCGGGATCTCCTCGCCCAGCTGCCGGCACGCGTCGAGGATCGTCGTGCCCTCGGCCGCTTGAACTTTGCGGCCGTCGATCTGGATTTCCACCATGCGCTTCTTCGGCTGGAGCTGCACGAAGGCGGTCATGTCGTCGTGGCTTCCTCGAAGAGGCGCAGCCGTGTGACGGCGGACTGGATGGCGCTGTAAGCGGTCTGGCCCAGCCCGCAGATCGAGGCGTCCTTCATGGCCTGCCCGACCTCCTCGAGCAGCGCCATCTCGTCCTTCACGGTCCCAATCGTCCGCCGCGCTTGGATCCGGTGCAGCGCCTCTTCCTGGCGCACCGTGCCCACGCGGCACGGCACGCATTGCCCGCACGATTCGTCACGGAAGAACGCGGCGATACGGCGTAGGATGTCGGTCATGTCGACGCGATCGTCGAAGACCATGATGACGCCAGAGCCGAGTGTCGCGCGGGCGGCCTGTACGCCTTCAAACGTCAGTGGCATGTCGAGTTCATCGGGGCGCACAAAGACGCCGGCGGCGCCACCAAGGAGAATGGCGCGTAGCGGCCTGCCGTCGGCCACGCCGCCGGCGAGGTCGAGCAGCTGCCGCAGCGTGGCACCGAACGGCACTTCGTAGACGCCCGGTTTCGTGACACACCCAGACAGACAGAAGAGTCTCGGCCCCGTCGATCCCGGCGTGCCGATCGCCGCGTACGCTGGTCCACCGATCCGTAGAATTTCGAGCACGTTGACGAGCGTCTCGACGTTGTTGATCACGGTCGGCTTGCCGAAGAGCCCGGACTCGACGGGGAAGGGCGGTTTGTTGCGCGGCTCGCCGCGGAAGCCTTCGATCGAGTTGAAGACTGCCGTCTCTTCGCCGCAGATGTACGCGCCGCCGCCCCGGCGAATCTCGATGTCGAACGTGAAGTCGCGGCCCAGCACGCGCTCACCCAAGAACCCTCGGGCGCGCGCGGCCTCGATCGCGTGGGAGAGCCGCTCGTACGCGAGCGGATACTCGCCGCGCAGATAGATGAAGCCGCGCTCACATCCCGTCGCGTAGGCCGCGACGGTCATCGCCTCCACCAACCCGAACGGGTCTTCCTCCATGAGCACGCGGTCCTTGAACGTGCCCGGCTCCGATTCGTCGGCATTGCAGACGAGGTAGTGCGGGCGCACCGCCTGCTTCGCGACGGCCTCCCATTTGCGTCCGGTCGGGAACGCCGCGCCGCCGCGGCCCATGAGCTTCGCATCGGTGACCTCGCGGATCACCGCCTCGGGCCCGATCTCGAGCGCCCGCCGCAGGGCCACGTACCCGCCGCGGGCCCGATAGTCGTCGAGACTCCCCGGATCCACGACGCCGACTCGGGCGAGCAAGCGCAGCCCGGGATCGCCTTTCTGTGGCAGAGGGAGCCGCTTCCCGTCCTGCGCGACGTCACCCTGGAGCAGGTCCTTGGCTGTTGCGGCCGTCACGTTGCCGACTAGGCGCTCCGAAGGGCTGGGTCCCGCCACCGTCACGAGCGCAGCTGGAGCCTGGTCGCAGAGGCCAAGACAGGGACTGCGTAGCCACAGCGGCTCGCCGTGGCCGGCCGGGCCGACGCTTTTCTCGAGCTGGGCGCATACGTCCGCCGCGCCCTTGCAGCGGCACGCGATGTCGTCGCAGACGTGTACGACACGCGTGGGTCGCGGCGTGGTCGAGAGCAGCGCGTAGAACGTCGCTACGCCGTACGCCTCGGCGGGGGGCACCGCAAGGCGCAGGCACACATAGCTGAGTGCGCCTTCGCTGATCCATCCGACGCGGGACTGAACGGCCTGTAGGACCGGGAGGAGGAGGTGGCGGCGCGAGCGGGCCGCGTGGCCGCCGGCCGCCGTGTGATCATGCCGCGCCTCCGCTGCGCCCAGCAGCGCGTCCACTGCTTCACGCTCCGAGGGCGTCGGTTCGACCTTGGAGAGATGCAGATCCACGCGCTAGACCCGTGCCTCCGCGAGCGCGCGCTCGACGCGCACGGCGCACGCCTTGAACTCGGCCGTCCCGGACTTCGGATCGGTGTAGTCGACCGTGAGGACGTTGGTCCGCACTTCGTCCTGGAAGTGCAGCGTCATGAAGACGAGCCCGGCCCGCAAGCTCTCATCGATGTGCACGGGCGCGACGACACTGCCGCGCCGCGACGTGATCCGAACCTGGTCGCCCTCTTCGAGGCCGAGTCGGGTCACGTCCTCGGGCGACATGTCGAGGGTCTCGGGCCGGCGCAGCGGGGAATTGTAGCCGCCCGTCTGCACGCCGGTGTTGTACGAGTCGAGCCGCCGTCCCGTGGTGAGCTGGAACGGGTACTCGGCGTCAGGGCGCTCGAGCGGCGGATCGTGCTCGACCACCGAGAACGGCGCCGCCCGCCCGCCGCGGGGCTCCTGCCACAGCCGCGAATGCAGGAACAGCTCTCCCGGATGCTGTTCGTCGTAGCAGGGCCACTGCAGGCCGCCGCTCGCTTCGAGGCGCGCGTAGGTCATGCCCTTGAAGATCGGCCCGAGCGAGCGGACTTCGTTCCAGACTTGCTCGGCGGTGGGATGGCCCCAGTCGGACCCGAGGCGCCGCGCGATCTCGCTGATGATCCACATGTCGTCCCGTGCCCCTTCAGGGGGCTCGAGCGCTTTGCGGACGCGCTGCACGCGGCGCTCGCTGTTCGTCACCGTGCCTTCCGACTCGCACCAGCTCGCGGAGGCCGGCAGCACGACGTGCGCCAGCTCGGCCGTGCGCGTGAGGAAGATGTCCTGCACGACCAGCGTATCGAGCCCTGTGAGCAGGCGTTGGGCGCGGTTCTGGTCGGCTTCGGCCTGGGCGGGGTTCTCGCCGATCGCGTAGATGCCGTGCAGCTCGCCGTGCTCCATGGCGTGGAACATGTCCGTCAGGTTCTTGCCGTATGTGGGCTTCAAGGTGACGCCCCAGGCACTCTCGAACTTCTTCCGGATTCCCTCGTCCGTGGTCCAGTCCTGGAAACCCACGAGGCGGTTCGGGATCGCGCCCATGTCACCGCCGCCCTGCACGTTGTTTTGACCGCGGAGCGGATTCACGCCCGAGCCGTACTTCCCGACGTGGCCGGTCAAGAGCGCGAGATTGATCAGTGACAGCACGTTGTCAACGGCGTTGTGATGCTCCGTTATGCCCAGCGTCCAGCAGATGATCCCGCGATCGGCACGGGCGTACGTGTGAGCGGCCCGCCGAATGACCTCCGCCGGCACGCCGGTCTCCCGCTCACCGACCTCCAGGGTGTACTTCTCGACGCAGGCTCGATAGGCCTCGAAATCGCTCGTGGCGTGCTTGATGAAGGCGTCATTCGCGAGACCGGCGTGGATGATCTCCCGGGCCATGGCGTTCGCGAGGGCGATGTCGGACCCGACGTTCAAGCCGAGCCAATCGTCGGCCCACTGCGCGGACGCGGTGCGGCGCGGGTCGACGACGAAGAGCGTGGCGCCGTGGCGCACGCCCTTCAGCACGTGATGGAAGAAGATGGGGTGTGCCTCCCGGGCATTCGCGCCCCAGAGGAAGATCACATCCGTCTCTTCCACCTCGCGATACGAGCTGGTGCCTCCCCCAGCCCCGAACACCGTCGCCAGACCGACGACGCTAGGTGCGTGTCACGTTCGGTTGCAGCTGTCGACGTTGTGCGTGCCGAACGCGACGCGCGCGAGCTTCGAGGCCAGGAAATTCATTTCGTTGCTGGCCTTGGAACAGCTGAAGATGCCGAGTGCGTCCCCGCCGTGCTGCTGCTTGATGCGCTGGAACCCCTCGGCAGCGCGGTCGAGTGCGGCGTCCCAGGATGCCGGACGCAGCGTCCCGCTGCGGTCGCGCACCAGGGGCTCCGTGAGGCGCTGGTAATTCATGGTCATGGCGATCCTCCGATTCCGACAGACTAAACAGCCCCGAGAGCCGCCGCAACCTTCAGCGCGACTCCTCCCAGCGTTTGGCCCGCTCGAGCGCTTTGCGCCAGCCGGCCACGAGCTGCTTGCGTTGGGGGGCTTTCATCGTGGGGGTAAAGCGGCGATCGACCTGCCACTGCGCGGCGATCTGCTTCTGGTCCTTCCAGTACCCGACGGCGAGCCCCGCCAGGTATGCCGCGCCCAGCGCCGTGGTCTCGGTGACTTTGGGCCGCACCACGGGCACGCCGAGGATGTGGGACTGGAATTGCATCAACAGGTTGTTCGCTGAGGCGCCACCATCGACGCGCAGCTCCTTGAGTTTGATGTGCGCGTCGGCCTCCATTGCCCGCAGCACGTCCGCGACCTGAAACGCGATCCCCTCGAGCGCGGCGCGGGCGACGTGCGCGGCGGTGGTCCCACGCGTCAGGCCGGCGAGCACGCCGCGCGCGTATTGATCCCAATGCGGCGCGCCCAACCCGGCGAAGGCCGGCACGAGATACACCCCGCCCGTGTCCGCCACCTGCGCCGCCAGGGCCTCGACCTCGGACGACGACTTGATGATCCCCAGCCCGTCGCGGAGCCACTGCACGACCGCGCCGGCGATGAAAATGCTGCCTTCGAGCGCGTACTCGGTCCGCTTGCCAATGCGCCACGCGACCGTGGTGAGCAGGTTGTTCTTGGAGGCCATCGGCTTGGTGCCGGTGTTCATGAGCATGAAGCACCCGGTGCCGTAGGTGTTCTTCACCATCCCCGGCTCGGTGCAGGCCTGGCCGAAGAGCGCGGCTTGCTGATCGCCCGCGATACCGGCAATCGGGATCGACCCGCCGAAGAGCGTCGTCTTGCCGTAGACCTCGCTCGACGACCGCACTTCCGGCAGGACCGAGCGCGGCACGCCGAGCAGCTTGAGGAGCTCGTCGTCCCAATCGCCGCGGAGGTCGAACAGCATCGTGCGGGACGCGTTACTCGGGTCGGTGACGTGTACGCGCCCGCCCGTCAGGTGCCACACGAGCCAGGTGTCGATCGTGCCGAACGCGAGCTTGCCCGCCTTGACCTTGGCGCGAGCGCCGGGGACGTTCTTGAGGAGCCACTCGAGCTTCGTGCCGGAGAAGTAAGCGTCCACCACGAGGCCCGTCTTGCGCTTGATCATCGGCGCGAGCCCGCGCGCCTTGAGCTGGTCGCAGCGTGCCGCCGTGCGGCGGTCCTGCCAGACGATCGCGTTGTGGATCGGCGCGCCGCTGTCGCGATCCCACACGACCGTCGTTTCGCGCTGATTCGTAATCCCGATGGCGGCGATGTCGGTCGCCGTCAGGCCGGCCTTGGCGATCGCTTCCTGCGCCGTGTGCAATTGCGAGGCCCAAATCTCATTCGCGTCGTGCTCAACCCAGCCGGGCTTGGGGAAAATCTGACGGAATTCCTTCTGCGCCGAGGCGAGGGCGCTGCCGTTGTGATCGAAGACGATCGCGCGCGAGCTCGTCGTCCCCTGATCCAAGGCGAGGATGTGCTTCATGCCGGCCAGAGCGCCTTATAGAGGAAGGCGGCGATGATGCCGCCGATGATCGGTCCCGCCACGGGGATCCACGCGTAGCTCCAATCGGAGGCGCCCTTCCCCGAGATCGGCAGCACCGCATGGGCAATACGGGGCCCTAGGTCGCGCGCGGGATTGATCGCATAGCCGGTGGGCCCGCCGAGCGACAGCCCGACGGCCCACACGATGACGCCGACGAGGGCGGGGCCGAACCCGACGTTCCAGCCGTGCTCGGGATTCAAGTTCTTGGGCGTGAGGATCGTCAGGACGCCGAGCACCAGCACGGCGGTGCCGATGACCTCGGTGAGCAGATTCGAGTAGGTGCTGCGGATCGCGGGGCTCGTGCAGAAGACGGCGAGCTTCGACGCCGGGCTCTCGGTCACAGCCCAGTGGGGCAGATAGGTGAGCCACACGATCGCGGCGCCGAGGAAGGCACCCAGCAGTTGCGCGGCGACGTAGATCGGCACCAGGGCCCAGGCGAACTTGCCGATCGCGGCGAGGCCGATCGTCACCGCTGGGTTCAGATGGGCGCCGCTGAAGGTCCCGACGGCGTACACGGCGACCGTCACCGCGAACGCCCACCCCGCCGTGATCACGATCCAGCCGGCGTTTTGGCCTTTGGTCTTGTTGAGCACGACGTTGGCGACCACGCCATCGCCCAGGACGATGAGCAGCATGGTGCCGAGCAGCTCTGCGAGGAACGGGGACACGTCAGCGGCCGGCGATGGTCGTGACGAGGATGACTCCTGAATCGTGGCCTAGCCCGTACCGAGCGCCCGCTTGGATGCCGTCCATGTGCCGGAGCAGCTGGACGCTCGCGATGCGCATGCCTCGGAGTTGCTCGAGGCCACCGATGTGGTTCTCATCGACATAGACCTGAATCTGATCGGCGCCTCCCCGCCGGTTCAGCCAACCCGGCCGCAACGCCGCAACCGCGTCGTACGCCGAATAGAAGTTGCGGTTGGCGTATTCCTCCGGGAGGATCACGTCGCGATTCACCGCGACCGGCGCGCCGTCCGCCTGGGCGCGACCAGCGCAGGCCGAGCCAGCGACGAGGATCGCAACCCAGGCGAGCGCGACGGGCAAACGCGTCATGGCTGAGGATATGGCGCCGGTCTTGGACTGCCGCAAGAGGTCACTCCTCGGCCAGTCCGCCGGGCACGATACTCGTGGCCCCGAACTTCCCCCGCACACGATCGATGGCCTGTGCCAGCCCTCGATCGCGCTCGGTTTCAACGCTCGTTCCGCCAGGTGCGGACACGAACAAACCGAACTGATCCTCGACTTTGGCAACCGCCAACCCCGAGAGCCGCACCCCCACCAACCGTGCCGGCACACGCCGAGCCTTTCTGAGCGTCGCGAGCAGCTCCCGCGCAACCTGCAGAATCACACGATCTGAGACGACAGCGTCGGTGAGCGACCGCTGCGCCGAGCGCGTACGGAAGTCCCAGTCGCGCAGCCGCACCGCGACCGTTCGTGCCGTGAGGCCGTCGCCGCGCATGTCGCCCGCGGCCCGCGTCACGAGGCGCAGCAGCTCGCGCTCGATGTCCGCGTCCTCGTGCAGGTCCTTCGCGAACGTCTCGTCACGACTGATGCCCCGGTTCACATCGCGATGCGCGACGCGCGCCTCGTCTACGCCGTGCACGCGGTTCCAGAGCCATGTCGCCTCGCGCGCGCTGAGCTTGCCGCGCTGCCGCAGGGTCGCCGCGTCGAGCGAGAAGACGTCCTCCACCGTCACGAGGCCGCGCGCGGCGAGTCGCGCCTGCAACTTGGGGCCCACGAGGGGGATGTCGGCGAGCGTGCACGAGCGCAGGAATGCCTCTTCCGCTCCCGGCGCGACGATGAGCACGCCATCGGGCTTGGCGCGCGCCACCGCCATCTTCGCGATCAACTTGTTGGTCCCGCCGCCGATCGAGAGCGTCAGCCCCGTCGCGTCGCGCACGCCGGCGCGGATCCGCTCGGCGGTGGTGGCGAGCGACTCGTGATGATAGACGCCTTCGGTCCCCGTGAGGTCGAGATACCACTCGTCGATGCTGGCGCCTTCGACAATCGGTGCGAAGCGGTGCAGCAGCTGGCGGATCTCGGCGCTGCGCCGCGCGCACTCCTTCATGGGGACCGGCACGCACAACGCATCGGGGCAGAGCCGGAGCGCACGGGCGATCGGCATCGCGGAGCGCACACCGAATTGCCGGGTCTCGTAGGACGCGGAGCAGACTACGCCGCGACTGTCGCGTGAGCCGCCGACGATGAGGAGGGGCGCGCGCCCCGCACCATCGGGGTCGAGGGCGCGCGCGACCGCTACGTAGAACGCGTCAGCATCCGCCAGCAGAATCCGACGCATAGACCGAAGATATCCCGAAGTCTATGCGGCGGCAAGACTGAATCGCCGCCGCTCAGCCTTGTGCCCGCGCAAATCGGCCGCGGTCTTGAGGACCACGAGCAGCACGAGCGCAAGCAGCGGCGACCCAAGCATCATGACGATCCAGCCGCCGAAGAGCACCGTCATGTGCAAGACGATCACGCGACCGTACGGTTGCCCCATCAGCGCGTTCAACGACCCGCGCTGGTATTCGCCGTTCTTGATGTAGTTCCAGTAGAACGAGAATCCGTGGCTCGCCACGAGGCTGAGGACCGCCCAGCCGAGGTGATTGGCGCGGATCGCCGACGGGACCGTCTGAGCAGACTGAACGGCGGTGCGTCCTTCGGACCGAGCAGTGCCACGAGCAGCGCGCCGTGAACGTAGGTGAACATGCCGAAGTGCACGACGAAGAACGGGATGATGAAGAGTTTGCCCGCCCAGTAGGCCACCTCGCGGGGGTGGGCGATCAGCATCTTGGCCACGTTGAACGCGCCCACGATCACGTTCTCGAGCCAGTACAGGAGAACCAACGGAAAGACGCTCCAACCGAAAAACAGCACCCCGACGATCGGGAGCGCGTTTGCGAGCAGGAGAACGACGAGGGAGGGAGTCAGCGAATTGTGAGGCCGATCGTGACGTGATAGACCGATGCGATCATGTCGTCGATCCGCGTCGATGGCAGCACCACGTCACCGATCCCCGCGATATCCGCGCACACACACGCGGTGAGCGCGATCTTGCGCGAGACCTTCAGGTCGTACCCGGCGCCGAAGTTGAGGCCGACCCCCGTGCCCCGCACCGTGATGGGAGCTCCGCCTCCCGTGGGCGTGAAGGTGAACGCTCCCTGTGCCACGCCGACGCCTCCCTTCGCGAACAGGCCGGAGCGCCAGGGATACCACAACACCACGACCCCGAGATTCCACGTCTCGGCGAGGCTCGACGTATCGCCGCGAAAGAAGCCCAACATGTCGTCCACAAAACCGGCGTTCTCGATCCCCAGCAGGACATTGTCCGACAACAGCACGCCGACGGTCAAGTAGGATGTCGAGCCTGGCGCGCTCGTGACGTTGGTCGAGCCGGACGACGCGATGCGCACGTAGCCGACACCGCCCCCAGTCTCGATCCATAGACCGGCACGATGCGGTCGCTGCGCCTCGGCCCCAGCCGCCAGCAACGCCGCGAGGACCAAGAGGGCCGGTCCCGTCCTCATGGCACGCTCGCCGTGGGTTGCGGCACACCCGATCGCGGCCACGTCACGTCCGTCCAGGTGAGAAAGATCCGCAGCTCGGGGAAGCGCCGAACGTCGTCGGGCAGGCCGGCGCTCACGCTGCGGCGCAGGAAGGTCGTGTTGTGGATGCCGAGCCCTATAGAGCTGCCCAGCGGCATCGTGATTTCGAAACCGCCGAAGCCCAGGAAGTGATCGGCGCTGGCGCCGCTGACGGCGTGGATATACTCGGACTGCGCGGTGAACGCGAAGTAACTGCGTCCCCGGCGCCCGAACTCGACTCGAAATCGAACGCCGCCGCCCGGGCCAAAGTCGTAGTTACGCTTGCCGAACCCCGCCGTAGGCGCATCGACCCCGCCGAGGAGAATCGCGTCCACGTAGCCCTCGGTACGTAACTGCCATCCGCTCGGCAGGCGCCAGTGCGACTCGAGGCCCGCCTCGATACTCTGCCCACCGACGCGATAGGCGGCATTGTTGGCGTAGTCGAACCGTTGGTTCACGAGAAACAGGTGGTCGTGGCGGGTGCGGGGGCCGTACAACCGGCCCGAGGCACGCAGGGCGTTGAGGCCGCGGTCGCCCAAGACGGCACGGACGCGGAACGCATCAAATGGCGCCCGGTATGGCTGCAGAAAGGCGTCGCCGTAGCCGAAATCGACGATCACCGTCGGGGTGCCCTGTGACATGTGCAGGCGGGAATTCACGACGAAACGCGCGCCCGCATGGAGCCGCACGCTCAGGGCGCCTGGCGCGTGCTCCGGCGGATTGGGTTGCATGGAAGTTCGCTCGTGCCGCAGGCGCCGGTTGAACCACCCCATCGGATCGAGGGGGAAGGCGGCGATCTCCCGCACGACCCGGTGGCGGGAGCCGTTGTCTCGAATCGTGGTGCCGAGACGGTGGAACACCTCGCCCAAGGCGATCCCGCCGAAGCTCGTCATGAAAAAATCGTTCAGCGACGGGCGATCCTTTTCCCCGAAATACTCCCAGGTCCACGATCCAAGGAACGCGACGGGGGCCGCCTCCCAGAAGCTGAGCCCGTTGGCGCGGGCGGCGTTGAAATAGAGTCCGCCGTGGTAGGGATGCATCAACAGGTTGGTGCCGAACTGATCCTCGTCCCACTCCCAGCCCACTCGCAGGTTGCGTCCCCAGGTGTTGGTGCCAGAGTTGGCCCACTCCTGACGAAAGGCCCACGCGTCGAGCCGGTTGACGACGACGTTGAGCATGATGCTTTGGCCTACGGCAGGCAGCGATCGCTGCGGCGGGACGCTCAGAAGCGGCGTCGAGTCGGATTGTGCGGCGGCGGTCAAGGGGAGGAGCAGTGCCGCCAGAGTTGCTGGCACGGTGTGCCGCATCACATTCAATCTACACGTTAGACCCGGTCGTACCAGAGCACCACGTTGCCGTTCGTGAACGGCCGCGTCCGCGTCAGCCGCAGCGTCACCTTCTTCTTGACGCCTTCGAACATCGTCTTGCCTTTGCCGAGCACGATGGGGTTCACGATCATCTGGTATTCGTCGATCAGCGCGGCGTCGGTCAGTTGCGCCACGATGCTGCCGCTGCCGAGGATGACCATGCCGGGTCCGCGCTGGCTCTTGAGCTTGCGCACGGCGCCGACGATGTCGCGCTTGACGAGCGTCGTGTTTTGCCACGACGCCTTTTTCAGTTTGCGAGAGAACACGATCTTGGGCATGGAGTTCATGCCTTCAGCCACGGCGGGCATGGCTTGCATGGCGGCGGGGGTGGGCCAGAAAGCCGCCATGAGGTCGTAGGTAACGCGCCCGAACAGCAGCATGCCGTCGCCGCTCGCGTTCTCCGATGAGAAGGCGGTCCACTCGGGGTCGTCCTTGTGCGCCCAGCTCATGTCGCCCTTGGCGTCGGCGATGTAGCCGTCGAGAGACACCTGATTGAAGACGATCAGCTTACGCATTGTGCTCTCCACTTAGGTGGGCTATCACTTCCGTGCATCGTACGCCACGCGGGCGGCGTCCACGTCCTTCACGTGCGCGTCTGCCCATGTGACGAGATCGCAGACCAGCCGGCTGAGCGTCGCGCCCAGGGGCGTGAGCGAGTACTCCACGCGCGGCGGGACTTCCGGAAACGCGGTCCGGACGACGAGCCCGTCGCGCTCCAGCCCCCGTAGCGTCACGGTCAGCATGCGCTGACTGATCCCGTTCACGCGACTCCGCAGTCCGTTGAAGCGAACTGCACCGGCGGCGCCGAGCGTGTAGAGCACGTACACGGACCACTTGTCGCCTACGCGATCGAGCAGCTCACGGGCGAGACAATTGGCCGGTGTTTGTAAGACTTTCGCCATTGGTCCCTCGGGGGAACCGTCCACACGCTTCCATCGTTCACATGATAGTTACCAATAGTAACTGTCGACCGCAACCTCTATGGAGAGACCTCTTTATGACGGTAGGCCCGGGACTCCTCTTGGTGCGCGTCGTCGTCGGCCTGATGATGGCGGCGCACGGCACGCAGAAACTGCTTGGATGGTTCGGGGGCTACGGCCTCCAAAAGACCGGCGCATTCTTCGCACAGCTGGGGTTTCGCCCGGGGCGTGCCTTTGCCGCGGCGGCGTCGCTGACCGAGGTCACGAGCGGTCTGCTCATCGCTCTCGGTCTCCTCGGGCCGATCGGGCCAGCGCTGATGATATCCGTGATGATCGTCGCGGCGGTGACCGTGCACTGGGGCCACGGCCTCTTCGCCACGACGAACGGCATTGAGGTGCCGACGCTCTACGCCACCGCCGGAGTTGGACTGGCGTTGATCGGCTTCGGTCCCTACTCACTCGACGCGCGGCTCGGTCTCACCAACGTCTGGACGCCGACCATCACATTGATCGCGCTCGGGCTCGGGATCGCGGGCGCCATCGCCAATCTCGCGCTGCGGGCTCGCCCGGCCACCACGGGCCGAGCGTAAGGAGGACGAGAGGTGCAAATCGGCATTGATAGCTTCGCGGCGGCACACGATGAAGCCAGCCGCGCGATTAGCGCACCGGAGCGGGTGCGCAACCTGGTCGAGCAGATCGAACATGCCGATCAGGTGGGGTTGGACTCGTTTGGGATCGGCGAGCATCACCGCAGTGAGTTCCTCGACTCGGCCCCGGTGGTGATCCTCGGGGCCGCGGCGGCGCGCACCCAGCGGATCCGTCTCACCAGCGCGGTCACGGTGCTGAGCGCCATCGACCCGGTGCGGGTGTTCCAGCAGTTCGCGACCCTCGATCTGCTGTCGCAGGGCCGCGCCGAGATGGTCGTCGGTCGCGGCTCGTTCATCGAGGCGTTTCCGCTGTTCGGTCTGCCGCTCGAGGACTACGACTCGCTCTTCGCCGAGAACTTGGACCTGCTGCTCGAGATCCGCGAGCACGAGCACGTCCATTGGTCCGGCAAGCATCGCGCGCCTCTGACGGGGCAGGGCGTCTATCCGAGACCGGTGCAGAGTCCCTTGCCGATCTGGCTGGGCGTGGGCGGGACGCCGCAGTCGTTCATGCGCGCGGGTGAGCTCGGGCTTCCGTTGATGGTCGCGATCATCGGCGGCGAAACACGGCGCTTCCGCTCCCTCATCAATCTGTACCGGGCCGCGGGGCGTGGTGCGGGACACCCGCCCGAGCGCTTGAAGGTCGGGGTGCATTCACTCGGCTACGTCGCTGAGACCACGCAGCAGGCCGCCGACGAGTTCTATCCGGGTTACGCCCGAGCTATCGGCGATATCGGGAAGGAGCGCGGTTGGGCTCCCCCAACCCGGGCAGGCTTCGACGCGCAGCGCGGCCCTGAAGGCGCCCTGCTGATTGGCTCTCCCGACGAGGTAGTGGAGAAGATCCTGCGACACAGCGAAGCGTTGGGGGGCGTCTCGCGCTTTACGTTCCAGATGAATGCTTCGTCGCTCCCGCACGCAAAGCTGATGCGGGCCATCGAGCTGCTGGGAGACCGTGTCGCGCCCGCAGTGCGCGAGCAGGTTGCCGTGTAAGCGTTATCATCTGCTCATGCTCAAGGTAGGCCTGGTGGGGTTCGGCTTTGCAACCAAGGTCTTCCACGCGCCCGTGATTCGGGCCGTGGAGGGCCTTCGGCTTACCACCATCGTCCAGCGTAGCGGTGCGGGGGACCCCGGGTATAGGGACGTTGAGTTCGTGCGCAGCGTGGACGAGATGCTCGCCCGGCCGATCGATCTGGTCGTCGTCGCGACGCCCAACACGTCCCACCATCCCATCGCGAAGCAGAGTCTCCTCGCCGGCCGCCATGTGGTCGTCGACAAGCCGTTCACCGTGACACTGGCCGAGGCCGAGGAGCTCGTTCGACTCGCCAAAGAACAGCGGCGCTTGCTCTCGGTGTATCAGGAACGTCGCTACACGGGCGACTGCGTCACCGTACAAAAGGTCGTGTCGGACGGGCTGCTGGGCCGCATCGTGACGTTCGAGCACCACTTCGATCGGTTTCGCCCGGAGCTGAAGCCGGGCGCCTGGCGCGAGCAGAAACTGCCGGGATCGGGCGTGTGGTACGACCTGGGCCCGCACCTGTTCGACTTTGCGCTGCTGCTCTTCGGCGCGCCGCAGGCGATCGGCGCCGATATCCGCATCGAGCGGGACGGCGCCGTCGTGGACGATGCGTTCGACGTGACGCTCCACTATCCGCGCATGCGGGCGATGCTGCGAGGATCGATGCTCGCTTCAGGGTCGGCGCCGACGTTCGTGGTGCACGGCACCAAGGGGTCCTTCATTAAATACGGCCAGGATCCACAAGAAGGGGCGCTGAAAGCCGCTCAGACTCCCGACGCGCCGGACTGGGACCGCGAATCGCCCGAGCTGTACGGCAAGCTCACCACGGCCGAGGGAACACGAGCGGTGCCGACAATTCCCTCGACCTTCACGCGCTACTACGAAAACATCCGCGACGCGATGCTCGGCAAGGCGCCGCTCGCCGTGACACCGGAGTGGTCGCTCGACGTGATGCGGGGACTGTTGCTCGCCGCCCTGAGCAGCGAAAAGCGCTGCGTGCTGCCGTGGGGGGCTCGTTAGTTTTCGCCCATGCCACGCTATGCGGCCTTCTTGCGGGGCGTCATGCCGATGAATTGCAAGATGCCCGAGTTGAAGCGGGCATTTGAGTCGGCGGGCTTCACGGAGGTGAAGACGGTCTTGGGGAGCGGGAACGTCGCGTTCAACGCGCGCGCCGCTTCAGAGGCTGTGCTCGAGCGCAGAGCCGAGGCCGCGATGTTGGAAGATCTCGGTCAGGCATTCTTTACCATCGTGCGTCCCGTGGACGTCCTGAACGACTTGCTGGCGTCGGATCCCTACCGATCGTTTCGACTCGACGCCGGCGCAAAACGCGTCGTGACGTTCCTGCGTGACCAGCGGGTCTCCAAGGTGAAACTGCCGGTCGAGCGGGACGGCGCGCGTATCCTCGCGCTTAAGGGCAGGGAAGCATTCAGCGCCTACACGCGGACCCCCAAGGGTCCCGTGTTCATGACGCTCATCGAGCAGGCGTTCGGGAAGGACGTCACGACGCGGACGTGGGAAACCGTTGGGAAGGTCGCTCGCGCCTAGCATAAACTCACACGGAGGTTCGCATGATCAGAGCCCTCGGCATCGCCCTCGTGCTGGCGCTCCCCAGCCTGGGTGAAGCACAAGCGTTCAAAGCCGCGAAGTACTCGATCGGTGGCGACGGCGGCACCGACTACCTCACCGCCGAGCCCGGGACGGGGCGCGTGTTCGTGTCGCGCGCCACGCACGTGATGGTGATCGACGGCGTGACCGGCAAAGTCGTGGGCGACATCCCCGACACGCCGCGCATCCACGGCATCGCCCTGGCGGCCAAATGGGGCCACGGATTCATCACGAGCGCGGGTGATTCCACCGTCGAGATGTTCGACTTGAAGACCCTCGCCGTGGCCAGACGCATTCGGATTCCGACAGGGGGGCTCGACGGCATTATGTACGACGCCTTCTCGGACCGCATCATTCTCACGAACCATAGCCGCCCGATCGGTACCGCCGTCGCGCTCGATGCCAAGACCGGCGACATCGTCGGCACGGCCCAGCTCGAGGACAACGCCCCCGAAGGCGCCGCGAGCGACGGCAAGGGCAAGATCTTCGTCAACAACGAAGGCACGAACACGATCCAGGTGCTCGACGCGAAGACGATGCAAGTGCTGGCGTCGTGGCCGATCGCGCCGTGCGAAGGCCCGACCGGCATCGCCTACGACCCCCGCACCAACCGGATCTTCTCGGGGTGCGGCAAGACCTCAGTCGTGGTGGACGCCACCACGGGGAAGGTCGTCGCCACGATCGCCAACGGCGACGGTGTCGACGCTCTGGGGTGGGACCCCGCGGAGCGGCTCATCTACATCCCCGCCGGACGCGACAGCAACGTCACCGTGGTGCGCCAGGATGGGGCCGACAAGTACACGGTCGTCGCCACCGTACCCACGATGCGAGGTGCCAAGACGATCAGCGTGGATCCGGTGAAGCATGTGGCGTACCTGTTTCAACCGGAGTACGGTCCGGCGCCCGCCGACGCGCCGCCGCCGCAACCCGGGCAGCGTCCCGCGCGCGGACCGGTCATCGGGGCGTGGTTCTTCACGATCAGTCATTGAAGCTGGCCGATACAAGACGGTGACATTGCCCGGTACCGTTTTGGGGTCGGGTTGAGTACCATTCTCCACATGACGCCACGCTGCTGTGTCATGAATCTGATCCACAAGACCGGGCATCCGATCCCGGAGGGGCATGCGCGCGCTGGCTGATGTACGACAAGCAGTCACAGCCTGCAGACGGCCCGCTCCCTCGGTTGAGCGGGCTTTTTGTTCGGTGGACTTGGACCACGAGAGGATGCGCACGATGAAGAAGCACTACTTGCTGGCGAGCGACTTCGACCAGACCCTCAGTTTCAACGACTCGGGGATCATCTTGAGCGAGGTGCTGGGTGTCCGCGGGTTTCGCGAGAAGGTGGCGGGCCTGTCGCGCCTCAACCTGGTGCAGCAAGGGGCCGAGCTCGCCTACCTGCTGCGGCACGACCCCGAGTATCGGTCGGTGACGAAGGCGGCGCTCCTCGAAGTCGGGCGGCGCGTACGGCTCAAGCGCAACGTCGGGCTCCTGGCCACGATGCTGAGCGAGGGCATCGACGGGCACCGCTTCGATTTCTACGTCGTCTCAGCCGCGCCCGAGGAGGTCGTCATCGAGGCCTTGAAGGGGATCGTGCCGGCAGACCACATTGTCGGCACGCGGTTCGGGTGGGACCCGGAGCGACAGGAGATCGCGTCGATCGCTCGGGTGACCGCCGGTTACGGGAAGGTGGCAGCCGTTGAGGATCTGCGCCTCAAGCTCGCGCTGCCGCGGGACCAGGTCGTCTACGTTGGGGACGGGCAGTCCGACATTCCGGTGATGCTGCACGTGAATCGCGCCGACGGCTTCACGATCGCGGCGTCCGAGGCCCGGGAGATTGCGCAGATTGCGCGGCGCACAGTGATCAGCGACGATGCGTTGAGCGTGCTCGTGCCGATCCTCGAGGAAATCGTCGGATTCGGGCCCGCGCAGATCCGCGCGCTGTTCGAGAGTCAGGGCCTCGTGATTCAGGAGTGGGACCGGGTGCGCACCGATTGGCTGACTATCCGGACCGGCGCCGCGGATGGGGCCCTGGGTCTCGGCGCTGTCGCGGAGGCGTGATGGTCGACGGGGTAGGGTGGCTCGCGACAGCGGTCTTCCTGTGCTCGTACTTCGCGAAGCGGCCGACCACGCTGCGCCGCATTCAGGGGATCGCCGCGTCCCTGTGGGCGCTGTACGGCATTCTGATCCACGCGTGGCCGGTCATCGCGGCCAACATCCTGGTGGCGGGCGTAGCGGTCGCGACCTCGTTCCGGCGTGTCAGCGACGCTCGGCCGCCGGCAGCCCCAACACCCGGTTGATCCAGCGCACCAGCGGCAGCATCAGGCGGAAATCGGCTTCGAGCAGGGCGGGGAGGCGCGCGCTCGTCGCCTGAGCATCGCTCAGAGCGCGTCCCGTCACGAACGACTGGAACTTGAGCCAGCCCGCGGCCGGATGGTCCGGTGCAACGCCGCGCGGCACCCGGCGCAGCATCGCCTCTTCATCCAAGCCCCCGAAGCGCCGCACGAGTCGCCGATCTGGAAGTAGAACCCGGCCCGCCCCCGAAGGAATGTCAGGATAGGGGCTTGACGGGCGCGGCGTCCATATGTATATAACCTTTCAGTTATGCAAGCCGCGCACCGTCTCGACGCCATTTTTGCCGCCCTCGCCGATCCCACGCGGCGGGCGATCATCGCGCGTCTGGCCGCCGGCCAGGCGTCGGTGAACGAGCTGGGCCGGCCCTTCGCGATGAGCCAGCCCGCGATCTCGAAGCACCTGAAGGTGCTGGAGCGCGCCGGGCTCATCTCGCGCGGCCGCGAGGCGCAGCGGCGCCCGCGCCGGCTCGAGGCGAAGCGCCTCGAGGAGGCCGACCAGTGGCTCGAGCGGTACCGCAAGCTGTGGGAAGCCAATTACCAGCGGCTCGACGCGTTGCTCGAGCAGCTCAAAACCCAGGAGAAGGAAAGGAAGTCTCGATGAAACGCGAACAACTCAAGATCACCAAGTCCGGCGACCGCGATCTCGTGATGACCCGGGTGTTTGACGCCCCGCGCAAGCTGGTCTACGACGCGCACACCAAGCCCGCACTGGTTCGGCAATGGCTGCTCGGCCCGCCGGGCTGGACGATGCCCGTCTGCGATATGGATGTGCGCGTCGGCGGCACGTATCGCTGGGTGTGGCGTAAAGAGACCGACGGCTCCGAGATGGGAATGGGCGGCGTGTACCGCGAGATCAAAGCCCCCGAGCGGCTCGTCACGACCGAGAAGTTCGACGAGGCCTGGTACCCGGGCGAGTCCCTCAACACGCTCGTACTCGTCGAACAGGGTGGGCGCACTACGCTCACGCAAACGCTACGCTACGAGTCGCCCGCGGCCCGCGAAGCCGTGATCAAGTCAGGAATGGAGCAGGGCGTCGCCGCGAGCTACGACCGGCTCGACGATGTGCTCGCCGCAACGGCAACCACCCGATAGCGAGGATCTTATGCAAAAGATCGTCCCGTTTCTCTGGTTCGACGGCCAGGCCGAAGAGGCCGCGACGTTCTACGTGTCCCTCTTCAAAAACTCGAAGATTCTCAGTGTGACGCCGATGTCGGTGACATTTCAGCTCGAGGGCCAACCATTCTACGCGCTGAACGGCGGCCCGCAGTACAAGTTCACGCCGGCGATCTCGCTGTTCGTGAACTGTGAGACGCAGCAGGAAGTGGACGAGCTGTGGGGGAAGCTGTCCGCCAGCAAAGCCGACGAGCAGTGCGGCTGGTGCAAAGACAAGTACGGTCTGTCCTGGCAGATCATCCCGACCGTGCTCGGCAAACTGATGGGGGACAAGAACCCCAAGAAGTCAGGCGCGGCGGTGCAGGCGATGCTTCAAATGAAGAAGATCGACATCAAGGGGCTGCAAAGGGCCTTCGACGCCGCGTAGAGATCGCCGAACCGTTGTCCGGGGTGTTACGATTGAGGGGCATGGAAGCCAAGAACGCCGACCTCTCCGCTCTCCGTATCGATCGCGCCGGCCACGCGGCCGCTAGCGGCAACGGCGGCAACAGACGCTGGCTCATGATCGGCCTGCCGGCCGCGGGCGTGCTGATCCTGGCGGTCGTGCTGCTGCTCTCCGGGGGCGCGCTCCGCGCCGCGGCACCCGTCCGCCTCACGCCGGCCGTGATGGTGTCGCCGATCCGCTCGGGGGCGGTCATGGTCGCCAGCGGTTACGTCGTCGCTCAGCGCAAGGCGTCGGTCGCGTCGAAGGGTACCGGCCGCCTCGTGTATCTCGGCGTAGTCGAAGGCGACCGCGTGAAGGCGGGTCAGGTGCTGGCGCGGATCGAAGACGCGGACGTGCGCGCTCAGCTGGCCCAGGCGCAGGCGAACCTCGACCTGAGCCGCGCCGAGCTGCGGGACGCCGAGCGTTCGCTGGTGCGGGAGCGGACGCTGCTCGACAGCAACTTCACGTCGCAGGCGATCTACGATGCGGCCGAGGCGCGCCTCGACCGCGTGAAAGCGGGGATCGCCGTCGCCGGCGCGGCGCTGCAGTCGGCGCAGGTGTCGCTCGAGAACACGGTGATCCGCGCACCATTCGACGGGACGGTCCTCACGAAGAACGCGGACGTGGGTGAGGTCGTGGCCCCGCTCGCGGGGGGCGCGTTCTCGAAGAGTGCGGTGGTCACGATTGCCGATCTCAGCTCGCTGCAGGTCGAGGTCGACGTCGCCGAATCGAACCTCGAAGCGATCAGTCCCGGCCAGCCCTGCGAGATCGTGCTCGACGCCTATCCCGACGTGCGCTATGCCGGCTACGTCGCCAAGATCGTTCCCACGGCCGATCGCGCGAAGGCGACGGTGCAAGTCAAGGTAGCGTTCCGCTCCTACGACGCGCGCGTATTGCCGGAGATGAGCGCCAAGGCGCACTTTCTGCCGCGCCCCTCGCGCGTGGCGGTAGACACGATGCCGCTCCTCGTCGTGCCGGGTACCGCGGTCGTGGAGCGAAACGGCCGCAGCGTCGTCTTCGTTGTCGCAGGGGGCCGCGCGGTGGAAGTGCCGGTCGTCACCGGCCGTATCGTCGGGTCATCCGTGGCGATCCGCGAGGGTTTGCGTCCCGGAGTTCAGGTCGTCGATAGCGTCGGCGCCAACCTGCGTGGCGGCGCCAAAGTCACCGTGCAGTAAGGGGAGATCATGACCGTTCCGATCGTCCAAGTTCGTGGTGTGTTCAAGTCCTATAAGCGCGACAGCATGGCGATTCCCGTGCTGAACGACATTTCGCTCGACGTCCCCGAGGGAGAGTTCCTCGGTCTGATGGGTCCTTCGGGCTCGGGCAAGACCACCCTGCTGAACCTCATCGCCGGGATCGATCGCCCGGATAAGGGCGAGGTCAAGGTCGCCGGCACCGACGTCGCGAAACTGGGCGAATCGGAGCTCGCCCGCTGGCGCGCCCGGCACATCGGGTTCGTGTTTCAGTTCTACAACCTGATCCCGGTGCTCACGGCGTACGAGAACGTCGAATTGCCGCTGCTGTTGACGCCGCTCTCCAAAGCCGAGCGGCGTAAGCACGTCGAGACGGCGCTCACGCTCGTGGGCTTGCAGGACCGCATGCATCACTCGCCGCGGCAACTCTCGGGTGGGCAGGAGCAGCGCGTCGCCATCGCGCGCGCGTTGGCGACCGATCCCACGATTCTCGTGGCCGACGAGCCGACCGGGGACCTCGATCGCAAGTCCGCCGAAGAGGTGCTCACGCTGCTGGACCGGCTGAACAAGGAGTTCAAGAAGACGATCGTGATGGTGACGCACGATCCGCACGCCGCCGAGCGGGCGCACATCGTGCGCCACCTCGACAAGGGCGAGCTGCAATGAAACTCGTGAAGATCGTCCTCAAGAACCTGTTCCGACGCCCGCTGCGCACGATCCTCACGATGTTCGGGATCGCGACGGCGGTGATGGCGTTCGGCCTGATCCGCACGATCGTGGGCGCGTGGAGTGCCGGCGTGGAAGCATCGGCCGCGAACCGCATGATCACGCGACAAAGCGTGTCGTTTATCTTCCCGTTGCCGCTGCCGTACCGCCAGCAGATCGCCCGGATCCCCGGCGTGGCGGCGGTGTCGTGGGCCAACTGGTTCGGCGGCGTCTACGGCGACCCCAACGACTTCAAGAACTTCTGGCCGCGTTTTGCCGTGGACGCCGAGACGTTCTACGACCTGTACCCTGAGTACCAGGTGCCGCCCGAGCAGCTGGCCCAGTTCCGCAAGGAGCGCAACGCCTGCATCATCGGCCGCAAGCTGGCGGCGCAGCACGGCTTCAAGCTCGGCGATGTGATCACCATGGAGGGCGACATCTTCCCGGGGCGCTGGCAGTGGGTGGTGCGCGGCATCTACACGGGCCGCGACCAGACCGTGGACGAGACGCAGATGCATTTCCAGTGGAACTACCTGTACGAACAAGTCCGGCAACAAGAGCCAGGGCGTCCGGTGGAGGCGGGCTGGTTCATCCTCCGCGTGGAACCGGCCGACGCCATGCCGCGCGTCGCGACCGCCGTCGACGAACAGTTCGTGAACTCGCGGGCGCCGACCAAGACCGAGACCGAGAAGGCGTTCCAGCAGGGGTTCGTGGCGATGTCGAGCGCGATCATCACGTCGCTGCAGGTGATCTCCGTGGTCATCGTGGGGATCATTCTGCTGGTGCTGGCCAACACGATCGTGATGGCGGTGCGGGAGCGGACCCGCGAGTACGCCGTACTCAAGACTCTGGGTTTCTCGGCGCGGCACCTCGTCGTCCTCATCTTCGGTGAGTCCCTGGTGATCGCCGCGTGCGGCGGCCTGATCGGGTTGGCACTCACGTTCCCGATGGTGGCGGGCTTCGGCAAGGCGTTGCCGACATTCTTTCCCATCATCAACGTCGCACCGTTGACGATCGGGCTGGCGTTCGGCGCGGCACTCATTGCCGGAATGGTTGCCGCCCTCTTCCCGACCACCCGCGTCGTGCGCACGTCGATCGTGACCGGCCTGCGCACGGTAGGATAGACGACGATGCTGCGGATTCCGTTCTCCTACGTCTGGCGGAGCCTGTGGGCCCGCCGCCTTACCACGGCCCTCACGCTGATGGGTCTCGCGCTCGTCGTGTTCGTGTTCGCCGGGGTGCTGATGCTCGCCAAGGGCCTCGAGGCGACGCTCGTGGACACGGGTTCCCCCGACAATGTCATTGTGTTACGGCGCGCGGCGGGTTCGGAGCTCGTGAGCCAGGTCGACCGCGGCACGGCGAGCATCCTCGAGACGCAGCCCGAGGTGGCGCCGGCCAAGGACGGGCGCCCGCTGCTGTCGCGCGAAATGGTCGTGGTGATCAACCTCTACAAGAAGACCACGAACGGCATGAGCAATGTGACGGTACGCGGCGTGTCGCCCCAGGCGCTCGAGCTGCGGCCCGGGTTCCACATCGTGGAGGGCAAGCCCTTCCAGTTCGGCACCCACGAGATCGTCGTGGGCCGGAACATCGCGACGCGCTTCAAGGGTGTTGCGCTGGGCACCGAGGTGCCGTTCGCGGGCGACCGCTGGACGGTGGTTGGGATTGCGGACGCCGGCGGGACGGGGTTCGACTCCGAGATCTGGGCCGACGCCGATCAAGTGATGCAGGCGTTCGGCCGCCCGGTGTACTCTTCGGCGACCTTCCGGCTGCGCGACCCGGGAACCTTCGACGCCGTCAAGGCGCGCCTCCAGGCCGATCCCCGCTCGCAGTCCCTGGAGCTCAAGCGTGAGCAAGACTTCTATCGGGAGCAGTCACAGGCGATGGCGAAGTTCATCAAGATCCTCGGACTCGTCGTGACCACGATCTTCAGCGTCGGCGCGATGATCGGCGCGATGATCACGATGTACGCCGCGGTGGCCCAGCGCACGGTCGAGGTGGGGACGTTGCGGGCGCTCGGATTCCAGCGCCGCAGCGTGTTGGCCGCCTTCCTCGTGGAGTCGGTGCTGCTCGCGATCGCGGGCGGCGCGGCGGGCGTGGGCCTTGCTTCGCTGCTCTCGTTCGCGCGGGTCTCCACACTCAACTTCGGGAGTTTCTCGGAGATCGGCTTTGGGTTCGCGTTGTCGCCCGGCGTGATCAGGGACGCGCTGATCTTCGCCGTGGTGATGGGCATCGTCGGGGGCTTCCTGCCGGCGGTACGCGCGGCGCGCCTGAACATCGTCAACGCACTGCGGGCGTCGTAGCGGGCTAGGTGTCCGCCAGTAGGTCGCGCATGGCCTCAAGCAGGTCGTGTGCGGCGAACGGTTTTGTGAGGGTTCGGTCGGCTCCAAGAGCCGCCGCGATTTTTAGGATGTCCTCCCGTCCCGCCCGGCCACCCCCGGACATGGCGATGAGCTTCGGCCGAGGGACCTCGGTGCGCAGGGCCCGAAGCACCTGCAGGCCGTCCATCTCGGGCATGAAGATGTCCACGAGCACCAGATCGATACCTCGTTCGTGGTACAGGCGCAGCCCGGCGACCCCGTTGGCGGCGTCGATCACCTCGTATCCGGCCTCCGCGAGCGCGCCGCACAGCGCCCTGCGAAGGAGGTCATCATCGTCGATCACGAGGACGCGCGTCATCGGCGCGGCGCTTCCAGCACCTCGCGCACCTTCGTCGCCAGTGCCTCCGCGGTAAAAGGCTTTTGCAGGAACGTGTCGTCTGAGATGGATTCGTCGCTCTGGCCCGACAGATACAGCACCTTCATCTCCGGGTGCGCTGGGGCGAGCAATAGCGCGACTTCCCGGCCGCTCATGCCGGGCATCACGACGTCGGTCACGAGCAGGTCGATGCTTGCCGCGTGCTGCACGGTGAGGCGCAGGGCGTCATGGCCGCTCGCTGCCTCGAGCACGTAGTAGCCCCGTCCCTCTAACACTCTCCGAACGACGCGCCGTACCGACTCCTGGTCGTCCACCAGGAGAATCGTCTCGGTGCTCTTGCGTTCCGCGATGTCCTGGACCGTTCCGCGCATGATCAACGGCCGGCCAACCGCATCCGTGACGAGTGCACCACGACACTGCAGGACGCGGACGCCGCCGTCGGGAAGAACGACTCGATGATCGATTTCGAACGAGACGCCGGTCTCGAGCGTGTGGCGCACCGCGCCCGCTACCGTCTCGCGGTCTTCGGGATGGACGAGCACGAGATACTGCTTCAGGACGATGGGCGTGTCGGCCGGGGCGAGGCCGAGGATCCGAAACGCTTCCTGGGACCACGTGATGACGTCGCCAGTGATGTCCCATTCCCAGCCGGCGATGTGGACCAAGGACTTCATGGAAGAGAGGTACGTTGGGAGGGTACCGGCAGGCCAATACTTTGTTGTTAACGAATGCCACGCTGCGGGGAATGGCTCCGGCGGTCAACGCACCAGATGCGCGACGGGGTGCCGGAACAGGTCAGGATGGGCTGCCAGCACACCGGCCGTTTCCAGGCCCGAGTGGGTGCGCGCGTCGTACAAGCACATCGTGGCCACGGGAAAGCCCCGTGAAAGCCTGCCGTACGAGGCCTCGTACTCGAGCACGCGCTCGAAGCTGCTGCTCCGGGCCAGGGGTCCACCGGACACGTCAGCCACCACGCAAATGGAATTCGCGCCACTGCGCGCCGCCGCCGCGAACCGGGTCTGCCAGTACGTCAGTTGTGCCCGCGCCGTGGCGGCGTACGCCGTGACCAGGAGGCGCTCCGTGTCGAGGGCGCGTCGCAGCGTCGGTCTCCGGCGTGCGAGCTGACCCAGAACTTGATCGCGAACGTCGGGCTGCGCGGCAAGGATGCACACGCTGCCGGCATCCAGGCCGTCACCGAGCAGGCGCGCCGCCTGGCGCGTGCGCGCGAGGTCATTCGTGTAGAACCCGCAAAGGTGCCCGACCGACCTCGCAGTGGACTCGCCCTCGACGAAGGCCATCAGGTCGGCCCGCCGGAAGCGCCGCTCGCGCCGGCCGCCAACCCGGAAGCAGCGTAGCAGCCCCCGGTTGGTCCAGCGACGCAGCGAGGCTTCGCTCACGTGGAGCAGGGCGGCGGCCTGGGCGATGTCGAGCAGCTCGGTGTCTGGCGCCATGGTTGCGGAACCGCCTCTTGACGAGCAATGTTAATTCCAGTATAGCAAAGTACAAGAAAGGCGCAATGGAGCTACGGCATCTTCGTTATTTCGTGGCGGTCGCCGAGGAGCGCAGCTTCGTGCAGGCGGCGCGCCGGCTGTACCTCGCCCAGCCCGCCCTGTCGAAGCAGATCCGCGATCTCGAGACCGAGCTGGGCGTAGAGCTGTTTCACCGCCTGCCGCGTGGCGTGCGCCTCACGCCGGCGGGCGAGGCCTTTCTTGGCAACGCCCGCACCACCTTGGAGGCCGCCGGGCGCGCGGTGACGAGCGCTCGCGCTGCGGGGAAGGATGGCGCCTCCGACCTCAGATTCGCGCACGGCGAGCTCGCCGTCTACACCGCCATCATCGAAGACCTGCTCGCCGCGTTTCGAGACGCCCATCCCGGGGCCCATGTGCACGTGTCGAGCAAAAGTGACGCGGACACGTTCCAAGCCCTGCGCGAAGGGCAGGTGGATGTTGCGTCGGTGTTCATCGCCGAGTGGCCGGTCGACGGCTTCGAGGCGCTCCGCATCGTGGATTGCACCACAACCGGCGTCATGCTTCCCGCCAGCCATCCGCTGGCGGTCGCGTCGCCGGTGCGACTTGCCGACCTGCGGGACCTCACGTGGCTACATTCGTCTCAGCAACGGTGGCCCGGGTTCTTCCGGACGATCGACGTCGCCTTGCGCGATCGCGGGCTGGTCCCCACTCGACGGCTCGAGCGTCCCAAGGAGGCACCCGCCGCGAACCTCCAGATCGCGTCGGGCGAGGCGTGGGCGCTGGCCAGTGAGGCCGTCGCGGCCCGGTACCGGACGGAGCCCAGCGCCATCGTGTATCGGCCCTTTGTCGAACGGCCGATTCCGTGTTGGATCGCACTCGTGTGGCGACCGAAGGCCCCGCGCGTCGTCCAGGGCCTGGTCGACGTGGCGCGCTGTCTCCTTCGTCCCTAGAGCCGATAGCCGACCAGCGTTCCCGGCGCCGTCTGCAGGAACAGCATCCCGGCGACGTCGTCCACCGCGTACACCGGCTCGCGTTCCTTTCCCAGATCCACGCGGGCGCGCGGTTGCGCGCTGTCCTTGTCGATCTGGAGCAGTACGTTCCCATTCCCCTCGGGCGCCTTCGTCAGCATGAAAATGGATCCCGGGACGCTCAGCGACGCGCGGAACCGCTTCGACGCGAGCGCCGCCGCCTCGTGCGAATAGCCCGCGAGCTGCGCGCCCCCCTGCGAGTACGCGGTGGCCAGTTGCCCCGCGAAGCGGCGCGCGTTGGAATCCGTGGCCTGCCGCGACGCCTGCGCGAACGCATCGCCATACGCCGAGGCGGCGGCGCCGTACAGACCGGCGCGCACGGCCTGGATTCGATACAGGGCGCGCAGCAGTCCTGGTAGTTGGGGTGCGGGGTAATAGGCCTGCTGCTTCACCTGCCCGTCGCGGGCCACGATGACGAGGTTCTGCGGCGAGCTGAGGACGATCCCCGCCGTCCGGATCTCCATGGCGGTCGGATCCTCGCCGCCCTGCAGCTTGATCTCGCCACCCAAGGCGCGGAACGTCCCCGCGGTGCGATCGACCGCGTAGAGCCGGTGATCGTGGCTCGCGAAGACGTAGAGCGTCGAGCCCTCGATGACATGGTGCAGCGAGTACCGCGCGGCGTTGTAGTCACCCGAGCTCAAGGGCCGGCCGCTCTCGATCGCGTCCTTGAACAGGGGCTCGCCCTTGGTGAGGTCGATGACGTTCACCTCGGCGTTCGTCGCCGCGTCGGGGCGCGAGATGTAGAGCAGCCCGGCCGGTGTCAGCTCGGCATACGCCAGCTGGCCTTTGATCTTCACGTCTTTCTTGAGTCGCACGGTGGCGGTCGCGACGTCGAGCACGTTCACGAACGTGCGCGACTCGGCGTCCACCGCGAGCACCGCCGACCCGCCCGCGACCATGGCATCCGTGACGGTGCCGCGCATGCGCAGCGGCTTGGCGGCGATCGTCGTGCCATCGGCATACCGCGCGACGTTCAGGCCCGTCTGCACCACGCCGTTGATGATCCGCACGTTGCCTGTCGCCTCGTCCTTGGGCGGCGATTCCGGCAGGATGACGATGCCATCAGGGTGCTCGAGAATGCCGTGCACCCAGCCGTCGATGATGGCGGGCTTCGGCCACAGCGCTTTCCCGTCGGCAATCGTGTACGCCATGAGGCGATCGTCGAAGCCCACGTAGATCCGATCGGGCTTCCCGAGTGACGGGAAGAGCTGCACGTGGCGCGCGGGGTTCCCCTCACGTTGCGTGGGGAGCGTCGCGGACCAGCGCACCGCGCCGCTCTTTGCATCGAGCCCGCGGAGACCCATCAAGGTGTGCACGATGATCATGTCGGAGCCCGCCTGCAGGACTTCGAGCGCGGTCGCTCCCGACGCGGCGCGCACCAGACCCTGCATCAGCCCGCCCAGCCCGCCGCGCTTCGGTCCGCTTTGGACGAACAGCGACTCGCTGGCCCAGCGTTGCGCACCGGTCGTGAGATCGTACAAGGCAACCACCGGCGGGCCCTGCGCGCGCCGTCCGTGGACAAGCAGCGTGCCGCTTTGCGGTAGTACGCGGCGTGTGACGATCTGGGTCAGGCCCAGCCGCCGTGAATCGAAGACGACGGCGCCCGTGACCGGGTCAAACACGATCAGCAGACCGGGCCGCGCCGCTTCCATGAGCAGCGATCCATCGACCATCCGCACGCTGTCGGCCGGGAGGCCACCCAGTTCCGCTTTCTCCCACGTGGTGACGCCGCGGTCGATATCCACCGCGGCGAGGGCGGCATCAGTCGAGACGAGGAGCGCGCCCGCCGGCGTCACTTGTTGCCACCGGATCGGTCCCTTGGTCTTGAGCGTCCAGGCTGCGGTGGTGGAGTTCTGTGCCAGGGTGGAGACGGCGAGCAGGAGCGAGAGCGGCAGAGCCATGGCGATCCTCCGGTGAAGCCCTATATCCCCCCAGCGGGAGGCCGCGCGCAAGTAGCCGGGGCACCACGGCCCGGATCCTGGACGCATCGCCGAGGCAGCGGTACACTTTTGCGCCATGCTCCGATCACTCGTCAGTGCGGCGTTGTTGGCGATTTGCTCCACCGCGGCGGCGCAGTCGCGCCCCGACGCCATCGCATCAGTCCCCGCTCTTGGTCCCCTTGTGGCTCGTCCCGCCAGCGAGTTGGCCGACGTCATCGATCGCTTCTCGACCGATCGCACCGCGCTGACGCGCCGCTACGACGCCGATGACTCGCCCGACCAGCGCCGCCGGATGCGCGAGTTTTACACGGGATGGCAAGCGCGGCTCAAGGAGCTCGACTTCGCCAAGCTGTCGCCTGAGGCCCGCATCGATTACGTCCTGCTCGCTTCCTACCTGCGCCATCAGGTCGCGTTGCTCGATCGCCGCGACAAGCTGCGCGCTGAAGAGCTGCCGTTGGCGCAGTTTGCGGACCGCTTGCTCTCGCTGCAGGACGCGCGGCGCAATCTCGTGACCATCGATCCCCGCGCCGCGGCTCGCACATTGGCCGAAGTTACTCGTCAGGTCGACAGCCTCCGCGCCTTCTTCGAGCCCCCCACGCGCGGCACGGCACCGACGACCACGAAGACGATCGCGAATCGTACCGCCGACGATGTCGACGATGTGCGCGGCGCCGTCGGCACGTGGTTCCGCTATTACGACGGCTATGATCCCGACTTCTCGTGGTGGGTGAAGGATCCGTGGAAGAAGCTGGATGATGCGCTCAAGCGGTACGCGCGCACCCTACGGGAGCGGGTCGTGGGGAAGAAAGTGGCCGAAGGCGCCGAGGCGGACGACAACACGGGTCCCATCGTCGGGGATCCGATCGGGGCCGGCGGCCTGCAGGAGGATCTCGACTACGAGATGATCCCCTACACGCCCGACGAGCTGATTGCCATCGCGCAGCGCGAGTACGCGTTCAGCCTCGGCGAGATGCGGCGGGCGGCGCGCGCGATGGGCTTCGGTGACGACTGGAAGGCGGCGCTCGAGAAGGTGAAGAACACCTTCGTCGAGCCGGGTCGCCAGCCAGACCTGGTGCGCGACCTCGCGCGGCAGGCAGAGGCCTTTCTCGATCAGCATGATTGGGTCACCGTCCCGCCGCTGGCGCGCGAGGACTGGCGCATGGAGATGCTTTCGCCCCAGCGCCAGCGTGTGTCCCCGTTCTTCCTCGGCGGCGAGACGATCCAGGTATCGTATCCAACGGGGGAAATGTCCGACGAAGAAAAACTGATGAGCATGCGGGGCAACAACCCGCACTTTTCGCATGCGACGGTGTTCCACGAGCTGAACCCGGGCCACCATCTTCAGGGCTTCATGTCGGCGCGCTACAACACACATCGCCGGCTGTTTCAGACGCCATTCTGGAGTGAAGGCCAGGGGTTGTACTGGGAGATGTTTCTGTGGGATCACGGCTTCCATGCGAGCCCGGAGGACCGGGTCGGCGCGCTCTTCTGGCGCATGCATCGCAGCGCGCGCATTATTTTTTCATTGAGTTTTCACCTGGGAAAAATGACGCCGGACCAGGCGATCCAGTTCTTGGTAGACACGGTGGGGTTCGAGCGGGCCAACGCCGAGGGCGAGGTGCGGCGCTCGTTCAGCGGCGCCTACTCACCCCTCTACCAGGTCGGATACATGATCGGTGGGCTCGAGCTGCGGGCCCTGCATGCGGAGCTGGTCGACTCCAAGCGAATGACGGAACGCGAGTTCCACGATGGCGTCCTGCATGGAGGACCGATGCCGATCGCCATGGTTCGGGCGCGGCTCGCCAAGATCACCCTCACGCGTGACGGCGCCGCGCCGTGGCGCTTCGCCGATCACTTGCCGCCGCCGAGGCCGGCCCCATGAAGACTCTCGTCGTGCTGATCGCCGCAGCGCTGGTTGTTTCCCCGTCCCGTTGGGAGCAGCAAGCGCAGAACGTCACGATCGTCCGTGACGATTGGGGGATTCCCCACATCTACGGCAAGACCGACGCCGATGCGGTCTTCGGACTCGTGTACGCGCAAGCCGAGGACGACTTCAACCGGATCGAGACGAACTACCTGAACGCGATGGGCCGCCTGGCCGAGGCGGAGGGCGAGTCGGCGATCTATCAAGACCTGCGGATGAAGCTGTTCATCGATCCCGACTCGATCAAAGGGAAGTACGCCGCCAGCCCCGAATGGCTGAAGCGCCTGATGAACGCCTGGGCCGACGGCCTGAACTTCTACCTCGCCAGGCATCCGGAGGTGAAGCCGCGGGTCATCACGCGCTTCGAGCCGTGGATGGCGTTGACGTTCAGCGAAGGGAGCATCGGCGGCGACATCGAGCGCATCAATCTGCGCGATCTGCAAGCGCTGTATGGCGACGGCGTCGCGATTCCGGTCGGCACCGGTGAGGAGGCGTTCGACGCCGACCCCTCCGGCTCGAACGGGATTGCGATCGGGCCGGCGAACACGGTGAATCACCGCGCCCTGCTGCTCATCAACCCACACACCTCCTTCTTCTTCCGCGCCGAGGTGCAGGTGGTGAGCGACGAAGGGCTCAACGCGTACGGCGCCGTGACGTGGGGGCAGTTCTTCGTCTATCAGGGTTTTAACGATCGCGTGGGCTGGATGCACACCTCGAGCGGCGTGGACGCGATCGACGAGTACGCCGAAACGATCGTGAAGAAAGGTGATCGCTACTTCTACCGCTACCGCCGCAGCGAACGCCCCGTGACGGTCAGCACGATCACCGTGCCGTACAAGAACGGCGCCGCGATGGCGGCCAAGACGTTCACGGTCTTCCGCACGCACCACGGCCCAGTCATCCGGAAAGCCGGCGACACGTGGGTGAGCATCCGTCTGATGCAGAACCCGGTGAGCGCTCTCTCGCAGTCGTACCTGCGGACCAAGGCGCGAGACTATCAAGCGTTCCGCCGCACGATGGACCTGCACACCAACTCGTCCAACAACACGATCTTCGCCGCCGCGAACGGCGACATCGCGTACTTCCACGGCGATTTCATACCACGGCGCGACACCTCGTTCGACTGGACGAAGCCCGTCGACGGCAGCACGCCCGCGACCGAGTGGGGAGACCTCCTCTCGGTGGAGGAGACGCCGCACCTCTTGAATCCGGCGAGCGGCTGGCTCTACAACTCGAACAACTGGCCGTGGTCGGCGGCAGGTGACGCGAGCCCCAAACGCGAGGACTATCCCCGCTACGTCGAGACGGGGGGTGAGTCGGCACGCGGCCGGCACGCGATCATGGTGCTGCAGAACAGGAAGGACTTCACGCTGGACGGGTTGATCACGGCCGCGTTCGACAGCTACCTGCCGTGGTTCGAGCAAACGGTTCCCACCTTGGTCAAAGCGTGGGATGCGGCACCCGCCGCCGATTCCCTCAAGACGAAGCTGGCAGATCAGGTCGGAGCGCTGCGCGGGTGGGATCTGCGCTGGTCGGCTACGTCCGTCCCCACGTCCCTGGCGGTCTTCTGGGGCCAGGCCTTGGGCCGGACTCTGAACTCCGCGGCGCGCGAGGCGGGAATCCCGCTCGAGGACTACGTGGTGCAGCGCGCCACGCCGCGGCAGCTGCTCGAGGCGCTCGCGTCGGCGTCGGACCAGCTGACGGCGGACTTCGGCACCTGGCGCACGCCGTGGGGGGACATCAATCGCTTCCAGCGTCTCACGGGAGACATCGTCCAGCCGTTCAGCGACACTGGGGCGAGCATCCCCGTGCCATTCACGGCTTCCGGGTGGGGCTCACTGGCCGCATTCGGTGCGCGCGCCTATCCGGGCACCAAGAAGTGGTACGGGACGTCGGGCAACAGCTTCGTAGCCGTGGTGGAGTTCGGCGACAGCGTGCGGGCCAAGGCGGTGACGGCGGGGGGAGAGAGTGGCCATCCCGACTCTCCCCACTTCAATGATGAAGCCCGGCGCTACGCCAGCGGCAACCTGCGCAACGTGTACTTCTACCGCTCGCAGCTCGTGGGACACACTGAACGGGAGTATCACCCGGGGAACTGACGCAGCGCCTGCTGCCTCCGCACCGTATCGCACGCGCCTCTCTAGCGCCTCCGCCTCGCGGATTCCGTGCAACATCCCGTGGCGCGGACTTTGCGACCCAGCCCGCGCATGCCGACGAGGCTGATCGCCGTTCTAGGATTTCTCGCGGCCGGCTGGATCGTCTCCTGCCGGGATTCCACGAACTTCGAGCATGGCGGGCCCAGCTTCGCCGCCACCGATACCATCACCATCGCGGGTCAGCAGTTGTATGTCCCGTCAGGCTTTACGGTCAACCTCTTTGCCACGGGCCTCACCGGCGTCCGCACGCTTGCCCTCGCCCCGGACGGCGCGGTGTACGCCGCTGTCTCGAGCAGCGGCGAGATCGTCCGCCTCGTCGACGCGGACGGTGACGGCGTCGCGGACGAGACGACGACGATCCTGAGCGGCCTCAACTACCCCTTCGGGCTCGCGTTTCGGGGTGACACGCTCTACTTCGCCGTGCAAACCCGGGTGCGACGCCTAAATCCGGGTCAGACGACACCTGTCACGATCGTCTCTGGTCTGCCGACGGGCGGTCACGTGTCGCGTTCCATCGCCTTCGGGCCAGACAACCGCCTGTACCTTGCCACGGGGTCGTCGTGTGACGTGTGTGACGATGCGCCCCCCAGGGCGGCCGTCACGCGCTACGATCTCGACGGCTCGAATCCCCACACCTTCGCCACGGGGCTGCGCAACTCGGTCGGGATCGCGTTCAATCCGACGACGGGAGCGTTGTGGGCGAACAACAACGACCGCGACAACATGGGAGACGACGCGCCCCCCGAGCATCTCAACATCGTGCGCGACGGCCGGTGGTACGGCTGGCCGCAGTGCTACCTCCCGGGGGCGCCGAACCCCGAATACGCCGGCGCCGACTGCTCGGGCGTCGAGCCTCCCGCTATCACCTTCGCCGCGCACGCCGCGCCCCTCGGCCTCGTGTTCTACACGGGAGGAATGTTTCCCGCCGATTATCGCGGCGACGCGTTCATGACGTATCACGGGTCGTGGAATCGCTCCCAGCCGGTCGCGCCCCGCGTCGTGCGCGTGCGAGTGCAAAACGGCCAGCCCGTGGCGGTCGAAGACTTCCTCACTGGCTTCGAACCCGCCGGTGGCTCGCGCTGGGGTCGACCGGTCAGCCTGCTCGTCATGCACGATGGGGCGTTGCTCGTGAGCGACGATGACGGCGGACGGATTTGGCGCGTGACCTACGGCGGCGGCGGGGGTGGTCCTCCCCAGACCGGCGACCTCGGGATCACCGCGGCGACCACGGGCGTCGATCGTCCCGCGTGGTACAGGGCCATGGTGGACGGCGGCGCGATGCAGCAGACCGTCGGTGCGAACGAGACCGTGTACTTGAACGGCTTGACGGCCGGAGATCACACCGTGCTGCTCGACGGCGTGCCGGCCAACTGCACGCTCAGCGGGGCGAACCCCCGCACTGTCACGATCAGCGCCGGAGCGGTGAGCGGCACCACGTTCTCGGTCAGCTGCACGGGGACTGAGCCCCCTGCGACGGGAGATCTCGACCTCACGGCGGTGACCACGGGGTCGGACCTGGACCCCAACGACTACCTCAGCGTTCTCGATGAGGACAGGGAGACGGTCGTCGGGATCAATCAGACCGTCAGCATCAGGGACCTTGCCGCCGGCTCGCATACCGTCTTTCTCGACGGCGTGGCGGACAACTGCGCAGTGAGTGGCGCGAACCCACGTACCGTGACGATCACCGGCGGTGCCGTGAGCAGCACGACCTTCTCGGTCACTTGTGGCGGCGATGGCGATGGCGATGGCGACGGCGACGGCGGCGGCGGTGATCCCAGCGGATCGGCCGGTGATCTCGACATCACGGCCGTGACGACAGGATCGCATCTGGATCACGACGACTACCTGAGCGTCCTGGACTGGAGCAGGGAAACCGTCGTAGGGATCAACCAGACCGTTCGCGTCACCGGGCTCGCCGCCGGCCCGCACACGATCTTCCTCGATGGCGTAGCGTCGAATTGTACGGTGACGGCTCCCAATCCGCGTACGGTGACCATCAGCGCCAGCGCGGCGACGAGTACGACGTTTTCAGTGCGCTGCCTCTAGACTTCGTCGAACGTCCGAATCACAGGGTGCCCGTCGTTCGCCGGTGCTGGCGCCCACGCGGGGCCGCGCACGCACAGCGCCGTTTGCATGCCTGCCGCCCGCGCGGCATCGAGCTCGGCGGCGACATCCGAAAGGAACCGGACGTCAGACGGTGGGCAGCCGAGGGCCGCGGAGAGCTCTGCGTAACTGTGCGCCGCCGTCTTCGGCCCCGTGGTCGTATCGAAGTAGGCGCGGATGAAGCCCGTCAGGTCACCGGCGGTCGAATGCGCAAACAGGTCTCGCTGCGCCTGCACACTCCCCGACGAGAAAATCGCGATCTCCTTGCCCTGGTCGCGCCAGCGGGCGAGGGCAGGGGGGACGTCGGGGAAAACGTCGCCTTTGAGCTCGCCGGCTCGGAATCCTTCCTCCCAGATCTTGCCTTGCAGGGACTTGAGGCCTGTCGACTTGCGGTCGTGGTCCATCAGCCAATGCACGTACGCCGAGACCGATGCCATCGGGGGGTTGGGCGAGGGCTGCTCGGCGGCATACTCTGCCCTGAGCAGTGCGATGTCGGCCGTGACGTGCGCGTCGGCTTCGTGCCGTTCCAGAAAGTCTTGGACGCGCACGCGCGCGTAACCGAACAGAGTCGTGTGGACGAACTCGATGGGCGTAGTCGTGCCCTCGATGTCCAACAGAATCGTTCTCAGCGCGATAGGGGGACGTAGGTCGGCCCGAAACACACGGGCTGGTACCCCTGATCCACGCCGCTCTTCGTGTAGTGCGGCGTCCACCCGGCCTTGTCCTGAAAGAGCCGGATCGCGCGGATGTCGCGGTCGGCGCACAGATCGAACCAGTGCCACGTGCCGCGCGGCACCCGAATCAAGTCGCCGGCTTCGACCTCGATGGCGATGACGGGAGCGCCGCCGTCACGGGGGTGGACATGAAACAGGCCGCGGCCGCGGACGATGAAGCGGACTTCGTCTTCGTCGTGCCAGTGCTCGCTGTTGAACTTCGCCAGCATCGCGTCGAGGCCGGGGGTGGCCGCGGTCACGTCGATCACGTCGGCCGTGACGTAACCCCCGCGTGCCTTGAGCAGCTCGATCTCGGGCGTGTACGCCGCGAGCACCTCGTCGGCCGAGGCGGTCGGCGGCACCCGTTCCGCGCCAGGCCAGCGTTCGTAGTCGATCCCCAGCGTCGCCAAGTAACGCGTCACCTCGGCCTGATCGGTCAGGGTGCGCTTCTCGTTGGGGATCCTCACGGTTGCCATGGCATGCCTCGCTTTCGACCCATCACTTCGAACAAGAACTCCAGAATCTCGACCTGTCGCTTCGCGTCGGCCAGATCCCGGCCCCACGTGTAGAGTCCGTGGCGGCGAATCAGGAAGCCGTGTGCGTCCGGTCGCTCGGCCAACGTTGACTCGACGAGTGGCACGGCCGCCGCCCAGTCCTGCGTGTTGTCGAGGATGGGGAGCCATTCGCGGTGATCGTGGGTGCTCACGCCATCCAGGCCCTTGAGCATCTCGTACCCTTCGATGGCCAGGCCGCCCTGGTCGGCGGCTCCATCCGATAGAATCGTGCTCCAAATCGAATGCGTATGCAACACGGCGCCGGCCCCGCGGGTTCGCGCGATCGTCATGTGTACGCTCGCCTCGGCCGACGGTTTTCCCGATCCCGCCACGACTTTGCCATGCTCGTCGATTTCGACGACGTCGTCGACCGTGAGGAGGCCCTTGTCGATGCCGCTCGTAGTGATGGCGAGCCGTAGGGGGGTCTTACTCACGACGGCGCTGAAGTTGCCACTCGTGCCCAACGCCCAGCCGCGGGCGTAGCACTGGCGCGCGATTTCGACGAGCTGCTCGGCAACCGCGGGGCTCGACAGATTACGACTCGCCTTTGCGGCGCCTCGGCTTTCGTGCCGTCTCCGGCTCCGGCTCCAACTGCGGCAGGCCGCCGGAGGCGGCGATCACGCGATCGCGGCCCTGGCTCTTGGCCTTGTACATCGCGGCGTCGGCGCTCGCAATCAGCTCCTCCGGCGTGTCGCCGTGCGACGGGTACTCGGCGATGCCGATGCTCACCGTCACCTTCCCACCTTCGAACGGCTCGCTGGCCACGCGGGACCGAACGCGCTCACCCACGATCGCCGCGGTCGTAAGCGGGGCCTCGAGCAGCATGACGAGAAATTCCTCGCCGCCATAGCGTGCTACCGAGTCCACGCCGCGCGTCGCTTTGCGCAGGATCTCGGCGACCTTCACGAGTGCCGCGTCTCCGCCGAGGTGACCGTTGGTGTCGTTGTACCGTTTGAAGTGATCGACGTCCGCCATCAGCACGGAGAACGTGCGCCGCAGGCGCCGCGAGCGCTGCACTTCGTTCGCCAGCGTCCCCATCAGGTGGCGCCGGTTGTACAGGCCGGTGAGGGCGTCGGTGACCGAGAGGCGCTCCAGCTCGCTCTGGCCCTCCCGCTCACGGACCCGGGATATCAGATGGGCGAACGCGCGGGTCAAGTACCCGACCTCGCCCGTGCCGCCGGTCGGAAGCTCGGCAGAAAGATCGCCGGACGTCACCTTGGCCGCCGCGGCGCTGAGGCGCTCCAGGGGGCGCGCGATCAACATCCCCAACCCGTACGCGACGAACCCCACGGCTACGAGCAGCACGAACACCATGAGGATCGTGCCGTTACGGAGCCGCGCCAGCTCGGCGAACGCTTCGGCGCGGGGCACCTCGACGACCGCCGCCCAGCGCAGCGGCGGCACGCGGCGCGCAATCGCCACGACCTCCGGGCCGTCGGGCCGGTCGTACGTCACCGTCGTCCCCTCCCTGGCGAGCAGCTGTGTCGTCGTCGCGGGTACGTTGTTGCGCATGAGCTCGGCGGTGCTGGTGCGAGACGTCAGCACCCAGCGGCCGCGGTCCGTCATCACGGAGATCTCCCCGGCGCCCGCCGGAGCCAAGCGCGCGAGTGTGTCGGCAACGGAGCGCAGGCTGATCTTCGCGCTCAGGGCGCCGAGGAAGCGGCCGTCGGCCTGGCGGATAGGAACGGCGAGCACGATGGCGGCCTTCGCGAGCCCGACGTCCCAGTACGGATCGCCCACGTGGGCGTCGCCGATGCGGAGCGCGTTGAGGCGGTCGAGCGGCAGCGACATCGCGCCGGTGCGACCGCCGCTGCTCGCTACGCCGCGCCCGTTTGCATCGATGATCAGCAGCGTTTCGAAAGCCGGGAAGCGCTCGCGCGACGACGCGAGATGGTCGCGCAGGCGGCCCAGGGCGCGGTCGGCGCCGCTGCCCTGCGTCCTCCCCAAGTTGTCCGACAGTACGTAGGAGCTCGCCGACACGTGCAACTCGTCGAGTCGCTCGTCGAGCCACTGGTCCAGCGCGCGGGCCGTTTCAGAGCTCGTACCACGTAGCTCCTGATCGATCTTGTCACTCAAGGCCCTGCGATTGCGCCCGTACGACAGGATCGTCGTCGCGAGCGTCGGAACGAGGGTGGCCACCACGGCCAGCGCCAGGATCTTGTTCCTGATGCTGTCCAGATGCAGCGCGCGCAGGGGACGCGCGATCCGATCTTCCCAGACGCTCATGGACGGGTGCTTGCGGGCATGCAGCAAGATCGTGCGGACGGGGAGAACATCAACCCCCTGCGATTCGTACGGAGATACATCTCCTCCTCTATATTGTCCTGCCGTGCCCGTAATCCCTGAGATCCCCGCCGACCTCCAGGCCGCGCTGGGCGAACGCTATACGCTGCGCCGCGTGTTGGGCCGGGGCGGGATGGCGACCGTGTACCTCGCGTACGACGGGAAGCACCGGCGCGAGGTCGCGTTGAAGGTGCTGCTTCCCGGCCTCGCCGCCTTCCTCGGGGTCGAGCGGTTCCTGAAGGAAATCCAGATCGCGGCCGGCCTGACGCACCCGCACATCCTCGCCCTCCACGATTCGGGGGAGGCCCTCGGCTTCCTTTATTACGTGATGCCGCACCTCGATGGCGGCTCGCTGCGCCAGCGCCTGCAGGGCCGGCCCCTCCGGGTGGATGACGCGCTCGCGATCGCGGCGCCGGTCGCCAACGCGCTGGCGTACGCCCATCGGATGGGCGTCTTTCACCGCGACATCAAACCCGAGAACGTGTTGTTCTCGCAGGGACACCCCATCGTCGCCGACTTCGGCATTGCGAAGGCGATCAGTACCGCCGGCGGCGCCAACCTCACCCGCACGGGATTCCCGCTCGGCACGCCCGGGTACATGAGTCCCGAGCAGGCGGCCGGCCTCACCGACCTCGACGCGCGCACGGACGTGTACAGTCTCGCCGTGGTCGTGTACGAGATGCTCGTGGGCGAGATCCCCGGCCGCTGGCCCACCGAAGAAGCGGTGCGCACCGGCCGGTTTCTCGAAGCCGCGGCCGTGCATCGCTCGCGTCTCACGGACCTCGGCCACCGGCTCGAGGGCGCGCTCGTGCGCGGCCTGGCAATCCGTCACGACCAGCGCACCGGGACGCCGGCCCAGTTGATCGACGAGCTGACCGGCGGCGCGCCCCCGCCATCGCGTCGGCGCTTCAGTGGTGGAGAAGTGGAGGAAATCGTCAAGCGGGCGAGCGAGATCGAGGCCACCGCGCCGACGGCCGGCGGCGCCATGACGATCGGCGGCGTCGAGGCACTCGCCGCCGAGGTGGGCATCGCGCCCGACGTGGTGCGCGCCGCGGCCCAGTCGATGAAGTCGGCGGGCGTGACGCGTGGTGCCCTCGAGCCGCCGCGCCGCAATCCCTGGATCGACGGGCCGACGTCCCTGGTGTTCGAGCGCGTGGTCGATGGCGAGCTGCCCGACACGGAATGGCAGGTGTTGGTCGACGAGATCCGGCGAGTGCTCCGAAACGCGGGGCAGGTGAGTCAGTTCGGCCGCTCATTCTCGTGGGTCGCCGCCCGGGGCACCGCGGTGCGTCGCGATCTCGAAATCGCGGTCTCGGTGCGTGGCGGGTCTACGCGAATCACCATCCAGGAGAACATGGGTCAGCTCATCGGGGCGGTGTACGGCGGCATCGGCGGCGGCATGGGAGGAGGCGGGTTGGGGCCCATGTTGGGCATCCTGGGCGGCGCGTTGCATGTCGCCGGGCCGCTGCTCGCGGCGCTCGTCCCGGTGTGGCTGGGGACTACGTATATGACGGCTCGCGCGGTCTATCGGTACAACACGAATCGTCGCGCGAAGGAGCTCGAGGGATTGGCAGATCGGCTCGTAGAGCTGGTGCGGGAATTGGTCCCTGTCCGGCCGCGCTTGCCGCGCTAACGGGGGGGGGGCCGTTAGGGACGAATCGTGCGCGCGTTCACGTGCGCCCAAATCACGCGCGAGTAACGAAACACCGTTGGGATGCAGGCCAGGTGCACCAGTACCACGCCTGCGACGCCGACCGTGACTCCATAGTGCGGCACTACGAAGCGATTCGCGATCAGACCGAGCACGCCCAAGTACACAATGCCGATGCCGTAGCTCACGTACATCGCGCCTTGAAAAAACCCCGGCTCGCGCTCGAAGCGGTGACCACAAACCGGACACGCCGGATTCATGGCGAAACGGCCACGGAACATGGCGCCTTGGCAACAGACGGGACAGCGCTGCCGCCACATTGCGAGGAGGCGGAGAGGCACGACTAGATTTCGCTCATGACTGCACGACACGCACACGATTCGCTGCGAGAGGGCGCGCGCCTGGGAATCATTGTCGCGACCAGCGTGTGGATCTGGGCGGATTGGTCACGTTCACGGTCCTCCACTATGTCCTGCATCTCGCGTACGGCGTCGCCGTGGTGTCCGGTATCCACGGCGTCGAACGGGAGCCGCGTCTCGCCATCGCCGTGGCGTTCGGCTTCGTCATTCTCGAGATCGCGCTGGCACTGATCACCATTCTGCTCTCGCAAATGGGCCTGGGGACGCTGGCCTGGTTGCGGATCTTCGGCGGGAATCTGGTCGGCGTCGTCGTCGCGCTCCGCCTGCTGTCGCGCGGGCACGCCCTGCGAGCGGTTTTCGAAAGAGCGGAACAGCAGGAGGAGGCGGACGCGTAACGGCGTCCTAGAAGGCGCCGCCGCCACCTCCGCCGCCCCCACCCCCTGATGACCCGCCGCCGCCGAACCCGGACCCCCCCGAGCTGCGGGGCGCTGAGGTCAGGGTCGACGCCGCGACGGTGGTCATGTGCGCGAGGTTGCCCGAGAAGCTGCTCACGTTGAAATGCAGGACGCTCGGCCCCACGTACCACGTGGGCGGCTGTGTGTAGATGCCCTCGAACGCCCGCGCCCATTTCCGCTCGACGCCGAACGCCATGGCGAACGGCAGGTAGCGGTCGAACAGCTCCGGGTGTCCAATGATCACGCGCTTCAGGTTCTCGGACTCGACGCGACGCAGGAACTCCTCAAAACCGAGCACCTGCTCGAGGGCCCGAGCGCCGGCCTCCGTGCGCGCGGGCATGATGAGACTGAACCAGAGCAGGATGCCGCCGACGAGCGCTCCCGCCAGGATGAACGGGACCGGCGTCATCAGGAACCCCGCCGCGAGCACGCCGCCGCCGCCGCCGATCAGGCCTCCGAAGATGACCGCCGCCACGATCCAGTGGGTGCGAACGCGATCGGGTCGCGCATGGTAGTAGCCGCTGCCGAGCAGACGCTCGAAGATGCCGTCCTTGATGCCCGGCAGCTCGGTGTAAAACTCCTCTTTCAGGTCAGCGAACTCGACCCGGTCGCCGTGGCGGCGGAACAGCCCGTCGAGCATGCGCTGCTCGTGCGGCGCCCGCGGCGTCGCGCCCACCGGTGGCGCGAGGCGGTGCAGCGCGTAGCCGCGCCCACTGATGAGGCCAAACAGCTTGTTGTCCTCGTACTCTTCGATCTTCAAGTACCCGCGCACCGCCAGGTCCACGAGTGTGGCCGTGATGTCGCGCAGGTCGGCGGCGTTGTCGAGCAGCGTGCCCGCCTCGGCGGGGCTCATGCCCGCCGGGGGCTCGTACTGCACAGCGATCGGCCGACTCCGGGGATCGCGGCCGCGCCGCCGCCATATGAAGAACGCCAGGAGGAACACCGGAATCGGAATCACCAGGGGCCAGTTGCTGGTTGCCACCGCCGCGGCGCGCTCCGCCGCCGGCGGCTCCCGCACCAGACCCTTGTTCCATCCCACGACGGCCGTGAGGCCTTCGTGAAAACCGAGCGCGTGCGGCATCACCACGCTGACCGTCGTGCCGCGGGTTTCGACGCGGGCCTCCTGCGCCGTGGATCCGTACGCACCGTTGAAGGCGATGGCCCGCACGCCTGCCGCGCCGGACGGCAGCTCGATGCGCGCGCTGGCCGCGCCGAGTCCGACGTCCCACTCGTCTCCGGTCACGTTCCAGTACAGCTCGTCGTGGTCCTCGAAGAACCGCAGCCCATTCGTGGCGCGGTAGCGTAGCACCACCGTGCGCGTGGCGTCTGAGGCTCCAGGGATCCAGATCTTGAACTTGATGTAGTGCCGTTCGCGGCTCGATTCGACCCGCAGCGGCCGGCCCTCGCCGTCCGTCGCGCTCTGGAGGCTGAGGCCGAGGGTCCAGTTGAATCCCTGCGGCGTGTGGTACGTCACCGGGATCGTCCGATAGATGCCGTTGTACGAGCCCACGAACCGCGCGGTGATCGTTTCGGTCACCTGGATGCTCGCGTCGCGCTGGACCTGGATGACGGCGTCAAATCGGTCGATCGAATACGAGCGCTGCGCGGCGGCGGGCATGGCCCAACTCGCCATCAGAACCAGCAATCCGAATCCCGCCCTCAAGCGCTCGCCCCCGTGTCCACCCGCGGCACCGCGCGCTCGGCGTCGTCGATCCCGAAGAACTCGCGGGGCCTGAACCGAAAGGTGTTGGTAAGGAGGTTGGCGGGGAATTGCGCGATCCCGGTGTTCCAATCACGGACCACGGCGTTGTAGTAGCGCCGCGCATTTTGGAGGGTGTCTTCCACTTCCGTGAGCGTCTGCTGTAGGGCTACGAAGCTGGCGACGGCTTTGAGGTCGGGATACGCCTCCGCGATGGCGAAGATGCGGCGCAGCGATCCTTCTACCGGGCTCTCTTCCTTGAAACGTGTGGCCGGGCTTCCCGCCGCCGCCTCCACGGCTCGGCCGCGCGCGGCCACGACTGCCTCGAGGGTCTGGCGTTCGTAGCCCGCGTGTCCCTTCACGACCGCGACGACTTGCGGGATGAGGTCGTGGCGTCGCTTGAGCTGCACGTCGATGTCGGCCCACGCGTTGTCGCTCAGCTGTCGAAGGCGCGTCAGCCGGTTGAACGTGAGGACGACCCAGACGAGGACCACCGCACCGACAACGAGCAGCCAGTTCATGCGGGCAATATAGGGCTCAAGCTTCCACGACGTCGCCGTCGATCACGAGGCGCGTGATCGCGCCCGACAGTCGCCGGCGTACGCGCCAGACGAGAATCAGCGCCACGAGCATGAGCCCGACGGTCAGCCCCCACCAGAGACCGCGCGGGCCGCCGTGCAGGCCGAAGCCCAGGGCCGCGCTCACCGGCAGACCGACCAGCCAGAATCCCAGCACGTTGACGATCATGGGCGCGCGGGTATCGCCGACGCCGCGCAGGATGCCGATGGAGACCACCTGGATTCCATCGAACACTTGAAACACCCCCGCGATGGGGATCAAGCTCGCGGCGAGACCCAAGACGCCGGCGTCCGTCGTGTAGATCCTCGCGAGGAACGTTGGAAACAGCAGCATGACCAGCGCGCTCGCCGCCATGAAGCCAACCCCTGCGGTGAGCCCGGCCCCTGCCGCGCGGCGCGCCTCCGCGATGTCGCCACGCCCCACCGCGTGTCCTACCAGCACCGCCGCCGCGGCGGAGACGCCGAGCGGCACCATGAATGCGAGCGACGCGAGGTTCAGCGCGACTTGATGGCCGGCGAGCTGCGCCGTTCCGATCCAACCCATCATGATGCCCACGACTGCGAACACGCCGTACTCGAGCTCGTACTGGACGCCGATGGGGGCGCCGAGCAGCACCATCCGGCGGAGCGGTTCCCACGCGAGCGCCTCGCGCCGCAGCGGCACGAGCTGCGGCTTGAGCGAGCGCCACGCCACCGCGAGGAGCAGAGCGAGCATCACCCAGCGGCTGACGGAGGTCGCCCAGGCCGACCCGATGGCCCCGCCGGCGGGGAAGCCGAGGCGGCCGTAGATCCAGAGATAGTTGAGGCCGATGTTGGTCAGGTTCCCGGCCACGATCGCGCCGACGATGGGCGCGACGCGCTTGGTCGCCTGCAGGCTCTGGCGCAGCGCGCCGAACAAGTAGAACGGCAGGATCCCGGCGATCTCGACGCGTGCGTAGGTCGCCGCGACGTCGGCCACGCTGGGCGGCTGGCGTAGCAGGCCGAGGACTGGCCGCGCGGGAAGGAGCAGGGCCGTCGCGACGACGCTGAGGCCGAGGGCGAGGATCAGACCGCGCTGCACGCCGCGCGCGACGCCGATGGTATCGCCCGCGCCCACCGCCTGTGCGACCACAGGGTCGAGCGCCATCAGGGCGCCCATGCCGAAGATCGCCGCGCCGAAGAAGTACAGGTTGCCGAGCGCGACGGCCGCGATCGCCTCTGGCGAGACGTGGCCCACCATGATGGTGTCCACTACGCCCATCAGCATCTGGCCCAGCTGCACGGCGACGATGGGCAGCGCCAGGCGCACCATGGCCCGGAGCTCGTCGCGGAAGGTCATCGGCATCGCGGAACTTACCGGCCAAACCGCCGCTCGGGCAACGACTTCCGTCGTGAGCGGGTTCCTGACTCTCCCCGGACGTCTGGTGGGGAATTGGCCAGCAACCTTTCTTCTCCAATGCGCGTCAGACTAATGACCCCACCCCGAGCCGCCGCAATGTCGAGAGCGATCGTCCTTCTCGGAGTGCTCGGCGCGGTTGCCGGGCCCCTCGCCGCCCAAAACATCCATCCCACGACGCCACCGGTCGCCCGAGCGGTCCCGCTCCAGGGGGAGATCAACCTCGACGGCAAGCTCGACGAGCCGATCTGGCAGGCGGCGCCTCCCGCCACCGGGTTTCGGCAGAACCAACCCAAGGAGGGTGAACCCGCCACGCAGCGCACCGAAGTGCGCTTCGCGTTCGACGGGGCGGCCCTCTATGTGGGCGCGCGAATGTTCGACACCGACGGAGCCGCCGGGGTGAAAACGCGGCTCGTGCGCCGCGACGCCAACCCGAACTCCGATTACTTCCAAGTCATCTTCGACACGTACCACGATCACATCGGCCGTCTGTTCTTCCTGGTGAACCCCTCAGGCGTGAAGAACGACGCCAACGGCCTGGGCGGCGGCGGCGACGACTCGTGGGACCCGGTATGGGAAGTGAAGACCACGATCGACTCGCTCGGCTGGACCGCGGAGATGCGCATTCCGTTCGCGCAGCTGCGCTATCCCTCGACCACGTCGGAGCAGACGTGGGGGCTCCAGATGTGGCGCCAGGAGAACCGCCTCAATGAAAACTCGCAGTGGGCGTTCTGGGGGCTGACCGAGTCGGGCGGGCCGCCGCGCTTTGGCCACCTCGAGGGGCTCGTCATCACCCGCGCACCCGGCAAGGCCGAGATCCTGCCGTACACCGTCGGGCGCTCGGCCAACGTGCCCGGGAACTCCGCCGATCCGTTCTACGATGCCCATGCTCTGGACGGCCGTGTCGGCGCCGATGCGCGTATCTTGCTGACGTCGAACTTGACGCTCAACGCCACGGTGAATCCCGACTTCGGCCAGGTCGAAGTCGATCCGGCGGTGGTGAACCTGAGCGCCTTCGAGACCTTCTTCGACGAGCGCCGGCCGTTCTTTGTCGAGGGCGCCGGCTACTTCGGCCTGGGCGGGCTGAACTGCTACTTCTGCTCGAATGTTTTTGGGCTGTCGATGGTGAGCACGCGGCGCATCGGCCGCACACCACAGATGGCGGCCATGCGCGATACAGCCGATCGTTTTGCCCACGTCCCCGAGAATACCACGATTCTGGGGGCCGCGAAGCTCACTGGACGCACGCCGACGGGTTGGTCGATCGGCGCGCTCGACGCGGTGACGAAACGGGAGCACGCCACGGTGCAGCGCAGCGACCTGTCACGCTACGGCGTGACCGTCGAACCGCTCACGAACTATTTCGTGGGGCGCGTGGCCAAGGACCTACGCGGTGGCGCGACCGTGTTGCGTCTCATGGGGACGTCGGTCGTGCGCGATCTGAGCGATCCCTTCATGGCGGATCGACTCTCGCGGCATTCCGAGGCGCTCGGCTTCGGGACGGACATGTATTTCCGCAAACGGGACTACCACCTCATGGCGCAGTTGGTGGGGACGCAGGTGAGCGGCGACTCCAGCGCCATCCTGGGTTTCCAGCAGTCCAGCGCGCGCTACTTCGCGCGGCCCGACCGGAAGAACGGCGGCAACGGGCTGCTGTCCGACGCGTACGACCCGAGCCTGACCTCCCTGCGCGGGCTCGGTGGCTACGCCCGATTCTCGCGCGACCAGGGCAAGCTCCTCTGGGAGGTGTCGACCAATTTCCGCACGCCGGGATACGACAACAACGACATCACGGTCTTCACGAAGGCCGACTATTGGTACATGGGCGGCAACATCTTCCCGCAATGGGTCAAGCCCACCAAGTGGTACCGCCAGCTCTTCTTTATCGCTGGCGGGCAGCAGCAATACAACTTCGACGGCGACCTGACCGACCGGCAGGTACAGTTGTTCGGCTACATCCAGCCGCTCAACTACTGGAACATCCAGGGCTTCTGGCTGCACCGCCCGACCACCTTCGACGACCGTCTCACACGCGGCGGGCCCGTGGTCCAGAAACCGGGGATCGATGTCTGGAGCACCAATATCTCGACGGACTCGCGCAAGAACATCGTGTTCGATTTCTTCGCACAGGTCGTGACGGACCGGGAGGGGTTCGTCAGCCGCAACGCGGGCGTCAATGCCCAGATCCGACCGGCGCCGAACATCTCGCTGTCGTTGGGCCCGTCCTTGAGCCACGACGAGTCCGGCTCCCAGTACGTCATGCGCGTGACCGACTCCACGGCGACCGCATTCTACGGTAATCGCTACGTGTTCTCCGACCTGGTGCAGAACTCGGTCAACATGGACACGCGCTTCAACATCACCTTCTCGCCAACGCTGACGTTCGAGCTGTTCGTGCAGCCTCTCATCGTGAGCGGCGACTTTTCGCGCTTCAAAGAGTTCGCCGCGCCGCGTGGGCTGCGAAAGCTGGTGTACGGCCGGGACGTCGGCACCTCGACCCCGGTGGCCGCGGGCGACTCGATCGACCCCGACGGCGCCGGACCGGCGACCGGGTTCGTCATCGCGCCGCGAGACTTCACGTTCCGGTCGCTGCGCGGCAACGCGGTGCTGCGCTGGGAGTACCGGCCGGGGTCGACGATCTTCGTGGTGTGGACGCGGAGCGGCGAGTCGTCGCTGGGGCGGGGCACCATCGACTTCGGGAGTGACGCAGGAGCGCTATTCCGCGGACCCTCCGCGAACATCTTCTTGATCAAGATCAACTACTGGTTGGGGCTCTAGTTCTGCTGTGGCGTTGACGCGGCACGTGTAGCCGCCGTCCGCCAAAACCTCCCCGGCAGCCGCTGTCGACCTGCGGCCGCCGGGCGGCGCCTTCCGGCCCGCTTGTTGCCCTTAAGGCGGTTGATCCTATGAGCGCCACTCCTGCAGTCCCAGTCATTCTGACCGCCGTGGGGCGAGACCGTGCCTTGGCGCGGCAGCTCGCCCCGACCGGCTACACCGTCATCGAGTCGTCGACCGGCGGGCGGGCCCTCGAGCGGGCCCGCGACACGCGGCCCGACGTCATCATCCTCGATACCGAGCTAGCCGACTTGAGCGGGCTCGAGGCGTGCCGGCTGTTCCGCGGCGAGCCGCACATCGGTCGCAACGTCCCGATTCTCCTCCTGACGTCCGCCTCGCCCACGCCAGAGCAGCGCGTCACCGCTTTGCGCGCCGGCGTCTGGGATTTCCTCCGATATCCCGGAGACCCCGACGAGCTGTCCTTGAAGCTCGAGACCTATGTACAGGCGAAACGGAACATCGACGCCACGCTCGCCGAGGGCCTGGTCGACCCGGCGACGGGTCTGCACAGCCGCCCCGGCCTCGCGCGGCGCGCGCGCGAGCTGGGTGCCCTCATGGCCCGGCATCACGGCGCGCTCGCGTGCGTCGTTTTTGCGACGGAGTCGGCCGCCGCGGACCCCCGGGTCGGGCACCTCGTGGCGCAGACCGCTCGCGTATGCGACGTCGTCGGTGCGTTGGGCCCCACTGAATTCGCCGTCCTCGCCCCAGGTACAGCGGACTCCGGTGCCATCCGGTTCGCCCAGCGCGTCGCCTCGGCGCTGACCGCGTCGCCCGGTGGGAGCAGGGAGAATGCCGTGACCCCCGGTCCGGGCCTGCGCGTCGGGTACGATGCCGTCGTGAACCTGAAGTATGCGCCCATCGATCCCGTCGCGTTGCTGGGGCGTGCGGCCGCGGCGGTGCGCACCGGCCGTCCCGAGCCCGGCTACCCGTGGGTGCGCCGCTTCGATGTGGCTGCGGCAGCGATCGACGACGTCGGCGCCGCCGTCCGGAGCACACCGCCCGGGTTCGTACTCGAAGATTTGGGGAGGGGCAGGTCATGAAAAGGGTTCGCCTCCTGCGCGCCGCGCTGTTGGGCATCGCTGCGCTGCTGCTCGCAAGTTGTTCGGAGTCGTCGCCGACGGGCGTCAAGGCGCCAGCTGACCTCGATGCGCTGTTCGGTCTTCCGCTCGATCCACCCGCCATCGGCTTGGTGCAATGCACGCCGCTGCCCTACGACTCGGTCACGCAGACCATCGGTCCGGAGGGTGGCACGCTCTTCGTAGGCGACCACAGGCTGACGGTGCCCGCGGGGGCGCTCGACACCGACGTGACGATTACCGCCGTAGCGCCGTCCGACACGCTCCGGCATGTGCGCTTCCAGCCTGAGGGACTCACCTTCCAGCAGCCGGCATGGCTGACGCTGAGCTACGCGGGCTGCAACCTGCTCGGCTCGTTCGCGCCCAAGCGCATCGCCTACACGACGGACGTCTTCGAGATCATCGAATACCTGCTCTCGTTCGACAACCTGTGGACGCGGAGGGTCACGGGACGCGTCCAACACTTCTCGGAGTATGCGATTGCCTGGTGACGTGCGCCTGCGCGCGCACTTGGCTCCACCTGCCGCCGTCCTCCAGCAAGCCCGGGAGCGCGAGCGAGCGGGGGCTTTGCCTGAGGCCATCGAGCGCTATGAGGCGGCGATCGACGGGGCCGAACGGGGTAACGACTGGGCGGTCCTCGCGGAGGCGCTGCGCCGCCTCGCCGTCGTGCGCCATCAGCGCGGTGACGCCGATCCGGCGCGGGAGCTCTGCCTTCGGAGCTACGGGGTGGGGCTGCGCATCGACGATCCGGCCCTGGCGGCGGAGGCGCTCAACACCCTCGGCGGGATGGACGTCGCCACCGGCGCGCTGGAGGATGCCCACGAAACCTTCTTACTGGCGTTGGAGCTCGGTGGGGAGAGCCAGGCGTTGCGCGCGCGCGCCGAGCAAAACCTCGGGATCGTCGCGAACATCCAGGGTGAGCTGAACGAGGCCGTGGCGCGTTACGAGCGCTCCCTCGACGCGTATCGCAGCAGCGGCGATGAGCACGGTTGCGCACTCGCCTATCACAACCTGGGGATGGTCAGCGCGGACCGCGGACGACTCGACGCGGCCGACTGCTACTTCCGGGAGAGTCGCGCCTTCGCCGAGCGCGTGGGCGACGTGCATCTCTGGGCGCTGTGCCTCGTCAATCATGCCGAGGTCCACGTCGCCCGGCAGCGGTTCGAAGACGCGCGCCAAAACGCCGAGTCGGCGCTCGCCTTGTTCGATCAGCTCGGCGTCCGGAGGGCGAAGGCCGATGCCTATCGCGTGATCGGCATGGTGTACCGCGAAACGGGCCGTCCGGCGCTCGCCGAATCGCGACTCCGCTCCGCCATCGAGCTGGCCAGTGCCGCGGGCTCCGTGCTGGGTGAGGCCGAAGCGTCCCGCGAGCTGGCGTTGTTGTATCAGACGATGGGCCGGAACGTCGACGCGCTCCGCTCGCTGAACGCAGCCTACCGCCTGTTCCGCCGTCTCGACGCCCGCGTGGATCTCGTCCACGTCGGCGGCAAGATGGCGGAGCTGGAGGGTTCGTACTTGGCGCTGGTGCGCGAGTGGGGCCAGTCGATCGAATCGACCGACAACTACACGTTCGGACACTGCGAGCGAGTCGCGAAGCATGCAGTCGCGATGGCGCGAGTCCTCAAACTGGACGAACACGCAGAGACGACGATCCTGCTCGGCGCCTACCTCCACGATGTCGGCAAGGTCCGCGTGCCCCACGAGATCCTCAAGAAACCGGGTCCCCTCACGCGGGCCGAGCTCGAGGTACTGCAATTGCACCCGATCTGGGGCATTGAGTTACTCGCGACCGTCGATTTCCCGTGGGATCTGAAGCCGATCATCCGGTCGCACCACGAGCGCTATGATGGGACCGGCTACCCCGATCGCTTACGGGGAGACGAGATTCCGTTGGGCGCGCAGATCGTCGGGATCCTGGACACGTTCGATGCGCTCACCACCGCGCGGGCCGACCAGGCCCCGCTGCCGGTGGACGCGGCCGTCCGAGAGATTACGCGTCGTCGCAGCTGGTGGTCCGACCGGGTGTTCGAGGCGTTCCTGCAGGTCGTGTCCGTCAACGCTCCCGCGACGAGCGCTGCGGAGGAATCGGCAGAGTCACAGTAAACGTCGTGCCTTGACCCAGCGCGGACTGCACGTCCACCTGGCCCCTGAACATCTCTTGCGTGATTTCCCGGACGACGGCCAGTCCGGTCCCCGAGCCTGACCCGAATGCCTGCGTTGTGAATCCCGGCTCGAAGATGCGGTCGCGATGCTCGGCGGCGATGCCGACACCGCGATCTTGAACCGCCAGGCGCAGCGCGTCGCCCGCCGGCGCGAACGTGACGACGACCGGGGTCTTGCCGCCTTGTGAGGCCGCGACGGCGTTGCGGATGAGATTCGTCAGGACCTGATACAAGCCGTTCGGGTCGCCCTGCAGGAAGAGCCCGGTCACGGCGACCGACCCTTCGAGCGCGATGCCTTTCTTGCGCGCCAAGGGCCGCTCCAGCGCGACGCACGACCGCACCACCTGCCCGGCGTCGAAGCGCTCCCAACGCGCCAGCCCGCCGCGCGCCCGATCCTGGATGGACCGCAGGAACGCGATGGCTTGTTCCATGCCTTCGCCGACACCGGAGAGATCTTCGAGCAGACCGGAGCGGAAGGCCGGATCGAGCGACGCGGTTTCTCGCACCCGCTTGAAGCACCAATCGAGTCCCGCCAGCGCCGCGGTCAGCGGATTCGCGACCTCGTGCGCGATCACGCTCGGCTGGCGGACCAGCTCGGCCAGCGCGTCGGGCTCGGGCGTTCTGGGCCGCACGACGCGCGGCGCCTGATCCACGAGTCCCAGGCAGAGGCCGGCGAGCTCGAGGGTGATGCGTTCGCGGCTGCGGCGTTCCACGCCATCCGGGGGTGGGGCAGGCGGCTGACTCCGCACGGGGGCGATGCACCAATGGCCCGCCTCGTCGAGGCGGCAGCCCACCCACCGACTCCCTTGAATGATCGGCGCGCTCCAGCGCTGTAGCATGCTCGTCAGGTCGAGCGTCGTACTGCCCGGCGGCGGTTTGGGATGGCTCGTCAGGATGGGAAGGATTTGCGCGCGCGCCGAAACCTCCCAAACAGCCACCACGCGTCCCTCCAGTGCGACGCTCGCCTGGCGGAGGATTTCGCGGCGGCGCCCGGCCGCTGGATCGCCCGGGTTCTCCTGGCTGATCATGGGCGCTGGGATGGTGTGCGCGCTACGAGACTCGTGCGCGGCGCTCTAACAAGTCGAGCGCCCTTTCTAGACGCCGCAGCGCGGCCGCCAAATCGGCCCGCTGCTCGACGTCCAAGCCGTCCGTCTCGTTGATGTGGTGCAGTAACTGGAGGGCGTTCCTGATGTGTTCGCCCGGCGCCTCCGACGCCCGAGGGCGTGTGGCATTGCGGCGATCGAGCGTGCTGCGGCGGTCTGCGCCGCGCCGCAGATCCACGACCTGACGGCGGTTCACGGGAACCAGTGCCAGGATCGTGCGACGCGGCACCGCCCGGCGGTCGACGCCGCCGCGACGGTCAGCAAGCAGACGACTGGTCAAGGGCACGACCTAATCTGTCATCACTGGCGCGTGGACGCTACTCGGAGAGCGGTTGTGTAAATGAAATCGCCGAGAGGTGAATCGTCGTCGTTCGCGGCGTTAGCCGCTGTGCTGAAGATCACACCGCCTCCCGCTTTCGCGGGCGCCGTCCAGCGGACGGTCCAGCGGCCGGCGTCGCCCACGAGCGCCGTCCCGCCAAGGTTGTGCTCGATGTAGCTGATGTGCGACACTGTGTCCCAGATCACCGTCGAACGCCCGTCGCGAGGCGCAAGGACCCCTGCCTGCGTGCCCGCTGCGGCGCCGTCGGCAAATCGGGCCGCGAGCTGGAAGCCCCCCCGCAACATCCCCGCGCGCCGCAAGACGACCTCGAGCTCGTACGTGCGGCCCGGCTCGTATGCGCCGGGCGCCCCGCTGATCGTGAGCGTCCCGCCGGGCTCGTTGAGCCCAGCGTCCGAATGGCAGGCTCGGCACGTCGGCTCGCCGAACCCACCGGTGTGGCCCGGCGGCGGGCCGGTCTTGAAGAGCGGCACCGCCGCGAGCGACACCCCGGCCAGTGCGATGCTAAGGAACGGGCGTCGCAGGGGGATTCGGGACCTGGGCCCGGCCGATCGTGTTGGCGTCGCTGCCGAACCAGATCGCCTGGGCCTTGGGGTCGAACACCATGTTGCGAATCGTGCCGCCCCCACTGGGCACGTCGGCGCCTGGCAAGAACCGGTGGGTCCGCGTGTCAAACCCCACGAACCGATTCGGTTGCGAGCCGGTCTCGACGACCCAGATGCGGTCCTGATCGTCCACCGTGACCGCGTAGGGGCGCGCGGCGGTCCCACCGGGGAGCGGCCACTCGTCCACCTTCTTGGTGCGCGGATCGAATCGGCCCAGCACGCCGCCCGCGTAGTCGCCGTACCACACGGCGCCGTCGGACGTAATCGCCATGCGCCGCGGCCGAGCGTCGGCGCGGGGCAGGGGATACTCGGTGAGCGCGAAGCTCTCGGGATCGACCGTCGCGATCTTGTTCGTGCCGAACAACACGATCCATGGCCGGCCCGAGCGGTCGAGCGCGATGCCGTAGGGCCGCGCGCGCGGCGTGGGGACCTTCACGAGACGCATCGTGCCAGTCGCCACGGTCAGCTTGCCGATGAAATTGCCGCCCTGGACGGTGAACCAGATGTCGCCGTGGCGGTCCCAGACCATCGTGTGCGGGTCACGCGCGCTCGAATCGGCCATCGGGATGCGCTTGATGCTCCCGTCCTTCGGGTCGAGCCGCCCGATGTGCGACGAGGCGTTCCCCGAATACCAGACGATGCCGGCGTCGTCGAGAATGAGATTGTGCGGGCCCGTGCCGGGCGCGAGGTCGTACTTTTTGAACTCACCCGTCGCGGGATCGAGCACGCCGACGTAGTGACCGACCTGTCCGACGAACCAGATCCGGCCCGCGCGATCGACATACGGATCGCGGGGTCGCGTGCCTTCCCAGGGCACCTTCCACTCCTGGATCGTCGGGGCGGGGGCCTGCTGCGCCACGGCGGGTACCGCGAGCAGCGTGAGGCCGAAGATGAGGGTGTGTGTGCGGGTCATGGGCCTCTCCGTTTCGCGAGCCAGGCGTCGACCGTCTTGCTCCCGCCGCCCGACGCCCAGATGAAGAGAAAAATGAAGCAGTACAGTGCGGGGAGCTCGCCCTTGTTGACCCACGGGAAGATGCTCCCGGCCTTGGACGCATGCATCCAGAAATACGCCACCGCCATTTCGCCGGCCACGACGAACGCAACGTAGCGCGTGAAGAGACCCGCGGCGATCGCGAGCCCGCCGAAGAACTCGAGGACACCAGCGACACCGAACGGCCACACTCCACTCATCGGGCCCTGTCCGAACAAACCGAACAACTTCATGCCGCCGTGGGTCATGAACAGCAAGCCGGCCACGATGCGGAGCGCGTTGAGCGTCAGGTCGTAGTGCTTCTCCCCGAACTTACCGGGCACGAAATCCTCCCCGAAAGCGTGGATCGGGCCAGTATAGCCGGGTCTCGCGCGGTGCGCCATCTTTGCGGATCTTGGGGCGCCCATGACCAATTCATCCGAACACATCGACCATCGGCCGGCGGTCGTCGCCGGCTTCCTCGGCTGGATGCTCGACGCCTTCGACTTTTTCGTCGTCGTCATGACGTTGACGGCGATCGCGAAGGAGTTTCACCGCTCCGACGCCCAGATCGCCGTCTCGATCACGCTGACGCTCGCGTTCCGGCCGGTCGGTGCGTTCATCTTTGGCTTGCTGGCCGATCGGTACGGCCGGCGCCTGCCGCTGATGCTCGATCTCATATTCTACTCCATCGTCGAGGTTCTCTCCGGTCTCGCGCCGAGCTACTGGTCGTTCCTCGTGCTACGCGCACTGTTCGGCATCGGGATGGGCGGGGAGTGGGGCGTCGGCGCATCACTCGTGATGGAGAAAGTCCCGCCCCGGCTGCGGGGCGTGTTCTCGGGGCTGCTGCAACAGGGGTACGCTGCCGGCTATCTCCTGGCGGCGCTCTGCTACTTCTTCGTGTTCCCTCGCTGGGGATGGCGTCCGATGTTCTTCATCGGCGGCCTCCCTGCGCTGCTGGCGCTCTACATCCGGTTCCAGGTCAAGGAATCAGAGGTGTGGGAGCGAACGCGCCACCGCGATTGGTCCGGGCTCGGCCGCGCCATCCTCTCCCATTGGAAACTGTTCCTCTACATCTGGGTGCTGATGATGATGATGAACCTCGTGTCGCACGGCACGCAGGATCTTTATCCGACCTTCCTGGAGCGCGATTGGGGGTTCACCGCCCAGCGGCGCGCGGTGCTGACGATCATCGCCAATGTCGGTGCGCTGACGGGGGGCGTCCTCTTCGGCCTCTACTCCGACCGGATCGGACGGCGGCGGGCGATCGCCATCGCGCTCGCGGGCGCGCTCGTGATGATTCCGGCGTGGGCGTTCGCACCGTCACTCCCCGTACTCTTCCTCGGGGCGTTCGGGATGCAGTTCATGGTGCAGGGCGCGTGGGGCGTGATTCCCGCGCACATAACGGAGCTGTCTCCCGACTCCGTGCGCGGCTTTCTCCCGGGGTTTGCCTATCAGTGCGGCGTGGCGCTCGCGGCGTTCGTGCCGACCTTCCAGGCGTGGTTCGCCGAGCGGGTGACGTACACCGTGGCGATGCCGATCACGGCGGGGATTGCATTCGTCGGTTGCGCCATCGTGGCCTGGCTCGGTCCCGAGCGGCGCGGCATCATCTACGGCGCCACGCCGCCAGGGCAACCAGGCTAACTGTCACCGAACAAACCCCATATGACCCGCGCGGATTGTGGCGTCCGCGCATCATAAGCCGCGCCCTGGGCGAATGTCTTTTGTGAGCCACGCCCGCCTGCCCTAGGGTCCGTTTCCCGCCCGATTCGTGACCGCGATGCGGTGGCGCACGGTTACCCGTGCCCGGGAGGACTCTTATGTCCCCGCACCGTCGCGCTGGAGCTGCTGTTCTGGCGCTGGTCGGCGCCATCGCCGCGTGCGATGACGCGCCGACCACTACTGCTCCTGCGCCCTCCGATCTCCCGCCGGCGGAGGCGCTTCTGATCCCGTTCGCGCCCGCCGGGAGCCCGCTCCCCGGTCTCTCTCCCGCCCAACGCGCGCTGTTCCGGCAGGGGAGCGCCGTGTTCCAGATCGAGTTCGTGCCTGAGAACGGGCTCGGGCCGCTCTTCAATGCGGTCGGCTGCGCCGCGTGCCATGAGAATCCCGTGGTGGGTGGGAGTGGCAGCAACGATCCCGAAGAAGAAGGCGAAGACGTCGAGACGCACGCGAGTGCCTTCATCGGCGCCGTGTGCGACGATCGCGCGGCCGTGGGGGGCCAGGTGGTGCAACAGCAGGTGACCCCGGCGCTCGAGGCCGCCCTCGGCATCACCGCCGAGCCGGACATCCCGGGTGCGACCGCCTCCGGGCGCCGCACCACGCCGGACGTATTTGGATTCGGGCTCCTCGACGCAGTCCCCGACGCCGAAATCGCTGCGTTGGCGGATCCCTATGACTTGAACGGCGACGGGATCTCGGGGCGGGTGCATCGCCTCCCCGACGGTCGTGTCGGCCGGTTCGGTCGCAAGGCCCAGGAAGCCGATCTCACCGCCTTTAACAGCGGTGCGTTCGTGATGGAGATGGGCGTCACGAATCCCGGCAACCAGACCGAGCAGACCGTCGGCGGCAATCCGCTGCCCGATGGCGTCGATCCGACTCCGGAGCCGGAGATCACCCAGGATGAGTTCGCGGCCGCGGACGCGTTCGTCCATCTCTTGGCCCCGCCCAGGCCACGCCCACTGGACTTCACGGGCGTGATCGGCAAGGCCGTGTTCGGAAAGATCGGGTGCGCGTCGTGTCACGTGCCGGCGCTCGTCACCGGTGCGAGTCCGGTGAGCGCCATCAGCCGCAAGGTGGTGCCCGCGTACACCGATCTGCTGCTCCACGACATGGGGCCCCGCCTTGCCGATATCTGTCTCGGTGAGGCACTGCCCTCCGAGTTCAGAACCGAACCCCTCATGGGGCTGCGGTTCGCAACCGCTTTCATGCATGACGGTCGCGCGTTGACGATCCAGCAGGCGATCGCGGCGCACGGCGGGGAGGCGGCAGGCGCGCGCAGCCGGTTCGCGCGGCTGACGTTGTTCGAGCGCTTCGCTTTGCTGAAGTTCTTGCGCACTCTGTAGACGAGGTTCGGGCGGACGGCGGGTCCGGGGTAGTGCCCGGGCCCGCCGCTCGTATCTTCTCTCCGGGTCGAGGCCAATCCCGCACACTCGGAGGTCGTATGGTGCCCCGCCGTTCGTTTCTCACCGCACTCGCATCCCTGACTGGCGTGGCCTTGGCGCGCCCGTCGATCGCCATGCCGGTGTCGGATACGTGGGACCTGTCGTGGCTCGATCAGCTCAAGGGCCGGCACAAACAGGTATTCGCGGTCGGGTCGTTACCCGACCAGCTCCCCCTGCACATCGTCGCGAACTATCTCGACGCGCATCGCGAGGTCTTCGGTCTAGCGTATCCCGATATCAACACGGTCGTCGGCATCGCCCGGCGCGGGTTTCCGATCAATGCGCAGGACGGCCTGTGGACGAAGTACGAGCTGGGCCGGCGCTGGCAGGTGAAGGATCCGGCGACGGGAGAGTGGGCGCGACGCAACATCTATTGGGACGCGATGCCGGCCCCCCCGGGGAAGGTCGTGGGTGTGAAACCGCTCCAAGCCCGCGGTACGATCTTCTGGCAGTGCAACAACGCGCTCAATAACATCGTGCGTGACCTGTCGGCCGACACGGGCCAGCCCGCCGATGCGCTGCGAGCAGAGTTGATTGCCGGGTTCAATCCCGGTGTGCGGCTCATCCCGGCGCATACGATGCTGCTGGGGCTCGCGCAGGAGCACGGCTGCACGTACGAACAGCTCTGAGTGCCTAACGCCCTGCCCAATCTGACGCTTCGCGCGACACCTCCGCCCCGTGACGGGAATCACCCGGCACGGGCGGGGAGCAGTCTATGGTTACTGCCGCCTCCATGACGACTTCTTTAATGGTGCGGGATCCGGATCGGCTGTGGCGTACGAGCGCGACGTTGGCCGGTTTGGCGGGCATTTATTTCACGGCCGCCAAGCTGGGCCTCTCGCTGGCGTTTGTGAATCCCAGTGCCACCGCGGTCTGGCCACCCACCGGCATCGCCCTCGCCGCATTCCTGATCTTCGGCTCGCGGGTGTGGCCGGCGATCTTCGCGGGCGCCTTCCTCGCCAACCTCACCACCGCCGGCTCGGTCGCCACGTCGATCGGGATTGCGGTGGGCAACACCCTGGAAGGTCTGTTTGGGGCCTACCTAGTACAGCGGTTCGCCGCAGGCCGCCAGGCGTTCGCGCGCCCCCGCAACGCGTTCCGGTTCGCCGTGCTCGCCGCCGGTGTCAGTACGACGGCGAGCGCAACGATCGGCCTCGTCAGTCTGTGCTTGGGCGGCTTCGCTCCGTGGTCAGACTCCGGACGGATCTGGCTGACCTGGTGGCTGGGTGATGCGGCGGGCGCCCTCGTCGTGGCGCCGGTGGTGCTCCTGTGGACCGAGAATCCGCGTGTGCAGTGGACGCGTCGGCAGGCCCTCGAGGCAGCGGCCTTGCTGGCGTGTCTGGTGCTCGTGGCGTTGGCGGTTTTCGGCGGCGTGTTCCCGACGCAAGCCAAGAACTATCCGCTCGAATTCCTCACCATTCCGCTCCTCCTGTGGGCGGCCTTCCGGTTCGGGGCGCGCGAGACGGCGACGGCGATCCTGATGATCTCGGTGGTCGCGATCGACGGGACCCTGCGCGGTGTCGGACCCTTCGCGCGCGCCACGCGGAACGAGTCGCTGCTGCTGCTGCAGGCATTCATCGGGATCATCGCCGTCACGAAGCTGATCGTGGCGTCGGTCGTGGCGGAGCGGCGCCGCATGGAAGGTCACTTGCGCGACCTGGCCGTGCGCGATGCGCTGACGGGCCTCGCCAATTACCGCCACCTGATGGTGGCGTTGGAAGCCGAGATCCGCCGCTCGCAACGGACCCAACGTGCCTTCGCGGTCCTGCTGCTCGACGTGGACGGGTTGAAGCGCATCAACGACCGCCACGGCCACCTCGTGGGCAGCCGGGCCCTGTGCCGCTTCGCCGAGGTGCTGCACATGTCCTGTCGCGCCGTGGACACCGCCGCCCGCTACGGCGGCGATGAATTCGCGTTGGTGCTCCCCGAGACTGACGAAGCGGCGGCGCGGCAGGTCGCCACGCGCGTGTCGGAGCGGCTCACGCGGGACATCGAGACGCCGCCGATCAAAGCGAGCTTCGGCGTCGCGGTTTTCCCGCGCGACGGCCGCACGGCGGAAGCGATTCTCAGCGGGGCGGATCGCGCCCTATACGAAATGAAGGCGGCGGGGAAGCGTGGGGCCGTGAAGAGCTAGCGCCGGGCGCGCGCCGTGACCGAGCGGGCCACGTCCCCCACGGTCACCTCACCCAACTCACCCTCCAGGGCCCGCTCGGCGCGGCCGAGCACGTTGGCGAGCGCGGGCTGGATGTGCTTCCCGACGGGGCACTTGGGGTTCGGGGGTGAACGGTGCAGCGCGAACACGTCGGGGGACTCGACCGCCTGGTAGACATCGAGGAGCCGGATCTGCTCCGCGGGTTTGGCGAGCAGGGCGCCCCCGCCCGCGCCAAGCTGCGACCGGACCATCCCGGCGCGTGCCAGCATCGAGAGGAGGCGCCGGATCACCCCGGGGTTGGTGTTGACGCTGCCGGCGATGTAGGCGGACGTCACCGGTCGTCCACCCTCGGTCTCGAGGAGGGTCAAGACGTGGACGGCGACCACGAACCGGCTGCTGGTCATATGTTACTTCTACTGTAACATATGCGGCGCGACTGTCAAGCCGAAAACGACAGCGGCGCCACCCGTGAGGGTGGCGCCGCGATTCTACAGGTGCCGTGTGTGGTTAGAGCTTCACGACGTTCTGCGCCGCCGGACCCTTCTGGCCCTGGACGACTTCGAACTCAACCCGCTGGCCTTCGGCCAGTGACTTGAAACCTTCCGCCTGAATGGCGGTGTGATGCACGAAGCAGTCCTTTTCGCCGTTCTCCGGGGTGATGAACCCGAAGCCCTTGGCGTCGTTGAACCACTTCACGGTACCGGTGATGCGTGCCATACTGATGATACTCCTAGCTTAGAAGTGTTCCCGACGTCGGGCGTTTTTGACCTTGCGGCGCGCAGCCGCCTTGTCCTTCCGACGCCGGCGAGTGGCCGGACTCTCGTAAAACCGCTTCTTCTTCATGTCCTGAAACAGCCCCGCTTTGGTGATCTGCCGGCGGAACTTCTTCAACACGAAGTCGAGACGGTCGTGCTCGGTCAGCGTGACTTCCATGAAGCCCCTTTTGCCGAGGAGAGTGCCGATCCAGAAACGACAAAAGACCTAGGCGGCAGCCCAGGTCCTGTGACAGTCTCTGGTGTTCAGCGCACGGCACCATTGCCGTGGCCCTTTCGCTCGCCCCAAAAGTGGCAGGGGGTACGGGAAATGTCAACCGTCGCGCGTTCGCCACACCGGGCGGCTCCTAGCCCAACACCTCCCGCACCCGGTTCGCCAGCGCGCTCGGACTGAACGGCTTCTGCATGAATGCCGTCCCGGGCTCGAGCACGCCATGCCGTTCCACCGCGTCCTCCGCGTACCCGGACAGGAAGAGCACCTTGGTATCGGGCCGCCGCTCGAGCAGCCGGCGCGCCAGCTCGCGGCCGTTCATGCCGGGCATCACCACATCCGTCACGAGCAGGTGAATCGGGCCGCCGTGGCGCTCCGCGAGCTGGAGGGCTTCGGTTCCCCCGTCGCCCAGCAACACCGTGTATCCCGCCTGCTCCAGCACCTTGCGTATCAGCGCGCGGACGATCTGCTCGTCCTCGGCGACCAGGATCGTCTCGGTCCCCGCGGCAGGCGCGGTGACGGGTCGCCCAACGCGCGACTTCTCCACCGGCGCGTCGACGCGGGGCAAGTGGATCCGGAAGGTCGTCCCGGTGCCCGGGGCGCTGGTCACGCTGATCTGTCCGTCGCTTTGACGCACGATCCCGTACACGGTGGCCAAGCCGAGTCCGGTGCCCTTGCCGCGCTCCTTGGTGGTGAAGAACGGCTCGAAGATGCGGGCCACGGTGCCTTCGTCCATCCCGGCTCCGGTGTCCGACACTTCGATCAACACGTACCGCCCACTGGCGAGGTCGCCCGAGTTGGTCACCAGCACATTCGCGGTGCGAATGACGAGCCGGCCGCCGTCCGGCATCGCGTCGCGCGCATTGACGGCCAGGTTCACCAGGACCTGCTCGACCTGCCCGGGATCCACGCGGACGGCGCCCAGGTCCCGGGCGAGCTCGGTGACGAGTACGAGATCCTCGCCGATCAGGCGCCGCAGCATGCGGCCGAGGTTCTTGATCAGGTCATTCAGATCGATCACAGCCGGCTGCAGTACCTGGCGCGCGCTGAACGCGAGGAGCTGGCGAATCAACTCCTGGGCGCGGATCGCCGCGTCGCGGATGATTTCGACCTCCTCGCGGGACGTCGCTCCGCGGGGCGTGTCGAGCAGGAGCAGCTCGGCGGAGCCGAGGATGGCGGTCAGCACGTTATTGAAGTCGTGCGCCACACCCCCGGCGAGGCGGCCGATCGCTTCGAGTTTTTGCGCCTGGGCGAGGTCCCGTTGCAGCTGCACGCGTTCTTGACGTACGGCGGCGTCGGCGAGCGCGCGCGCCACGGCAGGCGGCAGGCGCTGCAGCCGGTCTTTCATGATGTAGTCGGTCGCGCCGGCCCGCATCGCGGCCACGGCGGTGTCCTCGCCGACGCTCCCGGAGACGACGATGAACGGCACATCCTTGCCGGACTCCTGCAGCACGGCCAAGACCGCGGGGGCGTCGAGCGTCGGAAGGTAGTAATCGCTGAGCACGACGTCCCACGCCTGTCGCGCGAGCGCCGCCCGGAGCGCGTCCTCAGTCTCGACGCGCTCGTAGGTCGGCGCGAAGCCCCCGCGCCGCAGCTCGCGTAGGATCATCTCCGCGTCGGCTGCGCGGTCCTCGACAATGAGCGCGTGGAGCGCGAGCGGTTTCGCCGCCTGGGGATCGGGCACGATCTACTATACGGAGCGACGCGCCCTTGCTTCAAGGCCGCCGTGCACCAACTTATGTGCCCATGCGCCCCCTCCTGGTCGCCTCGCTCGTCCTCTTCTCGGCATGCCGCTGGTGGCACGCCGGGTCCACGACGCCGGCGAGGCCGCCGCGCGATACGGCACCGGCACGGCGGCCTGCGACCCAACCCGTGGCCGTCCGGGACACCCAGCTCGAGCAGCGCGTAGCGCGACTCGAGCTGCGCCAGCTCGAGAAGGAGGCGCAGGTCGAGGAGCTCCAGGCCCGCCTCGACGACGCGCGGCGCGAAGTGGTGCGCGCCATGGCCAAGCTGCAGACGCTCGCGACCCGCGCCGAAGCGGCCTCGGGCATGGCGGAGGCGGAGATCGCTCTGCAGACGCTGCGCACGAGCGGGAACCCGCAGGGCGTCCCCGAGCTGGGACAGGCCGCCCAGCTGCTGCAGCTCGCCACCGCGGAGTTCGACAAGCAGAACTACGGTGGAGCCTTGTATCTCGCGAATCAGGCGAAGGATGCCGCCGCCGCGGGGCAGGGACGGGTCGCGAGTGTGGAGCGGGGGTCACTGCGGCAAGGCGAAGTGCCGTTCGCCCTTCCCCTGCGGCTCCAGACCGCGGGACGCGCGAACGTGCGGGCGGGGCCCGGAGGCGGTTTCGACGTGTCGTTCACGCTCGATGGGGGCGCCGCGCTGACCGGTTATTCGTACGTGGATCAATGGGTGCGCATCACCGACGACTCAGGCCGAGGGGGCTGGGTCTACCAGAGCCTGGTCGGCCGGCGCCAATAGCTACCCCGAGCGGGACTGGCGGCGGCGACGCTCCGCCGCGCCGGGCGCCAGGATGACGCGATCGCGCCCTTCCCGTTTCGCCTGGTAGAGCGCGGCATCCGCGATGGCGATCAGCGTTTCCCCGATGTCCCCGTGCGCCGGAAACTCCGCCACGCCGAAGCTCAATGTGATCGCCGCTCCACCAGGCAACTTCTCGGCCGCCAGGCGCTCGCGCACGCGGTCCCCCACGGCGGCGGCGCCCGCGCCCTCGGTCTCCGGCATCAAGACGAAGAACTCCTCGCCGCCGTAGCGCGCGACGACGTCTACGTCGCGCGTGCAGTCGCGTAAGATCTCCGCTACCTTCTTGAGCACCGCGTCTCCGGCGGGGTGGCCGTGGGCGTCGTTGTAGCGCTTGAAGTGGTCCACGTCCGCCATGATCACCGCGAAGGTGTGCTTCAAGCGGCGGGAGCGACGCACCTCGTGGTCGAGCGCCTCCATCATCCGCCGCCGATTGAAAAGCCCGGTCAGGTGATCGGTCGCCGAGAGCCGCTCCAGCTCCTGGTGGCTCTCGCGCAGCCGCGCCACCATGTTGTTGAACACCTGCGTCAGGTACCCCACCTCACCACCCGTGACTACCGGGAGATCCACTTCGAGGTCGCCGGCGGCCACCTTGGCGGCGCCGGTCGTGAGACGGTCGAGGGGCCGCACGATCAACAGGCCGAGGAAGTAGCCGAGCGCGCCGACCGCGGCGAAGAGCGACGCCACGATGAGGGCCGTGACGTTGCGCAGCCGCGCCACCTGCAGGAACGCCTCCACCGTCGGGATCTCGGTGACGACGATCCAATCGAGTCCGGGAACGCGCCGCACGCTGCCGACGACGCGGTCGCCCGTCACGCTCGCGAACTGCACCGCTCGCCCTTCTCGGGCAAGGAGCCAGCGCGTGTCGGCGACCGTATTGTGCAGGTTCATCACCGCGGCCGACGTGCCGCGCGAGCTGACGATGAGTTTGCCCGTCTCGCCCATCACGTACACCTGGCCCGTTTCCCCCGGGGCAAACCGCTTCAGCGTGTCGGCCACACCCCGGAGATTGACTCTCGCGGTGATGGCGCCGAGCAGGCGGCCGCTGGCGGGCCGGATGGGCACAGCGATCACCATCTCGGGCCGCGCATCTGTGGAATCCCAATACGGCGTTCCCAGCGCGAGGTTGTCGGCGCGCATCTGGGCCTGCCAGTCGGATGGGAGGACGACGGGGCGGGGCGTCTTGTCGCTCGACGCGATGATGTGGCCGTGCGTATCCAGGACGAGTAGCTCGTCATAGTCCGCGAACCGGTCGCGCACCGAGTTCAAGTAGTCGGTGAGCCGCTGATACGCCTGGCCGGAGCGAACCGCTTCTCCCCGCACGCGCGGAATGCGCTCGATGTTCTCGGTGATTTCGTACGAGCTCGAGAACACGCGCAGGTCGTAGCGTCGCTCTTTGGTCCACAGATCCAACTCGCGGGCGGCCTGCGTGCTGAGGCCCAACAACTCTTCCGAGGCCTTGGCGGTGAGGGCCCGCTTGTTCTCCACATAGGAGATGTAGGCGGTGGTGAGGGAAGGCAGCAGCGTCGCCAGGACCGCGAACATCAGGATCTTGCTCCTGATGGTGCCGAGCCGCAGGGCGCTGAGACGTCGCGAAATCGTTTGTTCCCAGGAGCTCAAGGCCGCTTACCCTCCTCGGGTACCAGCAAGATTCACGTCGCGCACCTTACCGCAAGTCGACCCTATAGACCGTGCGGAGAATCACGCCGCGACCTGGCGAACCATCACGGCTGGGCGCAAACTAGCCGCTCCCAACCCTCCACCTGCGAGACAGCGATGCCCCGCTCCGAGACTCTCGACCGCCGGTCCTTCCTTCAATACGCCGCGGGTGCCGCAGCCGCCGCCACCCTGCGCCCCCCTCCCCGTCGGGTGTTGGGTGCATCCCAGGGGTTCGAGCTGGAAGAGGCGACGATCGCCTCGCTCCAGGAAGGACTGCGCGCCGGAAGATACACGACGCGCTCCTTGTGCGAAGCCTACCTGGCGCGGATCGAGGCCCTTGACCATGGCGGGCCGACGCTGAAGTCGGTGCTCGAGATCAACCCTGAGGCCCTCGCCATCGCCGATCGCCTGGATGCCGAACGGAAGGCGCGGCGCGCGCGTGGTGCGCTGCACGGTATCCCCGTGCTGATCAAGGACAACATCGCCACGGCGGACCGCATGATGACGACGGCGGGGTCGCTCGCCCTCGTCGGCGTGACGCCGCCGCGGGACTCGGTCGTCGCCGAGCGGTTGCGCGCGGCGGGCGCGGTGATCCTGGGGAAGACCAACCTGAGCGAGTGGGCGAACTTCCGGGGCAACCAGTCGTCGAGCGGGTGGAGTGGCCGGGGCGGTCAAACCAAGAACCCGTACGTCCTGGACCGCAATCCGTGCGGCTCGAGCTCCGGCACCGGCGCGGCGATCGCGGCGAACCTCGCCGCCGTGGGCGTCGGGACGGAGACCGACGGCTCCATCGTCTGTCCGTCTTCGGCCTGCTCCCTCGTCGGTGTCAAGCCGACGCTCGGACTGATCGGCGGCGCTGGCATCATCCCGATCGCGCACAGCCAGGACACCGCGGGCCCGATGTGCCGCACCGTCACGGACGCCGCGATGTTGCTCGGCGCCCTCGCCGGCAAGGACTACACGACCAGCCTCGATGCCAATGGGTTGAAGGGCGCTCGCATCGGGGTCGCGCGCAAGAAATGTTTTGGGTACAGCCCCGAAGCGGATGCGCTCGTCGAAGCCGCCATCGATGTGCTGCGCCGCCAAGGCGCAGTCATCGTCGACCCGACCGACATCCCGCACATGGGCGAGTACGACGACTCCGAATTTGCCGTCCTGTTGTACGAGTTCAAGGCGGACCTGAACGGGTACCTCGCCGAATGGGCCCCGCGTGGTCCGATCCGCACCCTCGCCGATCTCATCGCGTTCAACGAAACGAACAAAGCCAAGGAGTTGACGTACTTCGGGCAGGAGATCCTCATCCAGGCGCAGGAAAAGGGTCCACTCACCGATCAGGCCTATCTCGACGCGCTCGAGAAAGATCGCCGGCTGTCACGGACCGAGGGGCTCGATGTCGCGTTCGCTCAGAACACGCTCGACGCCATCATCGCGCCGACGGGGAGCCCTGCATGGCCGACTGATCTCGTGAACGGGGACCACTTCCTCGGCGCGAGCTCGACGCCCGCCGCTGTCGCAGGCTACCCGAGTGTGTGTGTGCCGGTGGGCTATTCGTTTGGCTTGCCGGTGGGAATGTCGTTTGTCGGGCGCGCCATGAGCGAGTCGACCCTGCTGAACCTCGCCTACGCGTATGAGCAGGCAGCCAAGCCGCGCCGGCCGCCGCGTTTCCTGCCGACCGCGGAGCTGCCCTAGCGCAGCGGCGCGCCCGCCGCGATCCAGCGCGCCAGCAGGGCGCGCTCGTCCGGCGTCATGCCGGTCTTGTTGGCGAGCGGCATCGTCTGGGTTTCCACGGCGCGCACGCGAATCCGCTCGGCCAAGCGCGCGATGGCGTCCGGTGTATCGAACGCGACGCCGGCGGGAGCTACCCCGAAGGTGCGGTCGGTCGGGAACTGCGAGTGACAGGGCAGGCAGCGCTGCAGGACGATTCCGCGCACCGCCGCGAACGTCGGCACGGCGCTGGCTGCTGTCAGGGGAGCCGCGGCGCGCTTGGGCGTCGAGAAGAACATGGCGCCACCGAGCGCGGCCATGGCCGGAGCGAACGCCCAGCGAGCCGCCGGCCAGCGGCCGATCATCAGGTGTCGCACGAGGGCCCCCACGACGAAGAGCAAGAGCAGGACGAGCCAGTTCTGAGGGCTCGTGTAGGTCGCGGGATAGTGGCTGCTCAACATGATGAAAAGCAGCGGGAACGTCATATAGCTGTTGTGTACCGAGCGTCGTTTGGCCCGCTCGCCGAGGGCGAAGTCGGCAGGACGGCCCCCCTTGGTCGCGTCGATCATGGCTTGCTGCGCCGGCAGAATGCGCAGCCACACATTGGCGACCATCACCGTCCCGAGCAGAGCGCCGACGTGCATGTAGGCCGCCCGACCGGAGAGCAGGCGGCACGAGGCGAACGTGACGGCGGTGAGGAGCGCAAGCGAGATGGCCGTCGCGACTCCTCCCCTTCCCGCCTCCGCGAGCGACGAGCGCCACAACAGATCGTACACGATCCATCCCACCACCAGCAGCCCGATGCCGAGTGCGGTCGCGGTGCCCCGCCCGATGCCCGATACGGCCGGATCGAGCAGGTACGCATCACTCAGGTAGTAGACCAGCACCAGCAGGGCGATCCCCGTGATCCAGGTGAACAGGGCCTCCCATTTGAACCAATGCAGGACCGGAGGCATCTCACCGGGGCCGGGGCGGCGCTTCTCAGTCTGGTAGAACCCGCCGCTGTGCACCATCCACACCTCTCCTTCGACCCCGGACCGGGGTTTTGGGGGGGCGCTGAGGGCGCGGTCCAACCAGATGAAGTAGAAGGAGCTACCGATCCAGGCGATGCCGGCGATGAAATGCGCCCATTTGAGCCCCAGGTTCACCCAGTCGCCGAACAGTCCAGTCATAGGGGCTGTAATTTCACCGTGAAACCGCCCCGGGCCAGCCCCCGTCAAGTTAGGCGGACCATCCTCCCGCCCCACGACACCCGGAGCCGTTCAATGAAGCCTGCGCTCGTTCAGACCGCCGCTCTGTCCCTTGCCGTGCTCGCCGCGTGTGCCAAAGCCGGTGCCGACGACGGCTCGAGCCGCCCGTACAAGGTCGGCGTGGTGGAGCGCGGCGAGGTGCGCGTCACGGTGGAAGAAACGGGCGTCGTCGAGCCCGAGCGCAGCATCGTGGTGAAATCGCCGATCTCTGGAGTAGTGCAGCAACTCTATGTGCGGGAAGGCGACCGGGTGCAGCCGGGTCAAGGCCTCGCCCGCATTCTTCCCGACATCGCGCAGGCCAACAGTCTCGCCCAGTTGCGTAGTGAGATCGCGCGGGCCCAGATCGCGCGCGACAACGCGCGCCGCGACTACGATCGCTCGCAGGCGCTCTCGGCGATCGGCGGCATTACGCAGGCGGACCTCGATCAGCGGCGCGTGACGTACGAGCAGGCCGACAACCAGTGGCGCACCGCCAACGATCAACTGCGGCTGGTGCAGATGTCGGGCGTGACTGCAGGTGATTCTGGAAGCGGTGGAGCCCAGTGGGCGCGCATCATCGCGCCGGTCGCGGGCGTCGTCATCGCGCGCGGTGTGGAGGAAGGGGAAACGGTCGTGGGCGGGACGAGCGCATTCGGCGGTGGGACCGCGCTGTTCACCATCGCCGACCTCTCCACGTTGGTCGTCAAAGCCGCGATCAATGAGGTGGACATCGGCAAAGTGAAGCGTGGCGACCACGTCGCGCTCACGGTGGACGCGTTCCCGGGCGATACCGCCCAGGGCGTGGTGCGACTCGTGCCGCCCGCGGCCCGGCAGCAGGAGCGCGTGCGGGTGTTTGATGTCGAAATCGTAGTGACGGCAGGCCAGCAGCTGCTCAGGCCGGGCATGACGGCGAACGTGCGGATCTCGGGTCCGGTGCGCCGTGAGGTCGTGCGCGTGCCCGTCGAAGCGGTGCTACTCCAGGAAGGGAAGCCGATCGTCTACAAGATCGGCGGCAGCGGGCCGCAGCCGGTCGCCGTGACCCTTGGCCTCTCCGATCTGTCCTACGTCGAGGTCACCGCCGGACTCGCGCCGGGAGACTCGATCGCGCTCGAGGATCCGGTCGCGGCGGTGGAGCGCGCCCGTAACCCGGCGCGGCGGCGCTGATGCCGGGACTGATAGAGGCGCGCCAGCTCGCCAAGACCTACCGCTTGGGACAGGTCGACGTCGCGGCGCTGCGCGGCGTGGATGTCGACGTGAGGGCGGGGGAGTTCATCGCGATCACGGGCCCGTCCGGCTCGGGCAAAAGCACGCTGATGCACATTCTCGGCTGCCTCGATACGCCCACCGCGGGGACCTATCACCTGGACGGTGAGGATGTCAGCGGCCTGTCGGGCAAGCGCCTGGCGCAGGTGCGCAACCGCAAAGTCGGATTCGTGTTTCAAACCTTCAACCTCATGCCCCGCCTGACCGTCGAAGAGAACGTGGCCCTACCGCTCAAGTATCGCGGCGGCGTACCACGCGGCGAGCGGCGCGCCCGGGCGCTGCGCCTGCTCGAGCGGCTGGGGCTCGCGCCGCGCGTCGGCCACCGGCCCGACGAGCTGTCGGGGGGCGAGCGCCAGCGGGTGGCCATCGCGCGCGCGCTCGTCGGCGAGCCGGCGATCCTGATGGCCGATGAGCCGACCGGGAATCTCGACTCCGCCTCCGGCGCCGAGGTGATGCAGACCTTCAAAGAGCTGCATGCGGCAGGACACACGATCGTGCTCGTGACGCACGACCCGAACGTAGCGGCGCGCGCCGAGCGCGTCATCCAGATGAGCGACGGGCGGGTCGTGTGAACCTACTGGACTCGCTGCTCACGGGCCTCGACGAGGCGCGGCGACATTGGGGCCAGACCGTGCTCTCGCTGCTCGGCCTGGTCCTCGGCACCGGCAGCATCGTCACGGTGCTCGCGCTCTTCGGCGGCCAGACCGCGCTCACCGAGCAGTTCCTGAACGAGGTTGGGGGCCGCGGCACCATCATCGTATCCGACCGCGATCGCTCGGCCCATCCCGGCGCCCGCGAGCTGGCCTCGAAGCGGCTCACGTTTAAGGACGCGCAATTCCTGCGCGACCGCGCCGGCGCGCTCGCGGCGGTGAGCCCGGGCTGGGCGCAGCAGCTGTCCTACAGGGTCGGCAATACAAGCTTCGATGGCCAGGTGATCGGCACGGTCCCCGATTACATGGCGATCAACGACATCAAGCCACTCGCCGGACGCTACTTGAGCGATCTCGACGTGCGCCAGCAGGCGCGCGTCGCCGTGCTCGGCTGGAAGTACGCCGATTCGTTGTTCGGCGCCGCCACGAGAGCGGTGGGGCAGCTCGTGAACATCGGCGGGAAGCATTACACCGTCGTGGGCGTGATGGAGCGCGAGGAATTCTACTTCGCCGCCTGGGAGGACAACGCCCTCGAGTACCGGAATGAGCGGGCGTACATCCCGATCAGCACCGCGATCGCCCAGCATAGCGCGGTCGATCACCTCGATTTCCTGACGCTGAAGGCGCGGCCGAGCGTCGGTGCGCGAGCAGCGCAGGCGCAAGTACGGAGCTTGCTCTACGCGCGGCACGGCGTTGAGGACTTCGACATCCGGGCCTCGGGACAAGGCGCGGGTGGGGAAGCGGGCCAGTTTCTGCTGCTCTTCAACTTCATTTTCCTCGTCGTCGGCGTCGTGTCACTCATTACGGGCGGGATCGTCATCGCGAACATCTTGCTCGCCTCGGTGGTGGAGCGCGTGCGGGAGTTCGGGACGCGCATGGCGCTTGGCGCCACGGGAGGAGCGATCTTTGCGCACGTGCTCGCCGAGGTGCTCGTCGTGACCGTGATGGGCGGGTTGCTTGGGTTAGGCCTCGGCACGGCCCTGACGGGCGTCGTCGCGCATTTCATGCAGATGCCGGCCGTGGTGAGCCCATTCATCGCTGCCATCTCGACCACGACCGCGCTTACGGTCGGCCTCCTCGCGGGGATCTTCCCGGCGCTGCGCGCCGCGCGGCTCTCGCCAGTGGAGGCGCTGCGCTATGGGTGAGTGGCTCGAGCTGGTCGGCGACGCGCTGCGTGAGATCCGCGGCCACAAGCTGCGCTCGCTGCTGACGCTGTCGGGAATCGTGTTCGGAGCGGCGTCGGTGGTTTCCATGACGTCGCTCGCGTCGGCGATGAAGACGCTCGTCTACGACGACCTCATTTCGATGGGTCAGTCGCGCAGCTTCATCGCCCGGGACCAGGGCCCGCGGTCTGACGCGCGCGGCGCCGCGGCGTTGCGCCACAAGGGATTGCGGCTCAACGACCTCGAGGCCCTGCGGAATCTCCCCGGCGTAGAGACCGTCCACGGGCGCGACTGGGGTGACGAGTACGTCGTGAACGCACCAGCCGACCGCCGCCAGGTGCGTATCGACGGCGTGGACGCCGGTTATCTCGAGTTGCGGAACTATCGCATTACCGCCGGTCGCAGCATCCGGCCCCTCGATCTCGAAAATCGCGCACGCGTCGCGGTTGTGGGATCGGAACTGGTGCACGATCTCTTCGGGACTACGCTGCCGGTGGGTCAGACTATCACGGTCGATGGCGTGCGTTTTCAAGTCATCGGGATCGTCGCGCCAATCGAGTTCGACATCATCCCGGCCGATTTCTCGTTCGTGGCGCGGCGCATTTACATCCCGTACACCTATCTCACGCGTTACAGGGAAGGCGAGGGCCGTATCAACGAGGCGCTCGTCACCGCGGCTGCGTCCGCCGACTTCGGCGATGTGCTACGGCGGGGCGTGGCCCTGTTGCGCCAGCGCCACGGCGGGACGCAGGATTTCGAGATCGACAACCGCGCGGCCGATGTCCTCTCGGACCTGGCCATGGCCGACAACATCCTCGGTGGCTGGAATGCGGTCATGTTCACGATCGCCGGCGTCACGCTCATCGTCGGTGGGATCGGCCTCTTCAGCGTGCTGCTCATTTCGGTGCGGGAGCGCGTGCGGGAGATCGGGATCCGCAAGGCGCTCGGGGCCGATGATGGTGCTATTCGCAGGCTCTTCCTGGCTGAGTCGCTGACCCTGGCCTTCTTGGGGGCGGTCACGGGCATCGCCGGCGGTGCCGGGCTGACGGTGGTAACCGAGATGATCGGCCGGCAATTCGGCAAGCCCTTCGTGATTCCGGTCAACGTACCCGGGGTCATTCTGGCCGTGGTCTTCGCGCTCGTCGTCGGCTTCCTGTTCGGCTGGTATCCGGCCCGGCGGGCCGCGCGCCTCGACCCGATCGAAGCGATCGGCGGCGTCTAGACCAGCGGAATGCGCAAACTGCGCGTAGTATTTTCCATTATGCGCGCACTCACATTCGCGGTATTGCTCGCCGTTCCCGCGGCCGCCGCTGCTCAAGCGGCCGACACCCTGACGGGTCGCGTCACCGACGCCGTCGGTCAACCCATTGCCGCCGCCACCGTCGAGATCACGGAGCTCGGCCGCCGCACGACCACGGCGACGGACGGCTCGTTCCGGCTCGCCCTGCCGCCGGGCCGTTACACCGTGGCCGTGCGCAGAAGCGGGTTCGCGCCGGTGGTGCGCGACGTGCGGCTCTCCGGCTCCGTCGCGGTCGACGTCGCTCTGACACCCAGTCCTTTCCAGCTCGAGCCCGTGACCGTGACCGCGACGCGGTCGCCAGTGGCGGCCGACGCCTCGCCGCTGCCGTTCTCGGCGCTGGCGGGCGATCAACTGCGCCGGGCGCAGGGAGTTTCCCTGGCGCACGTGCTCGAGGCGCTGCCCGGTCTCCGCACTCTGAGTACGGGCGCCCAGATCGGGAAGCCCGTCATCCGTGGACTCTCGGGGCCCCGGGTGCTGGTGCTCGAGAATGGCAGCCGGCTCGAGGACTACTCGTGGAGCGACGAAGACGGACCGTCGGTCGAGACCGGCTTCGTCCGCCGGGTCGAAGTGATCCGAGGACCCGCCAGTGTGTTGTACGGCTCTGATGCCCTCGGCGGCGTCATCAACGTCATCTCCGAGCAGCTTCCGGATGCCGCGGGGGGCCCGAAGTTCATGCGCACGGGCTACCAGTTGTCCCTCGCGAGCAACAATGCGGAGATCGGTCTCGCGGGACGCGCCGAGGGCGCGCGCGGGACCTTGGGGTGGCGGCTGGCGGGAGTGGGACGCTTCGCGTCGGCGCTGCACACGCCCGCCGGCGAGCTCGAGAACACCGGCTTCGGCTCCGCGAGCGCAGAAGCGGTGGCGGGGTGGCGCGGGCCGCGCGGCGGCCTGTCGGTCCGCGTCGCGCACTACGGCGGGGAATTCAAGCTGCTCGAAGCGAACGGGCCCGATACGTCGAGCACCGAAGAGGGGGGGCCGGAGCGCAAGTTGGGCGACGAGCGCCTCCAGGTACGCGGGGAGCGGGTGTCAGGTTCGTGGCGGCTCGTGGCGCAGGGGCAGTTCCAACGCCATTCGCTCATCGAGGTGTCGGACGACACGGTGCCCGGTGGCGGGGGGTCGCAGACCGAGACCGAGGCTTTCAATCTCCTGCTGCAGACCGCGTCGCTCGACCTGCTCGCGCACCACGGCACCGGCGCGTTGCGCGGAACCCTTGGCCTCTCGGGTGTCGGCCAGTGGAATGATGCCAGCGGGCGGATCCCGCTGGTCCCGGACGCCCGGATCGCGTCAGGCGCCGCATTCGCGTTCGAGCAATTGGCATTCGGCGGTGGCCGCTGGAGTCTCTTGGCGGGTGCCCGCGTGGATGCGCGGCGGCTTAACGCCGACGCCGATACCGCGCTGGCGATGACGGCGCAGGCGCGCAACGCGACGGCGTGGTCCGGGGACCTCGGGATCGTGTTCCGCCCGGCCGCGGACGTCGCGGTGAGCGCGAACGTGGGGCGCGCGTGGCGCGCGCCGACCCTGTTCGAGCTGTTCTCCAACGGGCCGCACCTCGGCGAGGCGCGCTACGAGCGCGGCGATGCGACGCTGGTCCCGGAGGCGGGGCGCAGCGTGGACGTGGGCGTGCGGCTGGGTGGGCATCGCGTGCGTCTCGAGCTGGCCGCGTATCAGCACGCGATCTCCGATTACATCTACATCAGACCCGATACTGTCTTCATCGATTCGCTGCGTGTGTACCAACACGCGCAAGCGGACGCTGAGCTGATCGGCACCGAAGTCTCACTCGAAGCGGAGCTGGTGCCTGGGTTCACCGCGCGCGCCCGTCTCGACGGCGTGCGGGGCACAAATCTCACGGCGCACGAGCCGTTGCCGCTGGTGCCGCCGCTCCGCACGGGGGTCACCTTGGTGTGGCGCGATGCGGTGCAGCTCGATGTCGATACCTATGCCCGGCAAGACCGCCCCAACTCCCTCGACATTCAGACGGCGGGGTACACCCTCGTACACGTCAGCGCGAGCCGCGAGATCACCCTGTTCGGCCGTGCCATGCGGCTCGACGTCGGGATGCGCAATGCGTTCAATACGAGCTACAGGAGTTTCTTGAGCCGGTACAAGGAGTTCGCGCTCGATCCCGGCCGCAACCTCATCATCCGGCTTTCCGCCGGCGACGTAGAGTAAGGTGATGCGTCGGCCCTTCAGGGCACGGACATATCGAGACCGCTCGCCCGTGCAGCCTCGTCCAGAATTTGCCAGATCCGATCCACGCATTCGTTGTGCTCGGGCTTCATGAGCACCGAGCGCAAGCACGTGAGCGTCGGCCGGTCCTGGACCATCCTGCCGAGATCCAAGAACTCCACGGGAAGTTCAGCGAGGGCGAGGTGGAGATTGCGGCGCGCTGCCTCGTCGAAGAGGCGCCGCGCCCGCGCCGAGGCCTCACTGACTCGTGCCGCGCGGGGGGCCCAGACGAGGATGTCCAGCTCGGGCGGGGCGGCGGTCACGAAGCGCCGGTCTCCTTTCACGCGCTCGTACAGCGTCAACGCCGCCTTACGGCCCGCGGCGAGACCGCGCGCGAACGCGCCGTCCGCCACGAGCGGAAGGAGTCGCTGGGTCGCCCACAAGGCCACGGCCGCCGCGCCCGGCCGCGAGCACTCGAGGCTGATCTCGCCCAGGTGCAGGTCGCCGGAGGTGAAGTACGTGTACGGCGAGTCGTGTTTGTAGAAGCGCCCCACCTCGGGATCGCGGAACAACACGCACCCGCAACCGTACGGCTGCAGCCCGTGCTTGTGCGGGTCGATGACGATCGAATCGACGTCACGCAGCCGCTCGTAGGTCCGTCGCGTCTCGGCCGACAGGTTCGCCGCCAGACCGAAGTAGCCGCCGTACGCGGCGTCGGCATGCAGGCGAAACTCGAAGCGCTCGCGCAAGTCGAGAATCGCCGGCAGGGGATCCACTGAACCGGTCGCTGTCGTGCCGATCGTGGCTACGACGGTCCCCACGCCACCCTTCGCGAGGCGCTGCTCGAGTGCCGCGGGATCGATCCGGCCGCGCCAATCACAAGGCACCGCCTCGAACTTGAGCCCCAGGACACCGCTGATTCGCTGGTGGGTGTAGTGGGCTTGGGTGGACGCCACAATCGTGGCTCCCGGAGCGCCGAGCCGTCCCGCGACCCACAGTGCTTCGAGGTTCGCCACGGTGCCGCCGCTCGTGAGGTGACCGAGGTGTGACTCCCACCCCACCAACCGGGCGATCGCGGCGACGGCTTCCTTTTCCATCGCCGAGCTGGCGCGTCCGCCGTCGAGCGCGTGGTTGTTGGGGTTGATCTCCTGCGCGAGTGCGTAGGCGAGACGGGCCACGGGATGGGGCGGTTTGATCATCTGGCCGGCGTACAGCGGATCGGCGTAGGGGAAGTTGTCCTTGAGGCGTTCGGCGACCTCCGCGAGGACTCGCGCGATCGCCCCATCGTCGTGCGCGCCGTCCGCGGGCGGAATCAAGCCTCTGGCTCGTGTCCGACCGCGGCGAGGTAGGTCCGATCCCACGCCGCCGGAATGCTCTCCCGCGGCGAGTAAGGGCCCGGCACGTAGGCGCGCGAGCTGACGCCGAGCTGGCTGCGCTCGCAGATATTCCAATCCTGCCGGTTGGTCTTGTCCCAAAACTCTTCGGCATCCTGGATGTTGTAGCCCGGTGCGGCGGGGGCGTCGGGGTGCACCATCCACTCACACACGACGCGAGACTCGCGCGGGGCCCTCGGCCACACCGTGTAGAAGACGGCGTAGTCGGGATGCAGGCTCAGCATCATCGTGGGGAAGAGCGCGTAATAGAACGCGCGGTGCTGGTCCTCCGCCGGCAGCGTGCCCAGCGGCAGCGCACAGGCGCGGCCGCTGATCGTCGCGCTCTCGTGCGGCGCCTTGATCTCCATGTAGCCGCCGAGGAATGGACCCTCGACGAGATCGTTGGCGCCGCTCGTGTACGGCAGCTTGGTCGACAGCTCCGGATGAATGGTGGGGCAGTGCAAGCATTCATTGTAATTCTGGAGAACCAGCTTCCAGTTGGCGCGCACGTCGTACTCGATGCGCCGCACGGAGCGGAGCGCCGGCAGGTTGTACCGCGCGAACCGCCCCGCGAGCGGCTCAAAGACCTTGGCGAGCGGCTCGGCCGCTGGATCCAGGTTGACGAACAAGAAGCCCTCCCACTCGGCGAGTGCGACGCCGTGCAGCGGGTAGGCTTTCTTGTCGAACCCTTCCACTTCGTGCATGTGCGGGGCGCCGATCAGCCGGCCATCGAGCGCGTAGGTCCACGCGTGATAGGGACACTGGATCGTCTCCGAGAGACGGCCGCGCTCTGCCTCGCACAGCCGCGTCCCGCGGTGGCGGCACACGTTGTAGAACGCGCGCCGCTCATCCGCCTGGTCGCGCAACACGATGATGCTCTCGCCGGCGATCTCGACCAGCATGTAATCGCCGGGGGCGGCGAGCACGTTGTCGCGGCCGACGCAAATCCAGCGGCGCCCAAAGATCCGCTCCTGCTCGTCGGCGAGGACCTCGGGGGCCGTGTAGTAGCGCCCGGGCAGCGTGCGCGCACCCTGGCGATAGCTCTCGGTCGTCTTGAGGAAGCTCGACATGGTCATGTTTCCTTGAGAATGACCCGAGCCGCATTGCGTCCCGCCGCGCCCGCGATGCCGCCGCCCGGGTGCGTCCCGGGACCGCAGAGATACAGACCGGGAATCGGCGTGCGGTAGCGGCTCCAACCCGGCACCGGCCGCATGAACAGAATCTGGTCGAGAGTCAGCTCCCCGTGGTAGAGGTGGCCCGCCGGCGGCTCGAGCTGGACCTGCGCGGCCGTCACTCCCAGGGCGGCCGCGACCTTGTCCACCAGGGTCCCGTCGCTCGAGACGACGTATTGCACGTGCACGTCGAGCTGGCCGTTGCGGGCCACGGCCTCGACATAGGGACGCTCCGAGGTGCGTCCATACTTGGCGTCGTCGTGGCCTCGCTCCAGGTGGTCGAGCGACGTGGCCAGGCAGAGGGCGGTGAAGTCGGCGGGCCGCTCGAGCTTGACGGTCCCGCGCGCCACGATGCTGCGGCTCTTGATGTTCTCGACGGCGCGCCAGAAGTCGGCATCGAGCCGCGTCTTCAAGGGCTCGAAGGTCTGCTTCGGGTCGAGGCTCGACACGATGACCGGCGCGGCGACTTTGTCGACGGCAGCCTCAGCGCCCCAGCGAATTTCTACGCCGGACAGCGCGGCCAGAACCTGCGCGACGTTCGATCGGGGCGGTCGGAACACACCAGTCGGGCTTCCCACGTGATGGTGCAGGAAGTTGAACGCCGTTCCCGCCGCCCGGGGGCCCTGCCGCAGATGCCAGACCCCCGCGGCGCCCAGTACTCCCTTGAGCGCGTCGCTCTCGAACCAGTCGTCGAGCAGCTCGGCGATCGACATCGGCAGAATGCGCAGCAGATCGATCACGGTCTGCCGGCCTTGCCGCCGCACCTGCAGGCCGACGGCGGCGAGATGGAGCAGCTCGCGGAGCTCGCGCGTCTCGATGTCGGGCGCGGGCTGCACGTACAACGCTTCGAGTACGCCTGCCAGCTTGCGCATGCGGGCGCAGAAGTCGGGCCACTTCGCCGCGTCCGCTGCACTCACCTTGCGGATCGCCTCGGTCGACTTGACGACATCGCGCCACAACTCGAGCCGACCACCGCCAGGCAGGGGCGTGACGATCCAGGGATCCGGCTGCTCGATTTGCAGGCCGTGCGATGCGAGGCCGAGCTCGCCAATCACTTGCGGAGGGACCCACCCCGTTTCCGGTCGGGCGTCCGGCGCCGTCCGCGGGTCGACCAGCAACACGCGCCGGCCGGCCCGGGCTAGATACTGGGCCGCGACGAGGCCATTCACGTCGGCCCCGAGCACGACCGCGTCCCAACCCGCGGTCGTGCTCATGCGCCGTCTCCGAGAATGGCGAGTGCCGCGAGCCGCCCGGAGGCGCCCATGATGCCGCCGCCCGGGTGCGTTCCCGCGCCGCACTGATAGTAGTCGCGCACCGGCGTCCGGAACTTGGCCCACCCTGCGGCCGGCCGCATGAAGAACAACTGGTGCAGCGCGAGCTCACCCTGAAAGATGTTTCCCTCCGTCAGCCCCGTGATGCGCTCGATGTCGACGGGCGTGATCACCTGCCGATGAAGAATCTTCGATTTGAGGCCCGGGGCAAAACTCTCGATCGTATTAACTACAGCGTCGCCGAATGCTTCGCGCTTTTCGTCGTTCCAGCCGCCGTTCAGGTGGTACGGCGCATACTGCACGAACACCGACATCACGTGCTTCCCGGGCGGCGCCATGCCGGGATCGATCATCGACGGGAACACGATGTCCATGTAGGGCCGGCGCGAGAACTCGCCGTACTTGGCGTCGTCGTAGGCGCGCTCGACGTACTCGAGGCTGGGACTGATGGAGAAGGCGCCGCGGTGCTGCCGTCCCACGCCGGGCATGCACCGGAAGCTCGGCAACGCGTCGAGGGCGAGATTCACCTTGCCGGAGGAGCCGCGGAACTTGAATCGTTTGATGTCAGCGACGAACTCGCCCGGCAGATCACGCTCTTCGAGCAGTTGCAGGAACGTGCGCCGCGGGTCGAGCCCCGACACGACGACGTTGGCCGAGATCTCATCGCCGTTTTCGAGCGCGACCCCTGTGGCTCGGCCGCCTTTGACGAGGACGCGGGCCACCGGAGCGTCACAGCGAATCTCGGCGCCGAAGCCGCGCGCCGCCGAGGCGATCGCTTCGCTCACGGCGCCGGTGCCCCCCTTGGCGAATCCCCAGGCGCGGAACACGCCATCCAGCTCGCCCATGTAATGATGCAGCAGGACGTACGCCGTTCCCGGGGAACGCGGCCCGAGGAATGTCCCGATGATCCCGCTCGCCGACTTGGTGGCCTTCAAGACGTCGGTCTCGAACCATTCGTCGAGAAAATCCGCCGAGCTCATCGTCATCAATTTGACCAGCGCGTGTAGCCGTTCGGCGCCGAGACCGCGGAAGTGCTTGCCGAGGCGCAGCAGGGCCATCAGGTCGCGCGGATCGAACGAGGTCGGATCGGGCGGCACCATGCCGAGGATCGGCCGGACGGCATGCGCCATGTGGTGCATCAGGCGCCCGTACTCGTCGTACGCCTCGGCGTCGCGGGGCGAGTGGCGATACAGCTCGCGGCGCGTTTCGTCGTGGTCGCCCCACGCCGCCAGGTAGTCGCCGTTCTCCATCGGCGTCACGGTGCTCTCGAGCGGCAGGATGTGGAGCCCGTGCCGCGGCAGATCCAGATCGCGAATGATCTCGGGGCGTAGCAGACTCACCACGTAGGAGAACATCGTGAACTTGAAGCCGGGGAAGATCTCCTCGGTGACCGCCGCGCCACCCACGCGCGGCCGCTTTTCGAGCACCACGACTTTCTTCCCGGCGCGCGCCAGGTAGGCCGCGGTGACGAGACCGTTGTGCCCCCCGCCGATGACGATCGCGTCGTACCTGGTGGACATCAGCCGCGCTTTCGGTCGGGATTGAAGAACGGCAGCTTGGTGACGCGGGCCTTGGCGAGCTTCCGTTGGTGCTCCACCGTGATCTCCATCTCCAAGCGCGTGCCCGGAACGGCATACGTCGACTCGAGGTGGGCGAGCGCGATGTACTGCTTGAGGAGCGGCGACCAGCCGCCGCTCGTCGCGTACCCCACCTGCCGCCCAAAGTACACGGGCACGCTCGTGCGCCACGCCTGTGTGGGGAGGCGCGGCGGGAGGCCGACGGCGGCGTAGAGCCCCTCGAGCGATTCCCATTCGACGGCGAGGCCTGTGAACTGCCACGCCGGACCCCGCTCCTTCTCTTGGACGAGCGCCGGTTTCCCGTTGAACGATTCCTTGCCCAGCGCCACGGTCCAACCGAGTCCCAACTCGAACGGGGACGACTTCTGCGCCTCGATGAGCGCGTGCCGCGAGGAGAAGTAGTCCACCTCGATGAGCAGCAGGCCCGCCTCGATGCGCGCGACATCGAGCGCGAGCATGCCCGCGGGCGTGATACCATAGGGGGTGCCGCTCTCGATCAGCGCGTCCCACAGCGGTAGCGCCTGCGCGGCATCGACCCAGACTTCGTAACCGAGATCGCCGGTATAGCCGGTGCGCGAGATCGTGACGGGGATGCCGCGGATCTTGACGTCGGTGAGGTGGAAGTATTTGAGCCCGGCGAGATCGCACTGCGCGGCGACTTGGAGAATGGCACGGGCGTTCGGGCCCTGGAGCGACAGTGCGGCGGTCTGCTCGGACACGTCTTGGATCGTCACGTCGAGGCCGGCGGCGTTCAAGTGCAACCACCGCAGGTTCGGGTCGGCCGCCGTCATCCGATAGCGCTGCTCGCCGAGCACGGAGATCGTCCCGTCATCGATCTGCTTACCCTCAGCGTCGCACCACGGCGTGTACAGCACCTGGCCGACCTTGGCTTTGCCGACGTCGCGGGTCACGACGCGGTCGAGCAGTCGAGTGGCGTCGCGACCGGTGATCATGTACTTGTAGAGCGGCGACACATCGAACAGCGCCGCGGCGCTGCGGATCGCGTGGTACTCCCGGTCGTGCGACAGCTCGTAGGCGCTGGCGACGACGTACCCGGCCCAGCGCCGCCAGGCCTGGCCCTCCGACAGCGGCGCGGTGCGCGGGTGAAACGGCGTGTGGCGCAGCGTCACGCGGGGCTCGTTTCGGCCGGCGCGAACACCACCAGCAGCCGCAGCTCCTCGGTGATCGAGTGGAAGCGATGTTCGACCCGGGGCGGTACGTACACGATGCTCCCCGGCTCGACGGGTTGGTCCTCGGTTCCGACGCGAATCATCCCACGTCCGCTCGTCACGTAGTAGATCTCGTCCTCCCGGTGCGGTCGCTGGGGATCGGTGTCGCCGGCTTTGAGCACGTAGACGCCGGCCGAGAGGGCCGGGACACGCAGAAACTCGCGATAGCGCTCGCGCGGACGCAAATCGGAGACTTGGTAGATATCCATCGGGCCGGAAATCTATATGTTGCCTCGATGGGCCGCCTCCAGCTCTTCGAAATTCACGACCAGCCCTGGTGCCCGCCCTCGCTGCGCGACGCCCTGACCGATTTCCTGCAGTTCACCATCAACCTCGGTGGGACCTACGACGCCGCCGTGCCATTGCTGCGGGACGCCATCGCCCGCGCAGATGCGACCCAGGTCGTCGATCTCTGTTCGGGGGCCGGCGGTCCCTGGCGTCGCTGGGTGCATGCACCCCGGGGCATGGCTCCGGGGTTCGCGCTTCCCGTGGTCCTGACGGACAAGTACCCGAACCGACTCGCCCAGTCCGGCGCGTTGCCCTTTCACCCGGAGCCGGTCGATGCGACGGCCGTTCCCGCCCACCTGCGCGGGTTTCGCACCCTGTTCACCTCCTTCCATCACTTTCGACCCGCCGACGCGCGCGCGATCCTCGGCGACGCCGTCCGCCAAGGGCAGGGCATCGGCGTCTTCGAGATCTCGCGCCGCGCGCCGCGCGAGCTCGCAACCATCGGGCTGACGTGGCTCGCCGTCCTCGCGCTAGTCCCGTTCATCCGCCCACTGCGTGGGTCGCGGCTGGCGTGGACATATCTCCCGCCGGTGCTCCCGCTCGTCGGTCTCTTCGACGGCATCGTCTCGTGCCTGCGCACCTATTCGCCCGCCGAGCTGAAGGAACTGTTGCGCGGGCTCGACACGCCCAACACGTTCGACTGGCAGGTTGGGGAAACGCGCAGTCCCTGGTCGCCGCTGGTCGTGACGTATCTAGTGGGGGTGCCGAAGCGCTGATACGTTAGACGCTCTCCTTCAGCATGAGGCGTTATGCGCCGACTGATCCCGCTGCTCTCGCTCCTGCTCGCGCCCGCCGCGGTGGCCGCGCAGGAAACCGCTTCCGACACGCTGCTCACGGTGAATCACTATCTCGACTGGGAAACCGTGAGCGATCCGCAGATCTCACCAGACGGATCGCAGATCCTCTACACACGCCGCTGGGTGAACAAGGTCGAAGACCGGTGGGATTCGGCGCTGTGGATCATGAACGCCGATGGCTCGCGCAATCGCTTCCTCGTGAAGGGCTCGAACGCGCGCTGGTCGCCCGACGGGACCCGGATCGCCTACTTCGCGGATGGAGAGCCGAAGGGGACACAGTTGTTCGTCCGCTGGATGGACGCCGAGGGTGCGACGTCCCAGATCACGCGCGTCGCGGAGACTCCGGCGAACCTGAGCTGGGCGCCCGACGGCCGCTCGCTCGCGTTCACGATGCTCGTGAAGAACGAGCCCTCTTGGAAGATCAGCATGCCGGCGGCACCCGAAGGCGCCAAGTGGACGCCGGCACCGCGCATGGTGGACCGGCTGCACTACCGCCGCGACCGCACGGGATTCATCGAGCAGGGCACGACGCACATCTTCCTCGTTCCCGCCGAAGGCGGGACGCCGCGTCAGATGACCAGCGGTGACTTCGGAGTGAGCGAGCTGGGTGCCGGCCTCAACTACGATTGGACGCCCGACGGCCGCACGATCGTGTTCGATGGGCTGCGCGAGGCCGATGCCGATTACCGCTATCGCGAGTCGTACCTCTACACGCTCAACGTCGCCAGCGGCGCGATCAAGCCCCTCTTCGCGACCAAGGGCATGTGGACGAGTCCCGAAATCTCGCCCGACGGGCGGACCGTCGCATTCATGGGCCGCGAGTATGGGACGTGGTCATATAAGGCGAACGAGGTCTGGGTCGTCGGGATCGATGGATCCGGGATGCGCGCCCTGACGAAGTACGATCGCGATCCCGGTGTGCTCGAGTGGGCCCCCGACGGCACGGGCATTTATTTCGTGCTGGCGGAAACGGGAACGAGCAATGTCTACTTCGCAGGGCTCTCCGGGGCTCCTCGCAGAGTGACCGAAGGGTCGCAGATGTTGTCGCTCGCCTCCATCGCCCGCGACTTGACCGGTGTGGGCACCTTGTCGGATCCGGACGAGCCCGGCGACATCGTGCGCTTCAGTCTCCGTAAGCCGCAGCCGATCACTCGGCTGACGAGCGTCAACGCCGATGTCCTCGCCGGGATGCGGCTCGGACGGGTGGAAGAGGTGTGGTACGGCTCGAGCGGCGGGGCCCGCGTCGAGGGCTGGATCGTGAAGCCGCCGAACTTCGATCCAACCAAGAAGTACCCCCTGATCATGGAGATCCATGGCGGGCCACACGGGATGTACAACGTGGGGTTCAGCTATCAGCTGCAGAACTTCGCCGCCAATGGCTACGTGGTGCTCTACACCAATCCGCGCGGCAGCACCGGGTACGGCAGCGCCTTCGGCAACGCGATCGAGCGGGCCTATCCCAGCGTGGATTACGACGACTTGATGGCGGGCGTCGACACGGTGGTCGGTCGCGGCTACATCGACACCCAGCGCATGTACGTGGGCGGGTGCAGCGGCGGCGGCGTGCTGTCGAGCTGGGTGATCGGCCACACGACGCGGTTCGCGGGGGCCGCAGTGCGGTGCCCGGTGATCGACTGGATGAGCATGGCGGGCCAAACCGACATTCCCCTCTTCACCTACGGCTTCTTCGATGCGCCCTTCTGGGAGAAGCCGGAACAATGGCTCAAGCAGTCATCGCTGATGTACGTTGGTCACGTCAAGACTCCGACACTGCTCATGACGGGTGAGTTAGACCTGCGGACGCCGATCCCGCAGACGGAGGAGTACTACTCGGCGCTGAAGATGCTGAAGGTGCCGGTCGTGATGCTGCGCTTCAACGGCGAGTACCATGGTACCGGCTCCAAGCCGTCCAACTTCATGCGCACCCAGCTCTACATGATGAGCTGGTACCAGCAACACCGGCTGGGGGAAACGACGGCCGCCGCGAGCGACGGCACCAAATAGGGCGCGTCTACGGCGTGATGATGAGGACCTTGATGTCGCTGCCCAGGTTCGCGTCGGCGTTCACGTAGCCGATGCCGTTCGGAAACTGCCGGATGTAGTTGAGGACGTCGGCGTCGCTCGCTCGCTCGGGCGGCGCCACGCCCCGTCCGGCGAACGTCTGCTGCTGCCAGTAGGTCTGCACCGAGGCGATCGTGCGGCGGTGCACCTGCTTGGTGAAGGCGCGCCGCACGGCTGACTGGGGGGGCAGGTCCACCGGCAGCACCGGCCTCCGGTTGTCCCACAGCGCCAGCTTGCGCAGAAAGATCTGTGACGCCTGCTCACGCGTGAGGCGTGCGACCGGGTTCGTCACGTGAACGACCACCCGATAGGAAACGTCCTGCTGCGCCCCCAGAGGAGAAAACGGCGCGGCGCACAGCACGAGCACGGCCGCGACGGCGAACGGTCGTTTTAACATGTCCCGCAATATAAATGCCGCGCCGAGTCTAGGGACTCGCGGCGCGCTCCACGTCGGCCCAGTTGGCCACGCCTCCGTGTCCGCCCGCCACGCGTTCCACCGTGATGCCGCGTGCCCGCACCAGCGCGACCAGTTCGGCGCTGCCCACCGGGGCGAGGGTCGGGCCCGGGGACAACACGTCGCTGACGAATAGGAGATGGGCGGCAGGCACGTAGGCCGCCAGCATGCCATCGACGTGCGCGGTCGGCAGCCGGTAGAGCACGATCTCTCCGTCCCCACTCCCCAGGACGAGGCTGTCCACGACCCCCGTAATTGCGGGAACGGGAATGCGAGCAGGGCCGAGCCGGCGAGCGAGAGCATCGGGGCTCACCGTCTTCCGGGCCACTGAGATCCCGCGCACGAAGGCTACGTTGCCCGCCTGAGTGACGACGGGCACGCCGGCTGCCAGCACGGCGCGTAGGCCACCCGCGTGATCCCAGTGGTGATGTGTGTTGACGACCAGCCGCACCGGCTTGCCCGGGAACCGCGCGCGCAAGGTGTCCAGCACGGCGTCCATGCGCGCCGCCCCCTGCGGCGCTTCGACCACGACGACGCGCCTCCCCTGATCGACCACCAGCGAGTGGTGCGAGCCGCCCTCGGCACGCCACACACCGGGCGCGAGCTCGACGAGCGTCACGACGATCGGCGCCGGTGTGGGGTCGCTGCGCTGCGCCCGAGCGGCGATGGAGTCGGGAATGGCGAATAAGGAGTCCGGCGTCTCCGGGTTGATCGCCACAGCGGTGATTACGGAATGGAGCTGCAGGCGACCATTCCAAAACCGGTCGAACTGGCGGGGATACCGCAGACTACCGCCCGCCGCTTGCCACCGCGTGAACCAGTTCTCGGTCCGGCGGTCGCCCAGGACGGGGTCGTCGGTCAGCGTTTCGATGATGGTCAGCACACCGCTCGCCCGTTCGAAAAACAGACTCACGGTGTCCGCGCCGGCCGCGTAGCGGACGCCGTCGTGCGGCCGCCCCCGGAAGGTTCGTGACGGCAGCGGCGAGAGTGCGGCAGGGTTGTCGAGCGCCGCCAGGAGTATGCGATCGGGGTAGCGGCGCACGTCGGTCTCGAACGCGGCGACCATCCCTGGATTCATCGGTGCCGGCTGTCCGTCGGTATCAATCATCCCGATGCCGCCGCCGGTCACGCGGCGCAACCGGTTCACGGCACCCGCCACGTTGCGAACTTCGATCGTGCTGGCAAACCGGCCGCCGCCGTAGTCTGCGACAGCACGTCCGTAGCTCACGTTGGCCCGCGGCGGCGACTCAGGAGTCTCTTCCTGGCCGACGGCGAATGTCGCGGAATACGACTCCACGGACAGGGCGCGAACCGCACGCAGCGCGGGCTCGCCGCCCATTGCCGCGACGGCGCGGGCGATCAGGTCCGAGGGAGCTGGAGTGGGCGCACGCACCGCCTGGGCCGCGACCTGCCCCGAAGCGAGCGCGAGCGCGCAGCTGAGACACAACGTCGGTTTCATGGTGACGACCCTCCGACTTATGGTGTGCGATCGGCCGCGACGAGCGCGAGGCGATCGCCTCGACGCGTCACGGCAAGCCGAGTAATGTTTGTGAGTCCCTGCGCGGCAAAGTCCGCTACTTCCTGCCAATCGCCGGCCTCACGGGTGCCAGGGCGCCACTCGTACAGTTTCGTACCCTTCGCCATCAGCAACACGCCCGCGGGTGTCCAGGCGTATTGGTCTACGCCCGGCAGCGTGCGCACAAGGTTTCGGATCTGACGGGTCGCGAGGTCGAGCTCCGCGACCATCCACACGCTGTCCGCGCCTTTTTGCACGAAGCTGATGGCGGCGCGACCCGGGATGCGTTGCACGCCGCGGCCGATGTCGCTCGCCGCGGGCGTGGCCAGTCCCGTGCGCAGGTCGGCGACCTGAAGGGTCGCGGGCTCGCCGAGCACGAACAATGCCAGTGTATGGTCGTCGCCCCAGGCGTGATACCCGACCGGCTTCACGCCGGCCAGAAGAAGGGCGGGATGCGCACCGTCCCAATCGAAGCGCCACAAGCGTTGCGTCGAATCCGCTTCCACACGCACCACCGAGAATCCGGAGCCGTCGGGGAGCGGAGTAGCGGAGTACTCGCTCTCGGGAGTCGTCTTGGTCAGCTGCACGCTGCGGCCGGCGGCGATGTCGTACCGCCAGATGTCGGCCTGACCGTCCGTTACCGACGTATAGAGGAAGGCGCGCCCGTCGGGTGTGAAGAATGGCTGATTGTCGTAACCCACGCGGTGCGTGGTGTTCACGGGACTGCCGACTTGGACGCGATCGCTTGACCCTCGGGCACGCAGCTCGGCGAGATAGATGTCGGTGCTGGGCGGAGCCTGACCGAACGCCAATGAGGCGGCGACGAACGCGAGACCGGCGAGCGCTCCGGCCGAGCGCTGTTTCATTTCTTGGTCGCGCAACTCGCGGCGGAGGACCTTGAGGACGGTGGATTTCGGCAGCTCGGGCAGAAACTCAATTTCGCGCGGCACCTTGAAGGGCGCGAGGTTTTCGCGGCAGAATGCGATCAGCTCCTCCGCCGTGGACTGCTGCCCTGCTTTCAGGACGACGAATGACTTGACCGTCTCGCCGCGCCGCGCGTCGGGGATGCCGATCGTGGCGGCCTCCACCACCGCCGGGTGGCCGGCGAGAACGCGATCGATCTCGTCTGGGTACACGTTGAAGCCTCCACAAAGGATCATGTCCTTCTTGCGGCCCACGATGTAGTGATAGCCGTCCTCGTCCACGCGGGCGAGGTCACCCGTGTACAACCAGCCGTTCCGGATCATGCCCGAGGTTTCTTCAGGCTTGTTCCAGTACCCCGCCATCACTTGCGGCCCGGCGAGCGCGAGCTCTCCCGTCTCTCCAGTCGGTACGACCTGTGTCCCCGTCTCGATGTCCACGATCTTCGCGTCGGTGTCGGGCAGGGGGACGCCGATGCTGCCGGGTTTACGGCGCCCCAGGAGGGGGTTCGAGTGCGTCACCGGGCTCGTCTCCGACAGCCCGAATCCTTCGGAGATGACGGCGCCGGTGAGCTCCTCGAAGCGGTGCAGCGTGTCGACGGGCAAGGGCGCGGCACCCGAGACGCACCGCTTCACGCTGCTCAGATCGAACGACCTCACCCTGGGATGATTGATGATGGCGGAGTACATCGCGGGCACGGCGGGGAAGAGTGTAGCGCGGTGCTTCGCGATCGTTCCCATCACGGCGGGGATGTCTCGCGGATTCGGCACGAGCGCCATCGCGCCCGCGACGCCCACCGCGAGGTTCATGCAGACGGTCATGCCGAAGCTGTGGAAGATCGGCAGGGCCGTGAGCACCACTTCTTTCCCGGGCTCGAGGCTCGGAAACCACGCCCGCATTTGCTGCACGTTGCACGAGAGGTTGCGGTGCGTGAGCACCGCCCCCTTGGAGGGGCCCGTCGTCCCACCTGTGTATTGCAACGTGGCGACGTCGTCGAGTCGGATGGTGGGGCGGGGCGGCCGTGGCGCCGTGGCCCTAATCAATTCGCGGAAGAAATGCACGCCGGGTCCACGCTGGACGCGGGCGAGCGCCGGAGGCTTCGCCCGCCTGAGTTTGAGACGCGCCAGGAAGTTGAGCGGGAACCGCAGGTACTCCGGGATCGAGGCAACGATGTAGTGCTCGACGGGTAGGCGATCGCGGATGCCGCGGATCTTCGTTTCGAAGATGAAGTCCGCCACGATCGCCACCCGGCAATCCGAGTCCTTCCATTGACACTCGATCTCGCGTGGGACGTAGAGCGGGTTCGTGAGCACGGCGGGCGCGCCGAGTTGCAGCGCCGCGTAGTACGCGATCACGATCTGCGGGATGTTGGGCAGCTGGATCGCCACGCGGGTGCCTGGCCCGACTCCGAGCGAGGTCAAAGCGGTGGCCAACCGATCGACCGCGTCCTTGAGCTCGCCGTACGTCAGGCGGCAGTTGTGGAACAGGATGGCCGGGGCATCGCCATACCGGGCCGCGGCCCGCTCGAGCATCTGCGGCAACGTGAGCGGGTCGTACGCGAGGGACGCCGGCACGCCGGGGTCGTAGCTGCGGTGCCAGACGCGGGGCTCCATGACTCCTAACCTCCGTCCATATTGTGCGGATGTCCATTCGTCGCGGCATCGGGCTACATTCTGGCCTTCTCGACGACCAGGCCGGTGTCGTGTACCGAATCTCCTATGGAGGCTCATGATTCCCGCTATCGTGATCGCGGTCCTGAGTCTGTGGGGTGGCGCGAGCGCCATCCCGCAATGGCGCGACGCCGTGGGCGCCGGTCAGGTCGTGGCGACACTGACGCAGGCTGGCTACGGAATCTTTGGGCTCCTCGTGGGCGTCGCGGCCATCTGGCGGCGACGCGCGCTCCGTCCGTTGCTTTGGCTGTGGGCGCTCTGCCTCATCGCGACGGCGTCGCTCGCGCCGATCGTCTGGGGCGAAGCGACCTGGGCGTCTGGTCTGATGGCGGGACTCGCCACCGCGGTCATCGTGGCGCTGCTCGCATGGTGGCTCGTGGCCGCGATCGCGCCGAGCCTGTGGCAGGGGGAACGGCGCCAAGAGCTGCTCGCTCGCTTGTCGCGACTCGCCGCGGACACTCGGCCTCTGTGGGGCCGGATGAACGCCGTCCAGATGCTCACCCACGTCAATGACCAGTTCCGCATGGCGCTCGGCGACTTGCCCACGATCCCGGAACGCCTGCCGATCCGACATCCGCCGCTCAACTCCCTCGTCGCGTACGTGCTGCCGTGGCCGCAGAGCTCGCCGACCGCCCCGGAACTGCTCGCACGCATCGATCAATCGACGTGGCACGTGGAGGTCGAGACGTTCGCGACGATGTTGCAGCGCTTCGAGTCGCTTCCGCGCGACGCGGCGTGGCCGGTGCATCCCGCGTTCGGGCGGCTGTCGCACGGCGCCTGGGGGAAGCTTGGCTATCGTCACACCGATCATCATTGGCGCCAGTTCGGCGTCTAACGGAGGCGCCCATGGCTCCCGACTTGCTGGATCTGCTTCGCCAGATCGACGCGATCAAGGCGGAGGCCCAAGGCCTGTGCGCGGGGCTCAGTGAATCGCAGTTCAACTGGCGGCCCGGCGAAGGACGCTGGTCGATGGCCGAGTGTCTCGTGCACTTGAACCGGTCGGTGTCGGCAACGTTGCCGGCGTTCGACCGCGCCATCGCGGACGGCAAGGCGAAGGGGCGCGTCGCGAAGGGTGGGGGACCCGCCCGTTATGGGTGGTTCTCGCGCTGGATGATCGGGTCGATGGAGCCGCCACCCAGGCGGCGCATGAAGACGTTCCCGATCTTTGCCGTGCCTGTGGGCGGAACCCACGCCATCGGCCGAGTGCTGCCCGACTTCGTGTCCGTCCGCGACCAGCTCGCCGAGCGCGTCCGCCGCGCGGACGGGCTCGATTTGCAGGGGAATCGGACGGTGTCGCCCGTGACCCGCCTGCTGCGCATGCCCCTGGGCGCCTACCTGCAGTTCGTGATTGCGCACGACCGGCGCCACCTGTGGCAGGCTCGGCAAGTACGAAACGCGCCCGGATTCGGTTCAGCCTGACGGCTCCCTAACAACCCGTTTGCTTGACAGCTTCCCCCCGTGTGCTACTTTCTTAGCACTATGCTGGTTTTTTAGCATATAGAACGTGTCGTTCGGCCCAACCGTCAGGGGACAAGCGATGTCTAAAGAACCGAACGCTCAGTTGAGCCGGCGCGAGCGCGAGATCATGGACGTCATCTACCGATCGGGTCGCGCCACCGCCGCCGAAGTGATGACGAGCTTGTCCGACCCGCCCAGCTACTCGGCGGTACGGGCGCTGCTGCGGGTGCTCGAGGACAAGGGGCACCTCCGCCACGAAGAAGATGGCCCGCGCTACGTGTTTGTCCCGATGGTCCCTCGGGAACGAGCGCGCCAATCGGCGCTGCGCCAGCTGTTGCACACGTTTTTTGACGGATCGACGGAGCAGGCGGTCGCCGCGCTTCTCGATCTCTCCTCGACGCGATTGTCGGAAGCCGAGCTCAACCGGTTGAGCGCACTCATCGCAGATGCGCGCAAGGAGGGCCGTTGACATGATCGCGATGCTCGCGGACGCTTTTGTGAAGGCCACCGTCATCCTCCTGTTAGCGGCGGGTGCGTCGTTGCTGCTGCGCCGATCCGCGGCCGCGCTCCGCCACCTCGTGTGGGCGCTGGCGTTTGTCGGCGTGCTCGTGCTCCCCGTAGTCGGGGCGATCATGCCCGACTGGCGCCTCGCCGCTTGGCCGCGTCTCGACGTGCCCGTGTCATTTGACGCACATCAGATCGCTGCTGACCGCGAGCCCGGTGCTGCGGCGAGCGCCGCGGTGTCGCGCGCGGCACCGCAGCCAACGGCGCCCGCTCCCGAGCCGGCCGCGGTACGGTTCCAGGTGACTCCTGACTGGACGGCATTCGTCGTCCCACTGTGGCTCGGTGGCGTCGCGCTCGTCCTCCTGGCGCTCGCTCTCGGTCTCGGGCGTATCGCCTGGTTGGGCCGGACCGCCGCGCCGCTCGTGGACCAGGCCTGGGTCGGACTCGCGCGAGACCTGGCCAGGGACCTCGGCGTCGGGAGACCTGTCCGTTTGCTCCGCAGCGCGGGGCCCGCGATGCCGATGACATGGGGCATCTGGCGGCCGGTGATTCTATTGCCGGCGGAGGCGGACGCCTGGCCGTTGGAGCGCCGGCGCGACGTCCTGCTGCACGAGCTAGCCCACGTGAAGCGACAGGACTTCCTCACGCAGTTGATCGCGCGAGTGGCGTGCGCCGTGTACTGGTTCAACCCGTTGACGTGGCTGGCCGCCAGTTGGCTGCGCGTCGAGCGTGAACGCGCCTGTGACGATCACGTGTTGCGCGCCGGCGCGAAGCCGTCGGCGTACGCCAGTCACCTCCTCGAGATCGCGCGCGCGCTGCGCGCGACACCGGCGACGTCGCTCGCGAGCGTGGCCATGGCGCGCCCGTCCCAGCTCGCGACTCGGCTGCTCGACGTGCTCGATGCCACGCGGCGTCGCGGTGTCGTCGCGCCGCGCGTGGCGGTGCCCGCCTGGATCGCGGCGGCCATCGTCGTGATACCGCTCGCGGCCGTGGCGCCGCGGGTCGCGGAACCGGCGGCGCGGCGGGCACAGATCGACACGATCCCGGAGACGCGTACTCGCATGAAAGTGAAGGGACCGCCGCGCCGCGTGTCGTCGCCGAAGGTGGCGACCGACACGCTGAAAGGCTGTTCGGGACAGACCAAGCACTCGAGCTCGAGCACGAGGAGTGAGAACGAGGACCTCACCATCCTCGTGGACCTCGGGGGCTGCAGGGTCCTTCTCTCCGCGACCGGGAAATTCAGGTTCAACGAGGACTACACCGACATCGGGACGGTGGCGACGGGTTCCCAGGTGGTGGTGGAAGTCGATTACGGCGCGCACGATCGCCGCGTGACAATCCGTCCCGGCAACGAGCGGGTGTTCAAAGTCGATGGCGATGTCCGGCCCTTCGACGCCGAGGCGAAGGCCTGGTTGAGCGAGACGATCACCTTTTTGTTGCGCCGGACCGGCTATGATGCCGAACAGCGCGCCCGCTGGATTCTCGACCGCCGGGGGATTCGTGGCCTGATGGCCGAGTTCGCCGAGCTGCAGGGGGACTACACGCGGCGGATCTACTATCAGGCGGCGGTCGAGAGCGGCAAGCTCGACGTCGCCGGCTACGAAGAGTTGATCGCGATGGCCGCGCAGACCATCGCGAGTGACTACGAGCTTGCCGAGCTGCTGATTGCGGTCTCCAAGACACAGCCGTTGACGGAGCGCATGCAGACGGGGTTTGTCGCGGCGGCGAAGTCGATCAGCTCAGATTACGAGCGCCACCGCGTCCTGACCGCCGCATTGTCGCGTCCCGGCCTCACGCCCGCCGCGGAGGCGGGCATGCTCGATGCGGCCGCGAGCATTGGCTCCGATTACGAGCTGGCTACTCTGCTCATCGAGCTGAACGACGCGCGCCGCATCGATGATGCGGTGCGTCCCGCATTTTTCACCGCGATTAACTCGGTGTCGTCGGACTACGAACATCGCCGCGTGCTGACCGCGGTCATCGGTCGGAGCGGGGCAAGCCGGGCGATGTTGGCGGATGCGTTGGGGTCGGCGAAGAACATCGACTCCGACTACGAGCTCGCCGAGCTGCTGACGGAGATCGGCACCGTCTACACCGTGGATGACTCGCTCCGGCCCGCGTACTTCGCGGCGGCGGCCACGATCGGCTCCGATCATGAGCACGCGCGCACGCTGACCAGTCTGCTCGCGCGTCGCGACGTGTCGGCCCCCGTGGTGCTGGCGTTGCTCGAATCCGCGAAGGGGATCCAGTCGGACTACGAGCTAGGCGAGCTCCTAATCGCGGTCATCCGCACGGTCCCGCTGGATGACAAGGTCCGCGCGGCGATCCGGTCGGCGGCCGTGACGATCGGGTCGCAGTACGACCGCGGGCGCGTGTTCGAGGCGCTGCAATGACCGCGATGCTCTTGGCGCTCGCGCTGGCACAGGGGTCGCCTGGCGCACCGGCCGCGACGCCTCCGGCCGCCGCGAAACAGGTGCACGCGGTGCGGCTCGAGGGCGACGCCGTCCGCCTCGACGGCGCGTTGGGCGACGCAGCGTGGCAGCGCGCGGCGTGGATCACGGACTTCCTGCAGAAGATCCCGCACGAGGGCGCGCGGCCCACCGACAGCATGCGCATCGCGATTCTCTACGACGCGGACGCGCTGTACATCGGGGCGCGGATGTACAGCAAGGATCCCAGCAAGATCCAGGCGCCTCTGTCGCGCCGCGACGCCACGTCGCAGGCCGAGCACCTGTGGGTCTCGTTCGATACGTATCACGACCGGCGCACCGCGTACTCCTTCGGCGTCACAGCGTCCGGCGTGCGGATGGATTGGTACCACGCCACCGATAACGAGACCGACATCGACTCGCGCTTCGACCCCGTTTGGGAGGCGAAAGCGCTCATCGACTCCCTCGGCTGGACCGCCGAGATGCGCATTCCGTTCTCGCAACTGCGCTTCACCGACCTGCCGGCACAGGTCTGGGGCTTCAACGCCGACCGCTGGAATCCGGCGACGAGCGAGGACGTGTTCTGGATTCCTGTCCCCTCGAATCGCACCGGATGGTCGTCCTACATGGGCGAGCTGGTGGGGATCGCAGGGATCAAGCCGACGCGGCGCCTCGAGGTGGTGCCGTACTCGGCGGGCAACGCGACCGTCACCGGCGGCCGCGATGTCCGCAACCCGTTCGACGACGGCAAGAACTTGGAAGCCCGCGTCGGCGCGGACGTCAAGATGGGCCTGGGCCCCAACATCACGGTCGATGCGACGGTGAATCCGGACTTCGGCCAGGTCGAGGCCGACCCCGCGGTGGTGAATCTCTCCGCCTTCGAGGTCTTTTTCGACGAGAAGCGGCCCTTCTTCACCGAGGGGGCGCAGCTGTTGCGGGGGAACGGGCCGAGCTACTTCTATTCCCGGCGCATTGGCCAAGCGCCCGGGTGTCCGATCGTGGGCGACTACCGCGATTGCGCGCACAACGCCACGATCCTCGGCGCTGCCAAGGTGACGGGGCGCCTCGCATCCGGCATGTCGCTCGGCGGCCTCGCGGCGGTGACCGCGCGCGAATACGTCCGCACCTTCGACAGTGCGACCGCGACCTTCGGCCGGGTGGTGGTCGCACCACCGGCCGGGTACGGCGTCGTGCGCGTGCAGCAGGAGCTCGGTGCGTCGCGGTCTGTCATCGGGGTGACCCTCACCACCGTGCAACGCGACCTGGGCGGCGATCCGCTGCTCCTGGGGCGCTACACACGCAAGGCATACACCGGGGGCGCCGACTGGGTACTGCGGTGGGACCGGGGCGCATACGAACTGCGCGGGTATCTCGGATTCAGCGCTCTTTCGGGCGCTGCGGCGGCGATCGATCGCGTACAGCGATCGGGGGTCCACTTCTTCCAGCGTCCCGACGCGAATTACGTGAATTACAAACCCAACGCTACCTCCTTGAATGGCTCCATTGCGGACTTGTGGTTTCGGAAGACGAGCGGGAACTGGCTGTTCGATATCGAAGCCGGATGGGAGTCGCCGGGCTACGACCCCAACGATGCCGGACGGTTGGGGAACGCCGACGGCCGCACGGGGTTCGCCGGGCTGATCTACCGGGAGACGAAGCCACGCGGGAAGTTTCAGAGCTACTCCTTTTCCCTGAGCAGCTTCGCGGAGTTCGATTTCGGCGGGGACCGGCAGTTCATGTTCGTCGAGCCGGCGGTCAACCTGACGTTCCGCAACTTCTGGACAATCCAATCCTATTTCGATTTCTATCCGAGGTCCTTCGATCATTCGGCGACGCGGGGCGGTCCGACCATGGCGACGCCGCAGCAGTGGAATTACGTCATCCGCCTGGGCAACGCCTTCGGTGCCAAGACCTCGTGGAACGCGCGCGTCTACTACGGCGGGGACGAACTGGGGGGCGAGACCTACCGATTGAGCGGCGGGCTTTCCATCAGGCCCTCGACCCGCTTCCAGCTCTCGGCCACGCCGAACTACGTGCGGTGGATGCTCCCGCGCCAGTACGTCACCACGTTCGATTCGATCGGACAACCGGCGACGTACGGATCGCGGTACGTGTTCGCACGCATCGATCAGCCGACGTTCTTCGTACAACTACGCGCGAATTACACGCTCGCTCCCGACCTGACGCTGGAGGTGTACGGCGAGCCCTTCGCCGCGGCCGGTCGCTACCACGGGCTCGGCGAGCTCGCGCAGGCGCGGACCTTCGGCTTGCGCGAGTACGGGACGGACGGCACCACGACCGCGCGCGATACGGCCGGCAACTACACGATCACGGACAACGGCGGCGCCGACACGCTGCGGATCCCGAATCCCGACTTCAACTTCCTGTCGTTCCGCAGCAACGTGGTGCTGCGCTGGGAGTGGCGGCAGGGCAGCACGCTCTACGTCGTGTGGGCGCAGAACCGGTCGGCGTCCGACAGCCGGGGACGGCTCGTGGGGTTCCGCGAGCTGGGGGACGCGTTTGGGGCGCAGGGAGACAACTTCCTCGCCGTCAAAGTCAGCTACTGGATTCCGGTTAACTAAGAAGCGCGAACCTGCAACGACTAGACGCACAGGCGCACCGCGGTAAACAGTAAGCGGGGGCCGGGACAATCGGTCTGTCCCGACCCCCGTGCCTTTTCCTGCTCACCGCGGTGCGCCTGTGCGTCTAGTTTTTGTCTTTCCCAGCCTCTTGTTCGATCAGAGCTTTCTTTCGCTCGACGCCCCATCGATATCCTCCCATCTCTCCATCCTCACGCACTACCCGGTGGCAGGGGATGATCAACGCCGCCGGATTCGTCGCGCATGCTCTCGCCACCGCCCGGCTCGCCGTCGGGCGCCCGACGCGTCGTGCGACATCTGCATACGACCGCGTCTCGCCGTAGGGAATCCGCTGGAGCTCCTGCCATACGCGCCGCTGAAACGCGGTGGCGCGGATGTCGAGCGGCAGCGCGAGGTGCGGCTCGCTCCCATCGAGGTACCCGAGAATGGCCGTCACCGCATCCTCGAGCGTGAGGCGGTCCTTGAAGATGTGAGCGCCCGAGAACTCGGCCGCGAGGTCGGCCTCGAGCGTCGCGGTGCTGTCGCCGAGACTGACGCGGCATACGCCACGGGGCGTCGCGGCGACGAGCAGGCGGCCAAGGGAGCAAGGCACGATGGCGTACGCGATCTCCGAGCCCGCGCCGCCGCGCGCGTAGGTGGCGGGCGTCATGCCGAGCTGGGCGTTGGCGCGCTCGTACGCGCGACTCGAGGAGCCGTATCCGGATTCATAGACAGCGGGACTCACGTGTGGCCTCCGTTTCAGTTCGTGTTTGAAACGCGCCACGCGGCGCGCGTCGCGGTATTGCTGGGGCGTGATGCCGAGCACGCGCTTGAACGCGCGGAGTAACCCGTGCGGCCGTTGGCCGAGTCGTTGGGCGAGCCTGTCCACGTGGGGAGCGTCGGCGCCATCGAGGGCCCGGCACGCCTCGCGCACGAGCGCGACGGCGGGATCGCCGCCGTTGGCGTCCGCGGGGTGACAGCGGCGACACGCCCGGAACCCCTCGCGCTCGGCGGCCTCGGGAATCGGGAAGAACGTGACCTGTGTACGGCTCGGCCGGCGGCTGGCACACGAGGGGCGGCAGTAGATGCCGGTCGAGCGGACCGCGTAGACGAACGTCCCGTCATAGCGACGGTCACGGGCTAGAACGATGCGCCAGCGATGCTCGGGGGTCACGCACGGAACTTAGTGCGCGCCGTCCCGAGCATCTATCCGTTTTTGACGCTCAAACCCTAGTTCCAGGGTTCGTCCGCCGATGGGCCGTAGATCGAGGGGACCTTGCCGCCCGCGATACGCGAATAGACGGTGAACTGCCCGCGGTGGTGGATCTGGTCCATGAGGGTCTGCCACAAGAAGTCGAAGCGCCGCACGTCGCTCGTCTGCTTCCGCCCCGTGGCTACCTTCACCGTCGTGTTGAGGTGTGCTTCATCCGCTTTGCGCACCTTGTCGGCGAGCCAGCGGAAGCCGCGCTCGCACTCCTGCACGACGTCTTCCCAGGTCGCAGGCTTGGGGGGCATGTCCGGTGGGGGGAACTTGAAGTCGCCTTGGGCCGCCTGACTCGCACCAAAGCCTTCGAACACGAACGTCCAGGCCAGGTCCTTGGCATCCTTCGACTTCTCGCCGGGCTTCAGGTCGGCGCGCGCCGCGGGGAAGGCGCGCAGCACCTTCATGGTGACCGCGGATTCGCGCTCCCAGGCGTCGAGGAACCGCTGCTTCTCGGACTGAGTCATTGGGTGCCTCCTCGTTCCCCAAAAAGTACCTGCTTGCGGTCTTCCGCGAAGTGTTATAGTGTACCGGTACAGTGTTCCACGACCTCGATTCCCGCAGCCCGATCCCCCTGTACGCGCAGATCGCGGAGCGCGTCCGGCTCGCGATCGCGACGGGTGCGCTCGGCACGGCCGACGCGCTCCCGTCGGTGCGCCAGCTCTCGACGGAGCTGCGCGTCAACCCGGCCACGGTCGTGCAAGCCTATAAGGACCTCGAAGCCCAAGGGTTCGTCGAAATCCGCCACGGCGCGGGGACGTTCGTGCGCGAGCTGGCGCCGGGCCGCCGGACGCGCGAGCGGTCGCGGCAGGCCACCGCCCTCGTGCGCAAGCTGCTCGCCGACGCGCGCCGCATGGGCGTGTCGCTCGCCGAGGTGCAGAAGGCCATCGAAGACGAAATCGGGGTCAAGACGTCATGAGCCACGCCATCGAGATTGACGGCCTGCGATATCGCGCGGGGAGCTTCGAGCTGCGAGACGTAAACTTGCACGTGCCGACCGGGTCCATCTACGGATTCCTCGGACCGAACGGATCGGGCAAGACGACCACGATGCGGCTCGTGCTCGGGCTGCTCCGACCGCTCGCCGGCCGGATCACGGTGCTCGGCCTTCCGATGCCAGAGCAGCACGCCCGCATCCTCGGCCAGATCGGTTACGTGCCGGAGCAACCGCATCTCGACACGACGCTGACGGTGCGTGAGCTGATCGATTTCCAGGCGGCCTTCTATCCACGGTGGGATCGTGCGCGAGCCGAGGAGCTGATCCAGCGCTTCGAGCTGGACGGCGAGCACCTCTTTGGCCGTCTGTCCAAGGGTCAGAAAGCGAAGTTGATGATTCTGCTCGCGCTGTCGCAGGGCGGTGATCTGCTCGTGCTGGACGAGCCGACCGATGGACTCGATCCCGTGGTGCGGCGTGACATCCTCAGCGCGCTCATCACATACGTGTCGGAACGCCGGGCCACGGTTTTCATCTCCAGCCATCTCGTGCACGAGCTGGAACGGGTATGTGACTGGATCGCCGTGATGGACGACGGTCGCCTGATCACGGAGGCGCCGATGGAAAAGCTCAAGCACGGTACTAAGCGGCTCGTCGTGATGGACGCGCCCGCCGAACTCATCGACGCGCCGTTCCGCATCCTGACGCGCGAGTCCGCGAACGGTGGCGGTGCTCGTGAGAACTGGGTCGTCGGTGATTGGGAGCCGGCCATGACGTCGTACTTTGAGGGAGTGGGCGCGTCGGTCCGCGAAGTGATCGATCTCGATCTCGAGGACGGGTTCGTCGAGCTGCTGCGGAGCTTCCGCGTACGGGGGAGGGGGACACGCCGATGATCGCCATGTTCCGTGCAGTCCTATACGGCCAATGGAAGTGGTCGCGTCTCATCGTCGTGCTGGGAACGATCGTGGCCTTCGCGATCCCACTGTTGTCACTTCAGGGCGCCACGCGCGCTGATCGGGGCGCGCTGCAAGCGCAGGGGCTGCTTCGAGCGGTGCAGTCATGGGGCACCTTGTATCCGCTGCTCGCGACCGCCCTCGGTTTATTGATGGCGATCGCGGCGTGGGCGCCCGACCACCGCGGGCGCCACATCCATGCGCTCACGCTGCCGCTCGAGCGGTGGCGCTATGTGCTGTTGCGCTTCGCGGCGGGTTTCGTGCTTCTCGCGGCGCCGATCACTGCCGTTCTCATCGGCTCGTCCCTCGCTGTGCTCACCGCGACCCTGCCACCGGGATTGCAGTCGTATCCGATCGCATTGGCAGTGCGGTTCGCGTTAGCGGTGTTCGTGGCGTACACGGTGTTTTTTGCCGTGTCGGCGGGAACGGCCCGCACCGCCGGCATCATCCTCGGCGTGATTGCCGCGGTGATCCTTGTGCAGGTCCTCGCGAGCATCGCAAACATCGAGCTCAATCTGTTTGGCGCGGTGCAGACGGTGCTGTTACTGGGCCCTGGGCCGCTCGCGGTCTTTACGGGTCGGTGGATGCTGGTCGATGTGTAGAGCACTGGGATTATTGTTCGCGACCTCGCTACTGGCGACGCCCCTTCATAGCCAGGATTCGCTGATGGCGCGGCTGCGCCGGCAGTCCGACAGCCTGCTCACCACCTGGCGACAAGCACAGCTGCTGGCCGATGTTGCCGACAGCCTCGAGCGCGTGCGGGCGACGGCCGGATCCGATACGATCGCCGTCGGCGGCCTGCGCATCATCGCCAATCCATCGCTCCTGCCGTGGCGGGAAGCCGCCGAACGGGCCTGGCCTGTCATCGACAGTCTCTACGGCAGCGCCGCGGCAGACTTGCCGCAATATCCCTACATCTTTCGCGCCGTGGATCCCGACAGCGGCGTCCGGCGGTCCGTGCTGCACGTCGGAGTCGAGATCCCCTGGGACCTCGATGTTCGTGGCACCGCCACCGTACTCCTGACGACCGTGACCGCGCCGCACTTCGATCCCGCACTCGCGGAATGGCTGCGCACCGCGTTGCGCCCGACGCTTCGCCCTCAGGACGAACGCACCGTGGTCTTCGTGCAGCTCGTGACCGCTCCCTCCGAAGCGGTGCGCCGCTGTTTCCTGGGCGACATCGCGCGCTGCAAGGACCTTCTGCAGGTCGGCGATTCGACTGGCGTGGTGGCGCGTTGGTACGTGACGCCCGCGGAGCGGGAAGCGCTCGTCACGGAATCGTTCGCGGACTACTTCGCGCGCGGCCCAACCGCACCGTCGCTGCGGCGGTGCCGGCAACATCGTGATGATGCATGTACCGCATTGTTGCAGTCGTTGCCTCCAGGTTCGCTGCCGCGCCCACTCGGCCACACCGCCCGCCTGGTGCTGGTCCGCGAAGCGCTGCGTGCAGGAGGACGAGACGCATACCGACGTCTCGTCGCGAGTTCCAGGGGAGTCATCGGGGCGAGACTGTCGAGCGCAGCGGCGATGGACATCGACTCGCTGGTCGCACGGTGGCGTAACGACGTGCTGGCGGCGCGTCCCAAACCGCTAACGCTGCCATGGTGGGCTGGCTTCGCCGCGATTGGCTGGACGGCCTTCTTTGGATTCTGCGCGCTTCGGAGCAGCCGGTGGCGTCTCTAAAGCGCTGGGTACTGGTCGGACTGGCAGGATGCGCGGCGCTGGCGCTGGCGTACCTGCCGCCGCGCGGCGCGACGGCGTCGGACGGTTCGTTCTTCAGGGCCCAGGCGCCGCGGGGTACACCGGCACGGCACCGTGCCCAGGCGCTGGCGGACGAATGGCGCACCGCCGACCGCTCTCTGCGGCTGTTGGGAGCGCGGCAGCAGGTCCGAACGCTGTTGCGGAAAGCCACTGCGGGGACTTCACTCGTCGTCGTGAGCGAGTCCGCGGACGTGGTGATCGCGACTCCTCGGATCGCCGACAGCGCGATCCACGTCGCGTGGCGCCAGCTCGACCTCGGCGAGACAAAGGTCAGAGTCGTGGTGATCCTCCAGCTGGCGGTCACTTCTCCGGTGCACGATCGGCCCACAATTGACGAGGGAATCGCCGCGTATCTCGCACCCGACTCGACCGACCGGACCACATGCATTGCGATGCTCCCGGCGGGGAACTACTGGACGCGCGTCGTTCGGGGCGCGGAGGTGAGCGGGCGGCTACCGTTTGACGCGGTGGTACAGACTCTCAAGGCCGGCCTCGGCCCGTGCGCCTTTTATGCCGCCTACGGTGCCCCCGGCAGGTCGGTGCGCGCGTGGCTGGTCGCGCGCGATTGGGATCTCGCGATGACGCTCGATGTGGGCGCACGCGGACGATACTGGAATGCGATGATGGCATTGGCCGACCGAGAAAACTATCCATGGTTCTGGGACGCGGTGTATGCCATGCCGCCGACGGCCGTCGCGTGCCTCGCGAGCCGGGTCGACGGATGTCGTGCTGCGGTCCTGGCGGGCGCCAGTGATGAACCGGCGATTCCGTTTCCCGACATCGTGCGCATCGATCGGCGTTGGGGGCGAGTCCCGCGTCTCGTCGAGGGGCAGCGATTCCTCGGAGACGTCGCCCGCGCAGTCGGCCGGGACCGATTCCTGAGCTTTTGGACCACGGCGCTGCCGGTGGATACCGCACTCGCGGCCACCCTCAAGCGTCCGGTGGGGGAGTGGACTGCGGAATGGCAGAGCGATTTCGTCCGCCCGATTCGCCTTGGTCCCACGCCGCCGCTCGGAGGAGTCGCGATCGCGCTGGCGGGCGCTGCTCTCGCCCTGGCGCTGGTCGCGGTCAGCGCGACACGACGACAGGTTCGATGAGGACCGCCGCCACGGTCGTGCTCGCGATCGCCGCCATGCCGGCGTCGCTGCTCGGACAGCAGCGGTGGGAACAACAGGTGCAGGACCGGGTTGCTCGTGCCGTCGCCGCGCTACCTGCAACGCCAGCGCTTCCAGTCGTCAAACGATCTGGCATGCTCAACACCGACGAGGGTGCCTCGTTCCAGGCGTCGCTCACGGAACACGTGTCCTACGCGATCATCGCGGTCTGCGACGATGATTGCGCGCGGCTGCAACTCACGTTGCTCTCGTCAAACGGTAGCGACGTGGCCAAAGAACGGAACAGCGAAAGTCTTCCCACGCTGCATTTCACTCCCGAAGCGACAGCGCGCTACGTCATCCGCGTCGTGATGGAAGGGTGTCGCTGGAACCCCTGTTGGTATGCCATTGCTGTGGTGCCATTGCGCAACCCCCCGCCTTAGCGGATAGCTTTTTGGCATGCTCCTCGGCGTGGCTCTGGCGGCGATCGCGGCACTCATCGGCGTTTCGCTTGCCCTCCGCAAGGCGCTTGAGCGGGAGCGCCGCCTCGCCCGCACCGACGACGTCACCGGCGTCCGCAACGCGCGTGCCTTCTACGAGGCTGCCGCCGCAGAGATCGAGCGGGCCCGACGCTACCAACACCCCTTCAGCGTCGCCGCCGTGCATTTGGGGCACCGCGTGGCCGACGACCTGCTGCGCGCCACGGCCGCCGCGCTGCGCCTCGCTCTGCGCGCCACCGATCTGATCGCGCGATTGGGCCGAGATGAGTTCGTGGTGCTCCTGCCGGAGACGCCGGCTCCCGCGGCGCGCGTGGTGCTCGAGAAGCTCAGGGCGAACCTGGCCGAGATGCGCAGCGACGGCCGCCTGATCGCAGTGACGATCGGCGGCGTGACCTTCGTGGATCTCCCGAGCAGTGTCGACGAGATCGTGCGTGTCGCCGATGAGCGCATCACGGACGCCAAGGCGACCGGAAACCCGTCGCACAGCAGTTGGAGCGCGCAACCGTCCGCGCCGCCCGACGGTCGATGACCCGCCAGAACATCGCGAGTGGCGCGCCGTGGGAGCCCATCGTCGGCTACTCGCGCGCGGTGCGAGTGGGGAGCGTGATCCACGTCTCCGGAACAACCGCGACCGACGCCTCGGGGCAGATCGTCGGCGCCGGTGATGCCTACGCGCAGGCGATCCAGGCGATTCGCAACATCCAACGCGCGCTCGTCCGGGCGGGTGGCCGACTCGAAGATGTCGTCCGCACCCGCATCTATGTGACCGATATCGCGAACTGGGAGGCCGTAGGCCGGGCGCACGGGGAACTGTTCGGCGCCATCCGGCCGGCGTGCACGCTCGTCGCCGTGACGCGACTCGTCGATGCGGCGATGCTGGTCGAAATCGAGGCCGAGGCGGTGCTTCCAGAATGAGAATCGATTGAAGATTGCGGTGAGCGGCGCGACAGGACTGATCGGCGCCGCGCTCACACTCCGGCTGAGGAACGATGGACACGACGTCGTCCCGCTGGTGCGACGGAGCGTGCGCGCCGGCGAGCAGGCCATCGCGTGGGACCCCGCCGCAGGCAACATCGACCGCAGCCGCCTCGAGGGGTGCGACGTCGTCGTGAACCTCGCCGGCGAGAGCGTCTTTGGGCGATGGACGGCGGCCAAGAAGCAGCGCATCCAGAGCAGCCGGGTGGCCGGCACACGCCTGGTGAGCGAGGCGATCGCCGGCCTCGAGCGGCGGCCCCGCGTCCTCCTCGCCGCGTCGGCTGTGGGATTTTACGGCGATCGGGGCGCGACTGAACTGACCGAGGAGTCCCGCGGGGGCAGCGACTTTCTGGCGCAGGTGGCGCACGAGTGGGAGACGGCTACCGACCCCGCCGCTCGCACCGGCGTGCGAGTCGCGAACCTGCGGTTCGGCATCGTGCTGGCGCGCGCAGGTGGCATGGTGGCGAAGTTGTTGCCCGTCTTCCGGCTTGGGCTCGGTGGGCCGATCGGGAGCGGCGCGCAGTACCTCTCCTGGATCGCCATCGACGACCTTGTGGCTGCGACCCTTCACGTGCTGTCGACGGCATCGCTGTCGGGCCCGATCAACGTCACGGCGCCGCATCCCGTGCCGCAGCTCGAATTCGTACGAGCCTTGGGCCGCGTGTTGCGCCGGCCCGCGGTTCTCCCCGTCCCGCGTTTCGCGTTGGCACTCGCGTTCGGGCAGGAGGCGGCCACGATGATGGCCGGCGGCCAGCGTGTGTTGCCGGCACGGCTGCTGGCGACCGGGTACCGTTTTCGCTTTGGCGATCTGGAGCCCGCGTTGCGTCAGTTGCTTGCCGCGCCTCGCGGCGGCTCGTAGTATCGGACATGCCGCTGCCTCAACCGTACGAGTCCGACGACAGCCAGCCGGAGGTCTCCGAGCGATCGCGCGGCGTCGCGCTCGCCCTGGGATTCCTCGGCGGCCCCTTAGGGCTGCATCGCTTTTACGTGGGGAAACCCCAGACCGGCATCGCCATGATCGTGACGTTGGGCGGCCTCGGCATCTGGTGGCTGTACGACATGGTGTTGCTCGTCTCGGGAGAGTTTCGCGACGTGGACGAGCTGCCCCTCCGTCACTGGGCCGTGGAGGAGTCGCGACGCTCGGGTGGCCGCAGCGACGCGCGCGTCGAGGCCGTCGAACAGGAACTTCACGCGCTGCGCGATCAGTTCAACGATCTCGCCGAACGAGTCGACTTCGCCGAACGGATGCTGGCACAGCACCGCGACCGGCCGCAGCTGCCGCGCGGGTGAGGGGGGAAGCCCGATGCGGGTAGGCGTGCCGAAGGAGGTGGCCGCGAGCGAGCGGCGTGTCGCGCTCGTCCCTGATGCGGCCGCGCGCCTCGTCAAAGCTGGGTACGACGTCGTCATCGAGCGCGGGGCGGGGATGGCGGCGTCGTGTCCCGATGAGGCCTACAAGGCCGCCGGGGCGAGCATCGCCGACCGCGCCACCGTCTTGGGGCAAGCCGACGTCGTGCTGCAGGTGCAAGCCCCGACCTCCACCGACATCGCCTTGTACCGCGAAGGCGGAGCCCTCGTCGCTCTGTTTCAGCCCGGCAGCGACGCCGGGCTCGTCCGTCAACTCGCCCAACGCAAGCTCACCGCATTCAGTCTCGTGTTGTTGCCGCGGATCACGCGTGCGCAACCCATGGACGTGCTGTCATCCCAGGCGACGGTCGCCGGCTACAAGGCGGTGCTGCTCGCCGCGTCCGCCACGGGCCGTTTTCTCCCCATGCTCGTCACCGCCGCCGGCACGCTCCCCGCCGCGCGCGTCTTGGTGCTCGGCGCGGGCGTCGCCGGCCTCCAGGCGATCGCGACGGCGCGCCGCCTCGGCGCGATCGTCTCGGCCTTCGACGTGCGGCCCGCGGTGAAGGAGCAAGTGCAGAGCCTCGGCGCCGCGTTCCTCGAGATGGCGATCGAAGAACACGCCGAAACGGCGGGTGGGTACGCGAAGGAACTGTCGGAGGAGACGCACCGCAAGGAGCTGGCGTTTCTCGCCGCCGCGGCGAAGGACATGGACATCGTGATCACGACGGCCGCGATCCCCGGCAAAAAGGCGCCGGTGCTGCTCACGGCGGCGGCGGTCGCGGGCATGAAACCGGGGTCGGTGATCGTCGATATCGCGGCGGAGACAGGCGGGAACTGCGAGCTCACCGAGCCGGGGACGGAGATCGTGCGCAACGGCGTCGTGATTCTCGGGCCCATGAATCTGCCCAGCACGTTGCCGCTGCACGCCAGCCAGATGTACGCCAGGAATCTTTCATCGTTCCTGGGCCACATCGTTCAGGACGGCAAGCTGCGTCTCGATTTCGAAGACCAAATCATCCGCGACACGTGCGTCACGCATGCGGGCGAGGTACGCAAATCATGACATCCGATTTCGGATCGATGCTGTTCGTGTTCGTGCTCGCGACATTCATCGGGCTGGGCGTGATCCGCCGCGTCTCGCGGTTGCTCTACACGCCCCTGATGTCGCTCACCAATGCCATCTCGGCGATCGCCGTGGTCGGGTCGATCGTCGTCACGGGCGCCGATCACCCCCTGACGATCCGCATCCTCGGCGCGGTGGCGCTGTTCGCCTCTATGACGAACATCGTCAGCGGCTTCATGATCACCGACCGTATGCTCAAGATGTTCAAAAAACAGTGATGCCGCTCGTCGGGGAGCTCTCCGCCGTCCTCGCGACGGCGCTGTTCATCTTCGCGTTGTACTGGATGAACGACCCCAAGTCCGCGCGCCGGGGCGTGATCGCGGGCGTCACGGGCATGGCGGTCGCGGTGCTCGCGACGTGGATCCAGCCCGAGATCCTTCATCACGGCTGGATCGTGGTGGCGATCGTCGCCGGGTTCGCCGTCGGCATCCCCCTCTCGCGCGTGCCGCTCACCGCCGTCCCGCAGCGGACCGCCTTGTCGCACGCGTTCGGGGGACTCGCCGCCGGCCTGGTCGGCACGGCGGAGTACTTCCTGTGGCTCGGCGAACACGGCGGGCCGTTCACGCCGTTCCGGACGGGCGCCCTCGTCGTCGAGGTGATCCTCGGATTCTTGACCTTCACCGGCAGTCTCATGGCGGCGGGAAAGCTGCAGGAGGTCCGCTGGATGCCGCAGCGGCCCGTTACCTATCCCGGCCAGAACTTCGTCAACCTCGCGGTCTTAGGCTTGGCCGCCGCTCTCGGCGTGGTTCTCGTCATCTATCCCACCGCGGCATGGTCGGGCCAGGTGTTCATCGCCATCGCTGCGCTGGCGCTGATCTTCGGCGTGCTGCTCATCATTCCGATCGGCGGCGCCGACATGCCCACCGTGATTTCCATTCTGAACGCGTACGCCGGGCTCGCCGCGGTGGCGATGGGATTCGTGCTGGACAGCAAGCTGCTCGTCACGGCAGGTGCGCTCGACGGCTCGAGCGGCTTGATCCTCTCGATCATCATGTGCAAGGCGATGAACCGCTCGTTCACCAACGTGCTGTTCGGCGCCTTCGGCAAGGCACAGCCGGCGCTCGCGGCCGGAGGGGAGCAGAAGGTCTGGAAGCAGGAGTCGGTGGAGGGCGCGGCGCAGCTGCTCGAACAGGCGCGCAACGTTGTCATCATTCCGGGATACGGCATGGCGGTAGCGCAGGCGCAGCACAAAGTGCGCGAACTGTACGACGCGCTGACCAAGCGCGGCGTGATCGTGAAGTTCGCGATCCACCCCGTGGCCGGCCGCATGCCGGGGCACATGAACGTGCTGCTTGCCGAAGCGAACATCCCCTACTCGGCGCTCGTCGAGATGGACGAGATCAATCCCGAGATGCCGCAGACCGACGTCGCGCTCGTGCTCGGCGCCAATGACGTCGTCAACCCCGCGGCGCGCTACGCCAAGAGCACGCCCATCTACGGGATGCCGATCATCGATGCCGATAAGGCCAAGACGGTGCTGGCCGTCAAGCGCAGCAAGAATCCCGGGTTCGCAGGGATAGACAACGAGCTGTACGTGCTCGACAACACCTGGATGCTGTTCGGCGACGCAAAAGCGGTGCTCGGCGATCTCGTCAAGCAGTTCGGGAGTGGCGGTATTCACTGATGGACATCGCTACCCTCGCGCTCATCGGCGTCGTCATCGTCGTCGCCGCGCTGCTCTCCGGCGTCATCGAGCGCACGCGCTTCCCCCAGGTCGCGCTGTTCCTGCTGCTCGGTCTCGTCATCGGCGTGTTCGGGTTCGGGCTGGTCGATTTCCGGCTCGACTCGCAGATCCTCGAAACGATCGCCACGCTGGGCCTGGTCCTCGTGCTCTTCACCGACGCCGTGTCCGTGGACATGGGCGAGGTGCGGCGCCACCGCGCCCTCGTGCGTCTGGTGCTCGGGCCCGGGACGCTCATCACCGCGGCGCTCATTGCCGTGGCGGCCTGGGCCCTGCTCGGCCTGGCGCCCGGCGCGGCGGCGATCCTCGGCGCGGCGCTCGCCTCGACCGATCCCGTGATGATGCGCGGGCTGCTGCGCAGCGGCGACGTGCCGACGGCGGCGCGCCAGGTGCTGTCACTCGAGAGCGGGCTCAACGATCTGGTGCTGCTGCCCATCGTCCTCGTGGCGATGGCGCTCCTCGCCGGCAACCCATCAGGAAACTGGGGACGGGCCGCGCTCAACCTGTTCGTCGTCGGGCCGGGAGCGGGCATCGCGGTGGGGTTCGTCGGGGTCGTGCTGCTCGACCGCATGCGCCGCTGGGTGGGCGTGCGCCGCGACTACGAGTCGCTCTACGCCCTGGGCCTGGCGTTCACGTCGTATGCCATAGGCGAGGTCGCGCACGGCAGCGGGTTTCTCGCGGCGTTCGCCGCCGGGCTCACGATCGCGGCGTCGGATGCGGAGTTGTGCGACTGCTTCCTCGACTTCGGCCAGGCTGCCGCCGAGATGTTCTTGCTGTTCACATTCGTCGCGTTCGGTAGTTCGCTCATTTGGACCGGGCTTGCCGGAGTCACGTGGCGCGGTCTGCTGTTCGCTATCCTGGCGCTCGGTCTCCGCTCCGCGGTGCTCGCCGTGGCGCTTCCCAGGAAGGGGCTCGATCCGCGCAGCCGCCGGCTGATCGTGTGGTTCGGACCGCGCGGCCTCTCCACGCTGCTGCTCGTGCTGCTCCCGGTGTTTGCCGGCTTGCCGGGAGCCGACCGGCTCTTCGCGCCCGCGGCGCTGGTCGTGTTGCTGTCGGTGGTCGTCCACGGCGGCGCACTGATGCTGGGAAGGAAGCCACGCCCGCGCGCACTGCCGCTCGTGCAAGAGCCGTTGCCGCCCGTGGCAGAGGCGTCACCGTCACCGGGCGAGCGGCGGGATCGAATTACACTCGCTGAGGTGAAGGCGTTACAGGCGCGTGCAGAGGCGGTCGTGCTGCTCGATGTGCGCAAGGACCGGGCGTGGAACGAAAGTGAGGAGAAAGCCCACGGTGCGATCCGCTTGCCGCCCGAGGGCGCTGCGCACCGCGCCGCCGAGCTGGCGCTCCCGCGCCACGCCTGGCTGGTCGCCTACTGCGCCTGAAGCAACGAAGAAACAAGCGCCCGGGTGGCGCGAGAGCTGCAGCAAGCAGGATGGCCCAAGGCCCGGGCGCTCGTCGGCGGATGGGACGTCTGGCTGGCTACCGGAATGCCTGTCGAACCGAAATAGTCAGCGCGGCCACGTGTTGTTCCGTCGATCGATGTCGGGATACACCTGCCGTGGGTCGACTGTGACTCCCGCGATCTGCTTCGCCGCGCTCACGCGATACGTGAATCGGCTTCCCAGATACCACATCTCGACGGGGAGCTGTCGCGTCTCGGCGGTGCCGTCCGCGTAGCGCAGCTCGAGGGTCACGGGCAGCACCATCTGGCCGCGGTTCGAGAAATGCATGAGCGTAGTGTCGCCCGAGCCGCGCGTCACCGAGTCGACCGCCTGATCGAGCCGCGCCGTCGTGAGTACCCAGCCGCGCCAGAACCAGTCGAGATCACGCCCGGTGACGTTCGCGAAGGTCCGGTAGAAATCGGCGGGCTGTGGGTGCTTGAAGCGCCAGCGCCGCGCATATTCCCGGAAGGCGCGCTCGAATTCGTCGCGGCCGAGGACCGCGTCGCGCAGGACCGTGAGCATTAGGGCCGGCTTCTGGTAGGCGGCCCAGTAGAGCTCTCGCACCTCGGTTGGTTTCGTGATCAACGGCTGTTCAACGCCGGGGATTGCGGTCGCGCCGGCGGCTGAGAGCAACTCACGCCGCACCGTGTCGCCGTAAGCCGTGCCGCGGAAGTAGGCCTCCGCGGCGGCGTAATCGATGAACGTGTTGAATCCCTCGTCCATCCATGGATAGCGTCGCTCATCCGAGCCCACCACCATGGGGAACCATTCGTGTCCCAGCTCGTGCGCCACCACCCAGAATTGATCCTCGCGCTTCTCGAGTGAGGGACAGAAGGTGATCATCGGGTACTCCATCCCCTCGACGAGCCCCTCGACTGAGGAGAACTGCGGATAGGGGTACGTGAACCACGTCTCCGAGAAGTGACTGAGCGCCGCGCGTACCATCGTGTTCGCTTCTTCCCAGGGCGCGGCATTGGGGTGGTAGAACGTCTGGATCAGGATGCCGTTCCAGGTGCTCGCGTCCCAGCGCAAATCGGGACCCGCGGCCCAGGCGAAATCGCGCACGTTCGGAGCCGTGAAGCGCCAGGTCTTGGTGCCGGCTCTTGGGCGGCGGCTGTTGGCGACGGCATCGGCTCTCGTGATGATCGCGACGGGTTCGTTGGAGCCCCGCGCGCGCTCGAGACGTGAACGCTGTAGCGGTGTCCACACCGCGAGCGGATTCGCGACCATGCCGGTCGCGGCGACGACGAACCCCGCCGGCAGCGTGAGCGACACGTCGAAGTCGCCGAACTCGAGATAGAACTCACCCGCGCCGATGTAGGGCAGGGTGTTCCAGCCGTTCACGTCGTCGTACACCGCCATGCGCGGGTACCACTGTCCCATCTCGTAGAACCGCGAACCCACGCGGCCCATGCGTCCACCACCGTAGGGCGGAATCGGAAAGCGCCACGCTAGCTCGAGCGTGATGGCGCTGTCGGGCTGGAGGGGCCGGGGCAGGTCGACGCGCATCATCGTTCCGGCGACGGTCGTCGCGAGCGGCCGACCCGCCGCCGTGATACGGTCCACCGTCATTCCGCCGACAAACCCTTTGCCCGTGAAATCGAACACGACCCCGCCCGCGAAGCGCAGCGGCGGTGGGTTGAGCAGGCTCGTGATCGAGCTGGGCGCGAACAGGTTTTGCTCGAGCTGCATCCACACGAACGGGAGCGGCTCGGGAGAGTGATTGCTGTACCGGATCCGCTCCGTGCCGGTGAGGACGTTGCTGGCGGTATCGACCGACGCTCGGATCGTGTAGTCCGCGCGCTGCTGCCAGTAGCGGGGTCCCGGCGCGCCCGACGCGCTGCGCACGCCTGTCGGCGTCGGGAGCGCGAGGGCACGAAACGGGGACGTATCGGCGACGGACTGCTGCAGCGCTAGGGAACTGACGGCGAGAAGGAAGAACATGAAGGCTCCGTGCTAGTGTGTGTCGATGATCTGCGCCGCCCGATGCGCGATCCCCATGATCGTCAGCATCGGGTTGACGCCCGACGCCGTCGGAAAGACGCTCGCATCGGCGACGTAAAGATTGCGCACTCCCCACACGCGATGCTCGGGGTCCACCACGGAGCTACGCGGGCTCGATCCCATCCGGCAGGACGCCATTTGGTGGAACGTCACGAGCAAGAGCTGGTTCGCGCCCCACCCCGCCGCATCTACGCGGGCGAGCCAGTCCTCGCGAGCTCCTGCGGCGCCGGGCTTGTACGCGATCCACCGCGCCAGCGGCGCCCAGATCTCCCGCGCGCCGGCGGCCTCCAGCAGCTCGGCGGCACGCGCGAGCGCTTGCCGGAGGTGCGCCGCGTCATAGCGGGACACGCGATAATCCACGACCGGGCACCCGTCTCGATCCACGCTCACGCGCCCACCAAAACGATCGCGCAGCAGGATTCCGCACAACGCCGTTCGCTCGAGGCGCGCCATGCGGCCTCGGTACTGCGCTGCGGACTCCCACGGCGCCGCCAGCGCCAAGAGCGACGGGTGAACCGGCGCGGTCTCGAACTTGAACCCGTAGCCACGATCGAGGTCTGCGAACTGATCCGAGTAGTGTGCCTGCAGGGTCCCGGTCCACGGACGCACGGGCTCGTCCATCGCACCGAACACGGCGGTAGCAGGGTGGAGGGCGAGGAATCTCCCGAGCGCCGGGAGGCTCACCCCCGAGCGGAGCAGCAGTGCCGGCGTGTGAATCGATCCGCACGCGACCACGACGGCCCGAGCCCGCACCGCGAGCGTGTGCCCGCCGACCCGCGCTTCCACGCCGGTCGCCGCTCCGCCGGCGATGGCGACGCGGCGTACGTCGCAGTTCACCACGACGCGCGCGCCACGGCCGACCGCATCGGCGAGATACGTGACGAGTGTAGACTGCTTCGCCGCACTGCGGCATCCGTAGCCGCAGTAGCCGCACGCGTCGTCCTGCGTGCAGCCACGCACGTTGCGCGGCAGAAGACCGTGGTGCCAGCCGAGGCGCTCGAGGCCGCGGATCAGCACGCGGTCGCGCCCGCTGGGCGCGGCGTGCTCGGTGTTGACGCCGAGGCGCTGCGCCACGGCGTTGAGCGACCGGGTGAACTCGGGCTCCGCGAAATGCGGCAGGCCGTGCTCCCGCGCCCACTCGTCGCGCACCGGTTCCGGTGTCGCGAAGCTCGTCGTGTAGTTGACGACCGTGCCGCCACCGAGTGTGGCGCCCTGGAGGATCACGAGACTCAGGTCGCGCGTGGCGAGCAGCCCGCCCGCATCGTACAGCCGCTCGAGTCCATCGCCCTCTTGCTGCGTGAAGTCGGCCTCGTTGTGATAGCCGCCCTTCTCGAGAACGATGACGTCTTTTCCACGAGCGGCGAGCTCGGCGGCCACGACGCCGCCACCGGCACCCGACCCGACCACGACGACGTCGCACGTGAGCGTGGTGTCGGTGGTGATGGCGAGAGGCCGGATCGGCTTGGGAACGGCGGGGGGAGATCCGAGAGGACCCGGATACCCGATCGCGCGGCCGGCACCGGGCGTGGTGTAGTGCGCGACGGTGATGATCCGCTTCAGCGCCTGGAACGCCTTGCGGCGCGGCGGCAGCCGGCTCGTGGCCCACCCGCGCAGGTACCGCTCGCGTTGGGCCGGCGTCATGGCACTGAAGGGACGGGGAATGCCGGCGATGCAGAGGTTCGCCACGCGGCTTTCGAACAACCTGAGGAGAAGGTCGAGCTCGGCGCGATCGGCGGCGCGGGGAAGCTGGGCGATGTGCGCGGCGACCTGCGACGCCAGGTCCCCCGCCTCCGCGCCATCGACCAGGGTAGCGCCGACGGCGCGGAGGGCGGCGAACGCGCGGGGGTGGAGCGTCAACGATCCTGGACGAACGTCAGCTTGAACCCGTCCGGGTCAGAGATCATGAACACGCGATCGCCCCAGGGCATGTCCTTGGGATCTTGATCGAGCACGCCGCCGCGCTCCTTGATCTGCGCGGCGAGCCGGTCGATGTCCTGCGCGGTGTGGCAATAGAGTCGTGAGCCGACGCCCTTTTGGCGGTCCCGGCCTCTGGCGAAGTCATCCTGGTTCAACATGAAGGTGATGGCCCCGGCATGCATCTCGACGCCCGCCAACACACCCTTCTCGCGCCATTCCTCGCCGACCATGAAGCCGAGCACATCGCGGTAGAACGCGATGCTGCGTTGCAGGTCGGTGGCGGTGAACGTCGGGGCGATGGTGCGCAGACGCAGCGTTTCTGGCTGGCGCCGCGCCGGGGGCTTGGTCTTGGGCTTGGATTTGCCGGACGGCCGTTTCTTCTTCTTCGTAGCCATGGTGTTTCACTCCGTAGCAGTTGGCTGAGAGCCTCAAGCGTAGCGAAGGAACGCTGGCCTCGCCAGATTCCCGATTCCTAGGAACCTCAACCAAGGACACCAACGATGCCGACGAGCAATGCGAGCGCCGCCTGGGAAGGCAAACTCAAGGACGGCAAGGGCACCTTCAAGGCGGAGAGTGGCGCCTTCAGCGGCCCCTTCAGTTTTGGGACGCGCTTCGGGGGCTCGAAAGGGACGAATCCCGAAGAGCTGATCGCCGCAGCGCATGCCGCCTGCTTCAGCATGGCGCTCTCGTCGGGACTCGAGAAGGCGGGAACGCCGGTGACGCGGGTCGAAACGCGGGCGTCGGCCACGCTCGACATGGTGGATGGCGCGCCCAAGATCACCAAGATCGAGCTCTCTACGCGCGGCAAAGTCCCGGGGATCGATCAGGCGGCGTTCGAGAAGGCTGCCGAGTCGGCAAAACAGAACTGCCCCGTCTCGAAGGCGCTCGCCGGTGTCACGATCAGCCTGGAGGCGAAACTGGTGTGACGGGCGAGGCGGCCGCGGCCGCCAGCCGGCCGCGGTCCTCGTCGACGAGGAGCAAGAGGGCCCCGCCGCCGAGCAGAAAAAGCAGAATCGTGGCAACCCCGGCTCGCTGACTGCCGAACGCCTGAGTCGCAATGCCGAGCAGCGTGGGTCCGGCGAAGGCCGTGAGGCGCCCCGAGAACGCGAAGAACCCGAAGAACTCGTTCGCACGGCCCGCCGGCGCGAAGCGGGCCATGAGCGAGCGGCTCGCCGCTTGGTTCGGTCCGGCGAACACGCCGATCAGCATTCCCGATACCCAGAACCAGGTGCGGGTGGGAGCCCACACCGCGAGCGCCGTCGCGGCGGCGAGCGCCGCGCAGCTGATCAGCACCGTGCGCCTGCCACCGATCCGGTCGTCCACGAAGCCGAACAGATATGCCCCCGCCCCCGCCGCGACATTGATGCCGATCCCGAACTTGATCACGTCGCCCAGCGTCATCCCGAAGGTGCCCACCGCGTAAATGCCGCCGAACGCGAAGACGGTGATCAGCCCGTCATTGAAGAGCAGGCGCGCGAGCAGGAAGAGCGCCGCGTCACGGTAACGACGCACGGCGCGAAAGGTGTTCCCCAGCTCGCGGAAGGCCCCGACGACGTCGAGGCGGACACCGGGACGGCGCTCTTCGCGCAACGTCAGGAACAGGGGCAGCGCGAAAACGCCGAGCCAGACGGCAACGAGCAAGCACGTCGCCCGGATGTTGGCGCCGTTTTCTCGGGCGACGCCGAACCAGGGCCTTTCGGGCTGCACGAACCCGACGAGCGCGATGACGAGGGCGGCCAGGCCCCCCGCGTATCCGAGCGCCCAGCCGTACCCCGAGACGCGTCCGATCTTGTCCGCGGGGGCGACCGTCGGGAGCAAGGCGTTGTAGAACTGCATCCCCAGCTCGAACCCGATGTCCGCGGCGACGAACAGGGCAAGGGCGAGCAGCGCGGCGTTCGGTGCACCGGGCGCGACGAACGTCAGCGCGACCGTGGAGAGGGCACAGGTCGCCGTCGCCATCGCGAGAAACCGCAGGCGCAGTCCGCCGCGATCTGCGAGCGCGCCGAGGGCGGGCGCGATGAGGGCAACGGTCAGCCCCGCAATGGCCACGGCGCGTGACCACCACGCCGTTCCCGTGATCACATCCGGAGCAAACGCCTTGGCGAAGTACGTGGAGTAGACGAACGTGACGACGAGGGTCGTGTACGGGGAGTTCGCCCAATCGAACAGGCACCAGGCGAGGATGCGTTTCACGGCGAGCAAAATGGCGCAGCGGCGGGGCCACCGCTAGCTTGCACGCGTGAGCTGGATGGTCTACCTGCTGCGCTGCCGCGATGGTTCCCTCTACACCGGGATCACGAACGACCTGGCGCGTCGCCTCGCCGCACATCGAGCAGGGAAGGCAAGTGCCTACACGCGTGCGCGTGGCCCCGTGCGCCTCGTCTATCGGGAGCCAGTCGCTGATCGCAGCGCGGCCCAGCGGCGCGAGGCGGCGATCAAGCGACTCACCAGAGCCAAGAAGCTGGAGTTGATTGGGCGATGAGACTTGGTCGGCGCGACGTCATCGGCGCGATCGTCGCCTGCGCCATCGCGATCGTGTGCGTTCGCCTCGGCTTCTGGCAGCTCGACCGCCTCGGACAACGCCGCGCTCGCAACGCGATCCTCGCGGCGCGCCTCGCGCTCCCGCCGCTCACGGTGGAACGGGAGACGTCAGCTGACTCCGCTCGCCAGCGACGCTTGATCGCTCGAGGCGTGTACGATTTTTCCCTCGAATTGATCGGAGCAGGTCGCAGCTTTGATGGGACGCCCGGCGTGGCGCTTGTCACGCCGTTGCGACTCGCGGACGGGTCCCGTGTGTTTGTGGACCGGGGTTGGGTGCCGTCCCCCGATGCGGCCCATGTCGATCAGACGCTGTATCGGGAGCCGGATACGACGACCGTCGAAGGACTCGGCGTCATTCCGCCGTCGGGCCGTTACGACGTGCCTTTCATTCTGCAGCAGTCAGCCCCCGAGCCGGCGCGGGGCCTCCCCCGACGTTGGCCGGGCCCAGTCCTAGACGACGGACCGCACCTCTCCTACGCCATCCAGTGGTTCAGTTTTGCGGTGATTATCGTGGTCGGGACGGTCGCACTGCTGCGTAAGACTACCATTTTAGCCTCTTCCTAGCGATATTCCGCGGCCTGTAGCCCGCAGTGTGCTGACACTGATGCACACTCTGTTGGTGTTTCATTCCGCAACGAAGGAGTCTCCATGGCGGCTGCCCTCCCCCTGAAGCGTCCCGTGAAGGTTGGTGAGTTGGTGCGTCGCCGGCTGCGTGAATTGAAGCGTACGCCGCGCGAGCTCGCGGAGGCGGTCCAGGTGTCTGAGATCTATATCGCGGACCTCGTGGCCGGACGGCGCATCCCGCCGGCCCCCGGGCGGATGGACGTCTACGCCCCGATGACCAAGTTCCTGAAGTTGCACCGCAACGACCTCCCGACGTGCGCCAAGGCGGAGCGCGACGGCACGACCAAGAGCCGTCGCCGCCCGCACGCCGACGTGCGGGACCAGATGCTGGCGTTGTGCCTCGATGCCGCCCGCGCCCGCGCCTTGAGCCGCCGCCTCGCCAAGAAGGAAGGCGTGCCGCTCGAGCGCGTGATTGTGGGGCGCCTGCTGGAAGTGGCCCAGGGATTTGTGCGGCGTCAGCTCGACGACGACGTGGGCATTCGCATCGCCGCGAGCCGCGATGGCTGCACCTATCTCGAGAAGCGCATGAAGCTGATGGAGTTTCTCGACGCGACGCCCGAGGGTCTGACCCCCGCGGATTGTGAGGAATTTGTCCGGCCTCGCATCGCCGCGTGGGAGATCGAGCTCGACACCAACGCGATGCGGATCGTGCTGCGCTCCCAGGAGCCGGCGCCGCGTCAGGTGAGGGCGCTGAGTATCTAGGGCGGCGTAAGACGGCGCAGGACGGCGTAAGACGGCCCGGAGAGAGTCCTCCGGGCCGTTTTTTCCGCCGACGTCCGCCGTCCTCCGCCGCCTTCCGCCGTCCTTGACCGTCTCTCAATTCGGGCGCACGTTCTCCCATTCACCGCGCCGTCGCTCTCATCACTCCGGAGAAACGCCCCATGCGCCGGTTGCTCGCCGCGACCTTCGCCGTTGCCGTGCTGTCGATTACATCCATCACCCGCGCCCAGACACCTCCCGCTCCTGCCGCCCCCCCCACCCCCGATACCACGAAGAAAAAGAACGACGAGCTGCCGCTCACCCCGACGCGCAACGTCGAGTTCGAGACGAATGAGGGCACTTGGATCTCGCTCGATGTGTCGCCGGACGGGCAGAAGATCGTCTTCGAGCTGCTCGGCGATCTCTACACGATGCCGGTGGCGGGCGGGGCCGCGACGCGTCTCACCACGGGGCCCGCGTTTGACTCGCAGCCCCGCTGGTCGCCCGATGGCAAGCGCATCGTGTTTCTGTCCGATCGCTCGGGCGCTGAGAACATCTGGCTGTGCGACGCGGACGGCAAAAACCCCAAGGCGCTGACGAAGGGGAACAACAACCTGTACGCGTCGCCCGAATGGACCCCCGACGGGAACTACATCGTCGCGTCGCGCACCACCGGCGTCCTCGGCAGCGTGTACGAGCTGTGGTTGTACCACAAGGACGGCGGGTCGGGTGCGGCGATGCTGCGCGTCCAGGTTGGTCCGAACCAGCCGCCGCCGATGAACACGCTAGGCGCCGCGTTCGGCAAAGATCCCCGCTACATCTGGGTGGCGCGGCACCGCGGCGGCTTCGGGTACGACCTCCAATACCCACTCTGGCAGCTCGCGATCTACGACCGCCAGCTCGGCCGCACGTTCACACAGACCGATCTCTACGGCAGCGCCATGCGCCCCGTGCTGTCACCCGACGGCACGTGGCTCGTGTACGCGACGCGCTACGACGCGGAAACGGGTCTGCGCCTGCGCAACCTCCAAACCGGCGACGAGAAGTGGCTCGTCTATCCCGTGACGCGCGATGACGCGGAGTCGCGCTTCACGCGCGATCTCTATCCGGGGTTCTCGTTCACGCCGGACTCCAAGGCGATCATCGCGTCGTACGGCGGCAAGATCTGGCGCGTCGAGGTGCCGACGGGACAGGCGACGGCGATCCCGTTCACCGCGCAGGTGGCGATGAACCTCGGTCCGCTGGTGCGCTTCGCATATCGCGTGGACACGGGCGCCGTCTTGTCGCGCCAGATTCGCAACGCGTCGCCGTCACCCGACGGGAAGCGCCTCGCGTTCAGCGCGCTCGACCGGCTGTACGTGATGGACGTGGCGGGCGGGACTCCGCGCCGACTCACGACCGACACGGTGCACGAGCAGGTGCCGATGTGGTCGCCCGACGGGCAGTGGCTCGCGTACGTCACGTGGGGTAACGGCGGCGGCGCCATCAACAAGATCCGCGCCGATGGGCGTGCGTCGCCGGTGCGGCTCACGACCGACGCGGCCTTCTACGACACCCCCGTGTGGTCGCCCGATGGACAGCGCATTGTCGCAGTGAAAGGGCCGCGCACCCAGCGGCTCACCGCGCATTTCGGGCCGGGGTACGAGCTCGTGTGGCTGCTCGCTGCCGGGGGGCCGACGACGCGCATCGCGCCCTACGACGGCTGGGGCCGGCCGCAATTCGCGCGGGACCCCAATCGCATCTACTACTACGCTGGTCCCGAAGGCCTCGTCTCGATTCGGTACGACGGCACCGACCGGCGCGCGTACCTCAAGGTCACGGGCTATACCTATCCCGGTCCAGGCGCCGAGCCGCAACCGGCCGATGAAATCCTGATCAGCCCCGACACCGACCGCGTGATCGCCCAGGCGAGCAACAACGTGTACATCGTCACGCTGCCAGTCGTCGGCGGACCGACGCCGACGATCAGCGTCTCCGACACGGCGAGCGCGGCATTCCCGATCCGGCGGTTGACCCGTATCGGCGGTGACTTCATCGGCTGGGCGTCGGATGCGAAGACGGTCTACTGGTCTATCGGGCGGAGCTTTTTCCGCTACGACCCGGTGATCGCCGACTCGCTCGGCAAGATCAAGGCCCGAATCGACTCGCTGCGGGCCGACTCCCTGAAGAGCGACAGCGTCAAGGCGAAGCCCGATTCCGTGCAGAAACGGCTCAAGGCTCGCTCCGACTCGCTCGCCAAGCTCCCCGCCTACGAGCCGCCCCGCGTGGACGTGACGATTCACGCGCCACGCGACGTCCCGCGCGGCACCGTCGTGCTGCGCGGCGCGCGCATCATCTCGATGAAGGGCGACGAGGTCATCGAGAACGGCGATGTTGTGATCACGGACAACCGCATCGTGTCCGTCGGTCCCCGGGGGCAGGCCCCCCCCCCGGCAGGCGCGCACGTCATCGATGTCGCCGGGAAGACCATCATCCCTGGACTCATCGACGTGCACGCGCATCCGTGGCCGAGCGGCGGGTGGGGTATCCACGAGTCGCAGGTGTGGCAGTACCTCGCGAACCTCGCCTACGGCGTGACGACGACGCGCGATCCGCAGACGGCGACGACCGACGTCCTGACCTACTCGGATCAGGTCGAAACGGGGGACCTGCTGGGGCCGCGCGTCTATCACACCGGCCCGGGTGTCTTCTGGGACGAGAACTTCCAGAGCCTAGACGACGCGCGCAACGCGCTCAAGCGCTATAGCGAGTTCTACGGCGTCCACACGATCAAGCAGTACATGACCGGGAACCGCAAGCAGCGTCAGTGGGTCATCATGGCGGCGAAGGAGCTGAACCTGATGCCGACCACGGAGGGCGGTCTCGACTTCAAGATGAACCTGACGGAGGCGCTCGACGGCTATCCGGGGCACGAGCACAGCTACCCGATCATGCCGCTCTACAAGGACGCGGTGCAGTTCATCGCGCAGTCGGGCATCAATTACACACCGACGCTGCTCGTGTCGTACGGCGGTCCGTTCTCGGAAAACTATTTCTACGAGCGCTTCGACATCCACGACGATGCGAAGATCCGGCGCTTCATTCCGCACGAGGAGATCGACCAGCGCGCCGAGCGTCGCGCCTGGTTCCGCGACAACCAGTATGTGTTCCCGCGGATCGCGGCGTCGGCGGCGTCGATCCTGCGCGCCGGCGGCTTCGTGGGCATGGGGTGCCACGGGCAGCTCGACGGCCTGGGCTGTCACTGGGAGTTGTGGGCGTTCGCCGCGGGCGGTATGACGCCGATGGAAGTGCTGCGGGTCGCGACGTGGGACGGCGCGCATGCCATCGGGTTCGAGCAGGACCTGGGCTCGCTCGAGCCGGGCAAACTGGCCGACTTGATCGTGCTCGACGCGAATCCGCTCGAGGACATTCACAGCACGACGACGATTCGCTACGTGATGAAAAATGGGCGGCTGTACGAGGGCGCGACGTTGAACGAGGTGTGGCCGCGGCAGAAGGCGCTGCCGACGATGTGGTGGTGGGGGACGGAGCCCGCGGTGGGTGCAGGTTCACGTTAGGCCAGGCAAAGACTAGACGCACAGACGCACCGCGGGGAACAGTCAGTGGTGACAGGACAAGCCGTTCCCTGCAGACCGTTTACCGCCGAGCGTCTGTGCGTCTAGTTGTGTATGGCCTTGTTTTTTTGGATCTCAATCGGTTAACTTTCTCCCGCTTAGAACCGCGAGCTGGCATCCCCCCGGATAGTCCCGCTCAGGGACTCCGTCGCTGAACACACGCACGGTCCTTTCCCCAGGTTCCCAAACAACAGCAGCGCTTGGTCGAGGTGACATTGGGTCACTTCGCGGCGCGCGTGTGTGTGCAGTAAAGGAGTACCATGCCATTTACAGCCCTGGGCTTGAGCCCTGAGCTAGTCCGTGCCGTTGCCGACGAAGGCTACGAGCACCCCACCCCCATCCAAACGGAAGCGATCCCGCTCGCGCTCGCGGGCCGAGACCTCATTGGGTCCGCGCAGACGGGCACCGGGAAGACGGCGGCGTTCACCCTGCCCATCCTGCAGCGCCTGGCCCCCGGTGCGCGCGGCGTCCTGCGCGCGCTCATTCTCGTACCGACGCGTGAGCTGGCGGAGCAGGTCGTGACGAGCATCCGTGCCTACGGCCGCCACACCCATCTCAAGGGCGCCGCGGTGTACGGCGGCGTCGGGATGGAACCGCAGACCCGCGCGCTGAAGCACGGCGCCGACATCGTCGTCGCTACGCCCGGGCGTCTGCTCGACCACATGGAGCGGGGGCACGTCAACTTCTCGAAGGTCGAGATTCTCGTGCTCGATGAAGCCGACCGCATGCTCGACATGGGGTTCGCCCCTGACGTGCGGAAGATCCTGAATGCGCTGCCCGATGCGCGCCAGACGATGCTCTTCTCGGCGACGATCTCGCCCGAGGTGGACGCGCTCGCGCGCCGGGCTCTGAACGGCCACGCGTCGGTCGAGATCGGCCGCCGCGCGCAGCCCGCCGACGGCATCGAGCACATCATCGTCGCCGTGGACAAGCTGCAGAAGAAGGGCGCTCTGGGGTCGATCCTCAAGGCGAAGCCCGCCGGTCAGACGCTCGTCTTCACCCGCACCAAGTACGGCGCGGACAAGCTCGTGACATTCCTGCGGCGCGAGGGCATCGCCGCGAACGCGCTGCACGGCGACAAGGCGCAGAGTCAGCGCCAGCGCACGCTGGATCAGTTCCGGTCCGGCGAAGCCGAGATTCTCGTCGCGACCGATATCGCGGCCCGCGGCATCGATGTGGACGGCATCCGGATGGTCGTGAACTTCGACGTCCCGACCGATCCCGAGGTGTACGTGCACCGGGTGGGCCGCACGGCCCGCGCGGGTGCGCAGGGTCTGGCGTTGACGTTGATCTCGCCGGACGAGTGGTTACTGATGGCCGACGTGGAGAAGCTGATCGGGAAAGGGTTCCCGCGGGAAGTGATCCCGGGGTTCGAGCCCTCGGTACCGCCGATGCAGCCGCGGGCGCAGCAGGCCGAAGCGGCGCGGCCCGAGCGGTCGCTCAGGCCGCGGCGCGGCGGCAAGAAGCGTCGCTAACGGCTCAGCAGGTCCCGTTGATGTAGCAGTTCGCCAGGCGCTCCGTGTTGGTGATAGGGAAAACGATCCCCGGTTGCAGCCGCGCTTCCGCGTTGACCGGCCATTTGTCCGCCGGCACGCCAAACCGGTAATGGTCGGCCAGCCGCCGACCCTGTAGGAACAGGTTCACCCGGCGCTCGTGCTGGTACATGGCGAGCGCGCGCGGATGGGCGGCGTTGAGCGGGTCGTACGGCGTAAGCTTGGCTGTGTCTGTCGCACTTCTCTGGTTCCGCGACCGGATACTGTTGATGAACGTGGCGGCCCCTACCGAGTCGTTCTGCGCCAGCCGCGCCTCGGCAAGAATGAGATACATCTCCCGGGACGACACGACTGTGAGGGGCCCGTACTGCACCCCCGTGACGAACTCGTTGATCGTCGCCGTCAGCACCGGGTCGCGGACGCCGTCGATCGGGTCTCGGAGCCGAATGCTGTCCGCGCGCTTATTGTCGATGGTCGGAACGACGTAGAGATCGCCGAACCGGCTCTCCAGGCGCTGATTCACTTCGAAGCCGATGCTATTGTTGATGGTCCCCGAACTGTAGTTGAACCGGTACTTCCAGTCCGTCGTCGCGCCTCCGAGCACCAGCGCTGCGTTGGCGTCCGCCACCGCGCCGGCGTCGTTGACCAGTGGGTTGGCCAGCGTCGCGGCCGTGACGGGATTGAGCTTCAGCCATACCCCCTTCGCGTGCCGGGCGCGCGCCCGCATCGCCGTAAGGTTGAGCTCGAGCGTCCGGTTCCCGGTCGCCTGAGCGATGGCGATCCCCCGTGTCGTGTAGGCGACGGCCGTGTCATAGACTTGCGCCATGTTCGCCGGCCCTAGCGGTGGCGCCGCCTGGGTGCGATCGGAGCCGATCGGCCAGTCGTCGAACATGTCTCCGATCGTGACGTACGCGATGGCTCCATAGAGATAGGAGCGAGCGAGGTCGTCTCGATTCGGCAAGACGGTCGCTGAATCGAAGGCCCGCAGCCGTTTGATCGCCTCGTCCGACAGCCACCGCGCCTGCCCGAGCGACGGGAATGCCGCGTCGACGAACTCGTTGGTAATGCCGGACAGGTACCCCTGATCCAGATCGCTCCAGGCGTCCCGCGATCCGATCCAGGTCAGCTCATCCGTGGCCTCTGCATAGGGCGTAAGCACCACGCCCCACGCCCGCGCCATTGCGGACAGCGCGCCGTTCGCCAGCGGGCCGGCGGCGGCGGGATTGTTGAGATTGTCGATGTTGACGTTGTTCGGGTTCTCCACGTCCAACAGCCCGCTGCAACTGGCCGCGAGCGCGGTCAGGCAGAGCGAGACGAGCGCGCGGCTCCGGGCCCCAAGGCTCTTGGTACACATGGTGTCTCTCTCCTTTCCGGTGACGCGGTTAAAAGCCGAAGCGGACGGCAAAGGTGAACCGCCGCGGGAGCGCGAAGCCGAAGGCATCAATGCCATCGCCGAAGTTCTGGTCGATGCCCGTCCCGTCGGCCGAGGCGGCGCCGCGCCCGAACACATTCAGCTCGGGATCGATCCCCCGGTAGGCCGTCCAGAGTTGCAGGTTGCGAACGGACGCCCGGATCGACACCGAGCGCATCCCCAGATGCTGCTCGGCCCAGTGGCTCGGCACGTTGTACGTCAACGACAGCTCGCGCCACCGCAGGAACGCACCGTTGTCGTTCTGATTCATGCCGTCGTACGGCGTCAAGGCTCGCAGCGTCTCCCACTTCTTCGCGGCGTCGAGTCGCTGTTGCGGAGTGCTCGCGGGATTCATCACCGTGGCTTCCACCTCGGCGGTCGAGCGAATGTTGCGCCCGATCCCCGCGTTCGCCTGGCGGAACCCATCGGTCAAGTTCGTGAGGATGTAATTGCCGAACTTGTACTCGAGCACCGTTCCCACCTCGAAGTTGCGCAGGAACGTGGCATTGGCCCCGAAGGACCCCTGCCAGTCCGGGTAGGACTTGCCGAGGTAATGGTCGAGGTAGTCGCCGTCCCCATCCTCATCGACACGGACGGGAGACAGACCGGTCAAGGTGCGCGGCACGGCGAGGTACGCCAGCATGTCGGCGTCGGTATCGAAGTTCCCGTCGCCGTTCAGATCGTACGGGTTCTGCCCGGCCGCGAGACAGGCGTACGTCGCGCCGCTGGGGCGCTGACTGCACGGCTGCACCAGTTTCGCCCCGAACAACGAGCCGATCGGGTACCCCTCGATCACGAAGTTCCGGTAGCGTGGGTAACTCCCGCCGACTTTCAACGGCGGAGCGCCACCCAGGTCGGTGACGTACGTCCAAGCCCAGGCCCCGTTCACGAACACGTTCAGGGACAAGCCCGGTCGATTGAAGATCAGGGCCCTGACGTTCAGCTCCCAGCCGCCGCCTTGGATCTCTCCGATGTTGTCGAGCTGCAGGTTCGGGAACCCGCCCGACACCGGGAATTGCCGGGCATATAGCGCATCGCTGGTCGTGCGCCGGTAATACGTCGCCTCGAAGGCCACACGATCCTGCACGAGTCCGATCTCCATCCCGACCTCGCGCTCCGTGCTGATCTCCGGTTTGAGGTTCGGGTTCCCCAGGTTATCCGGCTGCAACCCAGGTCCGGTCTCCGCGGGGAGGGGGGAGAACGTCGTGAACTTGTCGAACGCACCCGGCTGCAGGCCCGACTGTCCGATGGCGGCGCGCAGCCGCAGCGTGGAGATCGTGTTCGTGAGCCGCGAGTGACCCCAGCCGGGCAACGCGCTCGGGATGAACGACAGGCCGGCCTTGGGATACCACACGCCCTGGGACGTTTTCCCAAACGCGCTGTTGCGGTCGTACCGCGCCCCGACGGTGGCGAACCCGAAATCGCGATAGCCGATTTGCTCCTGGGCGAACGCGCCCACGTTCACCGTTTCCAGGATCCGTTCGTACGTGCCCTTGAATTGCCCGGCGCTCGTCACTTCCAGGCCCGGTCCGGGGAAGACCTCGCCACCAATGCCTTCGTCGTCCAAATGCGTCAGGAACCCCTGTCCGCCCGCGACCAATGTGGACTGGAAGTCGCTCCCGAATCGACGGCTCCACGTCGCCTTGAGCTCCCCCGTGATCTCGCGCCGCGTGCGGTTGTCGAGGAACTTGAAGCCCTCGGGGTCGAATCCGGCCACGGCGTCGACGTTGTGTCCAAATGGCGCGAAGTCGGTGCTGATCTGGTTCGTCATGTCCACACCGAACGTCGCAACCGCGTTGAGCTGCGGCGTCGGCTGGTACGACACGCTGACGCTGCCGGTGAAGTGCTTCGTGTTCTGAGCGTACAACTCCTGCATCGTCTCCCGCAGCGTGTTGAAGGCGGGGGACCCGAACGGATTCCCCGGCGCTATGGCCGCGTTGGCAGCCCCGCCGATCCGGCAATCACCGTGCCCCGTGATATCCGCGGCCGAGTTGCAGCCGGCGGTCTCTGGCTTCCCGAAGATCGCCGTCGGGATCGTACCGAAGATGTTGTTGTTGTTCGCGGGCGTCGCGTGGTGCGCGTCCACGTACTGTGTGTTCACGCGGATCTTCAGATTGTCGGTCGGCAGCAGCTCCAGCGACGCGGACCCCTGCACTTTGCGGTCCTCGTCATTGGCGGGACCCAGCTCTGCGTTGCCGAACGGCCCATTCTCCTTCTGTAACCGGGCGTTCACGAAGTAGGTCACCGCCGGCGTGCCGCCGCTTACGGACGCGGAGTACAGCTGCGCGTACCCGGTTTCAAAGAGCGCAGGGATGAAGTCCCGCTCGAACACCTGATACGGCTGGATCGGCATGCCGTAGAATTGCGTGAGATAGTCGGCGAATTTCGCCGTCTGCCCGCGGCAGTCGCTCTGCGTCGCGGTGGTGTCCGGGAGCCGCGCGACGCAATCCCCCATGTTGGCGTAGCGCGCGAAGCCGGCGTTCGCCTTGTAGCGGCCCCTGGGGTAACTCGAGACCCCTTGTTCGCTCGTGAAGTCGAAACGGGGGGCGCCACGCACTCCGGTTTTCGTGAATACCTGGATCACTCCCGCTGACGCTTCGGTGCCGTACAACGTCGCCGCGGCGGCGCCCTTCAAGATCTCGATATGGTCGATGGCGTCGGGATTGATGTCGTCCAGCCGCGACGGCGTGCCACCGCCGCCGGTGCCGATGTAGTCGCCGAACCCACCACTGCGGTCCACGCGAACGCCGTCGACGTACACGATTGGCTCGTTGGCCTGCGACAGACTCGCGATGCCGCGAATCCGGATCCGCGCGCCTTCGCCCGTGAGCCCCCCGGATGGGAGCACAGACACACCGGCCTCGCGGCCCGCGAGCACCTCCGACATGCTCGTGACCGGCGCGTTTCGGAGTGTGCCGGCGTCGATCGTCGCGACGGTGTTGCCGAGCTTGCGCTTCTCCGTTTCAGCCCCCGCGCCGGTGACGACGACCGCGTCGAGACCGATCGCCGCCTGATTGAGCTCGAAGTTCACGCTCACGGCCTCGCCAGCGGTCACGGTCGCGTGCTTGGTGACGCTGGAATAGCCGAAGCGCCGTACGCGGACCTCGACGTCGCCGGCCTTCACGTTCAGCTCGAAGCGACCGTCGGCGTTGGAGAGCGTGCGGAGGTCGGTCCCCACGACGTACACCTCGGCACCGTCCACCGCGCGGCGCGTCGTGACGTCGATCAACTGCCCACGAACGGTGCCGGTCACCTGCGCGGAGAGCGACCGCGGCACCAGGGCGCACAACACGAAGCACACGCCCATGACCAGGGCGCGCGTCGACCAACGAAGCGGAGAAGTCATCTCCACCTCCAGTGAAGGAAGAACCGGACGGCGATTCACTCCGATCGAGGACGGCGGGAACCCGATCGGTCGGTATGGGCTAACGGCTCGAGTGTGCATGCCCCAGCGGGCGTCGTCAAGAAGGGGCTCGCGTGATAGAATTCTCCGGGTGAGCGTCCGTCGCTGTTTGGCGCTGGTGATGATTGCCCTCGCCGGGGCCGCGTGTGGGGTGGGCGACCCTGGTTTCGACCCGCCGCCCATCGACGCACCGTTGGCTTCGGTCGCCGTCGGGGTGTTGCACACGTGCGGCACCACTACCACGGGTCACGTCTATTGCTGGGGCTGGAACCGGGACGGCGAGCTCGGCGACGGCTCGCATAGCGACCGGCGCCTCCCGGTGCGCGTCCTCAGCGAGTCCAGCTTCGTTTCCGTAACCGGCGGCGGCGGGCACACCTGCGGCCTCACGGCTGCAGGCAAGGCGTACTGCTGGGGGTTCAACCTGAGCGGCCAACTAGGGAACGGCAGCCTCAGCGCGGCACCTACTCCCCTGGCCGTCGTGGGAGGATTAACCCTGCTGACCGTGGAAGCGGGGGGTGCCTTCACCTGCGGCACTGCGACGGACAGCACCGCATGGTGCTGGGGCTGGGGTGGCCACGGCCAGCTTGGAGACAGCGGTCGCGTCGATCACCCGGCGCCAGTGCCGGTGGCCGGCAACCTGAGGTTTCTGACGGTGAGCGTGGGGGCGCAGCACGGCTGCGGGGTCGCCGTCGATAGCACGGCGTGGTGCTGGGGGGCGAACACCGCCGGACAACTGGGCAGCGGCTCGACGGTGGACACGGTGGTCCCGGTCCTCGTGACCGGCGGGCGGAAGTTCACGGCGCTGAGCACGGGGTTCAGTCATACCTGCGCGCTCGAGGCGAGCGGCGACGCTGACTGCTGGGGCGACAATAGCGTGGGGCAGCTGGGCGACACCCTCGTGAACCAGGCACTCGCTCCCACTCGCGTTCTCGGGGGTCTGGTATTTGCATCCATTAGTGCGGGCGGCACCCACACGTGCGGCGTCACGGTGAGCGGCGCGGCGTACTGTTGGGGGTCGGGTGGCAACGGCCAGCTTGGGAGCCAGCCGGCAGCCCTGTGCGCTGCGACCGGCGGCGTCCAGCCATGCACCCGGGTTCCGGCGCTGGTTGTCGGCGGGTTAATCTTCGAGTCGATCAGCGCCGGCATCCAACACAGCTGCGGGTTGACCGTGGGCCGAGTTGCCTACTGCTGGGGCCTCAACGACCGCGGCCAGCTGGGTGATGGATCGACGCGAGGGAGTGCGATCCCCGTGACCGTTGGCAAGCAGTTCGGTCCTTGATAGCGGAGGTCCTGATGCGTGGCTTGTTGCCCGTGCTGCTCGTGGTCGTCGGCGGTTGCTACAGCTACGTCGCGGTCCGCGGTCCGGCGCCCGCGAATGGTGCTGCGGTGCAGGTCGACTTCGCCGCGCCGCGCGACGTTGTACTGCAAGACGTCACCGTGCGTGGTATCACGGCGGTGCAAGGCCGGCTCCTCGCCTCGGATGCCGATTCCCTGGCCGTGGCGGTGGCGCGGCTATGGGGGCAAGAAGGGCGCACCTACGAGGCGACAGGTATCGGCGTCAACCTGCCGAGGCAGGACGTCGCCGCGATACGCGAGAAGCGGGCGTCGGCGGCGCGGAGCGGCCTCGCGATCGCCATGGGCGGCGCCGGGATCGTGGCCACGATTCTTGGGGTGCGGGCGCTGGTGGGCTCGGGTGGCGGCTCGATCCGGCCGCCGCCGCCGCCCTAGCTCCTCAGGTTCCGGACGAAATTCGCCACCGGTTGTGCCGGCAGCGTGAGCAGCCGGACGCTGCCGCGTGAAGACAGCTCGACCGAGACCCGCGCGATCGTCTCGTTGTCGGGGCACTCCACGATGCTCACGAAATCGTAGGGGCCGAGCACCGCGTACTGTGCGGTCACCTTGGCCCCGAACTTCTCGATCTCCTTGTTGACTTCCTGCAAGCGCTTCGGCTTGGCCTTCAACGCCTTGGCGCCGTCGTCGGTCAGATTCGACAGCAGGATATAGGTCGGCATGTAGGGGCGCCTCCCGACGCCTCAGGTCCGCTTCTCGATCGATACGTAGTCCCGCTGCGGCGAGCCGATGTACACCTGGCGCGGCCGCGCGATCTTCTGCTCCTTGTCGAGCAGCATCTCCTGCCACTGCGCCAGCCATCCCGGCGTGCGTCCGATCGCGAACAACACGGGAAACATGTCGATCGGCAACTTCATCGCCTCGTAGATGATCCCCGAATAGAAATCGACGTTGGGGTACAGCTTGCGGGAGACGAAGTACTCGTCTTGCAGCGCGATGCGCTCCAACTCGAGCGCGATGTCGATGAGCGGGTTCTTGCCCGTGACGTCGAACACCTGCTCCGCCGTCCGCTTGATGATCTTGGCACGCGGGTCGTAGTTCTTGTAGATGCGGTGCCCAAAGCCCATCAGGCGGACCTCGCCCTGCTTCACCCGGTGGATGTACGCCGGGATGTGGTCGATCGTGGCGATCTCCCGTAGCATCCGCAGCACTTCCTCATTGGCGCCGCCGTGCAGCGGTCCGTACAGGGCTGCCGCCGCGGCCGCCATGCAGGAGTAGGGATCGGCGTGGGAGGATCCCACGTTGCGCATGGCGCTGGTCGAGCAATTCTGCTCGTGGTCGGCGTGCAGGATGAACAGCACGTCCAGCGCCCGCTCGAGCGTCGGGTTCGGGACGTATTTCACCTCGGTCGCCTTGAACATCATGTTGAGGAAATTGCCGGTATAGCTCAGGTCGTTGTCGGGATAGGCGTACGGCATGCCGACCGTGTGCCGGTGGGCGAAGGCCGCGAGCGTCGGGGTCTTCGCGATCAACCGGAAGATCTGGTTGCGACGCGAGATCTCGTTGGTGATCTGCTTCGCCTCGGGATAGAACGTCGACAGCGCCGCGACGGTGCTCACGAACACCCCCATTGGATGGGCGTCGTGGTGGAAGCCGTCGATGAACTTCTTGATGTTCTCGTGGATGATCGTGTGGTGCGTGATGTTGAACACCCAGGAATCGAGCTCCGCCGCCGACGGCAGCTCGCCGTGGAGCAGCAGATAGGACGTCTCGAGGAATGTGCTCTGCTCCGCGAGCTGCTCGATGGGATAGCCGCGGTAGCGCAGGATGCCCTTCTCGCCGTCGATATAGCTGATCGCGCTGCGGCACGCGGCGGTGTTCATGTAGGCCGGGTCGTAACTCATCAGCCCGAAGTCGTCCGGCGCGGCCTTGATCTGGCGCAGGTCCGCCGCCTTGACCGTCCCGTCCTGGATCGGGATCTCGTACGACTTGCCCGTGCGATTATCGGTGACGGAGAGGGTGTCCTTCGCCACTGCGAGTCCTCGAGTTGGGTGCGCGGGAAAGATAACCTGTGGCGGGGAGAGGCGGGCTTTCGTATCTTGCCGCACCGTGGCTACCAGCCTCTATCCCACGCGCTCCAGCGCGGGCGCCCTCCTCGGCCAGCAGCTGGCGGGGCAGGGATATCAATCGTGCATCCTCTTGGGCATCACCCCGGAGGGCGTCGAGATCGCGGCACACGCGGCGAAGGCGATGGGCGCGCAATTCGACGTCATCGTCGCGTCGTTCATTAAGCTGGGATCGAACCTGGCGCCGATCGGAGCGATGGCCGAGTCGGCGCCTGCGGAGATGGATCCCGATTTCCAGCCGGGGATGAATTTGCTCGAGAAGCTACAGGCGGCGATCGACGAGTCGCGCGCGCGCGTCAAACAGGATTTGGTCCTCTACCGCACGCAGCGACCGGTGAAGAGTCTTCAGGGTCGCACGGTCGTGATCGTGGACGGTCAAATCGTCTATCCGTGGAAGGTGCTGGCCGCCTGTAAGGCGGCGGAGCAGCTCGGCGCGCGACAGGTGATCGTGGCGGCGCCCGTCGCCACGCAGCCCGCGGCCGATCGCATCCGGGCACGCCAGTATCCGCTCGTCTGTCCCAGCGTGGTATTGGAAGCGGAAGGCCACCCGTCGCCCTACGGCGACGCCGGCGCAGGCTCCGAGGGGCCGGAACGGCTCAAGAGCATCATGATAGCCCACCAGGCTGCTTAACCTGCCCGGCAGACTAGCCGTCTAGTTCTACCATCCCGCGTTCCAGCCACCGATGCTCGCCCTTCAACACCTCCTGGGCGACCTTGTACGTGGGTACGTCTTCGTTCCGCCAGAGGCCCGCGAACTTCGACCGGATCCGGCCGCGGGCCTGGCGGCAGAACACGTCGGCGAGGCGCACGGCCCGCTCCCCACTCGAGCGGTCGCGCTCCAGGAGCCACCGCGCACGGGCGCACGTCGACGCCATCGCGAATAGCTCGGCGCCGACGTCCACGAGCCGGAACAGCACGGCCTGGCGCAGCTCGAGCTTGGGGCCGAACCGGATCATCGAATGGAACACGCCGCGCGCCAGGCGCCGCGCGTTGCGCTCGACGAAGCGCACGTGCCGAGCCAACGACCCAAACCCGGCGTAGCGCGGCCAGAATCCCCAGCCGAGCCAGCGCGACGGATACCACCAGCCATAGAAGAGGGTCGAGCGGCCGAGCCCCGCGAGCCGTTGTCTCAGCGACTTTCCGGGCATGACGACGTCGCCGGCGACCTGCAAATGCTTGTCGACGGCCTCGCGGGCGATGAACAGGTGCATGATCTCCGATGAGCCCTCGAAGATCAAGTTGATGCGGAAGTCGCGCATGATGCGTTCGACGGGGATCGCCGGCTCGCCGCGCGCCTTGAGCGAGTCCGCCGTCTCGTAGCCACGGCCGCCCCGGATCTGCAGCGTGTCGTCGATGATGCGCCACCCCGCCTCGGAGTTGTACAACTTGGCGATCGCGGCTTCGAGGCGGATGTCGTACCCGCCGCGCTCCGCCATCGCGCCGCACAGCTCCGCCACCGACTCCATCGCGAACGTGTTCGCCGCCATCGCGCCGATCTTCTGGGCGATCGCATCATGCTGGCCGATCGGCCGGCCCCACTGTACCCGCTCCGCGGACCAGCGGCGCGAAATCTCGAGGCAGCGTTTCCCCGCCGCGACCGACGAAATCGGGAGCGTCAACCGGCCCGTGTTCAGCGTGATCAACGCGAGCTTCAACCCCTTGCCCTCACCCCACAGCAGGTTCTCCTTCGGGACGCGGACCTTCGTGAACCGGATCACGCCGTTGTACATCGCCTTGAGGCCCATGAAGTGGCAGCGGTACACCACTTCGACGCCGGGCCAGCTGGTCTCGACGATGAACGCCGAGATCTGCCGCTTCTCCTTGCCGCGCACCACTTTCGACGGGGTGCGCGCCATCACCACCATCAACTCGGCCTTGGTGCCGTTGGTGCACCACAGTTTCTCGCCGTTCAAGATCCACGATTCGCCGTCGTCGCCCGGGATCGCCATGGTCTCGAGCGCGGCGGGGTCGGAGCCGACCCCCGCCTCCGTGAGCGCGAACGCGGAGATGGCGCCCTTGGCGAGCCGCGGGAAGTACTTCTTCTTCTGGCTATCGGTCCCGAACATCTTGAGCGGCTGCGGCACGCCGATCGACTGATGGGCGGAGAGCAAGGCGGTGATCGAGCCGTCGACCGACGAGACCAGCTCGATGGCCTTCATGTACGAGAGCTGCGAGAGGCCGAGCCCGCCGTATTCGCGCGGGATCTTGATGCCAAAAGCGCCGAGGTCGCGCAGCCCTTGAATGACGGCGTCCGGGATCTCGCCTTCGCGGTCGATCTGATCGGAGTCGACCTTTTCGCGCAAGAACCGCTCCAGCTTGTCGAGGAAGGGTTTGGCGCGGGCGATCTCCTCGGCGTCCTGCTCGGGATACGGATGGATGAGCTCCATCCGCAGGTTGCCGAGGAACAGGTCGCGCACGAAGCTGGGCGCGGCCCACTCCTGCTCGCGCGCGGCCTCGGCGACGTCGCGCGCCTCGTCGGCGCTGACGGACGACGGGGGAGGACGTTTCGGTTCGGCGGTGGTGGCCATACGCCTAATCTATGCTGGCGTCCTTGCCGAAAGGAGGCGTGGCCGGAGCACCAGGGCGGCGAGGGCCCCGCCCGCCAACCCGCCGAGGTGAGCGAAGTTGTCGATGAAGGGGTTGGCGAGTCCGGTCAGGATTTGCCACCCCGCCCAGACCAGCAGCACAAACCCAATGCGCTTATCCCGTACGTAAAAGCGATCTTCCCAGCGGTACAGCACGACGATCACCGCCGCGATGACGCCGAAGATCGCCCCGGACGCGCCCACGGATGGTCCGGGACCCGCCGCGATGCTGAGGAGCCCACCGGCGATGCCGCTCGCGAAATACAAGACGGCGGTCTGCGCGCCGCCGAAGGCGTGCTCGCACGCCAGGCCCACGATGTAGAGGACGACAAGGTTGCCCAGGATGTGATCGACGCCGCCGTGCAGGAACATCGCGCTGATGAGGCGCCACCACTCCCCGGCGAGGACCCGCTCTCGCACCAGCGCGCCCGCTTCGATGATGGTTTCGCGATCGGCCAGCGCGCCGGCCGCGATCTCCCAGGCGAACATCCCGAGGTTCGCGAGGATCAGAAACAGGATCAAGGGCGGCGCGTGCCGCATGCCGCGCTCGAAGTCGATCCGCCCCGCGCCGCGCTCGCCCCGCCGGGGGGGCGCGAGCATATCCGGCGTGATGACGATCGGTTTCTCGGGCGGGGCGCCGTCCGTCACCGGCGTTCCCCCGTGTCGAGCATCACGCCGAGTGCGAGGGCGACGCGCCGGTCCATGAGGCGCTGCGGATCGCCGCTCATGTCGAGCACATAGCGGTCGAGGATCGTGAACTTGCGCTTGAACTCGCCGATCACGTCTTCGCTGTCGGGTCGCAGGATGATGAAATTGGTTCGCAGCAATCCCATCATCGGGCCGAGGAAGCGCCGCAGCAACGACAGAATGACCGAGTCCTCTTTGGCGAGGAACTGCACGCGCCCGTCCGGTCCGTAGATGTACCAGCGCTTGCGAATGAGGTTGTACAGGATGTTCTTCGCGAATGTGGCGAGCGGCTTCCCACGGAAGTCGCGCACCGTGTACGTCGCCGTGATCGGCTGCCACTTCTTGTCCTGGAGTACTTCGATCAGCCGGTCGCGTTTGGACCCGTCGCGATAGAACGTCACGTGCCGCTTGGCGGAGAGCGGCACGCCGACGGCGATCAACGCGACAAGTGCCAGCACCGCGCCGAGGAGAAGGAGAATCCCTCTGGCGGCACTCTCGGGCGGGGTCTGGTCGGATACGGCGGCGAACGCCGCCATCACGACGACGGCGGCGGTGATTCCCGCGAGCGCCGCGCCGAGGTTGCGGAGCAGATGCGCCGGCCGCTCGATGTAGATGATGTTGTTGCCCTTCTCGTCCGCGACGTCGTACTTCTCGGAGATCTTGAGCAACTGTTGCCGCAAGAGAAAGAGATCGCGGTCGAACACCGGATCGGCCTGTACCTGCATCGGGACGCCGGCACTGGGCACTCGGTTGTCGCGCCCGCATTGCGGGCACTTCACGAGCTTGCCGGCGAATTCGTCCTTGAGCTCGTACGACGTTCCACACTGACAAGTCACACGTACCGACATGACGGCCTCCGGACGCTCTAGAGAGTTGGCGCGGGGAAGCTTACCGTCCCGCGGCGCAGGCGGCTAGATTTGCGGCGCCCTCTTCCGGAGCTCCCGTCCATGCGCCGTTTGTCGCTCCTGCTGGCTGTCCTCGCGGGCCCCCTCACCCTCGCGGCACAAACACCGCAGCCAGTTCTCATCAAGGCCGGCCGTCTGATCGACGGCCGTTCGGCCCAAGCCCAGACCAACGTCGGGATCCTGATCGACGGCGAGCGGATTCGTACCGTGGGGCCCCTGGCGCAGGTTCAGGCCCAGGCGGGCAACGCCCGCGTCATCGACCTGTCGCAGATGACCGTCCTGCCCGGTTTCATCGACACGCATACGCACCTGCTGCTGCAGGGCGACGTCACGTCCGAAGAGTATGAAGACCAGCTGCTCAAGCAATCGATCCCCTACCGCGCCATTCTTGGCGCCCGCAACGCCCGGATCGCGCTGGAGCATGGCTTCACGACCATCCGCGACCTCGAAACCGAGGGCGCGATGTACGCCGATGTGGACGTGAAGCTCGCGGTGAGCCGCGGCGAGGTCCCCGGCGCCCGGGTATTCGCGTCCACGCGCGCCATGGCGCCGACGGGGATGTACCCGATCGGCACGCCCAACTGGGAGATCGACTTGCCGCACGGCGTGCAAACGGTCGATGGCGTGGAGAACGGGCGCCTCGCGGTCCGCGAGCAAGTGCAGCACGGCGCCGATTGGATCAAGTACTACAGCGACCGCCGCTACTACTTCACGCCCGACAGCACGCTGCGGAGCTGGGTGAACTTCACTGATGATGAAGCGCGGGCGATCGTCGACGAAGCGCATCGGCTCGGTCGCAAAGTCGCCGCCCATGCCATCGGGTCGGACGGGATCGCCGCCGCGTTGCGCGCCGGCGTAAACTCGATCGAGCACGGCGACGGTCTCACCGATTCGCTCATGGACGTGATGGTGCGCACCAACGTCTACTGGGTGCCGACGGTGACGGTCGGCGTGCACGTCGTGCCGCGGGGCGGGCCGTGGCCGGCCCTCGTCGCCCTCGAGCGTCGCGCCTTCGCGCGCGCCGTCAAGAAGGGCATCAAGATCGCGCTCGGTACCGATGTCGGTGGGTTTCCCTGGACGGAGCTCAATCAGGCCAAAGAGTTCGAGTACTACGTGCAGTACGGCATGACGCCGATGCAGGCGATTCAATCCGGCACGTCGGTCGCCGCCGCGCTGCTCGGACAGGAGCAGAATCTCGGCGCGGTCGCACCTGGACTCTACGCCGACCTCGTCGCTGTCGCGGGGGATCCGTTGCGGGACATCACGGAACTGCAACGCGTCAAATTCGTTATGAAGGGTGGCTCGGTATACCTTTCTCAATAGTGCACAAGGCGCTCGGACTCGTCCTCTTCATTAGTATCGGCGCCGTCGGATCCGCGGTGGGGCAGCTGGCCCCATCCGGTACCGGCGGCGTCGCGGCGTTGGCCGGGACTTTGGAGCAGCTCGGCGCGAACAAGCGCGTCCTGGTGATCGGGGCGCACCCCGACGACGAAGACACGCAGCTGCTGGTACTCCTGTCGCGCGGCCTTGGCGCCCAGGCCGCCTATCTGTCGCTGACGCGCGGCGAAGGCGGGCAGAACCTCATCGGGCCCGAGCTCGGCCCCGGCCTCGGCATCATCCGCACCGAAGAGCTCCTCGCCGCGCGCGACCTGGACGGCGCGCGTCAGTACTTCACCCGTGCCTATGACTTCGGATTCTCCAAGTCCGCCGACGAGGCGTTCCGCTTCTGGCCGCGCGATTCGCTGCTGAAAGACGTAGTGGACGTGATCCGCCGGTTTCGGCCGCAGGTCATCGTGTCGGTGTTCGCGGGCACGCCGGCCGACGGGCACGGGCAGCACCAGGTGGCGGGGTTGCTCGCGCGCCAAGCATTCGATCTGCTGCGCGATTCGACGTGGGGCCCCGTGAAGCTGTACCGCTCGACCCGATTCGACTCCACGGCCACCGACCTCTCGCTTCCCGCCGGCACCCTCGATCCCGTCATCGGACAGTCCTACTACCAGCTCGCGATGGCGAGCCGCAGCCGCCACCGCTCGCAGGACATGGGACAGCTGCAGCGCCCCGGACCGAGTAGCGTGCGGGTCGCGCTAATCGCGACGCGCCCGGGCATCGCAGGCGGCGGGGGTCTCTTTGCGGGAGTGGACACGACGGTCCATGGCCCCGGGATGGACCGCTACGCGCCGTTGATCGACTCGGCGCGCGCCGCGCTCAACCCGTGGCGCCCTGCCGCCGCGCTCCCATACCTGAGTCGCGCTCTGCACCTCCTCGGGTCGGCCGACGCCGACCAGCGCGTGTTGCTCGAGCGCGCCGTCGCGATGGCGGCGGGAATCGCGATCGACGGCACGACCGACGATGGGATCGTCACGCAGAGCCAACGGCTCCAGGTCGAAGTGACGGTATGGAACGCGGGCGACGCCGCGGTACGCGTCGACAGCGTCGACGTGCGAACGCCGGCGGCGTGGAGCACGGAGCGCCTCGATTTCGGTGGGGCCGCGCTTGCGCCGGGCAGCGTGAGCACCAAGCGCTTCATCGTCGGCGTCGCGCGAGATGCCGAGCGCACTCAGCCCTATTTCCTGCGCCGCCCGCTGACGAATAGAGGAGGACTGTACGATTGGACGGGCGTGCCGGCCGACGTGCGCGGTCTGCCGTTCGACCCTCCGCCTGTCGAGGCGCGCGTGAAGCTTACGATCGCGGGGGAGCCCGTAACGCTCACGCGAGAGGTCGTGTACCGCTATCGCGATCAGGCGATCGGCGAGGTGCGACGCCCGCTGTTTGTCACGCGCGACTTCGACGTTGCGATCGCGCCCGACGAGGTGTTGTGGCCGGTGGACGGGGGTGGGAAGGATCCCCGGCGTTTCACGGTCACCGTGACGAATCGCGCGCGCGGCGCGGCGTCGGTGCGGGTGACCTTTACGCCGCCGCGCGGCTGGCCGCCCGTCCCCGCGGAGAGTCTGGCCTTTGGGAAGGAAGACGAGACGCGCAGCGTGACGGTCGCGCTGGCGCCTCCGACTCAAGGGCTCGCGCCGGGCTCGTACGAGTTGCGCGCGGCAGCGCTCGCCGGTGACGGCCGCCGTCACGAGGGGGCTCTGCAGGTCATCGACTACCCGCACATTCGGCCGCGGGCATTCGTGCAGGGTTCGGCGGTGCAAATCCGCGCCGCGCAAATCGCGCTGCCGGCGCTCTCGCGTGTGGGCTACGTGCGGGGCGCGTCGGACCGGGTGCCCGAAGCGCTGCTCGCGGTGGGTGTGCCGGTCGAGCTGCTCGGGCCCGATACGCTCGCGCGCGGCGACCTCTCCCGGTTTGACGCCATCGTGATCGGGAGCCGCGCCTACGAGACCGATCCCGCGCTCGTGGCGAACAACGGCCGGCTCCTCGACTATGCGCGCGCCGGCGGCCTGCTGCTGGTGCAGTACCAGCAGTATCCCTTTGTGGACGGCGGCTACGCGCCGTATTCGCTGCGCATCGGCCGGCCGCACGATCGCGTGACGGACGAGACGGCGCCGATCACGCCGCTCGATCCCGCGCACCCGGTATTCCGCTACCCGAACGAAATCGGCCCCGACGATTGGCGCGGCTGGGTGCAGGAGCGCGGCCTGTACTTCGCGCACGACTGGGACACGACCTACGTGCCGTTGCTCGAGACCCACGATCCCGCGAGTCCGGAGCTGAAGGGTGGGCTGCTCGTCGCGCCACTGGGCCGAGGCACCTATGTGTACACGGGACTGAGTTTCTTCCGGCAGCTGCCGGCGGGGGTCCCCGGCGCGTATCGGCTCTTTGCGAATCTGCTGGGTCTCAAGAGAACCAGTGTTCCGTAACAACATGGGGCGTGGGGCGTGGGGCGTGGGGGCATTGCTGCTCACGTTGGTGGGATGTTCGCGGGATCGCCGGACCCCGCTCGTCATCTACAGCCCCCACGGCCGCGATCTGCTGACACTGTTCGAGCGCCGCTTCGAGACGGCGCATCCCGACGTCGACGTCCGCTGGCTCGACATGGGGTCGCAGGAAGTGTACGACCGGATTCGCTCGGAGCGGGCCAACCCGCAGGCAGATGTGTGGTTCGGCGGGCCGTCCTTGATCTTCGCCCTCGCGGCGCGCGACTCGCTGCTCGACTGTCATCGCCCGAGCTGGGCCGACGCGATCGCGCCGCGCGGCCGCGGCCGCGGCGATTGCTACTTCGCCACGTACGAGACGCCGGCGGTCTTCCTGTATCCCGAGTCGCTGCTCACGCGCGCCCAGGCCCCGCAGGACTGGGACGACCTGCTCGATCCGCGGTGGAAGGGGAAGCTCATCATCCGCGATCCGCTCGCGAGCGGCACGATGCGCGCCGTGTGGGGCTACATCCTGAGCCGCAGCCTGCGCGAGACCGGCGATACGACGGCGGGCTTCGCGTATCTGCGCCGGCTCGACGGACAGAACAAGGAATACGTGCAGAACCCCGCGCTGGTGAGCGAGAAGATCGCGCGGCAGGAGGGGCTCGTCACCGTCTGGGACCTACCCGATGTGTTGATCAGCCGGCGTCGGGGCATGCCGATCGGCTACGTCTTCCCGCGCAGCGGAACCGTCGTGATCGAAGACGGAATCGCGGCGATACGGGGCAGCAAGCATCCGGATGTCGCGCGGGCGTTCGTCGAATTCGCGGGCACGCCCGAGATGCAGCTCGCGTCGGCGCGCGAGGTCTACCGCGTCCCGGCGCGACTCGACCTCGCGGCCGACTCGCTGCCGGACTGGGTGCTGGAGGTGCGGCGCCAGATGGTCGTTGCCGACGTCGACTGGAACCTGCTGGCCGAGCGCGGTCCGGAGTGGATGCGCTGGTGGGACCAGCACGTGCGCGGCACCGGACGAGGGAAGTGAGCGGGTTCCTCGAGGTCTCGGCAATCAAGAAGCAGTGGGCCCACACCGTCACGGTGGGGCCGATCACGCTCGAGATCGCGCGCGGCGAGATCGTGGCGCTGCTCGGACCGTCGGGCAGCGGCAAGACGACGATGCTGCGCCTGCTCGCCGGATTCGAGGTACCCGACGGCGGGCGCATCGTGGTCGAGGGCGAGGACGTCACTACGATGCCGGCGGCGCGGCGCCGCTTCGGCATGGTGTTCCAGCACTTTGCCCTGTTTCCCCATCTCGACGTGGGGGACAACGTCGCCTTCGGCCTACGCGGCCAACCCGATGCCGCGCGCAAGACCGTGGAGGCGCTGCGGCTCGTGGACCTCGCCGGGTTCGAGCGACGCAAAGTGCAGGAGTTGTCGGGAGGCCAGCAGCAGCGCGTGGCCCTGGCGCGCGCCTTGGCGCCCGAACCGCGCGTGCTCCTGCTCGACGAGCCGCTCTCGAACCTCGACCCGGCGCTGCGCGAGCGGACCCGTCGCGAGCTGCGGCAGCTGATCAAGCGCGTGGGCATCACCACGGTGTTCGTCACGCACGAGCAAGAAGAAGCCTTCGATCTGGGGGACCGCGTCGCCGTGCTCAACGCGGGTCACCTCGAACAGGCGGGCGCCCCGGAGGAACTGTACGAGCGGCCGGCGACGCTCTTTGTGGCGACGTTTGTCGGCCGCGCCAACGTGTTTCGGGGATCAGCCGCTCGTGCGCTGGGAGGCCCGGAGCTGATCGTCGTGCGTCCCGAACGGCTGCGCTTCGCCCAAGCCGGGAAGGGGCTTCCGGGGGTTGTGCGGGAGCGCCGCTACACGGGCGCCGCGGCGTTCTTTCTCGTGGAGAGTGAGAGCGGCGAGCGCTTCGAGGTCATGGCCGAGCCCGACGCGGCCCAGGTCGGTGACCGCGTGTTCGTCGAGGCGGAGCGGATCATTCGTGTGGCGGAGAACGGCCGGTGACGCGCCGCAACGCCGAGATCGCCGGCGCACTGGTGGCGCTGCTCCTGGCGTGGCTGGTGCTGTTTCCGATTCTGATCGTGGCGCGCGAGGCCGCCGATGGCACGGCGCTGCGCGCCTTTTTCGGCCGGGCCGGCGAGTGGGCCGCCCTCTGGGCCAGCGTCTGGATCTCGCTCGCCAGCGTCGCCCTCGCGGCGGCGATCGGCGTGCCGCTGGCCTTCCTGTTCGAGTGGTTCGACTTCCCCGGTCGCAAGACCCTGGGCTCGCTCATCGCGCTGCCCGTGGTCCTGCCGCCTCTCGTGGGCGTGATCGCGTTTCTCTTTCTCTACGGGGAGTCCGGATTCATCGCGCGCGCCGTGCAGGCGTTGTTCGGCCTGCCCGAGGCGCCGTGGCGACTGCAGGGGCCTGCGGCCATCCTCCTCGTCCACGCGTACTCGATGTACGTGTACTTCTATTTGTTCACGCGAGCGGGCCTCGCCAAACTCGACGTCTCGATGCTCGAAGCGGCGCAAGCGCTGGGAGCGAGCCGCTGGGCGACGATCTGGCGTGTGGCCTTGCCCCTCGTGCGTCCGTCGCTCGTCGGCGCCGCGATCCTCACGTTCATGACGTCGCTCGGCTCCTTCAGCGCGCCCTACATCTTCGGCGGCGGCTTCCGGGTCATGACCACACAGATCGTCGCCACGAAACTGAACGGCGATCTGCCCCTCGCGATGGTCGAGACCCTGGCGCTCGCCGTCGTGGCGGTGGCGGGGCTCCTCGTGCTGCGCCGGACCGAGGGCGACGACATCCTCGTCGCGCTCGGGAAGGGAATCGCTCCGCGGCCGCGGCCGATTCGCCGGCCCGGCATCCGCGCGCTCGCGACCGCCGCCGGTTGGGGGTTCGCGGTTCTGCTGCTGCTCCCGCACCTGACCCTCGTGCTCGTTTCGCTCGTGCCCTATGGGGCCTGGACCACCGAGATCCTGCCGCCCGTTCTCAGCTTCGCGAATTACGCGCGTCTCTTCAGTGAAGCCGAGCGACTGCGGCCGCTCGTCAATTCGCTGTGGATGTCGGCCGTCAGCACCGCCATCGCCGTGGTCCTGGCGCTCGGCGCCGGGTGGCTGGTGGTGCGACAGCGCGTCGCGCTGCGGCGTGCCATTGAAGGACTCTTGGCGCTCCCCTGGGCGCTGCCGGGGACCGTCTTCGCGATCGCGCTCGCGATCACCTTCAGCGTGCACGCGCCGCCGCTGCGCTGGGTGCTGGTCGGGACCGCGGCGATCCTGCCACTCGCGTTTTTAGTGCGCGCGCTGCCACTCACCGGGCGGGCGCTTCTGGCCGGGTACCGCCAACTCGATCCCGCGTTAGAGGAAGCCGCGGCGAGCCTCGGGGCGGGGCGCTGGCGCACCCTGGCGCGGGTCACGCTGCCGCAGCTGCGGCCCGGTCTCGCGGCCGGCGCGAGCCTCGCATTTGTCGCGGCGTTGGGCGACATCGTCGCGTCGATCGTGCTGTACACCTACGAGACCCGTCCCATTTCGATCGAGATCCTGTCGAGCCTCAGGCTCTCGGAAACCGGTGTGGCGGCGGCGTTCGGCGTCGTCCTGATGCTGGTGAGTGCCCTGGTACTCGGAATCGGAGCGAGACGATGAAGCGGTTGGCCGTGCTGATGGTCGTCTGTTTCGTGGACATGATGGGCCTGATGCTCGTGGCGCCCCTGATGGCCTTCTACGCCAAGCGCATGAATGCCGCCGATTGGATGGTGGGACCGCTCATCTCGGCATTCGCTGTGGCCCAGCTCATCTCGTCACCGATCTGGGGGAAGGTCTCCGATCGCTACGGGCGGCGCCCCGCCATGATCATCGGCCTGAGTGCATCCGCCATCGCGTACGCGATCTTCGGCTACGCCACGAGTCTGTGGATGTTGTTCGCGTCCCGGCTCGTGCAGGGGCTCGGCGGCGGCACGACCGGTGTCGCGCAGGCGTACGTGGCCGACACGATGGCGCCGGCGGAACGTGCCAAGGCGCTGGGATGGATCTCCGCGGCGACGAGCGCCGGTGTGATGATCGGTCCCGCGATCGGATCGGCGGCGCGGAGCTTCGGCACTGAAGTCCCCGGACTGGTCGCCGCCGCGCTGATGCTCATCACCGTCGTGTTCGCATGGAAATGGCTTCCCGAATCGCGGGTCACACATACGCATTCGCCCAGCGGCAAACAGCTGCCCCCCGGTCGCTCCGTCAAACAGGCTCTCTGGGAGATCATGCAGCGTCCCACCGCGCCGGCGCACCGGGTGATTTGGATCTACGTGGTGGGCATGCTGGCGCTCAACATCGTGATCGGCGTCCTGGCGCTCTATCTCATGAAGGTGTACGGCGTGACCGAGCGAACGATCGGGTACTACTACACGATCGTCTTTGGCGTCGTCGGCGTCCTGATGCGGATATCGCTCGTCGGCTGGTTCAACGCTCGCTTCGGGGAAGTCCGCACGATGCAGGTCGGCACTGTCTCCCTGCTGCTGGGCTTGGCCTTGGCGCCCCTCCCGGCCGCGCTCTTGCCCCCAGGGCCAGGGCTCGTGTTGTTCGTGCTGTGCCTGATCCTCATTCCCGTCGGGACCGCACTCCTCTTCCCAGCTTCGACGTCCCTCGTCAGCCAACGGACCGACCGGCACGAGCTGGGCCTCGTGATGGGAGCACAGCAGACGTTCCGCGGAATCATGGCGATCATCGGGCCCGTGGGCGCAACGTTCGTGTTCTACAAGTACGGTCACGGCATCCCGTTCCTGTGCGCCGCGGCCATCGTGAGTGTGGCCCTGGTCCTGTCGTTCCGGGAGCGTCGTGAGGAGCCGGTGGCGGCAACGGCGTGACCGTCACTAGTTTGTGTCCATGATCATGTCGATCCTGGCGCTCTGTTGTGGCCTCGCCGAGCCACCGGCTCCCGCCCGTCCCAAGCTGGTCGTCGTGATTACCGTGGACCAGCTCCGCCCCGACTATTTCGACCGTTGGAAACGCCAGCTGACCGGCGGACTATTCCAGCTGGTGAACGAGGGCGCCGTTTTCGCCGACGGTTATCAGGATCACGGCGTGACCGAGACCGCGCCTGGGCACTCGACCATCCTGTCGGGACTGTGGCCCGCGCACACCGGAATCATCCGCAACTCGCAAGGCGTTCAGGACTCCGCCGCGGCCTTGCTCGAGGTCACGGGGCCGGGTGCCTCACCACGGCGCGTGCGGGGGACCGCCCTCTTCGACTGGCTCAAGGCGGTGGACCCTACCGCCCGGGCGCTGTCCGTCAGCCGCAAGGATCGCGGCGCGATTCTGCCGATCGGGCACGCCAAGGAGCAGGTGTACTGGTACCAGTCGGGTCTCTTCACGACGAGTCGCTACTACGCCGACTCCCTGCCTCGGTGGGTGCGGGCGTTCAACGCGCGGCGCCTGCCGTTCAAGGCCGCCAACACGACCTGGGCGCTGCTCCTGCCCGACAGTGCCTACAAGGAGGACGACAACGAGGCGTGGGAGAACGGCGGACGTGACGTGCTCTTCCCGCACCGGTTGCCTCCGGATAGCGTGCGCGCCGCCGGCGCAATCGCCGGAACGCCGATGCTCGACTCGCTCACTCTGCTCTTCGCCCTCGATGGTCTCGAGGCCCTGCGCCTCGGAAAAAAGGGCACGGACATCCTGGCGGTGAGCCTCTCATCCACTGATGCCGTAGGTCACACCTATGGCCCCGACTCCCGGGAAATCCACGATCAAGTGCTTCGGCTCGACCGCTATCTCGCCTGGTTCTTGAAGCGCGTCACGGACAAGGTCGGGCGGGACAACGTCGTCGTCGTGCTCACGGCGGATCACGGAGTGACGTCGTTTCCCGAGCGGACGCGGGCCAAGACGGGCGCGCAGGCGTATCGAGTGAATGTCGACACCATCGTGACGGCGGTGAACCGCGAGCTCGACCGGCTGGCCGGTGCGGGCACGTCCCGCGAGTGGCTGAGCTTCGAGAGCGGCATGCTGTTCCTGCAGGACAACGGGCGTTTCGCCGCGACCGGCGTGAAGACCGACAGCATCCTCGACGTCGTCGCGACGCGGATGCGCGCGGTGGCGGGAATCGGTCGGGTCGACCGCGTGGCGGATCTGGCCCGCGCCGACACGACATCGGATCCCGTCGCCCGCCGCTGGATCCATCAGCTCCCGCCGGACGCCGGGGTCGTCCTCGTCGCCACACCGCAGCCGGGGTCGGTGTGGGGGATCGAGAATCTGCCGATCGCCATGCATGGCCAACCCAGTGACGACGATGCCCATGTGCCGATCATCTTCTGGGGCCGGGGAGTGAAGCGCGGGACCTATCGTGGCCGGGCGAACACCGTGGACATCGCGCCCACGCTGGGCCGCATCCTTGGTGTGACACCCCTCTCATTGATCGACGGGCGTGTGCTGACCGACGCGCTCGCGCCGAGGAATTAGGCGGTGGTCGAAAAGCTCACGCCGAATCAGGTTCGCCAGATCGAGCTGATTCAAGGGTTCATTCGGAACGTGGACCATGTGAGAAAGCTCGTCGGCGAGCTCGAGGGAAACCGGGCGGCGCGGCCGGTGATCATCAACAACATCTGCGGCGCCATCGCGCGCGAACTGTCCCAGATGCGCCAACGCGCGCTCAGCGCCAACGTAGGCACCTTGGCTGACACCGCGGGTGCCCTGGCCGTCCTCGCGTCTCGACAGGGAAGCGGCCTCAACTTCAAGCTGCGCGCCCTGGGCGAAGGGGTGAACAGCCTGATGATCCAGCTCGACCAATCGCTCAAGAGCGCATCGCAGATCGAGAAGCCGGACGAGGAGCAAGCACCCTCCTGACCACCGCACCTGCCATCCGTTGTGTCGGTCTGACCAAGCGCTACGGCGACGTCGTCGCCGTCGCCGGGCTCGACCTCACCGTCGCCGCCGGCGAGTGCTTCGGCCTCCTCGGTCCGAACGGCGCCGGCAAGACGACCACCGTCGAGATCCTCGAGGGTTTGACGCCCCGCGATGGCGGGGAAGTCGAGGTGCTGGGCGGATCGTGGGAGGGCGCGCCGGAGGCGAGCCGGGCGTTGCGCGAGCGGCTCGGGATCCAGCTGCAGGAGACCCAGCTCGCCGACAAGCTCACGGTCGCCGAAACGCTCTCGTTATTCCGATCCTTCTACCGCCGGTCGCACACGGTGGACGAGGTCCTCGCGCTCGTGGAGCTGGACGAGAAGCGGGGGGCGCGCGTCGTCACGTTGTCGGGCGGTCAGAAGCAGCGCCTCTCGGTCGCCTGCGCGCTCGTGAGCCGCCCCGAGCTGCTCTTTCTGGACGAGCCGACCACCGGCCTCGATCCCCAGTCGCGCCGCCAACTGTGGGAGATCATCCGCCGTTTCAAGGAAGCCGGGGGTACCGTGCTCCTCACGACGCACTACATGGAGGAAGCCGAGCGTCTGTGCGATCGCGTCGCGATCATGGATCACGGCAAAGTCATCGCGCAGGGCACCCCCGATGAGCTGATCGCGTCGCTCGGCGCGGATCAGATCGTCGAGTTCGCGCTGAGCGACGGCACCACGCCGGCCGGGCTCGACGGGTTGCCCGGCGTGAAAAGCGTCCGGCCGGGGTCCGATCGGATCGCGCTCACGGTGGCACAGGTGCATCGCGCCGTTCCAGCGTTGCTCGGCCTCGTCGAGCGCCAGGGCGCCGAGCTGTCGCTCCTCACCACGCACCACGCGACGCTCGACGACGTGTTCGTCGCGCTCACGGGGCGCCAGCTGCGCGATGAGTGAGCATCCGCTCGTTCAGCTGACGCTCGCGCGGATGCGCGAGTTCTACCGCGAGCCCGAAGCGATCTTTTGGGTCTTCGGCTTCCCGATCGTCCTGGCGTTCGCCCTCGGGCTGGCGTTCCGGAACTCGGGACCCGGCGAGCTGAAGGTCGGCGTGGCCGCCGGACCGGGCGACAGTGCGCTCGCCGCCAGCCTCGAGGTGACGCCGCAGCTCAGCGCCGTCGTGCTCGACAGTGGGGCCGCGCGCCTCGCGCTCCGGATCGGGCGCATCGCCCTGCTCGTCGTCCCGGGAGACCCGATCGTCTATCGCTACGACTCGACGCGCACCGAGAGCCGCCTCGCCCGTCTCGAGGTCGACGATGCGCTGCAGCGCGCGCGGGGCCGCGGCGATCCCGTCACCGTACGCGACGAGCGGATCGTCGCGGCGGGGTCGCGCTACATCGACTTCCTGATCCCCGGCTTGCTCGGCATGAACCTGCTCGGCAGCGGGATCTGGGGTGTCGGGTTCTCGGTGGTGCAGGCGCGTCAGAAGAAACTGCTCAAGCGCTTCATGGCCACGCCGATGCGGCGCAGCCACTACCTGCTGGGGTTCATCCTGTCGCGGCTGTTGTTTCTCTTCGTGGAAGTCCTCGCCCTGGTCGGCTTCGGCCGCTTGATGTTCGGCGTCGGCATACGCGGGTCCGTCCTCGTGCTCGCCGGCATCTCGATCCTCGGCGCCTTATCGTTCGCCGGGCTGGGGCTTCTCGTGGCGAGCCGCGCCCGCACCATCGAGGGCGTGTCGGGGCTCATGAACCTGGTGATGTTGCCGATGTGGATCCTGTCGGGGACCTTCTTTTCCTACGCGCGCTTCCCCGATGCCATGATCCCGTTCGTGAAGGCGCTGCCGCTCACGGCCCTGAACGACGCGCTGCGCGCTGTGATGATCGACGGCGTCGGGCTCACCGGACTCGGCGCCCCGCTCGCGGTCGTCGTGGCCTGGGGCGCCGTGAGTTTCGTCGTGGCCCTCAAGATCTTCCGCTGGCGCTAGCCTTCAGGCCGGAGCAGGGTCCACAACCTCCGCAGGAATCCCCCCAACGCGCCTTCGAGCCCCTCGCGAAACGCCGCGGCGCTCGAGAATCGCTGGCCCGGCTCGCTCCGCACCGCGTGTCGTAACACGTCCTCGAGCTCGCGGGACACGTCCTTCCGCTGCGACGCCAGTGGGGGCACGTCGTTGGTCGTCTGGCGGGCAAGGATCTGCTCGGGCGTGCTGCCGGCAAAGGGAGGACGGCCGAGCAGCGCGAAGTAGGCGACGGCGCCGAGGGAGTAGAGATCGGCGCGTTGATCGACGCGCTCGCCCAGCAGCTGCTCCGGCGCGGCGAACTGCGGCGTCCCGCTGCGGGAGGTGGCCCCGCCGAAGCGGCCTTCGCCGCGCAGCGCGAGGGCGAGTCCGAAGTCGGTGATGCGGAGCCGGCCGTCGGGTTCGATCAGCATGTTCTCCGGCTTCAGATCGCGGTGCACCAATCCGAGGCTGTGGGCGTGCTCGAGCGCCGAGAGGGCCTGTGTGAGCAAGCGTTCCATCTGATCCACCGAAAGCGGGCCCTGGCGTTCCACCACCTGCGCCAGATTCGCGCCGGGGACGAGCTCCATCGTGTACCACTGCAGCCCCGCGCGCCCCATGATGTCGTAAATGCTCACGATATTCGGATGGCGCAGCCGAGCGGCGAGCTGCGCCTCACGCCGGAAGCGCTCCATCACGCCGAGGTCGGTGGTGAGCGACGGGTGCAGGACCTTGATCGCCACGTCGCGCTCGAGGCCCAGGTCGCGCGCCCGATACACACGCCCGAATCCGCCGGTACCGATCTCCTCGAGCAGCTCGTAGTCGTCGCCGAGGGCGCGGCGCAGGCGGCGCTCGAATCCCGACTCCGTCACCTCGGGAGCCGCCGCGGGAGTATGGAACGTGCCGGCATCGCTCACGAAGTCCTCGAGCATCTCCGTCGCCGTGAAGTAGCGGTCCTTCGGCGCATTGGAGAGGCCCCGCAGAATCACGCGCTCGACGGCCGCGGGGATGGCCGGCCGCAGCTGACGCGGCGGCACGAGGCCCGAGGGATCGGCGTCGGGCTCCTGTCCCGTGAGCGCCGCGTAAATGTTGGCGGTCACGGCGTACACGTCGCTCGCGGGCTCGCCCGGTTCGCCGCCGCGGGTTTCGGGCGCCATGAAGGCCGCTGCGGTGTCGCCGGCCGGGACGTGCGGCAAACACCAGTTGGCGTAGCGCAGGTCCGTGATGACGCCCCGTCCGGCGGTGTTGATCATCAGGGTGGATGGCACGACGCGCCGCATGATGATGCCGCGGGCGTGCGCGTGCTCGAGCGCCGACAGCAGATCGCGGATCAGGGACAGCGCCGTGGGAATCGGGCGCGGCCCGCGCCGCAGCGCGTCGGCGAGACTCTCGCCCTCGATCCAGTTCGCCGTCCGGTAGGCGAACGTGCCGATCTCCCCGGCGGCGTACGCGTGGCGGATCGCGGGATGGTCGAGCGCCGCCAGCGTCTCGGTTTCTCGCACGAACCAGGCCCGCCCCGGGGTCCCCGGCAGGAGGTGCACGCGAATCGCCACGTGGCGTTTGAGAAAACGGTCCCACGCCTGGTACAACGCGCGCTCCGGCGACAGTGCGACGAGGTTGTCGAGGCGGAACCCCGGCTCGAGGGCGCGAATGGCCTCGTCGAGCAAGCCGATCGGCGGCGTAAAACCGGAGGCGCGAGCGGCTACGGAGATGGGAGTGACGGGTTCGGAGTGCACGAGCGCGAAATCTAGCCAATCCGAGCGGCTGGCACGAATCACGCACCGGCCACAGATTGGTCACATGGACTTAGCGCGCCCCGATTTGCGCCATCGCGTCGAACGCCGCGTGCAGCCCCAGCGCCGCAGGGGCTTGGAGCGCCGCATCGCCGAGCGCCGGATCCGCGACGCCGCGGTGCAAGTGGAGCGCCGCCGCTTCACCGACCGGCGTGTCCCCGTGGAACGGCGCGGGACGACCTCGCGCCGCCGCTGGATCGATCGACGTGGATCCAAGATCCGTTTCACGGACCCCGAGGCAAGCTGACCGGCACGACGCCCCATCCCCTCCGTCCCGCTCGCGCGTACCGCGCATCCCGCAGGTAGACCGTCACCTCGCCGACGCCGCTCGAGTCGACTTCCGCCACCAGAAAACGGGCGAACTGCGCCATGGCGCGACCCTCCCGGGTGTTCTGTAAAGCGCGCTGCACGATCGGCGCATCGAGATGGCGCGGGAGCCGCCAGCCGTTGCCGGCAACGGTATCGGCAGTGGCGTAGATGTCTTCCCACCGGAACGGTGTTCCGATGCGCGTGAGCGCCGCCCACTGTGCCGCGGGGCCAAAGCGCTCCGTCGCCCTGTGGTGGATCGCGGCCTTGGTCCCCTGACTCGCGATTCCCTGCGCTGCGGCGTAAGCGGCGAGGATGAGAAGCGCGAACACGGCTAGTCGGCGCCGCGCGACCGGACCGACCCAGTAGCGTACCCACCCGATCACCGCGACCACGCACAACCCGAAATACGTGACCAGGACCCAGCGGGCCGCGAGGTCCGCATTCAGCACGACCGCGGTCGTTGCCGCGCCGCCCACGATGAGCACCGCCAAGAGGGGGACCCAATGACGCTCGGTCCCCCACGCGAGGGCCATGAGCGGCACGAGCCAGAAGAAGGGATCGGCGATGGCAACCCAATCGGCGTAATACCACGTGCCATTCCACGGGAGGAACGGACGCAGGCCGTAGGACCCCTGCCAGTCCATGTAGAGGTGGCTCAGGATCGCGACGCCGATACACAAGGCGAGCCAGCCCCAAGGAGGCGCGACCCCCCCCCGCCTCCCCACCCACCAGCGGGCGCCGAGGCCCACGAGCAGCGTCAAACCGATCGTCTCGATCAGCGCACCCACGAGGGAGTGCGTGATGCCGCGGTGCAGGACCAGGAACGTGCTGCGGTCGCCGGGAAGGCCGATCAAGAACTCGGTCCAATCGGGGGCGTTGGCGGCGACCACCCCGAGGGTGGCGGCACCGGGTACCTTGGGGTCGGCGACGGCCCGGCCAAGCGCCGCACCGACCAGAGCATGGGCTAGGTTGTCCACGGGCAACACGATGGGGGGGACCTCGCGGGCCGTCCAGTGCAGCCGTACTTTCCTGGGCCATGACCCATGCCCGGGTTTCCGGCTATCCGGACCGCCGCCGGCGGGCCGACCGGCGCCTGCTCGACGACCGCCGCTCCGGCGTAGACCGCCGCAGCAGAACGGAGCGTCGGGACCTGGCGGCGGGACCGCCCCAGGGGCTTCGCGTGGAGCGCCGCCACGGCGGCGATCGGCGCCTCGGAACTGAGCGCCGCAGTGTGGCGCGGCGCCGCCCGGGCGCGCGCCGCCGCATCCCGGATCGGCGTCAGCGCAGCACGCCGGCGTAGCTGTGCCCTACATCAAGTTGGTGGAGTCGACGCGCCCCTCCTCGGGGCCCGTCACCGAGGCACGCCAGAGCCCCGTTCGGATCGGTCGTGAACCCGGCTCTACAATCCTATTCAGCGGTGATGCCGCGAAGGTCGTATCGAGCCGTCACGCCGAGCTGCGCTTCGAGGGTGGTGGCTGGGTCCTCGCCGACCTGGGGAGCCGCAACGGGACCTACTTGAACGGCAGCCGGCTCGCGGCCTCCGCGACCGCTCCGATCAAGGTCGGTGACGTGATCCGACTTGGGGAATCGGGGCCCGAGCTGCGAGTAACCGCCGTCGCGGAAGGACTCGAGGCGACGTTGCCGGAACACCCTGCCATGGAGTCCAAGCCCCCTGAAGTCCGCTCGTACGGGGTCACACTGCTCGCGGCGGCGACCGGGAAGCGGTTCGAGGCCCGCGGGACGCGGATTCGTTTGGGGCGCGGCAGCGAGTGCGAGGTTCAGCCCGTCGAAGCGGGGCAGGGAGAGACGATCGTCTCCCGCGTGCATGCCGAGCTGACCGTGGGGCCGTCGGGCGGCCTCGTCCTGCGCGACGCCGAGAGCAAGAACGGGACGTATTTGAACGGGGACCGGATTACGCGAGCGATGCCGGTGCGCCTGGGCGACAAGATCATGCTGGGGCAGGGCGGGCCGGTGCTGCTCGTCGAAGGCATCGGCACGGCCCCCTTGAAAGCGGTACCGCGGCCCAAGGCGGGAGCCGGGGGCGGGGGGGGCCTGGGGCAGCAGACGGTGATCGGCATGATCGGCCAGGCCTTGGCGAAAGCTCGGCGTCCGACGGACTTCATGAAGGCGATCGCGCAGGAAGTTGGGAAGGATGCCAGGCGCAAGATCCGCTGGCTCACGAGCCTCGTAATCCTATTGATCGTCCTATTGGGCGGGGGCGTCTACGGCGTGTACTGGCTGCTCTCCCAGCAGGAGGAGCACACCGAACGGGCATTGCGGACGGCCGGCGACACAGCGCGTGCGGAGACCGACAGGCTGCGCCGCGAGTTGGCGGAGGCCCGAGCCGCGGCGGCCCCGGCGGCACAAGTCGATCTGCTGCGGACGCAACTCGAGGCCGCGCAGGCGCGCACCACCGAGCTCGAGGCCGCCCTCGACCGCGCGCAGCGCGCCTTGAGTGGCCAGCTGGCGGCGGGGGAGTCGCGGCGGGAGGAGGCCCAACGGGACGTACAGCGCATGCGCGACCAACTGGCCGCTGCTGAGCGCCGGGCGCCCTCCCAGGGACTAATCGACAGCCTGCGCAGGGCAGTGGCGGTTGCCGAGACCCAGACAGCCACGCTCGACGCCAAGCTGCGGGCGATCCGGGCGACGGATTTCGCCGGAATGGCCCAGCAGAATCAGGGGGCGGTGGGTCTCATTACGGTCATGCTCGGCGGGAGCTACTACGACGGAACTGGGTTCGTCATCAGTCCCGACGGCTACATGCTGACCAATTGGCACGTGGTGGCCGACTCGACCCACGCTCAGCCCGACACCGTCTGGGTCACGATGGCCGACCAGTCGCTAGCCCGGTTTGCCGACGTCGTGGCCACCTCGAACGAGCGCGACATTGCGATCGTCAGGATTCGCGGCTATCAGGGGCCGTCTCTCGCCGCCATCGACTGGAAGGGGACGAAGGCGCGCCAGGGAGAGCCGGCGGCCCTCATCGGGTATCCCGCGGGGTCGGGCTTCGCGCGGGACCGCGGATCGGTGGTGCGTACGTCGATGACGGCTGGGATTCTATCGCGCGTGACGTCGGACTTGATTCAGTTCGACGGAATGACGACGGGAGGGTCATCGGGGAGCCCCGTTTTCAACGCCGACGGGGAGGTCATTTCCGTGCATCGCGCGGGGCTGCGGCAGGGTCCTGGGTTCGCGCTTTCGGTGCCGGTGAAGTACGCGATTCCGCTGATGCCGCCGGCGTTGCGCCAGCGGCTTGGTCTCTAGACTAGTTGCGGGAGTAGTCGATCGTCACGACGAGGGCGCTGCGGTCCGTCGGGCGCTGGACGGAGACTTGAGCCACTGTCGCGACAGTATCTTTGCTCCCGATTCTGGAATCGAGTCTGGAATCGGTTGCTGAGCGGACCGCCGAACGAGCTGCATCGAGGGCCCCAAACCCCTGCTTTGTGTCGACTACGGTAGCCGAGGCTTGCAGCGTGCCACGAGCTTGGGCTTCTGCGGCGCCGGGCAGCACGGCGGCGCCGATTACGACCAGAACCCCTACCACGATCGGCTTTAGGTACGAAAACCGGCTGCCTGCGTTCATTTGCCTGCTCCAGCAAGGGTTGACCGCTTCGCTCGGCACCCTCTAAGGCATGCGGCATACCGCCTTCCAAGAATCTCGTAACTCACGCTGCTACAATTGCTTATAGAGTTGACGTCCGACTCTTCCAACCGGTCTAACTGTCAATAATCTTTACAAAAAGTCATCATTGCATCTGCTAACCCCTGTTCCTATCTTCGCCTCCCGTCTTCGGGGCATTTTCGTCAAAGAATTTGACAGATGATCGAATACTGACGTTTGGCACACCATTTGCCCTTGTGGCGTGGCAGCAACAGGAGGGGAGCCGAATGGCCCCCCCGCGAGATGAACTCACAGTTCGACCCCATGAGGTAAGACCAGATGCGTATCTCCAAGCTGTCCCTGGCCGTGCTCGCGCTCGTTATCAGCGCGTCGGCCGTCCAGGCCCAGACGAACAACGCCAGCATCACGGCGACGGCGGCAGTCCAGACGCCGATCAACGTGGTGGGCGCTCAGCAGTTGAACTTCGGCAACGTTTTCCCCGGCGTGAACAAGACGGTCGCCGCGACGGACCTGACGAATGCCGGCCGTTTCGACGTCACCGGGCAGGCCAGCACGCCCGTGACGCTGTCGTTCACGCTTCCCGCGTCCCTCACGTCGGGCGCGAACACGATGCCGATCGACACGTACACCGGCATCACCGCGGCCACGAGCGCGCAGACCGGCGGCGTGGCGTTCAACCCCGTCACTGGTGCTAACCCGTCGCTCAGCGGCGCAGGCGCGTTGTTCGTGTGGATCGGCGCGCGCGTGACCCCCGCCACGAACCAGGCGCAGGGCACGTACACCGCCAACGTCCAGATGACGGTGGTCTACTAAGCTTCACCATGGCGTCGAGCTTGTGATATGCGCCGGCAGAGGGTACACCTTCCCTCTGCCGGCGCAGTCGCAAGGAGAGGCCGCAAACATGAAAACCCTATCCTGGTCCGTCATCGGCTTGGCGCTCCTCGGCGCCGCTCTGCCTCCCGTCGTTGGGGCGCAGGGGAAGCCGCTGAACATCTCGGGCGTACACAACCTGACGTTTGGGGCAGTGTTTCCCGGTGTCCCCAGAGTCATCAGCCGGACTGATGCAGCGAACGCCGGACAGTTCGACATCGGTTATGCAAAGTTTTCCCCGATTCAGCTGACGTTCACGCTTCCGAGTGCGATGGTGGGTCCCGCCGGCGCCACCATGCCTCTCGTATTCGGCGCGAGCGACGCAGGGTACTCCTCACCCGAAACCATCACGAGTCAGGTCGGCTTCGATCCCCGCGTGCCGTTCGCAACGGCGCTCGACAAGAACGGGCGCGCCGCCGTGTTCATCGGCGGCCGTGCGCAGCCGTTCCCGTCGCAACGGGCCGGCGCCTACACGGCCACCATCATCCTGACCGTCACGGTGCTGCCATGACGCGTTCCCTCGTCTGCGCCGCCTTGCTCGGCCTCGGCGCCGGCTCGCTCCAGGCCCAGGGCGTGATGGTCGCGCCGCACGCGGTCTACATCGATCACCGTGTTCGCAGCGGGTCGGTGCTGCTCTACAACCCCGGCACCGAGCCGGTAGAAGTAACGATCTCTACTCTGTTCGGCTATCCGACCACGAACGAGAAGGGTGAAATCGTACTGCGCACCGTCGATGTCCCTGACTCGACGCTGCCTTCGGCGTTCGGCTGGATTCAGGCTTTCCCGCGGCGCCTGACCGTCGCACCGCTCGAGCGGCAGACGGTCCGTCTCCTCGCCCGACCGCCCGTGGGACTCGCCGATGGGGAGTACTGGGTCCGTCTCGTGATCGCGGCCAAGGCCGGGCAGATCCCGATCGCCGGCGTGTCGGACACGACCGCCATTCAGGTCGGCTTGACCCTCGAGGTCCGCACCATCATCGGCATCGCGTATCGGAAGGGACCCGTCAGGACCGGCGTCGCGCTCTCGAACGTCCGGGCTCAACTGCTCGGCGACACGCTCGTCACCTGGAGCCGGCTGGTGCGTCAGGGGAACGCGGCGTTCGTCGGTACGGTGCGCGGCACGGTCGTGGACTCGACCGGGGCGACGCGTGGATCGTTCGCCACACCGCTCGGTGTCTACTTCACGATGGAGCCGCGCATCGCGAGCGTCATCGGCAAGCTGCCCAAGGGCCGCTACTGGCTCCGCTACGAAGTCGCCGCTGAACGCGAAGACTTGGATCCCGCGCTCGTTCTCAAGGCGCCTGCCGTCCGCGATTCCGTTCGGCTCGTCGTGCCATGAAGCACCGCCTGCTCGCCGCCGCCCTCGTTCTCGCCCTCCCGATGCGCGCCGTCGCGCAAGGCGGGTCAGGGACCTTCTCGGCCGACGCGGTCGTCGTCACCGTCGGCATGACGATCGCGACGATTCAGGATCTGAGTTTCGGCACCGTCCCCAAGGGTGTCGCGACGACTGTCGCGCCCGCCGCGGCGGCCGCCGGGCAATGGCAGATCACCGGGAACCCGAACTCATTCGTCACGATCGCGTTCACGCTCCCGACGTTGCTCACGAACATCCAGGCGCTCCCCGGGTCGACGATGCCGATTTCGTTCGGCCTTACGTCGGCACTCTGGCGCCGCGCGAGCAACAATCCCGCGGGCGCGACGCCGTTCAGTCCCGCCCTCGGCACCCTCGGCCGCTTCGGACCACCCCCAACCCCGACCATCAACATCTGGATCGGTGGCACGGTGAACCCCGCTCCGACGGCCAAGCCGGGGATTTACCAGGGGACCATCATCTTGTCGCTCACGTACCTCTAGCTCCATGAGTCGCGCGCGCCGCGCATCACTCGCCGGTGCGCTGCTCGCACTGCTGGGCCTCGTCACGGTAAGTGCCGTCGCGCGGCAACTCGCGCACCCGCGCCCGGGTGTCTCCCCGATGACGACTATTCCCGCCGCCGCCCCGGCGCGGGCACTGCGTTCGACGCATGTGGCTCGCCCGTCGGGGAGTGCCGTCATTCACGACAGCGTGCCCGGTGGTTCCGCAGCGCGGATTCACTTCGCCCCCGTCCTCAGGGATACGACCCCGGCCGACACCGCTGGCGAGCCGGTGCTCGTCGAGCTGCGCATCGGGCGCATCGCCCAGTCGACGGTGCAGGGATTCCGCGTCCGCACCGAGGTGCTGCTGCCCCTGTCGCAATTCCTGCAGCTCGTCGAGATCCGGCATCGGCTGTCGCCGGAGGGTCGGCTCGATGCGGCGATGGACCCGGGGAACCGGCGTATCGTCATCGACGTCCGCCGCGACACCATGCAGTTCGGGGATCGGCGCGTGCGGATCGAGCCGGAGTTCCGGCACTTCGAGGGGGGTGAGCTGTACGTGGGCGCCGAGCGGCTGGGGGACTTGCTCGGCGTCCGGTTCACGGTCGACTGGGCGGAGCTGACGGTCACGGTCATCGATCCGGGTGACCTGCCCATCGCGCGGCGCCTGCGCCGCGAGGCCGCGCGGGAAGCGTACCTACGGCGGGTCGAGGGTCCCAGGGCCGACGTCACCTTTGGACGGGAGCTGCCGCGGTGGGACGGTGTCGTGGTCGACTACTCCCTGTTCTCACCCTCCGTCGATCCCATCCGCGGTTCCGCGTACACGCTGGGGCTCGGCGCCGACGTCGTCGGCGGCTCGCTCGAGCTGCTCGGCCAGAACGTCGGCCCGGCATCGGACGGTCACGTGCGGGTCGACGCGTCGTGGACCGGCGTGTGGCGCGACAATCGCTGGGTGAAGCAGCTGCGGTTGGGCGACGTGTTCTCTACCAGTCCGCGCGGGCGCGGCATTCGCGGCGTCATGCTTACGAACGCGCCGTACGTGCGCCCCTCGCTGGTGGGCGCGCTCCGCTACGCGGGCCGGCTCGAACCGGGCTGGTCGGTCGAGGCGTACCGCGGCGGCGACCTCGTTGCCTTCGATTCCACCGATGCCGCGGGAGGGTTCGCCGTCGATCTACCGGTGCGCTACGGGGAAAACCCCGTCGACTTCATCGCGTACGGTCCGTTCGGCGAGGTCCGCGAATTCAACCGCACCTACCGAGTGCTGGGCGAGCTGCTGCCCGCCGGCACGTTCGAATACGGCGTGTCGGGCGGGCAGTGCCGAGCGACCGTGGGGACGTGCGCGTCGACCGCCAATGTCGACCTGCGGTACGGCGCGACGCGCCGCTGGACGGTGCAGGGTGGGTTCGATCAGTTCTGGCGCGACAGCGCGCCGGACCGCCTCCATCCGTACGCGTCGGTCGTCGCGAACCCCACCAACGCCTGGGCGCTGCAGGGCGATATCCTTGGTCGCGCGTTCGCGCACGCCGGCGTACGGTACGAGCCGTCCGTCGACCTCCGCATCGAAGGCGACTACACGAGCTTCAGCCGGGACTCGTTCTCAGTATTCGCGGCCCCGGGGCGCCGGTCCGCGTGGAGCTTGACGGGGTTCGTCCGGCCGCCGACGCACGGCGGGTTCTTCTTTTTTGACGCGCGCGTCGAACAGATCCGGACTGATGCGGGCCACATCACGCGCACGCGTCTCGGTGCCTCGATGCAGACGTCGGAGATTCGGCTGCTGCCGTATATCCGTACCGAGCAGGACGCGGCGACACGAGCCTTTGTGGGGCTCAACGCGTTCATTCTTCCCAGGCCGCAGTGGGGACGCTTCGTCGGGCAGCTGCTGCTCCGCACCACCACCGAGGTGGAATCGAAGACGGGCCTGGCGGCGTGGTCGGCGTTCGCCGCACGGCCCGTCGCGCGCGGGGTGCGGCTCGAGTTGGGGACGACGTGGCGCCGGGGCGATGCGGGGCTGACGTACAGTCTCGTCCTCACCTCGTACCTCTCGGCCGCACGGACGGTCACCGCGATCACGGCCCCCCCAGGCGGATCGGTGACCGGCACACAGTTCGTGCAGGGTTCGGTGTTGTGGGACCGTCCGGCGGGTCGGCTCAGCGTGGCGCCAGGCCCGTCGCTCGAGCGCTCCGGCCTCTCGGGGCGTGTGTTTCTGGATGAGAACGCCAACGGCCGGCGCGACGTGGGTGAGCCCGGGCTCGGGAACGTGCGCGTGCTGGTCGGGTCGGTCTCCGCCCATACCGATTCGACGGGCGGGTACCGCGTATGGGACCTCGTTCCATTCGAGCCGATCTTCGTCACGCTCGACTCGATGTCGCTCGACTCGCCGTTGCTCGTGCCGGCGTTCGCCCGTGCCAGCATCGTGCCGGGGCCGAATCGCTTCCGCACGCTCGATATCCCCATCGTCCAGGCCGGCGTGATCGAGGGACGCGTGACGCGCGAGGGTCGGGGCGTTGGTGGCGTGACGCTGATCCTCAGCGACAAGCGTACCGGCACGCGCCGCAGCCTGGTCACGTTCACGGACGGCGCCTTCTATCTGCTGGGAGTGAAGCCGGGTGAGTACGAGTTGGCCGTGGACGAGTCCGTCCTGGACGCACTGGGGGCGGACGCGACGCCGCTGCCGTTCAGCCTGGTGCCGACTCCTCAAGGCGTGGGGCGCTCGGATCTCGAGCTGCGTCTCAAGCCGAGGTTCTAGCCGACACCACCTCGCGTACCAGCGTCTCGAGCTGCGCGAAATCGAATGGCTTGACGAGCGACGGCACGCCGGCCTCTTGCAGCAGCGCGGCGGTGTCGGGCGCGAACGTGTCGCCCGTCGAGAAGATCAAACGGCTCACCATCGCGGGATGCTCCTGGCGCAGGCGTTCGAGGAACTGACGGCCGTTCATCCCCGGCATCCGGACGTCGGACACGATCGCGTCGAACGATTTCTCGCGCAGCACCCGCAACGCGTCGACGCCGTCCCCCACCGCGGTGGCGTGCATGCCACGCCGTTTCAGGAAGGTGAGCACGGCCCGCCTGAGGCCCTCTTCGTCGTCCACGATCAGCACCTCGATCGGCTCGTCGGGGAGAGGCGGCCGCGTCATCGGCGCCGGCGTCAGGCGGCGGCGGGTGCGCTGATCACGCGGCAGCTCCACGGTGAAGACGGCGCCGCCCTTCTCCGCCTCGGAGTCCACCCAGATGCGGCCGCCGTGATCGTGAGCGATCCCGTAGCAGATCGACAGTCCCAGGCCCGTCCCTTTTCCCTCCGGCTTGGTCGTAAAAAACGGATCGAAGATCCGGCCCTGGATATCGCGGCGGATGCCGGGACCCGTGTCGGCCACCTGGAGGCGCACGCGCTCGTCCAGCGCCGCGGTGCGCATCGTGATCGCGCGCCGCCACTCGACGCCGGTCAGCGCCTGCTCGGCGTTGATCAGGAAGTTCAGCAGCATCTGCTGCAGCTCTGATCCGTTGGCCCACGCCGTCGGCTCGGCCGGGTCGAGCTCGAGCGCCACCGCGATGTTGAGCGTCGTGAGATGATAGGAGCGCAGCGCGAACGTCCGGCGCACGATGTCGTTCAAGTCCACGATCGCGCGTTCCTTGCCGCCGGCGCGCGCGAAGGCGAGCAGGTTCGAGGTGATACGTCCGATGCGCGTCGCTTCGTCGTACATCATCTGCACCGTCTCGCGCTGTTCGGGCGGGAGATTGTCCAGCAGGAGCGTCTGCGCGAACCCCGAAATGATCGCGGCGGGGTTGTTGATCTCGTGGGCCACGCCGCTCACGAGCTGTCCCAGCGCGGCGAGTTTCTCCGCCTGCTGCAACTGCGCCTGCGTGCGGCGGTGGTCGGTGACGTCCCGGGCCAACGCCAGGACTTTGGTGACCCGCTGACCGTCGCGCACGGGCGCATAGAGGACGGCACTGATGGTGTCGGGTCCCTGGGCGCGATGGAACGGAATCTCGAACTGCCGCAGCTCGCCGGCAAACGCCGCCGCCAGATTCTCTCGCGCGAACGTGGCGGCTGCCTCCTCCAGCCGCTCGAACAACCCATCGGGGCCGCCGAACATCTGACGGCCCGCCGCGTTGGCGTCGAGCATCTGGCCGTCGCGGTCGAGCACGACGATCGCATCCGGCACCGATTCCATCACGAGCCGCAGGCTGTGCTCCGCCGAGGCGGTGGCCGCGAGGGAGCTCATGAGGGAGCGCGTCTGGTGCGCGACCTCGTCCTCGAGCAGCTGGGCGTACCGCCGATCCTGGCCGAGCGAGTACAGCACCCGTGCCCCGACGATCGCCATGCCGATGCCGACGATGACGGCCGTGTCGGGGGCCCGCTCCGGTCTCAGGATCGCAGCGATCGCCAGGCCGGCCATGCCCGTGAGCCCGACGACGATCGCGATTGTCCGGGCGGAGGCTCCCAGGACCGCCACGGGCTGCGTCGTCACGGCGCGGCGGGCGGCGTAGTCCGGGGCGAGTGCGGCGGCCGCCGCGATCATCAACAGCCCCGCGTCCCAGGTCAGGTCGAGGGCGCCGCCCGTCTGATAGGTTCCACGCAGGGCGACCACGGCGTACACGAGATTGCCGACCGCGAAGATCACGACGCCGGGCAAGACCAGGGCCGCCGTCGCGATCGGAAAGACAGTACGCCGCAGCATCTGGATCAGGACCATCCAGAGCACCAGGATGCCGCCGATCGACCACGCGATACTTGTGAACAGCGCGCTCAGGGCGCCCCCGGCGTCGAAGATCGGCTCGAGCAGGAATTCGTACGCCAGCGCGCCCGCGGTGAGGGTGACGAGCACGGTGTCGAGGATCAGCTCGGGGTCGGGGCGGCGGGTCGGTTGCCCCCGAAGCAAGGTGGTGACGCCGAGAGCGAAGCAGACGTAGATGCCGAGGTACCCGACGTCGGCCAGGGAAGGGAAGGCTGGCGGGTTCCGCACCAGGACGTCGTAGTACGTCCAAACGAGCTGACCAGCGAGGAAACTGATACAACCTGTACCGATCCATTGCCACGAGCGGCGTTCTTCCGGTTGGGCGATGCGCCGTGCCGCGAGGAAGCAACAGAAGGTTGCGTAGGCCGATGCCCATATCCAACACACGTCGGTCGCGAGCGACAGGGTGAGGCGATCGTGCGGCGGGAACGCGTACAGCAACAGAATCCCCGCGAACGACAACGCGGCGATGACGGCCAGCAAACGGGCGGGGCGGCTCAGGGGGATCACGCGGGACTCCAGATCAAACCTAATCGCATTATCTTTGCCCGCCAATGAACCGCCTCGGTTGGATCCGCGCTCCGGACCATTCGCTGGCCGCTTGGGACGACCTCGTCGCGCTCGCCGGCGAGGTTCGCGCGGCCGGACTCGATCGCACGCTCGTGTGCGGCATGGGAGGGTCGAGTCTCGCGCCGCACGTGCTCGCGGCGAGTACGACGCGGCCTCGCGGCCCGCTCCACGTGTTGGATAGCACCGACCCCGCCGCCGTGCTCGCCGCGGACCGGGCGCACGATCCCGCCCGCACGCTGTTTCTGATCGTGAGCAAGTCGGGCACGACGGTCGAGACGGTCTCCTTCTATCAATACTTCGCCACGCGGGCGCGCCCCGAGCAGTTCGTGGCGATCACTGATCCCGGGACCCCGCTCGAGGCGCTCGCGCGCGAACGCGGGTTTCGCGCCGTGATCGCGCATCCACCCGACGTCGGCGGCCGTTACGCGGCGCTCACCGCCGTCGGGATGTTGCCCGCCGCGCTGCTCGGGCTCGACGGGCGGACGCTGCTCGAGCGCGCCCGCACGGTGGACCCGGAGCGGGCCAAGGCGTTCGGTCGCGGGTTGGGCGATGATGCCAGCACCGGTCGCGATAAACTCGCGCTCAAGCTCCCCGCGTCGGTCGCGACGCTCGCGCACTGGATCGAGCAGCTCGTGGCGGAAAGCTCGGGCAAGAACGGGCGCGGCGTCGTCCCCATTGTCGACGACCCCGTGGGGGGGGGAGCCGTCCTCCCCGACATGCAGGTGGTGACCGACGTGTCGGCGGACCCGCTCGATTTGGGCGCCGAGTTCTTGCGGTGGGAATACGCGACGTGGGCGATGTGTGAACGGCTGGGCGTCGATGCGTTCGACCAACCCGACGTGGACGACGCGAAAAAACTGGCGCGCGAGGAGTTGGAACGCGCCGCTTCTCAAGGGGCGCAGGTTCCGCCCCTACCCACCCTCACTCCGGCCGAGCTACGCAAGCGCGCCCGGCCCGGCGACTACGTTGCCATCCTCGCGTATCTCCCGCCTCTTCCCGATGTGACCGCCGGGCTCCAGCAGGTCCGTGCGGCGTGGGGGCGGGCCCTCGGCTGCGCCACGACGATGGGCTTCGGGCCCCGCTACCTCCACTCGACGGGGCAGCTCCACAAGGGCGGTCCCGACACGGGGCTGTTTCTGGTGATCACCGCAGATGATGCGGAGGACGTCCCGATTCCCGGGCAGGGCCGGACCTTCGGTCAGTTGAAACGGGCGCAGGCGCGCGGCGACATCCGCGCGCTGCTGGCGCGGGGACGGCGCGTGGCACACGTGCATCTGTCGCGCCTGGAAGACCTGGGCGGGCTCGCTAGAAGCTGAGCCAGTAGTTGAACTTGATCAGGAGCACGTTGGTCGGCCGGTCGAGAAACAGCTCGCGCTCGAAATCCCGTCTCACATCGAAGCCGGCGTCGTAGGGGACATAGCCCGAACGGCTCTGTGTCCACACGACGAAGAGCGTCGAGCCGGGCCGATACTCCCACCGCAGGACCGCGTTGACCTTGACCGACCGGGTCCGGAAGTCTGGGTTGGCAAAGGTGAAGCGGGTCGCCGCCGAGTCAGTGGGGCCGTCTGGATCGACGACGTAGCCCGGCACCGCGTCGCTCCCGGACGCGAGCAGCGTGTCCTGGATCGTCGAGCCGTTATCGCGGCCATACTGGTTGAACGTGAATGTCTTGCGGGCGCGCAGCTCCTTGAAGTTGCGGTAGTCGCCGGAGAACGTGAACGGTTGTGCGTATAGCTGGAAGCTCAGCGATGGCGAGAACGTGACGTTGGCCCGGAGCGTCACATAGAACTGGCGCTCATTCAACTCCGCGAAGACGTAACGCGTTCCCAGCGTCGCCGCCGCGCTGCTGTCGCTCTGTTTCGTGACGATCTGCGCCATGAAGCGGCCGGCGACGTATCCCCCGGTCAATTTGAGGTTCAGCGCGGCGCTGGGGCGCAGCGAGACCTGTGGCGTCACGTTGAAATACCACCCGCCCGCGGCGTCGTGCTGGTAGGACGCGAAGCCGTACGCGCCCAGGACCCGTCGAGAATCGGTCGTGACGTCCGCGCTCGCGTACCAGGAGGCCGGCTTCGCGGCGAGCGGCCCGCCGCGCGTGAGCCGGTCGTCCACGACCGATGGGTTGTAGGACAGGGACCAGTCGCCGGTCCAGAAGTTTCGGAACTGCACGTATCCGAACGTCTTCACGCTGCGGTCGATCGCGTCACCGTCGTAGTTCCAGCTTGGCGCGAACTGGACATACGCGTTCGCCTGGCGGAAAGCCGCGCCGGGCTTCGTCCACCGCCGCCCCAGGGCCGCCGCCGCGCCAATCTGGTCCACTCGTTTCTGGAACCCGAGGTCGTTGACCTCGAACCCCGGCGAGTTCGTGCTGCCCGCCAAGCCCCAACGCCAGGCGCCCGAAACCTTGTTCAGATACAGGTCGGCACTCACGCCCGCGAGCGAGGTGCGGGTAGGGTCGTAGCGGAAGCTCTGCGCGTCGGGCCGCCGGTAGTATCGGTTGGACGATTTCTGTGCTTCCTGAATCGCGGCGGGGTCGCCCTCGATGTACGACGCGCCGATGCTGCCCGCCACCGAGTAGGCCTTGTCACCCCAGCGTCGGAAGAAGTCGAGCCCGCCGGCGTAGGCACTCCGCGGCAGGTTGTCGAGCGCCGGGGAGTCGGGCCAACGGTTCATCGCGGTGGTGAGGAGTCCGACGCTCGCGTTGCCGTCGCTGGCGTCCCGGCGCAGACGAGCGGCGAAGTAGTTCGCGGGCGGCTCGACCTCATCCCGGAATGACGTGCGCGTGGCGGTATCGAGCACGGTGGCGCGCTCTCGGGCGGTGACCGCGTCGAGCATGCCCAACGACCAGCCCTCGGCGGGCCGGCCGCTCAGCTTGGCGGCGCCGAGGATGGTCGTGCTCGTCGGGATGTTCTCGAAGTCGCCCGACGACGTCGGCTCCCCCTGGGGCTCACGTCCGATGCGTCGCGAATAAAAGAACAGGGGGCTCCCGCTGAAGCTGTTTAAGCCGCCGCCGTTGCCCCCGAAATTGAATACCTCCGTGCCTTCGATGAAGAACGGGCGGTGCTCTTCCAGGAATTCCTCGAAGGCGCTGAGGTTCACGAACGTCTCGTCTACCTCCACCTGTCCGAAGTCGGGGTTCAAGGTCGCGTCGAGCGTGAGGCTCGAGCTGACGCCGTACTTGAGGTCCGCTCCCACGCCGCGATCGTAGGCAGTCGAGCGCTCGAACGGGTTCCCGGGTTGTTCCGGCGTGCGGTAGGTGCCGCGGCCCACGGTGTAGGGGAGCAGCTCGAGTCGTCGGGGCGCGACGACCTCGCGAATGCCCACCAGGTCGGCGAAGCGCGAGACGAGGCCGTTCTCCTTCTTGCCGATGAAAGGGAACATGGCCTGCTCGTTCTTCCGCTCGATCCAGCGCACGAAGTGGACGCCCCAGACTTGGTCCAGCCCCTTTGCGAAGCGAAGCTGGGACAGCGGGATCCGGATCTCCGCCGACCACCCGAGCGAATCGACCGAGACGGCCGCTTGCCACACCGGGTCCCAGGAGGCGTCGTCGAAGTCCCCATCCTCGCCGATCAGGACGTCTTTCTTCACGCCAGCCGCATTCACGATGAACTCGAAGGCAGTGCGGCGATCGTGGTAGCTGTCGAGGAAGACGCGGAACTCGTCGCTGTGGGTGGACGCGTCACGCCGCGCCAGTCGTCGCACGATCTTCGCTGGGGCGCGGTCGAAGAGCCGCGCCCCGATGTACACGGCGGTCGCATCGTAGAGGATGCGGACCTCGGTCGACTCCGAGACGGCCGCGCCTTCGTCGGGATCGGTCTGTCGCAGATCGGTGACCGCCGGCGCGAGGGTCCACGCCGGGTCGTCCAACCGGCCGTCGACGCTGGGCGGCCGGTCGGCGCGGATGGCGGTCACGACCTGCGGCGCGCGACCGACGGACGGCGGCGTCGAGTCGTTCGCCGGCGCTTGGAGTGTCAGCGTGGCGAGCAGGGCGATCATCACGGCGAGGCTTCGCTGAGCACCGGGTCGCCGCGGGCGGAGCGTCGGGCGGCGGCGAGCAGGTGCTCCGCCAGGAGGCGCGGCGCGTCGGGCACGCCGCGATATCCGGGGAGGCTTCCGACATCCACGACGTAGCGTCCGTCATCGCTCTCGATCACGTCGACGCCGTACAGCTCGATGCCGAACGCCGCCCCGCACGCGAACGCGATATCGCACAGCTCGGGATCGGGCGCGAAGGGCTCACCGGACTTCTCGGCCACGGTTGTCCGCGGAAACGGTTTCTTGACGCCGAACACCCGCTCTCCGATCACGTAGAGCTTGAGATCCGGACCTCGAGGCGGATGGTAGCGTTGCGCGAAGACGGGCTGACGCTTCTCGTGCGGCACGCTCGCCAACTCGGCGGGATCCCGCACGATGTGCACGTGATGGCCCCCGGCGCCGTCGTAGGGTTTGACGATGAGGGGCCCCGCGTCGAGGAGCGGCGCCAAGTCGGCGGGGCGCGCGCAGGTGTACGTGTCGGGGACCCGCACGCCCGCGCGCTGCAGCACGCCGGCGGCGACGATCTTGTCGTGGATCGCCGAGGTCGCCGGGTAGGGGTTCACGATCGTGGCGCCCAGCTCGTGGAGCGCGCCGGCGAGACTCAACGAAAGGCCGCTCAGTTTCCGCAACACGTACAGGTCGTGCCGCACCTTGAGCGCCGTCAGGTCGAGCGGGCCGGCGAGCGGATGCACGATCTCGACCTCGGCGCCGAGGGCCGCGGCGAGTGGCACGACCGACGGCCAGCAGCTCGTGCTGCGCCGTGAGTACTTCGGCATCAAGAAGCCGATGCGCACGGTCACGGCAGCGCCTCGCGCAGCATGCCGGCCAGGATCGGCTGCGCGTCGAAATGGGCCGCGGCGATGTCGCGGGCGGCGCGGCAGTGCCGCTCGTAGTCCGCGTTGATGGCGTCGAGGGCGGCGGCAGCCGTCTCGAGCGTCGAGAAACGGAACATCCCCTCGCCGTTGGGGAGGTAGGCGCTCGGTCCCGTGTCCTGGACGACCACCGGCTTGCCGCTCGCCAGGTAACACACGGTGCGGTCGCTGACCCAGGCATTTTGGAATTTCACGAAGACGGGTTTGGCGCAGCTCCACTCGCCGCGTGACGCCTGGATGTAGGATTGATAACTCTCCGGCGTGCTCGCCACGTGCCGGGCGTCGCGCACGCGCCAGCCGTGATCTTCGAGCAAGGCGCGGTCGGCGCCGTCGTCGTTCGCGAGGAGTAAGGCCAGCTCGAGCGGCTGCTCGGTCATGTGTGGCAGTGCGACGCACTCGAGGAAGGCGACGCGCTTGTTGTTATCGTACAGGACCTCTGTCCCGTCCTCGATCACCTTGATCCATTTCCCCGACCACCACCCGGCCACCGTGGTGAACGTCGTGCTCCGCGGTTCGTGCACGTAGGGCCACAGATCGAGACAGATCGGGGGATGGATGTGCGTCCAACGAAGACCGTTATCCGGGAACAGCGCGCTCGGTGTCCCCACGGTCTCGCCGATCGTGAAGTAGGCATTGTGCGGCGGCACCTCGAGGGCGCCCGTGCTGATCCACGTCTGCGTCAGGCCGGGATCGATGTCGACGAAGGCGGTACGGCGGGCGCACGCCAACACCCGCGGGTCCACGGCGTGATGGAAGTTCAGAATGAGGTCCGCCCGGCGCAGCACCGCCTCGGCGGTGCGGGGCTCCACGCCGACCCACGTGATCGGTCCCTGGGGTCCGCCGTCCAGCCGGTACAGGAGGATCCGTCCGGCCAGGCCAAACCGTTCCATGCGCTCGAAGAACGTCACCAGCGCGCGAACGTCCCGGTCGGGATCCTTCCCCGGGCAGAATTGCTCCAACCAGTAGACGTCGCAACCCAGCCGGCGGAGCCCCTGGGCGTACTGCATGTACACCCAGAAGTGGCCACCCCCACCGGGAAAGTTCGCGACGTCGAACGGGGAGACGACGACCGTGGACATCAGACGGGGAGGACCGGGGTCATGGCGTTGAACCACCGCTCGACTTCGGCGAGTTGGTCCCAGCCCCACGCGGCACCCTCTTCGAGGATCGCCACCGCAGGCCAAATGATCCGGTTGGCGTAGCGCGCGTATTCGGCGGTCTCGAAGAGTCCGTTCAGCTCCGCCGCCGGCGGCAGCGTCCACCCCGACGGCGGGACGGCTCGGGCGTACGCCTCGAGAATCCACGAACGATCGGCGGGCGCGAAGCGATAGAGGAACGTGGATAGATCGTAGGTCGCCGGGCCGACGGCGGCGTGATCCCAATCGATCAATCGGGCGATGGGGCCACCGCCGTTCCGCCCCGGGGCGACGAACGTGTTTGTGGTCCACAAATCGCCGTGCAGCAGCGTGTCGGGTCCGCCGAGGCTGTCGAGCTGCCGCGCGCGCTGCGGTTGCTCGTCGCGCAATCGGTACAACCGCTGCAGCAACCGACCTCGCAACGGCCGCCCCTCCAGAGGCTCCAGGACGGCGATTGCATCACGCACGTTGGCCGCGAAGAATGGGGCGCCGAGATCGCCGCAGATGTGCCGGCATCCGGGCAGCAGGGCGTGGCGGGCGGCGCGCGAGTGCAGCGACGCCAGCAACTCCACGACCGCGACGACGCTCGGTCGATCGGGATGGTCAGGATCGATCGCCCCGTCGCCGATGTCTTCGTAGACGTGCCAGACACAGGAGCCGCTGCGGTCGGCGACGACCGTGTACAACAGCGGGCAGCGGTCGCCCAGTCCCAGGGCCGGCAGCCAGCGCCGCGCGACGAGCTCGTTGCGCCGGGCGAGCCAGGGATCGAAGCGTTTGAGCACGAACGACCGTCGCTGCGGACTGCTCTCGCCCACCCGCAAGCGGTAGACCCGGGATTTGAGCCGCTGGAATTCGACGGGGCCATCCGGCGCCTCGTCGCGGAGCGTTTCGCCCAGCGCTGTGCTCAATTCCGCTGCACCGGGCTCCGCCGTGTCGGTCACGGCGCGTCGTAGCGCCGCGTGCAGGTCGGTCATGACGGGCCGCTCAACTCACGCAGGGCGTCGCCGAGCTGGGCGTGAAAGTCGCGCAGCCACGACATGGGCCGGATGATGTACAGGTGATCTTCGTAGCCCAGCTGCGGACTCACCCAATCGATCCCGGCGAGCTGTGAAAAGATGCGGCCGGCCACGGCGACGCGACTCACGACATCGAAGCGAAGGTCCGGCCACGTCGTCTGCGCGGCGTCGCAGTACGTCGCGACGTCGATGCGGATCAGATCGATCGCCGGTACGCCCCACCCGGCGGTCTCCCAGTCGATCGGGAGGACCTCCACGCCCCGGGGCCCGCGGCGGAGATAGACGTTCTTGCGCCGAAAGTCGCCATGGACGAGGGTCTTGGGGAACGGTGCGCACACTGCCTCGATGCGAGCCCAGGCACCCTCCGTGCGATCGAGATTCGCCACGATCATGCGTAGCTCGTCGCTCTCCTCCGCCGTGATTGCGGGATTCGCCAAATGCGATTCAATGGTCGAGCGACCCTTGCGGAGATGCCGGAGGTAGCGCGCCGGGCCTGCGGCAGGGAGACTCCGCGTCGCCGCGACGCCGGCGGCCGTCGCGTGCATCTGGGCCAGCCACCGGGCGCCAAGGGCCCGGTGCGTCGGATCCGCGGGGTCGTACCGGTCGGCGCCGACATCCTCGAGAAACAACCAGGCGAACTCCGGGCCGTCTTCGAGGAACCCGTAGAAGCGCGGTGCCGGCACGGGGAGGTGCGGCAAGACGTCGTGGTAGATCGCTCGCTCGATGAGCGCCTTTGACAGGCGGGCGCGCTGCGCGATCACGGCGCGGCCGTCCTCGTGTGGCGCCGCGTTCATCAGGCGATAGATCGCCGCCTTCTTTCCCCCGCGCCGCAACACTTCGATGGTTTCCGGCTTGCGGGCACCCGGCACGATCGTCGCCCACGCCTGGACGGCGGGATGCCAGGCGAGCGTCCCCCAGAGTACGGCCCCCGGCGTTTTGGCGCTCATCGGACCTCCCCGGCGAGCGCCGGCGTCGCATCGACCACGCGGCCCAGCTCCAGCCGCAGCTGCGCATCGCATGCCGAAAGCGCGCTGCTGCGGTGCGTGATCAGGAACGCGGTTCGCCCGCGCATGAGCCGATCCATCGCCTCGATAATGCTCGCTTCGGTCTTCACGTCGACCGAGCTGGTCGGCTCGTCGAGGATCAGGATGGGTGCGTCCTTGAGAAAGGCGCGCGCCAGCGCGATCCGCTGGCGCTCCCCTCCCGACAGGGTCATGCCGCGTTCACCGACTGACGTGTCGTAGCCCTTGCGGAGCCGCGCGATGAACTCGTGGATGTTGGCGGCGCGGGCCGCCGCGACGATGTCGTCGGCCGATGCGTCTGGACGGGCGTACGCGATGTTCTCGCCGATGCTCGCGGAAAACAGCACCGGTTCCTGCAGCACGATGGCGAACTGGCGGCGCAGGTCCGCCAACCGGTACTCCCGCAGGTCCACGCCGTCCAGCAGAATCGCGCCGTCCGTGGGGTCGTAGAACCGTGTCAGCAGGTTGATGATCGTCGTCTTGCCGGCGCCCGTCGCGCCCACGATGCCGAGCCTCGTGCCGGGCGCGACGTCGAAGGTGATCTGGGTCAGCACCGGGCGGTCGGACCGGTACTCGAAACTGACTTCGCGAAACGTCACCGCGCCCGTCGCGCGCGCGAGCGGTTTCGCCCGCGGGTGTTCGGCCACATCGGGTCGTTCGTCGAGGAGGTCGAATGCCCGTTCCGCGCTCGCGAGGTACGATTGAATTCCCGCCGCCTTACGGCTGATTGTCTTGAGGGGATCGTAGAGCTGGCTCAGGTAGGTGAGCGTCATCAGCAACTGACCGAGCGTGAGGATCCCCGCGGTCACGTGGCGTACGCCGATCAGCATGACAGCAGCCGTCCCGAGTGCGACCGTGAGTCCCACCAGCAGTCCGAAGAGTCCTTCGAGCAGCGCCAAGTGCTGTCGCGCGGTCACGACTTTGGTAGAGCGTTGCACGAAGCGATCGGTCTCGCGCCCTTCTTGCCCGAACGCTTTGACGACGCGGAGCGCGCCGAGGGCTTCCTGCACGACTGAGAGCGCCTTGCTCTCTTTCTTCTTTAGGTGCTTCGACTGCTGGCGCAGACGCGGGCGATACACACCCGAGAGGAACAGCAGGGGTGGGGACACCGCCAGCGCGACGAGGGCCAGCTGCCAGTCGAGCCGCATCGTAATGACGATCATCGTTGCCAGGGTGAAGCCCGCGGTGATGAACGGGATGATCCCCTCCACCATGATCTTGTCGATGACCGAGGCATCCTGCTGAATGCGGTATAGCGAGTCCGCCGTACCGCGCGAGTCGTGGTAGGACAACGAAATGCGTTGCGCGTGCTGTACGAGTTGCCCGCGGAACCCGAGAACCAGCCGCTCGCCGACGTACGTCTGCATGTACTTGTTCACGAGGGCCTGCAGCTGGTTTGCCGCGGCGACCCCGAGCAGCAACACGATCGCCACGACCAGGATCGCCTGCGCGGATTGCGTGACCGGGGTGGGGAGGAGCGACTGCAGCAGTCCAGGCAAGGGCCGGGTGCCGAGCACCGAGTCGACCACGATCTTCAGGGGGACGGGGTTGAGCAGCGCGATCGGGCTCGAAAGCAGACCGATGCCGAACAGGGCGGCGAGGTGAGGCCAGTATGGCCGCGCCTGACGCAGCAGCCGCCGATACAGGGCGAGGTCACCCATCGACCGAGCCCCGCTGCACCTCGGTCACGGCCGCACCGATCGTCGCCATGGCGGCCATGCACTGCTCGACGATGTGCAGCGCGGGCAGCGCAGCGCCAAGCCCGAGCAGCCCGGCCGCCGCCCAGAAGTGCGCGTGTCCGGCGGCGGCCGTGAGTGCCGCGAAGACGAGCGCGAGGATGGGCCCGCGCACGGGCACCTTGGGCCACCACCGCACGCGGACGAGCTGCTTCCCGCCGGCGTGATCCTCCACGCCCATGACCAGTCGCGCCACGCCTAGGATCCCGCCGCGCACCTCGAGGTCCCACGTGTCCAGCTCGTCGCCGCGCAAGACGCAAGCATGTTTGGCGCGGAGCCGTTCCTCGAGCGCGTGCAGCCGCTGTTCCTGCGCTTCCCACTGCTCGGCCCAGATCGACGCCGTCTTGGGCCAGAGCGGCGCCCTCCCCGGCGTGGCCCGCCGGCGCCAGGGCGTCAGCCCCTCCTGGACGCGCCCGCGGAGACGCGCGAGCGGCTGGACGAGGTGCAGCGCCGCCGTCAGCAGCCGGCGGGCCACCCGGGCGATTCCGTTCGGTGGCTCGGGGAACGGCACGCTCGCCGCCGCGGCACACGCATGCGCGATCGGCAGCACGAGCGCGCTGACAAACAGCGGCACCGCGATCGCGAAGGGGCGGTACACCAGGCTCGTCCCGGCCAGCGCCCCCAGGGTCGCCGTCATCAGGTGCCACTCGGGCATCTGCGGCAGGAAGCCGAGCAGACTCGACGCGGGCTCGTACAGGGACTGGAAGGGCGCACCGCCCCAGACGCCGTGGTAGATGCGTGCCCGCCGCCAGCCGAACAGGGGCATGGCTCCCGGGCCGTAAATGCGGCCGGCCCAGCGCACGTGCCCCGGCCCGTTGTACTTCTCGGGCCATTTCCGCTCGAGCATCGCCTCGGCCCGGCCGTATCCGATCTGCTGTTTCCAGTAGGTGCGCACCGAGTTGCGCCGATGGTGCCAGACCAGTGCGGCGGGGTGAAACCCGAGGGTCCAGCCGCGTTCTTGCAGCTGCCAGCAGACGTCCACGTCGTCACCGGCGGTGCGGAACTGAGGATCGAATCCGCCGATCGCCTCCAGAGCCTCCTTGCGAAAGGCCATGTTGCAGCCGGGGATGTGCTCGGCTTCGCGATCGCTCAGCAGGACATGGACGGGGCCACCGGGCGCGCGGGCGACGCAATCGGCGATCCAGCCGTCGCCGGGCGGGGCGATGTTGGGCCCGCCCACTGCGGCGTGCGACGTGCTCATGAACGTGGCGGCCAGGTACCGGAGCCACTGCGGGTCGGGGTACGCGTCGTCGTCGATGTACGCCACGATCTCCCCGGTCGCCGCCGCCAAACCGGCGTTGCGGGCGCGGGCCAGACCGCGGTTCGGCGTTCGGATCAGGTGGCAGTCGTAGCGGCGCGCGATGGTCGCGGTCGCGTCGCGGGAGCCATCGTCGACGACGATGATCTCGAAGTCGGGGTAGTCGAGCCGGCTCAACCCGTCGAGCGTGTCCTGGATCGTGCGCGCCCCGTTGTAGCTGCACACGACCACCGACACGCGCGGCCAATGCAGCTCTGGCGCGAACGGCGCTTCCGTGAACGCCTCGCGGACACTCTGCAGCGCGGGCTTCGGATCGCGGTCGCGACTGGTGAGGCCGAAATCCCAATCGTCCACATCGGCCCCGCCCCGATGCCATTCATCGGTCCACGCATAGGCGAATGCCCCGGCGCAGCCGGCCGCGAACGCGGTGCGGATCTGCCAGTCGAGCATGCGCGCCTGGGCATCCTTGCCGTTGCGCCGGCTGTCGAGTCCGATTTCGCTCATCACGAGCGGGCGCTCGCCCGCGAGCGTCTGCAGGCGCGCCAAGTACGCCTTGAGGCGGGGCTGCGACTCGAGGTACACGTTGTAACAGGCGAAGTCGAGGAACTCGAGCCGCAGATACTCGGTGGAGGGATAGTTGACGTACGTGACGAGGCTGTCAGGCGCTTCGTCTTTCGCAGCGCGATACAACCGCTCGAGGTACTGCTCCACGCGCGCCGCTCCGAACCAGCGCGCGAGCGACGCGGGAATCTCGTTGCCCACGGCGTAGCAGAGTACCGCCGGGTGGCCGGCGGAGGCGCGGACCCCCGCGCGCACGATCTCCTCGATGTCCGGTACCTTCTTCTTATCAGCGAGGAATCCGATGTAGCGCTCCACCGGGAGGCCGATCATGACGCGCAGACCGTGGCGTTGCGCGGCGTCGAGCAACCACGTGGGGGGCACGGAATAGATGCGGACGGCGTTGAACCCGTTCGCGCTCATGGCGGCGAAGTCGCGCTCGACCACGTCGGGGTCGGGGACCTCGGTCCCGTCCGCCCGCGGGCGGAAGGTCCCATACGTCACCCCACGGATGTACAACTTCTCGTCGCCGACAAAGAGAAACTTCCCGCGGACCTGGGGGCGGACCAGAGGTCGCACCGTCGCAGGGGCGGCTGTCTCGGCGCGCGTGGTGGGCGCCGATGACTCCGATATGTCAAGCGAAGCAACTCGGATCGGGTGCACGTGACCGCTCCAAGTGTGACGCCTTACAAAGGCGACAGGACGCGTGATTGAGTGTGACTCGGTCGCGGCGGGGCGTCGCAAGTCATGTGCCGGATGTGGTGGAGTACGACGAACGATCGCGCGCGGACCAACTGCACAGAGTGCGCATCGACGGCCTACACCAATGTGTCACGCGCGCTATGGCGAATCTGCAACACGCGACGATTCGCTCGCCGGCCGTCGGAAACCGCGCGTTACCGAGACGCGCGTCGCGACATCTTTATGTCTTGTCGCCGATTTTGCGCGGTCGACTAGAAGGGTCTGAGAAACCCCGTCCGCGGGGCGGGGCTGCGCTCGTGCGGCCGCACGCTCGCCCAGATTTCCGCGTTCAACTCCTCTTCATCCGCGAGATCGGGGCCGGCGAGATCCCGGTCCGGGACGCGCGAACGGAACGCGTGCGCGTTGCGCTCGTCGAGCGGCCAGCGGTTCGGCACGGCCGCGAATGGCGCTAGGTCGGCACGCGCGGTGAACGCCGGCCACAATGGCGTCGCGCCGGCGTCGTACTGGCTCAGCGGCGGCAGGTCGAGCAGCATGCCGATCGTTCGCAGCACGGAGCTCGTCGTGTAGAACGTGCTGTCCACCGCGCCGCGACGCGCGAACGGGGACGCCACGAGCAGCACCGAGCGATGCGCGTCCACGTGGTCGGGTCCGTTCTGCGCGTCGTCTTCGATCGCGAACAGCGCGAGCGAGCTCCATGACGGCGAGCGACTGAGACGCTCCACCACGCGGCCGATCGCGAGATCGTTGTCGGCCACCATGGCGCGCGGCGTGGGTTCGTCGGCTCGTCGCCCCAGCGTGTGGTCGCGCGGGAGATAGAGGATCACGAGGTCGGGGAACCGGCCCTGACGGTCCCAGCTCGCCACCGAGTCGGCAAACAGGTTGGCGCGCAGAGTGTCGGGGATGCTCATGACGAACCCCGGGTACTTGGAGGCGGTGATGCCCTTCAGCCCCGCAATGTTCGTACGAATCGTGTCGGGCTCGTCGGTCGTCATCTCCCCGAAGTTCACGACCCAGAGTCCCTTGCGCTTGGCCGCGTCCCACAGGTACGACTCCGCGCGGTTGGCGAGGTCCTCGCCGCTCGTCAGGTCCCAATCGCGCCGGTCGGAATAGACCTGGGGCCAGGTCTTCTCGTTGAAATCGTTGGCGAAGGCGCGCGTGCTCCATTCGTGCCCGTCGGCGCTGACTTCTCCGTCGACGTAGAAGTTGTCGAACAGCACCCAGCGCTGCGCGATCGCATGCGCGTTCGGCGTGATCGAGTCGTTGAAGATGGCCAGGGCGGGATCCCCGTTGCCCTTGGCGACGTCGCCGAAGACCTGATCGTAGGTCCGGTTCTCGCGGATGACGTAGACGACATGGCGGATGGGCGGTTTGGCGGTTGGGCGGTTCGCGGTTCCGCCGCGCAGAGCCGGATTCGAGTAGGGGCTGAGGGAATAGACGCGGGCCGTGTAGCGGGCGAGGGCAGCCGAGTCGGGGACGGGCACGATCGACACCGAACCGGTGATCACGTTGCCGATGTAGGTGCCGTCGGGATTCGCGCCGGAGCCGCCGCCCTTGCCGTTCGCCACGTAGAGCGTGCGGCCGTCACCAGACGTCGCCACCGCGGTCGGGTACCAGCCCACCGGAATCAGTCCGGCCACGCGCATCGCGCGGGGTCCGATGCGGACCACGGCCACGGCGTTATTGCCCGCCATCGCCACGTACAGCGTCCGACCATCGGGCGACAACGCGAGCGCGTTGGGATCGCTGCCGACGACCGAATGGGAGTCTCTTAGGGCGGGCGCGCGCGGGTCGAGCGCCACCGTGAGCTGTTCGATCACGCGTCCCGTGCGCAGGTCGACTCGCGCCACACCGTTCGACCCCGCGAGCGCGACGAACAGGCTCCCGTCCCCGAGGGTCAGGGCTGAGGGGTGGGGCCCGACGAACCAGGCGGTGCGGCGGTACGGCGGACCCGCGTTCAGGTCGATCACCGACACCGTCGAGTCACCCCAGTCGCTGACGAACAAACGTCCCGCGTCGGCCACGACAGTGTAGGGGCGGTGCCCGACGGCGATGGCGTCGCGCCGCTCCAGCGCCTTCGCGTCGATCAGATAGACGGAATCGCTGAGGTTGCCGACCGCCGCCACGAGCGAGCGCCCCGGCAGGGTCGAAACGCCGGCGACGAAGATCTTCTTGGTCGAGTCGGCGAGGAGCATCGAGTCGGTTCTCCACGCGGCGCCGAGGCCGGCGCGCACGAGGCGATAGACGCTGTTCTGTCCCGCGCCGCTCGCCCACACCGTGTCCGCCCCGCGGCGACCCGCCCGGGCGAGGCCGAGCCACGCCGCGCGCATCCGCCGCACCCAGGTGGCGGTCCCCGCGACGGGGTCGACGCGCATGAGACCATTGTCGCCGTACCCGTTGTTGGTCACGAACACCAGGCCGTCGCCGGTCACGGCGAGGTTGAGCGGCAAGGTGCCGACACTGACCTGGCGACCGGCCGGCTCGATGCGCCAGCCCGAAGGGAGGAGGGTCGCGCGGCCCAGCGGGCCGGGGACGAGTCGCGTCGCCACGAGGGCGATGACCGCGAGAGCGGGTGCCGCAAGCATGACGGATCTGCGCATGAGCGCCAATATACTTACCTTAAGCGCGAGCATGAGTGGCCTGATCTTCCACCTCATCGCCCATACTCACTGGGATCGGGAGTGGTACCTCCCGCGCGCGGCATTCCACTCGCGCCTCGTCCCGATGCTCGACGATCTGATCGAGCGCCTCCAGGCTGACGCGGGCTTCCGCAGTTTCCTCTTGGATGGTCAGACGATTCTGCTCGAGGATTACCTGCGCGCGCGCCCCGAGCGCGAAGCAGACATCAGGGCCCTCGTCAAAACGGGGCGGCTGCAAATCGGCCCGTGGTACGTGCTCGCCGACGAGCTGATCCCCTCAGGGGAGTCCCTGTTGCGCAACCTGCTTCTGGGCGCCGCGGATGCCGAACGGCTTGGCGGCCGCCTCGACGTGCTCTATTCGCCAGACGCATTCGGGCATCCCACCATCTGGCCCATGCTGGCGCGCGAGTTTGGGATCAAGTATGGCGTCCTGTGGCGCGGCCTCGGCGGCGAGGCGGGCCAGGAACGCGATCTCTATCGTTGGCGCAGCGCAGACGGCCGTGACGTCCTGCTGTGGCACCTGCCGCCGGCCGGTTATGAGGTCGGCGCGGCGCTTCCCGCTGACGGCGATCGCCTGCCGGCCGTGTGGCACAAGGTGCGGGCGGCGCTCGTAGACCGGGCGGCGGGCAAACACATCCCCGTGTTCGTGGGTGCCGACCACCACGCCGCCCACCCGCACCTCGCGCGGCTGCGCGATCTGCTCCTCGAGCTGGAGCCCGACAACGCGTTCCGCATCTCGCGGCTGGACGAGTTTTTTCAAGCAGCGGCCGAGGCAGGAAGCCCCGCGCCGCTCGCGGCGGGAGAGCTGCGCTGGTCGTATCGCTACACCTGGACTCTGCAGGGCGTACACGGCACGCGGGCGCCCCAGAAGCGCCGCCACGGCGACGCCGAACTGTGGCTCGAGCGGGTGGGGGAGCCGCTCGCCGCGCTGGCCCGCCGCTATGGCGGGCGCGACCGGCGCCCGCTGCTCGATCTCGCGTGGCGCGCGCTGGTGCGCGCGCAGTTTCATGACACGCTCGCCGGGTGCACCAGCGACGAGGTCGCGCGCGCCGCGGAGCGCCGCGTGGCCGATGTGCGCGCGCAGGCGCGGGAGCTCGCGCGCGGTGCGCTCCACGATCTGTTGGGCCACGATCCCGACGCGGCGCGCGAGCGTGGCGACATCGAGCCGGCGCTCGCGCTGTGGAATCCCACGGCGCGGCCCCGCGCCGGCATCGTCGTAGCGGACGTCACGTTCTTCCGACGCGACGTGCTCGTTGGTCCGCCCCCTCCCCCGGGCGGGGGAGGCCGCGAACCGCGTTCCGGCCGCGGTTATGCGCCGTTCGCCTTGAAGACCCGCGACGGTCGCATCCTGCCGGTGCAGGTGCTCGCCCGCCGCACCACGACCGAGCGACTCGAGGCGGCGCGTCACTATCCTGACGAAGACGAAGTCGATCAGGTGCGCGTCGCCTTCCGCTCGCCGGCGGTTCCGGGGCTCGGACTCGGGCCCCTGACGCTCGCCCCCGTTGCTCCGCTGCCGCGCGGGGAAGGGGTCCAGGTCCGCGGCCGGGCGCTCGAGAACCGATTCGTGGAGGTGGCGCTCGAATCGAGCGGCGCGCTGACGCTGCACGATCGGCGCTCCGGGGAGCGCTACGCCGGCCTCCTCCGGCTCGAGGACGCCGGCGACGCGGGCGACACGTATACCTACTGTCCGCCAACTCGCGATCGATTGACCCGCAGCCGCGGACCCCTGACCGTGCGCCGCCTCGCCGCGGGCCCGCTCGTCGCGGCCCTCGAGGCGCGCTGGCCGGTGGTGCGCGGCGTCGCCGCGCGTCTCGTCATCCAGCTCTACGCCGATAGCCCGCTCGTCCGCTGCACGCTGGAAGTCGACAATCAGGCGCTGCATCACCGGCTCCGGGCGCGGCTCCCATTTGGTGCGCGCTTCGCGGAGGTGTCCCCGGTGGCGGGGGCGGCGTTCGGCGCCGCGATCCGGCCCGCCGTGGTCGCCGACCCGGCTGACTATCCGCTCGAGACGCCGGTGCGGACCGCGCCGGCGCACCGATTCGTCGCGGCGGCGCGGGGCGCGCGGGGACTCGCCCTCCTCGCGCCGGCATTTTTCGAATACGAGTGGACGCCGCAAGGCGATTTGATCGTCACGCTGCTCAGGTGCGTAGGAGATCTGTCTCGGGGCGACCTGCCCACGCGGCCCGGGCACGCGGCGTGGCCGACGCGGACGCCGGGGGCGCAGTGTCTCGGGAGCACCAGAGTGGATTGGGCGCTCGCGCCGGTATCAGGGGCGGATCTCGAGCGCGGCGACACGGTGCCGCATCTGTGGGAGGACGCGTTCCTCCCGGTTCAGGGGTGGTGGTTGCGCGATGCCGGCACGCTCACACCGGCGCCCACGGACGTCACCCTCGAAGGGACCGGGCTTGTGCTCTCGGCGGTGAAGCCGGCGCAGGCGGGCTCGCCGATGGTCTTTCGGTGCTACAACGCGAGCGGACGCAAAGCGGCGGGCGCATGGCGCTTCGGCGACGGCGTAAAAAGCGCGCATCGGGTTCGTGCCGACGAGCGGGAGTCCGTCGCGCTCGTGCTCGAGCAACGCGGCAACGTGGTACGGTTCGTCGCGGAACCGCACGAGGTCGTCACGATCCTCGTGACCTGAGCATGGAAGAGCACCGACTCTCCGTCACGCGCTCGGCGCGCTACTTCTCGATCGGGCGAGCCGAACGGGAGGTGTGGTTTGTCCTGCACGGGTACGGGCAGCTCGCCGCGCGGTTCCTGCGGTCCTTCGAGCCGATCGACGACGGCACGCGATTGATCGTGGCGCCCGAAGGCCCGTCGCGGTTCTATCTGACCGAGGCGCCCACCGAGCGTCGCGTGGGAGCGAGCTGGATGACAAAGGAAGACCGGCTCGCGGAGATCGAAGACTACGTGCGGTATCTCGACGCCGTCTACGCGGACGTTGTCCGATCGGAGATTAGCGTGACGGTCCTTGGATTCTCACAGGGCGCCACGACGGCGTGCCGTTGGTCGGCCCTCGGGACGGCCACGATCGCACGTTTGATCGTGTGGGGGGGCGAAGTCCCGTCGGACGTCGGTGCGCCTCGTGCGACGAGACTCACCCTGGTCTACGGCAGCCAGGACGAGTACTTCACGCCAAAGGTCGTCGCGGCAACCGAGGCGCGCCTGCGCGAGCAGGGGATCGCCTACGAACTCGTGCCGTTCGGCGGCGGCCACGTGATCGACGCCGCCGTGCTCAAACAGGTGGCGCTGCCGGCTCCAACGCGTCCCTGACCGCGTCGCCGAGCAGCGTGCACGCCACCACCACCAGCACGAGCACCAGCCCCGGCGCTGTCGCCACCCACGGTGCGTTGACCAACACGTCTCGACCAGACGCGATCATGTTGCCCCACGATGGCGTGGGTGGTTGCACCCCTAGTCCGAGGAACGACAGGCTCGCCTCGAGCGTGATCGCGTTGCCGACGCCGAGCGCCGCGGCCACGATGACGGGGGTGAGCGCGTTCGGCAGGATGTGACGGGTCAGGACGCGCAGCGGGCGTGCGCCGAGCGCGACGGCGCCGTCGACGAACGGCCGGGCCGCGAGCGCGCGCACTTCGCCCTGGACGAGGCGCGCGACGCTCATCCACCCGGTGAGTCCCAGGACGATGATCACGAGCGCCGTGCTGGGACGCCACAGCGCGGCCAGGAGCAGAAGAATGACCACGCGCGGCACCGCCAGAGCGAAATCGGTGACGCCGAGCAGCGCGAGCCGCACCGGGGCTCGCCCGTAACCGGCGAATGCACCCACCGCAACGCCGACCACGATTGAGATGAGCACCGACAGCATCCCGACGCTCAGGGAGACGCGGGCTCCGTAGACGATCCGCGTCCAGACGTCGCGCCCGAAGCGATCGGTGCCAAGAAGATGAAACGCGCCCATCACATCGGTGGAGAGCGGCGCGAGGAACCGCGTCGCCACGATGTCACCCTGGGTGTTGGGAGCACCGTTCGTGACGAGCGGGGCGGCGAGGGCGCACGCGATCGCGAGCGCGAGGATCCCGGCGCCGAATGCGCCCCGACGGTCGTGGAGGAGTCGCTTCACGGCGTACGGCTCACGGCGCACTGCGCACGCGTGGATCGAGCCACGCGGCGAGCACGTCCGCCAGCAGGTTGCCCGCGACCACGAGGACGGCGCTCACCGCGGTGGCGGCCATCACCACCGGGTAGTCCCGCGCTTGCACAGCCTCCACGAGGACGCGACCGACACCAGGCCACGCGAACACGGCTTCGACCAGAACCGCTCCCGAGAAGAGGGCGGGGAGGGAGAGGCCGAGCAACGTGACCACGGGGGTGAGGGCGTTCCGGAGTACGTGACGCACGGTCACGCGCCACGGCGCGAGGCCCTTCGCGTGCGCGGTCGTGACGAACTGCTGGGAGCCGAGGTCCAGCATAGCGCCACGCACGAAGCGCGCGGAGCCTCCGACGCCGATCAGCGTGAGCGTCGCGAGCGGCAGCGCGAGGTGTCGCAACCCGTCGACGACTCGGCCCCAGCCGGTCAGGTAGTCGGCGTCGAGACCTGCGGCGCCGAACGCGGGCAGGACGCGCGACCAGTACGTGAACACCATGACGAGCATCAGGCCCAGCCAGAATCCTGGGACCGCGAACAGTGTGACTGTGATCACCGAGAGCGCGGTATCAGTGCGGGAGCCGCTCCGGTGCGCCTGCACGACGCCGATCGCGATGCCGAGCAGGTAGGTGAGCAGGAGGGAGAGCCCGACGAGTCGAACGGTCGCCGGCCACGCGTCGGCCAGTAGGCTGCGCACGGGCCGGCCTTTGGCGATACTTATTCCCCAGTCGCCGCGTGCGAACCGGGTCACCCACGCGGTGTACTGGACGGCGATCGATCGATCGAGGCCGAGCGCGTGCCGCTGCGCGGCGAGCTGTTCGGGTCTCGCGGCGGGGCCAAGCAACTGCTCCACCGGATCGCCCGGCGCGAGCCGCAGCGCGAAGAATGTGAGCGTCACGACGCCCGCTACCACACCGAACCCGGCGAGCGCGCGCGCGGCGAGGCGGGTCAGCATGTCCGATAAAGTAGTGCCAATTCGAGGAGGCAGCCTATGTCACCGATATCTAATCGTCTGATGGGCCTCTTGGTGCTTCTGTCGTTCGGGGCCGCGGCATGTGCTCCGGATCGGCCGACGGCCCCCAAGGGATCGCCGTCCCTGTCCGACGCCGAAGCGCAACTGGTCGGGCACGAAGTCGCGGGAGAAGTCGAGGACGTGGCGGCTAGCTTCACTCTCGGTGGTTTGCTCGTCCCGTCGTTCCCGAGTGCCGGCATCGCTCCGAGCGACGCTATTCAGCGGGCCTCGGCGGCCAATTGTCCGACGATCACGCCGAATCCTCCGGTGGACACGGACGGCGACCGGATTCCCGATGACCTCACGATCAGTTTCACGTTGCCCGATTGCTCGTTCGCCCGGAACGGCGCGACCTTCGAGATCACGGGATCGATTCACATCACCGACCTGTCGTCCACCGATTTCGGCATCCGCGTCGTCTTCGACAACCTGGACCACAAGTTCACGCGGGATGGCGGCGCGACCTTCGAAAGCAAGCTCAACGGCGCGCGTCAGGTACTCCACTCTGCGTCCTCCTTCGACCTCCACGACAGCACGACGGTAGACCTCACGTCGAGCGACCACGGTGCGGCGCAGCTGGCCAAGGCGTGGGTCGTCACGTTCACCGTGGACGCGGGAGAAACGTTCGACGGCTTGCGGCGCCTGCCCAGCGGCAACCTCACGGTGGACGGCAACATGAGCCGGACGCGCGGCACGGCGGCGCACTCGTTTGCCGTAACGACCGTGACGCCGCTGCACCACAACGCGACCTGCCAGGAGCGGCCGGCGTTCACCGCGGGCGAGCTGCAGATCGTCAAGACGGGGCCCGACGGGACCGTGACGATCCATGTCGTGTTCAACGGTTGTGGCGTGGAGCCCAACGTCACCGTGGAGCGCAGCGCGGCCTGACGTTTGCTCGTATCTCGTTTGCAGAGCGCACCCGCGGGACCCATCCCGCGGGTGTTTCTTTTCTGGCGGGCGCCCGTAGAATCAAGCCGTGCCCAATTGTTGCCGATTGGCCTTGCTGCTGCTCCTGGTGTTCGCGTGTCGCGCGCCCGAAGGCCACGGGCGCACGGTGATGTTCGCGTCCGGCGCCGATCTCCAGAGCATGAACCCGCTGCTCACGCGTCACCCGCTCGCCAAACAGGTCCAGCGCTACGTTCTGCTGACGACCCTGGCGCGCTACGACTCGACCCTGACGCCGCGTCCCTACTTGGCGCGGGCCTGGCGTTGGTCGGAGCGCGGCCACACGCTGACGTTCGCCCTGCGCACCGACGTGCGGTGGCACGACGGCGTCCGCACCACCGCGCGCGACGTGGTGTGGACCCTCGACGCCGCGCGCGACTCGCTGACCGGCTACCCGCGCGCGCACGATCTCGCCTCCCTGGCGCGCGCGACCGCGCCCGACGACTCCACCGTTGTTTTGCGATTTACGCAGCCGCCTGCCGGCTCCACCATTCCCGACGTCCTGACCGACCTCCCGATTCTGCCGGCGCACCTGCTCGATACGGTGTCGCATGCGCGGCTGCGCCAGGCGGAGTGGAATGACCGTCCAGTGGGCAACGGGCCGTTCCGCTTCGTGGCGCACGAGCCGAACCGCCGCTGGGTGTTCGCGGCTAATCCCGACTTTCCCGCCGAGTTGGGCGGCCCTCCCGCGCTCGACCGATTCATCGTAGTGGTAGTGGATGAACCTACCACCAAGCTGGCTGCGCTCGTCGCCGGAGAGCTCGACTTCGCGGGGATCAATCCCGCGCACGCGGCCTTCGTGCGCCGCCACGCCGGCCTTAGCGTCGTCGACTATCCTCAACTGCTCCCCTACGGCCTCGTGTTCAACACACGACGACCGCCGTTCGACGACGCGCGCGTGCGACTGGCCGCAACCCTGACGATCGACCGTTCGGAGATCGTCGCCGGGTACCTCTTCGGGTTCGGGACGACCGCCGACGGGCCCGTCCCGCCGACGATGCCGCAGTATGTTTCCGTACCGCATCGGTCGTTGGACCCCGACTCGGCGCGCCGCTTGCTCGCCGGGCGTCGCCCGCGGTTCGAGATCCTCACCGTCGGGAGCGGCGAGGCGCCGCTCGAGCAGATGCTGCAGGCGCGCCTGACGGCGGTGGGGTTCGAGGTGTCGATACGTCAGATGGAGAACTCCGCGTTCACCGAGCGGGTGTATGGGCCACGCCACGATTTTGCGGCGGCAGTGCTGGGCGTGCCGGGCGACCTGGGTCTCGGGTTTCTCCAGTCGCTCGGTCCGGTGACAGGGATCGCGATCCCGAGTGACCCGGCCGCGGCGCAGCGGGTGCTGGCTGAAGACCTCCCGGTCGCGTGGCTGTATCACGCCCGAGGCGTGCAGGGAGCGAACCGGCGAGTGCTTGGCGTGCGCATGGATGTCCGCGGCGAGCTGCCCACGGTCGCGTCGTGGCGGATTGCGCCGTGAGACGCCGCGACCTGCCGACCGAGTACCATGCCGCGGCGCCGCTGCGGCTCGATTTCGCCGGTGGGTGGACCGACGTCCCGCCGTTTTCCGTGCGCGAAGGTGGCGTGGTGGTGAACGCCGCGATCGGCCTGCGCACGCACGTCGTGCTCGAACTCGGGGGGAAACTCCTGCGCTTAGTCGCCGAGGATCTTGGCGAGACCCTCGAGTGCGCCGACTCCGGAGGCCTCGTCCTGGACGGGAAACTGGATCTCCTCAAGGCCGCGCTGCGAATGTTCCCGATACTCGGCGCCTTCACGCTCACCACCCGCTGTGACGCCCCGCGGGGCTCGGGGCTCGGCTCTTCCGGCGCGCTCGACGTCGCGCTCGTCGCGGCATTGACGAAGGCACGCCTCGAACCGGTGGGCGAGCGAGACCTCGCGGAGCACGCGTGGCATGTTGAGGTCGTCGAAGCGAAGATGCCGGGTGGCAAGCAAGACCAATACGCGGCGGCGCTCGGCGGCTGGCATCGGCTCAGTTTTCGCGACCCCGACGTGGGCGTCGAGCCGCTGACGCTCGATCCCGCGTTCGTCGCAGCCCTGGAGCGCCAAATCGTGCTGTGCTACACCAACACGTCGCGCGTCTCGGGGAACACCATTGCCCGGGTCATGGGCGCGTACGAGCGCGGCGACGGCAAGGTCACCGGGGCGCTGCATGGCTTGCGAGAAGTGGCCGAGTCGATGGTCGTCGCGTTGCGCGGCGCTGATCTCGCGCGCGTCGGCGCCCTCCTCACGGAGAACTGGACGCACCAGCAGGCACTCGATCCCGGAATGCGCACGGCAGACATGGCCCGACTCGAGGCAGCGATGGCCGCCGCAGGTGCAATCGGCGGCAAAGCCGCCGGCGCGGGGGCGGGGGGCTCGATGTTCTTCTTGGCGAAGGGGGATCGCCGCGCCGCCGCCCGGGCCGCGGCGGCGGCGGGCGCGACGGTCCTGCCTTTCGCCTGGGCCGCGGAGGGAGCGCGCGCGTGGTGACGGCCGAGGAGCTCGCGGCCAGGCGCACCGTCATCGGCGGATCGGCGGACCTGCAGCGCCTGCTCGCGCATCTGCGGGAACGCGCGCAGCCGCTCCTCGAGCGGCTACCGGCGATTCCCGAGCACAAAGCATTGCTGTCAATCGACGGCGGCGTGTGTCCCGACGACGGCGCGACGCTCACATTCGACCCCTGGAGTCCCGCGGCGCACCGCTGCCCGCGCTGCGGCAAGACGTGGAGCGGTGACCGTCACGACCGGCACTGGGCCCGCTTCCAGCACCTGTGGCTCGCGGAACGGGCGGCGCATCTCGCCGCCGTAGCGGCCCTTGGCGATGACGCCGCGGCGGGCGCAGCTGCGAGCGCGATCCTCAACGCCTACGCAGAGCGGTACTGGCGCTTTCCCAACCGTGACAACGTGCTTGGCCCGAGCAGGCTCTTCTTCTCGACGTACCTCGAATCGCTGTGGATCCTGAGCTACGTGGGGGCCGCGATGCTCCTCAAGGCGGCCGGCCGTCTCGATGACGGGACCGCACGCGCCGTGAGTCAGGTGGCCGACGAGGCCGCCACGCTGATCGGCGACTTTGACGAGCGGTTCTCCAACCGTCAGACCTGGAACAACGCGGCCCTCGCCGCAATCGCGGTCTGGTTCGAGGACGAGGATCTCGCGCAACGCGCCATCGAGGGACCGACCGGGCTGCTCGCGCACTTGGTGCGCGGGTTCGGTCGCGACGGTATGTGGTATGAAGGAGAGAACTATCATCTGTTCGCGTTGCGTGGCTTGCTCATGGGAGCAGGGTGGGCACGGCACGCCGGCGTCGACGTCTTCGGAGACGCGCGCCTGGCCGAGCGGCTGACGGCGGCGCTTCGCGCGCCGGCGCTGAGCGCGTTGCCCGACTACACCTTCCCGGCCCGCAAGGATTCGCGCTACGGTATTTCGCTCGCTCAGCCCATGTATCTCGAGCTGTGGGAGATTGGGCTGGCCAAACTCCGGGCTCCCGACCTGGCGAATTGGCTCGCAGCATTGTATCGGGTGCCGCCGCCGGGGCCCGAGTTGTTCGAGTCGTACCTGCACGACGCCGGCCACGTGCCACGCACCGCGGACCACGCACGCCGTCGTCTCTCGTGGTGGTCCCTCCTCGAAATGCTCCCCGCGCTTCAGCATGAGACTGATGAGGCCGAGCCGTGGACGCCGGGAAGCGTCTTGCTCGAGACGCAGGGACTCGCCGTCTTGCGGTCCGGTGGTCGCTACGCCGGCCTCGAGTGCGGACCGTACGGCGGTGGCCACGGCCATCCCGACCGCCTGCATCTGACGCTGCACGCCGGCGGCATCCACTGGCTCCCCGATCCGGGCACGGGTTCCTACGTCGCGCGCGATCTCCTCTGGTACCGCTCCACGTTGGCCCACAATGCGCCGCGGTCGGGTGGCGACTCCGGATCCATGGGCGACGCCGTGTGCGAGATGTTCGACGTGCAGGACGACTGGGCGTGGGTGAGCGGCCGCTTCGGCGACGTGACGCGAACCGTCGTCTCCGGCCCCAGCTACGTCGTGGACGTCGTCGAGCTCACGGGGCGTCAAGAGCGCTCGGTGGAGTTGCCGTGGCACTTCGCAGGAAAAGGGGATCCGCGCACGCCGGGGCGGTGGGTCGATGCGTCGCTCGAGGACGAGTTCGTGTCGCGCGTCGAGAGATTCGTCCCGGATGCCGAAGGCGCAATCGTGCTACCACTCACGGCCAACAGCCAAGCGCTAACAGCGCATTTCGTGTTCGACGGCGAACTGCTGCGCGCCGAAGGCCCCGGCCTCCCGGGCACCGGCACACGGGCCCGGTTCTACCTCGTGCGCGGCCAGGGTCGCAACCTGCGCTTCGTGACCGTGCTCGAGGCGTCCGGCGCCGAGCCGCGAGTGCGCGCCGTGCGCGCGCGCGGCGAGAGTGTCGAGGTGGAGACGGCGGAGGGCATCGAGCGGCACCGCTTTACCGGCGCGGCGTGGGAGATCGAAGGCCCGGATGGCGCGACGCGCTCGCTGCGTGGCGCCCGGGAGATTGCGCCGCCCTTCGAGCCGCTGCTCGAGCTCGAGGGTCCGACGCGGGCCGTCGCCGCGGCGCTCCGCACCGGCGCCCCGCCCCCGCCGCTCGACGGCACGCTGGAGGGCTTCGACCTCTCGGAACCGCTGCACCTCGGTCTCGAGGACCAGTACCGCCGCAGCGAAGATCCGTACCCCGGGTCCGACGAACTCTCGGCGGTCGCGTACACGGCCTGGGACGACTCGGCGCTCTACGTGGCTGTGGAGGTGGCAAAACCGGACCTCTGTTTCCGTCCCGGCGATGCGCCCCGGCTCGGCCTCGATAACGAGCCCGACGACATTCATTCCGATGGACTGCAGATCTACCTCGCAGACGAAGCGGGCCACGTCGGCTACTTGATTGTGCCCGAGAAGGCGGGGACAGGAATTCGGGCCGCGCCCACGACCGACAGCGCGGGAGATGGTCACGGCGTCGAGGGTGGTTGGCAGCCGACCGAGAGTGGGTATCGCGTGACGGTGAAGGTGCCCTGGCCGACGGGGGCCCGGCCGCACGTCGGCGGCCGCATCGGCTTCGATCTTATCATTAACGAAATGCTCCCCGGTCGGGTGCGGCGCGCCGGGCAGCTCGTCTGGAGTGGGGGCGACGGCTGGGTATGGTTGCGCGGTGACCGGCAGGATCCGGCGCGGTTCGGCGTCTTGGAGCTCGTGGCATGAGCATCATCCTCGTGTTGGACCAGCCACAGGATCTCGTGAACATCGCGCACGTCGTGCGGGGCATGAAGAACTTCGGATTCAGGGACCTTCGCCTGGTGCAGCCGCGCGAGTACAACGCCTACCGGGTGGAGGGCATCGCGCATCAGACGGCGGATGTGCTCGCCCGCGTGCGCACGTTCGACTCGCTCGGGGAAGCGATCGCCGACTGCGTCCACATCGTGGGGCTCACCGCGCGCGGCCGCACCGCCAAGCGCAACCTGCAGCGCCCACGCGAGGCCGCGGCCGAGATCACCACGCTGGCCGAGGAGGGCTGCGTAGCGTTGCTCTTCGGGCGCGAAGACCGGGGGTTGTCGAACGAGGCGCTCGATCGCTGCCATCGCGTCGTGACCATTCCGAGTGAGGCGTCGTACGCGTCGCTCAATCTGGGACACGCCGCGATCATCATGCTGTATGAGCTGGCGCTGGCGCGTGGAGCCGAAGCGCGGCCCTTCAAAGCGCCGCGTCGCACGTCAGAGCCCGCGGCCGCCGCGGAGCTCGAGCGGCTGTTTGCGGACATCGACCGCGCGCTCGTGACGATCGACTTCTTCAAGACCCGGAACGCCGAAGGGATCATGCGAACGATGCGGGAGCTCGCGCACCGCACGCCGCTCGACCTGCGGGAGGTCAAGCTGCTCCGCGCGATGGCCATCGAGGTGGTGAAATACGGTGAGCGACTCGCGCGTTCCGGGCTTCACGTCGACCGGTAGCAAGCGGCCCGACGCCCTCTTCGGCCCTGATCTCGGGGCCGACACGCCGCAACGCCTGGCGCGTGCGGCGGGTTGCCGGGTGTGGGACGCCCGCGGCCGCGAATACCTGGACTACGTCATGGCCCTCGGCGCCGTCGCCCTGGGGTATGGACACCCGGCCGTGAATCAGGCCGCCGAGCAAGCCATCGCCGACGGCGTGGTCGGGCCCCTCCCGCCCATCGCAGAAGAGGAGTTAGCCGCGGCGCTCGCGGCGCGCATTCCGTGGCTCGAGCGCGTGCGGTTTTTGAAGACGGGCGCGGAGGCGGTCGCGGCTGCGGTCCGCATCGCGCGCGTGGCCACCGGTCGCGAACACGTGCTCGGCTGCGGCTATCACGGCTGGCTCGACTGGTGCCAGGGTGGGGCGGAGGGGGCCGGCATTCCCGCGGGCGTGCGCGCCTTGTTCGCCGAGGTGCCGTTCAACGACGTCGCGGCGACGCGCGAAATGATTCGCGAGCGCGGCCGCCAGCTGGCCGCGGTCGTCGTCGAACCCGTCGTGGTCGCGGAGCCGACCCGCGAGTGGCTCGACGCGCTGCGGACGGAAACGCAGAAGGTCGGCGCCGTGCTGATCTTCGACGAGATCAAGACGGCCTTCCGCCTGGCGATCGGCGGTGCCGCCGAGCGGTACGGTGTGCGTCCCGATCTCGCCGTCGTCGGCAAGGCCCTCGCGAACGGCTTCCCGCTCGCGGCTGTGGGTGGCCACCGGGATCTGATGGCGGCCGCGACCCGCACGTGGATCTCCTCGACCTTGGCGACGGAGAGCGTGGCGCTCGCGGCGGCGCGCGCGACGCTCGACACGTTCGAGCGCGAGGCCGTGTGCGATCATCTCCACCGCGTGGGGACCCGGCTCCTCCACGGCCTGCATCGCCTGCAGCGAGAACACCCGGACTCGATCGCCGGTGTGGCCGGCTTGGCCGAGATGTGCTTCCTGCACTACGCGACCGAGGACCTCTCCCGGGCCGTCGCCGTGGGCTGTGCCAAGCGCGGTCTCCTCTTCAAGCGCACCGCGTACAACTTTGTCTCCCTGGCACACGACGAGGGCGCGGTGGACCGCGCCCTCGAGGTATTGAACGACGTGTTACGCGAGGCGGCGCGCTAGAGCGCTCGCAGCGAACTGTAGGCGGGAAGGAACGCGGTGTGGACCGCCAGGATGATCAAGGCGACCACCACCGCCCCCAGCACCGCGACGATCGCATACCCCATCGCCTGGTCCTTGGCCGGTTTCATCAGGACCGGCACGCCCGTGAACACGAGATAGGCCGTGTAGAGCGACACGAGAATCCCGACCAGCGCGAGCTGCGGAAGCAACTGGAATACGCCCGCTACGAACCACGGCGTGCTCCCGTAGGCGGCGACCTTCAGGGCCTGCACGTCGTTCCGTTGTCCGCCGAACGTCCCCGCCAGCGCGTTGATGATCATGCTCAGCGCCCAAACCCCGACGACGCTCAGCAGGTAGTCGACCACCGCCAGCGTTGCGATGGTTGGCACCGGGACGCGGTAGGAGCCCACGACACCGAAGCTCAAGCCGAACACCAGCGTCCCGAGTGCTCCGCAAACGGGCCCGATCAGGGCCAGCGGCAGCACCCAGCCCTTGTACAGGGCCCCAGGCTTCGTGAATTCGCCGTCAATGGCCTTCCAGGTACTGCCAGGCTGGAGCAAGATGCCCTTGAGACGGTTAACGTCGACGACGGTCGGCATGGCGTCTCCCGAGTGGCGGGTAGGTGGCCCGAAGACGGCAAAAGATAGCAAATTGGGGGATGCTCGTCGACGTCCACGCTCATTTCTATCACGAGCGCGCCCCGCGCGCCGACTGGCGGGAACGCAACGCGAGCCGCCTGCGCGCCGGTGAGGTGATCGGCATCACGGCGCACGTGGCGTCGATCCTGGGGAGTTGGGGCCGTACGTCGCCGATCTACTTCCCGTCACCGCCCGACGTCACGCACGGAAACGACGCGCTGCTGGCGCTGCAACGCGCGCACCCGGACCGCATCCGGGGCTACGTCTGCGTCAATCCCAACTACACCGTGCACGCCCGCGGGGAGATCGCCCGCTGCCTCGCGGCCGGCATGATCGGCATCAAACTCGCGGCCAGCCGCCGGGCCGACGACCCGTTGCTCGATCCCATCTGTGTGTTGGCGCGGGAACGGCGCGTTCCCGTCTTGCAGCACATCTGGCAGCACCGCCGCCGCGACTGGCCGGGGCAGGAGGCGTCGGACGCCGTCGAGCTGTGCACGCTGGCGCGGCGGCATGCCGAGGTGCCGTTCATCCTCGCGCACATCGGAGGCGGCGGCGACTGGCTCCATTCGTTGCACGCCGTGCGCGACGTCCCGAACGTGTACGTCGACCTCTCGGGGAGCGGCGTGGATGGCGGCATGCTCGAGGCCTGCGTCGAAGCCGTAGGCGTCAGCCGGCTCCTGTGGGGCACCGACCTCACAATGGATACCGGCTGGGCCAAGCTGCGCTACCTCGAGACACTGCTCAACAAGGACGAGCTGGCCCTCGTCCGCTGGAAGAACGCGGTTCGCATCTTCCCGCCGGGCGCCTTTCCGGCCGACTGATGCGCATCGACGTCAACGCGTTCCTCGGCGCCTACCCGTGGCGCAAGGTGCCGGGCACGTCGCCCGAGGCGCTCATCAAGGCGCTCGATCGCGCGGAGATCGACGAAGCCTGGGTCACACACCTGCCCAGTCTCTTCTGGCGCGATCCTACGGAAGGGAATCAATGGCTCGTGGACACCGCCCGCCGCGAGCCACGCTTGAAACCCGTCCCCACCATCCATCCGGGACTCGCGCAGTGGGAGCAGGTGCTCGGCGACGCGGTGAACGCGGGGGCGCCGGCCGTGCGCTGCGATCCGCTCTATCTGGGGCTCGACCCCGCGGGCGGGGAAATGCGCGTGCTCGCCGCGGCGTGCGGCGCCGCGGGGATCCCGCTGATGCTCGCGGTGCGGCTTGAAGACGGCCGCCAACGCCATCCCAACGACGTCATCCCGGAGCTCCCCGCGGCGGCCGTGCGCGGGCTGATCCGCAGTGACGCCGACGTGCGTCTGCTGGTCACACACGCGGATCGTGGGTTCGTCGAGGAGGTGCACTTCGGCTCGACGCCCGAGGAGGCGCGCCGCATCTGGTGGGACATCTGCTGGATCTGGGGCCCGCCCGAAGACCATCTGGCCACGCTGCTCGAGACTGTGGGCGTCGATCACTTTGTGTTTGGAACGGGGCAGCCCCTGCGCCTGCCGGAGAACAGCATCGCCAAACTCGACCTCCTGGATCTTCCCGCGGATCGTCGCGCGGCGATCGACTCCACCAACGTTCAGAAAGGGCTCCGCGCATAGACCTCGCGGGTCGGCTCGAATGGGGGCTGATCCCCGCCGTCCCCGTTCCGTTCCGGGGGAGCGTCCTGGCCAACGACGTTCAGCGTGCTTACGCAAAGTGGATGGCCGATCAGCCGGTCGCCGGTGTCGCCGTGTGGGCGCACACCGGTCGCGGGCTGCACCTGTCGCCCCAGCAGCGGAGCGCTGTGCTCGACAGCTGGCGAGGAGCGCTCCCGGGCAAAGTGATCGTCGCGGGCGCCAACTCGGTCGAGATGGCTCGCGAGGCGAAACGAGGTGGGGCCGATGCGCTGCTCGCGTTTCCTCGGGCGCGCGATCCCGTCGCCTACCACGCGGCGTTGGCGCAGGAGCTGCCCGTCATCGCCTTCTATCTGTACGAGGCGGCGGGCGGGACCGCGTACGACGATGCCGCCCTCCACGGGATTCTCGCGCTGCCTGGCGTCATCGGCATCAAGGTCGCGACGCTCGATTCGGTGATGACATTCCAACGGGTTGCGGCCATCATGCGGGAGCACCGCGACAAAGTCTTGATCACGGGCGAGGACCGCTTCCTCGGCTACTCTCTTCAGATGGGTGCGCGAGCTGCTTTGATCGGCATGGGCGCCGCACTGACCGACCTGCAGGCATCGCTCTTGCGCGCTCGCGCCATCGGAGACGACCGCGCCTTTACGCGCCTCTCCGCGCAGTTGGACGAGTTCTCCCAAGCCACGTTCGTTCCTCCAATGGAAGGCTATATCCGGCGGATGATGTGGGCCCTCGCCGCCGACGGAGTGATCCCTGACGATGCGTGCGACGATCCGTGGGGTCCCGTGCTCCCTGTCGCCGAGCGCGAGACCGTGCGTCGCGCGGTACGCGAGGCTCGCCTACGGTAACCCGGCGCGTGTTTCTGCAGTCGAGCGCCGCGGCGGCGCTCGGCGGCGTGGTCCAGCCGAAGGGGACCAAGCCACCGCATGTCGTGGTCGTCGGCGCCGGGGCGTTCGGCGGCTGGACCGCGCTCTATCTGCGGCGTCGCGGGGCCCGCGTGACGCTGCTCGACGCTTGGGGTCCCGGCAATGCGCGCGCCAGCTCGGGTGGCGAGACGCGCGTCATCCGCGCGACCTACGGCCCGCGCGGGATCTACACGCGCATGGCGGTGCGCGCGCTCGCCCTGTGGAAAGAGCACGAGCGCCGCTGGCGCCGGCAGTTGTATCACGGGATCGGCGTGTTGTGGATGGTCCAGGGCGATGACGCATACGAAAAGGCAGCGCTGCCGCTGCTCAAGGATGCGGGCGTCGCATTCGAAGAGTTGACGGCGGCCGAAATCGCACGCCGCTATCCGCAGATCAACAGCGACGGTGTCCGCTGGGCTATCTTCGAAAAGGACGGCGGTTATCTCACGGCGCGGCGTGCCTGCGCGGCCGTCTTGGAAGGGTTTCTCGCCGAGGGTGGGGAATATCGCCAGCTCGCCGCCGTGGGGCCGGTCGAACCGCGGGCAGGCGCGCTCGAGAGTGTGAGATTGTCTGACGGCAGTACGCTGACAGCTGATCGCTTCGTGTTTGCATGTGGCCCCTGGTTCGGGACGTTGTTCCCCGGCGCGATCGGCGACCTCGTGCGCCCCAGTCGTCAGGAGGTGTTCTTCTTCGGGACCTCCCCTGGCGACACGCGTTTCACGGAGACCGCGCTCCCGGTCTGGGCCGATCACGGGACGCGCTTCATGTACGGGATCCCGGGGAATGAGTGGCGCGGGTTCAAGGTCGCGGATGATACGCACGGACCCGCGTTCGACCCCACGAACGGTGAACGGCGCCCCAGCGAGGAAGCCCTGCAGATTGCGCGCGATTACCTCGCGCTCCGGTTCCCGGAGCTGAAAGGCGCACCCTTGCTCGAGGCGCGCGTGTGCCAGTACGAGAACTCGCCTGACGATCACCTTATCATCGACCGGCACCCGGAGGCACGAAACGTCTGGCTGGTCGGCGGCGGCTCGGGACATGGGTTCAAGCACGGCCCCGCGGTAGGCGAAATGGTCGCCCGACTCGTTCTCACCGACACAGCAGCAGATGCCCAATTCCAGCTCTCCCGCTTTGCTCGATAGCGACTTCGAGCGATTCAAGCGCGAGTTGCCGCGCGACTTTCCCGCCCACGTGCGCGAGGCCTACGGCGTCGACCTGAGCGCGCGCTACCTGGGTGAGACGATTCCTCATCCTATCGGCAAGGGGTCGGGGCAGCTCTCCTTGAACGAGAGCCAGCTCGAAGCGGATGCGGAGGCCGGGCTGGCGTTTGCCGTCCTGAAGACCGTCATTGCGCAGGACGCCGCCGGCGCCCAGTCGATGAGTGCCTGGGCGATCCACGAAGCGAAGATGAAAGTCGAGCGCCGCGACGGCGGGTGGACGGTCACCTGGAAGGGGCGCGGCTGGGACCGTTCCTTGGATGAGTATCTCGCGTTGACGCGCGTCGCCGGCGATCTCACGCGCGCCGGCCACCTGCTGGCCGTGCCCTCCGTGAAATACCATCTGCCCCGCCTCGACGAAGCGTTCAAGGACGCCGAGTACGCGTTCACCACACGGGCGCTCGCGACCGCCTGGGGGGCGCCGCTCTTGCTGGTCGAGAAGGACTTCTCGCCGACCCTGGCGGGTGACGCGCTGGCCGGAGAGCAGGCGCAGATTCTCCGCTGGCTGCGCGAAGTGCCGGGGCACATTCGCTCGCAGGCGGCGGTGCGGCTCGCGGTGAAGGTCATGAACGCGCGGTTTGACGATGACTTCCAGGTCGAGATGTTGCGCGCGGCGTCCGGTGCGGACGCGCTCGTGGTGTTCAACCGGCTGTTCGACGCGCGGCGCGGGATCGCGTACGGTGGCCCCGTGTTGAGCGAGCGGAACCTCCGCGTGTTGGGGCGCGGGCGGACAGGGCTCCCGGAACTCTGCGGCACCGGCAACATCCACTCGGGCCGCATGATCCTCGAGTACGCCCGGCGCGGTTGCGAGAGCGTCCAGCTGCACACGTTTTTCCAATTGCCCCTCGAGGAGTACGCCGCCACAGAGGGCTCGCGTACCCAGCGCGCGCTGCACCAGCTGGTGTTCCATCCCACCCACGGCCTGGTTGCCGGGATGCTCGAATTGGAAACGCAACGCGTGTTGGAGCGGCGGGGGGGGGAGCTCCACTTTCTCGATGTGGCCACCGATGCGCATCGCTCGGGCTGACCTCTACGAGCTGACGCTGCCGCTGGTGGAGCCGTTCGTGATCTCGGGCGGCGCCATGACAGAGCGCCGCTCGCTCATCGTCGTGCTGCACGACGATGCCGGCCACACCGGCTACGGCGAGTCGCCACCGTTCGACCTGCCGTTCTATTCAGAAGAAACGCTGACGGGCGCGCGCGACCTGATCGAGCGCGTACTGTTGCCGCGGGTGGTCGGGCGGGACCACGACTCGCCGGAGGCGGTGGACGCATTGCTGCGCGAGAACGTGCGCGGCAACTGGTTCGCCCGCGCCGGGATCGAGACGGCCGCGTGGGACCTGGCGGCGCAGGCCCGCGGGACGGGCCTGGCCACTCTCGTCGCCGAGGCGTTGGGCGTGAAGCCAGCGGCGTCCGTAGCCTGTGGCGTTGCCCTCGGCATTCCCCAGGGGCGCGATCCCGAGTCCCTCACGCGCAGCGTGTACGACGCGGTGCGCCACGGGTACCAGCGCGTGAAAATCAAAGTCGCGCCCGGGTGGGACGTCGCCGCGGTGCGGGCGGCGCGGGCCGGGCTCGCGGGCAGCGATCTCCCGCTCACGGTGGACGCCAACGGCGCCTATGAATGGCCGCGCGACGAGGCGGCGCTGCGCGCACTCGATGATGCAGGGCTCCTCTACATCGAGCAACCGCTCGCGCCCGATGAGTTGGTCGGCCACGCCGAGCTGGCTCGCGTGCTGCGCACGCCCGTGTGCCTCGACGAAACGTTGCGCGATGCGCGCGCCGCGCGGCAGATCGTCGCGCTCGAAGGCCCCAAGGTCTGGAACATCAAGGTGCATCGCGTAGGCGGGCTCTCCGAAGTGTGCCGGATCTACCGCGTGGCCGAAGCGTACGGCGCTGAGCTATGGGCGGGCACGATGCCCGAGTCGGGCATCGGCTCGCAGGCGGCGCTCGCCGCGGCCGCGTTGCCGCGGTTCGTGTACCCCTCGGATCTCGAACCGTCGGCGCGCTGGTTCGGACGTAACGTCGACGTCATCAAGCTCTCGATGGGGAAGGAGGGCCGCATGGCGGTCCCACAACAGTCGTGCGGCCGCTTGCTCGACCCGGGGCGTTTCCAGAGCGCGACGCGCCTCATCTATTCCGAGTAATCGACTCGGGAATCACTCTTGACCCGACCTGTAGCTTTGGCGCACGATGACCAAACAGCCCGCGGGGTATTGGGCGACCCACCTCTATTTGAGCCCCCGGCAGCGGCCCAAGGCCGATCAGCCGGTGAAGGACTTGCCGCCGCGCGCGGGCCAGCGCTTCAAGAAGGCGCGTGAAGATCTGCGCGCGTTGCGGCACGTGACCGAGCAAGTCGTCTACCTCGGCACGACGTGGAAGTGGGTATGGATGTACGAAGTGGGCGGCCGGAAGCTCGGCTACCTGCACCCCATGGAGTCGGGCGTCAGCGGCACGTTCGTCCTGACCGGCGCGGAAGAGCAGGAGATCGGCGCGACGAACGGACTGCCGCGGATCGTGAAGCAAGCGGTGCGAGATGGGACGGTGTCGGGCGGCGTCCGGCATTGTTGGATGGAATTCCCGGATCTCGAGGCCGTGGCGGCGTTCGTCGACGTCGTTCGCCTTAAGTACCAGTTGTTGGCGCGTCCCGAGTAGGGTACATTCGGGGGCCCGCAAGCCTTCATAACCGATTCGCCATCGAGGCCAACGCATTGATGACGAAGACTCTCGCGGTGTGGCTGTGCTTCGCTCTGTCAGCCGCAGCTTTGAGCGCACAGTCGACCCCGAGATACCAGGCGCCGGTCATCAGCGACACGGGGGACCTGAAGGGTCCCCGCCAACCGATTTTCTTCCGTCACGACATCCACGCCGGGCAAGACCAGATCCCGTGCATGTACTGCCACTCGACGGTGGCCGTCGCGAGCGAGCCCGGGATCCCCGCGCTGCAAACATGCTTCGGCTGCCACCAGCTGATCGGCGGCTCGACGCCTTCGCATCAAGCCGAGATCAAGAAGGTCCGCGACGCGTGGCGCGAAAAGAAGCCGCCGGAGTGGACCCGGGTTCACGCGCTTCCCGGATTCGTTCGCTTCCCCCACCAGCGTCACATCAAGGCCCTCGGCACGCAGGCGTGCACCACGTGCCACGGGGACGTGAAGACCATGCCCCAGGTCTACCAGGTCTCGACGCTGCGGATGGGATGGTGTGTGTCGTGTCACGTGGAGAAAAAGGTGAGCCGCGACTGTACCGTGTGCCACTACTAGGCGGAGCCGCATAGCGATGACCGACGGCCCTGATAGCATAGACGGCATGAATCGCAGACGGTTCCTGAAGGTCCTCGGCGTGACAGGCGCCGGAGCGGCGACCCTGTCCGCCTGCGGCATCGGGCCCGAGCCGACGGAAAAACTGATCCCCTACCTGATCCAACCTGACGATCAGATCCCCGGCACGGCGACCTACTACGCGTCGACCTGCCGCGAGTGCGCCGCCGGCTGTGGCATCCACGTGCGCGTGCGCGAGGGACGGGCGGTCAAGATCGAAGGCAATCCCGAATCGCCCATCAACCACGGCCGGCTCTGCGCCCGCGGTCAGGCCGCGTTACAAGGGCTGTACAACCCCGATCGCGTGACCGGTCCGCTGGCGCGCAACGCCGCGGGCGGATTCGACCCGATCGCTTGGGACGCCGCGATCAGTCAGGTGCGCAGCAAGATGGGTGCAGCCCGGGCGCGCGGCATCGTCTTCCTCAGTGGGGCTGACGCGTCCTCGTTCGGCGACCTGGTGGACGAGTGGATGCGCCAGGTGGGCGGCCGCCGCGTCAGCTACGAGGCCTTCGGGTTCGAGGCGCTGCGCGCCGGCAACCGCATCGCCTTCGGGACCGGTGCCGTCCCCGACTACGATTTCGCCAACGCGAAGTACGTGCTGTCGTTCGGCGCGGACTTCCTCGACACGTGGCTCTCGCCGGTCGCGTTCCAGAACGGGTTCGCGCGCGCCCACGCGTTCGACGGCGGCAGCGATGGATCCATGGCGAAGTTCGTGTTCGTGGGTCCCCGCATGTCGCTGACGGGCATGAACGCCGACGAGTGGATCGCTGCGCTCCCCGGCACGGAGGGCTTGCTGGCGCTCGCGATGGCGCAGGTGATCGTGAGCCGGCGCCTCGCGCCGCTTCCCCCCGACGTCGCTCGCCTGACGGGTCTGCTTGCGAGCCATACGCCCGGCGCCGTTGCGCCGGCCACCGGCCTCGACGAAAAGCTCATCGTGCGGCTGGCGACCGAGTTCGCCGCGGCGCGGGGCGGTCTCGCGGTCGCGGGCGGCATGGCAGCCCAGTACGCCAACGGTGCCGAGATCGTCGCCGCCATCAACATCCTGAATTACGTGGTCGGCGCCGTCGGCAAGCTGGTGAAGTTTGGCCCCGATCTCGCGGTGGGCGGAGTGGGCACCTTCGGCGACTTGGCGCAGCTCACCGGCGACATGGCGGCGGGACACGTCTCGGTCCTCTTCGTGCACGGTGCGAACCCGGCCCACTCGCTCCCCGGAGCCTTCACCCAGGCGCTCGGCAAGGTCGGTTACAAGGTCAGCTTCTCGTCCTTCATGGACGAAACCGCGGCCGCCGCCGACTTGATCCTCCCCGACCTGCACCCGCTCGAGCAGTGGAACGACAGCCGTCCGCGCGCCGGCGTGTACGCGCTGCAGCAACCTGCCATGCAGCCCGTCTTCCCCGAGACGCGCCATACGGGCGATGTCCTGCTCGGCATCCTCGGCCGCTCCGGGTCGTTCCGCGATCACCTGCAGACCCAGTGGCGCGAGCTGCACCGGCGCTTCGGCGCGGGGAAGAGCTTCGAGCAATTCTGGATGGAAGCCGTCCAGCACGGCGGTCTGTACGGCGACGTCCCCCCGCGCGCCGTGCGTCTGGCGGAAAGCGCCTCGCGGATCTCGCCGGCGGCGGCGGCGCCCGAAGGTGGCGGCGATCAGACGGTCGTCGTCTTCCCGCATCCGGTGCTGCACGACGGGCGCGGGGCCGACAAGCCGTGGCTGCAGGAGCTCCCAGATCCCGTTTCGAAGATCGCCTGGCACGGCTGGGTGGAGGTGCACCCGGAGACCGCCGAGCGCTGGGGCGTCGCGACCGGCGACTTCTTGCTGCTCAAGTCGCCGTTCGGGGCGGTGAAGGCTCCTGTGTGGATCACGGCCAGCGTGCGCCCCGACGTGCTCGCGGTGCCGACGGGGCAGGGGCACTCCGCATTCGGGCGCTACGCCAAGGGCCGGTCGTTCAATGCGTTCGAGCTGCTGGGCGCCGAGGCCAACGCTTACGGCGGTCGCACCTTCGCGGTCCGCGCCACGGCGACTAAGACCGGCGAGCACCGGAAGATCGTCACGACGGAAGGCAGCCCGCGCGAGCGCGGTGAGGGCTCGGTCGAGGTGTTGACGCTCGCCCGCGCCAAATCCCTTGGCGCCGGCGAGCATCCGTTCCACCACGAAGAGACGCCCGAGTACGCCAAGGACGCCGTCGAATGGTGGGGGGAGCGTCAGCAGGAACAGACCGAGCTGGGTAACTACCGCGGCGAGCATCCCCGCTGGGGGCTCGCGGTCGATCTGTCGAAATGCACGGGATGTTCGGCGTGCGTGACGGCGTGCTACGCGGAGAACAACCTCGCGACGGTGGGTGAAGACCTGATGATGCGCGGCCGCGAGATGTCGTGGCTGCGCCTGGAGCGGTACTGGCGGACCGATGAAGCAGGGAAGCCGCAGGGCGCCGTAAACTCGCCGATGATGTGTCAACAGTGCGGCAACGCGCCGTGCGAGCCGGTATGTCCCGTGTACGCCGCGTATCACACGCCGGACGGCCTCAATGGCCAGGTCTACAACCGCTGCGTCGGGACCCGGTACTGCTCCAACAACTGCCCCTACAAGGTCCGCTACTTCAACTGGTACAACTACGCGGAGCGCGGTGGCGAATGGGAGGCGTGGCCGGAGCCGCTCAGCATGCTCCTGAACCCCGACGTGACGGTGCGTGAGCGCGGGGTCATGGAAAAATGCACGTTCTGCGTACAGCGGATCCGTGGTGCTCAGAACCAGGCACGGCTCGAGGACCGCAACGTGCGCGACGGCGACATCGTGACCGCGTGCGCGCAGGCGTGCCCCTCGGAAGCGATCGTGTTCGGCGATCTGAACGACCGCAACTCACAAGTCTTCAAGCTCGCGGGGAATCCGCGCGGCTATCACGTGCTCGCGGGGCTGAACACGAAACCCGCCGTCACGTATCTCGCGCGCGTGGTGACCAATGGCTGAGACTCAGACGCGCGTGACGTACGACTTCGTCACGCGCACCATCGCGCGAACACTGGGCAATCCCGGGCGGGGCTACTTCCTGCTGCTCGGCGCGGCGGTCGCGCTGCTGGGCGTCGGAATCGTCACACTGCTCTTCCTGCTGCGCTACGGTCTCGGGTTGGCCGGCTACTCGCACCCCGTGTACTGGGCGGTGTTCATCACCTGCTTCGTATTCTGGGTGGGTATCGCGCACTCGGGGACCCTGATCTCCGCGATCCTGTTCCTGTTCCGTTCCGGGTGGCGCACGGCGGTGTACCGCACCGCCGAGGCGATGACCGTGTTTGCGGTGATGACTGCGGGATTGTTCCCGCTGATCCACATCGGCCGCCAATGGTACTTCTACTGGCTGATTCCGTACCCCAACGAGCGCGGCCTCTGGCCCAACTTCAAATCGCCGCTCATCTGGGATGAGTTCGCCATCGGGACCTACTTCACGGTCTCGACGGTCTTCCTCATCATGGGGTTGATCCCCGACATCGCGGCGGTCCGCGATCTGGCGACGGGGTGGCGCAAGAAACTCTATACGCTCGCGTCGGTGGGGTGGCGCGGCACGAACGAAGAGTGGCGCCACTACACGCGCGGCTATCTCTATCTCGCTGCGCTGGCCACGCCGCTCGTGCTGTCGGTGCACAGCGTCGTGTCGTGGGATTTCGCGATGGCGATCGTGCCCGGCTGGCACGCGACGATCTTCGCGCCGTACTTCGTGGCCGGCGCGATCTACTCGGGTTGCGCGATGGTGATCACGCTGCTCGTGCCGATCCGGACGCTCTTCCATCTGGAGGAGCTGATCACCGTCAAGCATTTCGAGAACCTGGCCAAGCTGTGTCTGTTGACGGGCTCGATCGTCGGCTACGCGTACGTCTGTGAGTACTTCATCGCCTGGTTCAGCGGCAACCCGACCGAGCGCGCCGCCTTCTGGTATCGCGCCTTCGGGCCCTACTGGTGGGCCACCTGGACGATGCTGATCTGCAACGCGTTCCTGCCGCTGCTCCTCTGGGTCAAGAAGATCCGCACGAACCTCACCGCGCTGTTCGTCATTTCGATCTTCGTGAACATCGGCATGTGGTTCGAGCGCTATGTGATTATCGTCGTGTCGCTCGCCGGCGAGCCGTATACGCCCTGGGCGAACGCGGTCTACAACCCGACGTGGGCCGACTGGGGCATCATGGCCGGCAGCTTCGGCTGGTTCTTCATGTGGTTCCTGCTGTTCGTGAAGAACTTCCCGACGGTCTCGATCGCCGAAGTGAAGGAAGTGTTGCCGCCGCCGCGGCGCACGGGCGCGAAGGGAGCGGCGCACGCATGATCCCGCTCCCGAAGCCGCTGCACGATCTCTTCCGCCCGCCGCCGACCCCCGGCGTGCTGGGCGTGTTCGGCCACCTCGACGCCACCGTCGACGCGATCAAGAAGCTGCGCGCCGGCGGGCACACCGACTTTACGGTCTATTCGCCGATCCCGCGGCACGAGCTCGAAGACGCACTCGGCCAGGCCGTGAGTCCGGTTCGGATCTTCACGCTCGTCGGGGGCATCGCCGGATGCGCGTTCGGCGCCTGGCTGACGCTGTACATGTCATACGATTGGCCCATCGTGGTTGGCGGAAAGCCGGTGGGCTCGATCCCGCCTTACGTCGTGATCATGTTCGAGATGACGATCCTGTTCGGGGCGCTGTCCACGATCCTCGGCATCGTCTTCAACGCGATCTTCGCGGCGCGGCGCCTCGGCACCATCCAGTGGGATCCGCGCTTCACGAACGACAAGTTCGGCGTGTTCGTGCCCGCGGGACCCGACAAGGCGGCGGGTGCGGAGTCCTTGCTGAAGGGTTCCGGGGCCGAGGAGGTGCGCCGTGGCTAAGCGCGCGTTGGCGCTCGCCGGGTTGCTCCTGCTCAGCGCCTGCAACCCCGACGACGTGGTCCACAAGATCGGCTGGTTCCAGACCATGCGGCACCAGCGGAACATCAAGCCATACGCGCACCCGATCGCGCCGGTGGACGGCACCGTGCCCGTGACGGGAGCTGAGCTGCCGGTCACGCGCGAGACCGCCGACCGCCTCGCGAATCCGCGCACCCGCACCGCCGAGTCGCTGAACCGCGGCCACTGGGTCTATGAGACCTACTGCCTCGTCTGTCACGGGGAGCAGGGTCGGGGCGACGGCCCGGTGTCGATCCAGGGGGGCGGGCCCTTCCCAGGCGTGCCTTCGCTCGTCGATGCCGCACGACCCAAGCTGACCGACGGGTACCTGTACGGGATGGTGGTCGAGGCGTCACGCATGGGGCGCGGATTGATGCCGCGCTACGGTGACAAGGTCCGCGGCAACGATCGGTGGGATGTCGTGAACTACGTGCGCAGCCTCCAGGTGCTGGCGCGCGGGGGCAGGGCGCAGTGACCGCCGCCGTGAGTCGCGCCGACCTCGCGCAACGAGCCCGCCAGGCGCCGGTTCGGCGCGTCGCGCTCCTCGGGCTCATTTTCGCGGCCGTTGGCGGAGCCGTCGTCGCGTCGGGGCTGCTCGGCGGTCATCCCGATCGCACCTGGTGGGCCTACCACTCGAATTTCTTGTTTTGGGCGGGGCTCGCGCAGGGCATGGTCGTCTTCGCGGCGACGCAGAAACTGGCGAAGGGTCACTGGTCGGGCGTGTTGATCCGGATCGCCGAGGCGGGAGCGGCGTTCACGATCGTGTCGGTGGTCCTCTTCGTCGGGCTCTTCATCGGCCGCGACCACATCTTCACATGGCTGCATGAGCCCCGGCCCGAAATCGGCGGCTGGCTCACGATCAAATGGTTCTTCGTGCGCAATGGCGCGGTCCTCGTCGCGATGTCGTGGTTGTCGTGGCGCTTCGTCGGACGCGACCTCGCGCCCGACGTGCGAGAGCTCGCCACGGGAGAGGTCGTCGATCGCAAGGAGGATGCCGATCGCATCTCCCGCGACGCGGCGATCCTGGTGCTCGCCTTCGCCTTCGGGTACAGCCTGCTCGGATACGATCTCGTCATGTCGCTCGCCCACAAGTGGGTGAGCAACCTGTACGGTGCCTTCTATTTCATGGGCAGCTTCCTCGCCGCGTTGATGGCCCTCGCGATCTTCGGCGTCTGGTTGCGCCGCGCGATGGCCCTGGGCGACATCTTCACGTCCAAGCAGCAGCACGACCTCGCCAAGTTGTGCTTCGGGTTCACGGTGTTCTGGGCCTACCTGATGTGGTCGCAGTTCCTCGTCATCTGGTACGGCAACCTTCCTGAAGAGACGTACTTCATCTTCTATCGGCTCTACGGAGCGTGGCGCCCCGTGGGCATCGCGGTATTCTCATTGGTGTTCGTAATCCCGTTCGTGGGACTCCTCGGCGTCAAGCCGAAGCAGTATGCGCCGACGCTCGTGCTCTTCGCGGTCGTGAGCCTCGCCGGCATCTGGTTGGAGCGCTACCTCGAGATCGTGCCGTCGATCAATCACGGGGCCGGACCCGCCGTGGGTGTGCCGGAGATCGGCACGGGGATCTTCTTCCTGGGGCTGTTCCTGCTGTCGTGGGCGTGGTTCGCGTGGCGCTACCCGATCATCTCGCCGCGCCTCGCGGCAGACGCACTGGAACGCGAGGCACATTGACAACCGTGTGGCTCGGCGCGTGCGTCGTGGCGGCAATCGCCGCGTTCGCGGCGTGCGACGAGCCGTCGGGCGGCAACACCTGCGCGAGCGTCGGCGGCGTGCCCGTTGATGCCCAGGACAATCACTCCTTCAACCCCACGCCCGTCACCGTTACGCCCAACCAGCGCGTCTGCTGGCAAAACCTCGGCACTCTGGAGCACACTATCACGGCTGACGACCTGAGCGCCGACTCGATCGACATCACGTTGCCGCCGGACTTCACCTACTCCACGTCCTGGGGCACGACTGGGAAGGACTTCGCCTATCACTGTCGGTTTCATTCTGGGATGACCGGCGTCGTTCACGTGCGCTGACGCCGATCTCTGCCTCCCGCTCAAAGGGCCGCGCCAATCCGGGCGCGGCCCTTTCGTCGTATGAGGGGGTAGATAGCGCGTTCTCGTTGTTTCTTCACCCCGAATCGAGAGGCTTGTATGCACTCGAAACATCTTGCCCTGACGCTCGGTCTCGGCGTGCTGGCGGCCTGCAGCGATCCCTACGGGACGGGGGGCGGTGGCGGCGGTGGGACCGGCGGTCACCTGACCACCATCACCGTTTCCAACAACCGCTACACTCCGACGCCCGACACGGTGCCGGCCGGCACGGTGACGTTCTCCTGGTCGAACGCGTCCAACACGCACAACGTGACGTGGGACTCGGGCCCGACGATGCCGGCCAATTCGTCGACCATGTCGGCGGGCACGTTTCCGGTCACACTCGCACAGGGGACCTATCACTATCACTGCACCATCCACGGGGCCATCATGAGCGGTACGATCGTCGTGCAGTAGTTAGCTTTGAGGGCATGACCGATACCCTCGAAGCCTTCCGTCATTTCCGCGAGAAGATGAACGCGGCGATCCTCGAGGCGGGAAACGTCAACATCAACCGGTTTTTCGCGCTCGACACGCGGACCTACGAGGCCGGCGCCCTGCCGGTCAAGACCAAGGAGCTGCTCGGTCTCGTGGCCTCGATGGTCCTGCGCTGCGACGATTGCGTCACCTATCACGTGGTCCGGTGTCGCGAAGAGGGTGTGACGGACCCCGAGTTCTTCGACGCGTTCGCCGTCGCCCTCGTCGTCGGCGGGTCGATCGTCATCCCGCATCTGCGCCGCGCGGTCGCGCGGCTCGAGGAGCTCCCCACCGCATGAACGTGTGGCGTGTCGCCGCCGAGCTGGCTCGGGCGGGAACGCCCGGTGCCATCGCTACCGTCGCGCGCGTGCGGGGCTCCACGCCGGTGCCGTCGGGCACGAAAATGCTCGTGGGGGCGGCGGGGCGGCTGATCGGCTCCGTGGGTGGCGGTTGTGTCGAGGCGGACGTGATCGGAGCCGCGCTCGAGGCGCAGGCGCAGGGCCGCCCGGCGCTGATGACGCACCATCTCAATGCCGATCTCGCCGGCGATCTGGGGCTGTCGTGCGGGGGCACCGTGGACATCTTCGTGGAACCACTCGTCCGAAACGAGGAGTACATCCGGGTATTGGAGACGGCAGCGAATGCCGCCTCGGGCGTGGTGCGCACGGCGGTTGCCTGGGAGGCCGCGGGCCCCGTGAAGACCTTCGAGCCCCTGCCGGCCGACGCGCCGCGCGGCGAGCCGGCGACGCTCACGCGGGATGGCCGATTCGTGGTAGAGCGCTTCGTCGCTCCGCCGCGCGTCCTGGTGTTCGGGGCGGGGCACGTCGGGGCCGCGATCGCCCGTGCCGCGGCGGCGGCCGGGTTTCGTGTCGTCGTGATCGACGATCGGGCCGAGTACGCCGATCCTGCCCGCTTCGAACGCGGCGTCGACGTCCTGGCGGCCGACATCGAGGCCGCGCTCCTGCGCTACCCGCTCACGACCGCTGACGCCGTCGTCATCGCCACGCGCGGCCATCGCAACGACGCTCTCATTCTGGAGCGGATTGCCACGTCGCCCGCCGGTTACGTGGGACTGCTCGGCAGCCGCCGCAAGAAGGCTGTGGTCACGAAGGGGCTGACCGCGGCCGGCGTGCCCGCCAAGGCGCTAAAGCGCGTGCGCGTTCCCGTGGGGCTCGCGATCGGGGCCGTGACACCCGAGGAGATCGCGGTCAGCGTGGTGGCCGAGCTGATCGCCTGGCGAAGGGAGCCTACGGAATAGGTTCGAGCTTATCGAGCAGGTCGCTGGGAATAGGCTGCGGTAGCGCTCTGAGGTAATGGACGCTCACCACGCCGACCTGTCGGTAGCCTTGCCACGCTTGGGTTCGTCGCTCACCCTCCGACGGTCCTCCTGCGAGAAACCGCTGTTTCTCGTCTTGCTTACCTGTCGTCCGGAAGAACTGCGGGCGGCCCTGCCGGTCCTCTCGAAACGCGATGACTCGAACGGAATCGAGCCTCTGGCGAACCAGGATCGCACGTCCGTCGAGTCGAAAGATCTCAACAGGATAACCGGGGATCGCGGCGGGGTTCGCTCCTAGTACTTCTCGCGCCTGCTGAATGGTGATTTGTCCGCGAGATGTCTGCGCGTGTGCGCAGGGTAACGATGATGCGATCAAGATGGCGAGGATGGTAGCCGCAGGGCCGGGGCGCGTCCGCATGGGTAACTCCAGGGAGGGTCGATTGACAGTACCCTCTCGACGGGGCGCGGTTCGGCTGTGGCGCCCGCGCTACGGGCCGATCGGCTTCACCTGCTCGAGCAGCCGGTTGAGCGAATCGGCTGACAACGGCCCCGCGATTTCCACCCGCACCCCTCCGATAAAGCGAGCCAACCGCTCCATGACGCGGCCTTCCTGCTGGCGGGCTCGCGCCGAATCGGACCGGTAAAATGCGCGCGGCGCGAGCTGATCGCTCTCCGCCCGTTCCTGGAACAGCTGAATCACCGTCGCCGAATCGATCGCTTGCTCGACCAGCACGACCTCGCCGCTGGGACTGCGCCGGATGTTGCGCACGGCCAGCCCCGGAACGCCGAGGGGCTCAGCGCCCAGGATGTCCCGCGCGGGGCCGCGGCGAATGATTGGCCACTGGGTGGCGACCAGCCGGCCACGCGCAGCATCAACCACTGCCGCCTCGGCCCGCCGCTCGACGACGGCTGCCTGCAACCCCAACTTGAACGTGTCTGGTGGGACGGCTGGGGTGGGGGACGGTGGAGGACGCAAATCCCGGGGCTGAAGTGCGATAACTCCGGACGCTGCGGCCGTGCTGTCCCGCAACGCTACGGATGCGCGATCGCGGACAGATTGAATGGGGGCTCCATCGATGTACAGTTGGGGCTCGGGCGCGGTCTGCTTCTGCGCTGGCGTAGCCACCTGCGCTCGCGGCCGGGCGGCGACGCGCTCGCGCTCGGCAGTCGCGAACCCGTCCGCTACGTTCTCTCGCGTGGCCCGTGTGGTGCCGGAGTCCGCGGCCACGGCGTTAGACACGGGGGAGTCCCCGACCAGGCCGTGGACCTCCGGCGCCCCCGCCAAGCGCTCGTTCCCGGCGTAGTAGCCGATCCCCAACGCCAACACCACCGTCGCTGCCCAGGTGAGGGGTACGCGCAAGCGCCACGCGAGTCGAGGGCGGCGCAGCTGATGGAGCGGCGGAGCCGAGCGCTCCGGGGGCTGGGCGAGACCGAGCAACCCGCTGGCCCGCTCGATCAGGGCCCGCTCTTCTTCGAGCCGGCCACGACACTGGGCGCACTCGGCGACGTGCGCCTCGAGCCGCGTGCGCTCCACGGGGAGGAGCTCCCCGTCGAGGTACGCGTTCAGCGTGCCGTCATCCACGTGCGACATGTTGCCCCTCACTTCCTGCGTCATAGGCTTCGACGAGCCGCCGGCGCGCTCGCGCCAGCGTCGTTCCGATCGCTCCCCGCGCCAGGCCGGTCTGGCCGGCGATCTCATCGTACGACATCCCGGCGTCCCACAAGAGCAAGGCTTCGCGGTCGCGCGGGGTCAGCTGATCGAGGGCGCCGCGTACACGTTCGCGGCGCGTGTCCGCATCGATCTGTTCTTCCGGCTCGGTGTGCGTGGCGTCCGGCTCGCTCTTTAGGAGCGTCAGGTGCCGCCTTTCCCGCGCCGCTTTCCGCGCTTCGTCCCGTGCCATGTTGGCCGCCACGACGAACAGCCACCCCCGCGCGTTCTCCGGTTTGTGGACCAGCGCCCGGGCGAACGCTTCCTGGGCGAGGTCCTCCGCGCGCTCGGCGTCCCATACCTTGCGGTACAGGAAACGCACGAGCGAGCGGTAGGTACTGCGGTAAATCTCAGCCAGATCCTCGGGCATTGCGCCTCAGGAACGGAAGTCTCTCACCAACGCGTCCAGCTCCCCCGCTCGCCAGGCGGTCTTCCCGCCCGCTTCAATCTTGATGCTGGCACGCCGTCCGGCCACCAGCACGGCCGGTTCGAGCGCGGCGACTTGACCCAGGTCGGGCATCGCGCGCAACAGTGCGAAGTACGCCTCGCTGTAGGGCGCCACGTTCACGACGCGCAGCGAGTCGCCGTGACTCACGTCGGTCCACGTGCTGTCACGCCAGATGAAGAGGCGTCCGCCGACGCGCTGCGTCGGGTTGATCCCCGAGCGTGCGCGGAGCACTTCGTCGAACGCTGTTGAGTCGGCCGCAGCGGTCACGGTGATCGCTGACAGCGAGGGTGCGTTGGCCATCTCTTTCTCTCGTGCTGACCTCGCGACCCATCCGGCTCCGGCCTGATCCGCCGGCGCGGCGGCCGGTACGGGGCGTTGACGTTCCATGTCACGCCGCGCGACGATGTTCGGTTCTTGCACCAGGTACGCCGTGTACTCCGTGAGAATGCCATACCGCAACGCCAACTGTTTCAGGGCGTCGATCAGCTCCTTGGTCTGGCCTCGCATCCGGATCTCGCGTGACAGCGCTCCAGCCTTTCGCGCCGCCCACAGCTGTTCGATGTAGCGCGCATCGCCTTCGCGGTCCGCGAGCGTCGTCTGGAACGATTCGTCACGCCCGTTGCGCCGGCCGCGGACCGAGACGGTGCGTTCACCACCTGCGCTCCCCGCGCCGCGATACCGTCCGAAGACCACCATCTCGTCTCCCGCAAACAGGTCGGGGAGGCTCCCCGGCTGCAGGTCATACAGCTCGACGCCTGGCGTTGCGGAGAGGGCGAGGTCGGTGAGGACGGGGCTCGCGACCTTCGCGGCCAGCGCGCCCACGGCCTGTTCGATGTTTTCTCCCGGCCGGACGTATTCCGTGGTACCCCGAGCGCGCTCTGTGAGCCGGTCGAGGAGATAGGTATTCACGTCGTCGCCCACGCCGAAGGAGAACACGCGGAACCGGCCGCGGCCCTGCTCAGCCCGTTCCGCGATCCGCTCCGGATCGCTTTCTCCAACACTCGGCTGGCCGTCCGTGAGGAACACCACGACGCCCAACGCCTCGGCATCGGGCGCCTCCGCGAACGCCTCGGTCAGCGCGCCGGCGATGTTCGTGCCGCCCTCGGCCTCGAGGCTGCGAATCCAAGTGGCCGCGTCGCTGCGGTTCGCTGCGGTCGCGCTGGTCCAGCCCGATGCGTAACGGCGTACGCCACCCGAGAACGCGACCAACCTGAAGCGGTCGCTCTCTCGCAGGCTGCCGGTCAGCTGGATAAGCGCTTGCTTGGCCTGCGCCATCTTTTCACCGGACATCGAGCCCGAGACGTCGATCACCGCGACGAGATCGCGCCGTAGTGCTTCACTCTGCGCCGCCGCACCCGGAGCGAGGAGGAGCATGAAGTAGCCATCTTCTCCGGCTGGATGCTGCGTGACGAGCGACATGCCGACGAGGCCACGCGCGAGGGGGAGCAGCAGCTCGAAGTCACCACCGGCCGCCCCGTCGGCCAACGTGACGTCGATGTGGTTGCCGTTCCGCGACGTCTGCACCTGATGCGTCGGCGAGTAGGGATCGCTGAAGCGCGCGGCGCTGTCGATGGCCATCCGGAAGCTGCGTGGCGCAACCTGGCGGCCGCGGTCGCCCAGATAGCGAAACCGCCACGCCTCGCCGGCGCGATCGAGCATCTGCGTGTACTTGAGTGTGATCTTTCGCGTTTCGCCCGGGTTGATGGGGAAGACGCGCGCGCGAATCAGCCCGTTGCCCGCGAGCTCGATGAGGGCGGGGTCGCGCTTCTGGCGAACGATCGTCTCATAGATCGACCGCGCCTGGGCAGCGTCCATGGCCTCCCCGCGTAGCTCCTGATCTCCCTGCCACAGCGAATAGCTGGAGAAAACTGCTTCGCCCGGCAGGGGGAAGTGATACATCCCCTCGTCCATCGTCGGGCCGGCGTTGCGGAACCACTCTTCGACCGTGACGCGGGCGACCCGCCCGCTGACGTTCACCTGAACAGCGCTGCGAATGCGCTCGATGCGGCTCCCGGTGGGGACGGGACGAATGGGGTCGATCCACCCCTGGGCGCCGGCGGTGGACGCGAGCGTAATGCCCAAGGTGACGGCGAGTGCGACGGTGCGGCCCAGCATGGCAGAGATCCTGTGAGAGTCGTCATGGGAGACGACGCGCCTCAGGATAGTTGCACAGCGGGAGTGCGCGGTGCGCGGTAAGTGGTGCGCGGGTAGGCGGTTACCGCGCACCGCTCACCGCGTGCCGCTCACCTCACGGCGCATTGGTTTGGACCCGATTCCAGCGTCGCAGCATCGGCGTCCGCGACGTCCGCCAGGCCCAGGTTGGCCTCTTTGATTGTGCGGTAGGCTTCAGGTGGTGTCGTCTGGTGCTCGGCGAGCCACCTCAGGAATTCGCCCTCGTCCTGAATACGCACCGCAACATTGGTAGCGGTGATGACATCGAAGCGAGCGGCGACGGCGCGATCGGCGCGGCGTTCCTCTTCGCTCGAGTAATGTGCGGGCAGCACCAGCAGCTCGCCGGCCCATTCGCGGCGCGCCCGCTCGAGGCTGCGCCACAGTTGTTTCGCCCACGTCTCGGCCTGGCCCCCCAAGTCGGGGCGACCGACCGACCGCACGAACAGGAAGTCACCCGTAAGCGCAAGACCGTCGTCCGCGAGCAACGCGACGCTGCCGAGCGTATGGCCGGGCACGTGAACCGCGCGCAGGGTCGCGCGCCCGACCACGATCGTATCGCCGTCCGACAGCGCTTGATGAGCGAATCGCCCCGGTGTGCCATCGTACGGGGAGGCGGCGTCGTCCGCATGCACGAAGTACGGGACCTGCCAGCGCGCGGCCGCCGCGCGTGCCCCGCTCAGGTAGTCGGCGTGCATGTGCGTGTCGACGACGGCGGCCGCGGTGGCTGAGAGGTCTGCCAGTATCGCGTCGTACCGGTCCACGTGCCGGCCCGGGTCCACAACGACCGCGTCGCCGTCCGACACCAGGACGTAGCTCAACGCACCGTTACCGAGCCGGTCGAGCTGCACGACGTGCGCCAGCGACGGCGTCGGCGCCAGGCGCCGGGCGACATATACCGTTTCCCACGCCGCCATCCCGCCGATCACCGAGAAAGCCTCGTAGCCGCGCTCGCGCAGGAACGCGGTCGACTGCTTGCTCGAGTTGCCGCGGTTGCAGATCACGGCGACCGGCCGTGCCGGATCGAGTCTCAAGTCAGCGAGCGAGGACAATGCCAGCAGGTTGGAGTTCGGCATCGCCCGGAAATCGAGCGCCGATCCCAGCGTGACGTGTCCCGCGGCGACCTTCTCAGCGCTGCGCACGTCCAGGACCTGGAGGGGCTCGCCTTGATCGAGCCGGTCCGCGAGCTCCTGGGGTGGGATCTGCGCGATCAACGAGTCCGGCACCTAGTCGAGCGCCATCGTTACACCCAACAAGACGGCCAGCGTGCTCTGCGCCAACGGGAAATCTCGCCGTTCTTTGAACGTGGTGAAGCTGACCTCCGCTCGACCATCCAGCCCGCCGACGAGCGGAAACCGATAGCCCGTGGCGACGTGCGCTCCGGCGGCAGCAAATCCAGGGCGTCCGGTCCGCGCGATGTAGTGCATGGTCCCCCCTCCAGCCACGTAACCGCCGCGATAGATCGCGAGGTCGAGCCGGGTGGAGAGTTGACCGTCGATCGTGGTGCTTCCAGGCTGCTGCGTACGTTGGCCGCCGAAGGCCGTCTCGAGAGCGACTCTGCCGCGCAGTGGCACTACGACAAACAGCGGCGGCAGCGCCGTTGAACCGGAGCCGGGGAAATGGACGACTGTCTCATGGGCGTCGATATCGAATCCTGATTCGCTTCCATACAAGTGAGTGCGCACGTATCCCCCCGCCATGCCGAAGGCCGCGCGCCACCGGTTGCTCGGGAGCGCAGACGTTGCCGCTCGTGCCCTGAGGCGAGGGAGGCGATGAGAGAACCCGAGCAGCAGCGCGTACACGTTGGTCGGCACGATCGAGTCGGTCTTGCGCTGCGAGATCCATTGAAATTCGATTCGCGCGGCGAGTCGTGAGCCGAGGTCCTTGCGGTAGCCAACCGCCCCAAGCGCCCCCAGTTGAATATCGTGGGCGTCATCGAGGTCCTTGTAACGCAGTAGCCCTCCCGCGGCGATGTAGAGGCCCGCGGCGATCGCGACGTCGGCGCGGAGCGTCAGGCGTACATTGGAGCTCGAGGCGGCGGGGGACAGGTCGCTGGCTTCCTTGAATGTGGAATGCGACGCCGCGATGGCGGGCTCCAGCGCTAGTCGAGACGTGAGGGGAATCACGACGAACAGGGTCGTGTAGGCCGACGCCGAGCCCGGTAGGTCCAGCCGATCTGCGTACCGAGGCTGGCCCCCGCCCGCGGGCATGAACCGCGCGAACCCACCGACGACGCCGATCTCGCGCGCCCATTGCCCCTGGGCTGATGCATCGGTGCCGGCGAGCGCGATGAACGCGAGGAGGGTCAACAGCGGTCGCACGTCGTGTCTCCAACCGTTTCTGAGGTGCCGGAAGCTCATCAAATCGCCAGGAAACGCCAGGGCTTCCGGGCCTCCCGTTTTTCCGAGGGCTGTCTATATTGTGAATGCGTTCACAAGCCCACCAGCCAACGTTTCCGGAGGTCATTCGCAATGCGCTTCACTCTGCTCACGACCGTTGTCGCGCTCGGCGCCCTCGCCTGTGGCGGCGACAAGCAGGCCAGCCAGACGCAGACGCCCGCGGCCGATCAGGCTGCCGCGACGCCTGCCGCGACCGGTCCTGTGGTCGAGGTCAAGATGACGGGTAATGGCACCAACGTGGCGGCGTTCGAGCCCAAGACGCTCACGATCGCCCCGGGCACTACGGTCAAGTTCATCAACGTGTCGGGCGGCATGCACAACATCGCCTTCTGGGGCGACTCGATCCCGGCGGGCGCCGCGGCGCCGATGGCGGCGGGGATGCCCAACACGATCGACAACATGTCCGGCCCGTTCCTGATGAACGCGAACGACACATACTCGGTCTCCTTCGCGAACGCGCCGAAGGGCGCGTACAAGGGGTACTGCGTTCCCCACGTGGCGCTCGGGATGAAGATCACTATCACGGTGCAGTAAGGCTCACGCGCCGATGATTGCCGACACGGCTCCGGGATGCGTCCCGGGGCCGTTTCGCTTTACTTAGAAAGTCCTATGACGCGCAGCTGGGACTTGGTCGTGATCGGCACAGGGTTCGGCGGCAGCATGGTGGCGCTCGCCGCCGTGCGCGCCGGTCTGCGCGTCCTGTTAATCGAGCGGGGGCGCTGGGTCGATCGGGACGACTCGGCGTGGGATGCACGGAGCATCCTCATCGACCGGAAGTACCGGAGTGTCTCGCCCTTCGAAACACCGCGCCGGGGCTTTGGGCGCACGCGCTTCTTCCCCGACGAAGCCGTCGGCGGGAAATCGGTGTTCTACGGTGCGGCTTCGTTGCGCCTGCGCGAGGAAGACTTCCGTCTGCGCGAACGCTACCCCGGCGTCTGCTCCGACCTGGTCGACTGGCCGATCGGCTACGGCGACCTCGCCCCGTTCTACGACGAGGCGGAGCGGCTTCTCGGGGTCGCGGGCGTCGCCGGACGCGACCCGAACGAGCCCGCACGGACCGGGGCGTACCGGGCCGCGCCGCCCCCGTTCTCGGCACCGGCGCGGCGCGTCGCGGCGGCCGCCGAGTCGCTCGGTCTCAAACCGTTTCCGATCCCGCTCGCGATCAATTTCGCGTCGACCGATGGACGCCGCCCGTGCGTACAGTGTCTCACCTGCGATCTGTTTCCGTGCAAGATCGGGGCAAAGAACGATCTGTCGGTGACGGTGCTGCCCGGCGCAATCGCGGCGGGGGCGACCGTACTCCACAGCACGGTCGCGCTGCGGTTACGGCGAGACGGCGATCGCGTTTCAGAGATCGAATGCCTGGATACGACGAGCGGCGAGCGGTTCTCGGTCGCGTCTCGCGTCTGCGTCGTGAGCGCCGGCGCGATTCCCTCCGCGGCATTGCTGCTCGCTTCGGGGCTGGGTTCCGCGGGACCCAGCGGATCGTGGATCGGTCGCTGTCTGATGCGTCACTGCTCCGGGATCGTCATCGGGATCTTCGGCGAGCAGACGAACCCCGAACGCGTGTTTCACAAGCAGGTGGCGCTCACGGACTTTTATTTTGGCGACGACCGCAGCTCTCCGCCCGGCCCCTGGGGGATGATCCAGGGCCTTCAGGTACCACCTCCCGAATACATCGTGTCGGAGGGCGGCTTCCCGATCGGCACACTGGGCGCGAAGGCGGCAGACCGTCTCGTCTTCCTCTTATGTATCGGGCAGGACCTGCCCGATCCGGAGAACCGGGTCGCGATCGATCCCGCCGTGACCGACGCGTACGGCGCGCCGATCCCACGCGTGTTCCACCGATACTCGCGGCGGGACCGGCAGGCGCGGAGCGCGCTCTACCGGGCGGGTGCGCGGGTGCTCCGGAAGGCCGGAGCCCTCGTTCGTGTGCGCAAGCCGATCAACACGTACTCCCACGCGCTCGGCACCTGCCGTTTCGGCGAAGACCCGGCCCGGGCCGCGCTGGATCCGTGGTGCCGCGTCTTCGGCGTGCCGAATCTGTTCGTGGTCGACGCCAGCTTCATGCCGAGCTCCGGGGGTGTGAATCCGAGTCTCACGATCGCCGCGAACGCGCTGCGCGTGGGTGAGCACCTCGTCGCCGAGTGGGAGCGGCTCGCGTGACGCGGGTCCGGCTCCTCTTGCTCGGCTGCGGCAAAGTCGCCCGCACGCACAGCCGCGTGGCGCGATCGCTGGGGGGGATCGATTTGCTGTTCGCGAGCCGCTCACTCGAGAAGGCCAACGCCTACAACCGCCGGTACGGCGGCATAGGCGCGTTCGGCAGCTACGAGGAAGCGTGCGCCGACCCGCGGGTCGACGCCGTGCTGGTCTGCACGCCACAGGCGTTCCACGTTGAACACACGCGGCTTGCCGCGCGCCACCGTAAGGCGGTACTGATCGAGAAGCCGGTCGCGCGCACGCTGGCCGAGCTCGGCGAGATCGAAGCGGCGGTTCGCGCCGCGGGAACGATCGCGATGGTCGCCGAGAACTATCATTTCAAGCCCGCCGTCCGCGTGCTGCGTGAGCACATCGAGCGCGGCGACGTGGGGCAGGTGCTATTCGTCGAGCTGAACCGGGCGGGGCGGCAGCGTCCGACCGGCTGGCGCGCCGACGCCGCGCTGATGGGCGGCGGGGCGTTGCTCGAGGGCGGCGTTCACTGGGTGAATTATCTTTGCCGGTTGGGGGGCACGGTGCGCGAGGTGTGCGCCGCCCGGCCGGAGGTCGATCGTCCCCTCGTGGCACCGTTCGAAGACGGCCTCGAGGTGTTGGTACGCTTTCAGGGCGGGGCCGTCGGCAAGCTGTTGCACGCATGGAGCGTCACGAACCGGCTCGCCGGTCTCGGACTTTCGAAGATCTACGGCACCGAGGGCAACATCACCTTCGAGAGCAATGGCTTGTTCGCTCTCGTCACGGGACGGCGCACGCGGCTGCGCTTCCCGGGTGTCCGCGACCTGATGGGGTACCGCGCGATGTTGCGTCACTTCATCGATTGCGTACGCGAGCGACGCCAGCCTGAGATGTCGCTTGCCGCGGCGCGTCACGATCTCGCGATCGTCGTCGCCGCCTATCGTTCGCTCGAGTCTCGACGTTTTGAACCTCTTTCGACGGAGCATTGAATGCAAGCCGGTCACGTCCCGCTCGCGCTCGCCATCGCCACGTACGACTGGAGCCCCGAGATGGGGGTGTTCTGTCTCGGCATGCATTTCCTGCCGAACGCCGATTCGCTCGTCGTGAAAGCCGGATTCGCCAAGCCTGAGTTTCATTGCACTGTGACGCACAGCATCCTGTTCGCTCTCGTGGTGAGCGGCATCGTCGCGTTGTTCTCGCCCCATTACGCAATCTTCGCGCTCATCGCGATTCTCGCTCACTACGCGGCCGACATCGGCAGTACGGTGGGGTTGCCACTCCTCTGGCCGTTCTCGAAAAAGAAGTTCACGCTGGCCTTCTTCAAGGACACCGGATACTGGGGCTGGCAGATGCTCATCGGGTATTACCGCCAGCCGATGGCCTGGGTGCTCGAGGGGGCCGTGCTGGCGTTCTTCGTGTACCGGTTGTACGTCGTGTCGGCCTAGCGCTTGGTGCTCCGGGGCGTCGGCCAAGCACTCTTCAAGACGCACGGCACGCCGCAGTGGGACGCGGTCATCCGCGTCACCGGCGTGCTGTGCTTGCTCGCGATCTATCCGACGCTGCGGTGGCCGGAGATCGCCGGGGTGGTGGGATTCTTCGTCATCTCGGTCGTGATGAACGGCCCCCTGTCACCGCTGTTCCCGGTGTTCTTTGAGCCGGTGATGTTCGTGGCTGCGCGGATCTACCCTCCGTTACTCGTGGGGCTCGTCGCCACGCTAGGCGCCTGCTACATGGAATACCTCAACTACTATCTCCACGAGTACGCGATCTTCCATCCCAAGCTCGACCGCGTGCGGTCGTCGTTTTGGGTTCGGAAGTCCGTGGAGCTGTTCGAGTTGAGTCCCTTCTGGGCGATCGTGCTCATGGCGTTCACGCCGTTGCCCTATTGGCCCGCCCGGATCCTCGGGCCCCTGACCCGCTACCCCATCGAGCGATACCTGCTGGCGACCTTCGTGGGTCGCCTCCCGGAATGGTGGCTCTACGCCGCCTTCGGCAAGTGGCTGCCCATTTCGACCCCGGTGCTCCTCGTTGGAACGGTGGGCTTCACCGTTCTCTTTCTATTATTTGTCTGGGTGAAACGGCGCCGCGCCGTGCGCCCCGCGACGACCTGAGTCCGGGAACCCCGGCCGGGGGCGCCTTGTTTGACGCGAGGACCCCTTTATAAATAGGTACTCGTGACTAGACGCGCCCTCGTAGTCCTCGGTGCCGCCGCAGTGGTCGTGGCGTCCTATGTGGCGTCCGCCACCGCCCGCAGCGCCTCGCCTCCGTCGACCACGCCCACGTCGCGCGGGACATCTCGTCCGCTCGCGGAGGAGCTACGCGGCCTGCCCCTCGCGCGCGTGATGGTCAATGCGCGCAAGGGCGAGCTGGTGATCGAGCTCCCACCGATCGACCTGCCGGCCGGTACCGGACACCACAGCACGAACCAGCCTCCCGTCGCGCTGGCGGAGCTGCCCGTTGGGGGCGCCATCTTCGGCTTCCGGACGGAGCTGGTAGACGACGCAGGGCACAAACTTTCGCCCGACCTGATTCACCATTTCAACGTGCTCGACCCGCTGCACCGCGAGCTGTTCCTGCCCATCGGTCAGCGGATCGCCGGGGCCGGGAAAGAAACGGGCGTCGTTCGCCTGCCGAAGCTCCTGTTCGGCGCCCCGTTCGCGCGGGGTGAGAAGGTCGTCGCCAGCGCCATGCTGCATAATCCAACGACCGTGAGCTACAACGGGGTGCGGGCCCGGCTCGTGTTGTCCTACGTACCGGACAACCGGCCCTGGCCGCTGTTCCGCTCGTACCCGTGGCAGCTCGATGTCGGGTTCCCGGTGGGTGACAAGTCCTTCGACTTGCCGCCGGGTCGCTCCGAGCGGGCTTACGAGGGGCGCCCCTCGATCGCCGGCGACATCGTCGCCATCGGCGGGCACTTACACGAATACGGGGTGAGCATCGAGCTGTCGGACGCGACCACGGGGCAGCTGATCTGGCGGGCGGAGCCGGTGCGAGACGATCGACGCGAGGTCCGCGCCATGCCCATCGGGAAGTTGTACGGCTTGACCCACATCGGCGCGCACATCGTCCCGGAGCACCGCTACCGCGTGCGGGTCGTGTATGACAATCCGACGGGGCAGGTGGTCGCGGGCGGCGGGATGGGCGTGGTCGCGGGTCTGTTCGTGCCGGACGGAGACCAACCCTGGCCGACGATCAACCCGAGCGACTCATTGTATCAAGAGGACTTACGGCATTTCCTGCGGCTGCACGGCGTGTGGCTGCAAGCGAAGCAGGCGGAGCGCGGCGCGCCGCACATGGGCGCGCACATGCTCCACTAGCCGCCGCCGCCGGGCTCCACTCCGAGGTTCGCCACGGGCACGCGCAGCGGCTCGTCGGCCTCCGCGGTCTGCATGATCCCGAGCATTGCCGCAGCCACTACGAGGCCTGCCAGCGCGTCCACCGCGTAATGGAATTGCCCGTAGACTACGGCCAGGAGGAGGCCCGCGGTGAACGGCAGCAGCACCCACCCCAACGCCCGCCAATAACGCAACGCCATGCCGGTCGCCACGACCGAGGCGGCCACGTGGGATGACGGGAAGGCCGCCCCCCACGAGTCACCGCGGTCGAGGAGCCACTGCGCGAAGCGTGCCGGCCCGACGTTGGTGGCGGCGTTGTTGGCAGCGTCGAAGGCGTAGCGCGGACCGGCGACCGGGAAGAAAAGGAAGACCACGTAACACAGATAGAAGGTAACCATCACGGCGAAGATGGTGCGCCGCGACGCCTCGCGCCGGCCCACGAGCCAGAGCCCGAGTGGCGACGCGTACAGAATCGGGTAGTACGCCAGGTAGCAGGAGTGCAGGATCCAGGAGAGCGTCGCGTTCGGCTCTTCGCGGATCCAGCGGTACGCCACCTGGGATCCAAAGACCCACGCCTCGAAGCGCTGAATACCCAGGTCGTTCTGGAATCCGGCGTCGAGCGTGAGGACGCCGATCTCGCCGTACAGCGCGGCGAGCAACAGCATCGGGTACCACTCGCCGAGGAAACGGCCCACGGCGCTGCCGGCGCGGGCGCGCGGCGCGAGCAGGACCAGGAGCACGAGCAGGGCGTGCGCGAGGAACAGCCATCCCCACCCGGGGATGGCGTCGCCTTGAAACGACAGCAACAGGGCGATGGTCGCGAGCCCCACGTAGGCGAGCGTCGCGAGGTCGATTCCCGTGAAGCGTCGTGCGGCCACCGCTTCGCTTACAGCCATCCCACCTCCCGATACCAAGCGGCCGTGCGGGCGAGGCCCGGCTCCAGGTCGATCTCGGCCCGCCATCCGGTGTCCCTCACCAGGGCGTCGCCCCGGCACGTCCACGCGGGGGCGAGGTATTCGTCTGCCTTGTCTGCCGACAGAAATGTGGCACGCCCGGCCAGATGCGCGAGTGAGCCCACCGCCCAGAGCAGGCCTCGTGCCACGAGGGGCGGCACCGGCACGATCCTGGGCGGCGCCGCGCCTAAGGCCCGGGCACAGGCGCGCATCAGATCGCGGCTGGTCGTAGTCGCCGAATGGGTGGCGAAGTATATACGCCCCTGAGCCGCAGGGCTGGTACCGGCGGCGACCAACGCCCGCGCCAGATCGTCCGCATGTATCACCGACAGTTCCTGGGATCCGTCACCGAACACGGGGGCCACGGGGGCCCGGGCCAACTGGAAGATCTTCAGCGTGCCGCGGTCCCACTCGCCGTATACGACGGGAGGCCGCACGATCGTCCAGGGGAAGGGCATCGCCCGTACGAGCACTTCGGCTGCCAGTTTCGAGCGGCCGTAGTCGGTGACGGGAGCGGGAGGCCGCGTCTCGTCGATGGGATGTCCTGCGGTCGTGGGTCCCGCGGCGGCGAGGGAGGAGACGAGGACGAAGCGCGCGACGCCGTGCTCTTGGGCCGCCTCGAGCACATTGGCCGTCCCGTCCCGGTTCGTGGCCATGAATTCGCTTGCGTTCCGGGCGACGACCTTCCCCGCCACGTGGAACACCACCTCGGCCCCATCGCATCCATCGTGCAGCGCCGACGCGTCGTCCAAATCACCGCGCACCAACCGCACGTCGCGCCAGGCGAGCCGCTCCGCCAGCTCGGGACGGCGCACGAGGCAAGTGACGCGGTCGCCGCGCCCCTGAAGCGCACGCACGAGGTGGGCGCCGACGAAGCCGGTGCCGCCGGTCACGAAAACGTTCACAGCGCTTTGTCGTAGACGCGGTAGGTCTTGTACGGCTTGAACCCGAGCGCGAGGGCGGCGTTGTTCATGGGCGCGTTGTCCTCGAGGATCCAGCCGCCCTCGCCCCAGTTGAAACCCAGCTTCGCCCCGTGGCCCCAGATCCAGTCGTACATTAAGGCATCGACACCCCGCCCGCGGAACTCGGGGATCACGCCGAGGAGCAGCACGCGGGCACGGTGCAAGTTGCGCGAATGCCAGAGGACCTTGAGGATGCCCGGGAACAGGCGACCCGAAGGATTGTGCTTCAGGGCCACGTTGAGATCGGGGAGGGCTACGCCGAACCCTACGACGTCCCCGGCGCGTTCCGCAAAGACGACCAGATCGGGGACGACAATCGGCTTGAGCTGCTTCGCCAGATGGTCGATCTCCGCCTCAGTGAGCGGCACGAATCCCCAGTTCTTCTCCCACGCTTTGTTGTAGAGCGCCTTCACCAGGTCTACTTCCTGCGTGAAGCGCTTCATGTTGAGGCCGCGCAACGTGATGCCGGCACGCTCGGCCACGCGCTTCGCCACCTTGACGATCCGCTCGGGGGCGCCGTCGCCCTGTCCCTCGTAGGCCAGGAGGTCCTTGGCCTTCACGAAGCGGTAGGCGTCGTGCAGGGCCATGTAATAAGGAGGGTTGTGCGGCATCATCAGCGTGGGCGGCGTGTCGAACCCCTTCACGAGGAGCCCGCATTCGTCGTTGACCGATGGACTCATGGGGCCGCGCATCGTGTCGAACCCACGCGCGCGCAGCCACGTAGCGGCCGCATCCCACAGCGCGTTGGCGACGGACTGGTCGTCGATGGATTCGAAGAAGCCGTAGAACCCGACTCTGTCGTTCCAGGTCTGGTTATGGGCGTCGTTCTTGATGGCGGCGATTCGCCCGACTGTACGGCCGCCCGAACGGGCGAGGAAGTACTGCGCTTCGGCGTGCTGGAAAAAGGGGTTCTTCGCCGGAGAGAGCAGGGTGCGGACGTCCATCCGCAACTGCGGCACCCAGAGGGGGTGGCCGCGGTAGTGGTCGTACGGGAAGGCGATGAAGCGCTCGAGATCGCGCCCGTTAGAAACGGGCGCGATCTCCACCGTGCTCAGATGACCCCCAACGCTTTCCCTAGGCGGCCGAAGGCCTCGAGGGCGAGGTCGATCTGCTCGGCGGTGTGCGTCGCCATCAGGCTGGTGCGCAGCCGGCACTGCGACGGCGGCACCGCGGGCGGCACGACGGGATTCGTGAACACGCCGGCGTCGAACAGCTGGCGCCAGAACAAGAACGTCTTGTCGAGCGGTCCGATGAGCACCGGAACGATCGGCGTCTCGGTGGGGCCGATGTCGAAGCCCAGCGACCGGAGGCCATCCTGGAAGCGGCGCGCGTTCTCCCACAGCCGCTCACGCCGCTCGGGCTCACGTTCCATCACGTGCAGCGCGGCCAGCACGCCCGCGGTGTTCGCGGGGGGCAGGGCGGCCGTGAAGATCAACGGGCGCGAGTGGTGCTTCAGGAAGTGGATGACGTTCTCGCTGCCCGCGGCGAAGCCGCCGATCGACGCGAGCGATTTCGAGAAGGTGCCGACGATGAGGTCGACTTCGTCCACGAGGTTGAAGTGGGCCGCGGTCCCGTCCCCCTTGGGACCGAGCACGCCGACCGAGTGCGCATCGTCGATCGCGAGGGCCGCGCCGTACTTCTGCGCGACCTTGAGCAGGCCCGGGACGTCGGCGATGTCCCCTTCCATGGAGTAGACGCCGTCCACGATGATCATCGTCCCGGTGCCTTCGGGGACGCGCTGCAGCTTGCGCTCGAGCCCCGCGAGGTCGCCGTGATTGAAGCGCACGGTCTCGCCGTGGGACATCTTGGCGCCGTCCACGATGGACGCGTGGTCGAGTTTATCGAGGAATACGATGTCGCCCCGGCCCACCAGACCCGAGATGAGGCCCAGGTTCGCCTGGTAGCCGGTCGAGAAGACGAGGCAGGCTTCCTTGCCGAAGTACTCCGCCAGCTCGGTCTCGAGCTGCTCGTGCAAATCGAGCGTCCCGTTGAGGAACCGGCTGCCCGTGCACCCCGAGCCGTAGCGCTCCAAGGCGTCCTTGGCCGCCCTGAGGACGTCCGGATGATGGGTGAGCCCCAGGTAGTTGTTGGAGCCCATCATGATCCGCTCCTGGCCCTCGATCACCACGACGGTGTCTTCGGACTGGGAGATCGGCTTGAAGTACGGATATAGCCCGGCGGCCTGAATCTCGCGCGCCCGGGTGAAGTTCTTGCATTTGTCGAACAGCGCGATGTGCTGCAGGGTCTCAGTCCGCACGCAGCCTCGAAGTCTATGTGGTTAGCGGTGCTACAGCTTACCCCGGCGACCCCAAAATGGCAAGGGTAACGTACCTTTTAGAAATGCCCGCCCCGCACGCCGACGCTTCGCTGCCCCGAGTCATGACACTACGCGACGTCGTGCTGTTCAACATCACGGCGATCGTCGGCCTGCGACACCTCCAGACGGCCAGTCAATTCGGCCCCGCTTCGATCATCCTCTGGCTCATCGCGATGCTGGTCTTCTTCCTCCCCTCCGCGGCGGCGGTGCGCGAGCTGTCGGAGATCGATCCGCGCACCGGCGGCCTGTATCGCTGGTCCGAACGCGCGTTCGGGCAGCAGCATGGGTTTCTCGCTGGGTGGAGTTACTGGGTGTCGAATATCGTGTATTTCCCCGCGCTGCTCGTGTCTACGGCGGCGATCGCGGCCTATGCCGGGGGCGCGGGCACGGCGGGTCTCGCGGAGAACTCGCTCTTCGTCGGCGTGGTGTCGCTCGGCTGTCTCTGGTTCGCGATCATGACGAACCTCGTCGGCCTGCGCATCGGCCGCTGGGTGCCGAATATCGGGGCGTATGGCACGTGGATTCCGGCCGCGGTCCTCATCGCCCTCGCCATCTGGGCGTTCGCGCGTTTCGGGAGCGCCACCCCGTTCACCGGCCGTCTCGTGCCATCGCACTTCAACTTTGAGTTGATCAATTTCTTCGGGACGATTACTTTCGCGTTCGCGGGGCTGGAGCTGGCGCCGACCCTCGGGGATGAGATCCACGACCCCGCGGCCACCCTGCGCCGCGGGGTCATCATTTCGGGGGTGGCGATCGCGGCGATCTACATCATCGGCAGTCTCGCGATCCTCGTGGCGTTGCCGCCGGACCAGGTGAACGTGACGAACGGCGTGGCTCAGGTGGTGGCGGTGATGGCGGAGCGGTTGGGGGGGTCGTGGCTCGTGCCGCTGGCGGCGATCGTCGCGCTGCTGATCGCGCTCGGGAACGTCGGGGGCGTGGCGGCGTGGCTCGCAGGCTCGGCGCGGCTGCCCTTCGCCGCGGGGATCGACCGGGTGCTTCCCGCCGCCTTCTCAAAGGTCCACCCGCGCTGGCAGACGCCCTACGTGGCGCTCCTCGCCCAGGGCGCGTTCGCGACGCTGTTCGTCCTGCTCGGTCTCATGGGTTCGACGGTGCGGGACGCGTACGTGGCCCTGCAGAGCGCGACGCTGATCCTCTATTTCGTCCCCTACCTCTATCTGTTTGCGGCTTACCTCCGCCTGCGACGCGAGCGCTCGCTCAAAACCGCATGGCTCGGGTGGGCGGGGTTCGGCACCGTGGCCCTGTCGATCGTACTCTCGCTCATTCCGCCGGCAGTCGAGAGCCCGCTCCGCTTCGAGCTCAAGGTCGTGGGTGGTGTGGCGGGGTTTCTCATCGTGGGCTGGTGGCTCGCCGCGCGCGGTGTGAGACAACGCACAGCTTCCGGTGTAGGGAGGCTCTAACGTAGATTCTCTCTGTGAGACCATCATTCGTTCTGATCGCAGGGCTCGCCGCCCTGCCGCTCTTCTCCGTTCCCTCATCCGCCGACGCACAGAGCGGATTCCATCCTCGCTGGGAAATTCCAGGGCTCGACTTTCGCAAGAACGGTGGGTGGCGCGTCCGGGCCCAGCGCGTCGCGGAGCTGCGGCGCCAGTTGATCGCGCAGCGCCGCATGACGGCGCTCAACGCGATCCGCGTCGGAGGGCCGGCCCCGTCGACCACGCAGCTGACGGGCACGATGCTCGTTCCGGCGCTGTTTGTCGGGTACGCCAACACCGCCGCGCAGTTCATGCGCGACACGTCCCAATATTCGGATTCGCTCTTCGGCGCCTCTGCCGGGGGGCATCCCTACACCCTGCGCACGTTCTACGAGCAGATGTCGAGCAGCGTGTTCAGCATGCGCGGGCGCATGATCGGGTGGGTGGTGCTCGACAGCGCGGAGACGACATACACGGGCACCGCAGGCACCTGTTTCGGCAACCCGTTTAGCACCAGCAATTGCAACGGCATCTTCAGCAATGCGGCCACCAAGCGCCTACACGATGGATTCCGCCAGGCCCTGGCACGGGTGGACACCGGCGCGACTGGCGTCAACTTCGCCCAGTTCGACAACGACGGGCCGGACCTGATTCCCAATTCTGGGGATGACGACGGGTACGTGGACATGATCATGTTCGCGCACCCGACCAAGGACGGGGCCTGCGGGGGGTTCTCGGGTCCGAACCCGCTCATGTCCAATGCCAGCAACAACCACGTCTGGTCGCATCGGTTCGTGCTCACGACGACGAACCAAGGCCAACTGGTCTTCGCCGACTACGTGACGAACGATGTCGCGAACGCGAATACCTCCGGTTTCGCGACCATTCATGTCAGCGACTACTTCGCCACGACGGCGCTGGGCGGCGCCTCGGCGTGCGACACCACGAAGATCATGCCGATCGGGACCGCCGCGCACGAGTTCGGTCATGCCTTGGGGCTCCCGGATCTCTACGATACGCAGGGATCCACCGAAGGCATCGGCGAGTGGGGCCTGATGGGCTCGGGGAACTTCACGAGCCCGGCTAGTCCGTCGCGGATGGAAGCGTGGTCATTGAATGAACTGGGCTGGGTGTTGCTGCGGATGCTCGACACGACCGGGACCTACACCTTTGGTGCCGCCCCGGTGTCGGACACGACCTTCTACGTCAACGTGCGAGGCAGCAACCCCAATCACGAGTACTTCCTGCTCGAGAACCGACAAGCCGCTCAGGCCGACACGGCGCTCATTCGGAGCCATTGTACACGCGCCGGCCAGCCGCCCGGCTGTCCGGGCGGCATGCTCATCTGGCACGTCGACTCGCTCCAGATGGCATCGAACGGTTTCCGTGCGGGCAACACCGTCAATGTCGGTACGACTCACGGATTGGTCGTCGAAGAAGCGGACGGGTTGCGGCAACTCTGGTGCGGCGCCACTGGCTGCAATCGGGGCGACGCCGGCGACTACTATCCGGGGGCGAGCGGCAGCACCGCGTTCTCGATCAACACGAACCCCGCCGCCACGAAGAACGTTGATGGCAACTTCATCGGCTTCGCGATCGACTCGATCCGCCAGATCGTGCCGGGTGGGACGATGGCGTTCCGCCTGCGCTTCGGGGGGTTGACGGTGGTGCGGGGCAGCGATACGAACGCGGTGGTCTCGGTCGACGCCGTGAACTACAACGTCTATCGGAATCTGCTCGACAGCGGCTCGACGCACGCCGTGAGCGTCGCCGACACGCAATTCTCGGGGGATGGCCGCGCGCGCTGGAGCTGGGTGTCGTGGTCCGACGGACAGGCGCGCTCTCACAACATCACCGCCACCTTGGTCGGGAACACCGTGACCGCGACACTCAACCGGGCGTTCAAGCTGGTCGCGACCGCCGGGCCGAATGGGACGATCGCCTCGAATCCGTCGGTCAACCTGGCCGGTGCGTTCATCGCCGACGGCAGCCCCATCCAGCTCACCGCGACCGCCAACGGGGGTTCGTTTTTTGGGAGCTGGTCCGGCGACACGACATCGAGCAACGCCGTCATCACACTCCCGATGGGACGGTCCTACAACGTCACCGCGAACTTTTCGGCACAGCTCGCGATCAGCTCGGGCGCGGCGCGGCCCAATGGGGTCATGGGGGCGCCGTACAACGACACACTGCGCGTGACAGGCGGCACGGGGACGAACAGTTGGAGCGTCACGGCAGGCGCGCTGCCGCAGGGCGTGACCCTGACCGCCAGCACGGGGGTGTTGGTGGGGTACCCGAAAGTCACGGGCAACTTCTCCTACACGGCGACTGTCGTGTCGGGCGGACAGAACCAGAACAAGGACTTTACGTTCTCCGTGACGGCGCCGGCGCTCGCCACCACCGACGTGGTGGCGCAGATCCTCGGGCCCGCGACACCACTCAACGCCGATCAAGTGCGCTACCTCGACTATCTCGGCAACAACAACGGCTCGTTCGACGTCGGCGACTTTCTCGCGTGGGTCAAAGCCACAGGTGCGCCATTGAGCTCGAAAGGAGCCCGGCCATGAAGCGCGGAGTGGTGATGGCGGCGCTCGCGGTCATGGTCGGCGGCCTCGGCTGCGGCGGGAAGGAGGGCACCGGCCCGGTTGCGGGCGACCTCAAAGTCCAGCTGACCTCGCCAAATTCGGGTGCCGACTCGGCGATCGTGTTCACGATCGCGAGTCCCACGCCACTCACGAGCGCCACGCCGGGCGCTGGGCTGCGGCTCTTTGCGCAGCCGCTCGGGGGGACCGCGACGCGTTTCGTGCTGGTGGGACGGCTCATGACAAGCACGACGATCCTGACGATCGGCGTGGCGGACGTAAACGCGGTGGCCCAATACAGCGGCTCGATTGGCGGGGTGGCGCAGCCGAATTCCGTGCTGCGCCTGCTGCCGGGAGGCTACGCGCTCAGCGTCACCCGCTAGCGGACGCTTGCACGCCGCCATTCCCGGGGGACCCCCAGACCCGCGCCAGGTCGCCCTCAAGGTGACGGCGCATCTCCTGGTATGAGCGGAGCAGCTGCTGACATTCGTCGGTCAGCGTAGTGCCGCCGCCCCCCGGCCCCCCCGCCCGGGATTCGACCACGGGGCGCCCGAACGAGCGCTCCATCAGTTGGATCGCTCCCCAGGCCGTGCGATAGCTGATCCCCGCCTCCCGCGCCGCATCCTTGATCGAATGCACTCGCGCGATGGCCTCGAGGAGCCGCGCCTCGCGCTCACCGAGGACGGGAACGCCACGACGCGTCAGCGTGATATTCGCTCTCGGAACGAGATCCGTGAATTGCATTAAGGCCTCCTACGGTTCGCATTCTCCGGCCAGCGGCACGAACGCCGCCGTACCGTCCCCCAGGTGGAGCGCCAGTAACCGCGCGCGCCACTCGGTAAGGGCCCACGACCCGAACGCCGCCGCCGCCGGATGCGCGTGGAGCGATCGGACTACGTACAACGTGTAGGGGTTTCGCAGCGCGGTGTCCGCCGAGAACAACACGCGCAACTCGACGCCCCTGAGCTTCGCAAACGTCGGGAGATCGGCCAGGGCGTAGGCGCGCCGTTCATCGGCGAGCCGCAACGTCGCCCCCTGATCGACTCCCGTCTCCAGGTACCACGGCCGCCCGCGAGGAGCGACGCCGGCGCTTTGCCACAGCGCCAGCTCCTTCACATGCGTCCCCGAGGAGTCGCCGCGTGACGCGAACGGCGTCCCCGCCGTCGCGATTCTCCGCATGGCTTCCGCCGCGGTCGCCGCCCCGGCGACCTTCGCCGGATCAGCGGCCGGACCGACGACGGCGAACCCGCTCGCGACGAACGGACAGCGCAGCGCCGCGTGACCCGGCGCGACCAGCAGCCGCTGCTCGAGGCTCGGTGCGTGCGTGATGATCACGTCGAGATCGCCCGCCGCCGCCGAACGAAGGATCTGCCCCGAAGGGCCAATCACCACTGCTACGGCCGCCGGCGGATGCAACGAATCGAGGATCGCGATCGCGCCCGACTGCTCCACCGTCGTCGTAGTGCCAAGTCGCAACGGCCGCGATTCGCTGGTGCACGCGGCCAGGGCGGCGCAGATTAGGCTTCGACCGATCAGGAGCGACCCGATGCGTCGAATCGCGTACGTCATCCCGCTGTGCCTCGTTCCGTTTGCCGCCGCCGCTCAGGCGCCTGCCCTCACCGTGGAGAGCATGATGCGCGGGCCGGACTTGGTCGGTACCGCTCCTTTCAATGTTCAATTCAGCCCCGACGCGCGCTACGTGTACTTCCGCTGGCGCCAGCCCGGAACTGACACCCTCGATCAAGACTACCGCGTCACTGTCGCGGCGCCGCAACGAATCGAGAGGCTGCCGCGCAACGCGATGGACACGATTCCCCTCGCCAACGGCGTCTGGAGCCCCTCCGACCGGCGTCGCCAGGTCGTGGTGCTGAAGGGCGACCTGTGGCTGCTGGAGCGCGGGGTTCGGCGCCGGCTCACCCAGACGACTGGCGCAGAATCCGCGCCAGCGTGGTCGGCGGACGGCCGCACCGTGTACTTCACGCGCGACAACAACGCCTGGGCGCTCGATCTGCAGAGCGCTGCGCTGGCGCAACTGACCGACCTCCGTCGCGGCCCCGCGCCGCGCCCGCCGACCGAAGCGACGGGCCAGAAGAAATCGCTGCGCGATGATCAGCGCGCGCTCTTCGATTTCATTCGCCGGCAAGTGGCCGAGGAGCGGTCGCGCGCCGACACGGACACGGTCTCGACCGTCAAGCCGCTGTACCTCGCGGAGCGTCAGAACGTGGGACGCCTCGTCGTGTCGCCCGACGGACGGTTCGTGCTCGCGACGATCGCCGAGCGCGCACGCGGCGACAGCTCCGAGGGACGCCAGGTCCAGATGCCGGTGTGGGTGACACAGTCGGGATACGTCGAGACGCAGCAGATCCGCACCAAGGTCGGCGACGCACAGTCGCATCAGCGCACCGCGCTGATCGAAGTCGCGACCGGAAAGGCGACGTGGATCGATCGGGACTCGGCGGACGCGAGCGGCGTCGGGTTCTCGTCGAATGGCCGGCACGCCCTCGTCCGCGTCACCAGCCCCGATTACGAAGACGCCTGGCTCGTCGTCGTGGACCTGCCGTCGCTCGCTCGGCGCGAAGTCGCGCACCTGCACGATGACGCCTGGCTCGACGGCCCGCTGGGATCCACGGCCGGGTGGTTGCCCGGGTCCGAGACGGTCTACTACGGCAGCGAGGAGACGGGGTACGCCCATCTCTACACCGTGTCCGCATCGGGCGGGGCCGGCGGCGCGCGCGCGCTGACGAGCGGCAAGTGGGAAGTGCAGGAAGTGGACCTGGCGCCCGACGGGGGCGGGCAGACCGTCTACCTCCACACCAACGAGGGCGATTTTGGGCAGGTGCACTTCTACGCGCTCGATGTCGCAAGCGGGCGTCGCACGCAGCTGACGACTGCCGAGGGACGTCAGGATGTGGTCGTCTCCCCGGATGGGGGCACGCTCGCCGTGCTCGCGTCGACGGCGAATCATCCGCCGGAGCTCTACCTCCAGCCGGCACGCGGCGGGGCGACGCCGGTCAAAGTCACGGAGAGCGCGACTCCCGAGTTCCTGCGCTACGACTGGATCAAGCCCGAGATCGTGATGATCCCTGCGGCCGAAGGGATCCAAGTTCCCGCGCGGCTCTATCGGCCGCGGGGCGCTCCGGCAAATGGTGCCGCGGTCATCTTCGTGCACGGCGCGGGGTACCTGCAGAACGTCCACAAGTGGTGGTCGAGTTATTACCGGGAATACATGTTCCACCACCTGCTCGCCGCGCGCGGGTATGCGGTGCTCGACCTCGACTACCGGGGAAGTGCGGGACTGGGCCGCGACTGGCGCACCGCCATCTACCGCCACATGGGTGGGCTCGACCTGGACGATCAGATCGCCGGCGCGCGGTGGTTGGTGAGCAGCATGCACGTCGATTCGACGCGCATCGGGATCTACGGCGGCAGCTACGGCGGGTTCATCACGCTGATGGCGCTGTTCACGAAGCCCGGCGTCTTCGCCGCGGGCGCGGCGCTGCGCCCCGTGACCGACTGGGCGCACTACAACCACCCGTACACGGCCCGCATCCTGAACGAACCGCAGAGTGACACGCTCGCGTATCGGCGCTCCTCGCCCATCTTCTTCGCGGAGGGACTCGCCGGCCGCTTGCTGATCTGTCACGGCATGGTCGACGACAACGTGCACTTCCAAGACACGGCGCGCCTGATCCAGCGCCTGATCGAGCTGGGCAAGGAAAACTGGGAGGTCGCCGTGTACCCGGTGGAGGCGCACGGCTTCAGGCGCAATGACAGCTGGACCGACGAGTATCGCCGGATCTTCAAGCTGTTCGACGAAACGATCGGCCGCGGCGCCGCGGCGCGCCCGTTGCGTTAGAGTGCTCCGATATTGAACGCGTCGCTCTCGGCGCCGCCCAAGTTCGGGCTCGTCACGATGAGCGTGTAGCGGTTCCCCAGCTGGTCGATGCTCAAGTCGGAGAAGGTGGCGACACCGTTCACCGCCGTCACCGTCTTCGTCCCCGAGAGGGTCCCCGGGAACAGCGTGCCGCCATTGTGCCCGATCGCGATCGTGACCGGACCTGTGAAAGACGTGAGCGGATTCCCCAGGTCGTCCACCACGCGTACCCGCACGGGCGGTGTGATTTTCACGAGCGGCAGCGTGGTGCTCGGCTGCGTCGTGAACATGAGGTGCGCGGCGGCGGGCCTGAGCGCGAGGGCCGTGCCGAGCCAGGTGCTCTGCGTGGCGTCGCTGAAGTACCACGTCCATTGGGCGTCGAGCGGCGTGCCGTCGCTCGAGATCGCATACTCCCCATCCTCAACGATCGACGTGTCGCCGCCCGTGCCGATCTGCGTGAAGCCCGGGGGTCGGTCGAAACCGGCGTGGCCGTTGCTCATCGTCACCGCGTACGCGAGTGACCCGGCGTCGAGCGGCAGCGGGCCGGGACCGGTCGCTGTGATCCCACTGGCCACGCCGGACGCAGAGCGGTGAGCGGCGAGGGCTTGCGCCGTCACCGCGTTCACGCCGCTCCATGCGGAGATCTTGACCCCGCCCGTCACGTGCTCCGAAAAGAGCGCGTGCACGGCGAGAATCTTGTCGCTGGCCGTATCGGCGTCGGAGAAGCCCTGTACGTTGGTTGCCACGTACGTGGCCATCGAAAGGCCGCCCGCGGTCACGTACTCGACCAGGGTGTAGGTATTCCCCACCGGCGTCTGGTTCGCGTCGCTCAGGTGGTCGGTGACCTCGAAGATCGTGTTCGTCGAGCCGTGCCAAAAGAAGGTTACGACGATCGCATCGCCCAGGTGTGGGTTGCGCGGATCGAACCCCTTGCCGATATGCGTCCCGTTTTCACCCCAGGGCTCCTGGGCGAACACGCCGTTTTGCTGGTCGAGCGTGATGACGGACCCTTGCGCGGCGGCGACGTGCGAGACTGAGCCGTGGCGCTCGGGACTGACAGCGTCGCGGCATGCCGCGACGAGCACCAAGGCTGCGAGCGTTATTCTCGTGAGCATGCATCCTCTCGATGTGGAGTCTGTGCCACAGCACTTCGGCACAGATTCATCGCAAGCCTCGGACCATGCGACCTAAGGGGCGTGCGCGGCCGCATGCACCAAAGGCAGGCACGGACCGCTGCGACGGGCCTCTTTTTGGGGGGCTGGCGCTACAAAGGGGCAGCCGTAACGTTGAGCCGCATGTCCCGTTGGTGGTCGCTCGCCGCTCTGGCGGCGTTGACCGGATGTGGTGGTCCCGATGCGCTCGACGCGTGGCCCGCGGCGCTGGTCGTGCGTTCGCCCGGTGCGCAAACGGGCCTCACCGACTATCCGGTGAACGAGCCCCCTGCTGTGCGACTCCTCGATGCGAACGGCAACCCCATTCAAGGCGCCGCCGTCACGTTCACGGTGCTGGGCGGGGGTGGAAGTGTGACGGGTAGTGTCGCCACGACTGGCAGCGACGGAGTGGCGACCGTCGGCAGTTGGACGATCGTCGCCGGAAGTAACTCAATGCAGGCGTCGATTCCCGCCCCGTTCCGCGTGGATCCCGTGATATTCGCTGCCACCGGGATGGCGCAGTCTTACCAGATCGACCTGCTGTACGTCACTCCCCCGTCCGTAGGGAACCAAGCCGTGTTCGCCAGCGTCGTCACGCGCTGGCAACAGATGGTGTACGGTGACGTGCCGGACTTCTCCTTTATCAGCCTGCCGGCCGGGTCCTGTCTTGGCAACGAGCCCGCGTTCGGTGGGGCGATCGACGACTTGCTCATTTTCGTGACGCTCGACTCGATCGACGGCCCGGGAAACATTCTGGGCGGCGCCACGCCGTGTTTCATTCGCAACCCCGGGTTCACGTCGATCGTCGGCGCGATGGTCTTCGATACCGCGGACCTCGCCGATCTGAATTCCTTCGGCCTGCTCGACGACGTGATCATGCATGAGATGGGGCACGTCATCGGTTTCGGCACGATCTGGGACGCGTTCAACCTGCTCGCAGGCCCCGCCTCGAGCGGAGGACTGGACCCGCACTTCGTCGGTCAGAAAGCGCTCGCCGCGTTCGATCGCGCCGGGGGAACCGCGTACACCGGGGGGCTCAAGGTACCGGTCGAGAACACGGGGGGGCCGGGCACCGTAGACGGACACTGGCGCGAGTCGGCATTCGGCAATGAGCTGATGACCGGGTTTGTGAATCTCGGCAGCAATCCGCTCAGCATCGTCAGTGTGGCATCGTTGGGCGACGTAGGATACCTCGTGAACTACGGCGCGGCCGACCTGTATTCGCACGCGTTCAGCGTCGCGCCTGTACCGGGGGCGCCCGTTGGACCTGTCCGCAGGATCCCGCTCGGGAACGACATCTTGCGCGTCCCGATCTACACTATGGATCGCCGTGGGAGGGTGACCGGTGTCTATCGCCCATAGCGCGGGCCGGGTCGCGTTGTTCGCGTTGGCCGTCGCCCCGGCCCCGCTCGGCGCGCAGCGCATCGAGTATTTCGGCGTGGGCGGAGGGGTCGTCGTCCCCAATGGCAGCTTCGGCGAGGTCGAGAAAGCCGGCTGGCACTTCTCGGCGCTGGCGATTGGACCCCTGACGGGGCCGGCGCACCTGATGGTCGACGTCATGTACGGTGAGACGACGCACCAGGGCGGGGTAGCGGGGAGCAGCCAACTCGGCGGAGCCGGGGTGAGCGCGGCCCTGTTCCTCAGCAAGAACGAGCAGGGCGTGCGGCCGTTCGTGTCAGCGGGCGCCGGGGTGTTCCGCGTGAACGTGGGCGTTCCGGGGTTCGGCTCCGCGGGTGCCACCAAGATCGCACCTACGGCGGCCGTCGGCGTCATTGTGGGTAGCGGCCGGCGCCGAGGATTCGTGATGGCGCGCTACGTTTCGGTGGGCACGAAGCCCAAGTCCACGAGTTTCCTACCGATCAGTGCGGGAGTGCTCCTGACGCACGGCAGCCCCTGAATTATCTTCGGTGCAGGGGGCGGTAGCTCAGTTGGGAGAGCACCTGGTTTGCAACCAGGGGGTCGTGGGTTCGAATCCCATCCGCTCCACTCACCACCCTGGTTGCACCCGGTCTTCGTTCCTACGGCTTGAGCACGAGGGCGTTGGCCAACCAGTTCCCCGCACCCTGTTCGAAGTGCCACGTCCATTGCGGATGGACCGAGCCTGCGACGGTTTGCACGGCGTCCACCGCGCTGCCCTTCAGGGTCGACGACAAATTAGACTGCGTGGAGATCTCGGCGAATCCTGCAGGCAGGTCGACGCCCACAGGGGTGCCGGTCATCGACACGCCATACATGAGCTCGCCTGCTCCGACCGTGACCGCGCCAGGATCGGCGACGGTGGGCACTGTTACTGGTCCGGACCCCGTCGCATAGCTGTGCGGACCCAGCGCCTGGGACGTCACCGTATTGACCCCGCGGTACGCGGTGATCTGGATCCCACCGTAGGGAACCGCCGACGAGAAGTCGGCCTGCACCACGAAGATCTCGCTGCTGTGGTTGCCAGGCACGGGATAGTTCCGGACGTTCGTCGCGACGTACGTGGCCATGGAGACTTCGCCGTCGGTGACATAGTCCACGAGCGTGTAGGTGTTGCCGATGGGTGTCGAGACATCGTCCGACAGGTGGTCCCACACCCGGGTGATGGTGTTGGTCGACCCGACCCAGAAGAACGTCGCCACCACGGCGTCGCCGAGGTCCGGGTTCTTGGCGTCGAATCCCTTCCGGATATCGGTGGCGTTCACCGCGTTGAAGTGGCCGTTGGCGGTGTCGCGCCCGATGGGCGGCGTCGCCCTGAGCGCCAGGGAGCTCGCGAGCCACGTGCGGGGGGCGTTGAAAAACCAGGTCCACTGTGGATCGACGCTGCCGGCGCTGCCTTGCACGGCAAACTCCCCGCTGCCCTTGATCGACGCGTCGGACATGGTGCTGATGTTGGTAAAGTTCGTGGGCGTCGTGATGCCGACCAGGCCGTCCGACATGGTCACGCCATACACGACTGCGCCCGCGTCGGCCGTGATCGCGCCGGGGTGCGCGGTCGTCTCGGTCGAGCCAGTCCCCGAGGACGACCGGTGCGCGCCCAACGCATCGGCGTAGACCGGTGTCACGCCACTGTACGAAGACAACAGCGCGCCGCCGTCCGTCACAGAGGTCGAAAGGCTGGCGGACACCACCAGGACCTCTTCGGGGCCGTTGTTGGGGTCGGGGAAGTTCTGCACGTTCGTCGCGACGTAGGTCGCCATCGAGATGGGGCCGGCGGTGACGTACTCGACGAGGTTGTACGTGTTGCCGACCGGCGTGCCGCTGCTCAAGCGGTCAGTCACCGATGCAATGACGTTTGTCGAGCCGAGCCAGAAGAAGGTTGCAATGACCGCGTCCCCGTGATGCGGGTTGGTCGGGTGGAATCCAGTGCCGAGTTCGATGCCCTGCTCGTTGAGGGTACCGTTCTGCCGATCGATGGCGACGGAAAACTCTGGGGTGCCTAGGAAGCCCGGTGCCGGGCTGACGGCGTCGCTGCACCTGAGGACGAGTGCCGCAATTGCGACAAGACTCAGGGCGCGAGTGAAGGGTGAGGACTTGTACATACGACCGCCTCCGAGTTGAGGTGTGGCGGTCGATGACAGCAAGGTTCAGACCGTATCGTAACCGTTGCGCGAACGGCAAGGAGGGCACTGTCGTGGCGCAAGCGCCACGGTGTCGGGCCTACGGATCGACGCGGTCTCGCTCCGTGAGCTTGTCGGCAGGGATGTGCCAGGTGCGCAGCAGCGCGAGCCACGAGTCGGGTCGGATCACCACACCCGCCACGCGTTTGTCGACCGCCGCCACATTGTCGGGCGCGAACAGGAAGATGGCTGGCGCGTCCTGATTCAACATCTCCATGGCCCGGCGCCAGCTACGGCGCGCACTCGCGCGCGTGGAGGCCGACGCGACGGTGCGGTCCACGAGCTGGTCGAAGGCCGGATTCACGTAGCGACCGTAGTTGGAGCTCCCCACGCCGCGCGCCGTCCACGTCTGCGGAATGCCGGCCGACGGCGTCGGGTCCGTATTCCACGAGTTGAGGAGCGCATCGAATTGCCCGGCGCGTGCGCGAGCAAGAAAGAGTCCGAAGTCCACCTCGTCGAGCTGCACGTCAACACCGATCACGCGGTACTTCTCTTGGAGCAGCCGCGCGTACTGGCGGCGGATCGCGCTCGAGGTCGGGACGAGAATCCGGAACGACAGGGGCAGACCTCCACGGTCGCGGATACCGTCGCCGTTCGTGTCGATCCAGCCGAGCGCTCTGAGAAGTCGGGCGGCGCCGGCGCTGTCGTAGGTCACTCCGCGGATTTCAGGATCCCAAATCCACGAGAGCTGCGACATCGGCCCGGGCGGCAGTTTGGCGAGGTCCCCGAAGACATTGCGCCGCAGCGGTTCGCGGTCGATCGCCATCACGAGCGCGCGGCGCAGCCGGCGGTCGCTGAACAACGCGTGCGGGTGACTCGAGTCGCCGGGCGCGGCAAAGTTGAACCCCAGATACCCGTAGGCCTGGCCCTTGTACGGGTAGGTCGCCAGCTGCGGCGCGGCCTGCGCCTGTCGCACGAAGTCGGGAGGACCGAGCACCTCAACGGCATCGGCGTCGCCGGCGACGACCTGGAGGACCGAGACCGGCAGGTTGGGGGTGAACCGCCAGATGACTCGTCTGATGTGCGCGCGCTTCGCGGCCGGGGCGTACGTCGAGTCGGCCACGAGCTCGAGGGTTTCGCCGGCCTTCCAGCGCAGGAAGCGGTAGGGGCCGTCACCGATGGGCGCGCGTCCGAACGGGGCCGTCGTCCACTGGTCGCGCGGCACGTCGCGCAGCAGATGCGCCGGCAAGATGCGCATATGATAGACGGCGTCGTAGAACATTTCCGGGTAGCGCTTCTGGAACCGGAACACGGCGGTGAGCGAGTCGCGCGCCGCGACGGCCGTGATGAAGCGCAGGCTCGCGCGGGACGACGACGCCACGAGCGAGTCGGTGTAGGCGTCGAATGTGAACGCGACGTCGGCTGCGGTGACGGGGCGTCCGTCCTGCCACCGCGCCGCCGGGTCGAGGTGGAACACGAGGGTCAAGGGTCCCCGCCATTCCCACCGCTGCGCAAGATCGGGCTGGAAGTCCTCGTCGCCGATCGTGTTACTCGACATGCCGACGTCGGCGAGCTTGCGGAACAGCTGGTCTGAGACGTCGCGCGCGGTTGAGCTCACGGCGACGGGCGGCAGCAGCGTTTCGAGTTCACCCGCCGCGGCGATGACGAGCGCGCCGCAGTAGTCACCGCTGCAGTCGACGCGCGGCTGCCACGCGGCGAGTGAGACCAGCGCCGCGGTCAGAAGCACTACGAGTGTGACGGGGCGTCTAGACGCGATCGGACTGGTCCTCGGGAGACCCGTCCGCGCGCAGGACGGGGAGGCCAACGTGCCCAGCCCACTCATCCGTCAGGTCGAACGTGTTCCCCATGTCGAACTTCAACACGCGGAGCCGCCGAGCGAGATCCTTCAGGGCCCAGATGACCGTGTGCTGTGCCTCGATCGACGACCACTGCCCGAACTCGTTGTGGCTAAGGTCAGCCTCGAGCGCGTGCCCGACCTGGTTGGCGAAGTGTCCGTGCGCCTCCTGGTGCGTTTCGGAGGCGGCGTGCTCCACATTTGGCGCGGGACTATTCCGGACCGTATTTGGACCCCGTTGTGGAGTCGGACCATCCCCCCACAGGACCCATTCGAGTGTGACGCCGACGAGACCACGCGCCTTTGCCTTGGCCACGATGAGTCTCGCCGCTTCGGCGGGAAATTTTTGTCGGTGTGGCCACTTTTTTATTGTGACTGGCGTCACCGGTTTCCCCAGCTCTGCCGCGAACTGCCGATACGTCAGGGAGATACCGTCCCACGGGCTAAAGATGCCGAGGAGCACGGCTAATCGATCAGCTATCGTGGCCGCTATGGTGCTCGCTTCGGATCTCTTTTGGGTCTTGACGGTGGCCAAAGGGGTCCTATTTTGGTGTCGCTGGCAACGCCCGGAACGCGCCCGGTCGCGAGATCCAACCACCACAAAGTGTGACGAATCGCTCCCGCAGTCAAGACGCGCAACTTGGAGGATCTCCTGTGGCACGGTTGTGCGTCATCGCCGTCTCCGATGCATTCAGAGGATTTTGGCACATACTCTCCGAGGACCTCGCCGTCGTCATCGACGTCCTCAGCCCAACGGACACCGTCGCGTTCAAGCCCGACACGGTCGCGTTGATCCTGGCGGCGGGTGGTGCAGAGCGCGACGCCGTCAAATGGCTCGAGAATCATCGCGTCCCCGCTGGCGTCGCGGCCCTCGTAGTCGGGACCGACACCGGGCGCCGCATTGCGATGAAACTCGTGGCGCGCGGGGCGAGCGATTATTTCGCCCTCCCCGACGACCTCGAGATCTTCCGGAATGCGGTCAGCGCCGCCATGAACGGCGTCCCGCGTTCGGGACAGGCGCCCACCGACCCCGCCAATGCGTTCGCCGGGATCGTGGGGGAGAGTCAGGCCATCAAGCAGGCGTTGACGCGGGCGGCTCGGCTGCTGCCGCACGGCAACGCGCGCGCGCTGATCATCGGCGAGACCGGCACCGGGAAAGAAGTCCTGGCGCGCGCCATTCACGCGGGGGGACCGCGCCGCGCCGCCCCGTTTGTCGCCGTGAACTGCTCCGCGTTCCCCGAGAATCTCATCGAGTCGGAGCTGTTCGGTCACGAGCGGGGCTCGTTCACCGATGCGCACGCCGCCAAGCCCGGTCTCTTCGAGATGGCCGATACCGGCACGCTCTTCCTCGACGAAATCGGCGATTTGCCCCTCAGTCTCCAAGCGAAGCTGCTGCGTCTCCTCGAAGACAAGGAAATCCGCCGGGTCGGCGGCACGAAGCCGCGGACCGTCGACGTGCGCATTCTGGCCGCGACCAACGCGCAGCTGGCAGAGCGGGTGCGGGAGAAGTCGTTCCGCGAGGACCTGTTCTTCCGCTTGAGCACCGTCACGCTCAGGCTCCCGCCCCTTCGGGAGCGGGCCGACGACATCATTCTCATTGCCGAGGCGGTGCTCAAGCGGCTCGCCGGAGAGCACCACCTCCCGGCGCCGACGCTGACGCCCGAGGTTTGCGAGAAGTTGCGTCGGCACTCCTGGCCGGGGAACGTCCGGGAGCTCAAGAACGCGGTCGAGCGCGCGCTGCTGCTCTCACCGCCCGGTGAGCTCAACGTCGATGAGCTGCTCCCCCCGGGGGATCCTGGGGCGCAGGGTGACACGCCGATCCCCTTTCCAGCCCCCCTCGACCAAATCACGTCGGCCGCGGCCCGCGCCACGGTGAAACTGTGCGGCGGCAATCGCAGCGAGTCGGCGCGCCGCCTCTCGATCTCGACGCGGCGTCTGCGCCGGCTCCTCAACGGTGACCGCGACGTGGAAGACGACACGGACGCCGACGACCTCGTGGAGCCGAGGGCACTATCGATGTAGGACTGTCGCGACCTACCCCCCAGGGACGAAATGACCCAGTGCCCCGGCGCCCCCGCCGGGGCTTTTGTTTGCAAGCCCTGACCGCTCAAGCGACTAGCTCCGTCGCGCAACGTGGAACGCTTCCTGCTCTGTGGCTGCCCGCGCTCTAGATGGTGTTGCCCAGTCGCACGTTCTTGCCCCTGGAGAATCGCATGTCCGTCCGGCGTTCCCTGATGCCGATCGCGCTGCTCGCCAGCGCAAGCCTAGCCGTCTGGAGTTGCAGCGACTCAACGCCGGCTGGCGTTGAGTCCGCGACGCTCGCCGCGCGCAGAGTCGCAGCGAGCCGACTGCTCCTGTGCGCCCCCCTAGGGTACGACTCGGTCACCGCGGTGATCGGCCCTGCGGGTGGAGCGCTGGTGGCGGGTGGCCACGTCCTGGTCGTGGATTCGCTCGCGCTCAGCAGCCCGGTAAGCATCACCATGGTCGCGCCGGCACAGTTGGTGAACGTGGTGCGCTTCCGCCCCGAGGGGCTCAAGTTCAGGACCGGCGTGCACGGCATCGGCGCCTTGGTGGCGACGAACGTCGACAACTGCGGTGTGCACCCGAATCAGGTTCTCCAGGTCGTCAACGTCAGCGACGCGCTCGACATCCTCTCATATGTGCAAGCGCCGTCCACGGCCGACTCGGTCGTGGTCACGAAGTACAAGACGTATTTGGGCTCGCTGTGGGTCGGCGGGATGCTGCGCCATTTCTCGAATTACGCTGTGGCTTGGTAGGACTCTCATGCCCTTGGAGAATTGCATGTCCGCTCGCCGCGTCCTGATCCCGCTCGCGCTCGCCCTGGTCGTCGCCCGATGCTCGGATGGCGGGCATCCCACCACGGGACCTGTGAGCGGCCCGGCCCCGCATATGCTCCGATGGGCGGACGCCGCCTCGCTGAAGTTCAATGCGGTCGGCGGCGAACCCACAGGTGGGTCGAACGACGCAATGTTCGCGTCGCTCAGCGGTGGAATCAGCCTCGATCGCAACACGGCCACGTTCTGGGCCGTCCGCGGCGAAGAGCGCTCCATCACGATCAACTATGTCAGCTCGACCGGCGACACCAGCTTCCCGTTTCTGACCCTCACCATCACCGATCCCGTCTTCGTCCCTGGCCAGGGTGACCTGGCGCCGGGCGACTCCGTGCAGGTGATGGTGACGATCGACCCCAACGACATCAAGGTGTCCCTCGAGCCGACCGGCACGCTGTTTGGCGAGCCGGCCCAGCTGCGTATGTCCTACGGCGGCGCGGGCGGCGACCTGAACGGGGACGGCGTCGTGGACGCAGGCGACGCCGACATCGAGGCCCAGCTGCTGGGGTTGTGGTATCGCGAGGGCGCCGAGAGCACGTGGTCCCGAATCCCTGCATCCCAAGTAGTCTCGGACAAAACGTTCATCAGTACACTCCTGCATTTCTCTGAGTACGCGGTTTCCTGGTAAGAGGCGCGACATGCACTCTTCACTCCTGAACGTCGGAGTGCGGCAGGGGACAGCCGTCCAATGATGCGCGCACGGCGAGAACACTCGACACGCGCGCGGCCGACCGCGGCAATTGCCGCGACCGGTCAACCGGCGGCTACAACGATCCGCCGCTGCTCGAACTACGCGGTCGCGTACTAACCCATGGAGATCCGAATGATTGTTCGGCGTTCGTGGGTGTGCGCGATCCTGGTGGTCGCTGCGGCCTGCCGCGATGTCGCGGCTCCGCCGATGCAACGCGCGGTGACGGCGGTGAGCCTGCCGTCGCCCGCGGGGATCCACATGCTGCGGCAGGCGCCGGGCGCGCCTGCGCTCGAGACCTACCAGGTCTCGTTCTGGGCCTGCGACGGGGAAGCGTCGGGGGTGGTGGTGAACTACCTGCCGGGTGCCGGCCAGACGGTGGGCCAGCCGTTCCTGCGTTTCAGTGTCCCCAAGAACTCGATGGCGACCGATCCCAACGGGACGCGGTTGCGGCGGGGCGACTCGGTATTGATCACGCTCACGATCGATCCCGTCACGTTCGCCGTGGATTTCCAGCCGTCGGGAGTGTGGTTCTCCAACGGGGTGCCCGCGGAGCTGACGTTCTGGTACCAGAACGCCGATCCCGACCTCAACGGGGATGGCGTGGTCGACGCGACGGATGCGCAGCTCGCGCAGCAGATCGCCGTGTGGGGCCGTGCCGCTGGCCGGCGTTGGACGGCGTTGCCGTCCAACGCCGATCCGACCTTGCCGAGCGTTTCGACGACCGTGCAGCACTTCTCCGAGTATGCGGTTTCCTGGTAGGCAGGGAGACACCCGATGCAACCGTCGTCACTGGTAGTCGAGAAGGCGCAGCAGCTCGCCGCGACAGGCAACCACGCAGAGGTCGTCGATTTCCTGGGCGCGCAGGCGGTCGGCACGCTCGAGGAATCGCCGACGCTGGCGCTGCTCTTCGGGACCGCCAATGCGCGGCTCGGGCGGCACGCGGAAGGCCTGCGCTGGCTCGACAAAGCCCTCGACGAATCGCGTAAACGGGAAGAGCCAGGCGTTGAGCGTCACGCGCTCAACGCCCGCGGCGCCCTGGCGCTGGTCAGTGGACGGATCGACGAGGCGGCCGACTACTTCACCCAGGCGCTGATGGCCGCGAGCCGGGATGGTGATCTCGCCACGACGGCCCGCTGCTCGAACAACCTGGGCATCATCAGCAACCTGCGCGGCCGGCACGCCGAGGCGATCGGCTCATGGGAGATCGCGGTCGCCGCGTTCGAGCGGGCTGGGTCGCCGGCGGGCGTGGCCGAGTGCTATCACAACCTCGCGACCACCTACCGCGAGCAGGGCGCCCTCGACCGCGCGTTGACGGAGGCCGATCGGGCCGTCGCGCAGGCGGAGGCGGCCGGCGAGCAGACGCTGTGGGCCCTCACGTTCCGCGGCCGGGCCGAGATCCGCGTGTTGCGTGGTGAGGTGGCGGCGGCCCGGCAGGATCTGGACGAGGTGCGCGAGCTCCGCGGCTTCGTGCCCAATTCGATTAGCGATGCCGAGGACCTGCGGGTCGTGGCGCTGCTGCGCGCGGCCGAGGGCGACCTCGGGGCCGCCGAGCGCCTGCTGCGCGAGGTGATCCAACGGGCCGGGATGCACTGCCGGCCGCAGCTCGAGGCGGAGGCGACGCGGGATCTCGCCATTACGCTGCATCGCGCCGACCGTCACGCCGAAGCGCAGACGGCCGCGCGGGCGGCGAAAGCCATCTTCGTCCAGCTCGGTGCCGAGCGGGAAATCCGCAAGCTCGCCGGCCAGGAATGGGGCGACGACTTCTCGGCGGAGTTGCGTGGCACGCTGGCTCCCCTGCACGCGGCGCAGGAATTGGCTGATGCGGGCCGCTATGCCGAGCTCGTGGAATACCTGAACGACCGTCCGCAGAGTGAGCTGGAACAGTCTCCGATGCTGGCGTTGCTCAGCAGCATCGGGCACAGCCGTCTGGGGCGGTTGGACCTCGGGCAGCAGTGGGCGCTGGTCGCCCTCTCGCGGGCCAGGGTCCTCGGCGACCGGCGTCTCGAGCTGCGCGCGCTGAACGTGTGCGGCGCGGTCGCGCTCGAGCGGGGCGGCATTAACGAAGCAACGCTCTTCTTCACGCGCGCCCAAGAAGAGGCGATGCAGGAGAACGATATGACCGGTGTGGGCCGCTCCGCCAACAACCTCGGCATCATCGCGAACCTGCAGGGCGACTACGGTCGTGCGATCGGCGCGTACACGCGCGCCATCGCGGCGTACCAGTCGGCCCACCATGAGCGCGGTGTCGCCGAGTCGCAGCACAATCTCGGCATCACCTACCGCGAGCAGGGAGACCTCGATCACGCGATGCAGGCCGCGGACGCCGCGGTGCGGGAATCCGGGCGCCTGGGTGATCAGCGTCTGATGGCGCAGGCCCTCGCGGGGCGGGCCGAGATCCGCATCCTGCGCGGCGAGCCGGGGCTCGCGATCCTGGAAACGGAGCGCGCGCTCGCGATGCACCGTGAGATGCAGGACGACGTTCGCGAGATGGAAGACCTGCGTATCCTCGCGGTGGCCGTCGGCGTCGCGGGCAAGACCGACGATGCCGAGCGCATGCTGCGCGAGGTCATCGACCGGGCCACCGAGCACGCGCGGCCCATGCTCGTCGCCGCCGCCCAGCGCGACCTCGCGTATCTCTGGGCGCGCCACGGTGACGTGGGCCCGGCCAAGGAAATGGCCCGGGCCGCCCGCGCGGCGTTCCATCGCCTGGGCTCGAAGGTCGAGATCGAGAGGATGACCGCGCTGCTGACGCACCCGCACCCGGCGGCTCCGAAGATCGGCCTCGTCGAGGCGGCACCTACCGCAGTGGACGTCGATGCCGTCCCGAAGCTCAGGGACACGACGATCACGAAGCGCGACACGGTCGGTCCCGCGTGAAGGCCTCCGTCGCGCGCCCCGCGGCAGATCTGTTGATCGAAGCTCGCGCCCTGGAGCGAGCGGTCTGCATGGCCGGCGCGGCCGCGTCGTACCAGGCGGCCATCGCGGCGGCCGACGCGACGGGGGAGCCCGCCGTGTTGTCCGAGGCGCTACGCCGCTACGCCATCATCCGGCACCACCGCGGTGAGTCCGGCGACGCCCGGGAAATGTGCCGTCGCGCCCACACCGCCGCACTCGCGGCCGGCCTGAACCTGCTCGCGGCGGAGGCGCTCAACACGCTCGGCGGCATTGGCCTGGAAACGGACGGCGTCGCTGACGTCCGTGCACACTTCCTCCGTGCCCTCGAGCTCGGGGGCGAGAGCCGCCGGCTGCGCGCCCGCGTCGAGCAGAACCTCGGGATCCTGGCGAACATCCAGGGCGACTTCGAGGAGGCCCTGTCGCGCTACGGACGATCCCTCGAGGCGTACCGTGCCGCCGACGACGAGCAAGGCTGCGCCATCGCCTACCACAACCTCGGCATGGCGAGTTTGGACCGTCAGGAGTTCGACGCGGCGGAGCGCTACTTCCGGCAGAGTCTCGAGATCGCCCGGCGCGCCGGCGACGCCTACCTCGAAGGCCTCTGCCTCGTGAACCACGCCAAGGTCCACGTCGCCCGCGAGCGGTATGAAGACGCGCGCGGCAACGCGGAGACGGCCCTGGCCGTGTTCGATCGCGTCGGCGTGGAGAGCGCCAAAGCCGATGCCTATCGCGTCCTCGGGATGGTGTACCGCGAGACGGGCCGTCACGCCCTCGCCGAATCGCGGCTCCGGTCGGCGATCGACCTGGCGGTGGCGGCGGGCTCGGCGCTGAACGAAGCGGAAGCGTCGCGCGAGCTGGCCCTCCTCTATCAGGCGATGGGGCGGAACCAGGAAGCGCTGCGGCTCCTGAACTCCGCCCGCCGCCTGTTCCGCCGCCTCGACGCGCGCAAGGATCTCGTGTACGTCGAAGGGAAGGAGGCCGAGCTCGAGGACACCTACCTCGCCGTCGTGCGCGAGTGGGGGCAATCGATCGAGTCCGCGGACACCTATACGTTCGGCCACTGCGAGCGCGTGGCGCGCCGCGCGGTGGCGGTGGCCGAGGCGATGGGCATGGACGAGCACGCGCAGACGACGGTGCGCGTCGGGGCCTACCTCCACGATGTCGGCAAGGTGCGCGTCCCCCACGAAATCCTGAACAAGCCCGACAAGCTCACCCCCGATGAGTTCGAAGTCGTCCAGCAGCATCCCGTGTGGGGGATCGAACTCCTTGCCGCCGTCGAGTTTCCCTGGGACATCAAGCCGATCATCCGCTGGCATCACGAACGATACGACGGCTCGGGGTACCCCGATCGCCTCCGCGGCGACGAGATTCCGCTGTCGGCGCAGATCGTCGGCATCGCCGACGTTTACGACGCCCTGACCACCACCCGTCCATACCGCCCGGCGCTTCCCCTAGAGCAGGCCCTGGCGGAGATGGACCGTTTCCGGGGGTGGTGGTCGGAGGCGGTGCGCGCGGCGTTCAAGAAGTCGCTGGCCCAGACGCGCATCCCGGAGTTGACCGTCTTCGCCAAGCAGCCGCGCCCGATCGTCGCGCTGTCGGCCTAAGACCCACCGTTTGCGCCCGCCCGCGTCGGGCGGTATCGTCGGGCGAATGACCGTACCGTCGGTGCCGCCACGACTGCTGGGCCGGGTCGCTACCCGCGTCGTGCTCGGCTGCCTGCTCCTCTCGGTCGCCGCCACCGTCTGGATGATGGTGCAGGACAGCGACGGCTTCCTGCTGGGGATGGTCGTCGTCGCCTTCTGCGGCTTTCTGCTCGCGGCGCTGCCCGCGCTGATCTTCCTGTTCTATTCCTGGCGGCGTCCGCCGCCGGACGTTCCCCGCGACGTACGGATCGCCATCTACTTCAGCTGCGCGATTCTCCTGCTGGTCGCGGCGTTGCTGGTGCTCAGTGGCAGCGGCCTAGATGGAGCGCCCGCCATGCTCGTCCTGGGCGTGGCCGTGGGCGCCGTCGCCCTCCTGACGATCGTGCGCCTGTGGCGCTTCGCGCCCAGTGCGAGTGGCGCCGAGGCTCAGCTCACGTATGGTCGCTCCAGCGTGGTGGGTGCGTTCCTGTTCCTGCTCGTCGTCGTGATGCTCCCCAAGTTCAGGGGCGTCAATCCTCCGAGTGCGTACCGGGCGATGGTGGAGAGCGATCTCCGGAACCTGGTCACGGCCCAGGAAGCATTTTTCTCGGATAGCCTGCGGTATGCGTCGCGCGCTGACCTTGGCAACCTGTACTCCCCGACATCGCTCGACAGCATCACGATCGTCGCGGCAGATCGCTCGGGGTGGCAGGCGCTCGCCAGCCATCCGTATCTCTTGAATCAAGCGTGCGGGGTTTGGGTCGGCGTGCGGCCGGCGGACGGCATGCACGGCGCCAAAGAGGGTGAACCCACTTGCTGGAAGGTCTCATGACATCGTTACTCCTGGCCGCCATCGTCGCGGTGCAGCAGACGCCCCAGACTCCCTTGCGCATCGCGGCGAGCAGCTACGCCTCGGCCGAGGTGCATCTCAACGCGCGGCGCATCGGAAGCAACTGGTACGAGGAGGACGCGAGCTTGTCAGGTCCGTCGCGCATCGCTATCACGTACGGTCAACCGCACGCGCGCGGCCGGAAGGTGGAAGGCGGACTGATCCCGCTCGATACCGTGTGGCGCTTCGGCGCGAACATGGCCACCACGCTCCACACTGATCTCGACATCACGCTCGGCGATGTGAAACTGCCGCGAGGCGACTACTCCCTGTTCGTTTTGTATACGCGAGCCGGCTGGCAGCTGATCGTGAATCGGGGGACGGGGCAGTGGGGCACAGACCGCGATGCGGCCAAGGACATCGGGCGGGTGCCCCTCACGGCCCGCCCCATGGCCGAACCCGAGGGGTCCCTCACGATCTACCTGGTACCCGACGCCGCGCAGCCGACGACCGGCTACGCCGATCTGCGCGGCGTGCTCCGTATCAAGTGGGGCGCTACGGAGCTGAGTACCGGGTGGCGCATCGACCAGTAAGGTCTAGCGCCCCCGCAGGCGGACGTCGATGTCCGCGATGATGTCGCGCGGCGGACCCTTCTTCATCCAGCCCCGGTGGCGGCCTCGATCGTGTTGATCGTGCCGCTCTTCGCGGACCTCCCACAGGCCGCGCACGGCGACGCGGTCGCGATTCGGCGTGGCGAAGATTCGGACGATCTCGCCGTCGCCGCGCCGACCCCAGATGATGCGGTTGGGCCCCGACCGCTCCACGCGGTACACCACCCAACCCCGATTGACCAGCACTTCGCGCGTGACGATAACCACGCGGTCCACCGGGACCACGTACTCGTACTCGGCGGGCTCGCCGTAAACGAGCGTCGCGCTCGTGTATCCGCCCGCGCAGCCCGCGAGACACAGCGTGGCGGCGAGCATTGCATATCGCTTCATCGGGCACCTCCCAATTATGGTCCTGCGTTTTCCTGTGACCCCGGTAGTGCCGAGTTGTTTGCGGTTCCGTGTGATCGAAATCACCGAGCGTCGGGTCGCACAGCGGCCGCCGCCTACCGGGCTCGGGCCCCGTTCCCTATCTTCGTGCCGGCTCAACACACTCCCTAAGGAGGCAAGGCGATGAACGCCAGTACTGCGCGGGCGCTCTTTGTGGGACTCTTGGTCGCCGTCTGGGTCTGGCTGTCGGGTCAAGCACGGCTCCGGGTCGAGGTGTGGCCCGGCATCGTGGCGCTCGGCGTGTACTTCGCAGCCGGCGGCGGCGTCTCTGGGCTCCAGAAGACTGTGATCGGCACCCTGTCGGGTGTCGTGTGGGTGCTGGTCGCTGACGCCGTGCGCGTGGCCGTCGGCGGCACGAGCATCGTCGCGGCATTGATTGCTGGGGCGATGGTGGTGGGTATCATCCTCGTGGCGCGCGTGCCGTTCCTGGGTTTCGTCGCCGGCGCCTTTGCCGGAGCGGGCGTGGCGTGGGGCCTGCGCGTGAACACCGTACAAGAGGGCATTCAGGTCGCTATCTCGCTCATCGTGGGCGCGGTGCTCGGGTTCGTCGCCGAGCGCTTGGCTGGAGCCGTTGCGGCGCGCCGCGCGTAGTACGTTTTGAGTCTCGGGGGTCGGCGGCGTTGCCGACCCCCGCGGTGTTCCCCTATCTTCGTGGTTGATCCCGCTCGGAGTCTCCTCACATGCCTCTGCTTCGCTCACCGCGGCTCCTTGGCGCCGTCCTCGTGCTGGCCTTTGTGTCCTGCAATCCCGGAGATCGCGTTGCACCGCCGGCGGTGCCGCCGACACTCCAGGCCGACGTAACCTCGCTGCCCGCGGTCCGGATCAGCGAGATCCATTACGACAACGTGGGCACGGACGCCGGCGAGCGCATCGAGATCTCGGGCCCAGCCGGGACGGATCTCACGGGCTGGCAGGTCGTCCTGTACAACGGGACCGGCGGCGCCGCGTACAACACGCAAACGCTCACCGGGGCCATTCCGGCGACCTGCGACCCGCGCGGCGTGGTGGTGCTCGCCTACCCGAGCAACGGCATCCAGAACGGCAGCCCCGACGGGATCGCGCTCGTCGATCCCGGGGCGGCCGTCGTAGAGTTCCTGTCGTACGAAGGCACGTTCACCGCGGTGGGCGGGCCGGCCAACGGCCTGCTGTCGGTGGACATAGGCGTGGCGCAGACCGGGACTGAGCCGCTCGGGTCGTCACTCCAGCGGAGCGGGGCAGGGGCGTGGACCGCGACGGCAACGCCTCCCGACACCAACACCTTCGGCATCTGCAACGACAACATCGAACCACCCCCGCCCGCAGAGGTCGCCCGCGTCACCGTGTCACCCTCCTCGGCGAGCATCGCGGTGGGAGGCACGCAGGCGTTCAGCGCCGCGGCGTTCGACGCCGCTGATCAACCGATTGCGGGCACGACGTTCACGTGGTCCGTCACCGATGCGGCCGTCGCGAGCGTCAGCAGCAGCGGTGTGGCGACCGGAGTCACCGTGGGCGACGCAGGCATCATTGCAACCGCTCCGAACGGCGTCGCCGACACGGCCGAGCTGCACGTCGATCCCGCCCCGGGGCTCCCCGAGACGCGGTTCAGCGAAATCCATTACGACAACTTCGGCACGGACGCCGGCGAGGCGATCGAAATCGAAGGGCCGGCGGGAACGGATCTCGCCGGGTGGAAGGTCGTGCTGTACAGCGGGAACGGCGGGGCCAGCTACGACACGCGCACGATCCTTCTCGGCACCATACCCGCGAGCTGCGACCCCCGCGGCGTGACGCTGTTCCGGTATGCGCAGGACGGCATCCAGAACGGGAGTCCCGACGGGTTCGCATTGGTCGACGCCGCCGGGCAGGTCGTGGAGTTCCTATCCTACGAGGGAACGTTCACGGCTACCGACGGGCCCGCCGCCGGACTGACGTCCACCGACATCGGCGTGGCGGAGACATCAGCGCCGGTCGGTCAGTCGCTGCAGCGCGACGCCGCGGGTGTCTGGAGCGGACCCAGCGCCAACACCCTGGGCTTCTGCAATAGCACACCGCCGCCCCCGCCCACCAATACGATCACGTTCACGGGCCGTCTGGCGACCGACCCCGCCTTGCCGGTCGGCTTCCAGGACCAGTTGTTCGCGACGCTGCGCGACGGCAGCGGCAACCCGGTGGTGACGACGTTCACCTGGTCGTCCGTGACTCCTGGGGTCGCTGCTATCGATCAGAATGGCGTGATGACGGCCTTGAGCGAGGGGACCGCGACCTTCCGGGCCACCGCCGCCGAGGGCACGACGGCGACCTTCTCGTTGCCGACGCGCGTCGCCGTGGCGAGCACGACGGCGCTGTACGCGGGGAACACCGAGTTCGGCGAGCCGGCCGATGGCGATCCGAGCGATGATTTCATTGTCCGCCACGATGAGTACACGGCGTCGTACAATCCCAACCGGGGCACGCCCAATTGGGTGAGTTACGACCTCGACCCGACCCACTTCGGTTCGGAAGACCGGTGCGACTGCTTCACGTTCGATCCCGCGCTGCCGGCGGAATTCACGCACTACACGACGGCCGACTATACGGGAGCGGGGGTCTTCCACGGTTTCGGCATCGACCGCGGACATCTCGCCCGCTCCTTTGACCGCACGTCCGCGAGCCTCGACAATGCGTTCACCTTCTACTTCACCAACATCGTTCCCCAGGCGGCGGATCTGAACCAGGGACCGTGGGCCGTGCTGGAGAACTACCTGGGCGACCTGGTGCGCGTTCAGAATCGCGAGGTGTACATCATCGCCGGCGTCGCCGGCAACAGGGGCACCATCAAGGACGAGGGCAAGATCGTCATCCCCACGAGCACGTGGAAAGTTGCGGTGATCCTGCCGCACGATCACGGACTCGCCGACATCCATGACTCCTCGGACCTCGAGGTCATCGCCGTGAACATGCCGAACGACCCCGGCGTGCGGAACGTCCCTTGGGAGACGTACAAGACGACGGTCGACGCGATCGAGGCGCTCAGCGGTTACGACCTGTTGGCGCTGCTGCCCGACGAGATCGAACGCATCGTCGAAGCGGACGATCACGCACCGGTCGCCAGCGCCGGCGGACCGTATGCCGGCGTCGAGGGCAGCGCGGTGCCGTTCAGTGCCGCAGGCTCGACAGATCCCGATGGGGACATGCTCACCTACGCATGGGACTTCGGGGACGGGGCGACGGGGACCGGCGTGGGGCCGACGCACGCCTACGCGGACAACGATGCGTACACGGCTCGGCTGATCGTGACCGACCCCGACGGCGTCGCGGACACGGCGTTCGCGACGGTGACGATAGAGAATGCGCCCCCGGTCATCACGTCGCTGACGACGCCCGCGGCGCCGATCACGGTCGGCGCGACTGCGACGGTGGCCCTGACGTTCACGGACGCGGGGAGCGCCGACACCCACACGATCAGCGTGAGCTGGGGCGATGGCGCGACCACAGCGGATCTGACACACGCCTACACCGCCGCTGGACTCTACACCGTCAGCGTGACGGTCCGTGACGACGATGGTGGCACGGATTCGCGTACCGCCGCGAGCTTCGTGGTCGTCTACGACCCGAACGCCGGCTTCGTGACGGGGAGCGGCTGGTTTGGATCGTCGTCGGACAAGGAGCAGTTCCACGTCGTCGCGAGGTACAAGGACGGCGTCATCGCGTCCGATGCCTCGGTCTCGCTCGACCGGACGGGACTCACGTTCACCAGCGCCACAGTCGAGTGGCTCGTGTTGCAGCCAGGCCGAGCGAAGGTCGGGGGCACGGGCACGCTGGGGGGCTCAGCCGGGACCTACCAGTTCCTCCTGACGGCGGTGGATGGTCTCGACGGCGTCCGTATCAAGATCTGGAATGCGAGCGGCGTCGTCTTCGATAACCAGCCCGGCCTGCCCGACGATGCCTGGACCGTGGCGCCGCTCGGCGGCGGGAACGTCAGTGTCAAGGACCGGTGAGGTGTCCGTGAGCGACCTGCGCTATCCGATTGGGAAGTTCACTCCTGTGCCGAGCCTGACCGCGGCGGAGCGCGCGGCCTGCATCGACCAGGTGGCCGCGGCGTCCACCCAGTTCCGCCGAGCCGTGACAGGTCTCACCCCGGCACAGCTCGATACGCCGTATCGCGAGGGCGGGTGGACGGTGCGGCAAGTAGCGCATCATGTCCCCGACAGTCACATGAACGCGTACCTCCGGTTCAAGTTCGGTCTCACGGAGGATGCTCCGGCGATCAAGACGTATGAGGAGAAGGATTGGGCGCGGACGCCGGAAGTGGCCGCGACGCCGGTGGACGTGTCGCTCGCCCTGCTCGATGCGCTCCACGCGCGTTGGGTGACGTTGCTGCGAGCGATGACACCGCAGCAGTTCGCTCGCACGATCAGACACCCGGAGTGGGGCACGCCGAGCCTCGACGCCATGCTCGCGCTGTACGCCTGGCACGGTCGACATCACACGGCGCACGTCACGACCTTGCGGGAGCGCATGGGGTGGGGGTGATCGTGCGGCCCTGGCTCCTGGGTGTTGCGCTGCTCGGCGCGAGCGCATTGTGCGCCCAGGAGGGACCGGGACGCCCCAACCTCGCTCGATCCGCCGACCGCAACGATTGGACCGCGTACTTCGACTATGGCGCCGCCGCAATTCGGTCGCGACCCCGCCGCGCTGACTCGGCGTTCTACTGGGCCTCTCGCCTCGATCCATCTCGGGGGGAGCCGCTGTTCGGCCGGTGGGTGGCGTTCTGGCTTCAGGATATCGGGCGATTCGAAGCCTACCTCGAGGAAATCCCGAGTACGCTGACGTTGCCGGAGGTGGTGCGGGCGGACAGCTTCTATCGCCGCTCGCTCGAACGCAATCCGTTCGTGCCCCAAAACCTGCGCGTCCTGCCATACGCAGCGCTCCCGGGGGAGTGGCTGACCGACGTTGGCACGCAAGGCTGGCTCGCGTACGCGAAGGGCGACTATCGGTCGGCGCTGGAACGCTTCGGACGGCTCGTGATCCGGAATCCGCAGCGGTACGTCGGCGTCCATTACTACCGCGCGCTCGCCTTCGTCCCGATGCATCACTTCGACAGCGCCGGCGCCGAAATGCAGACGCTGATTTCGACACTGCGCCGCCGGGACACGACCGGGACCACGTCCCACGTGTATGAGTCCAAGGAGCTGGTCGAGTACGGGATCGGCCTGCTCGCCCGTGCGCAAGGCGACGGCGCGGGCGCCCGAGCGGCGTTCGAGCGTTCCCTCGCAGAGAACCTGGGCTTCGCGCCCGCGCACGCCGAGCTCGGGGACCTCGCGTTCGAGCGGCGAGACTGGGTTGCCGCCGCGGCGGAGTACGGGCTGGCCGTAGAGCTCGCGCCCAGCGACGGGTGGATGCGTTTCCGCTACGGCTCGCTGCTCGCGAACATCGGGCGCCCCGCCGACGCGGTGCCGGAGCTGAAACTCGCGATCGAGCTCGAGCCATATTTCGCCGATCCCTACCTGGCCCTGAGCGCGGCGCTGGAGGCCACGGGCGAATGGCAAGGGGCGATGCGCGCTATTGAAGACTACCTGGCCCGCGCGCCGCGCCGCGCGACGGAGCTGATCGCGCGTGCACAGCGGCGCCTCACGGTACTACGATCGGGTAAGTGATGGTCGACTTCAGCGACGACGACGACCTAGAGGAGTTCCCCCTCGGTGACGGTAGCGCCGAGACGGAGGCGACCGTCCTGTGCCCCTACTGCGGCGAGCCGAACGAAATCGCGCTCGACGCCGGAAGTGGCGCCGCCCAGGACTACGTGGAGGACTGCCAGGTCTGCTGCCGGCCCTGGCGGGTCACGGTCTACTACAATGACGCAGGAGGCGCCGAGGTTGCTGCGGTGCCCCTCGACGACTAGCGCGCTTCTGTAAAGCGCCGCGCCACCTCCGTCCAGTTCACGACGTTCCACCACGCGGCGACGTAGTCGGGGCGCCGGTTCTGATACTTGAGGTAGTAGGCGTGCTCCCACACGTCGACGCCGACCAGCGGCGTCTTGCCGTCCATGATCGGGCTGTCTTGATTCGGCGTGCTGATCACCTCGAGTTTGCCGCCCGCCGTGACGAGCCAACCCCAGCCGCTTCCGAACCGTCCGACCGCGGCGGCGCTCAGCTGCTCCTTCAGTTTGGCGTATCCGCCCAACGTCTTGGTGATCGCATCGGCCAGCTTCCCGGACGGCTCGCCGCCGCCGCCTTTGCCCGCGGGCGCCATGACCGTCCAGAACAATGAGTGGTTGTGATGACCGCCGCCGTTGTTGCGCACCACGGTGCGGATGTCTTCGGGGATCGCGTTGATGCCGCGGAGCAGCTCCTCCAGACCCTTCTGGTGCAGCTCCGGGTGCTTGTCGAGCGCGCCGTTCAGGTTGTTGACATACGCTTGATGGTGCTTGCCGTGGTGGATTTGCATCGTCTGCGCGTCGATGTGCGGCTCGAGCGCGGCGAAATCGTAGGGCAGGGCAGGAAGGGTGTGCGGCATCTCGGGATCATCCTTGTAACGGGTCAGTTGCCGTCAGAGTAGTCACTCCATTATATCCACGGCCATGGCGTCCGTCACCCTGCGTGGCCTGAGCCTGGCTTTCGATGGCGCGGCTCATCCCGCGCTCTCGGACCTCACGCTCGAAGTCCAGGACGGGGAGCTCCTGGTCCTGCTCGGGCCGTCGGGTTGCGGAAAGACGACGGTGCTGCGATGCATCGCCGGCCTCGAAGACCCGAGCGCCGGCGACATCCTCATCGGCGATCGCGTCGTCACTCACCTGCCGCCCGCGGATCGCGATGTGGCGATGGTGTTTCAGAACTACGCGCTCTACCCACACCTCACCGTCTCGGAGAACATCGCCTTCCCGCTGGAGGTTCGCGGCGTGCCCGCGGAGGAGACGACACGGCGGGTGGCCGATGCCGCCGCGCGACTCGGTCTCGCCGATCTGCTCGAGCGCCGGCCCGCCGAATTGTCCGGGGGCCAGCGTCAGCGAGCCGCCCTGGCCCGGGCGATCGTCCGCCAGCCAGCGGTCTTCCTCCTCGACGAGCCGCTCTCGAATGTAGACGCAAATCTGCGCATCGAGCTGCGCGCCGAGCTGGTCGCCCTGCATCGCGGCCTGCGGGCCACGATGATGTACGTCACGCACGACCAGGGCGAGGCGATGACGCTGGGGCAGCGCATCGCCGTCTTGCATGAAGGGCGGCTGCGCCAGGTGGGGACGCCCGCCGAGGTCTACCAGCGGCCGGCCGACGTGTTCGTGGCGCGGGCTCTCGGGACACCGGCGATGAACATCCTGGCCGGGCGGGCCGGGGGAAGCGCCGATGCCGGCGACGACCGGATGTTCGAGAGCGGCAGCCTCCACATTCCCGTCGCCCTCCCCACGTATGAAGGAGAGTTGCAAGTCGGCGTGCGCCCCGAGCACGTCGGCGTCTGCGCCGTGGATCAGGGCGCCGGGAACGGCGATATCCTCATCGTCGAGCTGCTCGGCAACGAAACCGTCGTTCATCTGAATGCCGGCGGCCAGCCCCTCGTGGCCCGCCTCCCGGGTATGGTCGACGTGCAGGTCGGGACGCGCGTGGGGTTGAAGCTCGATCGCCGGCACCTCCATCCGTTCGATGCCAGTGGAGTGCGAATCCCATGAGCCGGGCGCGTTGGGCCGCGCTGGCCACGGCCGCCGCAGCGGTTGTCGCGCTCGCTGTCCTGGCGCTGGCGCGCTGGGAGGGAGAACGCTACGCGCGGGTCGGCGCAGTCAGAATTGCGCGCAGCACGGCGGCGTATTTCGCGGCGGTCACCCCGGCCAACCCAGAGTCCACCGATTTCGATCTGCGCCAGCTCCTGGCGCAGGCGCGAGCGCTGACGACGTTGCCCGGCTGGGCGTGGCCCGTCGAGATCTACCACGGGACGGCGCCCCTCGTGGACGCGGCGGCTCGGCCCCTCCCCGCGGGCGATCTCGAGCGCCTTCCGTACTGGAAGGACGGTACCGCCCTCGTCCCGCTCCGTGGCCCCAAGGACAGCGATGCCGTGGTCGGAGTCGTGGCGGTCCGGCCGGCCCGCCGGGGCGGGCTTGGGGGACTGCTCTTCAATTGGACGTTTCCTGCCGCGCTCCTCGCCGTGGCCGCTGCAGCCGGAGTGGCCTTTCGGGGCCGGCCACGGCGGGAGTATGTCGCAGCGGCGTTGCTCCTCGGGCTCGCCGCGTATGCCGACGTGCGAGGCGCCGCGCGGCGGAGCACCGACCACTGGCTCACCGCGACGCGCTTGCTGATGCAAGAAGCGGCGACGCGTTTGCCGGGGCCCCGCATCCGCGTGAGGCTTGCGGAACTCGCGCCCGTCGGTTTGGGCGCGGATCTCGTCTGGGCCGACAGCACGACCCAGAAACCCCGGCGCGTGCGTATCCGGGGAACAGTGCGAGCAGTCGTGGCGGCGCGGCTCGGCTCGGGGCGCTGGGCCGACGTGAGAACGACGCCGGCGGAAACATTCACGAGCGTCTGGTTCGTGGGTTTGCTGGGCCTCGCGCTGCTCGGACCACTCGGGTTCGCCGCGTTGCACTGGGGAGAGCGCACCGGCGCGCGCTCCCTGCGGGAGACGGCCACCGCCTGGACGTTCCTGGCACCGGCGGGCCTACACCTCGCCGTGTTTTCGGTCGGGCCGATGCTGTTCGCGCTGTACCTGGCGGTCCATGGCTCCTCCGGCGGATTCCTCGACCCGGTCCGGCCCTACGTCGGACTGGAAAACTTCCGGACGATCGTGCGCGACCCGTTGGTGTGGGGATCACTGGGGAAAGCGGCGGTGTACGCGCTCTACGTGCCCGTGTCGATGGTGCTCGCGCTCGGCGTCGCGCTCGTCCTGAATCGGCGCGGTCGCCTTTCAGTGGTGCTGCGCGCCGCGTTCTTCCTGCCGTTCATGTCGTCCGTCGTCGCGGTCGGGCTGGCGTGGCAGGCCTTCTCGAGCACTGGACCGCGCGATTGGCTCGGAAACCCGCGGACGGCGTTGCTCGCGCTGATCGTCCTGTCGATCTGGATGCACGTCGGCTATCAGATGATGCTGTTCGTCGCGGGATTGCAGCGGATCCCCGATGCGTACTTCGAGGCCGCGCGGGTGGACGGCGCGAACGCGTGGCACCGCTTCTGGCGCGTGACGTTTCCGTTGCTCCGCCCGATCACGCTGTTCGTGCTCGTCACGGGGGTGATCGGAGCCTTCCAGACGTTCACGCTGGTCCAGGTCCTCACGGGAGGCGGTCCGCTCGGCGTCACCGACCTGGTCATGCGGCGCCTGTACGAGACAGGATGGGCGTCCCTGGAATTCGGCCGCGCGAGCGCGCTATCGCTGCTCGTCTTCATGTGCCTTGTTGGCTTGACCTGGGGGCAGTTCAGGTTGCTGGCCGGGAGGCGTGAGGTGGAGCATGCGTAGGCGAAGCTGGCTGGGGCTCCCCATCGTCGGCGTGCTGGCGCTCGTGATGCTCGCGCCCTTCATCTATATGGTCGCCACATCGCTGCGCGAGGACGGCGGCGCCTATGCCAATGCGCTGGATGCCCTGCCGTTCCCGCGCTTCTTGCTCAACAGTTTCCTGCTCGCCGGCGGTGCGGCCGTGGGGCAAGTGCTCACGAGCGCGACCGCGGCGTATGCCTTCGCGCGCCTGCGTTTCCCCGGCCGCGATCGCGTGTTCCTCGCGTTCCTGTCGATCCTCGTCATGCCGGCGGTGGCGCTGCTCGTCCCGCGGTTCCTCATGATCAATGCGATGGGCTGGGTCGACACCTACCCCGGCCTGATCTCGACCGAGCTTGTGTCGGTGTGGGGCATCTTCTTTCTGCGGCAGGCCTTCCGCTCATTGCCTCGCGATCTCGAGGATGCCGCGCGCCTCGATGGAGCGGGGGAGTGGACGATCTTCTGGCACGTGACGTTGCCGCTCGCGAAGCCGGCCCTCGCGACGCTCGGTCTGCTCGCGTTCGTGGATCAATGGAAGAACTTCCTGTGGCCGCTCGTGGCGACCCGGTCGCTCGAGATGCAGGTGGCGGAGGTGGGACTAGCGCGTTTCCACGGCCTGTATCCCGGAAACTGGCCCTATCAGCTTGCCGCGGCAGTTGCCGTGACGCTGCCGTTGCTGATCGTCTTCTTTGTGGCGCAACGTTATCTCAGTCGCGGGTTGCCGCTGGCCGCGTCGCGCTCCTGAAGGTCAGACTCCAGGTGATGTCCTGGGTGCTGCCCGGCGGCCACTCGATCACCGCGTGTACGGCCTGTCCGCTCTGAAGCCTCCGGACCGTGCACGGGACATCACTCTTGCAAACGCCCGCCCGCATTCCCCGAGGGACCGAAACCGTCACCGCGTAGGCCCGCCCGTCCAACTTCATCGACTTCGCCGTCAGCGTGCGTGTGGTGGCGTCCCATCGCTCATCCGCGATGTCGATTGCACCCTGAACAATGTGCCGCGTGGTGCCGACCACTTGTGGGTGTGATCCCGCGGGCCGCAGGGCGATCGTGAGCGTGGTATGGGGCGCGATCGTGGCCTTGAGCATCTGCTGCACATCGGCCATGGGACGCTCGGCCCAGACGTCGTAGGCAGTGAGCTTCGCCGGCGGGAGGCCCAAGGCCGCGAGCGGCTGGCTCACAGTCTGCGGCTCCTCGTCCCAGTTTACGAGAACGATCGTCCACCAGCGCGGCGCGCCTTCGACGACCCACGTGGCCGCCGGGCGGTCGCGCCGAACGTTCCAGAACCCGCCGGGCCCGCCGCCGTCCTGAACACGTATCGCCAGGACATTCTCCCCGCCCCAATTGAGCAGGTTGGCAGGGAGCGCGTACCGACGGTAGGTGCGCCAGCCGCTCGTATCGCCCACCTTCTGTCCGTTCACGAACGTCTCGTCGCCGTCGTCCACCTTGCCCAACTCGAGCACGACAGGGCGGTCGGCACGTCCGGGCGACAGCGAAAAACGCGTCCGGTACCACGCCTGCCCGTCGTAGTCGGGGTGGCCGGCGCGCTCCCAGACTTGGGGGACGACGATCGTCTCCCAGGTGTCATCGTCGTAGTCGCGCGCGGCGTAGCGCGGATCGTCGCCAGTCCGGAAGCGCCAGGGGCCGCGCAGCGGCACGACGTCGTCGCCGGCGACGATGGCGGGGGCCACCTCCCGTTCATCCACCTGGGTTCCGACGGGGCGCCCCGGACGGACCGGCAGCGCGACAGGGAGCGTTTTCTGGCAAACGGGGAGGCGGTCTGCGGGGAGCTTGGGCAAGTTGTCCGACAGCATCGTCACCCCCCCTGACGCGGCGACGACCGATGCCCAGACGCGCGCCTCGTCGAGCGTGAGTGGCGGGCGCGCGACCAGACAGTCCACGTCGTTGAGCCAGAGGGCGCGATGGTAAAAGCTGCGCAACCCCGCGGCGCGCGCGGGATCCTGGATCGCGCCCCAGCCGGCTCCGACGTCCTCGCCGATCCGCATACCATCCACCAAGCCCGCAGCGTGCTGGAGTGGAGCGCCACAGCCGAGCAGGAACGCTTCGGTGCCGAGGCCATCGCGCAGGGCGGCGAGGCCGCCGCGGTAGGCTTCGGCGTGCGTCAGACCTCCGTAGTGCGCCGCGCCGGCCGTCGCCCAATGGAGGAAATCGACTTTCAAGTAGTCGTAGCCCCAGTCGCGCACGATGCGGCGGGCCAGGTCGTGCAGCCACTGTCGCGCGTCGGGGTGCGCGCCGTCGAGCGCGTACACCCGGCCGCCCCAATCGTCTCGCGTGTCCACCACGAGCGGCGCGCCGTCGGGACCGCGCTGCAGCCAGGCGGCGTGCGCCGCCGGGAGACCGGAGCGCTCGGCCGCGGCGAACGGCGCGACCCACAACCCGGCGAGAAGTCCCTGGGCGTGAATGCGATCGGTCAGCCAGCGGTGGCCGCCTGGGAACTTGGCGTTCGTCTCCCAGTCGCCCGCGGCGCGCTGGTAGCCGTCGTCGAGCTGGATGTACCGGAAGAACCGGCGATCGAAGTGCGTGGCACAGAAGTCGAGATTGGCGACCACGTCGGCCTCGGTGACGGCACTGCCGAGCTCGTACCACGAGCACCAGCCAGCCGGCGCCGCGAGCTGCTCGAACCGCTCGCGATCGACGGTCGACGCCGGCGTGGCGAGGGCCCCAAGGGCCGCGAGGCCGTCCCCGTTCGACAGATACGCGACGCGCATGGTCGACGCGTCGCCTTCGGGCCGCACCGGACGGGCGGGGAGCCAGTCGCTCACCGCCTCGAGGACTCCTCCGATCAGCTTGACCTTGGCTTCCCCGGGTTCGCCGGCGTCGAAGACCGCGGCCAGGCCACGCCCTTCGCGCGTGAGTCCGAGGGCGGCATGACTCACGATCTCGGGGGCGTCGGGCCGCGCGGAGACCGTTTCGATGCGGCACGGGCTCCAGGATTGGTAGCCGTTCACGAGTGCGACGAGCGGGCCCGTGCCGGGAAGAACCTGTGCCTCGGTCGCCGCCAGAAAGCGCACGCCACGGATCGTCGCGAGGACTCGGTCGGGATAGACGCTGACCGTGATGCTGCCCTGGGCACCGGGACCCGCCTCCCAGGCGGCGAATTCCGCTTCGATCCAGACGCCACCGGCCGTTCCGGCGCGGCCGCGGACCGCGAGCGACTCGCCACCGGGCGGGCGCCGATTGGCGACGCTGATATCTTGCAGGTCTGCGAGCGTGACGAGGGTCTCGCCCACGAGGACGCCGAGCGTCGCGTCGCGGACCAACGGAACGGGCGGACCGTCGCCGTGGTACCACAACGACCACCGGCGTTGCGCGTCGAGATCGAAACGCAGTCCCCCTACTCTCGCCACCCGGCCGCCGGGATGCGAGATTCGTGAGCCCCAAAGTCCGGCGGAGGCCGCTCCACTGAGGAGAACGAACGTGCGTCGATCCATGGCAACAATGTTGGTGGTCCTGGGCGCTTTGTCCACGAAGCTCGTCGCGCAATCGGTTGGTGGCGACAGCGTCGGGCGCAAGGGCGGAGGCGCGGCGATCGGCGTCGGCTTCGCGGCGACACTCGGGAGCGGCTGGCAGCTCGAGACTGGCGAAATCGGTTACGTGCGGCGCATGACGCACGGACCGGTGCGCGCGCTGTCGCTGGGCGCGCGGCTCGGCTCGTTCATCGACGAAGGGGCGATCATCGGGGGCGGACGCGGCTTCGTGTTCGCCACGACGCTGGCGGCGCGTTCCGGCCGGCTCATGCTCGCCGAGCTGGGCGACGAGAACAACCTGACGCAGATCGGCTTCGACGTCACGCTCGAGGCGACCGGCTACCTCACCACGAACTCGCCGATGCCGCAGGGCTCGACGTGGGGCGCCGTCGCGTTTCTCCCCGGGTTCCGCGTGGGCGGCGGAGACGGTCCGCAGTACGGTCTCGTGATCGGCCCGACCGTGTTCCTCGGCTCCAAGAACGAGGTGCGCGGCCTGCTCGCCTTCCGCGTCGAGGCGCCGCTGGCGCGCCGGGAGCGCCATCCCTAGGTTTGCGGCCAATGGCCGCTCCGCAGCTCGAATCCGACCATCCCGGCCTCGGCGTCCTCGCGGAGGTCGCCAAAGTTCTGGCTGACGGGCCCCCCGTCGAAGAGGGGCTGAGCGGCGTGGTGTCGGTGTTGCGGCGCGGCCTCGCGTTGCGCCGCTGCCGCCTCTGGCTCCGATCGGGCGACGGCACGCGGTACCTCCCCATCGCGAGTCCCGGCGACGAAGCCTTGCTCCCCGGGTTCGCGGCGCCCGTCGCGCAGTGGGTGGCCGCGGGACCCCATCAGGAGCCGGGTCCGGGGGGGACGTTGTTCCGGCTGCCTCTCGTGCACGACGGGGCACCGCTCGGCTGCTTCGAAGTCGTCATTCCCGAAGGCCGCCAGGAGCGCATGGCGCACGACGTGCTCGTCGTGGTGGCGCAGATGCTCGCGCCGCTGCTGGCCGCCACCGAGCTGTCGCAGGATCTCGCCTCCGAGGTCGCGCTGCGCACGCGCGAGCTCGAGGCGCAGCGCAACTTCGCCGCCCGCATCATCGACTCGCTCCCGCTCGGCCTGTATGTGATCGACCGCGAGTATCACATCCGCGCCTGGAATCGCAAGCGGGAGACGGGCACACAGGGCGTGTCGCGCGAAGAGGCACTGGGGCGGGGCGTGTTCGAAGTGCTCGATCGCCAGCCGCGGGATCTTCTGCAGCAGGAGTTCGACGGCGTGTTTGCCACCGGCGAAATCCAGCAGGTGGAGATGGAGTCGGTGGCAACGGGCGAGGCGCGCTACTACCGGATCACCAAGATCCCGATGCGCTTGGACGGCGACGAGATCTCGCATGTCATCACGATCGGCGAGGACGTGACGGCCTGGCGCCAGGCGCAGCAGCGGCTGACGCAGACCGAGAAACTTGCCGCCGTCGGCCAACTCGCCGCGGGCGTGATGCATGAGATCAACAACCCGCTCGCAACGATCCTCGCTTGCAGTGAGGCGCTCGCGTTGGGGCTCGCCGACCTGGCGCCCGGCGAGCGGCACGCGCAAGAGGAGTACATCAAGATCATCGACACCGAGGTGCAGCGCTGCCGGCGCATCGTCGACGGCCTCCTCGACTTCTCGCGACCGAAGACCGGCCACAAACGTCCTGTCGATATCAACGCGGTGATCGAGCAGACCCTGTTCCTGCTCAAGCACCACGAGCGCTTCAAGTGGCTCAAAGTGGAGCGGCAATTCGGCGCCGGGCTGGGGTCACCATCCGCCGACCCGGAGCGGCTCATTCAGTGCTTCATGGCGCTGATGCTCAACGCCCTCGACGCGATGAGTGCCCGCGGCCTGTTGACCGTGCGCACCGGCGCAAACCCGCACCGCGGGGACGAGATCCTGATCGAGTTCATCGACACCGGCACCGGGATCTCGCAGGACGACCTCTCCAAGATTTTCGAGCCGTTCTTCACCACCAAGCCGCAGGGACGGGGAACCGGGCTCGGCCTTTCGGTGGCGTACGGCATCGTGGAGGAGCACCGCGGCAGGATCGAAGTGGAATCGCAGGTTGGCGTGGGGAGCAACTTCAAAGTGTATCTGCCCGTCGCATGAAAATCCTGGTGGTCGAGGACGATAAAACGGTCGGCGAGTATGTGCGCCGAGGGCTGGACGAGGCCGGCTACCACGCGGAGCTCGTGGGCGACGGGGATCAAGGGTTGCGGCTTGCCACGGGCGGGCACTTCGATTTGCTGGTGCTCGACCTGCGGCTCCCCAAACTGTCCGGAATCGAGGTCCTGCGCACGCTACGGGACCGGGGGAATGGCCTGCCCGTCCTGGTGCTCACCGCCCAGGACGCCGTCGACTTCAAGGTGCAGGCGTTGCGCATGGGCGCCGACGACTACGTGACGAAGCCGTTCGCGTTCGAGGAGCTGCTGGCGCGCGTCGAGGCGCTGGGGCGCCGTCCCAAGGCGATCACGCCGCCGGTCCTCAAAGTGGCCGACCTAGGTCTCGATACGGGCAGCCGCGAGGTGACACGGGGCGGGCGGGTGATCGAGCTGACCCCGAAGGAGTACGCCGTCCTCGAGTACTTGATGCGCCACCAAGGACGCGTGATGTCGCGGACGCTGATCACCGAGTACGCCTGGGACTACCATTTCGACCCGGGCACGAACATCGTCGACGTGGTGATCACGCGCCTGCGGAAGAAGATCGACCACGGCCGCGAGCCGAAGCTGATTCACACGGTCCGCGGCGTGGGTTACGTCGTGAAGCCCTGATATGGAAAGTATTCGCGGGCGGCTGACCCTGTGGTACGCCACCGCACTGATTCTCAGCCTCGCCGTCTTCGCTGTCGTGCTGTACCTCGCGCGGCGCAGGGCCTCCTACCAGGATCTGGACTCGCGCATCCAATCGGAAGCCGATCTGACGGCCGGCATTCTGGCCGAGAGCTATCGCGCGCGCGGCGTGCTCGTCGAGCCCGACACGGCCAACCGGCCAGTCTTGATCTCCGAGGTCGCAGCGGTGCTCGAGGTCGTCCCGGATTACCTCGTGCTCACGAGCCGCGACGGGCGGCTGCTGTTCGCCTCGCCGGACGCGCGCGCCCTCACGTTCGCTGAGTTTGAGCGCCTCACGGCGCTCGTGGCGCACACCCCGCCGGGGGGCAGCCGCGCTCCGGGACGACACCAGGTCGGACCGAACGGTCCGACATTGCATTATGTCATCCGTGACATCCCGCAGGCGGGCGGCCAGTTCGGCGCGCTGTTCGCGGGCGCCGACACTCGCAGTGCCGAGCTGGGACTGCAGCAGCTCGTCTCCACGATCGTGGTCGCGTTCGTCATCGGCCTCGTGCCGGCGGTGTTGGTCGGCCGGTGGCTGGCGGGTCGGGCGCTCGAGCCGGTGGATCAAATGATCACAGAGGTGCGCGAGATCACCGACGGGCGTACGCTGCACCGGCGGCTCGCGGTGCCCATGGTGAAAGACGAGCTGGCGCGGCTGGCCGAGACGCTGAATCAGATGATGACGCGCCTCGAGCGCAGTTTCGCCGCGCTGCGGCGCTTCACGGCCGACGCCAGCCACGAGTTGAAGACGCCGCTCACGGTCGTGCGGGCGGGCGTCGAGCGCGCCATCACGCGGCCGGACGTCCCGCAAGAGACGCTCGCGGCGTTGGAGGAAACCCTCCAGGAAGTGAATCGCATGACCGAGCTGCTCGATTCGCTGCTCACCTTGGCGCGCGCCGATGAGGGTCGCGCCGAGCTGCACCGCGAGCCCGTGGATCTGCGGGGCATCGTCACGGAAGCGGGCGAGACCGGCGACCTGCTGGCGGACCACGCTGGCGTCACCATGGAAATCCGCACGCCGCCGGACCCGGTCGTCCTCGCCGTAGATCGGAGCCGTGTTCGCCAACTGGTTCTGAACCTCATCGAAAACGCCGTGAAGTACACGCCCCGCGGTGGCCAGGTGTCCGTTCAGCTGAGCGCCAACGACGGCCAGATCCTGCTCACCGTTGCCGACAGCGGGATCGGTATCGCCCCGGGCGACCTGCCGCACATCTTCGACCGCTTCTGGCGCGCCGACTCGGCGCGCACGCGCACCGGCGCACGGCCCGGCACCGGACTGGGCCTCGCGATCAGCAAGTGGATCGCCGAAGCGCACGGTGGCGCGATCGAGGTGCAAAGCCGCCCAGGGCGCGGGACCACGTTCACGGTGACGTTCCCGCGCGGCGACGCCTAAGCCTCACTCCGGTTTCACCGAACTGTCATCTGGCTTCCACGTGTCCCTCAGGTCTGTGGCGCATCATGTCGGAGAACCACTCTCCGGAGGATGCATATGCGCGCCAGTGGCATCGTTTCACTCACCACCCACGTGATGCTCGTCGCCGCCGCGGTGTGGGCGACGACCGAGGCTCACAACCTCGCGCCGTCGACGCCCGTCAGCTTCGTCGAGGTCGCCGCCCCGAGCGGGCCGACCCGTGGATCAGAGCCTCCCGGGATCCCCACCCCGACGATCGATGGGCGTGTGGATGTGCCGCCCATAGAGCCACCGGCAATCGGTGGGTCGGACTTCGAAGCAACGGTGCTCAGTTTCGATATGCACCCGCTGTCCGGCCCGGTCCTTGCACCAGCGAGGTCGGGGAGTGGGGAGCCGATCGACGTTGCGCTCGCCGAAGAGTTGCCCATGCTGCTGGCGGGCCCGGTCCCCGCGTATCCCGAGCTGCTGCGACAGGCGGGCGTACAGGGACGCGTCATGCTCGAGGCGGTAGTGGACACAGGGGGCCACGTGGAGCCGGGGTCCATCGTCGTGGTGGCGGCAGCGCATCTCGGATTTGTTGCGCCCGCGCGGCAAGCGGTCGCGGCGATGTTGTTTCGGCCGGCGCGCGTGCGTGGACGGGCGGTGCGGGTGCGCGTCCGCATCCCTATGGACTTCGCGCTGCGGCGGTAACGCCAAGTCTCACGGCGCTGTCATCGTTTTGTAATCTTCGTCCCACTAGCGGGTTAGCCGTCCGGCGTACTATAACATAGCCAACGAGCTTGGAGGCTCCGGCGTGTTTGAGAACCTGATCGAATCGAAACGGAAGCCCGACACGAAGAAGGCGTTCGGACTCGGCTTCGTGTCCCTGGTGGGACACAGCGTGCTCGTCCTGCTCGCGGTCATCGCGACGCTGACGGCAGGCCAGGCCGCGACCGACGCGCCCCTCGATACGACAATGGTCTTCCTGAATCAGGAAGAGAAGAAGGCCCCGGAAGAGCAGCCGCCCGTGGTCGACATCCCGCAGCTCAAGGGATTCCAGACCGTCGTGGCGCCGACCGACATCCCGACGAACATCCCGCCGATCAATCTGCAAGAGCACTTCGATCCCAAGGATTACTCGGGGACCGGCGTCGAGGGCGGCATCGGGACCGGCATCGTGCCGTCGTCCGACCAGGTGTACATGGAGTCGGTGGTGGAGGAGCGGCCCGAGGTGCTGTCGGGGCCGCAGCTCCAGTACCCCGACCTGCTGCGGCAGGCTGCCATTCAGGGACGCGTGCTCGTGCAGGCAATCATCGACACGACGGGCCGGGCGGAGCCGCCGTCGGTCAAGGTGATCCAGAGCCCGAACCCCGGCTTCGACCAGTCCGCCAAGAATTACGTGCTGCGCGCCCTGTTCCGTCCGGCGCGGGTGCACGGGCGCGCGGTGCGCGTCCTGATCAACCTCCCGATCGATTTCAAGATCAAGCGGTAATTCGCCCTAAACACGACGTGCGCACGAGAGGAGCCAAGGTCAGATGAGTTACTGGGATCTATGGCAGTCAATGGGTCCGTTCGCCAAGGGGATCGTGATCGTCATGTTCTTCATGTCGGCCTGGTCCTGGGCGGTCACCATCTCCAAGTGGATGTACCTGCGGAAGTCGCAGCAAGAGACACGGAGGTTCACCCCGGAGTTCTCCCGCTTCCTGCAGGAGGAGCAGCTCGACGGCGCGATCGCCCTGGCCGAGAAGAACAAGAAGAGCCACGTGGCTCGCGTGCTGGGCGAGGCCCTCGCCGAAGTGAAGCCCCTGCTGCGTGACCGGGCCACGATCACCGCGGCCGACATCAACTCGGCGGAACGCGCGGTCGAGCGTCAGATGCTCATCATCACCGCCGAGCTGAAGCGCGGCCTCGGCATCCTGGCGACGACGGGCGCGACGGCGCCGTTCGTGGGCCTGCTCGGCACCACGATGGGCATCGTGACCGCGTTCCAAGGCATGGCGGCCAGCGGCGGCGGCGGCTCCTTGCAGGCGATCACGGGCGGCGTCGCTGAGGCGCTGATCACGACCGCGTTCGGCCTCATCGTCGCGATCCCGGCGGTGTGGTTGTACAACTACTTCAGCACCAAGATCGACTTCCTGACGGTTGAGATGACGTACGTGTCGAAGGAGCTGATCGACTACCTCATCAAGAGCGTCGGCAGTGAATTCGGCCGCTCGATCTTCACGAAGGAATTCCAGACGCAGAAGACGTCGCAGAGCAGCGGCCCCATCAAAGGTTAGGCTGACCCATGTCGATGGCGCGAGGCAAAAAGGACTCGGTCGTCGCGGCGAACATCAACGTCACGCCGATGATCGACGTGATGTTGGTGCTGCTGATCATCTTCATGATCGTGACGCCCGCGATTACCGCGGGGTTCCAGGCCACCGTGCCGCGTGCGGTAAATCCCGACTCGCGCGAAGAACAGGAAGGCGAAATCCGCCTGGGGATCGATAAGGACGGCCACTTCTTCCTCGATATCACCGATCCCCGTAGCGGGAAATACACGGGTCCGCGCTCCATCAGCGACGCGGACTTGCCGGGCCAGCTCCTGACGCTCTACGCGACGCGCACGGTGGACAAGATCCTGTACCTCAAGGCGGACCAGAACATCGACTTCGCGCGGGTGCAGGAGGCCATCGAGATCGCCCGGAAAGCGGGCGTCCGCGTGATCGGGGCTATCGCCGAGCAGGAACGCACCGCGCATCCCACGGAGCACTAAACCATGGCCATGGGAAGCGGCGGTTCCGGCAGCGGCCTCAGCGCCGACATCAACGTCACACCGATGATCGACGTGCTGCTCGTGCTGCTCATCATCTTCATGATCACGCTGCCGCTGTCGCGGCGGGACTTCGATGTCCAGGTCCCCGCCGAGCAGCCGCCGCCGAAGCAGCAGAAGCAGACCAGCAGCGATCAGATCGTATTGGAACTGCGGGCCGACGGCTCGTACGCGATCAACACCCAGACGGTGCCGTTCGACCAGCTCGACGCGAAGTTTCATGAGCTCTACGACCAGCGGCCGGCCAAGCTCCTCTTCATCAAGGCCGCGCCGAACCGCAAGTACGGCGACATCGTGAAGGCCATGGACGTGGCGCGCGGCGCCGGCGTTCAGGTGATCGGCTTCACGCCTCGCGAAGAGCCGAAAGCCGGCGGCCGGTAGGACAGAGGCAGCGCAGGCGTTGGAAGAGGGGGGGCACGGATCACCGTGCCCCCCCTTTGTTCTTGCGGTGTATCTATTAGCCGTGCCCGACGCTCCACTCTTCACCGCGTACAGCCTGCCGGTGCGGCGACGCCCCCAGGGGCGGGCCGCCGCACTGTCGCTGCTGGTGCACGCCACCATCGCGGTCCTCGTCCTGTGGCGCGGGGCGGCTCTGCTCCAAGGGGGAGGCGGGGGCACAGGTCCGCGCGGTGGCGGGGGGGGCGGCGGCCGGACCACCGTAACCTGGTTCACGATTCCGGCGGCGTCCGCGGCGGAGGCCCTTGAAGTCCCCGCGCCGCCGGCGGTCACGGTACCCACGATCGCCCTTCCCGATCCGGTGAAGATCGACGTCGCGCCGCTCGCGGCGATCGCGCCGCAAACCACCGTCGCCGCGGGGACCGGCGATGGGACGACCGGTGGGGCCGGGCAAGGACCAGGGTCGGGCGGCGGGCAGGGTGCGGGGACGGGACCGGGGCGCGGCAACGACGTGGGACCTGGCTCGGGCGGTGAAGCCGGTTACATTCCCGCCGACGTTCGCGGGCTCATCGTGCCTCCTGACTGCGCCCGTGGTGAGTACCTCGTGCGATTCTGGGTGGAGGCCGATGGCCGCGTCTCGCACGTCGAAGTGACGCCACCCCCGAAAGACGCCGGCTGCCGCCGGGATATGCTGACGCAAATGCGGGCCTACAAGTTCCGGCCTGCGACCCGTGACGGCCTGCACGTCGCCAGCGTGTTCCCGATTCGCCTCGTGCACTGAATCATCCGTCAGGAGTTGATCGCGCATCATGCAGCTGTTCCAGCGCAAGCCGATCGCCGCGCTGTTGGCGGATAGCGAGCACGCCGGCGGCCTGAAGCGCGCCCTCGGGGCGGGCGACCTCATCATGCTGGGGATCGGTGCCGTGATCGGCGCCGGGATCTTCGGCGCCGTCGGCACCGCGGCCGCGGGACAGTACGATGCGGCCGGCAACCTGGTCCGGGCCGGCGCGGGCCCCGCCCTGGTCCTCTCCTTCCTCTTGCTCGGCGTGTGCTGCGCTCTGGCGGGCCTCTGCTACGCGGAGCTCGCTTCGATGATTCCGCAGGCGGGGAGCGCCTACGCGTACACCTACGCGACGCTGGGCGAGTTTGTCGCGTGGATCATCGGGTGGGACCTGATCCTCGAATACGCCGTCGGCAACGTGGCGGTCGCGATCTCGTGGGGCGACTACTTCAAATCGTTGCTTTCGAGCTTTGGTGTCGATCTCCCGGTGTGGCTCACGACCGGGTACCGCACCGCGCTCCTGAGCCCCGATCCCGCCGTGCACGGATTCCTCGAGTCGGCCCCCCACGTCGCGGGAATCCCAATTCTCATCAACGTGCCCGCGTTCGCGATCGTCGCGCTGATCACGTGGCTGCTGCTGCTCGGCGTCCGCGAGAGCGCCACGGCGAACAACATCATGGTGACGATCAAGCTGCTCGTCCTGGCGCTGTTCATCATCGCGGGACTGACGCACATCAACACCGCCAACTACCATCCCTTCGCGCCCAACGGCTTCCGCGGCGTGCACCAGGGCGCGGCGATCGTGTTCTTCGCCTATATCGGATTCGACGCCATCTCCACGGCGGCGGAGGAAACCAAGAACCCGCAGCGCAATCTGCCGCTGGGGATCCTGGGAGGCCTCGCGATCTGTACGGTGATCTACGTCATCGTGGGGGCGGTGTTGACGGGCATGGTGCCGTACACGGAACTGGGCGTCGCCGACCCGCTCGCCAAAGCGCTGAACAGCGCGGGGTTCACGACGGTGGGTTGGATCGTCGCGCTTGGGGCGACCATTTCGATGGCGGCGGTGCTGCTCGTCTTTCAGTACGGCCAGCCCCGGATCTTCTTCGCGATGGCGCGGGACGGTCTGCTCCCGCAGTGGGCGGCCAAGCTACACCCCAAGTACCGTGTCCCCCATATCACGACGCTCATCACGGGCATCTTCGTGGCGCTGTGGTCGCTCATCGGCGACGCCGGCGAGACCTACAACCTCACCAACATTGGGACGCTGTTCGCCTTTGCCTTGGTGTGCGTCGGCGTCGTGGTCCTGCGGTACACGGATCCCAACCGGCCTCGACCCTTCCGCGTGCCGTGGGTGTGGCCCATCGCGGTGGCCGGAACGCTCCTCTGCGGGGCCGTGATGTATGGGTTGCCGGGAGAGACCTGGGTGCGCTTCGCGATCTGGCTGGCGATCGGTCTCGTTCTCTACGCGTCCTACGGCTACCGCCACAGCCGTCTGCGGCAGCCCAACCCGCCGGCCGCAGGGAAGCCGACGACCTAGATCAGTCGCGCGGCAAGCTTCACCGCCCCAACGGGGGCGTCCACAGGCCCGTCCTTGAGGCGGGCCCGTGGCACATCGGCAGCCAACACGTCATGCAGCGCTTTGAGCAGCGCCGACCCGGGACGCAGCAGGCCACCTGCGGTCGCGACGGCGACGAGCTCGCTGCCGGGAAACTGGCGTATCAGCACACTCACGAGACGGCCCAACTCCATGGCGGCCTCGCCTACGGCGTGCTGCGCCACCGCTTCGCCTTCGCCGGCGGCATTGAGGACGTGGGGAGCGAGTGACGCGACCTGCGCCGGTGTGGCCGTCGCCGTCCAACGAATCAGGTCGTCGAGGTGCCGGAGCCCGAGGGCGACGAGGAGGCGCTCGAGCAGTGTGGACGATTCGTCGGGATCGTCGGTGGTGCGCACCGCCGCTGCGAGCGCCCGCCGGCCGAGCCAGTATCCTCCGCCTTCATCGCCGAGCTGCCACCCGTAGCCGCCGGCGCGGTGCAGGCGCGCGTCGGGGGAACGGGCGAACGCGATGGAACCGGTCCCCGCGTTCAGGAGAATCCCCGGGCCGTCACCGAACGCCGCCGCGAGGCCCACCTCACTGTCGCCGGCCACGCGGACTCGGCGCGCGACCTGTGCGGCGATGAGGGCAGCCGCGAGTTCGTGCTGTTCTTGCTCGCGGCCCGCGCCCGCCGCCCCCACCATAGCGGCGTCGGCAGGCAACGTGACGCCGGCGCTTGCCGCGGCGCGCCGCACCGTGTCCGCGATGACGGCCGCGGAGACCTCCGCGCCGCCGGGACGCATCGCGGATCCGGGGCCATCCGCGCGCGCCAGCACCTGCGCGTTGCGATCGCCGACCACGACCGTCGTGTGGGAGCCGCCGCAGTCGATGCCGAGGAAGACGGGCGATGTGGTCACGCGGCAGCCTCCGCCCGTCCCACCAACGACGACAGCATCCCGACGAGCACCGTCACTCCGGTGCCAAGCGGCACATACCACGGCCACGCCAGGCCGGGGAGCCAGTGCACTGGAAAGTGCGGGATCACGGCACCGAGGACGATGGGGGACATGAGGACGACACTCGCAGCGATTGCCACGATCACATCGATCTGACGCGTTCGCGGCCAAGCCCCCCCGAGGATGTACGTTCCGAGCAAGCTGCCGTAGGTGAGTGAGGCGATACTCAAGGCCAACTGCACGACGGGCGTATTGCGATCTCCGATAAAGGCGATTGCGCCTGCCACCAGCACGGCGGTCCAGATCGCGGTAAACCAGCGCCCTACCCACAACAGGTGTCCCGGGTTGTTTCGGCCTGTCAGTGGACTATAGAAATCGTGAGTGGAAGCAGAGGCGAGCGAGTTGACGGCCGACGCGTGGCTGCTCATGGCGGCGGCGAGGATGCCACCCACCGCGAGCCCCGCGATCCCCGGAGGGAGATGGGTCACGATGAATGTGGGGTAGATCGCGTCGCTCCGCATGACACCATTATCCGCGCCCGCGAGCCAGAGGCTTGTTCCTACAAGAAGGAATAGGGCGAACTGCGCGATGATGAAAACGCCAGAGCCGATGAGCGCGCGTTGCGCGTCCCTCAGTCCCCGTGCGGCCAGCAACCGTTGAACGATTAGATGATCAGTGCCATGTGACGCCGCGGCGAGAAGTCCCCCACCGACCAACCCACCCCAGAATGTGTAAAGGATTTTGAACGATGGTCGAAAATCGAGTACGGCGAGTTTTCCGGCGTCCCAAGCGCGCCCAAACGCCTCGACGCCACCGGCATCATGCGTTGCGACGATTAGCGTCGCGATACCGCCAAGCAGATACACGGCGAGTTGGATGACGTCCACCCATACGACGGCGCGGAGACCACCGAACCACGTGTAAAGGAGTGTCACGATGCCGATGGCCAGGATGCCATACGCGAGGGCTTTGTCGGTAGGGTTGGGCGTCGCGTACACGATGATAGCGAGCGGAATCGCTGTCGCGAAGATACGCACGCAGTCGGCCAGGGCTCGCGTCACGAGGAAGACGCCGGACGCGGTGCGCCGAGCTGCCCTCCCGAAGCGTCGCTCAAGACGTTGGTATGCGGTGTCCTGGGTTCCTTCGAAGTACCCTGGGAGCAAGAGTCTTGCCACGCCGATCCGACCGACCAAGTAACCAAAAGCCACCTGCAAGAACGTGAGATCTCCGCGTGACGCGAGACCGGGGACCGAGATCACGGTGACGGCCGACGTTTCCGTGGCGACGACCGACATCATCAATGCCCACCACGGAAGGCCGCGGTGTCCAAGGAAGTAGTCTGTAGCGTCGCGTTGGCGTCCGGCGAGTAGTAGGCCGAACACCATGACCGCGGCAAAATAGGCGAGGATGACCGCGACGTCGATCGGGCGCACGATCAGTCCCTAAGACAAAACGGCCCGCGTTGCGCGCGGGCCGTACTTGCAAAAACGTCTGTGGGCAACGGACTCAGACGGTGAACGACGACCCGCAGCCGCAGCCGCCGGACGCGTTTGGATTCTCGAACGCGAAGCCGGATTCCTGGAAGTTGCTCTTGTAGTCGATGCGGACGCCGTTCAGGTACTGGGCGCTGAACTCGTCCACGAACAGCCGCACGCCCGCGCTCGTGATGACGAGATCGTCGGTGGCCGGTTCGGGTTCGACGCTCAAGCTGTACTTGAAGCCGGAACAGCCGCCCGGGAGCACGGCGACGCGCAACCCCACGGTGTCGGCGGTCGCTTGTTCTTCGGCGAAGAACTTGCGGACTTCCTCGCCCGCGCGGTCCGTCAGGGTCAGCGTAATGGTCGGTTTCTGCGTGGTGCTCATCACTATCCTCCTGTCTGGCCGCAACTTAGAAGGTAGCCGGAACGATGTCAACGGTGCCCTCGGCCAAGCGCTTGCCTTAGCGACCGGCGCCCCCCCAATTGGAGGCCCATGCAACTCACCTTCGCCGACTGGCTGATCATCGGGCTGTACTTCGCGTTCAACATCGGGATCGGGTTCTACTACAAGGCGCGTGCCGGGAAGAGTACCAGCGAATTCTTCCTGTCGGGACGCAACGTGCCGTGGTGGCTCGCCGGCACGTCGATGGTCGCCACGACGTTCGCGGCTGATACGCCCCTCGTCGTCACGGGCTTCGTGGCCAAGAACGGCATCGCGGGGAACTGGCTGTGGTGGTGCTTCGTCGCGAGCGGCATGCTGACGGTGTTCTTCTACGCGCGCCTCTGGCGCCGCGCCGGCGTGATGACCGACGTCGAATTCGCCGAAATCCGCTACGCCGGCAAGCCCGCCGCGTTCCTGCGCGGCTTCCGGTCCTTGTACCTCGGCATCCTGATCAACTGCATCATCCTCGGCTGGGTCAACCTGGCGATGGTGAAGATCCTGGAACTGATCTTCGGGATCGACAAGGACCAAGCGCTCCTGATCGTGATCGGGATGATCGCGCTCACCTCGGCGATCTCGACGCTGTCGGGCCTGTGGGGTGTGCTGGTCACCGACGTGTTCCAGTTCGTGGTCAAGATGAGCATGGTGATCATCTTGGCCGTCTTCGCGGTGAACGCCGTCGGCGGCATGGAGGCCATGAAGACGAAGCTCATCGAGAGTGGCCGCAGCGACGTGTTGAACTTCGTGCCCGACATGAACTCGGCGTGGATGCCGATGATCACGTTCCTCGTCTACATCTCCCTCAACTGGTGGGCGACGTGGTATCCCGGCGCCGAGCCCGGCGGTGGCGGCTACGTGGCACAGCGCATGTTCAGCGCCAAGGACGAACGCCACTCACTGCTCGCGACCCTCTGGTTCAACATCGCGCACTACGCGATCCGGCCCTGGCCCTGGATCCTGGTGGCGATGGCGTCGGTGGTTCTGTATCCGGGACTCGCCGATCCCGAGACGGGCTACATCCGGGTCATGATCGACCACCTGCCGCCGGCGCTGCGAGGGCTTATGGTCGCGGCGTTCGCGGCCGCATACATGTCCACGATCGCGACGCAGCTCAATTGGGGCGCGAGCTATCTGGTCAACGATTTCTGGCGCCGTTTCGTGCGGCGCGACGCCGATGAGAAGTATTACGTGACGGCGTCGAAGGTCGCGACGGTGATCCTGACGATCATCTCGGCGATCGTGACGCGCTACATGGACTCCATCGGCGGCGCGTGGAAGATCCTGATCGTCACCGGGGCCGGCACCGGTGCCGTGCTGCTGCTGCGCTGGTACTGGTGGCGCATCAACGCGTGGAGTGAAGTGTCGGCCATGATCTCCGCCTTTGTCGTGTCCGTCGTCCTGCAGTTGGGCTTCGGCCTCGACACCGACCAGCCCAAGCAGTTCGCCTGGATCATGATCAGCACCGTGGCGATCACCACGGTCGTGTGGCTCGCCGTCACATACCTCACGCAGCCGGAATCGCGCGAGACATTGCTCGCGTTTTATCGGCGAACGCGGCCGTCACGAGCCGGTTGGGCCCCAATCGCCGCTTTGGCGCCGGAAGTGAAAGCATCGGCCGACGGTCTGTCGAACTTGGTCGACTGGATAGCGGGGTGCGCGCTGATCTACGGCGTGCTGTTCGGCACCGGGAAGCTGCTGCTGCACGAGACTGGCCCGGGATTGTTGCTCCTCGGCGTGGGCCTCGTGGGAGGGTTCATCATCTACCGCGACCTGTCGCGGCGCGGCTGGGCTACCGTGGTGGAGTAAGCGCGTCCACCACGAGATCGGCGACGCGCGGGCGGACCCGGCCGATGCGGTTGTTCTCGCGCGTCGGGTTCACGCGGTTCGTCAGGAGAATAATGAAGAGGTCCTTGTCGGGGTCGATCCAGATCGACGTGCCCGTGAAGCCCGTGTGACCGAAGGCGCGGGGGCCGAGTTTGGTCCCCGCGCTCGAGTTTTCAGACGGCGTATCCCACCCGAGGGCACGCGAAGAGCCGGGCGGGATACCTTGGCGGTGGGTGAATTCGTCAACCAGAGGCGGCGAAAGACGGCGGAGGTCGGCGGACGGGGCCACGCCGCCGTCTTCCGCCGTCCTACGCCGTCTTTCGAGTAGCCACTGGGCGAACCGCGCCAGATCCCCCCCGGTGCTGAACAACCCCGCATGCCCTGAGACGCCGCCGAGCTTCCACGCATTCTCGTCGTGCACCGTGCCAAGGATGATCGTCCCGTCCTGACTCCGCTCCGTCGGTGCGATCCGATCGCGCCATGATGACGGCGGGAGGAAGCGTGTGCTCGTCATCCCGAGCGGCTTGAACTCGCGCGCGTCGAGGTAGGCGTCGAGCCGCTGGCCGGTGATGCCTTCGACGGCCTGGGTGAGCACCATGGCGCCCAGGTCCGAGTACACGAACGTGTCCCCTGGCTGCCGGAGCAACGGCGTCGTGTCCGCCATCGCGAACGCCACCGCGCGGGTTGTCGCTTCGATGTAGAGCGGTCGCCAGGCGGGAAGGCCTGACGAGTGTGTCAGGAGGTGCCGGATCGTGACGCGCTCCTTGTTGGTTCCCCGAAACGCCGCCACATACCGCTGCACTGGCGCGTCGAGGTCGAGCTTTCCCTCGCTGACGAGGTTCATGCAGGCAGTCGTCAGGCCGATCACCTTCGTGAGCGAAGCGAGGTCGTACACGGTCTCGGTGGTCACTGGGCGCGCGTCGTCGATGCCGTAGTGGCCCACCGCCGTGAGCAGCAAGACGGTGTCGTGCCGGCCGACGGCGATCACCGCGCCGGGGAACGCGCTGTCCACCTGCGAGCGCAGGTAGGTGATGACGGGATCGAATCGTGCGTCTGGCGCGGGCGCCGACGGCCCCCCCCCGCCGCCCGCCAGTGTCGGACCACACGCCGTCAGCGCCCACGCTGGGACGAGGGCGAGCGCGCGTACCCTCACCGCGGCAACGGCGCGCTCAAGGTCGGGAGAGGCACCGTCGAGTCGGGCATCACGATGCCATGACCCACGGCGTACCCGGGAGGAATGCGGATGGGGAGCTTCCCTCCGATCGGTGCCCAGCCGAGCAGTGCTCGACTCACCGCGCGCTCGGAGCCGCGTACGCCGCTCCACGCTACGAGATAGGACTTCACCGTCGGCGCCTGGCTGAGCAGATACGGGCTCCCCAGCGACACGAGCACCGTGGGCTTGGCCGAGTCGGTCGCCGCGATCAACCGGGCGAGCGAATCGGGGAGCGCGAGCGTACCCCTGCCGGAAATCGGGCGGACATTGGCGGCGAATACGACCGTCGGCGCCCTGGCGATCGCCGCTCGGGCGGAGTCGTATGACTGCGGGCCCGACATCGGCCAGAGCCGGAAGAACGTGACGGTGTCGCCGCCCTTGTTCAGCGCCTCGACGATGCGCTGGCCTACGAAACTGTTCAGCTCGTCACCGTAGGCCACGAGCGTGATGCGGCTGCGCGCGGCGCGGAGCCGCGCCAGAGTGCCCGCGGTGTCCCGCACCAGCGTCAGGGCACGGGCGGCGATGTCGTTGGCGAGGTCTTGATCCGCCTTCGAGCCGACGATGCGCATGATGGAGTCGAGCGGCACCGTGCGTCGCTGGAACAGGCCGAGGCGCCGCTTGATCTCGAGCACGCGGCGCACCGAGGCGTCGAGACGCTCGGCCGTGATCCGGCCGTTCGCGACGGCCGCGACCATGGAGTTGATCGCCGAGTCGGGGTCGGCGGGCATGAGGAGGAGGTCCGAGCCGGCGAGGAAGGCGCGCACCGTAGCTTCGCCGGGCCCGAACTTCGAGACGATCGCGCCCATGTCCAGCGCGTCGGTCACGACGAGACCGCGGAACTTGAGCGAGTCGCGCAGCAGGCCCGTCAGCACCGCCGGCGACAGCGTGCCGGCGTCGTCGCCGCCCGTCAGGGCCGGGAAGGCAATGTGCGAGCTCATCACGACCTCGGCGCCGGCGTCGATCCCGGCGCGGAACGGGATCAGCTCGAGGGTGTCGAGACGGCCGTAGGTGGCGCGAATGACGGGCAGGCCGATGTGCGAGTCGGTCTCCGTGTCGCCGTGACCGGGGAAGTGCTTGAGTGTCGCCAGCATCCCGTTGTCTTGCAGTCCGCGCACGTAGCTGCGGACGAGCCGCGCGACGGCGCGCGGGTCCTCGCCGAACGACCGCGTATTGATGATCGGGTTCAACGGATTGTTGTTGACGTCGGCATCGGGGGCGAAGTTGACGTGGATGCCGACGGCGCGTCCCTCGAGCGCGGCCACCCGGCCGATCGTGTACGCGTCGCGCTCGTCACCGGTGGCGCCCGCCGCCATGATGGCGGGGAAGCCGGTGGCGCCCACGACGCGCATCGCGGCGCCCCACTCGAGGTCCGCGGAGATGAGGAGCGGGAGGCGTGAGCGGCGCTGCAGCGCGTTGAGCTTGGCCGCGATGTCGAACGGCGAGCCGACCGAGACGATGATGCCGCCGACCTGGAGCGTGTCGACCCAGCGTGTGGCGACCTGGAAAGCGGAGTCGTCGAACGCCGCGTAACTTCCGGCGAGCCAGGGGACGACGAGCTGCGCGACCTTTTGGCGCGTGGACAGCGAGGCGAGGATCGGGTCGGCCGGAGCAGGCCCGGTGGTGCGGGCGACACCGCCGGCACATCCGGCGACCAACGTGACTACAAGGAGCTTATGCGCGCGCATCATCTCATGGGGTTGTTGGTTGCGATCGCCTGCGCTCCGCCGACACGAGCGCAGGTGCGTCCCGGCATCGAGGTGCTGGTCAGCGATTCGGCGCACCTGATCACCGGGAAACGTCTCGGTCTGCTCACCAATCACACCGGCATCGATCGTCAGGGCCGCCGCGACGTCGACGTCCTAATCGCCAACGGCCAACGGCCAACGGCGTTATTCTCGCCCGAGCACGGCTTTCGCGGCACGGAAGACCGGCCCGGCTTGCCCGATGGCGTGGACTCCGCTACCGGTCTTCCAATCTATAGTCTGTACGGCGGATCGCGCGCCGCCGCCCGCGCCGCGCTCGATTCGGTCGACGTCCTGCTCGTGGATCTCCAGGACATCGGCGCCCGATACTACACCTACCCTGCGACCGCCGCGTCACTCATGCGCGACGCCGCGCGGGCCGGCAAGCGCGTCATCGTGCTGGATCGGCCCGACCCGATCGGCGGCGTGCAGGTGCAGGGGAATGTGCGCTCGCAGGCCGTGAATCCGGACTCGGTGCTGGTCGGGTTTTTGCCGATCGCGATGCGTCACGGGATGACGCTCGGCGAGCTGGTGCGAATGGCAAATGACGTGCGCGGCATCGGCGCCGACCTCGTCGTGGTGCCGGCGGCCGGCTGGACGCGCGGCTCGCTGTTCGACGGGACCGGGCTCCCGTGGGTGAAGCCGTCCCCCAACATGCCCGACCTCGAGAGCGCGTTGCATTACCCGGGGATCTGTCTCTTCGAGGGCACGAATCTGTCGGTAGGGCGGGGGACCGGCTTCGCCTTCCAGGTGATCGGTGCCCCGTGGCTCGCGCCGGACTCGGTGCGGCGCCGGCTTCCGGCGAGCGCGCTGGCCGGAGTCGAAGTGACGCCGACGGTGTTCACGCCGCGCACACCGACAGACCGCAAGTACGACGGCGTCGAGCTGCGGGGACTGCGCTTCCACGTCACCGATGGGAACCAGTACGATCCGACGCGACTCGCCGTGGCGTTGCTCGCCGCGCTCCGGGCGGTCCATCCGGACTCGTTTCGGTTTCGCGCCGAGAGCTTCGACGTGCTGGCGGCGGGTGCCGACCTGCGCCGCGCACTCGAAGCCGGGCGGTCCGCACAGGAGATTTGGGCGACGTGGGAGGAGGACTTGAAGCGCTTCCGGTTGGTGCGCGCCAAGTACTTGCTCTACTAGGACTTTTGGCCTTTCCGCCTCTTCCCGGGGCTATTACTTTCCCCGGGCCTATGAACGTCATCCCCCAAATCGTGAAGGACGGGTTCGTGCGGCTCGTGGCGCCGATCGCCCGCGCCTCGATTCGCGCGGGGATCCGGCCCAACGTCATCACCACCATCGGTACGCTGATCGTCGTCGGTGCAGGAGTGGCCTTCGGTTTAGGGGCAATCAGGCTCGGTGGGTTGCTCCTCCTCCTGAGCGGCATTTTCGACATCCTCGACGGGGAGGTTGCGCGCCAGGGTGGGATGAGCACGACGTTCGGGGCGTTCTACGATTCGACGCTCGACCGCGTCGGGGAGTCGGCGGTCTTCGCGGGGCTCGCTATTTATTTCGAGCGCGGCGGCGTGCCGGTCGCCCGGCAGACGGCGGCGCTGGGGATCGCGCTCGCCGCCTTGGCCATGTCGATGCTGGTGTCGTACGCGCGGGCGCGCGCCGAAGGGCTCGGCCTCGAGTGCAAAGTCGGAATCGCCCCCCGCGCCGAGCGGATCCTGCTCCTCGGCGCGCCGGCCCTGCTGTTCGGACCGGGCCGCAACGGCATGCTGCTGTTTTGGATCGTCGCTATTCTCGCGGTTGCCGCCACGATCACGGTCGTTCAGCGCGTGGTGTACGTCGCGCGCATCGCGGATACCGCACCGCGCCAGACGGTAAAACGAGAAACGTTGCCCGGCGTCGCTACTCGCCGGAAAGGACACTGATCGTGCCGCAGAAGACGGGACGGGACATCGCGCCCGCCAAGGGAAAGCTGGGCGTCATGCTCGTGGGGTTGGGGGCCGTGTCCACGACCTTCATCGCCGGCGTCGAGAATGTGCGCCGCGGGCGCGCGCTGCCGATCGGATCGCTCAGCCAGATGGCGACGATCCGTCTCGGCAAGCGGACCGACAAGCGCACGCCGAAAATCAAAGACTTCGTCCCGCTCGCCGATCTGCAAAACCTCGTCTTCGCCGCGTGGGACCCGATTCCCGATGACGCGTACACCGCCGCCGTGAAGGCCGGCGTGCTCGACCGGCACGAGCACCTCGATCCGATCAAGGATTTCCTGCAGGGGATCAAGCCGCTGCCGGCCGCGTTCGATCAGTACTACGTCAAACGGTTGCAGGGGACGAACGTCAAACAGGGCAAGTCCAAGCGCGACCTTGCCGAGCAGCTGCGCAAGGACATTCAGGTATTCAAGAAGACCGTCGATCGCGTCGTGGTCGTGTGGTGCGCGTCGACGGAGATCTTTCTGACCGCGGGGCCCACCCACCAGTCGCTCGCGGCGTTCGAGAAGGCGATGGACGCGAACGACTCGACGATCGCGCCGTCGATGCTGTACGGCTACGCGGCGCTGATGGAAGACGTGCCCTTCGCCAACGGCGCGCCGAATCTGACGGTGGACTTTCCGGCCCTCGAGCGCCTCGCCGAAGAGCGCAAGGTCCCGATCGGCGGCAAGGACTTCAAGACGGGCCAGACGATGATGAAGTCGGTGCTGGCGCCCGCCTTCAAGGCACGCATGCTCGGGCTCGCCGGCTGGTACTCGACGAACATCCTGGGCAACCGGGACGGCGAAGTGCTGGACGATCCCGAGTCGTTCAAGACCAAGGAGGAGTCGAAGCTTGGTTTGCTCGAGCACATCCTCCAGCCGGAGATGTATCCCGACTTGTACGGCAAGATGTACCACAAGGTGCGGATCAATTACTATCCGCCCCGCGGAGACAACAAAGAGGGCTGGGACAACATCGATATCTTCGGGTGGCTCGGCTACCCGATGCAGATCAAGGTCGACTTCCTGTGCCGCGACTCGATTCTCGCAGCGCCGATCGTGCTCGACCTGGCGCTGTTTTTCGACCTGGCGCACCGCGCCGGGCTCTTCGGCATTCAGGAATGGCTGTCGTTCTACTTCAAGAGCCCGCAGGTGGCCGCCGGACTCTATCCCGAACACGACCTCTTCATCCAACAGACGAAGCTCAAGAACACGCTGCGCTGGATGATGGGAGAAGAGCAGATCACGCACTTGGGCGTCGAATACTACGAGTACGCCGACAAGTAGCCGCATTCCACCTCGCACCGTTTCCAGGAGACCGTCGCCCTTGACGAAGCCGACGTTGACCGCCGCGCTCGCCCTCGCGGGCCTCATGTTCCTCGGATCCACCGCCGTCGCGCAGGTCGCGACGTCCACGCCTCCACCCGCGCAGCACGCCGGCGGTGAGGCCTCCCTCGTCCTCCCCGACCTCTCCCAGGCGACGTTCCTGGGCGGGATCGGCGGCAGGGCGCTGCTCATGTCGGGCCTGGTCGTCTGCGCGCTCGGCCTGCTCTTCGGCCTCGCGATCTACACCCAGCTGCGGAACCTCCCCGTGCACAAATCGATGCGGGAGATCTCGGAGCTGATCTACGAGACCTGCAAGACGTACCTGTTCACGCAGGGCAAGTTCTTGATGATCCTGTGGCTCTTCATCGGGGCGATCGTGGCGCTCTACTTCGGCGCGTTGGCACACACGGTGGATGCCGCCGGCAACGTCAGTCGCGGGTTCCCTGCGATCAAGGTCGTCGTGATCCTGCTCTTCAGTCTCATCGGGATCGCGGGCAGCTACGGCGTCGCCTGGTTCGGGATTCGCGTCAATACGTTCGCCAACTCGCGCACCGCCTTCGCCAGCCTCACGGGCAAGCCGTTCCCCGGCCACGACATTCCGCTCAAGGCGGGGATGAGCATCGGGATGCTGCTCATCAGCGTCGAGCTCGTGCTGATGCTCTTGATCTTACTGTTCGTGCCGGGGGACTATGCCGGCCCCTGCTTCATCGGCTTCGCGATCGGCGAGTCGCTCGGCGCCGCGGCACTGCGCGTCGCGGGCGGCATCTTCACCAAGATCGCCGACATCGGCGCCGACCTGATGAAGATCGTCTTCAAGATCAAGGAAGACGACGCGCGCAACCCCGGCGTGATCGCCGACTGCACGGGTGACAATGCCGGCGACTCCGTGGGGCCCTCGGCCGATGGGTTCGAGACCTACGGCGTGACGGGCGTCGCGCTGATCTCGTTCATCCTGCTCGCGGTGCACGAACCACTGGTCAAAATCCAGTTGCTCGTCTGGATCTTCGTGATGCGCGTGACGATGATCGTGGCGTCGGGCGTGTCGTACTTCGTCAATGCCGCGATCACCAAGGCACGGTATCGCAACGCCAGCCATATGAACTACGAGTCGCCATTGAACCAGCTCGTGTGGCTCACGTCGCTCGTGTCGGTGGCGCTGACCTTCCTCGTCTCGTGGCTCATCATCCCCGTCGTCGGCGGCGATCCGTCCCTGTGGTGGAGGCTCTCCCTCGTGATCACCTGCGGCACGCTCGCGGGGGCGATCATTCCGGAGCTCGTAACGGTCTTCACGTCGCTCAAGTCGTCGCACGTGCGCGAAGTCGTGACGTCTTCGCGCGAGGGCGGTGCCTCGCTCAACATCCTGTCGGGATTCGTGGCGGGGAACTTCAGCGCATTCTGGCTCGGCATGGCGATGCTGGGTCTAATGAGCGTCGCCTACTTGTTGAGTATGACCGGACTCGGCACCCTGATGCTGGCGCCGGCGGTCTTCGCGTTCGGCCTCGTGGCGTTTGGATTCCTCGGCATGGGCCCGGTCACGATCGCGGTCGATTCCTACGGCCCCGTGACCGACAACGCCCAGTCTGTCTATGAGCTGTCGACCATCGAACAACTTCCGGGCATCAAAGCCGAGATCAAGAAAGACTTCGGCTTCGACGTCGACTTCGCGCGGGCCAAGGAGAACCTCGAGGAGAACGACGGGGCGGGGAACACATTCAAGGCGACCGCCAAGCCCGTCCTCATCGGCACCGCCGTCGTGGGCGCCACCACCATGATCTTTTCGATCGTGCTGGGCCTCACGGAGGGACTGCGCCCGGAGCTCGTGACCAATTTGTCCATCCTGTATCCGCCGTTCCTGCTTGGGCTGATGGCGGGCGGCGCGGTGATCTACTGGTTCACCGGCGCGTCGACCCAGGCCGTGACGACCGGCGCCTACCGCGCCGTCGAGTTCATCAAGGCGCACATCAAGCTCGAAGGGTCGACCAGGGCGTCGGTAGCGGACAGCAAGAAGGTGGTGGAGATCTGCACGCAGTACGCCCAGAAGGGGATGTTCAACATCTTCCTGACGGTGTTCTTCGCGACGCTCGCCTTCGCCTTCGTCGAGCCGTACTTCTTCGTCGGCTACCTCATTTCGATCGCTTTGTTCGGCCTGTATCAGGCGATCTTCATGGCCAATGCCGGCGGCGCGTGGGACAACGCGAAGAAGATCGTCGAGACCGAGCTGAAGCAGAAAGGCACCCCGCTACACGACGCCACCGTCGTCGGCGACACGGTCGGCGACCCGTTCAAGGACACGTCGTCCGTCGCGATGAACCCGATCATCAAGTTCACGACGTTGTTCGGGCTGCTCGCGGTCGAGTTGGCGGTGTCGCTCACCGCGGAGCGCGGCGCGACGCTGAGCCACCTGCTCGCCGCCGGGTTCTTCGCCGTCGCCCTCGTGTTCGTGTGGCGCTCGTTCTACCGCATGCGGATTGAGACGGGCCGGGTCGCCGCGCGGTGACCGGGGCCTGATGACCGCCGCCCAGATCGCCGTCACGGCCGCCGGGGCCGCGGCCATCGCGTGGGTGCTCTGGTACTTCCTGTTGTCGCGCGGGCGCGCCGTGGCGGCGACCGCCGCGGGTGGCGTGCAGGAAGTGCGGGTGCTCGTGAAGGGCGGCTACACGCCCGACACGATCGTCGTGCAGGCCGGAAAACCCGTGCGCCTGCAGTTCTACCGCGACGAGACCGCCGACTGTTCGGAACGCGTGGTGTTCGAGCGGTTCAAGATCGACCAGATGCTCCCGGCGTTCCAGACGACCGCGGTCGAGTTCACGCCCGAACAGCCGGGCGAGTATCCGTTCCGCTGCGGCATGAACATGCTCAAGGGCCTGCTGATCGTAGAGCCGCCCGGCGACCGCCGCTCCGCCAGTTCCCCCCACAAGTTCCATGAGTAAGGCGCGCATCGTCCTGCCCATCGAGGGGATGAGCTGCGCCAGCTGCGCGGCCACCGTGCAGGAAGCTCTGGGGGCGGCGCCCGGCGTATCGTCCGCGGCCGTGAACTACGCGACCGCGAAAGCCGCGGTCGACTACGACGACGGTCAGACGAACGTCGCGCAGCTCATCAAGAGCGTGCGCGAAGCGGGCTACGACTGCGGCAAGGCGGCCGTGACGTTCAACGTCACGGACCTCCACTACGCGCCGAGCGTGGCGCCGCTCGAGCGGGCGCTGCGCGACGTCCGGGGCGTGATCCGGGCCGTGGCCAACCAGGCGACTGAAACGGTCACCGTCGACTACGTCCCCGGCGTGACCACGGCCGAGGACCTGGAGCGGGGGGTGCAGTCGGCCGGGTTCGAGGTCGCCGAGCCGATCGCCGCCGAAGATCCGGTGGAGCGGGAGCGCATCGCGCGCCGGCGCGAGATCCGTACCCTCACCGGCAAATTCGCGCTGGCCGCCGCGGTGGCGGTTGTCGCCATGGCCGCCTCGATGTTGCTCATGGCCGACCGGCCCGCCGGTGAGCACGGCACATTCAAGCAGTTCGACCTGCTGGGGCGCCTGCTCATGCCGGTCGCGGTCGTGCTACGCGACTGGGTCTCGGGGCAGGGCTTCGAGATCGATCTCGAGTGGGTGAAGCGCGGCCTCGGTCTGCTCACGCTGCCGGCGGTCGTGTGGTCCGGCCAGCAGTTCTACAAGGGCGCGTGGAGCGGGCTGCGCCACCGCACCGCGGACATGAACACGCTGATCGCGGTCGGCACCGGGGCGGCGTTCCTGTATTCCCTGGTGGCCACCGCTGTCCCGGGCATGTTCATCCGCGCGGGCCTCCCAGCCGACGTCTACTACGAAGCCGTCGCGGCGATCATCGCACTGATTCTCCTCGGCCGGCTCCTCGAGGCACGCGCCAAGGGTCGGACCTCCGAGGCGATCCGCCGCCTCGCCGGTCTGCGTCCCAGGAATGCGCACGTCGTACGCGAGGGCAAGGAAACCGACATCGCCGTCGAGGCCGTCCTCGTCGGCGACCTCGTGATCGTGAAGCCTGGCGAGAAGGTCCCCGTCGACGGCGTCGTGACGGACGGGGCCTCGGCGATCGACGAGTCGATGCTCACCGGGGAGCCGATGCCGGTGGCCAAGAAACCAGGCGACGAGGTCATCGGCGGCACGATCAACACGACGGGGAGCATCACCTTCCGCGCCACCCGCGTGGGGAAGGAGACCGCCCTCGGCCAGATCGTGCAGCTGGTCGAGGACGCCCAGGCCACCAAAGCCCCAATTCAGAAGCTCGCCGACCGCGTGGCCGGCGTGTTCGTACCGATCGTGATGGCCGTCGCCATCGCGGCGTTCGTCCTGTGGTTCGACTTCGGACCCCCGCCGGCGATCCTGTTCGCGACGATCGCGCTCGTCACGGTCCTGATCATCGCCTGTCCCTGCGCCCTCGGCCTCGCGACGCCGACGGCGATCCTCGTCGGGACCGGCAAGGCCGCGGAGTACGGGATCCTGATTCGCAGCGGTGAAGCGTTGGAGCGCCTCGCCAAGGCCAAGACCGTCCTGCTCGATAAAACGGGAACGATCAGCGAGGGGAAGCCGACGGTCACGCACATCATGACCGCCCGCCGCCCCGACGGCACGCCCATCAGTCACGCTGATGTGCTCAAGTGGGCCGCGGCCGTCGAGCAGCGCTCCGAGCATCCGCTCGCGCAGGCAATTCTGAAAGCGGCGAAGGACAAACAGGTCGGGATCCTTCCCGTGGAGAAGTTCGCGGCGATGGAAGGCCGCGGCGTGCGTGGCACCGTCGACCGCCGGATCATCGAAGTGATCTCGCTGCGTCACGCGCGCGAGCGCAGTCTCGAGCTCGGCTCCCTCGGCGCCGACGCGGACCGGCTCGCCGCGCAGGGCCGCTCGCCGGTGATTTGCGTCGTCAACAACACGGTCTACGCGGTGATCGCGATCTCGGACCCGATCAAGCCGACGTCGAAGGACGCGATCGCCCACCTCAAACGGCTCGGTCTCCCCGTGGTCATGGTGTCGGGCGATTCGCGGAAGGGGGCGGAGGCCGTCGCCAAGGAGGTGGGCATCGACGACGTGCTCGCCGAGGTGCTGCCGTCGCAGAAAGCGGACATCGTGAAGAAGCTGCAGCGCCAGGGGAAGCATGTCGTGATGATCGGAGACGGGATCAACGATGCGCCGGCGCTCGCGCAGGCGGACGTCGGCATTGCGATCGGCACCGGCACCGACATTGCGATGGAGGCGTCCGACGTCACGCTGATTCGGGGTGATCTGCGCGGCGCCGTCACCGCCATTGCGCTGGCGCGCCGCACGATGCGCACGATCCGTGTCAATCTCGTCTGGGCGTTCGGCTACAACGTGCTGCTCATTCCCGTAGCCGCGGGTGCGCTGTATCCGTTCACCGGCTGGCTGTTGTCGCCCGTGCTCGCCAGCGCGGCGATGGCGTGGTCCAGCCTCTCGGTGGTGCTCAACAGCCTGTCGCTCAGGCGATTCAAACCGGCGTGGGGAGGGGCAACCTGATGCGCTACTTCCATCGGACCAGCGCGAGTCCCGAACGGGTGCTCGAGGCGGCCAAGAGCTTTTTCGGCGGGCGGTCGACGCCGGCGGAGGAGTCGCCGCGGCGCCGCGCCTATCACGGGTCGCTCGGGCGGGTCACGATCACCGCCCGCCCCGAGGCGGGGCATTACACATTCGTGGAAGTCGCGACCGACCAGGTGGGCGAGTCGGAGCTCGACAAACTCGCCAAGCGATTTCTCGCCGAGGTGCACCGCCTCGTGGAGCCGGCGCACGAGGTGCGCGGGGCCTACTAGCCGCCCAGCTTCGCGCCGTATCCGGCTTTCTGTACCGCCCCGATCAACTCGACCGTCGTGATGGCGTCGTCGTTGAAATCCACCTCGGCTTCGCCTTCCGGCAGATCGACCACGGCCGAATAGACGCCCGTCACCCCCTTGAGCGCTTTCTCGACCTTGGCCAAGCAGTGACCGCAGGTCATGCCGGTGATTTTCAGCTTGACGTTCGCCATAGGCTCTCCTTCGACTATAATTTAGCTCATGGCTCCGCGCGCCGCGCCCGCTTCGACGATCCCCGCGACTCAACCGACCGCCCTGCCGGCGGTGCTGACGCGCGACCAACTGCTCGAGATCTACTATTACCTGCGTCTGACCCGCACCCTCGAGGAGCGCCTGGTGGCGCTGTACCGCCAGAGCAAGGTGATCGGCGGGCTGTTCCGTTCCCTGGGGCAGGAGGGGGAATCGGTGGCCTCGGCCTATGCCTTGGACCGCGGCCGCCATCGCGACATCCTCTCGCCGCTCATCCGGAACCTCGGCGCCCTGCTCGTCATGGGTGCCAAACCCGTCGAGATTCTGCGCCAATACATGGCCAAAGCCGAGAGCCCGACGCGCGGCCGGGAGTTGAACGTGCACTTCAACGACCTCGAAAAGGGGTACCTCGGCCAGATCTCGCATTTGGGGGACATGATCCCGGTGATGGCGGGAATTGCCTTGACGTTCAAGCTGCGTGGCGAAACGCGCGTGGGGCTCGTCTACATCGGCGACGGCGGCACCTCCACCGGGACGTTTCACGAAGGCCTGAACTTCGCGGCGGTGCAGCGACTGCCCCTCGTCGTGATCGGTGAATACAACCACTGGGCCTACTCGACTCCCCCCGAAAAACAGTTCGCCGTCAAAGACCTCGCCGAAAAAGCCAAAGGGTATGGGATACCGGCCGTGACCGTCGACGGCAACGACGTCTTCGCCGTGTACGAGGCGACGAAGTTCGCGGTCGATCGCGCGCGGCGCGGCAAGGGCGTCCACTTCATTGAAGTGAAGACCTATCGGCGTAAGGGTCACGCCGAGCACGACGATCAGTCATACCAGCCGAAGGAGGAGCTGGAGCGCTGGGCGCGCGAGAATGATCCCGTCGATCGCTACGTCGCGCGGATCCTGGGGACCGATTGGGTGAGCGAGGCGGATGTGAAGGAGATCGACGACCGGACGCGTCTCGAGGTCGATCAGGCCACCGACGCGTGCGTGGACGAGCCGCTCCCCGAGGCGAGCACGGCGCTGCCGGATGTGTACGTCGATCCGCCCGCGGCGGACAAGCTCTGGTTCAGGGCCCTGTGACGCGGGTTGCGATCCTCCTCGTGCCGGCGTTGATCGCGTGCGCTTCCACCTCGGGGACGCAGGCCAGCGGCGGGCTCAACACGGCGGACACCTTGGTCATGATCAGGTCCGATGCGCCTGGCCAAGTCATCGTACTCGATTCAGCGCGCGTGGACTCCCTACGGCAGGCCGGAATAGTCCTCGAGCGGCACGTCGACGAGCGCCCCGTGGTCCTGTTCGGGCCACAGCTGAAGTATCCCGACCATGCGCGCATGCTGTGTATCACGGGAAGGGTCGTCATACAGGCCATCGTGGGCCGCGATGGCCGCGCTGAAATCCCGTCTATTTACGTGCTTCGGCACGTCGACGCGGACCTCGACCAAGCCGCCGTGGACTATGTGTGGCACGCGTCCTTCAAGCCTGGCAAAGTCCGTGGCGTGGCGGTGCGGACCTTGGTGAACCTTCCCGTCGACTTCAAGATCCGCGGAAGGCGGTGCTGATGGCCGAAGTCACGTTTCTCGAGGCGCTGCGCCAGGGGATGTGGGAAGAGATGGAGCGCGACGAGCGCGTCTTCATCCTCGGCGAAGATGTGGGCGCTTACGGCGGCGCGTTCAAGGTCACCGATGGCTTCGCCAAGCGGTTCGGCGAGGCGCGCGTGATCGATACGCCGATTTCCGAAGCGGCGATTGTGGGCGCGGCGGCGGGCGCGGCCCACATGGGAATGCGGCCCGTCGCTGAGATGCAGTTCATCGATTTCATCTCGTGCGCCTACGACATGCTGACGAACTACGTGGCGACGGCTCGCTACCGCGCCGGCCTGTCGACGCCGATGGTCGTGCGGGGCCCCTGCGGTGGCTATGTGCGCGGTGGCCCCTTTCATTCGCAGAATCCCGAGGCCGCGTTCCTCCATACGCCCGGTCTCAAGATCGTGTACCCGGCGACCGCGCGGGATGCGAAAGGCCTGATCAAGAGCTCGATCCGGGACGAGGATCCGGTGCTCTACCTCGAGCACAAGTGGCTGTACCGCCGCATCAAGGAGCAGCTGCCGGATGGGGAGGAGGTCCTGACGCCGATCGGCAAAGCGCGGCTTGCCCGGGAGGGGAAGCACCTATCGATCATCACGTACGGTGCGACGGTGTGGAAGTCCCTCGAGGCGGCCGATCAGCTGGAGAAGGAAGACGGGTTGTCGATCGAGGTGCTCGATTTGCGCACATTGTTGCCGATGGACGATGCCGCGATCATGCAGACGGTGCAGAAGACGAACAAGGTCCTCATCGTCCACGAGGACACACGCACCGGCGGGATCGCCGGCGAGATCGCCGCGCGCATCAACGAGCGCGCCTTCGAGTGGCTCGACGGCCCGATCATGCGGGTCACTGCGCACGATGTGCCGTTGCCCTATGCGCCGACGTTAGAAGACTTTGTGTTGCCTCAAACTGAAGACATCGTGAAAGCCTCACGGTGGCTGGCCGCATACTGACGGAGAGACAATGGCTCGCGTTGACGTACTAATGCCGCAGATGGGGGAGTCGATCGCCGAAGGCACCTTGAGCAAGTGGCTCAAGAAGGTCGGCGACGAGGTGAAGCGCGACGAGCCCCTCTTCGAGATCTCGACCGACAAGGTGGACGCGGAGATTCCGGCGCCCACGGCGGGCGTGCTGGCGGAGATCAAGGTTCAAGAGGGCCAGACGGTGCCGGTGCAGACGCTCGTGGCGGTGCTCGAGACTGATAAGGGCGCTGCATCCACCGGGGCCCCCTCCGCGGCAGCCCCAGCGGCGCCGGCGCCTTCGCCAGCGCCGGCTGCGACGCCCCCTCGCCCGGCAGCCGCCCCGGCTCCCGTGACACCCAAGGGCGACGGTGCCGAGACGGCCGAGGAGCGCCTCCGCAAGAAATCGACGCCGCTCGTTCGCAAGATCGCTGCCGAGCATCGCGTCGACATCTCGACGATCCCGGGCTCGGGCTTTGCCGGCCGGGTCACGAAACAGGACCTCCTGGGGTTTATCGAGCGTGGTCCGGTGAGCGTCGCCCCAGCTGCTGGCCCCCAACTCCAAGCTCCTAGCGTCGAGCCGTGGCCCGGGGACCGCGTCGAGCCGTGGTCCAAGATCCGCAAGATCACCGCCGATCACATGATCATGTCGCGACGCACCTCGGCGCATGTCGCGAGCTTCTTCGAGGTGGATTTCACGCGCGTCGCCCAGCTGCGCGCCAAGGCCGCGGAGAAACCGACGTTCCTGGCTTACATCGTGAAGGCCTGCGCGACGAACCTGCGCAAGCACCCGGTGGTGAACGCTGCCGTGTCGGGTGACAGCACGATCTATCGGGCCGAGGTCAACATCGGGATCGCCGTGGCGCTCGACTGGGGCCTGATCGTGCCGGTGATCAAGCACGCGGACGAGTTATCGCTGACGGGTCTCGCGCGGGCGATCGTCGATCTCGGCGAGCGCGCGCGCACCAAGAAACTGCTGCCGGACGACATTCAGCGCGGCACGTTCACGATCACGAACCCCGGCGGCTTCGGTCCCTTCGCGGGTATCCCGATCATCAACCAGCCGCAAGTCGCGATCCTGGGCGTCGGAGCGATCGAGAAGCGCCCCAAGGTCGTCAGTCTTCCGGACGGCAGCGACACGATTGCGATCCGCACGATGGGCATGCTCACAATGTCGTACGATCACCGGATCGTGGACGGCGCCGACGCCGACCGCTTCCTGGCCGACGTGAAGAAGATGCTGCAGGAATTCCCCGAGGGAGCGGTTTGAACATGCCGAAAGTCCTCACCGCCGCGCGCGTCCGCGTGCCCGCACCCAACGAGGCGGAATACCTGAGCACTCTGCGGGAGTTGTGCCAGTTCGCCGACGCCCGCGGCCAGCGGATCTGGGTGTTTCGCAACGCCAAGGACCCGCGGCTCTTCATCGAGTTCTCGGAGAGTCCCACGGAAATGTCGCACCGCGCGCAGGCGTCACGGCTGCCGGAGGAGATTCAGCTCGAGAAGCGACTCCAGAGTCTCGCCACATACGCTCCCGATGCGTGGGAGCTCTGGAGCGAAGTCTCGATCCCGGCGCCGGCGCGATGAGGCGCAAGATCGTCGTCGACGGCGAGACCTGGGAAGTGTTTCCGTCCGGGCGCGTGAACGTGTACGGGCGGGATCAATTCGCCCTGCTGTTCCAGCTGGGCACCGGTCCGCAACGGAAGGTGCGGGTCACGCGCTATTCCCCCGTCGGCCATCGGTCTCCCGATCGCGCCCTCACGGAGCTGACGGACCGCCAGCTCAACGACCTCTTCCGCCAGTCTCAGCCGGCGTGGACCGCGCCGGAGGCGGCCTACGGTGCACGTTGACCTACACTGTCACTCCACGGCGTCGGACGGCGAGTGCGAGCCCGCTGAGGTGGCGCGGCGCGCGAAGGCGGCAGGGTTGGCGGCGATCGCCCTGACCGACCACGATACGACCGACGGCGTGGCCGCGGCGGCTGCCGAGGGCGAGCGCCTCGGCGTGCGCGTCGTGGCGGGGTGCGAGTTCAGTGTGAAGGCGCCGTGGGGCGAGCTGCACTTGCTGGGTTACTTCCTGCCGCTAGGGACCCCACGCCTCGAGACCTTTCTGGTCGAGACGCGCGCCGCGCGCCGCCGCCGTGGCGAACAGATCGTGGCCAAATTGCAGCAGCTGGGGATCGACATCGCGCTGGACGACGTGGAGGCGCAAGCGAAGGGCGGCGCGGTTGGGCGGCCGCATGTCGCCCGCGCCCTCGTCGAGTGCGAAGCCTCGGACGACATCAGCGACGCCTTCAGCCGGTACCTGGGGCGGGGGCGCCCTGCGTACGTCGAGAAGCCGCTCCCGCGCCTTGCCGAGGTCACGGCCCTGCTGCACGAGGCCGGTGCCGTAGCCGTGGCGGCGCACCTGGGCGACCACGGCACCGAGGGGCAACTGCGCCAGTTCCAGGAGCAAGGGCTCGATGGATTGGAAGTGCGTCATCCGAGCCACGCACCCTCCGTCGAGCAACGCCTCACCCGGATCGCCGAGCGCTTGGGGCTCGGCGTCAGCGGTGGATCGGACTGGCACGGCGACACCGAGTTCGGCGGTAACCACGCCCCCCTGGGCGGGATGCGGATTCCCCTCGAATGGCTGGAGCTGCTCGAGCAGCGGCGCGGCCTCGTGGCAAGGACGAGCGCATGAGCGAACCGTTGGCGGTGGGGGCGAAGGCGCCCGCCTTTTCGGCTGAGGCGTCGGACGGCCGGACCTACACGCTCGCCGATCTGCTGAAGGCGGGCCACGTGGCGTTGGTCTTTTACCCGGGCAACAATACTCCAGGGTGAAACCGCCAACTCTCCGCCGTGCGCGACGAGATGACCAAGTTCGAGAAAGCCGGTATCCAGCCCTTCGGCGTCAATCCGGCGGGCGTGAGCAGTCACGTCTCGTACGTCGAGAAATTCAAGTTCAACTTCCCGCTCCTATCGGATCCGGAGCGCGAAATCGCCACGGCCTACGCCGCTCTGAAGGACGATGGACGGGGCATTCAACGGACGGTGTACGTGATCGGTCGTGACGGCAGGATCCGGTTCGCGCAGCGCGGCGCCCCACCGGTGGACGACATCGTCCGTGGCTGATTTCCAGGGGAAGGTGGCCCTCGTCACGGGCGTCGGGCGCGTCGGCCAGATCGGTCACGCCGTAGCGCGCGGGCTCGGCCGGGCCGGAGCGAAGCTGCTCCTCGCCGACGTGAACGCCGTCGGGCTCGCCGATCGCGTGAAGGAATTCGCCGGGGAAGGCATCGCCGCCAAAGCGTCGGCGGGAGACCTGACGCACCCCGAAGCGGGCCGCAACGCCGTGGCCACCGCGCAGGCGCAGTTCGGCGGCCTCGACGTCGTGGTGAACGTGGCCGGAGGATTCTTCAGCTACGGCCCCTTCACCGAGGTGACGGCCGAAACGCTCGACAAGGAGCTCGCCGTGAACTTCAAGACCGCGTTCTTCACCTGCCAGGCCGCGGTCCCGGCATTACTCAAGCGCGGTGCGGGATGCATCGTGAACTTCGCGTCGATCGCCGCTGTGCGGTCCGTCATGCACATGGCCGCGTACAGCGCGTCCAAGTCCGCGGTGGCGGGGCTGACGCGAGCGCTCGCCCGCGAGTACCGCGATGCGGGGCTACGCGTCAACGCCGTCGCTCCCGCGACGGTGCGCACCGCCGACAACGTGGCCCAGATGCAGCCCGACCCCAAGACACCCCTCGTCGAGATCGATGAGGTCGTCCAGACCGTGCTATTCCTGGCGAGTGACGCCGCCAGCGGCATCACGGGCCAGATCGTCCCGATCACAGGGAAAGCGTACTGACGTGAAGCTCGCCGGGACGGCAGCGCTCGTGACCGGCGCTGGTCGGCGTCTCGGCCAGGCGATCGCCGTCGGGCTCGCGCGTGCCGGGTGCGACGTCGCCGTCCATTACCACGGCTCGGCCGATGGCGCGGCGGCGACCGCGCGTGACATCCGCGCCGTGTCCAAGGAGCGCCGCGCCGAGCTGGTGCGCGCCGACCTGAGCGACGCGACGGCCGCGCAGGGCCTCGCCGACCAGGCGTTCAAGGCGATGGGCCGGCTCGACATCGTCGTCAACTCCGCCGCCATCATGGTGCGGCAACCGGTTGAGACCGTGACACCAGAAAGTTGGGATGCCACGCTCGATCTCAATCTGCGCGCCGCCTTCTTTGTGTCGCAGGGCGCGCTGCCGCATCTGCGGCGCGCCAAAGGGAAAATCGTCAACCTCGCCGACGTGGCCGGGTTCGAGCCGTGGCCCGCCTACGTCCCGCATTGCGTGAGCAAGGCCGGCGTCGTGATGCTCACCAAGGCGCTCGCGCGGGCGCTCGCCCCCGACGTCACCGTCAACGCGGTGGCCCCCGGGCCCGTGCTGCTGCCCGATGAGTGGGACGCCGCCACGCGCGAGCACATCCGCGCCACGACCCCGCTCGAGCGGCTCGGTAAGCCGGAGGATATCGTGAGCGCCGTGCGGTTCCTGCTCGAGAGTGACTTCGTCACCGGCACGGTTTTGGTCGTGGACGGCGGGAGACTCATCCGCTGAGAGACGTCGTCGTCGTGGGGGGTGGGTGCTACGGCACCTTCTACGCCTCTCAACTTGCGAAGGCCAAGGCCCGCGGCAAGGTCGACTTCCGCACCGTCATCGTGGTGGATCGCAATCCGGATTGCCGGGCCAGGCGCGAGCTGGGCGAAGCTCCAGATCGGCGATTTGTCAGGCAGGACTGGACGCCGTTTTTCGACGGTTTTTTCCTGGACGCAGTTGATGACTACGTCGTTCCGTCTCCCCACATGCCGCATTTGATGTTCGAGTGGGTGCTGGCCCGGGCCCGACAACGCTGGCCGCGGAGAACGATCGCGGTCGAGCCGGTCCCGGGCGATATGCGAACCCCCTACGATCGCACCGCGCAGGACGCGACGCGTTACGTGTCCTTCGCGGATTGGATCTGCCCGACGCACTGTATCGAGCCGGCCCTCTGTCCCGCGATCGGTGCACCCCGCACCTGGGAGATGGGCGATGCCGTTCGGGCGCTCGCGGACCGGCTGCGTGCGGAGGGTCAGCCGGTCGCCGGCCCCGCGCTGTTCGTCTGCAAGCATCATGTCTTCGGCGTGGGCACGTTCGCGGCCGAGGCGGTTCTCGCCGGCGACCGGCTCGTGGCGGAGGCTGGCGCCAGCGGCGAACCAGCGGGAGTGCTGGTGGGGACGATCTCGAGCTGTCACGGTGCCGTGAATCTCTTGAGCCTCGGCGCGGCGTGACGCCGGAGGAGCGCCGGGGCTATCTGGAAAACGCCCGTGACCTCTTCAACACGGGCGAGTACTGGCTCGCACATGAAGCCCTGGAAACCGTGTGGCGTTCTATTATTAAGGAAGACGAAGCGCGAGTCCTCCAAGGTCTGATTCAGGCCGCCGCGGCTTTGCTGCATCGCAGCCGGGGCAATCGCCATGGCACCGTGGTGGTGGGGGCCGCGGCTCTGGAGCGACTCGCCGGTCCACAGCGGGCCGATGTCGAGTTCGAGACTGTTCATTTCCGCGCGCAGCTGGCGCGAGCCCTGGCGGGGGAGGGCGATCCTCCGCGACTGGAATTCCATGACGCATAACGGAAAACGAGAATACGACGTCATCATCGTCGGCGCGGGCCCCGCAGGCCTGTGTGCCGCGATGTATGCCGGCCGGGGAATGCTCAAAGCGCTCACGATCGAGCGTGGGGCCCCGGGTGGCGAGCTCCTCAACACCGACCTGATCGAGGACTACATCGGGTTCGAAAGCATCAAGGGGTGGGATCTCGCCGAGAAGATGGCTGCGCACGCCAAGAAGTTCGGGGCGGAGATCCTGACCGACACCGTCGACGTCGTGCGCAAGGCGCCGGATGGCTGGTTCGACGTCGTGACGGCGCGCGGCGACACCTATCGCGCCCAGGCGGTCATCTTCACCGCCGGCGGTACGCCGGTGAAGCTCGGCATCCCCGGCGAGAAGGAGTACGCCGGCAAGGGTGTCTCGTACTGCGCGGTCTGCGACGGTGCGTTCTTCAAGGGCGAGCACCTCGCCGTCGTGGGCGGTGGGGACGCCGCGGTGGAGGAGGCCGACTATTTGACTCGCTACGCGAGCAAAGTGACGCTGGTACATCGGCGCGAAGACTTCCGGGCCTCCAAGATCATCCAGGAGCGCGCCTTCGCGAACGCGAAGATCGATGTGGTGCGGAGCACGATCGTGCCCGAGATCGTCGGCAACGATAAAGGCGTGAAGCATATCGTCCTCGAGAACACGGACACCGGCAAGCGCTCCACGCTCGACGTGGGCGGCGTGTTCGTGTTCGTCGGGTTCAAGCCGAACACGCAGCTCATCGAGGGTCACGTGCAGCACGATCCCAGCGGCTACTTCATCACCGACGAGCGCATGATGACGTCCATCCCCGGTCTGTTCGCTGCGGGAGACGTGCGCAGCCAGCTGACACGCCAGATCACGACGGCGGTGGGCGATGCCACGACCGCTGCGATCGGGGTCGAGAAGTACTTGAAGGCGCTGCGCGAAAAGGCGGATTAGTGCGCGTCGTCCAGATCCCGAACGGACAGTTCGTCGAGAACTGTTACCTCGTCGTCGACGAGCAAGCGCGCGAGTGCGCGATCGTCGATCCCGGTGAGGAAGCAGGACTGATTCTCCACAAGCTGGCGGCCACGGGCGCGAAGCCCGTCGCGATCTGGCTCACCCACGCGCACATCGACCACGTCCTGGGTGTCCCGCGCGTCGTTGCGGAGACGGGCGCCCCGGTCTGGCTGCACGCCGCCGACCGGCCGCTCTACGACGCTGTTCCGGAACAAGCATTGTGGTTCGGGCTGGAGGCGCCGGCCCTGCCGCCGCCGGACCGGACATACACCCACGGCGACACGGTGCGCGTCGGCGACGTGGCGTTCCAAGTGCGGCACACGCCCGGGCATTCGCCGGGGAGTGTCTCCCTCGTGGGCCCCGGAGTCGTGCTCGGCGGCGACGTGTTGTTCGCGGGTTCCATCGGGCGCACCGACCTGCCGGGGGGTGACTTCGACACGCTCATCGCCTCCATCGAACGCGAGTTGCTCTCTCTGCCCGAAGCGACCATCGTGTACAGCGGACATGGACCCGAAACCACCGTCGGACGCGAACGTCGCTCCAATCCCTTCCTCACCGGCGCCGCCCGGCCCGTCTAAGCCGCGCGGCCGGCCCACCTGCCTGCGGTGTGGCGCGGAGGTGCGAGGCAAGCCGTGGGGGTGCAAGAATCCTTGCCCCAACTGCGGCTTCACGTATCCCCTGGGCGACTGCTCTGACTGACATCGTCGTGACGTTTCTGCCCGACGGAGCCGTCGTGTCCGCGGGCGCGCGGGGGTTTGGCGGCAAGACGCTCCTCGATCTCGCTGACCTTACCGAGACGCCCCTCAAGACCGTGTGCGGCGGCGTGGGGAACTGCACGAGCTGCCGCGTGCGCGTCGTGGCCGGCGATCTGCCGGCGGCGCCGATCGATCACGCGCGCCTGGGCCCCTTCGTGGAGCAAGGATGGCGGCTCGCGTGTCAGCACGTGCCGCGCGGGCCCCTGACCCTCGAGCGCCCGCCCTCCATGAACAACCTGTGAACCACGTCCTCGCCCTGTTGCTGGTGGTCCTCGATTGCATCACGCGCGTGTGGCGCATCCAGCTGGCCACGTGGGCGGCCGGTGGGACGCTGTCGTTCACCGATGCGCTGCGCCTCAACCTCTACGGTGAAGCGGCGGCCACTCTCACTCCCAACCGGCTCGGCGGTGAGCCGGCGCGCTTTCTGGGCATGACGTGGTCCGGCATTCGCCCCGTCATGGCCCTCGTCGCCCTCGGGGTCGAGGTGGCAGCCGAATGGCCCGTCTTCGGACTCATTGTCGTCGGGCTCGGCATTCACTACCTCCCCGACTGGAGTGACCGCGCGGGGCGCTGGTTGTCGCACAGTCTGGCGCGGGACCTCCTCACGATTGAGATCGTGACGCTGGTCGTGTTGCTCGTGGTTTACGGATTGCAGCGCCTGGTGCGCGCCGGCGCGATCCGGCACCGTGTGCGGCGGCAATGGCGCGTGGCGATCGCGCACGTGCGTCGAGCCCCGTGGTGGGTCGTGGGCGCCGGCGCGGTGCTGACGTTCGTGAGCCTGGTGTCCCGCGCCCTGATCCTCCCCGCGCTCGCCTGGGACATGCCTGGCGCGCCCCCGTTCGGCGAGATGTTCTTCGGGGCCCTGGCACTCCTGCAGGCGGCATTGCTCGTCCCATTGCCGTCGGGCGGCGGAGGGATCGAAGTGGCGTTTCTGTCCGGCTTCGCGGGGGACTTCCCGGCGGGTCAGGGCGTGATTCTGCTGCTCTTGTGGCGCTTCTATACGGCGATCCTGCTCACCATCCTCGGCGTGTACCTCCTGGTGCGGACGCACGGCGCCGAAGCGGCCAAGGAGCTATTCACCATTGGGTGGTTCAAACGCCGGAGTTGAATTACACTCATGGGCGATTCGTGGCTCGAGACGAACGGGAGTCGGACCGAACGGAATGAGGCGATGAGCGCTACGCGCGTCGAACGCGATCCCCTGGGCGAGTTGCCCGTTCCCGCCGCTGCCCTGTGGGGCATCCAGACCGAGCGGGCGCGACTCAATTTCCCCATCTCCAATCTTCGTCCCCTCCCTCCGTTCGTCGACGCCGTCGTTCGCATCAAGAAAGCCGCCGCCCTCACGCACAAAGAGACCCGTCGGCTCGACGCCAAGCTCGCCGATGCCATCGTGCGAGCCGCCGACGAGATCCTCGGCGGGCAGCACCGCGACCAGTTCGTGGTCGATCCCTATCAGGCCGGGGCGGGCACATCGCACAACATGAACGCGAACGAGGTGCTGGCGAACCGCGCCAACGAGCTGCTGGGCGGCAAGCGGGGCGAGTACAAGCCCGTGCATCCCAACGATCACGTCAACATGGCGCAGTCGACGAATGACGTGATTCCGACCGCGATTCGGCTCGCCGCGCTCGCCGAGCTGCCGGGGCTGCTCGAAACACTGGATCGGCTCGCCCGCGCCCTCCTCGCCAAGGGCACCGAGTTCGATGCGATCGTGAAGTCTGGCCGCACGCACCTGCAGGACGCGACGCCGATCCGGCTAGGTCAGGAGTTCACGGCGTACGGACACACCGTCGAACGCAATCGGGCGCGCGTCGCGCGGGCCGCGGATGACCTCCGCGATCTGGGCATCGGCGGAACTGCTGTCGGGACGGGCTTGAACGCCGAGCCGCAGTATCCGGGTTTGATGGTGAAGCACCTCAAGGCGATGGCGGGCGTCGAGCTGCGCGAAGGAAAAGACCGCGTCCAACTCATGCAGTCGATGGGCGACGCCGCCGCGTTCTCGGGAGCGCTTCGCACCTACGCGGTCGATCTGGGGAAGATCGCGAGCGACCTGCGGCTGCTCGCGTCGGGCCCGCGCACGGGTCTCGCGGAGGTCCTGTTGCCCGCCGTGCAGCCCGGGTCGAGCATCATGCCGGGGAAGGTGAATCCGTCGATCCCCGAAATGGTGAACATGGTCTGCTTTCAGGTGATCGGAAACGACGTCACGGTCGCGACCGCCGCGGAGGCGGGTCAACTCGAGCTGAACGTGATGATGCCGGTGATCGCGCACAACCTGCTCGCGTCGATGCAGATCCTCGCCAACGCGACTCGGGTACTGGCGGAGCGGTGCGTCGCCGGCATCGAGGCGGATGCGGCGCAGGGCGCGCACTGGCTCGAGCGCAGCCCCGCCCTCGTGACGGCGCTCGCGCCCAAGATCGGCTACGCCGAAGCCGCCAAGCTCGCCAAGGAAGCCGTCGCCAAGAACGTCACCGTGCGGCAGCTCGTGATCGAGAAGGGGTTGCTCAAGGGCAAGGAGCTCGACGAAGTGCTGGACCTGCGGGCCATGACGGAGCTGGGAGTGCCCGGGGAGCGGAAGTAGCTCACTCTCATTTCAGGAGGAGCACGTATGAGCTGGTGGATCGCCGGACTCGTCGCCGGGGTCGTCGCCTACCTGGTGGACTGGGTGATGTGGAGCAAGGTGTTCACCAAAGGGATGGATGCGTTCGCAGTGATGCCGGCCCCGGGTCAGCCGATGAACATGGGGCCGATGCTCATGAAGTCGGCCGTCCTCTCTCTCCTCTTCGGTCTCTTCCTGGCATTCGTCTACGCAAGGTTCATGGGCAGTCTCTGGGTGGCGGGCGGGGGGCCGCTCGCGGGGATGGAGTTCGCGGCGGTGCTGTGGCTACCGATTTGCTTCCAGACGATCGGCGGCGCCGTGTGGTACACGAAGGTGAAAGCGCTCTTCGATGCGACGTGCTGGGCGTGGCTCGCGCGTATGCTGGCAGCGGGCTTGGTCGTTGGATTGCTCGTCAAATAGTGTCGCGCGGGCGCAGCGGGTGACGGGTGTCACGGCGCCGGCTGCGCCCGCGGAGTAGAAGTGTTCCCATGCGCACATTCTCCTTGAGTGTGACCCTGCTCACGCTCGCCGCCGGCGCCGCGGCCCAAGGTCGGGCGCGAATCGGCCCGACGGTGTCGACGATTTCCATCGAAGACGGCTCGGGCACCAGTCACTCGTATCCGTCCTTCGGCGGCGTGTTCGCGTTGCTCACGGGCGAAGACGGCGAGATCGGTCTCGCCGTCTCCCGCTACAACGATCTCTCGAGCAGCAGCTGCACCCGCGAGATGACGTTCTACGGCGTCGAGTCCAACTACTATCCCGTCGGCCCGAAAGGAATCGCGCCTTTCGCATCGAGCGCGCTCGGCCTGGCGCGCTTCATCGATCAGGACGCCGGGCTGTTGGGGATCTGTTCCTCGTCTGCCGCCACGAATCAAATCGGTGTGGGCTTCGGCCTCGGTGTCCGCTTCAACGCCGGCAAGCAGGTCGCAGCCTTCCTCGAAGGTCGCTTCTTCCAGGTGCCGAACAGCGCGATCCAAGCGCTCGAGGGACGCGCCAACGTATCGCTTGTCTTCGGCAAGCCACGTCAGACGGAATTGCTCAACGGCACCTTCGGGCCTGCGGTCGGTTTGCTGTTCCCGCTGAGCGGCCCGTTTGAGGGACGAGGCCCGACCTTCGGTGTCCGGTTCCGGCGCGACACCAAGAAAGCCGCCACGCTGGGCCTCCAGATCGATTATGCGCCCCTGCGCGTCCGGCAGGGGTGCTCCAGTAACTGCGAGCCGTACGCCATCCTCTTCGCGCCCGGCTACGAAGCGTCGGTCCATCCGGCGTGGGGCAGGGTCTACGGCGAATTGGGCTTCCTGCTCGCCGGTTTTCCCTCTCTTGGATCAGATCGCGGGATCGCCCAGGGCGCGCAGGGTGGTCTGGGAGCGGACATCTTCAGCGGCAGTTCGCTGATGTGGAACGTCAACGCGCGGGTCCTGTGGCTGCAGCGGAGTGGCGGGGAGAACGCGTTCCTGATGCAGGTCGGTGTGAGCCTCAGTCCAAAACTGGAGCCCGCGGTGACGGCGAGCGGCGGCGGCCGGGGCCATTGAATCCCGATAGCCGCCCTCCCATATTCCGTCCATGCGCGTTACGACCTGGGCGGAATACGGGCTGATCGTTTCGATCCACCTCGCTCGCCGCGCCGGGCAGGGCCCAGTCGCGGCGCGTGAGTTGTCCGAGCACGAACGCCTCCCCCACGACTACGTCGAGCAGATTCTCCTGCGGATGCGCCGCGCCGGCATCGTGGATTCGGTGCGGGGCGCCAAAGGCGGCTATTTGCTTGCCCGCGAACCCCAGGCCGTCAGCGTCAAGGACGTCATCGAAGCGTCGGAGCACGTGACCTTCGAGGTGAATTGCGACCTCCACCGCGTGGACGCCGAGCGGTGCGACCCGGGGACCGCCTGCAGCATTCGCCCGGTGTGGCGCTTGCTCGAGCGGCGCATCAACGATCTGCTCGCCGGGATCACCCTCGCGGACCTGCTGCACGCCGAGCCTCAAGTGTACCAGATTGCCGGAGTAGCGGCCGGCACATAAGGAACTCGTGGCCTCTCTTCCCACGTTGTCAGCAGCGGAAACCCTGCGGTACTCGCGGCACCTGATTCTTCCCGACATTGGTCTTGGTGGACAACAGCGCCTGAAGGCCGCGCGCGTCCTGCTCGTCGGTGCCGGGGGGCTCGGCTCGCCCGCCGCGCTCTACCTCGCCGCCGCGGGCGTGGGAACGATCGGTCTTGTGGACTGGGACGTAGTCGACGTCACGAACCTCCAGCGCCAGATCCTGCACGGCACCGCAGGGATCGGCACCTCGAAGCTCGAGTCGGCGCGCGCCCGACTGCACGACCTCAATCCGCATGTGCACGTCGAGACATTCGCCGTAAAACTGACGTCCACCAATGCTCTCGACATCCTCCGCACCTTCGACATCGTCGTCGACGGGTCCGATAACTTCCCAACGCGCTATCTCGTCAACGACGCGTGTGTGCTGCTCGGCAAGCCCAATGTGTACGGGTCGATCTTCCGGTTCGACGGACAGGCGTCCGTGTTCGACGCCCGGCGAGGACCTTGCTATCGCTGCCTCTTTGCCGATCCGCCGCCCCCTGACTTGGTGCCCTCGTGCGCCGAGGGCGGTGTGCTCGGAGTGCTTCCGGGCATCATCGGGTCGATCCAGGCGCTCGAAACGATCAAGTTGATCGTCGGCGTCGGAGAGACGCTCGTGAGCCGGCTGTTGCTCTTCGACGCCCGGCGGATGCAGTTCCGCGAGCTGGCGCTGGCGAAGGACCCGGAGTGCCCCCTCTGCGGGACGCACCCCACGGTCACCGCGTTGATCGATTACGAAGCGTTCTGCGGGGTGGGGGACACAGGACGGGCGAATGGGGACGGGCTGGACATCAAGGCCATCGACCTCAAGCGGGAATGGTCGGCGAATCCCGATCTCGTCGTGATCGACGTGCGCGAGCCGCACGAGTATGAGATCGCGCGGATCGACGGCGCGCGGCTCATTCCGTTGAGCGAGTTGCCGGGACGGCTCGGCGAGATCGATGGCCGCGCGGAAATCGTCACGCATTGCCACCACGGCCTGCGGTCGCTGCGCGCGCTCGAACTGCTCAAGGGGGCCGGGTTCGCGCACGTGCGGAGCTTACAAGGAGGGATCGACGCGTGGAGCGTCGACGTGAATCCGGAGGTTCCGCGGTACTGAGTGCCGAAGGGGGGACTCGAACCCCCACGGGCTTGCGCCCACTGGCTCCTGAAGCCAGCGCGTCTACCAGTTCCACCACTTCGGCGAGGTTTTCGCGGAACGGCAAATCTAGATCGTTGTATAACCCTAAGTCAACGCGTATCTTGCCCTCGACATCGTGGACAAAGTCTCCATCGCCAGGAACCCGCGCGCGCGGCACGACTACCATCTCCTTGAGACCTGGGAGGCGGGACTGGTGCTGACGGGGACAGAGGTGAAGTCACTGCGCGACCGCAAAGCGAGCCTGGGCGAGGCGTACGCGCACGTACGCAATGGCGAAGTGTGGCTCGAGGGGATGACGATCTCGCATTACGGCCCCGGCAGCTACAACAATCCGCCTCCCGCCCGCTCCCGCAAACTGCTCCTCCACAAAGCCGAGATTCGCAAGCTCCTGGGCGCGACGACGCAAAAGGGGCTCACGATCGTGCCTCTGGAGGTCTACTTCAAGGATGGCCTCGCCAAAGTTGCCATCGCCCTGGCCCGGGCCAAGAAAGATCACGACAAGCGCGAGGACATGAAGCGCCGCGTGGCCGAGCGCGAAATGGCGCGTGTGACGAAGGGCAGGCGGGAGTGATCACGCTGCTCCTGCTCCTGCTTCTGCCGCAGCAGGTCTTGATCGCGACGCCGCGTGGCCTGGCCAGCGTGCCGGTGAGTACCGAGCGCGGTGTGGCCGCGGTCGCGGCAGTGCGGCTCGCGCAACCACTCGGGCTCGTGTCGTCGGTCGAGGGCACAGCAGCGCGCGTCGTGGTCGGTGGCCGGATCTTCGATTTCGATCTCGGCGCCCCCTTTGTCCGGGTCGGTGACTCCGCGTACCCGCTGGTTGGAGCACCGTACATCGTACGGGATACGCTGTTCCTGCCGCTGCATTGGCTCGCCGACTACGTGCCGCGTCTCTCCGCGGGCCGCTATCGTTGGGACCCGGTCCGCGCTCGCCTAGACGAGGTTCCGCCCCCCCGCGTTCCCGTGCCCAGCGCCACCGCCCCGGTGGTGGTGACGCCATCCCCGCCGACCGCAGTCCCGGCGTCGTCCACGCTCGCGGTGAACGCAGCGAACGCGATCACGGGTCTCCGTCTCTCGCACACGATTGTGGTGGACCCCGGCCATGGCGGCGTCGACCCGGGGAATCCCGGCCTCCGCCTTCCGGGAGGTCTCTCCGAGAAAGACGTCACGCTCGCGATCGGGCGCCTGCTCAGGGCCGAGCTGATGCGGCGCGGCCTGACGGTCGTGCTGACCCGCTCCACTGACACCCTCATCGCCCTGGCGGACCGCCCGACGTTTTGTCGCGCGGAATGCGATCTGTTCGTGAGCATTCACCTCAACGCGATGCCGAAGGGCCCGCGCCAAGGTCGCGCCAGCGGCGTCGAGACATACTTCCTGTCCGATGCGAAGACGGAGGATCAGAAGCGCGTGACGCAGATGGAGAATGACGCGATGCGCTTCGAGGCCGCGCCCCCTCCCGGTGACGGCCCGCTGGCGTTCATCCTCAAAGACCTCCAGTTGAATGAGTACCTGCGCGAGTCGGCGCGGCTTGCGGAACTGGTGCAGGGGCGTGTGGCGATCATCCACCCCGGCGGTGATCGGGGCGTGCAGCAGGGGCCGTTCCTCGTGCTCGCGGCGGCGCGCCGGCCGGCGGTCATCGTCGAGGCGGGGTTCGCCACGCACAGTGAGGACGGCTCCTTCCTCGCCTCTGCCCTCGGGCAACGCAAGATCGTGAACGCGATCGCGGACGGCATCGTCGCCTACCTGCTCGAATTCGAGCGGAAGCTCGCGGTCGGAGGGCCGGGCCGGTGAGGCGGGGGGCGCGCGCGGTGAGCCTCGCCCTCGCAGTGTCGGGCTGCGCCTACTACAACGCGATGTGGAGTGCGGAGAAATTCGCCAAGGACGCGCGGCGACTCGAGGCGCACGGCCGCGAGACCGAGGCGCGCACGCAGTGGGCTCAGGCCGCGGTGAAAGCGGAGTCGGTCATGGTGCATCACCCGCACAGCCGCTGGGCCGACGATGCGCTGGTGCTCCGAGCCGAAGGCCTCGCGCACGCGGGAACCTGCGCGTTGGCGGCGGCGCCGATCGCCAAAGCGCTGTCCACGGTGACCGAAGCGGCACTGCGCGAGCGCGCGGGCCTTGCGGCTGCGCAGTGCGCGCTCGGGAGCGGAAAGCCGGGGGACGCGGACGGGGCGCTGGCCGAGGCCCTGGCGTCGAACGATGCGCAGCGACGGTCGCGGGCCGAGTTCCTCGCGGGGCAGGGAGCCGCCGACCGCTTCGACTACGACGCGGCGCTGGAGCACTTCACGCGCTCGCGTGAACCGAAGGCGCTTCCCGCGCGGGCCCGCGCACTGCTCGCGATGGGGCGGTCGGTGGAGGCCGCCGCCGTTCTCGACACGGTCGCGCTCCTCCGGTTCGACGTAGAGGAGTGGGCGGCGCTGCTCGACGGGTTGGGGGCGACCGGCGATACCGGTGCCGGCGCGGCGTCGGCGTCCCTCGATCGCCTGCTCGCGCGCGCGCGCGTACCCTTCGCCGATCGCGCGCGGCTCCTCGTCGCCGACGGGGACCGCCGGTTGGCGCGGCAGGACTTCGATGGCGCGGTCGCGCGGTATCGCGAGGCTGCCGCGGCCGCGCCCGTCGGCGGCGCGGGAATGGCGCAGGTGCGCGAGCAGCGCGTCGCGGTCGCACGCGCGGCGGGGCGCCGGGACCTCGTGCCGATTGTCGGCGAATTGACCCGCATCTCGAACGCGAAAGGCAGCGGCGCCGTCGAGGCGCAGCACCTGCTCGGTCTCCTGACGCGACTGATCGCGCCGCCGCAGAGTCCCGGTGGTGCGTTCCGGCTTGCCGAGCTGGCCCGCGACTCCTTGGGCGCGCCGCGTCTCGCAGCGCAGCTGTTCCTGGATCTGGCGGCGGCCGACTCCGGGTCGCTGTTCACTCCCAAGGCCTTGGTCGCGGCCTTGGCGCTGCTGCCAGAGCGGCACGATTCCATTGCGAACGTCCTCGATCGCCGCTATGCAGCGTCGCCGTATACGCGTGCCTGGCGCGGAGAGGCAAGTCCCACCTACGCCGCGCTCGAGGACTCGCTCGCGCGCGAGCTTGGGGTAAAGCTGGTGCGGGCCGCGCCCCCGGCCGTCGCCCGCGCGAGTGCTCTGCGCACCGGCCCTCGAGGCCCCTGGTTGGACGACCCGCCCACCGTTCAAGCGCTGCTGCAGGGACGCGAGCGGCGCAACGAACCGATTCGTCGCGTGCCTACGGAGCGTCCACCGACGGATCGTCCCATCGTGCCGCCGGCCTCCCTGTGACGGCGGTCCGACTCTTCGACGTCACTTTCCAGAACCCCATCCTCCTCGCCGCCGGCACTGCCGGCTTCGGACGGGAAGTGAGCGGCGTGATCGACCTCGATGCGCTCGGCGGGATCGTCACCAAGGCCGTCACGCCGGAGCCTCGCCGCGGTCACCCCGGCCCCCGCGTCGCGGAGTTTCGCGGGGGGATGCTCAATGCGATTGGCCTCGCCAACCCCGGACTCGACGCAGTGGCGACGCACGAGGTGCCGTGGCTCGCGCAACGCTGCGAGCGCAGTGGCACGCGGATCATCGTGAACGTCGCCGGCGCCACGATCGCCGACTACGTGCGCGTGATCGAACGCCTCACGCCGCTCGAGGCGATCACCGCCTTCGAAATCAACGCGTCGTGCCCCAACACCAGTGCCGGAGGCCTCGAGTTCGGTGCGGAGCCCGGTAGCCTGCGAGAGCTGGTGCGGGCGTGCCGGCGGGCCACACCGCGCCCGCTCAGCATCAAACTCTCCCCGGTGCTCCCCGATCTGCCGGCGATGGCGCGCGTCGCGCAAGCCGAGGGGGCGCAAGCGGTGACACTCGTGAACACGATCCCCGCGATGCTCGAGGGACGCCTCGGCAACGGCAGCGGCGGGCTGAGTGGACCGGCGTTACTCCCGGTCGGCGTCCTGGCGACGCGGCGCGTGGCCGAAAAGGTGGGCATTCCCGTGATCGGCGCCGGCGGCGTGTGCACGGCCGCCGACGCCCGCGAGTATCTCGCGGCGGGGGCAGCGCTCGTGGCCATCGGGACCGCCGCGCTCGCGGACCCACGGGTTCCTGAGCGCGTGGTCCGGGAGCTCGCTCGTGGCTGAGCTGATCGTCGCCTTCGACGTGCCGAGCGGGCGAGAGGCGCTCGCGCTCGCCGCCAAACTGCCGGGACTGAAATGGGCGAAGCTCGGCCCGGTCGTCTTGGTGCGGGACGGCGGAGCCCCTGCCGTGCTGCGCGAGTTCGCCGCCCGCGGTATCCGGGTGTTCCTCGATCTCAAGTGGCACGATATCCCGAACACCGTCGTCGCGGCCGTGACCGCGGCGCGAGAGCTGGGCGTCGCCATGGCCACCGTGCATTGTCTTGGCGGTCGCACGATGCTCGAGGCGGCGGCGCGCGCGGCTGGTCCCGACCTGCCGCTCGTCGGCGTCACGGTGCTGACGTCGCACGACGCGGCCGACCTCGAGTCGGTGCTCGGGCGCGGCGTACCAGACATCGGATTCGAGTCGGAGCGCCTGGCCCGCGCGGCGATTCACGCGGGCCTGCGCGGCGTGGTCGCTTCCGGGCACGAGGTCGGCCTCTTGCGGGAGGCACTCGGGCCGACGCCATGGATCGTCGTCCCGGGCGTGCGCCTGCCCGGCGATGCCGCAGGGGATCAGTCCCGCACGATCGCCCCCGAGGAGGCGGTACGCCGCGGAGCGACGCACCTGGTGGTGGGGCGGCCGATCACCGCCGCGCCCGACCCGGTGGCCGCGTATCGCCGGCTCGCCGAAGCCACGGGGGGGGACTCAGGGGTATGAGGGTGCGCATGAACGGCCTATCCCGCGTTCTCATGATTGCGTCCATCTCCATTGTGGCGCCACTCGCCGCCCAGGGCACCCTGCCGGAAGCGGCCGAGCGCGCCAAACAGGCCTGGATGGCGCACGACCCTCAAGCGCTTGTCGGGCAAAGTCCTAGCATTGTGCTCCAGATCCCGGGCGCGGACCCCTCCTCGCCGCTGGGACGCGCGCAGGCTGTCGAACTGTTGCGTCGCTACATGCGGCCCGTGGAGGAGCGGGGACTCGATGTCACCGTGGTCCGCGAGGTCGAGCCGGGGAAGGGGTTCGTCGAGCTGACGCGGCGTTACGTCGTCGTTGGAACCACGGAGTTGCGTCGCGAGACACTATTTCTGGGTTTCCGGTTGGACAGCGGGCAGTGGGTCTTGGCGGAGCTGCGCAGCGCGCCGTAGGGTATCGCAGTCGTCGTAATCGGGCCCCTTGCGTGGACTTACGAGCCCGTCTATACTTCGCGGCTCAGTAGGAATTTTTTCCCTGGCGAGGGCCCGTTGAAGGTACGTACGAGCGTCAAGCCCATTTGCGAGCACTGCAAAGTCATCACGCGGCGGGGTGTGATCCGCGTGATTTGCAAGCGCAACCCCAAGCACAAACAGCGGCAGGGTTAGCCTATGGCCCGAATTGCAGGCGTGGATCTGCCGCGCGACAAGAAAATCCAGTACGCACTCCCATACATCTTCGGCATCGGTCCCAGCAACGCGAAGAAGATTCTGGCGGAGACGGGTGTCAGTCCGGACGCGCGCGTGCGCGACCTGCGCGACGCCGAAGTGGCGCGGCTGCGCCAAGTGATCGAGCGCGATTACAAGGTCGAGGGCGCGCTGCGCACGGAAATCGCGATGAACATCAAGCGGTTGATGGACATCGGGACCTATCGTGGCAGCCGTCATCGGAAGAATCTGCCGGTGCGCGGCCAGCGCACCCACACCAACGCGCGCACCAAGAAGGGTCCTCGTCGCGCGATCGCGGGCAAGAAGAAGCCCCTGCTCAAAAAGTAGAGTAAATGGCACAAGCGAAGCCGACAGGCGCCAAGCGCGCCAAGAAAGTCGTCGAGGCGGAGGGCATCGCCCACATCACGGCGACGTTCAACAACACCTTGATTACGATCACCGACCTGCAGGGGAACGCCGTCACCTGGGGATCTTCGGGCAAGGCGGGGTTCAAGGGGTCCAAGAAGTCGACGCCCTTCGCCGCGACCGTCGCGGCCGAGCAGGCGGCGCGCGAAGCGCTGAACCTCGGCGTGAAGCGCGTGCACGTGCGCGTGCAGGGCCCCGGGTCGGGGCGCGAATCGGCGATCCAGGCGCTCGCGAGCGCCGGTTTGCAGATCCGCTCGATCCGCGACGTGACGCCGATCCCGCACAACGGGTGCCGGCCTCCCAAGAAGCGGCGGGTCTGAGCCATGGCGCGATACACAGGTCCCGTCTGCCGGTTGTGCCGCCGCGAAGGCACCAAGCTGTTCCTCAAGGGGACGCGCTGCCTCACGGAGAAGTGCGCCGTGGAGCGTCGCGCGTATGCCCCGGGGCAGCACGGCCAATCGACGGGCCGGCGTCGCAAGGCGTCGGAGTACGCGAAGCAGCTGCGGGAAAAGCAGAAGGTCAAGCGGATCTACGGCCTTTCGGAGCGCCAGTTCCGCAACCTATTCGAGCGTGCCATCAAGGAGCCGGGCGTGACGGGCGAGGCATTGCTCGTGGCCCTCGAGAGCCGTCTCGACAATCTCGTGTATCGCATGGGCTTTGCGACGTCGCGCAAGCAGGCGCGGCAGCTGGTGCGTCATCGGCACATCCTCGTGAACGGCCGCGTGCTGGACATTCCGTCCTATCGCGTCCGCATCGGGGAAGAGGTGAGGGTGGCCGACGCCAGCCGCGAGCAAGTGCAGGTCAAGCTGGCCCTCGAGCAGTTCGGTCGTGGCCAGCCGGTTTCGTGGATCCGGGTGGACACTGACAAAGCGCTGGGCAAGATGACGGAGCGGCCGACCCGCGACGCCATCCCAATCGCGGCGCAAGAACAGTTAATCGTCGAGCTCTATTCCAAGTGATGACGACTCTTGATTTGACGGGGTTGGTCCGGCCGCACCTGGTCGAGATGACCAAGCGCGAGGACAACCCGAATGCCGCCGAGTTCCGGCTGCAGCCGCTCGAGCGGGGCTACGGCTTCACCCTCGGCAACTCGCTGCGCCGGCTGTTGCTGTCGTCGCTGCGCGGCGCCGCCGTCTGGGCGTTCCGCGTCGACGGCGTGGTGCACGAGCATCAGACGATCCCCGGCGTGGTCGAGGACGTCCACCAGATCATCCAGCGGCTGAAGCAGCTGACGCTGGTGCTCGCCCCCGAGGTCGACGAGGCCGTCCTGCGCCTCAAGGTCGAGAAGGCGGGGCCGGTGTACGCGCGCGACCTCGAGGCGCACGGCTCGGTCACGATCCAGAACCCGGAGCAGCTGCTCTTCACGGTGCAGGACGAGCGGGACATCTCCGCCGAGCTGTACGTGAACAAGGGTCGCGGCTACGTCGAGGCGGAGCAACATCCGGTCGACCGCACCATGCCGGTCGACGTCGTGCGCATCGACTCGATCTACAATCCGGTGCGCCGCGCCAATTTCACCGTCGCGGAAACCCGCGTCGGCCAGCGCACCGACTACGACCGGCTCACGCTGACCGTCGAAACGAACGGCACGATCTCCCCCGAGGACGCCGTCGCGTACGCCGCGGCGCTCGCGCAGGAGCACTTCCGGTTCTTCGTGGATTTCGGCAAAGTCCCGATGATCGCGGCTGAGCCCCAGGGCAACGGCGGGACCCAGGCCGGCCATCTGCGCGACGTGCTGGCGCGCGCGATCGACGACGCCGGGCTGTCCGTGCGGTCGATCAACTCGCTCAAGAACTCCAACATCCGCACCCTGGGCGACCTCGTGCAGTACAAGGAAGAGGACCTGCTCAAGGTCAAGAACGTGGGCGAGAAGGCGCTGGGCGAGATCGCGGAGCTGCTGCGCCGCGAGGGCCTGAACTTCGGCATGCGGTTCGAAGACGCGGAGGGCGAGATTCGCATTCTCGATCCCGGCATGGTGCCGCAGACGCAGTTGACGGGTGGCGAGGACGAGTAAATGCGTCACCGCGCTAAAGGCCGCCAGCTCTCGCGCACGTCGAGCCACAAGAAGGCGACGCTGAACAACATGGCGACGAGCCTGTTCCAGCACGAGGGGATCAACACGACCGTCGCGAAGGCGAAAGAGCTGCGGCCCTTCGCTGAACGGCTGATCACGCTGGCGCGGCGCGGCGACCTCCATGCCCGGCGGTTGGTCGAGCGGCGCATCAAGGACAAGGAAGTGTCGCACAAGCTCTTCGCCGAGCTCGGCAAACGCTTCGCCAGTCGGCCGGGTGGCTATACGCGCATCGTCAAGCTGGGGCACCGCGTCGGTGATGGTGCCGACACGGCCCGGATCGAATTACTGAGTGAGTGAGCGAGCGACCCTGGGGCGGGCGGGTGGGGCCGCGAACGACAGGGGGACCCGGCGGGTCCCCCTTTTTCGTATCGTCAGGACGCTTTCGCCACCTTGTTCGACTTGAGGCAGCGCGTGCACACGCGGAGGCGGCGCACCGTCCCGTCCACCACGGCCCGCACTTGCTGCAGGTTGGGGTACCAGCGGCGGTTGGTCTTGTTGTTCGCGTGGCTCACACGGTGCCCCGCCATCGGGCCCTTGCCACAGATCTCGCACACTCGAGCCATAGGTCGTCCGGACGAAAATGAGTAAAGGCGCTGAAAAGAGGCCTAAACCTAAGCGGGACGCCGCAGCGTCACAACCCCGCCAGGCCGGGAAAGCCGGAAAGACCGCCGTCATCACGGGCGTCACGGGGCAGGACGGGTCGTACCTGGCGGAGCTCTTGCTGAACAAGGGCTACGAGGTCATCGGCGTCGTGCGCCGCACCTCGCACGACTCCTACGAACGCATCGGCCACCTGCTCGACCGGCTCCAGGTCGTGGCGGCCGACCTTCTGGACCAGCATTCCCTCACGACGGTCATTCGCGACGCGCAGCCCGACGAGGTCTACAATCTCGCGGCGCAGAGTTTCGTGCCGACCTCGTGGAGCCAACCGGTCCTGACCGGCGAGTTCACGGCGCTCGGCGTCACGCGGCTGCTCGAGGCGATCCGCCTGGCGCATCCCAAGGCGCGTTTCTATCAGGCCAGCTCGTCCGAGATGTTTGGGAAGGCGACGGAAACGCCGCAGCGCGAGACGACCCCCTTCTATCCCCGATCGCCGTACGGCGTCGCCAAGGTCTACGGCCACTGGATCACCGTGAATTATCGCGAGTCGTACGGCTTGCACGCGGTCAGCGGCATCCTCTTCAACCACGAGTCGCCGCGACGCGGCCTCGAGTTCGTTACCCGCAAGATCACCGATGCCGTCGCGCGGATCAAACGCGGCAAGGCCGGCGAGCTGCGCCTCGGCAACCTCGAGGCGCGGCGCGATTGGGGATTTGCCGGCGACTACGTCGATGCCATGTGGCGGATGCTGCAGCAGGATGAGCCGCGGGACTACGTGATCGGGACCGGCGAGACGCACTCGGTGCGCGAGCTGTGCGAGGTGGCGTTCGGACACGTCGGGCTCGACTGGAAGAAGTATGTGAAAGTAGACCCAAAGTTCGTGCGGCCCGCCGAGGTCGATATCCTCCTCGCCGACGCCGCCCAGGCGCGGCGCGACCTGGGCTGGGTGCCCAAGATCAGCTTCGAGCAGCTCGTCAAGATGATGGTGGACGCGGACCTGGAGCGCGTGAAGTGAAGGTTCTGGTCACCGGAGCCGACGGATTCGTCGGGCGCTGGCTCATCCGCCGCTTGTTGGACGACGGCCGCGAAGTGTTCGGGGCCGTCCGGCCGGCCATGCCGCAGCGCGACGACGGCCTGACCGCCACCGAGCGCGATGCGGTGCGCTGGCTGCCGCTCGAGCTCAACCACGACGCCTCGGTCCGCAAATGCGTGGATCTGCCGTACGACGCCGTGGTGCACTTGGCGGCGGTGTCGTCGGGTGCGGAGGCGTTGCGCGATCCCGGGACCACCTGGACCGTGAACGCGGCGGGGACGGCGCGCCTCGCACACGTTCTCGCGGAGGCGCGTCGCATGAACCGCGCCGATCCGATCGTGTTGGTCGTCTCGACCGGCGAGGTGTACGGGCGCGGCGAGGGCCACGCCCCGCGGCGCGAGGCCGACGCGCCGGCTCCGTGCTCGCCCTACGCCGCGAGTAAGTTGGGGGCGGAGGCGGCCGCGCTCGAGGCGTGGCGCCGCGCCGGTCTGCGGGTGGTCGTCGCGCGCTCCTTCGCCCACACCGGGCCGGGCCAGGATCCACGCTTCGTCGTGCCCGCCTTCGCGCAGCGCCTGCGGTTCGCCAAACGGATTGGTGCGCCGGTCGTCAAGGTCGGCAACCTCGAACCCGTCCGCGACCTGCTGCACGTCCAGGACGTCGTGGACGCCTACGTGCGGCTCCTGTCCAAGGGGGAGCCCGGCGACGTCTACAATGTCGCCTCGGGCCACGGGACGAGCCTCGAGGACCTCCTGTTCCGGATGGCGGAGCTGCTCGGGATTCGCGCGATCCCCGAGGCCGATCCGGAGCTGATGCGGCCGGCCGACATTCCGCATCTGGTCGGGGACGCGGCGAAGCTCCGCGCGGCGACGGGGTGGAGCCCGCGCCGCTCGCTCGACGAAACGCTGCAGGAGGTGCTCGATGCCCAAGCGGACTGACCTGCACCGCATCCTGCTGCTCGGCTCCGGCCCGATCGTCATCGGGCAGGGGGCGGAGTTCGACTATTCGGGCACGCAGGCGGTGAAGGCGCTCCGGGAGGAAGGGTACGCGGTCGTGTTGGTGAACTCGAACCCAGCCACGATCATGACCGATCCCGAGCTGGCCGATCGCACCTACATCGAGCCGCTCACACCTGAATGGGTGCGCAAGGTGATCGAGCGGGAGAAGCCCGACGCGCTGCTGCCCACGATGGGCGGGCAGACGGCGCTCAACGTCGCAATGGCGCTCGTGAACGACGGTACGCTCGAACGGCACGGTGTGGAATTGATCGGCGCCAACGCGCGCGCGATCCAAATGGCGGAGGATCGCGCCGAGTTCGCTGCGGCGATGCGCCGCATCGGGCTCGCCACGCCCCTGGGCCGCACGGTGACATCGGTGGCCGGGGCGATCGAAGCCGCGGCTGAGGTGGGCTATCCGGCCATCATCCGGCCGTCGTTCACCCTGGGTGGCACCGGCGGCGGCGTGGCGTACAACCGCGCCGAATTTGAGGAGATGGTCGAACGCGCCCTGGAGCTGTCGCCGGTGCACTCGACGCTGATCGAGCGCAGCGTGCTCGGGTGGAAAGAGTTCGAGCTCGAGGTGATGCGCGACCGGCGCGACAACGTCGTGATCGTGTGCTCGATCGAGAACCTCGACCCGATGGGCGTGCACACGGGCGACTCGATCACGGTGGCGCCCGCGATGACGCTCACGGACCGCGAGTATCAGCGCATGCGCGACGCCGCCATCGCGATCATCCGCGAGATCGGCGTCGAGGCGGGGGGCTGCAATATCCAGTTCGCCGTCAACCCCGCCGACGGCGAGATGCTCGTGATCGAGATGAACCCGCGGGTGTCGCGCAGCTCGGCGCTCGCGTCCAAGGCGACGGGGTTCCCGATCGCGCGCATCGGCACGAAGCTCGCGGTCGGGTACACGCTCGACGAGCTGCCGAACGACATCACCAAGACGACCCCCGCGTCGTTCGAGCCGGTACTCGATTACGTGGTCGTCAAGGTGCCGCGCTTCGCGTTCGAGAAATTCCCGAAGGCCGACTTCCGCCTGACCACGCAGATGAAGTCCGTGGGCGAAGCGATGGCGATCGGCCGCACGTTCAAGGAAGCGTTCCAGAAGGGTCTGCGCGCCCTGGAGATCGGTCGGCCGGGGTGGGTGATCGGCGCGACGCTCGCCGACGACCGCCTGACGAGCGACTCGCACGAGGATCTCCGGGTCGCGCTGCATACGCCCACGCCCGAAAGAATCTTCCAGGTGAAGCGCGCGCTCATCGCCGGCCTGTCGGTCGACGAGATCGCCAAGGCGTCGGGGATCGATCCCTGGTTCCTGTATCAGCTCGACGAACTCGTGCAAGCTGAGCGCGAGTTCGTCGCGCTGGCGGAACCCCGGAAGGCAGACCTGCGCCGCATGAAGCGCCTCGGCTTCTCCGACAAGCAGCTCGGCGTCTTGCGCCAGACGACCGAGGCGGCGATCCGCGAGCAGCGCTGGAGCCTCGGCATTCATCCCGCCTACAAGACCGTGGATACCTGCGCCGGAGAGTTCCCCTCCTCGACGCCGTACCTGTACTCGTCGTACGACGACGAGAACGAATCGGAGCCGCTCGGCGAGCAGGGCATCGTGATTCTCGGCAGCGGGCCAAACCGCATCGGCCAGGGCGTCGAGTTCGATTACTGTTGCGTCCGGGCCGGACTCGCGTTCCGCGAGCTCGGGTTCAAGACGATCATGATCAACTCGAACCCCGAGACTGTCTCGACCGACTTCGACATCTCCGACAAGCTGTACTTCGAGCCGCTGACGTTCGAGGACGTCATCGAGATCGTCCGCTGGGAGAAACCGAAGGGCGTGGTCGTCCAGCTCGGTGGCCAGACGCCGCTGCAGCTCACGAAGCCGCTCGAGGCGGCCGGCGTGCCGATCCTGGGCACCACGCCCGACGCGATCGACATCGCAGAAGATCGGGAGCGCTTCGAGGCGCTCGGGCGTCGCTTGGGGGTCCGGCAGCCGCCCAACGGTATGGCCCGATCGGTGGATGAGGCGGTGGCGGTCGCGCAGCGCATCGGGTATCCGGTCCTCGTCCGGCCGTCGTACGTGCTCGGCGGCCGGGCGATGGAGATCGTGTACGACGATGGGTCGCTGCGAGATTACTTCGTGAAGGCCGCCCGCGTCGCGCCGGAACACCCCGTCCTGATCGATCGGTTCCTCGAGGATGCCTTCGAGGCGGACGTGGACGCGATCGCCGACGGCACCCGCTGCGTCATCGGGGGCGTGATGCAGCACATCGAGGACGCCGGGGTACACTCGGGCGACTCGGCCTGCGTCCTGCCCCCCTACCTGATCGGGGACCGCCAGGTCGAGGAGATGCGCCAACACACCCAGGCGTTTGCGAAGGCCTTGGGGGTCGTGGGGTTGATCAACGTCCAGTACGCCATCAAAGACGGCGTCGTATTCGTACTGGAGGTCAATCCGCGGGCCTCCCGGACCGTGCCTTTCGTCAGTAAGGCTACGGGGGTCCCCCTGGCCAAGCTTGCGGCGGCGGTCATGGTGGGGCGGACACTGGACGAGTTGGGCGTTCCCGATGAGCTTCCCGTCGCCGGGGTTGCGGTGAAGGAGGCCGTCTTCCCCTTCACCAAGCTGCCCGGCGTGGATACCGTGTTGGGGCCCGAAATGCGCTCTACCGGGGAGGCGATGGGCCTGGCCGACAGCTTCGGCATGGCGTTCGCCAAAGCGCAGATCGCCGCCGACGGCAGCTTGCCGCTCGAAGGCACGGTTTTCGTGACGGTGAACGATTCCGATAAGCCGACGGCGGTGCCGATTGTGCGCCGCTTCCACGAGCTCGGCTTCCGGATCCTCGCCACGGAAGGGACCCAACGCTATCTGCGGGCGCGCGGCGTGCCGGCGGAGCGAGTGATGAAGGTGCACGAGGGGCGTCCCAATGCGATCGACCTGATCGTGTCGGGGGAGGTGCAGCTGCTGATCAATACGCCGCTGGGCAAGTTCACGCAGGTGGACGACTACGCCATCCGGCACGCGGCGTTGATGCACCGGGTGCCGTACACGACGACCATGTCCGCGGCGAGCGCCGCGAGTGACGCGATCATTGCGCTCCGCAGTCGAACCGGGAGCGTCAGGAGCCTTCAGGAATGGCACGAAAAAGCGAAAGTCGAAAGGGAAATGGCCGTAAGGGCGTAGCGAAGCCCGCGGCGAAAGCGGTGAAGACCGCCAAGGTAGTCGCGAAGGGCGTGCCGAAGTCAGCGCCCGCGCCGCCGCCGCCGCCCAAGGTCAAGTTCCGCGGAAAGGTCCTCGAGAACGAGCCGCTCGCGCGCTACACGACATGGCGCCTGGGTGGCCCGGCCCGGTATCTCGTCCTGCCCGCCGACACCGAGGATGTCGTCAAAGCCCTCGAGCTCGCCCACGAGCGCGGTCTGCCGTGGGTCGTGCTGGGCTTGGGTTCGAACGTCCTCGTGAAGGACGCCGGCTTTCCCGGCGTCGTGATCCGCATTGGACCACCGGGGAAGGGCCTCGACCGCTTTGAGATGAAAGGCGCGACCGCGATCGTCGGCGCCGGCATGCCGACCCCGCTCTTGGCGCGGCGCACCGCGGAGGCCGGTTTTGCGGGTGTCGAGCGGTTCATCGGGATCCCCGGGACCGTGGGCGGTGGCATCTACATGAATGCCGGCTGTCACGGCGCGGAGTTCGCCGAAGTGGTTACCGAAGTCACGGTGATGGACCCGAAAGGCAAGGTCAAGCAACTGTCCCGCAAGCAAATCTCGTTCAAGTACCGCGCGAGCAACCTTGAAGGCGTCGTGCTCGAAGCAAAGCTCGGTCTCGGCGAGGAGGCGCCTGCGAAGCTCAAGGAACTGCAGGGCAAGCTGCTGCGCTGGCGCAAAGCGGGCACGCCCTTCGATCAGCCGTGCGTCGGGTCCACATTCAAGAACCCGGGCGGGGCGAAGTCGGCCGGCATGCTGATCGAAGAGTGCGGTCTCAAAGGCGTGACGGTGGGTGGGATCGAGGTGTCGTCGCTGCACGCGAACTACTTCGTCAATAAGGGCAACGGGACCGCGAACGACGCGCTCAAGCTGATCGAGCAGGTACGGAAGACCGTCGCGAAGAAGACCGGCGTCGACATGGAGCTCGAGTGCAAGGTGATCGGCGTTTAGATGGCCACGCCGAAGTACTTCGTGCACGAGTCGAGTTACGTCGACGACGGCGCCGTCATTGGCGCCGGCACCAAGATCTGGCACTTCTCGCATGTATTGGCGGGAGCCGTGATCGGCGCCCGCTGCAACCTGGGCCAGAACGTCGTGGTGATGCCGGGGACCCGGATCGGGGACAACGTCAAGGTCCAGAACAACGTCTCGATCTACGAGGGCGTCGAGCTGGAGGACGATGTGTTCTGCGGCCCGTCGTGCGTGTTCACCAACGTCCTCAATCCGCGCAGTCACGTCTCGCGCAAGCACGAGTACCGGAAGACGTTGGTGAAGCGCGGCAGCTCGATCGGCGCGAACGCGACGATCATCTGCGGCGTCACCCTGGGCGAATACGCCTTTATCGGCGCCGGGGCCGTGGTCACGTCCGACGTTCCGCCGTATGGCCTCATGGTCGGGGTCCCGGCCCGGCGCGTGGGCTGGATGTGCCAATGCGGTGAGCAGCTGCGCGTCACCGCCACCCGCGCGTCGTGCACGGCGTGTGGCGCTGTCTACGAAGAGCATAGCGGCGCGCTGCGCCAAACCACGCCCCCCCGCATTCCCAGCAACGTATGAACGTCCCACTGCTCGACCTCGTGGCGCAGTATTCGGCCATCAAGGGCGAAGTCATGCCCGCGCTGCTCTCGGTCATCGAGGCGCAGCAGTTCATCATGGGGCCCGCCATCCCACAGCTCGAAGCGGCGATCGCGCAGGTCTCGCGCGCGAAGCACGGCATCGGGTGCGCGAGCGGCACCGACGCGCTGCTGTTGCCCCTCAAGGCGCTGAACTTGAAGCCAGGCGACGAAGTCATCACCACGCCCTTCACGTTTTTCGCGACCGCGGGGACGATCCACAATGCCGGCGGCACCCCGGTCTTCGTCGACATCGAGCCGGATACGTTCAACATCGATCCCGCCGCGGTCGAGCGAGCGATCACGCCCCGCACTCGCGCCATCGTCCCGGTCCATCTGTACGGGCAGCTGGCCGCGATGGAGCGGTTGTTGGCGATCGCGGCCGCGCGGCGGCTGCCCATCATCGAAGACGCGTGTCAGGCGATCGGGGCGCGCCGCAGCATCGACGGCGAGTGGTGCCTGGCGGGCGAGCTGGGGTGGGTGACCGCGTATTCCTTCTTCCCCTCCAAGAACCTGGGCGCCTGGGGTGATGCGGGGATGATGGTGACGTCGGACGACCAGACCGCGGAGCGGCTCCGCAAGCTGCGGCTGCACGGCGGGGCGAAGCAGTACCATCACGAGGAGGTCGGGACCAACTCGCGTCTCGACACCGTACAGGCGGCGATCCTGCTCGCCAAGCTCCCCCACCTCGCCGACTGGTCCGCGAAGCGACGCCAGCATGCGGCGTACTACGCCCAGGGCCTGGCGGGCCTGCCCCAGGTGAAAACGCCGGTCGTCGAGCGTAACAACGAACACATCTTCCACCAATACACGCTTCGCGTGGAGCGGCGCGACGCGCTACAGGCGCACCTCAAGGCGCAGGGCATCGGGAGCGCCGTGTACTACCCAATCCCGCTACACCTCCAGCCGTGCTTCACGCACCTCGGTTACAAGACGGGACAACTGCCGGTCGCGGAGCAGGCGTCACACGACGTGCTCTCACTCCCGGTGTACCCGGAGCTCACACAGGCGCAGCTGGACCATGTGATCGCTGCGATCCGCGGATTCTACCGGTGACCCGTCTCAAAGTCGGCGTTATCGGGGCGGGGGCCTGGGGACGGAATCACGTGCGGACGGTGGCAGGGTTGGCGGATGCCGAGCTGGCCGCCGTATGTGACACCGATCCCAAAACACGCGAGCGGACAGCGCGGCAGTACCCTGGGGCGCTGGTCACGCCCGACCTAGGCGCCCTGCTCGATCGGGTCGACGCCGTGATCGTGGCTTCTCCGGCAGGGACGCATGCCGGGATGGCGCGTCGCTGCATCGAAGCGGGGAAGCCGTGTCTCGTGGAAAAGCCGTTCGCGCTGACCGTCCGGGACGCCGAAGCCGTTGCTGCGGCAGGCGTGGAACACAAGGTGCCCGTCCTTGCTGGGCACCTGCTCATCTTCCACGCCGCCGTGGAGCGGCTCCGGACCCTCGTGCAGGGCGGCGAGTTGGGCAAAGTGTTCTATCTCTACAGCTTACGCGTGAATCTCGGGCAGGTCCGGCAGGACGAGAACGCCCTCTGGAGCTTCGGCCCCCACGATGTGTCCGTGGCACTGCACTTGCTAGGCGAATCCCCGGTTAGGGTCGCCGCCCAGGGGAAGAGCTACCTCCAGCCCAAGATCGAAGACGTCGTGTTCTTGACCATGGAATTCGCGAGCGGTGTGCTCGCCCACGTCCAGTTGTCGTGGCTCGATCCTCACAAAGAACGGAAACTTACGGTCGTGGGCGCCAAGAAGATGGTGGTTTTCGACGACATGGAGCCTCGCGAAAAGCTGCGTGTGTACGACAAGGGCGTCGATCGCCCGCCGGAGTACGGATCCTTCGGCGAGAGTCTCGCGATTCGGGAAGGCGATATCTTCGTCCCCCGCATTCCGACGGTCGAGCCGCTCGCTGCCGAGCTCTCGCATTTCGTACGGGTGGCCAGGGGGACCGAGGCGCCGCGTCCGGGCGCGAGCGCGGACGACGGCGTGCGTGTGGTGCGCGTGCTCGAGGCGGCGTCGCGTTCGCTGGCGTCCGGCGGCGCGCCGGAGGCCCTATGACGACGCCGATCGCCGCGCTGCTCGCCAAGGCCAAGGATCGCTCTGCGCTCTGTGGAATCGTCGGGCTGGGATATGTCGGCCTGCCGCTCGTCATCGAGTTCGTGCGGGCGGGCTACCGCGTCATCGGGTTCGACGTGAACCAGGGGGTCGTCGACGCGCTCAACGCCGGTCGCTCCCACATCAAGGATGTGCCCGCCGCAGCCGTCGCTGCGGCGGTCAAGTCCGGGAAGTTCGTTGCAACCACGGACTTGACGCGGCTGCGCGAGCCCGACGCGATCTCCATTTGCGTGCCGACGCCGCTCTCCAAGACCAAGGACCCCGACGTCAGTTACGTGCTCGCGGCGACCGACGCCGTGAAGCAGGCCCTGCGCCGTGGCCAGCTCGTGGTGCTCGAGTCCACCACCTATCCCGGCACGACGCGTGAGCTGATGCTGCCGGCGCTCGAGGCGACGGGGCTCAAGGTGGGTGAGGACTTCTTCCTCGCCTTCTCCCCCGAGCGGGTCGACCCCGGCAACGCGAAATGGAATACCCGCAACACTCCGAAGGTCGTCGGCGGCATTACGCCCGCGTGCCTCCAAGTGGCGGCGGCGCTGTACGAGTCCGCGATCGAGAAGCTCGTGCCGGTGTCGTCGACGGAGGCGGCGGAGCTCGTCAAGATTCTCGAAAACACGTTCCGCAGCGTGAACATCGGCCTCGTCAACGAGATGGCGATCGTGTGCGACAAGCTCGGGGTCGACGTGTGGGAAGTCATCGACGCGGCGGCCACCAAGCCGTTCGGGTTCATGAAGTTCACACCCGGACCGGGAGTCGGCGGGCACTGCATCCCGCTCGACCCACACTACCTCGCGTGGAAGATGCGGACCCTCAACTACAAGACGAGGTTCATCGAGCTGGCCGGTGAGCTGAATGCGGCGATGCCGGAGTACTGGATCGCGAAGCTGGCCGAGCGGCTCAACGACGCGGGCAAGGCGGTGCGCGGCAGCACGGTGCTGGTGCTGGGCGTCGCCTATAAGAAGGATATCGACGACATCCGGGAGAGTCCGGCCCTCGACGTGATCCGGCTGCTCCATCAGCGCGGGGCCGAGGTGTGCTACCATGACCCTTACGTCGCGAAGCTCAAGGAAGACGGGCTCTCCCTCAGCTCCATCCCGCTTACGGCCGAAACGCTCGAGCGCGTCGATTGCGTCATCGTCGTGACGGATCATTCGGACGTCGACTACAGACTCGTGGCGCGGCACGCGCGGGCGGTGGTCGACACGCGGCACGTCCTGCCGCGTCCAGGGAGCGCCACGTGAAGGTCGCCGTCGTCGGGACGGGATACGTCGGCCTTGTGGTCGGCGCCTGCCTCGCCGAGACGGGGAACGACGTCGTCTGCGCGGACGTCGACGCGTCGAAAATCGATGCGCTGAAGCAGAATCGGCTCCCCATCTACGAGCCGGGCCTCGAACCGCTCGTCTCGCGCAACCAACGTGAGGGACGGCTGCAATTCGTCACCGACGTCGCGGGAGCGGTCGAGCGGTCGGATATCGTGTTCATCGCCGTCGGCACGCCCCCCGACGAGGACGGTTCGGCCGACCTGAAGCACGTCCTGGCAGTGGCGCGCACGATCGGCCAGAACACGAGCCGGTCCAAGATCGTCATCACGAAGAGCACCGTCCCCGTGGGCACGGCCGAGAAGGTGCGCGCCGAGATCGCCAAACACACCAAGACACCCTTCCACGTCTGCTCGAACCCCGAATTCCTGAAGGAAGGGGCGGCGGTCGAGGACTTCATGAAACCCGATCGCGTGGTCGTCGGCGTGGATTCCGCCGCGGCGGCCACAGTGCTGGAGGAGCTGTACGCGCCGTTCGTCCGCACGGGCAACCCGCTGATCTTCATGGACATCGCGTCGGCGGAGATGACCAAGTACGTCGCCAATGCGATGCTCGCGACGCGCATTTCATTCATGAACCAGATGGCCCGACTGTGCGAAGTGGTCGGCGCGGACGTCACGCTCGTGCGGAAGGGGATCGGCACCGACCGCCGCATCGGGTCGGCGTTTCTGTTCCCCGGGCCTGGCTACGGCGGCTCGTGCTTCCCCAAGGACGTGCAGGCGCTGATGCGCACCGGTGAGGAGCGGGGCGTCCCGCTCGACATCCTCACGGCCGTCGAAGCGGCGAACGAGCGGCAAAAGCGCTTCTTGTTCGAAAAGATCGAGCGGCACTTTGAGGGCAAGCTGAAGGATCGCGTCGTCGGTGTGTGGGGACTCGCCTTCAAGGCGGAGACGGACGATGTGCGCGAGAGCCCGGCCCTGGTGCTGGTCGAGGCGCTGCTCGCGGCGGGCGTCTCGGTGCGAGTACACGATCCGGCCGCTGCCGCAACCGCCAAGCGCCAGCTCGGCGACCGCGTGACGTACGCCGACCATGCGTTCGACGTCCTCGCGGGGGCCGACGCGCTCGCCATCGTGACGGAATGGCTCGAGTACCGCAATCCCGACTTCCCGCGCATGCGGCAGCTGATGCGCCGTCCGCTCATTGTCGATGGCCGCAACCTGTACGAACCTGACCGGCTCGGGAAACTCGGATTCACCTACGACAGCATCGGACGCCGCCTCGTATGCGCATCCTCGTAACGGGCGCCGCCGGGTTCCTCGGCTCGCACCTGTGTGACCGGCTGCTGGGGCAAGATCACACCGTGGTGGGGATGGACAACCTCATCACCGGCAACCCCACGAACCTCGCCCACCTCGAGCATCACCGCGGATTCCAGTTCGTCCGCCACGACGTCAGCACGTTCATTGACGTCCCGGGACCCGTGGACGGGATTCTCCATTTCGCCAGCCCCGCCAGCCCGATCGATTACCTGGAGTATCCGATCCCCACGCTCAAAGTGGGCGCCCTCGGGACGCATAACGCGCTCGGGCTCGCGAAGAAGAAGGGGGCGCGCTTCCTCCTGGCGTCCACCTCCGAGGTCTACGGCGACCCGTTGGTGCATCCCCAGCCCGAGAGTTACTGGGGCAACGTGAACCCGGTCGGGCCGCGCGGTGTGTACGACGAGGCGAAGCGCTTTGCCGAAGCGATGACGATGGCCTACCATCGCTATCACAAGCTCGACACGCGCATCGTGCGGATCTTCAATACCTACGGGCCGCGCATGCGGCCCAACGACGGGCGCGTCGTGTCGAACTTCATTTCGCAGGCCCTGCGCGGCGAGTCGATCACCATCTACGGAGACGGTGCGCAGACCCGGTCATTCTGCTACGTGGATGACCTGGTCGAGGGTATCGTCCGGATGTTCGAGCGCGGCACCGACCAGCCCACGAATCTCGGAAACCCCCGGGAGTTCACGGTGCGCCAGCTGGCCGAGCGGGTGCTCGCGCTCACGGGGAGCAGCAGCGAGATCGTCGAGCGCCCCCTCCCGGTGGACGATCCGCGCGTCCGGCAGCCTGATATTACGCGTGCCCGTGCGACGCTCGATTGGGAGCCGCGCGTGGCACTCGACGACGGGCTGCGGCGCACGATCGAGTATCTGCGAGGTGTGGTGGGGCGGTGACCGAACCCGTCCAGGTGCTCGTCACGGGCGCCGCGGGGTTCATCGGGTCTCACGTCTGCGAGGCGCTCGTCGCCCGAGGACACACGGTTGTGGGTGTCGACAACTTCGATCCCCTCTACCCCCGGGCCGTGAAAGAGCGCAACCTGCAGTCGCTGCGCGCCAGCCGCTCGTTTCGGTTCGTCGAAGCGAATGTCGCGCGCGACCCCTTGCCGCTCGAAGGCGTCGGGGCGCTCCTGCACCTCGCGGCGAAAGCGGGGGTCCGTCCGTCGCTCGACGAACCGGCCGCGTATGCCGAGGCGAACGTCACGGGAACGGCGCGGGTGTTCGACGCGGCGCGTCGCGCCGGCGTGAGTCGCATCGTCTTCGGATCGTCGTCATCCGTGTACGGGAACACGACGCCGGCGCCATTCGTCGAGGGCGCCGCGGCGCTCGAGCCGATTTCGCCCTACGCCGCGACCAAGCGCGCCGGCGAGCTGCTGGCCTATACCTTCGCGCACCTCTATCCCCTCCGAATCATCTGCTTGCGGTTCTTCACCGTGTACGGCCCGCGCCAGCGGCCCGACCTGGCGATCCACCGCTTCACGGACCAAATCGCGCGGGGGCAGGCGGTCCGCATGCACGGCGATGGTTCGAGCGAGCGCGACTACACCTATATTAGCGATTGCGTGGATGGCGTCCTGGCGGCCCTGACGCGGACCGAAGCGCCGGCGGCCACCGGATCGGTGGAGCTACTCAACATCGGGGGGGGCGAGCGGGTTCGCCTCGACCGGCTGATCACCCTGATCGCGAAGGCCCTGGGGCGCGAGGCCCGTATCGAGCGGCATCCCGACCAGCCGGGGGATGTCCGGGTGACCGACGCCGACCTGCGTCACGCCCAGCGCGCCCTGGGCTACCGCCCGCGCGTGGGAATCGAGGAAGGCATCCGCAACTTTGTGCGCTGGTATGAGGAGACCCATGGAAGTCAGTCCTGAGCGCTTGGTGGAGCAGGCGCGCGAGCGGTTCGAGCTGCAGGACTACTACGGCGCGATCCACCTGCTCGAGGAGGTCATCACGAGCGGGCGCGCCTTCGCGGACGCGCATCACCTCCTCGGCCTCTCGTACTCGCTGGCGGGCCAGCACGACAAGGCGCTGGAGCAATTGGACCGCGCGCTCGTGCTGAACCCGCATTATGTCGAGGCTCTGATTCACCGGGCGCTGGTGCTGAACGAGCTGGGGCGCGAGGAGGAGGCGAGCGCGGTCCTGCGGCGCGCGCACCGCATCGACACCGGGGAACGGGCCGGATTCCCGACCCACATCGCCGCGAAACTCGCCAATCAGCATGCGGCCATGGGCCAGGCGTATCTCGAGGCCGGGGGCCTGGTGCAGGCGATCGAGCAGTACCAGGAGGCGCTGGAGCTGGGACCCGCCTTCCACGATTTGCGGTATAAGCTGGGCCGGCTGCTGCTCGAGGCGGGGCGGGCCCTCGATGCCCGCGACCAATTCGAGACCATCGTGCGCGAACGGCCGGGCTTCCTGGATGCGGCGGCCATGCTTGGGCTGGCGTGCTATTTGTCGGGTGACGGGCTCGCCGCGCGCGATGTGTGGGAAGCGTGTCGAGCGCGTCGGCCCGAGGATCCCCGCGTGGAGGCGTATCTGGCAATGCTGGCACGGAACGATGCGCCGCCCCCCCCGCCGCCGCTGCAGCCCAAATCCCCTCAGCGGGGCGGAAAGAAGAAGAAAGCGTGAGGCAGTGGTGGGTCGCGTTGCTGGTTCTCGCGTGCGCCTGCTCGCGGAGCGCCGCCGACCACGAAGAGCTCGGCGATCGGGCATACACCGCGGGCGATTATCGCAGCGCCCTGGCGGAGTACCAGCTCGGCATCAAGGCGCATCCCGGCAGCGCATCGCTCGACGCGAAGCTCGGCGCCGCCGCCCTGCACACCGAGGACTACGCGACCGCGGCGGACGCCTACCGCGCGCTGGCCCAGGACGACCGCTCGCGGGTCGAAGAAGCGGCGGACGGGCTGCAGCGCGTGGTACGCGCGGCGCTCGGCGCGAACGATCGCGGGGCCCTGGCCAGCGCGCTCACCGGATTGCGGGAGATCGCGCCCGCGCGGCCGCTGGGACGCTCCGCGACGCTCGCGGCGCTGGACGCCGTAGACCGCGGCGACACGGCGACGGCGCTGGCCTTGCTGCCGGTAGCGACGGCCGCGACCGTCGACCCGGCGCGGTCCGATTCGCTGCTCTATGTGTACGGCATGACCCTGGTGCGGGTGCGTGCCTGCAGTACCGCGGTACCCGTGTTCGAGGGCGTGATCTGGCGGAAGCGTGCCCCCGTCGTGGTCGAGTCGGCGCGTGAGGGTCTGGGCCTGTGCGCGCTGGTCGAGGGGCAGCTGGCCCTGGAGGCGGGCCGGCCCGCGGATGCCGAGGACTGGTTCCGCCGCGCCACGGCCCCGGGCGCCTCTCCCGACGTCGTGCGGGCGGCGTTCCTGGGGCTCGGCGATGTGCGCCTGGCCCAGGGGGACATCGCGGGGGCGCTCGAGAGTTATCAGCAAGCATTGGTGGGCGGCACGCCGGGCGACACGATCGCGCAGCGGGCCCAAGAGAAGATCAACTCGCTGGGGAAGGCTGAACCGGAATGATGCGACGCATGGTATGGATCCTCGGTCTCGCCACGCTCGCGGTGGCCTGTGGTCACGCACCGCGGCAGCGGGCCGTGACCACGCCCGAGACGGAGCTCGAGCATGCCGTGACGCTCATCCGCCGCGGCGACTTCCGGCGAGCACAAACCGTGTTGATGCGGCTGAATTTCGAGTTCACCGCCGGTCAGCCCGAGGCGGCGACGGCCCGGTACTATCTGGCGGAGTGCGCCTTCCAGCTCGGCGACCGCGTGACGGCGGCTCACGAGTTCCGCAAGGTCGCGGACGAGTTTCCCGCCAGCGAATACGCGCCCCTCGCCCTCCTGCGCGCGGGCGACTCGAACCTGCGTTTGTGGCGGCGTGCCGAGCTCGACCCGACGTACGGGGAAACGGCGCTTTCGATTTATCAGGAGCTGACGGCGCGGTATCCCGAGAGCGACGCGGCAACGCGGGCGCGCCCGCACGTGCGGCGGCTGCAGAACCAGTTTGCGGAGAAGGCCTACAAAAACGGCATGTTCTACCTGCGGCGGAAGGCGTTCGATTCCGCGATCATCTATTTCAAGGATGTGATCGCGAACTATCCCGACGCCGCGCTCGCGCCCGACGCCTTGCTGCGGCTCGTGGACAGCTACCGCGCCATTGGATATAAGGACGAGCTGCAGGAGACCTGTGCCCACCTGCGCCGCTTCTACCCGCAGGCGACGGGACTCGCCAAGAGCTGCCCGGCCGACACGACGGGCACCTCGTCCTGACCCGCGTGGACGCCCTGTTCGGGGGCTCCTTTGATCCGGTGCATGTAGGGCATCTCGTTGTGGCGGAAGCCGCCGCGGATGCGCTCGGGGATGGAGTGACGATCCGGTTCATGCCGGCTCGCGAACAGCCCTTCAAGCGGGCCGCCCACCAAGCGACGCCCGAGCAGCGCGCCGAGATGCTGGACCTGGCCGCGCGAGGCAACCCGAGGTTCCAGGTGGAGCGCGTCGAGTTCGGCTTGCCGGCCCCATCCTATACCGTCCGCACCTTACGGGCGCTGGGGGAGCGCGAGCCGGGGAACCGCTTCACGTTATTGCTAGGGGCGGACGCCGCGCAGGACCTCGCGGGATGGTGGGAGGTCGAAGCCTTGCCGGCGCTCGCCGACGTCGTCGTGTTCGCCCGGCCCGGTGCCGCGGTGCCGCGCCATCCGCTGATCCGCCGCGTGATCGAAGTGCCCGCCATCGCCCTCTCGGCGACGGACGTGCGTGCGCGCGTGCACGGCGGGCGATCCATCCGGTATCTCGTGCCCGAGGCCGTGCGCGAGTACATCGCGGCCCACGGGCTGTATCGTTAGGGGAGTCATGGCGCATCGTTGGTTCACCAAGCTCTTCGGCACGCGGTTCGACCGCGAGCTGAAGCGCGTTCAGCCGACAATCGACGCGATCCACGCGCACGAGGCGCGCCTCAAGGATTTGTCCGAGGGCGACCTGAAGGCGCAGACCGCGAAGTTCCGCGCGACCATCGCGGAGCGCACCGGCGCGCTCGGTGCGGAAGTCGAGCGCCTCAAGCAGGCGAAACACGACTGCCCCGACCCCGTAGAGCGCGCCGATCTGGGGGACCAGCTGGTGCGCGCCGAAACGGCGTTCGTGGACGCGCTGCAACGCACCCTCGACGACCTCCTGCCGGAGGCGTTCGCCACGGTGCGGGAGGCGTGCCGTCGGCTCATCGGGACCAAGGTCGTGGTGACTGGGCACGAGCAGAGCTGGGATATGGTCCCCTACGACGTGCAGCTCATCGGCGGCCTGGTGCTCCACCAGGGCAAGATCGCCGAGATGGCGACGGGCGAAGGGAAAACCCTCGTCGCCACGCTACCGCTCTACCTCAACGCGCTCGCGGGCCGGGGCGCCCACCTCGTCACGGTCAACAACTACCTGGCGCGGCGCGACTCGCAGTGGATGGGTCACCTGTTCACGTGGCTCGGCCTGACGGTGGGGTGCATCGACGACACGCAGCCCTCGACGCCGGAGCGGCGCGCCGTCTACCAGTGCGACATCACGTACGGGACGAACAACGAGTTCGGGTTCGACTACCTGCGCGACAACATGGTGTTCAGCCTGGAGCATCGGGTGCAGCGACGCCATGTGTACGCGATCATCGACGAAGTCGATTCGATCCTCATCGACGAAGCCCGGACCCCGCTGATCATCTCGGGTGCCGTGGGCGCCGAATCGGACGAGAAGTACGCGCAGTTCAACACCCAGGTGGTCCAGCTGGTGCGCAAGCAGACCGCGGTCGTGAATGACCAGATCGCCAAGGGCGAGCCGCTGCTCGCGGACGAGAAGACCTCCTACGACGGCGCGGTGCAGTTGTATCAGGCCCAGCTGGGCATGCCCAAGAACAAGAAGCTGCTCAAGCTCTTGAACGAAACCGGCGTCAAGCAGCTGGTGCAGCGCGTCGAGCTCGACCGCCTCGCCGACCGCAAGCTCCCGGCACCCAAGCAGAAGATGCGGCACCTCGAAGACGACCTGTACTTCGTCATGGACGAGCGCGGACGCTCGGTACACCTGACGGACAAGGGCGTCGAGACCATGTCGCCCGAGGATCCGACGCTGTTCGTCGTCCCCGACATCTCGCACGCGGTCCACGAGATCGACCGCGACGAGCACCTCTCCGCGCCGGAGAAGCTCGAGCGTCGCCGCGCCGTCGAGGCGGAGTATGCGCAGAAGAGCGAGATCCTCCGCATCATCCACAAGCTGCTCCAGGCGCATGCGCTGTACGAGAAAGACGTGGAGTACGTCGTCCAGGACGGGCAGGTCTTCATCGTGGATGAGTTCACCGGCCGCCTGATGCCCGGGCGCCGCTGGTCCGACGGCCTGCATCAGGCCGTCGAGGCCAAAGAGGGCGTGCAGGTGCGTGAGGAGAGTCAAACCCTCGCGACCATCACGATCCAGAATTACTTCCGCATGTTCGAGAAGCTCGCCGGCATGACGGGCACGGCCGAGACCGAAGAGACCGAGTTTCACGACATCTACAAGCTCGCGGTGGTGGTGATCCCGACCAACCGGCCGGTGCGGCGGGTGGACAAGCACGACCTGGTGTACAAGACGCGGCGCGAGAAGTACAACGCGATCATCGACGAGATCGAGCGCGAGTACAAACGGGGCCTGCCGGTGCTGGTCGGCACGGTGAACGTCGAGGTGTCGGAGACGTTGGCGCGGATGCTGAAGCGCCGCGGCTTGAGGCACGAAGTCCTGAACGCCAAGTTCCACCAGCGCGAGGCGGAGATCGTCGCGCTGGCCGGCCAGTCCGGCTCGATCACGATCGCCACGAACATGGCGGGCCGCGGCACCGACATCAAACTCGGACCCGGCGTCAAGAAGTGTCAGATCTGCGGCATCAAAGCCCGCGAGGCGCCGTTCGGTCAAAAGATCGAAGCCCCCGACCTGACCGCCGAGCAGATCAAAGAACTCAAGTGCAACGAGAACCCGCCCTGCGGGCTCGTGATCATTGGAACCGAGCGGCACGAAGCGCGGCGCATCGACCGGCAGCTACGCGGCCGCTCCGGGCGCCAGGGCGATCCGGGACAGAGCGTCTTCTACATGTCGCTGGAAGACGATCTGATGCGTCTGTTTGGCTCCGACCGGATCGCCCGCATCATGGATCGCACCGGCGCCGAGGAAGGCGAGGTCATCACCCATCCGTGGGTGACGGCCGCGATCGGCCAGGCGCAGAAGCGCGTCGAGCTGCAGAATTTCCAGGCGCGTAAGAAGCTGCTGCAGTTCGACGACGTGATGAACAAACAGCGCGACGTGATCTACTCACGCCGTCTCTACGCGCTCGAAGGCGGCGAGGAGCTCAAGGCCGAAGCGCAGCACATGATCGACGAAGCGGTGGAGCGTCTCGCCGACGGCCTCGTGGTCGAGTACGGCGATCCGGGACGGTGGGATCGCGCGCTCATTGAGACGGAGTTCCTGCAGAAGTTCTTGGTCAGGATTCCGAGCGTGGACGATCCGACGGTCATCAAGGATCGCGACGATCTCGTACGCGCGGCCCAGGCCGCGGGGCGCGCGGCGTTCGAAGCGAAGATCCAGCAGCTGAAGGACGTCGAAGCCAAGGTCGGCGCGCAAAACCTGCCGGAGCAGGCGCTATCGCACATCACGCTGGGTGTGATCGACGAGAAATGGAAGGATCACCTCTACGACCTGGACCAGCTGCGCGAAGGCATCTACTACCGGGCCTGGGGACAGAAGGACCCGCTCGTCGAGTACAAGCAGGAAGCCTACGAAATGTTCGTCGGCCTGATGCACGATCTCAACGCCACGTTCACGGAGCGGTGGATGAAGTTGCAGATCGAGATCGGGCCGCCTCGGGGGGGGCCTAGCTCCACCCAGACTGTGGGTGGGTTGGGGGGTGCGCCGAAGAAAGCGCCGCCCAAGGTGGCGAGGAAGCCCGCGGCTGACGGCCTGGTCAGTCCCGACCCCGGGGCGCCGCCTAAGCTGGGACCGCCGCCGGCGGGCGGGCCGGTCGCGAATCCCTACGCCGGCGTCGGTCGCAACGACCCGTGTCCCTGCGGCAGCGGCAAGAAGTTCAAGAAGTGCCACGGCGCGGGGTTGTAGGCTCCTTTAGTGCGGCGTCAGGACCGAATTCCCTGACGCGTCCGCCGCAATCGTGAAGTGGGCGACATTGCGACCCAGCGCCTGCCCGGCCACGATGTCGAACCGGTAGTGAATACCGCCGTACATGCGCGACAGGCCTGCCTCCTCGACCATCGCGTCCAATTGCGCGCGCTGCTCGGGGAAGAACGTGCTCAACACTTCCGCACCCGATGCGGACAGGCAGCTGTGGCCGGACGGATATGCCGGATGGTTGGGTCTTCCGACGGCGGGGACGACGGTGATCAGCGCATCCGCCTGCCACGGCCGGATGAGCCAGTACGTCTCCTTCGCATCCCAGCAACCGATCTGCGCGTCGAACATCGTCGCGCTAAGCAGGGCGTACAGGTGGGTGGCCTCACGCTCGGACAAGCCGTGCGCATTGATGCCGTCGGTGCCTACCTGGATCCAGAACCCCGCCGTGGTCGGCGTGCCGGTGCTCAGCGCCCAGAAGGCAGCGATCCCCACCTGCTCGGCGGTGCGCGCGTCGGAGATCTCCCGGATTTCGTTGAGCGCTGCGGTGAACGGCGCAGACCCAAACGCCGGTGGGGGTCCCGGCCGAAACTGGTTCGCGGAGGTCAGGAACCAGGGGGTCACCCCCGGCAGCTGCCCACCTGCGATCGTCGGGGGGGTTGTGCTGCTGATCCAGAGCCCCGCACCCACCGGAATCGTGCCGGTGAACGGCGTGCTGAAGCCGTCTCCCTGGGCTCGGGTGACGATCTGAGCGCCGACCGCGCGACCGAGTTCCTCGCCACGAGTGAATGCAGGGTGCGACGCTTGTCCTCCGGGGCCGGCCGTTGCTTGTACGGCGACCAAATCCTCGAACGCTTGAGCTTGGGTGGGGAACAGGTACGTGAGCACAACCGCTGACGCGCCTGCGACGGCCCCGCGATCCAGCTCTAACTGGTCCCGGCCGCCGCCGCCTTCTGAGCCTTCAGCCCGTTGCACCGCCTGGTATTGCGCAACACCCAGCAGGGGATACGCGTGCGTTGCAGTTTGGGGGTTAAAGCCCGCTTGGGCAACCAGGGTGGCCGCCCTCGCCTGCCATGCCGGGCTTGCGAGCCCTGCGGTGAACGGCACGCCGCTGCGGGACGCGGACAGACCGGCGCCGGTGGGCGCCTGGTCTGCGCACGCCGATATCAGGAGCGCGAGCACAACGGTGAGCACTGCGGGCCTAGCACGCATGATGCCTCCACGAGATTGGGGTTGAATCGCGGTCGCCTCGTGGATCGGTCGGCAGGCACGGGGTGGCAACCCCAGCATCGCACCAAGTACGCCTCGGGGTAAGGTGCCGCCCGGCGTAAAAAGGAGTATGTCCCAGCAGCTTGGCAGACATAGTGTTGCCCCATGACCCTCCGTCTCTCCGAGCATCTGAACCGCGACCGTCCCCGCGAGCGTTTCTGGGCCGTCGGGCCCGCCGCGTTGACGGGGCAGGAGCTCCTGGCCATTCTCCTAGGAACGGGCACCACTGGGCGGGATGCGCTCGCGGTGGCGGGCGATTTATTGGGCCGCGTGGAAGGCTCGCTGCACCGGCTCGCCACGCGCCCCTGGGCGGAGTTGGCGCAGATCCCCGGGGTGGGGCGGGCCAAGGCGGCCCGAATCGCCGTCGCTGTAGAGTTGGGGCGGCGGGTGGCGGGAGAGGCGGAGCCGCCCCCCGAGCGGATTCGCGGCCCCGGCGATGTGCACCGGTACTACGCGCCGCGCCTGCGCGACTTAGCGGTCGAGGAGTTCCACGTGTTGGCCCTGGGCAGCCAGAGCCAGATCCTGGCCGATCTCTTGATCACGCGGGGCATTCTCAATAGCTCCCTGGTCCATCCGCGCGAGGTGTTCCGGGCGGCGATCGCGGAGGCGGCGGCGGGGATCATCGTGGTGCACAACCACCCGAGCGCCGATCCGACACCGTCGGCGGACGACCGGGCGGTGACGCGACAGCTGGTGGATGCGGGACGTCTCTTGGATGTCCCGGTGTACGATCACGTGATCGTGGGAGGCGAACGGTACGTGAGTTTCGCGGAGGCAGGGCTGTTGTGACGAGCACGGCGCCGATCCTCGCGCCGGAGCTGGCGAAGGCCGTGGCGGCCCAACGGGAGCGCCTCGACCTGGACCTCCTGTCGCGCGCCTACCGGGCGAGCGCGCAGGCGCACCGCGGCCAGAAGCGCGTATCGGGCGACGACTACGTCTCCCACAGCGTCGCGGTGGCGACGATTCTCGCCGAGCAGCAGATGGACACGACCACGATCGCGGCCGCCCTCCTCCACGACGTGGTCGAAGACTCGAACGTCACCCTCGACGACATCCGGCGCGACTTCGGGAACGAGGTTGCGGAGTTGGTGGACGGGCTCACCAAAATCGCGACCCTCACGTTCCGCTCGACCGCCGAAGAGCAGGCCGAGAACTATCGCAAGCTGCTCATGTCGGTCGCGAAGGATGCGCGCGTCATCATCATCAAGCTCGCCGACCGCCTCCACAACATGCGCACCCTCGAGCCCCTCGCGGAGGAGAAGCGGCGGCGCATCGCGCTCGAGACCCGGGAGCTGTACGCGCCGCTCGCGCATCGCTTCGGCATGGCGGGGGTGAAGGCGGAGCTCGAAGACCTCGCGTTCAAGCACCTCGAGACCGCCGACTACAAGCTGCTCGTGCGGCAGGTCAAGGCCCGGAAGGTCGAGCGCGACCGCACCACCGAACGGCTGCGGGAACCGCTCGCTGAGGAGATGCGTCGCGCCGGTATCACCGAATTCGACATCACGGGCCGGCCCAAGAATCTCTGGTCGATCTACAAGAAGATGCGGCAGCGTGGCAAGCCGTTCGAGGAGATCTATGACCTCCTCGCCGTCCGCGTGCTCGTCAGCTCGATCACGGATTGCTACCACGTCCTCGGGATCATCCACCACAAGTGGACCCCGCTCCAGGAGCGGATCAAAGACTACATCGCGAGCCCCAAGTCGAACGGCTACCAGTCCGTGCACACGACCGTCTTCGGGCCCGCCGGCCAGCTCTACGAGATCCAGATTCGCACGCGCGAGATGCACCGCACCGCGGAATACGGCATCGCGGCCCACTGGCTCTACAAGGAGGGCGGCAAGACGGCCGACGAGCTGGACCGCCACCTCTCGTGGTTCCGGCAGCTCATCGAGCTGCAGCAGGACGCACACACGCCGGAGGAGTTCCTCGAGTTTCTGAAGATCGACCTGTACCAGGACGAGATCTTCGTCTTCACGCCGCGCGGCGACGTGAAGCGCCTCCCCAAGGGCGCGACGCCGATCGACTTCGCCTTCGCGGTCCACACCGAAGTGGGTCAGCGGACCCAGGGTGCCCGCGTCAACGGCCGCATCGCGCCGCTGCATCGCGCGCTCAAGAACGGCGACACGGTCGAGATCATCACGAGCGCGCAGTCACGCCCCTCGCGCGACTGGATGTCGCACGTCCAGACGGGCCGCGCGCGGCACAAGATCCGTCAATGGGTCAAGCAGGAAGAGCATGAGCGCAGCGTGACTCTGGGGCGTGAGATCCTCGCCCGCGAGGTGCGCCGCCGCCGCCTCGACGCGCCCAGCGACGAGCGCCTCGCCCAGGCTGCCACGACGCTCTCGGTCGGGTCCTCCGAGCAGCTCCAGGCCTCGATCGGCCGCGGGGACGTCCCCATCGGCCAGGTGATGAAGGCGCTGTATCCCGACCTGCCCGCCGAGGAGCTCAACCCTCGCACCGCGACGGCGTTCGGCCGGGTCATGCAGCGGCTGCGGCTGGGGCGGGGCATCAAGATCCAGGGCGTCGACGGCCTGATGGTGCGGTACGCGCAATGTTGTCAGCCGGTGCCCGGCGACCCGGTGGTCGGGTACGTGACGCAGGGCCGCGGCATCTCGATTCACCGTAGCGACTGCCCCAACTTGCTCACGCTCTCCGACGAGACCGAGCGGCGCGTGGACATCGACTGGCGCGAGGTCGAGGGCGAGGTGGTCACGGTACGGCTCGCGGTGAGCGGTGAGGATCGGCGCGGTCTGTACGCGGACATCTGCGAGGCCATCAGCGGGACCGGGACAAACATCCGGAGCGCCGATCTCACGTCCAAGGACGGCGCCGTGTTCGGTTCGGTCCTGGTGGAGGTCGAGAACCACACCCACCTGCACAAGGTGCTGCGGGCGGTGCGGAAGGTGAAAGGCGTCACCGACATCGCCCGCCGGGAAGCGGGCGGTCCCACCGAGCTTTCGGCCGGTTAGCTTTCGCGCCATGCCCTTCGAACTCGTCTCCCCCTACCAGCCGGCGGGAGACCAGCCGCGCGCGATCAAGGAGCTGAACGCCGGGTTCGCGCGCGGGGACCGCTACCAGACGCTGCTCGGCGTCACCGGTTCCGGGAAGACGATGACGATGGCGCACGTCATCGCGCATTTCGGCCGCCCCACGCTCGTCCTGTCGCACAACAAGACCCTGGCGGCGCAGCTGTACGGAGAGTTGAAGTCGTTCTTCCCGAAGAGCGCCGTCGAGTTCTTCATCTCGTATTACGACTACTATCAGCCCGAGGCGTACGTCCCGGCGACCGACACGTACATCGCCAAGGACTCTTCGATCAACGACGACATCGACCGGTTGCGGCTCCGGGCCACGTCGAGCCTGATGGAGCGCGACGACGTCATCATCGTTGCGAGCGTCTCGGCGATTTACGGCCTCGGCGACCCCGAGGCGTACCGCCGCCTCCTCGTCACGGCCCGGACCGGTGAGTCGCGCGGGCGCGACGCGCTGCTCGCCGACCTCATCGGCATCCAATACCAGCGCAACGACGCGGCCTTCGAACGCGGCACCTTCCGCGTCCGCGGCGACACGGTCGAGATCTTCCCCGCGTACGACGAACAAGCGGTGCGCATCGAGCTGTGGGGCGACGCCATCGAGCGGATCGCCAAGATCGACCCCCTGACGGGCAACGTGATCACACTGGTCGACCGCTGCGCGATCTATCCGGCGACCCACTTTGTGACCCAGCGCGCCACGATCGAGCGTGCGGTGTCGGCGATCCGCGTGGAACTAAAGGACCGGCTGGCCGAGCTGCGGGCGCAAAACAAGCTGGTCGAGGCTCAGCGGCTCGAGTCCCGCACCAACTTCGACGTCGACATGCTGCTCGAAGTGGGGCGTTGCACCGGCATCGAGAACTACTCGCGACACCTCACGGGGCGGCAGCCCGGCGAGCGCGCCGCGTGCCTGCTCGACTATATCACGGGCGACTACCTCTGCATCCTCGACGAGTCGCACCAGTCGCTGCCCCAGCTCGGCGCGATGTACGAGGGCGACCGGTCCCGTAAGCAGACGCTCGTCGACTACGGCTTCCGCCTCCCGTCGGCGCTCGACAACCGGCCCCTCAAGTACGCCGAGTTCATGGGACTCGTCCCGCGCATTCTCTTCACCTCCGCCACGCCGGGCGAAGAGGAGCTGCGGCTCGCGGGCGGCGTCGTGGTGGAGCAGATCATCCGGCCCACCGGCCTCATCGACCCCGAGGTCATCGTCCGGCCGGTGGCGGGGCAGGTGGACGACCTCTTGAACGAGATCCGCCTGCGCGAGAAGAAGAATGAGCGCGTACTGGTTACGACGCTGACCAAGCGTATGGCCGAGGATCTCACCGATTACCTCCAGCAGCATGGCGTGCGCGTGCGCTATTTACATTCCGAGATCGATGCCATCGAGCGCGTCGACATCATCCGCGGGCTGCGCCTCGCCGAATTCGACGTGCTGGTCGGCATCAACTTGCTGCGCGAGGGTCTCGACCTGCCCGAGGTGTCCCTCGTCGCGATCCTCGACGCGGACCAGGAGGGGTTCCTGCGCTCCGATCGGTCGATCATCCAGACGGTCGGTCGCGCCGCGCGGCACCTGAACGGCCGGGCCATCCTGTACGCCGATCGCGTCACCGGCTCCATGGAACGCGCCCTGAGCGAGATGAACCGGCGCCGCGTCGCCCAGGTCGCCCACAACGTGCAGCATGGCATCACGCCGCGGTCGATCGTCAAATCCGTCGGCGACATCCGCTTCGTCACGCGGGTGGCCGACGCCCGCACCGCGAAGCCGGCGGAAGCGGGCGTACGACGCCCCGCCGACGCCAAGGAGAGGGAAGCGCTCATCCGCTTGCTGGAGCAGCAGATGCAGGCCGCCGCGGAGGATCTCGACTTCGAGCTGGCCGCGGTGTTGCGCGACCAGGTTCTCGAGCTGAAGGCCGATGCGCCTCTCCGCGGACGAGCTCAGCCGGTTCGGTGAGGGGGTCGGCGCCCGGCTCACCGCCCCTGTGGTGATCGGTCTCTCGGGGGAGATGGGCGCGGGGAAGACGACGCTCGTCCAGGCTATCTGTCGCGGCCTCGGCGCGCGCGCGCTGGCCACGAGTCCCACCTACGCCCTCGTGCACCACTACGAAGCGGGGACCACCCCCGTCTACCACGTCGACTGCTACCGCTTGAAACATCCCGATGACGCTCGTGACCTGGGCTTCGACGACATGGTGCGCGAGCGGGGAGTCGTGCTCATCGAGTGGCCCGAGCGCGCCGGCCCCTGGGCGCCCCCGCTCGATCGCCATTTCCGGCTGGCGCACGATCCCGATCCGGCGATCCGAGTGCTCGAGGAGGCGGCGTGAGCGGTCCCTGGCTCACCATCGATACCGCCACCGAGCTCGCGAGCGTCGCGGTCGGCTCCCCGGAGCGAGTGCGCGCGGTGCGCTCGATGCGAGGGGCGCGACAACAGGCGGCCCAGATCGTGCCGCTGGTGGACCAGGTCCTTACGTCGGCGGCGGTCCGGGTGCGGAATCTGGGTGCCATCATCGTGGCGGACGGGCCCGGAAGCTTCACGGGACTGCGCATCGGGTGGGCGGCCGCCAAGGGACTCGCGCACGACGACGTGATCCCGCTGCGCACAATCCCGTCGTTGATGGGAGCCGCGCACGCCGCCGCGGGCGGCGAAGGAGGCCCCGTCGCTGCTTGTTTTGAGGCCCTGCGCGGGCAAGTGTTTGGGGCCATCTACGCGTTCCCGCCGGGCCGCGTCGAGACGCTCGTGGCCCCCGGCCTCTTCACCGTCGGGGAGTTGGCGCGCGTCGCACCCGTCCGGCCCCTCGTGGTCGTGGGCGATGGGGCGGTGCACTACGCGGACGCCGTCGTCGAATGGACGGGCCGCCCGCCCCTGAGTCTCGAGGCGCTCCCGCCCGTGGCGAGCTCGCTCCTCGCGTTGGCGGGCTGCGAGGGGGCGGCACGTTTGCTCGACGACCCGGCCAGCGCCGAACCGAGCTACGGTCGGCCCGCCGAAGCGCAAGCCAAATGGGAGGCGCACCACGGCCGGCCCCTACCGCATTCGTCCCGCTGAGCGTCCCGACGTGCCGGCGGTGCACGCGATCGAGCAGGCGGCGTTCACCGACCCGTGGTCGGTGGCCGACTTCCGGGAGTGTGTCGACTCCGACGTGGTGTTTCTCGTCGCGGCCGCGGCGGATGGCGTCGCGGGCTACGTCATCGCGCAGGATGCCGCGGACGAAGGCGAGATCCTGAACCTCGCGGTCGTGCCGGCGCGCTTCCGCGCCGGCATCGGACGCGCCCTCGTTGAACATGCCCTGGTGATACTGGGCGAGCGCGGCGCGCGGCGAGTTTTCCTGGAAGTGCGCGAGTCGAATGCCGCCGCGCGCGCGCTGTACGCAGCGCTCGGCTTCGAGGAAGTTGGACGGCGCCCGCGTTACTACCGCCGTCCCGTCGAGGACGCGATCGTGTTACGGGCTGCCATTCCTGCAGACGGAGGTGATGCGTAACTTTGCTACAAGTGGCGTATCTTTGATTGACAGAATAACTTGCGATTCATATACTGTGGGGCATCCTTGGGCCCCCGAACCCGCGTAATCGTCGGAGGTCGTTGTGAGCCGCAGTCTCAACAAAGTCATGATCATCGGGAATCTGGGGGCCGATCCCGAGGTGCGCAGCACGAACAACGGGTCCCGGGTCGCCACCCTATCGGTGGCCACCAGCCGGCAGTGGAACTCGCAGAGTGGCGAAAAGCAGGAGAAAACCGAGTGGCACCGGGTGATTTGCTGGAACAACAAGGGCTCGGGCCTGGCCGACGTGGCCGAGAAGTACCTCAAGAAGGGCGATAAGGTCTATGTCGAGGGGCGGGTCGAGTACCGCACCTGGGAAGACCGCGAGAAACAAACGCGCTACGTCACCGAGATCATTGCGCGCGAACTGATCATGCTGTCGCCCAAGGGCGGTGGCGGCGAAGGCGCCAAGGTCGCCGCGCGTGCAGCCCCCGAAGGGAAGGCAGCGGAGTCGCTCGAAGCGTTCCCGGAGGCGCTGGATGAGGAGGACGACGATCTGCCGTTCTAGCCGCGCGGTAGTCCTGGTTCTGGCGATGGTGCCGCTGACGTGGTCCGTCCTGCCTGCGCAGGACACCACCCAGGCGGCACCCGCCGCTATAGGCCAGGTTCCCGCCACCCACACCGTCTCCCCCGGCGAGACGCTCTGGTCGATCTCCCAGATGTATTTCGCCGACCCGCTCCTGTGGCCGGAGATCTATCGTCTCAATACCAACGTCGTCGAGGACCCGCACTGGATTTACCCGGGCGAGGTGCTCGTGCTCGGCCCCGTGGTCGGTGGGGTGCCGCCGGGCGATACGGTCGTCGCCGTGCCGTCCGATACGACGACCGCCGCGGCCGATACTGTCCCGGCGGTCGGCGGAGACACGATCGCGGCGGTGCCCGACACGATGCCGGCCGACACGTCGCAGCTGCTCGTCGAGCCGCCGCCTCCCCAGCCGGTGAGCGAGGGCGCCGAGACGATGTTCGATCGCCGTCGCACGACGCAGCAGCGCGTGCAGGACGTGTTGCGGGCGTACTCGCATCAGCCGTACCGGCCATTGCGCGCAGGCGAGTTCTACGCCGCTGGCTTCCTCACCGAGAACGAGCGCCTACCCTGGGGGACGGTCATCGGTGTCACGACACCGCCGGCGATCTACCGGCTGTCGGACCGCAGCACAGCGATGCCCTACGACGAGGTTTCGATCAAGCCGCCTTCGCGCGCCTCGTATCACGTGGGCGATTCGCTGCTCATCGTGCGCATCGACCGGGCGATCCAATTCGGGGACTGGGGCGAGGTGGTCGTGCCGCTGGGCATCGCGCGGGTGACGGGGGTCGAAGACGAGCAGGTCTTGGCGCGCGTCATCACGCAGTTCGGCCGCATCCGCGACGGGCACTTGTCCCTGCCGCTCGAGCCATTCAAGAACCCGGGCGAGGTTCGTCCCACGCCCATCGAGCATGGGCTGGAGGGGCACCTGCTCGCGAGCCGCGACTCGCGCGCCATCGCCGGGCCTCAGCAATTCTTCTTCATCGACAAAGGCCGGTCCGAAGGGGTCGTGCTGGGCGACGTCTTCGAGGTGTACCGTCCGGCGTCCGGTGACGTGGGATCGCCGTCGGAAGAAGTGCGCGCCGTCCTGATGATCGTGCACACCCGCGAGCATTCCGCGACGGGGCTCATCTTGCAGATCGTGCATCCCGGGCTCGAGCCTCGTATGCCGGTGCGGTTGGTCAAGAAGATGCCTTCCTGACGGGCGGCCGGGCCCGCCCTCGTGGCGGGCCCGGCGCGTACTTCCCGTGATCCTCACCCTGCATCTCCTCGCCCTGGCGCTTTACGGACTGGCCACGGCGCTGACGCTCGCGCCGGTGGTCGGGCTGCGCCCGCCGCCGCGTTTCCTGACGATCTCCCTGCCGTGCACCGGCGCCGCGATGCATGTCGTAGCGGTCTCGCAGCTCACCCTCGTCGGTCTCGCGCCGGCGTTATCGATGCTCGCGCTCTGTCTCGTGTTGTTGCAGCTAGCGACGGAGCGGCTCGTTCGCGGGTCGGCGGTGGGGTTCTTCACCGGGCCGCTCGCCACTGGGCTTGTAGGCCTCGCGCTCCTGATCGGCCTCGCGCCTGGCGCCGAGCCCTCCGCCGGACGCAATGTCTGGCTTATCTTGCACGTCGCACTCAGCGTGATGGGCCTGGCGCTCCTCGCGCTCGCCTTCATCGCGGCGGCACTGTACCTGCTCCAGTTCCGCGAGCTCAAGGCCCGGCGTTTCGGTCAAGTGTTTCAACTGTTCCCGCCGCTCGAGCGGCTCGACCATCTGAACCGCGTTGCACTGGTCGCGGGATTTCCCGCGCTCACGCTGGGTGTGCTGTTGGCGCTCGGCTACGCCGCCCGGTTCACTGGTGGATTACACGTCGGCAAGGCACAAATCGTGTGGGGGCTCTTCACGTGGGTGGTTCTCGGATGGGCGGTGTGGGTGCGCATCGTGCGACACTGGGACGGCCGGCGCGCCGCGTTCGCGAGTATCGCGGGCTTCTCGGCCGTGCTCCTCGTCTACCTGGCGCTCAAGCTCGCCGAGCCGGGCGTCGAGCGATTCCTGTGAGCGACGGGGCCGCCATGGGCATCAAGGTGTTGGGAGTGAACCATCGCACGGCTCCCCTGGAGGTGCGAGAACGTTTCGCGCACGGCGCGCACGAGGTGCCGGGAGCGCTCGCCCGCGTGATGGCCGCCGGCGCAAGTGGGGGCGTGCTGCTCTCCACCTGCAACAGGACCGAGTTTTACCTCGTCGCCGACGAGGAGCAGGTCACGGATGTGGTCTGGGATCTGCTGGGCGAGCGGCTCGAGGCCGGCGCGGGGGGAGGCGCCCGCGACTACGGGTACATCGCGCGTGACCGCGACGCGGTGCGCCATCTGTATCGTGTGTCGTCGGGCCTCGACTCGATGATCCTCGGCGAATCGCAGATCCAGGGTCAGGTGCGCGAGGCCTGGGAGGTGTCGCGCGCGCAGGCGGGGCCCGTGCTGCACCGGTTGTTTCAGACCGCGCTGCACGTCGGCGCTCGCATTCGCACCGAGACCGCGCTCGGCGCGGGGACCGCGTCGGCCGCGTCGGCCGCCGTGACGGTGGCGGGGAAGATCTTCGGAGACCTCGCGGGGCGCGCGGCCCTGATTCTGGGGGCCGGGGACATGGCCGAGCTGGCCGCGACGTGTCTCGCCGACGAGGGGGTGCGGGTGACCCTGGTTGCCAACCGCACCCACGAGCGCGCCCGCGTTATCGCCGAGCGGCTCGGCGCCACCGCCCTCACCCTCGAGGAGGCGTGGCCGCACTTCGCGACCACCGACATCGCCCTCTGTTCCACGGCCGCACCTCACGCGGTCGTCACCTGGGAGCGTGTGGGGGCGGTGATCGGTGGGCGACGAGGACGGCCGCTCTGCATCCTCGACCTCGCGGTGCCGCGTGACGTGGATCCGGCCATCGCGCAGCTCGAGAACGTGTTTCTGTACGACATCGACGATCTGCAGACCGTGGCCGCGCAGGCCACCGCCCGCCGTCACGACGAGGTGCCGGCCGCGGAGCGCATAGTAGAGGAGGAAACGGATCTGTTCTGGGCGTGGTACGGCGGACTGGGGGTGGTTCCGGTGATCAAGGAATTCCGCAGCCGAATGGAGACCCTGCGCGCGGCCGAGGTGGAACGCGCGTTGCGGCACCTCAACCACCTGTCGCCGGAGGATCGCGTCCGCGTGGAACAGCTCAGCCAGGCCCTCATGAACAAGTTCCTGCACCAGCCCACCGTGGCGCTGAAGGCCGCCGCCGAAGAAGGGCGCGGCTACGGGCTTCTCGAGGCGCTGCGGCGCCTGTTCGGTCTATGACCGCCCGGGTTCTCGTCACGGGGGGGGCCGGGTACATCGGCAGCATCGTCGCCGAGCAGCTCATCGCCCGGAAGCGCCAGGTCGTCGTACTCGATGACCTGAGTACTGGCCATGACGCCGCGATCCCGGAAGGCGCGCAGTTCGTGCGCGGGGGGATCGGCGATCGCGCGGCGCTCAAAGAGATCTTCGGAGGACCGCCGATCGATGCCATCGTGCACCTCGCCGCGTTTGCGCTCGTCGAGGAATCGGTGGCGAACCCCGACAAGTATCGGGCCAACAACGTCGCCGCCGCGCGCGTGCTGCTCGACGCCGCGGTAGCCGCGGGCGTGGGACGCTTCGTGTTCTCATCCTCGTGCACGGTGTACGGCGTTCCCAAGGCTGTGCCCATCACCGAGGACGCGGCCAAAGCGCCGATGAGCCCCTACGGCGAGACCAAGCTCGAATTCGAGCGTGTCCTCGGCGAGTACGCGACGCGGCACAACCTGTCCTCCGTGAGCCTGCGCTACTTCAACGCTGCGGGGGCGAACGAGCAGCGCGGTGAGGATCACGAACCCGAAAGCCACCTCATCCCCAACGTCCTCGCGGTCGCGTTGGGGAAACGCGACGCCGTGGACATCTTCGGGACCGATTACCCGACGCCCGATGGCACGGCGGTACGTGACTACATTCACGTCGACGACCTCGCCGATGCGCACGTGCGCGCCCTCGACATCGCGCCGAACGGCGCGATCGCCCTGAACCTGGGGACGGGACAGGGCAGCTCGGTCCGGCAGGTCGTGGAGACGGCCCGGCGCCTCGCCGGACACCCGATCCCGTCGACGGATCGGCCGCGCCGGGCGGGCGACCCGCCGGAATTGGTCGCCGCGCCACAGCGCGCCGCCGCCGTCCTCGGGTGGCGTCCCCGTCGCTCGAGTCTCGACGAGATTATCGGAAGCGCGTGGCGCTGGCACCGTGCGCACCCGCGCGGGTACAGGACCTGACTCCGTGGAGGTAAGCGTGCTGCTACAGGTCGGCCGAGCCGTCCCCACCACGCCGTGGGAGCTGGTGCTCACGTCGAGCCGCGAGACGCAGTTCGTGCTCGCCGTGCTCGCCGTTTTCTCTCTCGTCTCGTGGTACTTCATCGTCCTCAAGTGGTGGCAGTTCCGCCGCATGCGGCAGTTGGGCGATCGCTTCCTCGCGGAAGTCGAAAAGGCCCCGCGGCTCGAAGAGGCATATCATGCGGCGATGCGCCTGCCGCCGTCGCCGTACAACCGCTTGTTGCGTGAAGGCATTCATTTCTTCTCGGAGCTCCGGCCCGGGAGCCTCAAGCCCTCGGCCGCCGTCGGTACCGCCCCCGCCGCGCACGCCGCGCTCACCACGACGCAGCTCGAAGCCCTGCGGATGGTGCTCGCCAAGGAGGTCGCCGCCGAGCGGGACGGGGCCGCGCGCTTCATCCCCTGGCTCGCGACGTTCGGTTCGGTGAGCCCGTTGCTCGGACTGCTCGGCACCGTGCTCGGCGTGATGGATGCGTTCATCGGGATCGCGATCGGCGGGTCCGGTAACATTTCGGCGGTCGCGCCCGGCGTCGCCGAGGCCCTGGTCACGACGGTCGCCGGCCTCGCCGTCGCCGTCCCCGCCGTGATCGCGTATAACATCTTCGTCAATCGGCTCGGCCTGTTCGCGGGCGAGCTCGAGGGCTTCGCGCAGGAGATCATCGCGACGCTGGCCCGCGAAGGACGCCTGTAATGGCCGGGCTCCTGGGAGGCCGGGGCGGAGGGGGGCTCCGCGGCCACGGCGAGCTGCCCCTCAACGCCGACATCAACGTCACGTCGCTCGTCGATGTGGCGTTCGTGCTACTCATCATCTTCATGATCACGGCCCCGATCATGCAGGGCGGTGTGGACGTGCGGCTGCCGCGCGCCCAGGCCCGACCGCTCGATCCCAAGGAGGGGTTGATCGTGACGCTCGACCGCGAGGGCCACATTTTTCTGGAACAGGCAAGCCTCTCGTATGAGGACTTCCGCGCCACCTTCCCGGCGTTCGTACGAACCAAACGGCCGTCGGGGGTGTATCTGCGGGCCGATGGTCGCGTCCCCTACGCCAGCGTGGTGCAGGTCCTGGCGGTGATCCGTGCATCGGGAATCCAGGATGTGGGGCTCGTCGCGGAGCCGGAGACCGTGCGTCCGTGACCGGACGCGGCCTGGGCCTCGCCGGAACGATCGTCGTGCATGGCGTGGCGGTGCTGGTGCTCGCCGCCGGTCCCGGGACCCGGAAGCCGCTGCCGCCCACGTACGCGGTGCGATTGGTAGCGGCTCCCGCACCCGATCAGGAGACGCGGAAGGCGCCGGAGGCGTTCGAGCGGCCCGCCGAGGAGAGACCGGCCCCGGTGCCTGCAGCGAAGCCGCCGCCGCGGAGCAGTGCGGTGTCGCGCGCCGCGCCTCCGCCGACACAGGACAACACGCGTCGCGAGGCGGCGGCGCGCACCACCTCCGCGAATCAGCCGCTGCCAGGGGAGCGGCCCTCGACCGGCAACGACGTGGCCACCGTGAGCACCGAAGGGGTGACGTTCCCCCATCCGGAGTATCTGCGGAACCTCGTACAGGAGGTGCTGAGACGGTGGAAGCGACCCGAAGGGAGCACGGCTCTCGAGGCCGAGGTCAGTTTCCTGGTGCATCGGGACGGTTCGGTGAGCGCTCTGGACATCATCCACCGCTCGGGCGTCTACGAGTTCGACATCGAGGCGTTGGGCGCAATCGAGTCGGCCGGACGCTCCGGCGCGTTCGGTAGCCTCCCAACAGACTGGACGCCCGACGTGCTGTTCGTGCGGTTTTACTTCACGGGGAAACGGCAACAATGACGGCTAGGCGGTTAGGCGGTTGGGCGGCTAGAGCGTGCGGGTTGGCGGCGGTGTTCCTAGCCGCCCATCCGCCTAACCGCCTAACCGCCCAGGATACATCCGCCATCGACCGCGGCGTGCGCGTCGGGATCATTTACCGGCCCGGTGTGCGGCCGGGATTCGTGCTGCTGCCGCGGCGGGGGACGGGACTCGATTCGGCCCGCACGATCATTGCGCGTGACCTCGACTACAGCGACCGGTTCGAAGTGATCACGCTCCCCGGCGGCGACTCCATCCGGCTGGCGACGACCGCTCCTGCGCCGGCTCCGGCGCGCGGTCAGCCGCGTCCGGGAGCCACGGGCGGCGGGGCTCAGGCCGTGGTCCTCAACTATCCTCTATACCAGGCGCTCGGCGCCGATTACGCCCTCGATCTGACGCTCGCCGGCGATACCGCGGTCGCCACGCTGCACGATGTCGTCGCGGGAGGCGTGCGCCGCACCGTCCGCGTCCGTCTGCCCGCGCTGGGCCAACCCGACTTCCGTCAGGCGGCGCATCGCGTGGCCGATCAAATCGTGCAAGCGGCCCTCGGCACTCCGGGGATCGGGGCGACCCGCGTGCTGTTCGTAAAGGATGGGAAGGTCTATCAGATCGACCAGGATGGGGCGGAGATGAAGCTCGTGTCGGCGAGCGACCGCCAGGCGATGTCGCCGGCCTGGGCCTCCGATGGCCGGCGGTTTGCGTACATGGAATTCCAGGCGGGGAAGGGCCAGCTGTTCCTGCAGGAGATGGCGTCGGGGAAACGGACGCCGGTCGCGACGACGGGCAAGGCGCTCGACTTCACCCCGGCGTTCTCGCCCGACGCGCAGACGCTGGCCTTCAGCCGTGCGACGGAGGAAGGGACCGATCTCTACACGATTAACCTCAAGGACAACTGCTGCTTACGGCGCTTGACCGTGGGACGCTTTTCAGACAACTTGTCCCCGACGTTCAGTCCCGACGGCCAGCGGATCGCGTTCGTGTCGACGCGGCCGGGGCTGCCACAGATCTACGTGATGGCGGCGGACGGAACGGACCAGCAGCTCTTTGCGCCGTTCGACTACGGCGTCACCGGTTCGTCCAACGCGCCGGAGTGGTCGCCCGATGGGCAGTCAGTGGCGTTCCACCGCGACGTGGCGGGCAGCTTGCAGGTGTTCGTGTTGGATGTGCGCACCCGCACCGTGCGGCAGCTCACGTCGGTCGGGCGCAACGAAGATCCGACCTGGGCGCCCGATAGTCGTCACTTGGCGTTCGTGTCCGACCGGTCGGGATACCGCCAGTTGTGGATCATCGATCTCGACACCGGCCGTATCCGTCCGCTGCTGCAGCAGAGCGGCGCACGGCTGCCGGCTTGGTCTCCACGGCTTCCGGAGGCTACCTCTTCCACCCCCTGATGGGAGACTATAGATGAAACCGGTATCGTTGCTCTTCATGATCGGCCTCGGCGCCGCCGTGGTTGCCGCAGGCTGCGGCAAGAAGAACACGGAACAGGTGTCCCCGGTGGTGAACGCCGATTCGGCCGCTCAAGCCGAGCAGGCGCGCCGGGACGCGGAGGCTGCGGCCCAGGCGGAGCGCGACCGCCTGGCGCGGGCGGAAGCCGAGCGCTTGGCCGGTCAAAAGGCGGCTGACTCGGCGGCGGCTGCAGCCAGTGTCGCTACCGAAGTCAGGAACATGGTCGCGGCGATGATCCACTTCGACTACGACAAGTCGAATGTCCGCCCGGACGACGCGGGGATCCTCGACCAGAAGGTCGCGGTCCTGCAGGCGAATCCGGAGCTGCGGATCCGCGTAGGCGGCCACTGCGACGAGCGCGGTTCGGACGAGTACAACCTGGCGCTCGGCAACCGCCGCGCCCAGGCCGCGAAGCAATACCTCGTGAGCCACGGCATCGATGCGAGCCGTATCGAGACGCAGTCCTGGGGCGAGGAGCGCGCGCTCGTGGATGGACACGACGAGGGCTCGTGGTCGCAGAACCGGCGTGACGAATTCGAAATCATCGGTGGCGGTGACAATCTCCACCGTCCGTAGCACCCTGGTCCTGGCGCTGGGGCTCGTCGCCGGCTGCGCCCTGAAAGGGGACGTCCGGAAAGTCGAGCTCCAGGTTCAGGCCCTCCGCGGTGAAGCGGCGAAGAGTGATTCGGTGCGCGCGGCGGAACGGGATTCGATCCTGGCCGCCGTCCGCACCGTGCAGCAGGCGCTTGCCACCCAACAGGCGTATCTGGTGCAGCTGCGTGGCGACCTTCGCACAGAGCTCCTGGCAGTGCAGCAGCAGCTCGTATCGGTGCAGGAGCTGACGGGCCAGAGCCAGCAACGGCTCACCGAGCTGCGCACGCGGATCGAATCCCGGGCGCAACAGCCCGATCCGGTGATCCCCACGGGTGGGGCGCCGGTGGGCCCATCCGGGAACCCCGCCGGCCCCGGCCCCGACCAGATGTACGACGTCGCGTTGCAGCAATACCGGCGGGGCAGCATTTCGACGGCCCGCCTTGGCTTCCGCGAGTTCCTGCGCGTGTTTCCCACCCACGAACGGGCTGCCGACGCCTTCTTTTATGTCGGCGAAAGCTTCGAAAAAGAGGCTCCCGATTCGGCCGCTGCGGTGTACGATCAGGTCGTGAAGACGTATCCCAATTCACCGCGCGCGCCCTCCGCGCTCTACAAGCTGGGCCTCCTCGCCGAGCAACGTGGTGACAAGGCTGCCGCCCGCCGGTTCTACGCCCGGGTGATCGCCGGTTACGCGCGCTCCCCCGAGGCCGACCTCGCGCGCCAGAATCAGCAACGCCTGCGGCCCTAGCCGGCCCCGGGTCCCCCGTGCCTGACGCGCCTCCCCGCGGCGAAATGCCGTTCCTCGATCACCTCGAGGAGCTGCGGTGGCGCATTCTGTGGAGCCTGGTCGCGATCATCGTCGGGACGGTGCTGGGGTGGATGCTGCTCGACCGCATCGACATCATCGAGATCCTGAAGCGTCCCATCGCGCCCTACCTGCCCGGAGGGCGGCTCGTGTTCACGAGTCCCGCCGAGCCGTTCATGTTGACTCTGAAGGTGGCGTTCGCGCTGGGCTGTCTCGTCGCGTCGCCGATCGTCATCTATCAGATCTGGTCCTTCCTCTCGCCGGCGCTCTATCAACGCGAAAAACGTCTGGTGGTCCCGGCGCTCTTTGTCGGCGTCATCCTGTTCCTCGCCGGCGCAATCGCGTGCTACCAATGGCTGCTTCCGGCGGCCCTCAAGGTGCTGCTCGGATTTCAGCGGAGCGACTTGACGGCGATGATCACGATCGACCGCTATTTCGGGATGGCGGTGCCATTCGTGGCCGGGTGCGGCCTCGTGACCGAGTTACCGCTCGTCGTGACGATCCTCGCGTCACTCGGCATCGTGACGCCGCAATTCCTGGGGCGGCAGCGGCGCTACGCGATCGTGATCGCTGCCTTCCTCGCCGCGCTGCTCACACCGCCCGACGCCGTGTCGATGATGCTGATGCTCGTGCCGTTGCTCTTGCTCTACGAGATCAGCATCTGGTGCGCCTGGGTAGCGAGCCGGCGCCGTGCCCGCCATTTGGCCGAGACGCTGCTCGTGCTCCTCCTGCTCGGGGCCGGTACGTTGTCGGCACAAGGCACACCGCCGCGGGCGCGACCGGACTCGACAAAACGGACGCCCCAGCAAGCGACGGGCCAAACCGTGGACACCGCGACGGCCCGCAAGCTCGGCCTCCCCACGGCCCCGACGCGCAGCTTCCCCAAAACCGACGCCGTCATCGACTCCCTGCTCAAGCTCCAAGGCTATCGCATCACCCACTACATGTCCGACACGCTGGTGGTGCTGGGTGACAGCCAGGTCATCTTCCTGCGCCGCGAGGCCTTCGTGGAGCGCGACGGGACGCAGCTCGAAGCGGATTCGATCCGGTATCGCCAGGCGAGCTGCCGGCTCGACGCCACCGGCAGCCCCGTCCTGTTCGAAGAGGGCACCGTGCTCGCCGGGGAGGACATGCGGTACGACACATGCGTGCGGCGCGGCACCGTGCGCGACGCGCTCACCACCGCGGACCAGGGCGGTGCGAAATGGATCACGCGCGGCAACCTCGCAGTCGATTCCGGCTCCACGCGAGTCTACGGTCGCGGCGCGACGTTCACATCCGACCAGCAACCCGTGCCCGACTACCACTTCTCCGCGGGCCAGGTGAAGTGGCGCAACAAGACCACGATGGTGGCGCGGCCGGTGGTGCTCTACGTACGCGACGTGCCGATCATGTGGCTGCCCTTCATCTTCCAGGACATCCGCTCGGGGCGCCACAGCGGCATCCTCGTGCCGCGCTTCGGTCTGAACGACCTGGTGCGGCCGAGCCGCGGCTACCAGCGGCACATCCAGGACTTCGGCTACTACTTCGCGATCAACGACTACCTCGACCTGCGCGTCTCCGCCGACTGGTTTGCGAGCCGCCAATTCTCGTTCGGCGCCGAGACGCAGTACAACTGGCTCAATCGGTTCGTCCGGGGCCGCCTGTCGTTCTCGCGCACGACGCAGCTGGATCGCAGCGCCCACGCGAGCACGCTCAACTGGTCGCACAGCCAGCGCTTCGATTCACGCACCGACCTGAACGCCAATATCAATTACTCGACCAGTGCCTTCGTGGTGCAGCGCAACAGCCTCGATCCATCCGTGGCGACCGCGCGGATGGCGTCGCAGCTCGCCTTCAACAAGCGCTTCTCCTGGGGCACCCTCAGCATCGGCGGCAATCGCAGTCAGGAGATTACGAGCGATGCGGTAAACCAGACCTTCCCCCACATCACACTCACGCCCTCCGCGGTGAATGTCGGTTCCTGGCTCACGTGGTCACCCCAGTTCTCGCTCGTGAACACGCAGAACTTTCACACGGCGGCGGGCGTCCTGCTCGTCGGCGCCAACGGGCGGGTCGATACGCTCAACGTGTTCGCGGATGATCGCGCGACGAACATCAACATCCAAACGCCCCTGCGGATCGGCCGCTGGAACTGGGCGAACACGCTGACGATCAACGACGTCGTGACGAACCGGCGACGGGAGTATCTGATCCCCGATTCCACCGTGCCTGGGGGAGTGCGGCATACGACGTTTGCGCAGACGTTCAGTACGGAAATCGATTGGCAGACGGGCATCAATCTCCCGACGCTGTTTTCGGGGACGTGGAAGCTGCAGCCGGGCATCGGGATCGTGAATACGACGTCCGGGCCGTTCATGCTCAAGAACCAATTCTCGGGCGGGGAATTCGTCCAACAGGGGAAGCGGCTGGCGTTCAGTGCCGGCATCTCGCCGGCGTTCTTCGGGTTCTTCCCCGGCATCGGCCCGCTGCAGCGCATCCGCCACTCGATATCGCCGAGCATCAGCTACACGTATGCGCCCGGCGTGAGGGTGCCGGAGGCCTACGCTCACGCTATCGATCCCACCGACACGAGCTTTAACGCGCACAGCGACCCGCAGCAAACGATTACGTTCGGGCTGTCGCAGAACTTCGAGGCGAAACTCAAGCCGCCCCCCGGTGACACGACATCGGAACCTCGAAAGATCAGGCTCCTGTCGATCAGCACGAGCTCCATCGCCTACAACTTCGAGCAGGCCAAGGTGGCCGGGCGCACGGGGTGGCAGACGTCGGATCTGTCGAACACGATTTCGTCCGACCTGCTGCCGTTCCAGCTGTCGATCTCACATGACCTGTGGCGCGGGCGGGTGGGGACGGACAGCGCGAAGTTCGATCCGTTCCTGACGAGAGTGTCGACCGGGTTTACGATCACGCCGGCGACGGTGCGCGGGGTCCTGGGCCTGCTTGGTTTCGCCGCCGCTCGAGCGCCGGTCAAACCTCCCCAGCCCGGCGCCGACAGCACGGGGGCCGGCGCGGAGACGCCGCCCCTCGGCCCACGCGACCCGTACCGACAGCCGGGAACGCGCATGGGAGGGTATGGCGGCGCCGGGGGTCGCGCGTTTTCGCTGCGGGTGGACTACTCGAGCAACCGTTCCCGCCTCGACGCCGCCACGCCGAGTGCTCCAAAAGCCGGGCGACAGATGGTCACGCTGTCGCTCAACTTCAGTCCCACCGCCAACTGGACGGCGAACTGGCACAGTTCGTTCGATTTCGGGACAAACCAGTTTGCCGATCACTTCCTCAGTTTCGAGCGCGACCTGCGCCGCTGGCGGGCGAGCTTCGTGTTCTCGAAGAGCGCCAACGGCAATTTCGCCTTCAGCTTCAACATCGCCCTGATCGATCAGTCGGATATCAAGTTCGACTACGACCAGCACACGTTTGCGCGCCCCTGACCCCTAACTGTCCTCTTGCAGTGACACTCACCATTCGGCTGGAGTTGGTAATCCTTGGCTCTTCAATGAGTTAGCCCTGGGCACGGCTCCTGCTTTGTCCAGGGCAGACTCCATTCGAGGTCTCTATGCGTCGTGCCCTGCGATACTCCGCGCTTCTCCTGGCCGTGGCGCCTGCTGCTTGCCAAGAGACGCTGTTCACGTCCGCTCCATCTACTCCCGCCAATCTCACCTACGAGCTCGAGCCGAGTGGCGAGCCGAGTCAGCCCCTCGGCATTCTGCTCGTCTGGGACGGCGTCAGTGACGTCGATCTGTCGAGTTATCGCGTGTACTCGCGCGGCTCGAGCTCCGGCTCGTTCGGCCTGCGCGGTGAGACGACGTCGAACACGTTCCACGACAACGGCGTGCCCCACCTCGATTACTATGTGACGGCCGTCAACGACGCCGGTGTAGAGAGCGACGCCAGCAACGTGATCACGGTGGACGAGCGGCTGCAGCTGCCCCGGCCCGCGAGCCTGTCGTCGATCTCCCTCAACGGCGCGATCCATCTCGAGTGGGCTGACAACGCGTACGCATCGAACCCGGCCCGCTTCAAGTGGTACCGCATCTACAGCGCGTCGTACGACCTGGACACCGGGTTGTGCGGCGCCACGTGGTCGCTCGAAGGTACGACGGTCGCTCCCGAGTTCCTCGCGAGCGCCCTGACCAACGGCTCGCCGCGCTGCTTCGGCGTGTCCGCCATCAGCCTCGAGGGCTACGAGAGCTTGTGGTCGCCGCTGCGTCAGGACACGCCGCGGCCCGACGCGCGCAACACGCTGGTCTTCCCGCTGCAACAGGACGCGACCCAGGCGGGATTCCGCTTCTGGAACGACGCCAACGCCGACGGCCAGGGCCAGGCCTCCGAGCTCGGCCTCGTCGAGAGTGGCAACGCGACCGACATCGATTTCCGCGTGACGCGTGGCGCCGCCGACACCCTGTGGATCGAGCCGGTGTACAGCGGCACGCGCATGCAGGTGTACGGTCAGGTGGCCGATCTCACGTCGATCGATTTCGCGCCGGCAGCGGGGTACAGTCGCAACATGTTCCAGGCGGTCCCGACATACGGCTACGTGTTCGAGATCGTAGAAGGCACGACATTGCGGTATGGGGCGCTCCGGGTCACGCATGTGGGGCGGGACTACTTGATCTTCGACTGGAGTCTCCAGACGGATGTCGGGAATCCCGAGCTGATCAGGCGCGGTGGACTCACAACGTCGCTCTCGACTGGTTTCCAGGTGAGAGGGTCGCAGTAACTAGAAAAGCGCAGAGTCGCCGTAGGGGCGCAGCAATGCTGCGCCCCTACGTGCGTATGGACGGTTCGATGGGTAGTTTCCCTGCGCCATGCCAGCACCAATCACCCTGGACGGGCATTCGCTTTCTATCGCCGACGTCGTCGCCGTCGCGCGCGGCAACGCGCCCGTCTCCCTCGATCCCAAGGCCCTGAAGGCAGTCGCGGCCTCGCGCCGTGTCGTCGAGGCCGCGGTCGGCAGTGGCCAAACGGTCTACGGCGTGAACACGGGGTTCGGAAAGCTGGCGCACGTTCGCATCCCGCCCGAGCAGGCGCGCCAACTGCAGCTCAATCTCATCCGCAGCCATGCATCAGGGGTCGGCGATCCGCTGCCCGTCGACGCGGTGCGCGCCATGATGCTGCTGCGGGCCAACGTCCTGGTGCGGGGAACGAGTGGCGTGCGCGGCGTCCTTCCCGAGCTGCTCGTCGAGATGTTGAACGGCAAGATTCATCCGACGGTGCCGTCGCAGGGCAGCGTGGGTGCCTCGGGAGACCTCGCGCCCCTGTCGCACCTGGCGCTCGCGATGATCGGCGAGGGGGACGTCCGGGTCCCGCGCCCCATCACGCTCGAGGCCAAAGAGGGCATCGCCTTCGTGAATGGGACGCAGGCGCAGACGGGGCTCGCCGCGCTGCTGGTACACGACGCCTGGCGGCTGTGGCGCACGGCGCACGGAGCGGCCGCGATGAGCCTCGAGGCCGTGCGCGGGTCCCCCGATCCGTTCGACGCTCGGATCCACGACGCGCGACCGCACCAGTTCCAACAGCGCTCGGCCACGTTGCTGCGCGGACTCCTGGCCGACAGCGCCATTCGCGAGTCGCACCGCGTCAACGATCCGCGAGTGCAGGATGCGTACTCGTTGCGCTGCACGCCGCAAGTGTTGGGGGCGGTGGGCGAGGGTCTCGCATTCGCCGAACGGCTCGTGACGACGGAGTTGAACGCCGCGACCGACAATCCGTTGGTGTTCGGGGACGACGTGTTGTCGGGGGGCAACTTCCATGGCCAACCGATCGCGCTCGCGCTCGACGTCATCGGCATCGCGCTCACGACGCTGGCCGGGCTCGCCGAGCGGCGGCTCGAGCGCATCGTCAACCCCGACCTGTCGTCCGGGCTGCCCGCGTTCTTGGCGCGCGATCCCGGGCTCGAGTCCGGGTTCATGACGCCCCAGATCGCGGCGGCGGCACTGGTCGCGGACTGCCGCGTGCTGGCGACGCCGGCGAGCGTGCAGTCCATCCCCACGGAGGGCAACCAGGAAGATGTGGTGCCCATGGGGATGACGGCGGCGTGGAAGGCGGGGCGCATCCTCGCCAACGCCGAGCGGATCGTGGCGATCGAGCTGCTCGCCGGGGCGCAGGGACTGGAGTATCTGCTTCCCCTGACGCCGGGCCGCGGCGTCGCGCGACTGTACGCGGCGGTGCGGCGAGACGCGGCAGCCCTCACGGGCGATCGTCCATTCACGGCTGACATCGAGCGAATCGCGACGGGGATCCGCCACGGGGAATTCGAGCCCGAGGCAACAGGGGCGTGAGAGGTCCCCGCGTCGTCCGAGCGGCCCGCGGCGGCACCAAGTCCTGCAAGGGATGGGTCCAAGAGGCGGCTCTGCGGATGCTGATGAACAACCTGGATCCCGACGTGGCGGAGCGGCCCCAGGACCTGGTCGTGTACGGCGGGACGGGGAAGGCCGCGCGCGACTGGCCCTCGTTCGACGCGATCTGCCGTACCCTGCTCACGCTCGGCGACGATGAGACGCTCCTCGTTCAATCTGGAAAGCCGGTGGGCGTGTTTACCACGCACGCCGACGCACCGCGCGTCCTGATCGCCAACGCCAATCTCGTGGGTCGCTACGCTACGTGGGACGTGTTCCGGGATCTCGAGCGCCGTGGATTGATCATGTACGGCCAGATGACGGCCGGCTCGTGGATCTACATCGGGACCCAGGGCATTCTCCAAGGGACGTATGAGACGCTCGCGTCCGTCGCGTCACGGCATTTTCAAGGATCGCTGCGGGGCCGGATACTCGTCACGGGGGGGTTAGGCGGGATGGGCGGCGCACAACCCCTCGCCGCGACGATGAACGACGCCGTCTGCCTCGCGGTGGAGGTGGACGCCACACGCGTGCAGCGGCGGCTCGATACCCGCTATCTCGATCGCTCCACCACCTCGGTCGACGAAGCGCTCGCGTGGTGTGACGAAGCAAAGCGCAGCGGCGCCGCGCTGTCCGTCGGGCTGGTGGGCAACTGCGCTGAGGTGCTCCCCGACCTGGTGCGACGCGGATTCGTTCCCGATGTGCTCACCGATCAAACGTCGGCGCACGACACGTTGAACGGGTACGTGCCCGTGGGCGTGTCACTAGAGGCGGCAGCGGCGGAGCGCCGCGTCGCTCCCGAAGAGTACCAACGGCGGGCGCGCGAGAGCATCGCCGTGCACGTGCGGGCGATGCTCGAACTGCAGCGCCGCGGCGCCGTCGCATTCGACTATGGCAACAACATTCGCACGGAAGCTCGCGACGCCGGCGTCACCGACGCGTTCACCATCCCGGGATTCGTCCCCGAATACATCCGGCCTCTCTTCTGTGAAGGGAAGGGGCCGTTTCGCTGGGTGGCGCTTTCGGGTGATCCCGCGGACCTGCACCGCACGGACCGCCTCGTGCTCGAGCTCTTCCCCGAGAATGCGCACTTGAAGCGTTGGATTACCCTGGCCCAGGAGCGGGTCGCATTCCAGGGCCTCCCCGCGCGCATCTGCTGGTTGGGGCAAGGCGAGCGGGCGCGGTTCGGCGTGGCGCTGAACGACCTCGTGAAGCGGGGCGAGGTCTCGGCGCCGATCGTGATCGGTCGCGATCACTTGGACACGGGCTCGGTGGCGTCGCCGTTTCGCGAGACCGAAGGAATGCGCGACGGCTCCGACGCGATCGCCGACTGGGCGATCCTGAACGCGCTCCTCAACACGGCGTCGGGCGCGTCGTGGGTTTCGTTCCACCACGGCGGCGGCGTCGGGATCGGCAACTCGCTCCACGCCGGGCAGGTGATCGTCGCGGACGGGACCGACGGCGCCGCGCGGCGGTTGCAGCGCGTCCTGACGAACGATCCCGGGATCGGCGTCGCGCGGCACGCGGACGCCGGATACCCGGAAGCGCTCGACACTGCGCGGCGCCACGGCATCCGGCTGCCGATGCGCGAGCCGGGGACGCCCGACTGAAGACCCTGTTCGTCGGCGCGCGTCAGGTGGTGACGTGCCGCGGCCCCGCGCGCGCGCGCCGCCGCGGAGAGATGGCCGACGTGGAGGTTCTGCGCGACGCCGCGGTCCTGATCGATGGCGATCGGATCGTTTGGGTGGGTCCCCGGCGTGATGTAGGGGCGCAGCATGCTGCGCCCCTACGCGAGGTCGAGGTCAACGGTGTTCTGTTCCCCGGGTTCATCGACTGCCATACCCATGGAGTTTTCGGCGCTGGGCGCCTAGACGACCACCAACGGCGCGCACTGGGCGAGGACTACAAGGCGATCGCCGCCCGAGGCGGAGGGATCCTGCAGTCGGTGCGTGACGTTCGCGCGCGCCCCGAGTCGGAGCTCGAGGCCCTCACCCGTGCGCGCCTCGCCACGCTGCTCGCGCACGGCGCCACCACGATCGAAGTCAAATCCGGTTACGGGCTCGAGCTCGAGGCCGAGCTGAAACAACTGCGGGTGATCCAGCGGCTCGCGGCGTCGCAGCCCGCGACGCTGGTGCCGACTTTTCTTGGCGCCCACGAAGTGCCCCCGGAGCATCGCGGTGACCGCGCGGGATACGTGCGCCTGCTGTGTGAGGAAATGATCCCGGCAGTCACGAAAGGCGGGCTGGCGCGTTGCTGTGACGTGTTCTGCGAGCCGCAAGTTTTCAGTCCAGCCGAAGCCCGGGCGATTCTCACCGCCGCGAAGCGCCATGGCCTCGCCTTGAAGCTGCACGCCGACGAGCTAGAGGGATCAGGAGGAGCGGAGCTGGCCGCCGAGCTGGGTGCACTGTCTGCCGACCACCTCGCCGCGGTCTCGGAAGCAGGCGTGCGGGCGCTGGCGGCGAGCGGGACGGTCGCGGTGCTCCTTCCGGCGACGATGGTCTTCCTTGGCAAGAAGAGTCAGGCCCCGGCGCGCCGCCTGCTCGAGGCGGGGGCGGCGGTGGCCTTGGCGACCGATTTCAATCCCGGCACGTCTCCGACGGTCAGCCTACCCCTGGTGATGGCCCTCGGAGTGTCGCAACTGGGGCTACGTCACGCCGAAGCGTTGACGGCGGTCACCGTGAACGCCGCCGCGGCCCTGGGGCTCGCCGGGGACCGGGGGCAGCTGGCGCCGGGCTTCCGCGCGGACCTAGTCCAGGCTGCCGTGGATGACTGGCGGGAGGTGGCTTATTGGTTGGGCGCGAACGTCGTAAGCGCCGTGTGGACAGGGGGTTCGGCTTGTCCCACTCCCACCGTCCCGGTATCTTAAAGCTTCATGTCCAAACTTGAGCAGCTGAAAGACAAGGCCAAGGGTCTCGAGGCGAAGGACCCTAAGAAGGCCGTGGAGATCTGGCTCGAAGCGCTCAGGACGCAGGAGTCGGACGGCGAAGCGAACCCCGATCTGTCGATCTACAACCGCATCGGGGACCTGTACATCAAGCTCAAGGACCCCGGTCAGGCGGCGGACTTCTACGACCAGGCGGTCGACAAATACGCCGAGCTCGGGTTCCACAACAACGCCATCGCCATGTGCAACAAGGTGCTGCGCAACGCCCCGGCGCGGCAGTCGACGTACTTGAAACTCGCGAAGCTATACGCGGCCAAGGGTTTCATGACCGAGGCCCAGCAGAATTTCGTGCAATACGCCGAGCGGATGCAGAAGGCCGGCAAGATCGAACACGCGTTCGCGGCACTCAAGGAGTTCACGAACATCTCGCCCGAGAGCGAGCGTCTGCGCGAGATCCTGAGCGATCATCTGCAGATGTACGGTGGCGACCCAGGGGCCGGCCGGCGGTCGGCGGCAGCGATCAACGTCCCTCAGGCCACGGGACCGGGCGGTGACGACGTCAGCAAGTCGGGGAAGCGCAAGACCTCGAGTCTCGTCTTTCTCGATCTGGGCGAGCCCGCGACCCCGAAAGCCAAACCCGCCATCAAGCCGCTCCCGACCGCGCGGCCGGCAGCACCGGCGCCGCCCCCGCCCCCGGCTCCCCCGGTGGTGGCGCAGCAACTCACGGACGACTCCCTCGAGATCGAGACGACGAGCCTCACCGAGGAGGAGGAGGAAGAAGAAGGGGGCAGCATGCTCGAGGGGCTCGAGACGACGAGCTCCGATTTCGGGCAGATCCGCGCCAGTTCGCCGCGCGCGCCGTCGATTCGGGAGGAGCTCGACCCGGCTGAGCTGGAGCTCGAGCCCCTGAGTGAGCTCGAACCCACTGTGTCGTCCGAAGCGGACGAGGCCGAGGCCGACGACCTGGAAAGTGCGGAGCTGGTGCTCGAGGGGGACGTGGATCTCGAGCCGGAGCCGCCACCCCCGCCGCCACGGGCACAGCCCAAGGCGCCCGCGCCTCCACCGAAGCTGGCGCCGCTGAAGATGCCGAGCGCCAAGCCGCCGGAGTCCCCGAAGGTGAAGCCCGTCGTTCCGAAGCGGCCGTCGGCTCCGCAGGCCGCGCCGCAGCCGCCCGGCAAGCGGAAGACCGTGGTGGAGGTCCCGCCGCTGGAGCTCGAGCCCGACTTCGAAACGGCCACCACCGACGCGAGTCACGACATCGACGATCGGCCGCTCATCGAGGAGAGCCGCGCGCATTCGCCGTTCGTGCAAACCGAAGAAGACACGTCCATCTCCCTGGGCGGTCGCAAGTCGGGGTTCATCAACCTCGGCATCGACGGTATCACCAACCAGAGTGATCAAGCGGGGTCGCTCGTGTTCTCGGGCATCGAGGAGACTCCGGCGGCCGCCGGGATCGATGAGCTCGAGTCGCGGGTCGCCGACAACCCTGACGATCCCGAGGCGCACCAGGCCTTGGGCGAGGCATTGATCGAGGAAGGGCAGCGCGAGCGCGGCATCGAGGAGCTCGATCTCGCGACGGCGGGCTGGGAGAATGGGGGCAACCTGGAGCAGGCGCTGACCCTGGTCGAGGAGATCCTGCACCTCGATCCCAACAGCGTGCGGCACCGTCAGAAGGCGGTCGAGTTCTCGTTCAAGGTGGGCGATAAGTCCAAGCTCGTCGACGCCTATCTCGAGCTGGCCGATACGCTGCTGCGCACCGATCTGCCCGAGAAAGCGCGGGCCGTGTACCTGCGGGTGGCGGAGCACGACCCGAAGAACGAACGCGCCAAGGCGGCGCTCGCGATGCTCGCGCCCGTGGCGCCGTCCGCCAAGCCCGAGGGCAAGGTCAAAGCTAAGGACGCCAAGATGAAGGTCCGCGACGAAGCCGCCGCGGACGGGGACTTTGTGGACTTGAGCGCGATGATGCTCGAGGACGAGGCGCCCGAGAAGGACAGTCGCATGACCGTCGCCGACGAAGAGCCGACGGGCGACGAGGAGCAGGACTTCCACGACATGCTGGCCCGCTTCAAGCAGGGCATCGACGAGAACATCGACGAGACCGACTTCCAGTCGCACTACGACCTGGGAGTGGCGTTCAAGGAAATGGGGCTGCTGGACGAGGCGATCGCCGAGCTGCAGAAAGCGCTGCGGGCCCCGGACGGGAAGCTGCGGACCTCGGAGATGTTGGGGGTGTGTTTCTTCGAGAAGGCGGCCTACGGCGTGGCGGAGTCGATCCTGCGGCGCGGGCTCGAGCTGCCTGCCTCGGGCGACCAGGAGCGCCTCGGCATCTTGTATTGGCTCGGCCGCGCCCTCGAGGAGCAGGGGAAGAAGGCCGACGCGCGCGACCTGTACGGGCGCGTGTTTGCCGTGGAGATTCGTTTCCTCGACGTGGAGCAGCGCAGCAAAGCGCTGGCCAAGGCTCGATGACCCTCACCCTGCCGCGCGTCGCCCTGCGCGACGTCCAACTCCCCGTCGCCCCGGAGCTGGAGCAGGTGGTGGATGAGCTGCGGCGCATCATCGCGGCCGACTTTCCGATCATCAGCGAAGTGAACGAGCATCTGCTGCGCATGAAGGGCAAGCTGTTCCGTCCCACGTTGCTGCTGCTCAGCCACCGGGCGGCGGGCGGGAGGGACGCGCGCGCCGTCACCCTGGCGGCGGTGGTCGAGCTGATCCACCTGGCGACGCTGGTGCACGACGATTCCGTGGACCATTCGGTGCTGCGGCGCGGCCTGCCGACGATCAACGCGCTGTTCTCGCACCAGATCGCCGTGATCATGGGCGACTACCTGTACTCCCGGGCGATCATCGAGCTGGTCCGGCTCGACGACTCGACGGCGCTGCGCGTGCTGGCGCGCGTGACCAACGAGATGACCGTGGGCGAGATGCGGCAGCTCGAAGCGCACGACAAGCTGGCCTACGGCGAGGCGGCATACGATCAGCTGATCCGGGCCAAGACGGCGTCCTTGCTCTCGGGCGCCTGCGAGGTCGGTGCCCTGACGGCGGCGCCGGCGTACCGCCAGGCGCTCGCGCGGTTCGGCATGCTGCTCGGCATGGCGTTCCAGATCACCGACGATTTGCTCGACTACACGCAACCGGAAGCCGTCACGGGCAAGCCGTCAGGCCTCGACTTGCGCGAGCACAAGGTTACGCTTCCGCTGATCGCGGCGCTGGCTCGCGTAACGGCGGGGGAGCGGCGCGTCGTCGCGCAACTGATGGAGACGGCGGAGCCGTCGGACGAGCTCGTGGCGGAGGTGATCCGCATGGTCGAAGGCGCGGGCGGTCTCGAAACGGCGCGGCAGCGCGCGCTCGATCTGGCGCAGCAAGCGGAGGCGGAGCTCGACGTGCTACCGCCGTCGGCGGCGCGGGATGCCTTGCAAGCCAGTATCGCCTACGCCGTGGAGCGGCGCAGCTGATGGCCCACGGTCCCCGACGGCCCGCGTTCTACTTCGGCGTGCTCGCTGCCGGCTTCGTGCTGGGAGGCCTGGTGCACGCGTTCCTGCAGCGCTTCTTGCCGCAGGGACCGGCGAAAGAGATTTTCACGTGGTCCATGACACCGACTATCGGGCCGGTGCACCTGGACCTGCTGGTCGTGTCGATCACCCTGGGGCCCATCGGGCTCGACGTGTCGCTGCTCGCGGTGGTGGGTGTGGCGATCGCGTACTTTGTCGCCCGGTCGCTCTTCTAAACGAGGACTTATGGCCAATCTCGGCTTCACCGAAATCGCGATTCTCCTCTTGATCCTGGTGCTCTTCTTCGGCGCGAAGCGCATTCCGGAGATCGGGGCGTCGATCGGGAAGGGCATCAAGGAATTCAAGCGTGGTCTGAAATCCGACGAAGCCGTGGAGCCCCCCCCCGCCTCGTCCGACGCTCCGCTCCCGCCGGCGCAGAGCGCCGGCCCGAAGCGGCTGAGTCAGTAGGCGCGCATGTTCGGCAACCTGGGCGGGGGTGAGATCGTCATCCTGCTGCTCATCGTCCTGCTGGTATTCGGCGCCAACCGGTTGCCCGACGCGGGCCGGGCGGTGGGGAAGGGGCTGCGCGAGTTCAAGCGCGCGCTGTCGGACGTGGAAGACTCGGTCCAGCGCGCCGACGACGAACCGCCGCGCGACGCGAAGCCGAAGCGCCTGGTCGAGTAGGCCGGCTTACAGCGCGGCGGCGTCGGCCGCCGCTTGCGTCCGGAAGATGTCCTTGCGCCGGTCGACGATCTTCGCCTTGGCGCGCAACGCGTCCACGTACTGCTGAATCCGCGCCTGGCGCACCGCGGCGAGCAGCTGCGCCCGCTGGGCGTCCTTCTGTTTGACCCACGCGGTCGAGTCGGCCAGCTTGCGGCCCAGCGACTCGAGGATGAAATCCCCGCCCTGCCCGGCGATCACGCCGCTGCGCTCGCCCACCCGCAATCCGAACGCCGCTCCGACGACCAACGGCTCCTGTCCCAGATAGCTGGGCGGTTTGGTGCGCGTGAACGCACCGAACCGGTCCACCGGCAGCCCGCGCGATTTGCCCGCCGCGAGGAGGTTGGGGACCCCGCGCAGCGACGCCGCCAGTGAATCGGCGCGGTGCTTCGCGATGTCTTTTTGTTTGTCGAGCTTGACGGCCTTCACGACGTCGTCGCGCACCTCGGCGAGGGGCGGCACGCCCGCGGGCACGAGCGAGTCGAGCCGGAACACGTAGTACGCCGGCTTCGCCTCGATGATCGGGCTCGTCTCACCGACGTGCGCCTCGAACGCCCAGACGCTGACATCGGGGATCGCGTAGCGCCCCAGCGTCAGCCGCTCGCCATCTACGATGCGGTACTCCGGCGAGAGCGGCAGCGTGAACCGCCGCGCCGCGCTGTCGAGCAGGACGCCGTTCGTCTGGTCGGCGGCGAGCCGCTCGAGGCTGTCGACACGAGCCTCGACGGCGTCCAAGTGGTCGCCCTGCAGGGCGATCGAGACGAGAATGTGCCGCAGCTTCACCGAGTCGCCGCGGGCCGCGTCCATCCGGATGAGGTGGTAGCCGAACTGCGAGAGCACCGGCGGGGAAACGCGACCCAGCGCGAGCGTCTTCACGGCCGCCATGAACTGCGGGTCGAAGTTCTGCTCATTGCGCTTCACCCATCCCAGCTCGCCGCCCTGCTTGCCGCTGATCGTGTCAGCCGACTCGCGCCGCGCGACGTCCTCGAACTTGGCGCCGCGCGCAAGCTCGGCGCGGACGCGGTCGACATGCGCCCGCGCGACTGCGGTGTCCGCGGCTGACGGCAGGCGCGGCACGGCGATGAACCGGACGAACGCGTGCGCCGGACGCTTGAAGTCGTCCTTGTGCGCCGTGAGGTAGCGCTCGAGCTCCGCGTCGGTGAGGGCGATCGAATCGGTGATCAGGTACGGCCACGTGGCGAGGACCGCGATCGACGCGGAGTCGTGCTGGTCCTTGTAGATCCGCCACAGCTTCGCGTCGGAGATGTACACGTCGGCCGTGACGTACTGCGCCAGCTTGAACTGCGGGAGCCGCTCGCGGTAGATGGCCTCGATTTGCGCGAGCGTAGCCCGGTCGGCGCCCGCCTGCAGGAACTGCTGCCACTTGCGGATATCGAACTGGCCGTCGGTTTGGAACTGCGGGTCGCGCATCACCTCGGGCAATGGTGAATTCCTGGCGTTTTCGATGATCTCCTCATCACTCACCTGGATCCCGAGCCGCTTGTACTCCTGCGCCAGCAGGATTTCCTGGATCAGCTGGGTCGTGAGCTGCTCCTGGATCTGCTGCTCGTCCTCCCGCGCCAACGACGTCGTGCCGGTCTGCTGCCGGTACGTCTCGTACGCGTTCTGGAGGCGCAGCTGGTACGTCGTGATCGGGATCTTTTGGCCGTTCACGCTGAGGACGACGTTCGCGCTGGGCTCCAGGATCTGCATCACCTGGCCGATCGCAAGCCACAAGACGAACGAGCCCGCGAGGATGAAAAAGACGTACTTGGACTTGGCGCGCATCGACCGAAGCATGGGGCCCTAAAGCTCCGCGAAAAGGAGGGAAGGGGCATAAGTCTAAGAACGACAATGCACAAACTCAAGCGACCAAGGAGTCCGGTCATTTGACAGCACCGCCGGCCGGACACTATCTTCGTCCAATTCCCACATAGACTTAGGCCGTGGCCTACACCAGCGAAATCGAAAAACTGGAGCGGCGGTGGCTGGAGAACCCAAAGGGGCGGAATTTCGCGCCCCTGGCCGACGCCTATCGTAAAGCGGGAGAACTAGATAGGGCCGTCGACCTGTGCAAGAGCGGCCTCGAGCGCCACCCCGACTATGTGAGCGCCTATATCGTCTACGGGCGCTGTCTGATCGACATGAAGAACGACGGCGGGGCCCAGGAGACGTTCCAGAAGGTCCTGTCGCTCGATCCCGAGAACATCATCGCCCTGAAGATCCTGGGTGAGATCGCTGAGCGCAACAACCGGTTTGACGAGGCGGTCGATTGGCTCGCTCGCCTGCTCAACGCCGACCCGATGAACGGGGAGGCCGCCGAGCACCTGGCGCGCGCCAAGACGAAAGCTTCCGCGGCGAAGCCCACCGCGGCCATGACGAAGCCCGACTTCGTCGTCGAGCACATCGACGTCCAGCCGGTCACCCCTGTGGCGGCCGCCACGCCCTCTGCCGACGTCGAAACATTCGACGGGTCATTGGACTTCAACGCCGCGGCGCACTCCGCCGCGAAGGCCGAAGGCCTCGAGGTGCAGGAGGACGTCGAGCTCAACTCGCAACAAATCGAGCAGGTCGACGTCGTCGGGTTGGCGCGAACGCAGTACGAGGGCAGCGGCATGTTCAAGCTCGACATTCCGTCGCCCGAGGTGCAGCCCCCGGTCCCGGAGCTGGTCGACGAAGCCATGCCGCCGGTGGACCTGCCCCTGATCATGCCGGACGACATGTCGGCGCCCCAGGCTCCCGCGCCCGCTCCGCCCCGACGTCCGGCGCCGCCGCCGCCCCCTGCGCCGGCGATTCCCGCCGCGGTCGCGCTCTCGGACGACGACGGCGCGGCCGACACAGCGACGCTGTCGCAAGCCGAGCCCGTCCTCACCGAGACGATGGCGGAGCTGTACCTGAAGCAGGGGCATCAGCACGACGCGCTCCGCGTCTACCAGGCCCTCCTGGCGCAGCGTCCGAGTGATGCGCGGCTGCGGCACAAGGTCGAGCAGCTTTCCGGGGGCGGTCACACGCGCCATGGCTCCGGCGTATCGGCGCAAGCGTTCCTGAAGGGGATTTGGTCGGGGCGCGCTGCCGTTCCCGCAGCGGCCCCCGCGCCCGCACCGCCGCGCGCGCCAGCGCCGCCACCGCCTCCAATGCCGCCGCCCGCGCCCCCGCCCCCGCAGAGCACGCTCGACGGGGCGTTCGATGGGGCGTTCGACGCGGCGGGGGCGGATGGTGCCGCACCTGGCGAGCCGTCCCATCCGGCCAAGGATCACATTTCGCTCGACTCCGTGTTCGGTGACGATGCGGTGCGTCGCGCGAGCGGCACCACACCCGCGCCTCCGCCAGCAGGCGCGGGTGAAGCGGGCTTTTCGTTCGACGATTTCTTTGGCGGGTCTCCGCCCGGTGGCGCGCAAAACGCGCCCGCCGGTCAAGCGCCCGCGGCGTCGACGGAGCCTGGAGAAGGAGCGCGCACGCCAGGCCGTTCATCCGGGCGCGCGCAGCGTCCGCCGGAGGATGAAGTCGAAGCCGACCAGTTCCAGCAGTGGCTGAAAAGACTCAAGTCCTAGTGCACATCGCCGTGCTGAACGGCCCGAATCTGAATCTGTTGGGCGAGCGCGAACCCGAGTTATACGGCCGCGCCAGCCTCGCGGAGATCGAGGCTGTGGTCCGGGAGCGGGCACGCGCGCTTGGCGTCGAATGCAGCTGGACGCAGACGAACCATGAAGGCGAGTTGGTGGAGGCGATCCAGGGTTTGAAGGGTCACGCCGACGGCGCGGTGATCAACGCGGCCGCGTTCACGCATACCAGCCTCGCGGTGCGCGATGCCTTCCTCGCCGTCCGGGTGCCGTTCGTCGAGGTACATCTCTCCAACATTTTCGCCCGCGAGCCGGAGCGGCGTCGCTCCTTGCTCGCGGACGTGGCGGTGGGAGTCGTGACGGGGTTTGGGGCCGACAGCTATCGTCTGGGACTCGAGGGCCTCGTCGGCCATCTCACGTCCCGTGGCCGCTGACCGGCGCCGCGACCGGCACGAAGCGCTCGCCGCGCTGTTCGACGCAGAGGGGGCCGCGCTCGACGCGCTGCTCGTCACGTCACGCCCCAACATCCGCTATCTGACCGGCTTCAGCGGCTCGGCGGGCGTGGTGGTCGCGACCCGCGCGGACCTCCTGCTCGTGACGGACTTCCGGTACGCGGAGCAGGCGCAGGGCGAAGCGGGCGCGGTCGCGCGGGTCGAGATCGAAGGCGCCAGCGTGTGGGACCGGCTCTTCAAGGAACTGCCGAGCCTAGGGGCCCTGACGACGGTGGGGTACGAGGCGCACGCCGTGACGGTGAAGGATGCCGAGCGATTCTCGGCCGGGGCGGCGGGGAAGACGTGGCGGTGGAAGCCGGCTGGTGAGCTGGTGGAGCGGCTGCGCGCGCGGAAGGATCCGGCCGAGATCGACGCGATCCGCGCGGCCGCGGGGCTCGCCGGCATGGCGCTGCGCGCGACGATCGCCGCGGTGCGGCCCGGCCAGACCGAGCTGGAGATTGCCGGTCTCCTCGAAGGCGCGTTGCGGCGGTTCGGCAGCGAGGGGCATCCGTTCCCGGCCATCGTCGCGTCGGGACCGCGCAGTGCGCTGCCGCACGCGCAGACGAGCCGCCGGGTCGTCGCGGCCGGGGAGTGGTTGCTCCTGGATTTTGGTGCGGTGGTCGACGGGTACTGCGCCGACATCACCCGCACCGTGGTCGTCGGCGCGCGGGCCACGGAAGCGCAGCGCGCGCTGTACGATCTGGTGGCGGGCGCGCAGCGGCGGGCGCGCGAGGGCGTGCGCGCGGGGATGCCGGGCCGGGAGGCGGACGCGCTGGCCCGGGATCCGATCGAGGCACGTGGGTTTGGGGACGCGTTCGGACACTCGACGGGGCATGGACTGGGACTCGAGGTGCACGAGGCCCCGCGGCTCGCACGGACAGCCACGGATCCGCTGCCGTTGGACGCCGTGGTGACGATCGAGCCCGGTGTGTACGTGCCGGGACGTGGCGGTGTGCGCATCGAGGACGACGTGCACCTGTCGGCGCAAGGCCCGGTGCTGTTGTCGGATGGGCACACGGATCTCGTGGAACTGGTGTAGGGGCCGATGGGGGGTATTTTCACGGTATGAAGCTCGACATCATCGCGCACCTCGTGCAGATCTTGAAGGACGCCCCGGACGTGGGCGCCATCGAGATCCGGCGGGGCTTGTTTGGGGCATGGTCGTCGGTGCGGGTCTCCAAGGCCGGCCACGTCATGGGAAACCAAGGCGGGCACGTCGTGGTGACCCAGGCCGCTCAGGGCCAGCCGGCGGCGCTGGCCGCCGCCGCTCCCGCTCCGGTTGCTGCCGCCTCCCACCTGTTGGGAATTCCGTCTCCCATGGTGGGCACCTTCTATTCGGCGCCCGAGCCGGGGGCCCAGCCGTACGTGAAGGTCGGGAGCCGGGTGAACGTGGGCCAGGTGGTGTGCATCATCGAAGCGATGAAGATCATGAACGAGATCGAGTCCGAGGTCGCCGGCGTGGTGAAGGAAGTGTGCGTGCAAAACGCGCAGCCGGTCGAGTTCGGGCAAGTCCTCTACCGGGTGGATCCCAATGGCTGATGCGGCTCCCGTAGCGTTCAACTTCAAGCAAGCCATCACCACGATGGTGCAGCGCAACGGCTCCGACTTGCTCCTCAAGGTCGGGCGGCCGGCGACCATCCGGGTGAACGGCGAGCTGGTGGCGCTCGATACGCAGCCGCTCAAGCCCGAGGAGCTGAAGTCGCTCGCCGAGCAGATCATGACGCCGCGTCAGGTGAAGGAGTTCGCCGAGCACAAGGAGGCGGATTTCGCGATCGGCGTCCCGGGCGTCGGCCGCTTCCGGACGAACGTCTACCAGCAGCGCGGGACGGTCGCGTTCGCCTTCCGGGCGATTCCCTACGAGGTGAAACAGATCAAGGAATTGAACCTGCCGCCGGTGATGGAAGAGATCGCGCTGAAGCCGCGCGGGCTGGTGCTCGTGACCGGCGTGACGGGGTCGGGGAAGTCCACGGCGCTCGCCGCGATGATCAACCACGTCAACACGAACCGGCGGGTCAACATCATCACGATCGAGGACCCGATCGAGTTCCTGCACCGCGACCAACTATCGAACATCTCGCAGCGCGAGGTGGGGAACGATACGCTGTCGTTCAACTCCGCCCTGCGCCACGTGCTGCGGCAGGACCCGGACGTGATTCTGATCGGCGAGATCCGTGACATGGAGACGCTGGACACGGCGCTCAAGGCGGCCGACACGGGCCACATGGTGTTCTCGACGCTGCACACCACCGATGCGACCCAGACGATCAGCCGCGTGATCTCGTTCTTCCCGCCGCACCAGCACGACGAGATCCGTCACCTGCTGTCCACCGCGTTGCAAGCGGTGGTCTCGTTGCGCCTGGTGCCGCGCAAGGACGGCCGCGGCCGCATACCGGCGGCCGAGGTGTTGATCAACACGGCGGCGGTGGCCGACAACGTCCGTGACCTCTCGAAACAGCTGAGTATTCCGGATCTGATCGCCGAGGGCTCCGTGCAATACGGGATGCAGACCTTCGACCAGTCGCTGTTCTACTGGTACCAGCAGGGCGTGATCAGCTACGAGAGCGCGATCTTCTATTGTTCGAACCCGAGCGAGTTCGCGTTGAAGGTGTCGGGCGTGGATTCCTCCGGGAACCGGCTGGGCGGCGCCGACCAAGCCGGAGCGATCGAACTGACGCCCTGATGTTCCAGAAAGTGCTGATCGCGAACCGCGGGGAGATCGCCTTGCGGGTCATCCGGGCGTGCAAGGAGCTCGGCGTCGCCACGGTGGCCGTGTACTCCGAGGCGGACCGCGAGTGCCTGCACGTGCGCTTCGCCGACGACGACGTCTGTATCGGGCGCGCGCCAAGCCGCGACAGCTATCTCAACATTCCGCGTCTCATCGCGGCCGCCGAGATCACCGGGGCGGACGCGATTCACCCCGGCTACGGGTTTCTCGCCGAGAACGCCGAGTTCGCCGAGAAGGTCGCCGCGTCCAATATCACGTTCATCGGTCCCACACCCGACCAGATCCGCCAGATGGGCGACAAGGCCACTGCCCGGAAGATCGCCCAGAAGCTGAAGGTCCCGACCGTGCCGGGCTCACCGGGGCCCGTCGAGTCCCCCGATGAGGGACTCAAGATTGCCGCGAAGATCGGGTTCCCGGTCATCATCAAAGCGGCGGCGGGGGGCGGGGGGAAGGGGATGCGGGTAGCGGCGGACGAGGAACAGTTCACGCAGTGCTTCAACCTCGCCACGCAGGAAGCGCTCGCCGCCTTCGGCTCCGGGGCGGTCTACCTCGAGAAGTACCTGGCCCGGCCACGCCACATCGAATTCCAGATCATGGGCGATACGCACGGGAGAGTGATGCACCTGTGCGAGCGTGACTGCTCCGTGCAGCGGCGCCACCAGAAGCTCGTCGAAGAGGCGCCAAGCCCGGCGCTCGACCAGACGCTGCGCGAGGACATCGGTGATGCCGCGGTGAAGCTGGCCCAGTCGATCGGCTACGTCGGGGCGGGGACGATCGAGTTCCTGCTCGACGAGGACGGCTCTTTCTATTTTATGGAGATGAACACCCGCATCCAGGTCGAGCACCCCGTGACCGAGATGTGCTCCAACTTCGACTTGGTGAAGGAGCAGATCCGTGTCGCCGCGGGGGAGCCGCTGTCGTTCGTGATGAACGGCAACCGGCTGCGCGGCCACGCGATCGAGTGCCGCGTCAACGCCGAAGATCCCGCGCGGAATTTCCAGCCGTCCCCAGGACTGATCACGGCGTACCATCCGCCCGGTGGCCCCGGCGTCCGCGTGGACACCCACATCTATGCCGGCTACACCGTGCCGCCCTATTACGACTCGCTGCTCGCGAAGGTGATCGTGCACGGGAACACCCGGGAGGAGGCGCTGGCGCGTATGCGCCAGGCGCTCGACTCGTTTATCATTGAAGGCGTGACCACGACGATCCCGTTCCTGGGCCGGGTGATGCGCCACCCGGACTTCATCGCAGGCAAGATCGACACCAAGTTCCTCGAGCGCGAGCCGCAGCTTCTCAAAGACCCGACATCATGAAGATCGACGTCTACTTCACCCCACTCGGCCTGAACGCAGGAGATCTCACGGGCCGGGGGGTGGTCGTCATCGACGTCCTCCGCGCCACGAGCAGCATCGTGACCGCCCTCTCGTCGGGTGCGAAGGCGGTCGTACCTGCGGCCACGTCCGAGGAAGCCGTCCGCCTCACGGCGAACCTCGAGAAGGACGGCATCGTGCTCGCAGGCGAGCGGCGCATGGTCAAGATCGACGGATTCGGCCTGGGGAACTCGCCGCGCGAGATGACGCCCGCGGCGGTGCGCGGGAAGACGATGTTCCTCGCCACCACGAACGGCACGCCGGCGCTCGTGGCGGCACAGGGCGGCGACCCGGTCCTCGTGGCGGCGGCGCTGAACTTCAGCGCCGTGGCCGAGCGGGCGCGCGCGGTGTTCGCCGACCGCGGCAATCTCGTGATCATCTGCGCCGGACGCGAGAAACAGTTCGCGCTCGAGGACGCCTATACCGCGGGACGGTTGGTCAAGGCGGTGAAGAAAGGCGCCCGGAAGGTGGCCCTGAACGATGCCGCGCAGGTGTCGCTCGATCTCGCGGGGCAGCAAGGTGGATGGCAAGACGCCTTCGACTCGAGCGACGCGGCCCGCCAGCTCATCGAAACGGGCCTCGGGGACGACGTGGCCTACTGCGCCCGCCCCGACCGCTTCACCGTCGTCCCCGTCTACGCCGACCGCCGTATCACCGCATGAATCCGAAGGCCAGAAACGAGCTGATTGGTGTCGCGGCCCTGCTTCTGGGGCTGTTTTTCGGTCTGACCCTGCTGCAGTTCCCGGTCACCGGGAGCTGGGGCCGGCAGATCGGCGGGATGCTGTGGAAGGTGTTCGGGTTGGGCGCCGTAGTCCTCCCCGTCCTCGGGGTCGCATGGGCGCTGGCGGCGTTCGAGCGGCTCGGTTCGCTGTCCTGGACCCGGGCCGCGGCGCTCGGCGCCGGCCTGATCCTGCTCGTGCCGTACGGCATCGCGATCGGGATCGGTCCGCGGTTCCCCTACGACTACAGCCAGTGGAGCGCCACGCAGAAGCTCGTGGGCCTCTTTCCCGCATTCCTGGCGAGCGGCATTCAGGGAGCCGTCGGGACCGCCGGTGGCGTGCTCGTGGGGCTGTTCGCGCTGTCGGCGCTGGGGATCGTGACGGTGGGGTGGCATCCGCTCACGATATTGCGAGCAAGAGCGCGAGCACCCCGGGAACCCCGGGGCGTCGCCCCGGGGTCAGCCGCACGCACGGACTCCTCTCGCGCGGCTGACCCCGGGCCGGCGGCCCGGGGTCCCCGGGAGACCCCTCCTCCGAAGGAGAAGGATCGGAAGGCCAAGCCCGCCCCGCCTCCCAAACCGGCCCCGCGTCCGCCAGCTGGGGTGCTCCTCCCGCCCATCGACCTGCTGACGGAGCCGCCCGGAGCTTCGGGCGACGTCGACGCGGTCGCCATCGAGGAGATGGGGCGGCGGCTCGTCGCGACGCTCGAAACGTTCCGCGTCGGGGCGCAGATCATTCACAAGACGGTCGGGCCCGTGGTCACGCGCTACGAGCTCGAGCCGGGGCGGGGCGTCAAGGTCGGCCGCGTCTCGGCGCTCGCCGACGATCTCGCGCTCGCAATGCGGGCCCAGTCCCTGCGCATCGTGGCGCCGATCCCGGGGAAGGCGGCCATCGGCATCGAGGTCCCGAACCCGACGCCGCGCATGGTGCACATCCGCGAGCTGATCGACACCGCGGAGTTTCGGCGCGCCTCCCGCGTCTTGCCAGTCGTCCTCGGCCGCAATCTGGAAGGCGAAGAGGTCGTGGAAGACCTCGCGAAGATGCCACACCTCCTGATCGCCGGCGCGACGGGATCGGGAAAATCGGTGTGCATCAACGCCATCATCACAAGCCTCGTGTACGCGCATCCGCCCGAGAAGCTTACGCTGCTGATGATCGATCCAAAAATGGTCGAGCTGTCCATGTATGAGAAACTTCCACACCTCGGCCTGCCGGTCGTCACGAGCCATCACAAGGCAGCGTCGGTCTTGAAGTGGGCGCGAGAGGAGATGGAACGGCGCTACCGGCTGCTTCATGCCAATCACGCGCGCAACATCATCGATTTCAACAAGAAGGTCGAAGCGAAGCAGCCCCTCAAAGGCCCACGCGAGACCCTCGCCACACAGGCGGGCCTCCAGAAAGAGCTGCCGCTCGATGGGACGTACGTCGGCGGGATCCTGCCGTACATCGTGCTCATCGTGGACGAGTTGGCGGACCTGATGCTCACGGTGCAAAGCGAAATCGAAACGCCGCTCGCGGTGCTCGCGCAGAAAGCGCGGGCGATCGGCATCCATCTGATGCTCGCCACGCAGCGCCCGTCGGTGAACGTGATCACCGGCCTCATCAAGGCGAACTTTCCCTGCCGCATCGCGTTTCGCGTCTCGGCTAAGGTCGACAGCCGCACCATTCTCGACCAGAACGGCGCCGAGACGCTGCTCGGCAATGGCGACATGCTGTTTCTCCCGCCGGGGAAGAGCGAGCCGATGCGCGTACAGGGGGCGTTCATCTCGACTGATGAGACCGAGAAGTTGATGGATTGGTACAAGGCGCATGCGCGCGCGGCGGTCCCGGTGCCCGGCAAGCCGTCGATCGACGAGCAGGTGGCTGCGCTGGAGGAGGCCGAGAAGCAAGGCGAAGAGGGCGTTGGGAGTCAGGAGTCAGGGGAGCGCGATCCCTTGTTCCGGCAGGCCGCCGAGGTCTGTATCCAGAACCAGCTCGGATCCACTTCGCTGCTGCAGCGGCGCATGAGCGTCGGCTACGGCCGCGCGGCGCGCATCATCGACCAGCTCGAGCTCGCCGGAATCCTCGGACCGGCAAACGGGTCCAAGCCGCGCGACGTGTTGGTGGGGTTGGAGGACTTGGACGAGATCACTCAGGCGTGAGCGCACCGCGTACATTGGCTCCTCGCGGCGTGAATTCGGTTAGCGGGTTGGGTTGGCGGCGGGCTAGTTTGCCGCCGTGGACAGCGGGATTCGCAGCGACCCGGAGCAGTGGACCGACGAGCGCCACAAGCGCGGCCTCGCCGGGGAGGAGCGGGCGATCCGCTACCTCCAGAGTCGCGGTTGGGACATCGTCGCGCACCGCTTCCGGGTTGGACGTGTTGAGGTCGACCTGGTCGCGCGCCGGGGAGCGCTGGTGGCGTTCGTCGAGGTGAAGGTGAGGCAGAGCGACGCATTCGGGAGCCCGCTGGAAGCCGTCACGGGCGCGAAGCGGCGCGAGATCGTGAAGGCGGCGCGGGTTTGGGTCGATCGCCACGGCCGACCGTCCGACGTCTACCGCTTCGACTGTATAGCGTTGATGGGTTATAAGTTAGAGCACGTGGAAGACGCCTTTCGCCCTGGCTGGCGGTAGAACAGGCTTCGGTATATATTCGGGCCTCATACCTAACGAGGCCGCAACCCATGTCGAGGACAACCATGGCAGCCCCCTCTGAGAATCGTGAAGCACCCAGGCTCTCCGACGACCGTCGCAAAGCCCTCGCGCTGGCCATCACCCAGATCGAGAAGACCTGCGGGAAGGGTTCCATCATGCGGATGGGGGCCGACACGCCGCAGGTGCGGCTCGAAGGGATCTCGACGGGCGCGATCAACCTCGACGCCGCCATCGGCATCGGCGGCATCCCGCGGGGCCGGGTGACTGAGATCTTCGGTCCCGAATCGAGCGGCAAGACGACACTCGCGCTGCACGTGGTGGCGCACGCGCAGAAATTGGGCGGCGCCGCGGCCTATATCGACGCCGAGCACGCGCTCGACGTGGAATACGCGAAGAAACTCGGCGTCGACATCGAGAACCTGCTCGTCTCCCAACCTGATACGGGTGAGCAGGGCCTGGAGATCTGCGAGATCCTGGTGCGGTCGGGGGCAGTGGACGTCGTCGTGATCGACTCGGTAGCGGCACTGGTGCCCAAGGCCGAGATTGAGGGCGACATGGGCGACTCGCTGCCCGGGCTGCAGGCGCGCCTCATGAGCCAAGCGTTGCGCAAGCTCGCCGGCGCGATCAACCGGTCCCGCACCTCGGTCATCTTCATCAATCAGCTGCGCGAGAAGATCGGCGTGATGTTCGGCAACCCCGAGACGACGAGCGGGGGGCGCGCTCTCAAGTTTTACGCCTCGGTCCGGCTCGACATGCGGCGCATCGCGCCGGTGAAGGATCGCGAGGTGGTGATCGGCAACCACGTCCGGGTAAAGGTCGTGAAGAACAAGGTGGCGCCGCCGTTCCGCCAGGCCGAGTTCGACATCATGTTCGACGAAGGTATCAGTCACGAGTCGCTGCTCGTCGACATCGCGGCCGAGGCGGGGATCATTGAGAAGGCGGGCGCCTGGTACTCCTACGGCAAGGAGCGCATCGGGCAGGGGCGCGAGAACGCGAAGCTGTACCTGAAGGATCACCCCGACATGTCGGCCGAAGTCGAGGCCCGCGTGAAGGAGCACCTCGGCATCAAAGCCCCTCCCTCCCCGGCGGCGGGCGAGGACGACGAGAGCGCCCCACCCCCCGAGGAGTAAATGCTGCTCACCGGGCTCGCCCCCGATCCGCGCCGGCCGGACTACCGACTGGTCGAGGTGGATCGGGGGCGTTTTGCGTCCCTCCCCGCCGACGCGCTCGCCGGCCTCGGCCTCGTGGTTGGCGGCGAGATCGGTCCGCGCGTGTTCGCGCGGCTCCAGGAGCTCGCCGATCTGGAGGGTGCGCATCGCGCGGGGTTGCGCGCGCTGGCGCGCCGGGCGCACGCCCGCTTCGATCTGCGGCGCCGGCTTCTCCAAAAGCAGCATCCTCCCGCCGCCGTGGACGGCGCGCTGGCGCGGCTCAGCACTGAGGGCCTGCTCGATGACGCGAGCTTCGCGCGCGACTACGCCGGCGCCAAGGCGGCGCGCGGTCGTGGGCCGTCGCGACTGATCAGGGACCTCCTGTCCCAGGGGATCGAGCGCCGCGTGGCCGAAGAGGCGGTGCGCACGGCCCTCGCCGACGACGGCGTCGATCCCGACGCGGCGGTGCGGGCGGTGGCGGCGAAGCGGGCCAAGCAGCTGGCGGGCTTGCCGGCGCCGGTCCGCAAGCGCCGGCTCGTGGCGTTCCTGGCGCGGCGAGGGTTTCAGGGGCCCGAGGTTCGCGCCATCGTCGAGGCTCTCTAAGTCCGTGCTATATTCCGGCCCATGAAGTCCGCCGACATCCGCCGCAAGTTCGTGGACTACTTCAGCGCGCCTCCGCGGTCTCACCAGGAGGTGGCCAGCTCGTCGCTCGTCCCGGCCGACGACCCCACACTGCTGTTCACGAACGCGGGGATGGTGCAGTTCAAGCGCGTGTTTCAAGGGGTGGAACGTCGCGACTATAAGCGCGCCGTCACCTGCCAGAAGTGCGTCCGCGCCGGTGGCAAGCACAACGACCTGGAGCAGGTCGGGCACACGGCGCGGCACCACACCTTCTTCGAGATGCTCGGCAACTTTTCCTTCGGCGACTACTTCAAGAAAGAAGCGATCGAGTACGCCTGGGAATGGGTGACGGGGGAGAAATGGCTCGGCATCTCGCCGGAGCGTCTGTACGTGACCGTGCACCACTCGGACGACGAGGCACGGCAGCTGTGGCGCAAGGTCACGGGGATCTCGAACGATCGCATCTTCGGCCTCTCCGACAAGGACAACTTCTGGCAAATGGGCGACACGGGACCCTGTGGTCCCTGTTCGGAAATTCTCGTCGACATCAGGGAGAAGGGAGAAGAGAGAGGGACGCCGAGTCTCGCGGACTTCGCGCGGCTCTCCGAGGAAGGGCGATTCCTCGAGATCTGGAACCTGGTGTTCATGCAGTTCGACCAGCAACCGGACGGGAAGCGGAACCCGCTCCCCAAGCCGTCGGTCGACACGGGTGCCGGCCTCGAGCGCATCACGTCGCTCATGCAGGGGGTTGCGACCGACTACGACACGGACGTCTTCCAGCCGATCATTGCGCAGGCCGTGGAGGTGATCGGCAAGCCGTACGACCGCGGTCCCGCCGGCGCGCCCCTCCGGGTCCTCGCCGACCACGCGCGGGCCGTGGCCTTCCTGCTCGCGGACGGTGTCTATCCCTCGAATGAGGGGCGCGGGTACGTGCTGCGCCGCATCCTGCGGCGCGCGGTCCGTCACGCCTGGCTGCTGGGCCGGCGCGAGCCGACGCTCGCCCCGCTGATTAGGACCGTCGGCACGTTGATGGGTCCGGTCTATCCGGACCTGGTGCAGAAGGAGTCGCATATCGAGCGCGTCACGCGCGCCGAGGAGGAGCGGTTCCTCGAAACCATCGAAGGCGGGCTCACCCGGCTCGACGAGCTGCAGGGTGCGTCGGTGATCTCCGGCGACGACGCGTTCAAACTGTACGACACGTACGGCTTCCCGCTCGACCTCACGCAAATGATCGCCGGCGAGCGCAAGCAGACGGTGGACGTCGAGGGCTTCGAGCGCGCCCTGGGCGCGCAGCGCCGCCGCTCGCGCGCGTCGCGCAAGGCCGGGATGGCGGCGCCCCGCGCCTCGAAGGGCGGCGAATGGGTCGAGGTGAAGGCCAAGGCCAAGCAACAATGGATCGGGTACGACGCCACGCGCGCCGAGACCGAGCCGATCGCGTTTCGCCAACAGGGCGATCAGCTGGAGCTGGTCCTCGCGGAGAACCCGTTCTACGCCGAGTCGGGCGGCCAAGTCAGCGACACCGGTGTCGTGCAGGGCGACGGCTGGGAGCTGACCGTCGAGGACGTTGAGAAGGTCGACGGCAAGAGCGCGGTAGTCGGGACGTTCGGAGAAGCCTTCGAGCCCACGCCTGCGGTCGCACAAGTAAACGAAGCGCGACGCCGCAACATCGAGCGCAACCACACCGCGACGCACCTCGTGCACGCCGCGCTGCGCAAGATTCTGGGCACACACGTTGGCCAGGCGGGATCGGTGGTCGCGCCGGAGCGGCTGCGCTTCGACTTCAGCCACCACGGGCCGATCGCGGACGACCAGCTCGGCGCGATCGAGGCCCTAGTCAACGCGCACATCTGGGAGAACCTCCCCGTCGAGACGCGCGAGATGAAGTACAAGGAAGCGATCAAGGCCGGGGCGATGGCGTTCTTCACCGAGAAGTACGGTGACGTGGTCCGTGTGGTCGACGTCCCGGGCGTCTCGCTCGAGTTGTGCGGCGGTACGCACGTGGCCTCGACGGGTCACATCGCGCTGTTCCGCTTCACGCACGAGACCGGTGCCGCCGCGGGCGTGCGCCGCATCGAGGCGCTGACGGGCCCCGCGGCCTACCGCTACGGGCTCGAGCTGGAGCGGCGGCTCGACGAAGCGGCGGGCCTGCTCAAGGCGCAGCCCGAGCATCTGGTGCGCCGGATCGAGACGATCCTCGAGGAGAATAAGAAGCTCGAGAAGCGGATCGGCGAATTACTGAAGGGGGGAAGTGGGACGGGGGACGGGGGAAAGGTAGAACGGATCGGCGATGTCGACCTGCACATCGGGGACAGCGATCTCGAGGATCGTACCCAGATCGGTGTCCTGATGGATGGCTTCCGGTCCAAGCACAAGCGTGCTATCTCGGTGCTGTTCACCAAGGGTGGGCGACCGGGCATTCACGTCGCGGTGACCGACGACCTCATTGCCCAAGGGCTGAAGGCCGGGGAGATCGTGAACGCCATCGCCGCGACGGCTGGAGGAAAGGGGGGCGGGCGCTCGCACTTCGCCTCCGCCGGAGTTGGGGACCCCGACAAACTGAGCGACGCGAAATCTCAAACACCAGAGATCGTAAGGAAGCTGACGTCGTGACGCGCGATGAGGTGCTCACCTGGCTCGGCACGCGGCGGCCCGCGCCGCCGCCGGCCCTTCGGGCGCAGATCGAGCAGGCGGTGACGAACGCCAGGCTCCCGCTCCCCGCGCATCTCGCCGACGTGGGCCGCCGGCTGCTCGACAAGGTGGCGTCGCGTCCCACGGGTGGGCGCGAGCTGGCCCTCGACCTGCTCGCGGCCGATGCATTCATCACCTACGCCTTCGAAGCGCAGGCCGAGGAAGACGTCGGCGCGGTCGCGCGACTGGCCGAAGGGGTGATTGCATGACCGCGCTGGGGCGTGGTGGGTTGCTCGTGCTGGTCGACCCGGCGCGCACCGCGGGCGACGTGGCGGCGCGGTTGGCGCGCGAGGCCAAGGCTGCCGGCGGCGCCGGGATGCTGATCGGGTCCTCGTTCGACGGCGCGGCGCAGACGCACATTGTCGCCCGCGCGATCCGTGCGGCGGCGCCGGACTTCCCGCTGGCCCTCTTTCCCGGCTCGGCGATGCAGCTGACCGATGAAGTGGACCTGGTGCTGTTCCTGTCGCTCGTCTCGGGCCGTAACGCGCAGTACTTGATCGAAGAGCACGTGCGCGCCGTTCCATTCCTCGAGCGTCATCCCGTCGCGACCCTGTCCACCGCGTATATCCTGATCGATGGTGGGCGGGTGACGAGCGTCGAGTCGGTGAGCCAGACTCGGCCGCTGCCGGCCGACAAGCCGGAGCTGGCGGCGGCGCACGCGACGGCGGCGCAGTTGATCGGGATGCAGGCCGTGTACCTGGACGCCGGGAGCGGCGCCGAGCGACCCGTGCCGCAGGACGTGATTCGCGCCTGCCGCGCCGCAGTACCCGATCGTCCCCTGTTCGTGGGCGGCGGGATCAAGACTCCCGCGCAAGCGAAAGCCGCCCGGGTGGGTGGAGCCGACTTCGTCGTGGTTGGGACCGCGGTCGAGGAGCCGGGCAGCGCCGTCGGCGTCCTCGGAGCCTTCGTGGAGGCGGTCCGATGAGTACGCCGCTCGAGCAGATCCGCGCATCGCTCGAGGCGCTCGCGGGCCTCGCCGCCCGCGTGTCGGCCGATCACGCCGAGGAGATCGCCGCGATCGCCGACCGCTACGAGGCGGCGCTACGCGGGGGCGGCACGCTCTTCTTCGCGGGGAACGGCGGCAGCGCCGCTGACGCCCAGCACCTCGCCACCGAGTACGTGGTGCGCTACCAGACCACGCGGCCCGCGATGCGCGCCGTCGCCCTCACGACCGACACCTCGCTGCTCACCGCGTGCGCCAACGACCTCGGTTTCGACGAGGTGTTCGCCCGCCAGGTCGAGGCGCTGGCGGAGCCGGGCGACTTGCTGGTGCTGCACTCGACGAGCGGAGAGAGTCCCAACGTGATCCGAGCCGCGCAGGCGGCCAAGGCTCGTGGAGTGAGCGTCGTGGCGTTCTTGGGGAGGGGGGGCGGACACCTCCGCGAGCTCGCCGACGTGGCCCTCGTGATCCCCGCCGATGACACCGCCCGCATCCAGGAGCTGCACCTCGCGATCGAGCACGTGATCTGCGATCTCGTGGAGGAACGGCTGCGGGGATGATCGATCTCACCGGCAAGCGCGCGTTCGTCACCGGTGGGGGAAGGGGTATTGGACGCGCCACGGCGCTGCTGCTGGAACGTGCGGGCGCCCGCGTCGTCGTGGGGTATCGGGCGCGGAAGCCCGAGCCCCCGCTGCAGGGGGTTGGTGGGGATCTGGGTGACGCCGCTGTCGCTCAGGGCGTGATCGCCCAAGTCGTCAGCAGCCTCAAGGGCCTCGACATCCTCGTCGTGAATCACGGCGTCTGGCCCCCTGACGACGTGCCCCTCGCCCAGATGACCGACGCCCAGTGGGAATCCACCCGCCGCGCGAACCTCGATGCCGTCGTGTACGTGTGCCGCGCCGCCATCCCGCATCTCGCGCCGGGCGGTACGATCGTGCTGGTCTCCTCGACCGCCGGCCAGCGCGGCGAAGCGTTTCACGCCGACTATGCCGCGACCAAGGGCGCCGTGATCTCGTTCACGAAGTCGCTCGCGGTCGAGCTGGCGCCGCGGCTGACGGTGAACTGCGTGGCGCCCGGGTGGGTGGACACGGAAATGTCGGAGGCGACGCTGCGCAGCAAGCCCAACATCCTGAAAACGATCCCGCTGGGCCGCGCGGCGAGCGCTGACGACATCGCGGGGCCGATCGTGTTCCTGTGCTCGTCCCTCGCCCGGAGCATCACCGGGGAAGTGCTCAACGTGAACGGTGGGAGCGTGTTGTGCGGGTGAGCGCGTGATCATCGGCATCGGACTCGACGTCGTGGAAACGGCCCAGATCGGGCGCCTGCTCGGCGGAACGGGTCCGCGGATCGAAGAAAAAGTGTTCACCGCCGCGGAACGCGACGAATGCGAGGGCCGAGTCGATCGCGAGCAGGCGCTGGCGGCCCGCTTCGCGGCCAAAGAGGCTTGCTTGAAGGCGCTCGGCACGGGGCTGAGCCAGGGAATCTCGTTCCTGCAGGTGGAAGTCGTCAGCGCCGAGAGTGGCGCCCCGGTCCTGCGGTTGAACGGACGGGCGGCGGAGCGCGCGCGCGACCAGGGCGTGCAACGCGTGCACGTCAGCCTGTCGCATCAACCCGGGATCGCGGCGGCCGCCGTGATCCTCGAAGGGTGATGCGGCGGCATGGCGTTCCCTCCTCGCCTCTCGATCCCGAACGAAGTCCTGCGGATCGCGAAAACCCTCGAGGGCGCCGGGTACGAGACCTGGTGCGTGGGCGGCGCGATCCGCGACACCCTGCTCGACGCCCCCCATAACGACTTCGATCTCACCACGTCGGCGCCGCCGCCGGAGGTGCAGAAACTGTTCAAGCGGACCGTACCGGTCGGCATTGAGCACGGGACCGTCGCGGTGCTCGACGCGCAGAACCAGCCGCACGAGGTCACCACGTTTCGCAAGGACATCAAGACCGACGGCAGGCATGCGGTGGTCGAGTTCGGGGTGTCGTTGATGGACGACCTCGCTCGGCGCGACTTCACGATCAACGCGATCGCCTATCATCCGCTGAAGCACGAGTGGCGCGATCCATTCCAGGGCGCCGCCGATCTCGAGAAAAAAATCATCCGCTCGGTCGGTGACCCCAACTGGCGCTTCCAGGAGGATTACCTGCGGATCCTGAGGGCCCTGCGGTTCAGCGCGCGCTTCGAGTTCCGGATCCATGCCCACACGCTCGAAGCCGCCAAGGCCAACGCGCAGGGGCTGGGCCAGCTCTCGGCCGAACGGGTGCGGGACGAGTGGTTCAAGGGAATCCAGACGGCGGTGCGCGTGTCGAAGCTGCTCGACCTGTGGATGGGTGTCGGCGCGGCGCGGATCTGGTTACCGGAGATCCCTCGAGACTGGGCGTCGGCCAAGCGGCAGCTCGACCGGCTGCCGCGCGACCCGGTGTTGATCACGGCGTTCCTGGCGAAGGACGCCGCTTCTCTGCTGACGCGTCTCAAGTGCTCTACCAAGGACATCGAGCGTGGTCGCGCGATCGGACAGTGGCGGGATAGCTATCCCGACGTCAAGCACCCCGCGGTGATTCGACACTGGTTGTCGCAGGTGGGGCAGTCTGTTGATGACTTGTTGACGCTGGCGCCCGCTGACGTGACGAAGGCGGTCACGGCGATCCGAGCGACGGACCCACCGCTCGCGCTCAAGGACCTCGCGGTGAAGGGCGACGACCTGATCGCCGCGGGCGTGCGTCCCGGGCCCGACGTGGGCGAGGTCCTGAAGCGCCTGCTCGGCGAAGTGCTCGACGACCCGGCCAAGAACACGAAGGAGTATCTCCTCTCCCGTGTCTAGCGCGCTGATCTACGCGTTGGTCGCCGCGCTCGGTAACGTGCTGGGCGCTCTCGCTGTGACCCGCCGGGCCACGAGCGAGCTCAAGCTCATCGAGCATTTCGTGGCATTCGGGGCCGGCTTCATGCTCGCCGTCGCGATCGTCGAGATCCTCCCGGAGGCGTTGGCGAAGAGCGGCTCCGTCGCCCCCGCGCTGGTCCTCGCCGGGTATCTCGCCGTGCATCTCACGCAGCACACCGTCACGCCGCACTTTCATTTCGGGGAGGAGACACATCCCGTCACGTCGATCGCCGGCACCTCGGCGCTAGTGGGCCTGTTGCTGCATACGTTTTTCGACGGGGTAGCGATCGCCAGCGCGTTCCTGGTGCGCGCCGAGCTGGGCGTGATGGTGTTCATCGCAATCTTCCTGCACAAGCTCCCCGAAGGGGTGATGATCTCGAGCTTGATGATCGCGGGCGGGCAGACGGGAGGGCGGGCGGTCGGGGCCGCGGCGCTGCTGGGCCTGGCAACAGTCGTCGGCGTGTTGCTGACCGATCATCTGGGTTTCTTGAGCCTCCACGGGCTGGCCCTCTCGGCAGGCGTGACGATTTATGTTGCGGCTTCAAACCTGGTGCCCGAGTTCCAACACAAACGCGGCTGGAAGCTACCCGCGTCATTCTTCGCGGGAGCAGTCGTCTTCTTCTTGACCAAGACGCTGCTCGACGGGGTGACGTGAGCGACCCGACACTCTTCCAAGGTTCGACCGAGCCCCTCGCCGCGCGCATGCGGCCCAAGACGCTCGACCAGTTCCTGGGCCAGGAGCACCTCCTGGGCCCCGGTAAGGCGCTGGGCGAGCTGATCCGTCGGGGTGACATCGGCTCGTGCATCTTTTGGGGTCCGCCCGGCTCCGGGAAGACGACTCTCGCCAAGATCATCGCCAACTACACCGAACGGCACTTCGAGCCCTTCTCCGCGGTCACCGAAGGCGTGCCACGCGTGCGCGAGATCATCAAGGAGGCCGAGGAGCGGCTCAAGTATCAGGGGCAGGGGACGATTCTGTTTTGCGATGAAATCCACCGGTTCAACCGGGCGCAGCAGAATCGTCCCCTGCCCC